>ERZ1740065.2-NODE-2-length-216812-cov-7.878910_pt1 | contig 216812 bp, 193 predicted proteins | sample MGYA00581738_ERZ1740065 | MGnify/ENA primary metagenome ERZ1740065 (study PRJEB43018, sample SAMN04849749) | marine metagenome | isolation source: floating plastic debris | place: Pacific Ocean | collected 2008-09-01 | study: EMG produced TPA metagenomics assembly...
GGGGCGGTGGGTCTGGGTCTGCCCTCTGCCCCTCTGCTCCACGCCTCGCGCGGCTCCGCTTTACTCCCTTCCTCCTGCTTCGCCCCGACACTCACCCTCTAGGGTTGTGGTGGCGGCGCGCGCGCCCGTAAAACCCGCCGCTCGTCATTGCGAGCCCGCGTAGCGGGCGCGGCAATCTCATGACGCTGTCGCGAGGGTCGGCGAATCGCAGTTGTTTAGAGATTGCTTCGTCACTGCGTTCCTCGCAATGACGGACGGAAGCGGCTCGCAATGACGAGGAGGTCACGGCATCAAGTCGGCGATCGCTGGCCCGACCACGTCTTTGCGCCAGCCTGTTAATGCTCTAACGTCGAGATCGCCTGCGGCCAGCCTGCGGACTTCGCGTTGCGGCGCCAGCACTTCGGCTTCCAGTTCCATGTCTTTGGCCAGGGCGCGCAGTGTCGCGGCCATGGCTTTGGCGCGGCGTTTTTCCTCGTCGTCGGGTGGGCCGCCAGTGACCGGCGTCGGCGGCAGGGGTTCTCGCAGAGCCTGGACCACAGCTTTGCCATGGCGGGCCGCGAATTTGGCCGGGACGCCCTGGACGTCCACGACGTCGTCAGCGTGTTCGGGGTTGTCGAAGGCGATGGCGATGAGCGCGTCGTCGCGCACGAGCCACTGGCGCGGCAGATTGCGTTGCTGGGCCAGCGCTTCGCGCCAGGCCGCGAGCGAGACGATACGTTGCTGCACGCGGGCGGGCAGGCGGCCGATGCCTTTCACGCGTTGCCAGGCGGCGGCCGGCGGGTTTTCGTAGAGCGTGGGGTCGAGCAATGCGGCGCTGTCGGCGCGCGCCCACTCGAGACGGCCCAGCGACGAGAGCTTGTCTTCGAGGTGCGCCGTGATCTCAGCGAGGTGTTTGACGTCATCAGCGGCGTAGTCGAGCACGGCGACTGAGAGCGGCCTGCGTTTCCAGTTCGTGCGTGTGTGCGCCTTGTCGAGCGTGACGTCGACGATCTCCTTCACGAGCGTCGCGTAGCCCACCTGCGGCGACCAGCCTGCCATGCCGGCCATAACCTGCGTGTCCATGAGGGTGCTCGGCATTGTGTCCGTGGTCACGCGCAACACTTCGAGATCCTGTCGCCCCGAATGCAGTGTCAACGGCGTGTCGAGCATGGCCGCCCAGAAGGCATCGAACTCCATGCGCGCGAGCGGATCGACGATGAAGATCTCGCCTCCAACGGCGAGTTGCACCAGGCAGAGTTCGGGGTAGTAGGTTTTCTCGCGCAGAAACTCGGAGTCGAAACCGGCGTGTGATGCCGCCGCGACTCGGGCCGTTACGGCGTCCAGTGTCGATTGTGAGTCGATGTATTCGATGGCGGGTGTTGCGCGGTTCAAGACAGGTGTCGGGGAGTGTGGAACAATGTAGCAGAGGAGACGACGGTGCTGGATTTTTTTCGACTCATGGTGCCTGTGACGTTGTTGCGTCGCGGTCCCGAACGCATCCCGTACTCGCAGTCACTGCTCGTCATGGGCATAGCGCTGTGCACGTTGCTCACGATCACCGCGGCATCTATGGCGGAGCGTCCCGTCGGCATGGCGGTGCTGACGTTCGCCGCGTTGGCGACGTTTTACGCGGGCGCCATTCTGTTTTTGCTCACGCTGTACGGCTTGCGCAATCGCGCCCTGCAAACGCTGACGGCTGCTTTTGGTGTCGGCGTCGTGTTTGGTGTGGTCGAGCTGTTCCTGTTGTTCATGGCAGGGTCGGGCGTCGATGAAGGACTCATCGCCGTCGCCGCGCTGGCGCTGCAACTCTGGGCCATTCTTGTGGACGGTTTCATCATCAGCGGCGCGCTCAACATCAGCTTGTCGCTGGGCTGCCTGTTGTCTTTCTCGATCCTGTTGCCGCAGGTGGCATTGATCACGGCCATCGGTGGTGGAGGCGGCGCCTGATGCACCTTCACATCCTGGGTATTTGTGGCACCTTCATGGGCGGCATCGCGGCGCTGGCCAAGGCGCACGGCCACACGGTGACGGGCTGCGACCAGAACGTGTACCCACCGATGTCCGACCAGCTCGCGGCGTTGGGTATCACACCCATCGAGGGTTTCGATGCCGAGCAGATCGAGCTCGCGCCGGACGTGTTTGTTGTCGGCAATGTCGTCAGTCGCGGTAACCCACTCATGGAAGCCATTCTCGACGCGGGCCTGGCTTATGCCTCGGGGCCACAGTGGTTGGCCGCGCACGTCTTGCGCGGTCGTCGCGTCGTGGCCGTCGCGGGCACACACGGCAAGACCACGACGACAAGTCTTGTGGCCCACCTGCTTGAGCACGCAGGCCTTGAGCCTGGCTTTCTCGTGGGCGGTGTGCCTGCGGATTTTGGCGTGAGCGCGCGCCTCGGCACGGGCGCGCCGTTTGTGGTCGAGGCGGATGAATACGACACGGCCTTTTTCGACAAGCGTGCGAAGTTTGTGCACTACGCGCCCGAGATCGCCGTGCTTAACAATCTCGAGTTCGATCACGCCGACATCTATGCGGACCTTGCGGCCATCGAATGGCAGTTCCACCAGTTGCTGCGCATCGTGCCGCGCAAAGGCCGTGTGGTTTTCAATGCGCGCGACGACAACCTCATGCGTGTGCTGGCGCGCGGCTGCTGGACACCGACCCTGAGTTTTGACGGTGAGGGCGGTCGTGACGCCGACGTCGCGCTGGCCCACGCCGGCGGGGCGCGACTCGCGGCAACGATCGACGGTGCTGACCATGAGGCGTCGTGGACCATGCCGGGCGCCCACAACCGCCAGAACGCGGCCGCAGCCGTCGCCGCCTGCCTGGCGCTGGGCGTGCCGGCCGACACGGTGCTCGAGGGTCTCGCCACCTTCCGGGGGGTCAAGCGCCGGCTCGAGGTGGTCGCGACCGGCGGGCAGGTGACGGTCTATGATGATTTTGCCCATCACCCAACGGCTATCCGCTTGACGGTGGGTGCGATGCGCGAAGCCGACGAGGGCGGACGTCTTCTGGTGGCCTTTGAGCCACGCTCGAACACGATGAAACTCGGTGTTCACCGCGACGCGCTGGGGCCGGCTTTTGCGGGTGTGGACGGCTTGTTTGTGCTCGCGCCCGCGGCGCTCGACTGGGACCTGGTGGGCGCATTGGCGGGTGGCGCCGACGACGTCACGGTGCACGACGGCGTGGCCGCATTGCACGAGTCCATCATGGCAGCGCTACGCCCGGGCGATCGTCTGGTGCTCATGAGCAACGGTGGGTTTGGCGGTCTGCGTGAACGGCTGGTCACAAGTATCGGAGCGGCAGCGGCATGAGGACAATGACCGTACCGCTGTTTCCACTGGGTACCGTGCTGTACCCCGAGGGCCCCCTGCCGTTGCGACTGTTCGAGGCGCGCTACATCGACATGGTCAGCCAGTGCATGCGCGAGCAGGCACCGTTTGGTGTCGTCGCCATCCGCGAGGGCCGCGAGGTGGGACCGTCGGTGATTTACGAACAAGGCACGCTCGCGCGCATCACGGACTTCTACCAGGGCAGTGACGGGCTGCTCGGCATCACGGCCATCGGCCATGAGCGATTCCGGCTCGTGTCCGAGCACGAGGCCAGCGATGGCTTGCGCATTGGCGAGATCGAGCTGCTGCCCGATGAACCGGTGGTCGCCTTACCTGAAGGCTATGCCGCCCTGGCGGAGATGCTCGACAGCGTGCTTGACGACCTGGGCAAGCTCTACGAGGACCGGCCGCGCAAGCTCGACGACGCGAGCTGGGTCGGCTACCGCTACTGCGAGATCCTGCCCATCCGCCTGCCGCAAAAGCAGCAGTGCCTCGAGATCGAGGACGCGCTGGCGCGGCTCGAGCTGATTGCCGCGGTACTGAGCCGCGTGCCCAGCAACCGCAGCCAGTAAGCGCTTAAGCCGCCGCCGTACCGGCGAGTTCGCGCATGGCGTCGCGGGCGCGGTCGATTGTCGCGTTGATGTCTGCGGTCGTGTGCGCGGCCGAGATGAATCCAGCTTCAAAGGCCGAGGGCGCGAGATACACGTCACGCGACAACATGGCGTGGAAGAAGCGCTTGAAGTACTCGACGTCCGCGTTGCAGATGTCCTGGAATGTCGTCACGCGATCTGAGTCCGAAAACACGAAGCCGAACATGCCGCCCGCGTGGTCCGTGTGTATAGGAACGCCCGCGTCCGCTGCGGCGTCGCGCAGGCCCGCAAGCAGGCGCTCGCTGGACGCGCCCAGCGCCTCGTGGAAACCATCGACGTCCACACGCTCCAGCGTGGCGAGACCCGCGGCCATGGCGACGGGGTTACCCGAAAGCGTGCCGGCCTGGTAGACGGGGCCCAGCGGGGCGATGTGCGCCATGATGTCTTCGCGGCCGCCGAACGCGGCCGCAGGCATGCCGCCGCCAATGACCTTGCCCAGCGTCGTGAGGTCGGGCCGAACGCCGAACAGCTCCTGGGCGCTGCCGCGTGCGACGCGGAAGCCCGTCATGACTTCGTCAAAGATGAGCACGCTGCCGTACTCGGTGCAGAACTCGCGCAGCGTCTCCAGGAAGCCGGGCTCGGGTTTGATGAAGTTCATGTTGCCCGCGATCGGCTCCACGATGATGCAGGCGATCTCCTCGCCGCGTTTCGCGAAGAGCTCGCGCACCTGGTCGGCGGCATTGAAGTCCAGCGTGATCGTGTGTTCGGCCAGCGCCGCAGGGACGCCCGGTGAACTGGGAACACCCATGGTCAACATGCCCGAGCCCGCCTTGATGAGCAGCGAGTCCGAGTGCCCGTGGTAGCAACCCTCAAACTTGACGATGGTGTCGCGGCCTGTGAATCCACGCGCGAGGCGCAGTGCGCTCATCGTCGATTCCGTGCCCGAGCTCACCATGCGTACTTTTTCGATCGAGGGCAGCATGGCGCAGATTTTTTTCGCGATGGCCGTCTCGAGCGCACAGGGCGCGCCGAAGCTCAGCCCATCGGCAGCGGTTTTCTGCACGGCCTCGATGACGTCAGGATGGGCGTGGCCCAGGATCATGGGACCCCAGGAGCCGATGTAGTCGATGAGTTCGCGACCGTCTTCGGTCCAGACGCGGGCGCCTTTGGCGCGTTTGAAAAACAGCGGCTCACCACCGACGCCGTTGAAGGCACGGACGGGTGAATTCACGCCACCGGGAATGTACTTCTGTGCTTCTGCGAAAAGTCCCACGACTGCTCTGCCTGCTTTGGTTTGACCGTTGCAATTGTAACGCCGCACGGGGGCCGCTGGTATCATGGTCATGGCCGTGACAGGCCGCGGAGCGATAGAGAACCGATGAAAACTTACATGTGCCTGATTTGCGGCTACGTCTACGACGAAGAGACGGGCGACCCCGAAGCAGGCATCCCGTCAGGCACGCGCTGGGACGACGTGCCGCTGTCGTGGCGCTGCCCCGATTGCGGAGCCGGCAAGGAAGACTTCGAGATGGTCGAGGTCTGAGCGCGCCTCAGTCCCGCACAGCGGCAAAAACCGCCGCGTCCAGGCGATCGATGCGTGTCTCTAGCGCGCGGTCCCCTAGTTCCAGCCAGCGCCAGCCCGGCGCCAGCTCATCCACCGCATAGCCCTCGCTGCCACTGGCGAACTGTCGGCACGTCGACGGCGTGGCCATCACCCGAATGTGCCCAACGGTTTCGTCGAGCGGCTGGTGGATGTGCCCGCAGAGCACAGCCAGAACCTGGGCGTGGCGCGCGAGCATGCTCATGAACGCGTCGCCGTCCTGGAGGCGGCTCTGGTCGAGCCAGCGTGACCCGCAGGGAACAGGCGGGTGGTGCAGCGCCACGATGGTTGGCTGGGTGGGCAGCTCGGCCAGCGCACGGTCCAGCGCCGCGATGCGGGCCTCGCCGTACTCGCCGTGGACGGCGCCCGGAATGGTGCAGTCCGTGGCCAGCAGCCGCCAGTGTCCCAGTGAATGGTCGCCCAGAACCGCGATGTGGTCGCTGGTCATCTCGGCCTGCATGAGCGCCAGGTCGTCGTGGTTGCCGGGCAGGCAGATGACGGGGACTGCAATAGGGTCGAACAGGCCGCGCAGCTGCCGGTAGCCCTCGCGGGATTCGTCCTGGCAAAGATCACCCGATACGAGCACGGCATCCGGCTGCCCGGGCAGGGCGGCGTCGAGCACGTGCTCGAGACTGGCCCGCGTCACCACGCCACGCTGGGCGCTCGCGGCGTCCGCATAGAGATGGGTATCGGTCAGGTGCAACAGGCGAAACATCCTGTTTCCCTCCGGCGACAGGTGCGCACAAACAAAAAAGGCCCCGAACGGGGCCTTTTGTGCCAGAGCGCCTGCCGGCGATCAATAGCGGTAGGTGTCGGGCTTGAACGGGCCGTCGACAGAAACGCCAAAGTAATCGGCCTGTTCCTGCGTCAGTTTGGTCAGCTTGGCGCCGATGCGCTCGAGGTGCAGCTCCGCCACTTTCTCGTCCAGGTTCTTCGGCAGCACATAGACCTGCCGCTCATACTTGCCCGGGTGGTTCCAGAGGTCGATCTGCGCGAGCACCTGGTTGGTGAACGACGCCGACATGACGAAACTCGGGTGGCCCGTGGCGCAGCCGAGGTTCACGAGCCGGCCTTCGGCGAGCAGGATGATCTTGCGCCCGTCGGGGTAGATCACGTGGTCAACCTGCGGCTTGATGTTCTCCCACTCGTACTTGCGCAGGTAGGCGACGTCGATCTCGTTATCGAAGTGGCCGATGTTGCAGACGATGGCTTCATTCTTGAGCTTGTCGAGCATCGAGCCGCTCAGGATGTTGTAGTTGCCCGTGGCCGTGACCACGATGTCGGCCTGGTCGATGACTTCTTCGAGACGCACGACGCGGTAGCCTTCCATCGCCGCCTGCAGCGCGCAGATCGGGTCGATTTCAGTGATCCAGACCGTCGCACCGAGGCCGCGCAGGCTCTGCGCGCTGCCTTTGCCCACGTCGCCGTAGCCGCAGACGATCGCGATCTTGCCCGCAATCATCACGTCCGTGGCGCGCTTGATGCCGTCCACGAGCGACTCTCGGCAACCGTAGAGGTTGTCGAACTTGGACTTGGTGACCGAGTCGTTGACGTTGATGGCGGGGCAGGCCAGTCGGCCGTTGGCCGCCATTTCGTAGAGGCGCTTGACGCCCGTCGTCGTTTCTTCGGAAATCCCGCGGACCTGCTCGAGCAGCTCGGGGTACTTGTCGTGCATGAGCACGGTCAGGTCGCCGCCGTCGTCGAGGATCATGTTCGGCGTCCAGCCGTCCGGGCCGTGGATCGTCTGCTCGACGCACCACCAGTATTCGTCTTCGGTTTCACCGCGCCAGGCGAACACGGGCACGCCCGTCGCCGCGATGGCTGCTGCAGCCTGGTCCTGGGTCGAGAAGATGTTGCACGACGACCAGCGCACTTCGGCGCCCAGTGCGGTCAGTGTTTCGATCAGGACGGCCGTCTGGATCGTCATGTGCAGGCAGCCCGCGATGCGTGCGCCCGCGAGCGGCTGTTCGCTGCCGTACTCGGCGCGTAGCGCCATGAGGCCCGGCATCTCGGACTCTGCGATCGAGATTTCCTTGCGGCCCCATTCGGCCAGCGTGATGTCGGCGACCTTGTAATCGGTCGTGTGCAGTTGGTCAGCGGTGCTGCTCATGTCGGAAGTTCCTTGAAAAATCTCTCTGGGGGGGATGGGTGCGGTGCGGACTCAGGCCGCGCGTTCGCCGTCGGCGCGCAGCGCGTCGGCGCGATCTGTGCGCTCCCAGGTGAAGTCGGCGTCGGTGCGGCCGAAGTGTCCGTAAGCCGCCGTTGCCCGGTAAATGGGGCGAACGAGGTCGAGCATCGTGAGGATGCCGTGCGGCGTCAGGTCAAAGTGGTCGCGAACCAGCCGCGTGAGCGCCGACTCGCTGATCTTACCCGTGCCAAAGGTCTGCACGGTGATGGAGGTGGGCTCCGCGACCCCAATGGCATAGGAAATCTGCACCTCGCAGCGGTCTGCGAGCCCGGCCGCAACGATGTTCTTGGCAACGTAGCGCGCGGCGTAAGCCGCCGAGCGGTCGACCTTGGACGGGTCCTTGCCCGAGAACGCGCCGCCGCCATGGCGCGCGGCACCGCCGTAGGTGTCGACGATGATCTTGCGGCCCGTCAGGCCCGCGTCGCCCATGGGGCCGCCGATAATGAACTGGCCCGTCGGGTTGATGTGGTAGATCGTGTCGTCATTGAGCCACTCGCCGGGCAACACGTCTTCGATGATGTGCTCGCGAACGGCGGCCTGGAGCTCGGGCAATTCGATGTCGGGGTCGTGCTGCGTCGAGAGCACCACGGCGTCGATGCCAGCCGGCTTGCCGTCCTCATAACGGAAGGTCACCTGGCTCTTGGCATCAGGGCGCAGCCATGAGAAGTCGCCGCCGGCCTTGCGCAGCTCGGCCTGACGCTGCACGAGCCGGTGCGCGTAGGTGATCGGGCCGGGCATGAGCACGTCGGTCTCGTTGGTGGCGTAGCCGAACATGAGGCCCTGGTCGCCGGCGCCCTGGCTTTCCGGTGCTTCACGGTCCACACCCTGGGCGATATCGCCGGACTGCTTGCCGATGGCGTTGAGAACCGCGCAGGTGCGGCCGTCAAAGCCCACGTCCGAGCCCGTGTAACCGATATCCACGACCACGTCGCGCACGAGGTCTTCGACGTCGACCCACGCATTCGTCGTGATCTCGCCGGCGACGATTACAAGCCCTGTCTTGACCAGTGTCTCGCAGGCCACGCGGGCATGCGCATCCTTCTCGAGGATGGCATCCAGGATGGCATCGGAGATCTGGTCGGCCATCTTGTCGGGATGGCCCTCCGACACGGATTCGGAGGTAAACAGGTATGCGTCGCTCATAGCGTGGAACCTTGAGGGTGTGCGGCAGCCGCCGGCGTTGCGAGCACCGGGTCGCCATATTTGAGTGTTGAGTCTTATGGTGTCCTGGCAGGCCAGCCGAGGTCCGGGCGTGGAATCGCCTGACGTGATGACCAATTGGCCCGGCATTATAGCGGTTGGCCACGCCAACGGACAGGCCAGCGCGTACCTAAAAGCAGCTTTGGCCTTGCTTGCCCGTTGCGGGCTCTCGCGCGACAATGCGCGCCCCGAATTGCGGAATGACCGGATGCCCACGAGCAACAAGGCCGAAGCGGCCGCCAAGCGCCGCCGGCTGGCGAATGCGATACGCGCACTTTCAATGGACGCGGTGCAGGCCGCCAATTCAGGCCACCCGGGTGCGCCCATGGGCATGGCCGATATTGCCGAGGTGCTCTGGAACGACCACCTGAAGCACAACCCGGCCAACCCGGCCTGGTGGGACCGCGACCGCTTCGTGCTCTCGAACGGCCACGGCTCGATGTTGCTGTATTCGCTGCTGCACTTGTCGGGCTACCCGCTGACGATGAACGACCTTCGGGACTTTCGGCAGCTCGGTGCACACACGGCCGGCCACCCCGAACGCGACCTCGACCTCGGCATCGAAACCACCACCGGGCCGCTGGGCCAGGGCATCACGAATGCCGTGGGCATGGCTATCGCCGAGCGCCATCTGGCCGCCACCTTCAACCGCCCGGGTTTCGACATCATCGACCACCACACCTGGGTGTTCACGGGCGACGGCTGCCTCATGGAGGGTATCTCGCACGAGGCCTGTTCGCTGGCGGGCACGCTTAAGCTGGGCAAGCTCATCGCAGTCTACGATGACAACGGCATCTCCATCGACGGTGACGTCAAAGGCTGGTTTACCGACGACACAGCCGCGCGCTTCCGCGCCTACGGCTGGCAGGTCATCGAGGGTGTCGACGGCCACGATTCGGCCGCCATCGCCAAGGCCATCAAGTCGGCCAAGTCCGAAACCGATAAGCCGACGCTGATCGCCTGTCGGACCGTGATCGGCTTTGGGTCTCCCAACAAGCAGGGCACCGCGGCCACGCACGGTGCGCCGCTCGGTGATGACGAGATCGCCGCGACGCGCGAGGCCCTGGACTGGTCACACGCACCGTTTGAAATCCCTGACGACATTTACGCCGATTGGGACGCACGCCCGCGCGGCGGCAGCGCCGAGTCGGACTGGAAGCAGCGCTTCGCCTCCTACGCCAAAGCGCACCCGGAACTTGCGGCTGACCTCACGCGGCGCATGAACGGTGAGCTGCCCGACGGCTGGAGCCGGACGGTCGACGCCGCGATCAACGCGACGGTCGAGGCTGGCGAGACCATGGCCACGCGTAAGGCGTCACTAGGCGCGCTCGAGCACCTGGCAGGTGCCTTGCCCGAGCTCATTGGCGGCTCGGCGGACCTCACGGGGTCGAACTGCACGCTGCACTCGGGTTCGACGGTGCTCAGCGCGGAAGACCCATCAGGCAACTACGTCAATTTCGGTGTCCGCGAATTCGCCATGACGGCGATCGGTAATGGCCTGGTGCTGCACGGTGGCGTCGTGCCTTACTCGGGCACGTTTCTGGTGTTCTCGGACTACGCCCGCAACGCCGTGCGACTCGCCGCCCTCATGGAAGCGCAGAACATCCTTGTCTACACGCACGACTCAATCGGTCTGGGTGAGGACGGCCCGACGCACCAGCCTGTCGAGCACACGGCCAGCCTGCGGCTCATGCCCAATCTGACCTTGTGGCGCCCGGCGGACACGGTCGAGACGCTCGTGGCCTGGGTCGACGCGATCGAGCGTCGTGATGGTCCGTCGGCACTGGTGTTAACGCGACAGGGATTGCCGTTTGTGGATCGCACCCCCGAACAGGTGGCCGCGATTCGACGCGGCGGCTACGTGCTGCGCGAGCCCGGCGGCGCGCCCGACATCGTGCTCATTGGCACAGGCTCCGAACTCGCCGTCGTGCAGGGCGCTGCGGACACGTTGGCCGCTTCGGGCGTCGCTGTCCGGGTTGTGTCAATGCCGTGCACGGAAGCGTTTGATGCGCAAACTGACGCCTACCGGCGCGGCGTGCTGGGCCCGGCCGGGACGCCGCGACTGGCCGTCGAGGCCGGCGCCACGGGCGGTTGGTGGCGCTACGTGGGTGATCGCGGCGGGGTCGTTGGCCTTGACCGCTTTGGCGAGTCCGCGCCGGCGGGTAAGCTGTTTGAAAAATATGGCTTCACGGCGGACGCCGTGGCGGCCCGGGCGCGCGCGCTGTTGGACGACTGAGCGCAGCCACTGGGACAACGAAAACATCTGGACGGAGTAAACAATCGATGACCATCAAAGTCGGCATCAATGGCTATGGCCGCATCGGCCGCAACGTGCTCAGAGCCATCTACGAAAGTAACCGCCGCAGCGAACTGCAGGTGGTGGGCGTCAATGACCTGGGCGACGCTGAAACCAATGCCTACCTGACCCGCTTCGATACCGCGCACGGCAAGTTTCCGGGTGATGTGGCGGTCGACGGGAATCACATGGTCGTCAACGGTGACCGTATCCGTGTCATGGCCGAGCGCGACCCCGCCAAGCTGCCCTGGGGTGAGCTGGGCGTTGACGTGGTGATGGAGTGCACGGGCATTTTCCGCACCAAGGAAAAGGCCATGGGCCACATCGAGGCAGGCGCCAGTAAGGTGGTCGTTTCGGCGCCGTCGGGCACGAACGTGGACGCGACGATCGTCTACGGCGTCAACCACGACACGCTGACTGCGGACGACGTCGTGATCTCCAACGCGTCGTGCACGACCAACTGCCTGGCACCGCTCGTCAAGCCGCTGAACGATGCCATCGGTGTCGAGCACGGCATCATGACGACGATCCACGCCTACACGAACGACCAGGTGCTCACTGACGTCTACCATTCGGACCTGCGTCGTGCGCGTTCGGCCACGATGTCGATGATCCCGACCAAAACGGGCGCGGCTGCGGCTGTGGGTCTCGTGCTGCCGGAGCTGGCAGGCAAGCTCGACGGCTTCGCCGTTCGTGTGCCGACCATCAACGTCTCGATGGTGGACCTCTCATTCGTCGCCAAGCGTGAAACGACCATCGACGAGATCAACGACGTGCTGCGCGCCGCGAGCGAAGGCCCGCTCAAGGGCATCCTGGCCTACAGCGACGGCCCGCTCGTATCGATCGATTTCAATCATGATCCGGCCTCGTCGACGTACGACGCGACGCTTACGAAAGTGATGGAAGGCACGCTCGTGAAGGTCTGCGCCTGGTACGACAATGAATGGGGCTTCTCGAACCGCATGCTGGACACGGCTCAGGCGTTGATCCGGGCAGCGGGCTGACGAACCTCAGGCTCGACGCACCTCGGGGCGCGCCACATGGCTGACTACCTGACCCTCGACGCGGTCGATATCGCGGGCAAGCGCGTGTTGGTCCGCGAGGACCTCAACGTGCCGCTTGATAACGGTCGGATTACGTCGGACACGCGGATCCGCGCTGCGGTACCAACGCTTGAGCAGGCGCTCGAGCGCGGTGCTGCGGTCATCGTCATGTCGCACCTCGGGCGGCCCAATGAGGGCGAATACGACCCGGCCGCGTCACTGGCGCCCGTTGCGGCGCGCCTGTCTGAATTGCTGGATCGACCCGTGCCGTTGGTCAAGGACTGGCTCGACGGCATCGACGTGGCACCCGGCGACATCGTGCTGGCCGAGAATGTCCGGTTCAACGTGGGCGAGAAGGCCGGCGATGCGGCGCTGTCGAAGCGTATGGCCGCGCTGGCAGACGTCTTCGTCATGGATGCGTTCGGCACCGCGCATCGCGCCCAGGCCAGCACGAGCGGCGTGGCCGAGTTCGCGCCCGTTGCCTGCGCCGGCCCGTTGCTCGCGCGCGAGCTCGATGCACTGGGTCGGGCTATGCAAGAACCCGCGCGGCCGTTCGTGGCCATCATCGGGGGCTCCAAGGTTTCGACCAAGTTGTCCGTGCTCGAAGCACTCAGTGACAAGGTCGACCAGCTGATCGTTGGCGGTGGCATTGCCAACACCTGCCTCGCGGCTGCGGGCCTGCCCATCGGCAAGTCCCTGGCCGAACACGATATGCTCGATACAGCCCGGCGGCTGATGGATAACACGCAGATACCGTTGCCCACCGACGTGACGGTGGGCGACGCGTTTTCGCCGGATGCCGACGCCCGGGTCGTCGCTGCGGATGCTGTTGGTGACGAGGACCTGATCCTCGATATCGGGCCGGAAACGGCCGCACGGTACGCGGAGATCATCGCTGGCGCCGGCACGGTGATCTGGAATGGTCCCGCGGGCGTGTTCGAGTTCGACCAGTTTGGTGCGGGTACGGCTGCAATGGCGTGCGCCATCGCCGATAGCGCCGCCTTTTCGGTCGCGGGCGGCGGAGACACGCAGGCTGCCATTGAGAAATACGCAGTGGCTGACGGGATCAGCTACATTTCGACGGGCGGTGGCGCCTTCCTTGAGTTTGTTGAGGGCAAGACACTGCCCGCGGTCGCGGCGCTCGCGCGTCACGGCTGAGACCGACGCTGCAGGCGCCGGAACACCCTGAATACCGCGCACGGCGCGGGAGGTACGCTGCAATGGCAGGCAAGGTAGCGCTTCGACGCACCAAGATCATCGCAACGCTGGGCCCCGCAACCGACGATGACGCCGTACTGCGGCGCATGATCGAGAACGGGCTGGACGTGGCGCGACTCAACTTCTCCCACGGCAGTGGTGAGATCCTCGAGCAGCGCAGCCAGCAGGTTGCGCGACTGGCGGCCGAGGTGGGGCGCACCGTCGCTATCCTCGGCGATCTGCAGGGCCCCAAGATTCGCATCGGCAGTTTTGTTGACGGCAAGATCATGCTGGCTGAGGGCGCACCCTTCCTGCTCGACCCCGACATGGACGAGGAGGCGGGCACGGCCGAAGGCGTGTCGATTGCGTACAAGACGCTGGCCGATGACGTCGAGCCCGGCGACACGCTGCTGCTCGACGACGGGCAGATCGCGTTGACCGTTGCCAGTATCGACGGCAACCGGGTATCGACTACGGTGCTGACGGGCGGCGCGCTTTCGAACAAGAAGGGGATCAACCTTCAGGGCGGCGGTCTGTCGGCGCCTGCGCTGACGCGCAAGGACGAGGCCGACATTCAGACCGCAGCCGACCTCAATTTCGACTACCTGGCCGTGAGCTTCGTGCGCAGTGCGACGGATATCCGCCAGGCGCGTGCACTGTTCGAGTCCGCGGGCGGGCACGGTCGCATCGTGGCGAAGATCGAGCGCACCGAAGCGGTGGACAACATTGAAAGCATCATTGAAGCGTCCGACGCCATCATGGTGGCGCGCGGTGACTTGGGTGTGGAGATGGGCTACGCCGGGCTGACGGGGCTGCAGAAACGCATCATCCGCAGCACGCGCTACGGCAATAAGATCGCGATCACTGCCACGCAGATGATGGAGTCGATGATCGCGAGTCCGCTACCGACGCGTGCCGAAGTGTCGGACGTCGCCAATGCCGTCATGGACGGCACGGACGCCGTGATGTTGTCGGCCGAGACGGCGGTGGGCAAACACCCGGCGACGGTCATCGAAGCCATGGCCGAGGTGTGCCTGGGTGCAGAGAAGTACCAGACGCACCGATACCGCGCATCGCACCGCATGGACGACACGTTCCAGCACGTCGACGAAGCCATCGCCATGGCCACGATGTACACGGCTAACCACCTGAACGTGCGCGCCATCATCGCGCTTACGGAGTCGGGGACGACGACGCAGTGGATGTCGCGTATTCGCTCCGACATTCCGATCTTTGCGTTTACGCGCAACGAGCGCACGAGCCGCCGTGTTACCTTGTACCGCGGCGTCTATCCCGTCGCTTTCGACATCACGCAGACCAACTCGGTGCGCGTCTACAACGACGTTTGCGCCTTGCTCTTCGAGCTCGGGCTCGTGGACCCCGGCGACCGCGTCATCTTCACCAAGGGTGATCTGAGCGGGGTTGCGGGCGGCACCAATGCGATGAAGATCATCAGCGTGCCCGACGCCGAAATCATGCAGGCCGCACGCGCCGCCGACTGAACCAGCAGGACAGCACAGGTATGACCGACAACCGATTTAAAGGCACCGACTCCTACATCGCCACCGAGGACCTCATGATGGCGGTTAACGCCGGCGTCACGCTCGAACGGCCGATCCTCGTCAAGGGAGAGCCAGGTACGGGCAAGACGATGCTTGCCGAGGAGGTCGCCGCAGCGCTGGGCATGCCGCTGTTCGATTGGCACATCAAGTCGACGACAAAAGCACAGCAGGGCCTCTACGAGTACGACGCTGTGGCGCGGCTCCGCGACTCGCAGCTTGGCGAAGACCGCGTGCACGATATCGGCAACTACATCCTGAAAGGCAGCCTCTGGCAGGCCTTTGAATCCGAGCAGCGGCCCGTGCTGCTCATCGACGAAATCGACAAGGCCGACATCGAGTTTCCGAACGACCTGTTGCGCGAGCTTGATCGCATGGAATTCACGGTGTTCGAAACGGGCGAGACGATCCAGGCGCGACACCGTCCCGTGATCATCATCACCTCGAACAACGAGAAGGAGCTGCCCGACGCGTTCCTGCGCCGCTGCTTCTTCCACTACATCCGCTTCCCCGATGAAGACACGATGCAGCGCATCGTCGACGTGCACTACCCGGGCCTCAAGAAGGACCTGCTGCGCGAGGCGCTAGCGGCGTTCTTCAAGGTGCGCGAAATGCCGGGGCTCAAGAAAAAGCCCTCGACGTCGGAGCTGCTCGACTGGATCAAGCTGTTGCTTGCCGAGGATATTCCGCCCGAGGCGCTGCGCGCAGAGGACAACCGCAAGGCGATTCCGCCGCTTTACGGTGCCCTGCTCAAGAACGAACAGGACGTCCACCTGTTCGAGCAGCTGGTGTTCATGAATCGTGGCGGGCGCCAGTAACGCGGGGCCGCCATGCTGACGCGCTTTTTCTACATGCTGCGCGAGGGTGGCATGAAGACTTCGGTCACAGAGCTGCTCACGCTGCTTGGGGCCATGAAGCAGGGCCTTGCGGGCACGAGCGTCGACGACTTCTACTACCTGTCCCGGTCCTGCCTCGTTAAGGACGAGACGCAGTTCGATCGCTACGACAAGATCTTCGCCGCGCATTTCCGTGGCATCGAAGATGCATTTCGTAGTCTCATCGCCGACGTGCCAGAGGACTGGATCCGCCAGCTTGGCACGCTCGACCTCACCGACGAAGAGCGCGCCGAAATCGAATCACTGGGCGGTTTCGACGAGATCATGAAAGCGCTCGAGGAGCGACTCGCTGAACAGGACGAGCGCCACGAGGGCGGCAACAAGTGGATCGGCACGGCAGGCACCTCACCGTTCGGCGTCGGCGGGTTCAACCCCGAAGGCGTGCGCATCGGCAAGCAGCAGGGTGGCGGCAGCCGACGTGGCGTGAAAGTCTGGGAGCAGCGCGAGTACCGCAATCTTGACGACTCGGTGGAGCTCGGCACACGCAACATCAAGCTCGCACTGCGCAAGCTGCGACGCTTCGCGCGCGAGGGTGCGGCCGACCAGCTCGACCTGCCCGACACGATTCGCAGCACGGCCCGCAATGCGGGTTACCTCGACCTCAAGATGGTTCCCGAGCGTCACAATGCCATCAAGGTACTGCTGTGCCTCGATATCGGCGGCTCGATGGACGATCACGTGCGTGTGTGCGAAGAGCTGTTCTCGGCAGCCAGCAGCGAGTTCAAGCACCTCGAGTATTTCTACTTCCACAACTTCGTTTACGAGTCGTTGTGGAAGGACAACCGGCGCAGACACTCCGAGCGCATCGGTGTGCAGGAGGTCATTCACAAGTACGGGCCTGACTACAAACTCGTGTTCGTCGGTGATGCCACGATGAGCCCCTACGAGATCGTCTACCCGGGGGGCAGCGTCGAGCATTGGAACGAGGAGCCTGGCGCGGCATGGATCCAGCGCCTGCTCAACCATTTCCCGAAGTCGATCTGGCTCAATCCCGAGCCCGAGCAACGCTGGCCGCACACGCCGTCCGTGAAGATCACGCGCGAGATCATGGAGGAACGCATGTTCCCGTTGACCGTGCGCGGCCTTGACGAGGGGATCAAGCGGCTGCGCTAAGCACCGCGGTCGGCGAGTCATGGCCAACACCCCAGAAGCACCGCAACAGCTGGCGCTCGTGCTGCCGGGCGGCGGCGCGCGCTGCGCCTTCCAGGTGGGCGTCCTCAAAGCGGTGTCCGAGCTGCTGCCGCCGCGCGCTCGCAACCCGTTTCGCATCCTGAGCGGCACCTCGGCCGGGGCGATCAACTCGGTCGTGTTGGCGAGCAAGGCCCAGCGCTTTCATTTCGCGGTGCGCGAACTTGAGCGCGTGTGGGGCAACTTCGAGACCGAGATGGTCTACCGCGCCGATGCCATGACCATGTTCAAGACGAGCATGCACTGGCTGGCTGCGATCGTATTCGGCGGGCTCGGCGTGCGAAATCCCAAGTCGCTGCTCGACAACGCACCGCTGCGCGCGCTGCTGGCACGCAACATCCGCTTCCAGCGCATCCGCGCCAACGTCGAGCGCGGCTTCGTCGATGCGGTGGCCGTGACGGCCGCGGGCTACAATTCTGCGCGCTCCGTGACGTTCTACGAGGGTGTCGACAGCCTGAAGCCCTGGAGCCGCACGCGCCGGGTCGGCAAGGCCGAAGACCTCAACATCGATCACCTCATGGCAAGCATCGCCGTGCCCATGATCTTCCCGCCCGTGGCGATGCACGGTGAGTACTTCGGCGATGGTGCCATGCGCCAGGCGACGCCGCTGTCACCCGCCGTGCACCTGGGCGCCAGCCGCATCCTCGTGGTGGGGGTCCGCGATGAGCTCGCGGACCCCGTGCGCGATGACGACAGCCGCGAGCCCGAGTACCCGGGCTTCGGCCGCATCGCGGGCTACATGCTCGACACGCTGTTTCTCGATGGCCTGTACTCCGACCTCGAGCGGCTCGCGCGCATCAACCGCATGCTTGAATCCGTGCCGCCCGAGCACCGCACGGGCTTTGCCGCGCAGATGCGACCCATCGACACGATGGTCGTGCTGCCCAGCGTGGATTTGCGCGTGCTCGCCATCGAATACCTGCGCGACTTGCCGTTGCCGATACGGCTGCTCTTGCGTGGCGTCGGGGGCAGCGAGGGCCGGCTGCTCAGCTTCCTGCTGTTCGAAGCGGGCTACACACGCGCGCTTATTGACCTCGGCTACGCCGACGCCATGCGCCAGGCGGATCGCCTGCGCGCGTTCGTGATGGGTGAGGACGTACCGCCACTCTCGGGTCCCGAGCCCGTCGTCGACGACCTTTCGGGGCGTTTTCACGCGCTCGACATGGGCGCGATGCCCGGGCTCTAGAGCAGAAACGCGGCGCCAAGCCCCAGAAACACGCCGTAGCCGACCACGTCGGTGATGGTCGTGAGGATGACGCCACCCGCAAGCGCCGGGTCGACACGCAGCCGCCCGAGGATCAGCGGAATGGCATAGCCGCACACAGCCGCGACGACGAGGTTGGTCGCGAGCGCCACAGCAATGAGCAGTCCGATGTCCCAGGTCCCAAACCACACGGCTGTCACGACAGCCACAAGCCCGGCCCAGAAGAAGCCGTTGATCACACCGACGAGCACTTCGTGGCGCAAGACGTAGAGCGCGTTTGAGGCCTCGATCTGGCCCAGCGCAATCGCGCGCGTAATGATCGTCAGTGTCTGCGTGCCCGCGACGCCACCCATGCTGGGTACGATCGGCATGAGTACCGCGAGCAGTACGACCTTGTCGATTGTGGTCTGGAACAGGTCGACGACGCTGGCCGCCACGAAGGCGGTAAGCAGGTTGATGCCGAGCCAGAAGGCGCGCCGGCGCGAACTCTGGAACACGGGTGCAAAGAGATCGTGGTCTTCATCGAGACCGGCGGCGCCCATGAGTGAGTGCTCGGCTTCGTCACGGATAACGTCGATGACGTCATCGACGGTGATGCGGCCCACGAGCAGGTTGTCGTCGTCGACGACGGCGATCGAGAGCAGGTCGCGGTCCTCGAAGACGCGCGCGACCTCAAGCGCATCGGTCAGCGCATTAACGCTCATGGCTTCAGGCGTCACAAGGTCTTCGATAATCGCGTCAGGATCTGCCACGAGCAGGCTCGTGAGCGCCACGGTCCCGAGAAAGTGGTTGTCGCGGTCGACGACAAACAGGAGGTCCGTGCGGTCCGGCAGCTCGTCGTGGGCGCGCAGGTAGCGGAGCACGACCTCGACGGAGACATCGGGGCGGACGGACATGGTGTCCGTATCCATGAGACCGCCGGCACTGTCCTCGGGGTAGGCCAGAACCTCGCGCAGCTCTTCGCGGTCCTCGCGGTCCAGCGAGCGCAGAACCTGTTGCGTGATGGCCTCGGGCAGATCGACGACGAGGTCGGCGAGATCGTCGACGGCCATCCCTTCCGTGGCAGCCACGACCTGATCGACATCCATCTCGCGAATGAGGCTGTCGCGAACGTCGTCGGCGAGCTCCACGAGCACCTCGCCCTCGAAGTCGCGGTCAACGAGTTCCCAGACGACACGGCGTTCGGTGTAGGGCAGGGATTCGAGCAGCCGGGCGATCTCACCCGGGCGCAGACCCGCTACCATGCGCCGTGCCGCGCGCATGGTTCCCGATTCGAGCGCTTCTCGTAACGCGCCGAGTACGCTTTGTTCGCTTACCGGCTGGTCCATGACACACCGCTGACGCAACGACAGCCGGGTGGCCGTCGCCGGGGAGTGTAGCGGAGCGCGGTGTTGGCGTCGAAAGGCGCGCGGCTCAGTGGCCGACGGCGCCGCGAACGAGTTCGTGGTGGCGCACGCTGATGTCGCGCCCGTCGCTGCGCAGCGTGCGCGCGATACGTTCAGCCATGTAAACAGACCGATGTTGTCCGCCTGTGCAACCGACGGCAATCGTCAGATAGCTGCGGCTGAAGTTCTCGTAACGCGGCAGCCAGTCACGCAGGAACGCGATGATGGCGTCATGCATGTCGTCGGCCAGCGGCTCGGAGTCGAGGTAGTCGATGACGGGCTTGTCGAGCCCGGTTTCCTGGCGCAGTTCGGGCTGCCAGTAAGGGTTGGGCAGGCAGCGCAGGTCGAACACGTAGTCGGCATCAGCGGGGATGCCGTGCTTGAAACCGAAGCTTTGGATCAGGATCGACAGTTTGTGAACGTCGCGCGAGGCGATGCGCTCGCGCACGAGGTCACGAAGCTCGTAGACGCTCGTGCGGGTGGTGTCGATGATGAGATCAGCCACGTTAACCACGGGCGTCAGGATGCTGCGTTCGGTTGCAATGGCCTCCCGCAGTCCGTCGCCCGATTGTGCGAGCGGATGGCGTCGTCGGGTCTCACCAAAACGTTTGATGAGCATGGCTTCCTCAGCCTGCAGAAAGAGCACTTCGACCTGGGCGCCCTGATTGCGCAAGTGCGCGACCTGTCGGTCCAGCATCTGCAGATCGTCGGCGCGATTGCGGGCATCGATGCCGATCGCCACGCGGTCGCCGCCGGCTTCGTCGGCGAGCAGGTAATCCGTGAGCTGGGGCAGCAGGGCAACGGGGATGTTGTCGACCGAGTAGTAGCCGAGGTCCTCGAGCACATGCAGCGCCACTGACTTACCCGAACCCGAGAGGCCGCTGACGATGATGATGCGCATGGCGCTAGTCTTGACCAGCCGCCATGTCTGCCGGTGCCTCGATGCCCGTTACCGCGGCGAGCACCTCGTTCTCGTCACGCGCATTGCGAAGCCGCCGGGCCAGGGCGGGATCGACGAGGTGTTGCATGAGACGGCGCAGCGCGTCGGCGCGAGCCTCGTCGTCAGCAGACGGTATGACGAAGCCGAAGATCAGGTCGACGTCGCGGTTGTCGCTGGAGTCGAAGTCGATGGGCTTGGCGAGTCGCAGCAAGACGCCCCGCACGGTGCGCACTTCGGGCATTCGCGCGTGGGGAATGGCGAGGCCGCAATCGGCTGCGGTGCAGCCCAGGCGCTCACGTTCGAACAGTGCCTCGAAAATCTCGTCGGCACTGGCGTCATCGGCGCTTTGGGCGAGGTGGTGGCTCAGCAACTGCAACACCTGCTTCTTGCTCGTCGCCTCTATATCGAGGTGAACGCGGTCCCGGGTCAGAAGCGAATCGATCGTGAACGGCATCGTATTATTTTTTGTTTCGGCGGTTCTTGAGTCGAACGCGCCGACCGGGTGGATCCACAAAGGATGCACCCGGTCGGCGCGCGCTACATGCGATTATGCCACCTGAAGCGGGTCAGGTGCGGCCCTTAAGCCGGCTCAGGCGTGCTTTTGCACTTCCCTGGCGTGGTGGTCGCACTGTTTTTCCTTGTGCTTCAAGATGCGACGGTCAAGCTTGTCGGCCAGGCCGTCGATCGCAGCGTACATGTTCTCTTCGGTCGCCTCGACGTGCAGGCGCTTGCCGCGCAGGTTCGCGGTCGCCTCGGCACGATGGCGGAGTTTCTCCACCGTGAGGATGCAGTGCACGTCGGTTACGTGATCGTAGTGCTTCTCGATCCGTTGCATCTTGGCGCTGACGTAATCTCGAAGGGCGTCAGTCACGTCGACGTGATGGCCGGTAACATTCAGCTGCATATCTGGCTCCTATCTGTGTCATGGCATGTGTTTGATTGGGTGTCGGCGTTTCTCCTAGTCACCGGCAGAAAAGTCTTTCAAAACAGCCGCTTGGCCAAATCACAGCCTTACGGCGCCGACGCAGCGCACAGGCGCAACGCCACTTGATCATGCGCCGATCGGGGGTGGGCTGCAAGCCCGTGGGATTAGCGGGGTGCGCGGACCCTGCGTTCGCTTGACGAAGCGATATTCATGGCCTCGCGGTACTTGGCGACGGTGCGACGGGCGACCTGGACGCCGTCTTCCTTGAGCAGTGCCGTGATCTTGCTGTCGGACAGGGGTTTCGCGGGGTCTTCGGCGCCAACGAGCTTCTTGATTTTGGCGCGAACGGCCACGGAGCTCTGCTCGTCGCCGTCCGTGGTCGATACGTGCGAAGAGAAGAAATAGCGAAACTCGAGCACGCCGCGCGGGGTGTGCATGTACTTGTGGCTGGTTACGCGTGACACCGTCGATTCGTGCATATCGATGGCCTCGGCGATGTCCTTGAGGATCATCGGCTTCATGGCCTCTTCGCCGTGCTCGAAGAACTCGACCTGGCGCTCGACGATGGTGCTGGCCACCTTGTAGAGCGTCTCGTTGCGGATTTCGAGGCTGCGCACAAGCCAGCGCGCTTCCTGGAGCTGGGCGCGCAGGACGGTGTGTTCGCCGTTACCGCGAAGCAGTGCTGCGTACTGTTGATTGACCTTGAGCCGCGGCACGCCCGACGGGCTGATTTCCACGATCCACTGTCCGTCGACCTTGCGCACGAACACGTCGGGAATGACGTATTCGGTGCGGCCGCCACTGACGGCCTGGCCGGGTTTGGGGTGGCAGCTGCGTACGAGCGACAGCGCGTGCTCGAGGTCGTCATTGTCGACGGCGAGCCGGCGGCGCAACTGGGTGTAGTTTTGTTCGGCAACGAGCGGCAGGAAGTTCTCGACAATGCGCCGCGCCGTGGTCAGCCCCGGCGTGCCTTCGGGGTAGGGCGCGAGTTGTAGTGACAGGCACTCGCCCAGTGACCGGGCACCCACGCCCAACGGGTCGAAGCGCTGGATCTTGACGAGGACGCGCTCGATGCGGCTCTCGCTCAATGAGGGCTCGTCCAGAACCTCGCGGATTTCCTCAAGGCTCTCGAAGAGGTAGCCATCGTCGTCAATGGCGTCGATGATCGCCTCGCCGATGATGCGTTCTTCATCGGTGAAGTTCTCTGTCTCGAGCTGGTGCAGCAGGTGCTCGCGCAGGGTCTCCTCGCGGTCATCAGCGAAGTCCGCCATCGACCGGCCGTCATTGCCCGAGAACGACGTGTCACCGCCGCGACCCACGTCGCGCCAGGAGTCTTCGGCGGGCGCCGCTGTGGGCTCGGGCGTCAGCGCACGGACCTCAGCCGTCGACGCGGCATCCACTTTGGGCGCGTCGGGCAGGTCCTCCATGTCGAGCATGACATTGGACTCGAGCGCTTCGGCAATCTGCTGATTGAGGTCCATGACGGGCAGTTGCAGCAGTTTGATCGCCTGCTGCAGCTGGGGCGTCATGGTCAGCGTCTGACCAAGCTTGAGTTGTAGGGATGGTTTCAGCAAAGCGTGTCCCGTCGTTTGCTGAATGATACCGTAACAAACGCTCGCTGATTCGCCGTGACCGCGGTCACGGCGGTGTCGATCCGGCGTTACAGTCGGAAGTCGTCGCCCAGGTAGACCTCGCGCACGTGGCGGTCCGTGACGATCTCCTCTGGCGTGCCGCTGGCGATCAGGCCGCCGTCGCTCAGGATGTAGGCGTGGCCGCAGATGCCCAGTGTTTCGCGCACGTTGTGGTCCGTAATGAGCACACCGATGCCGCGTTCGGTGAGGTGGCGAATCGTCCGCTGAATGTCTATGACCGAGATGGGATCGACGCCCGCGAACGGCTCGTCGAGCAGAATGAAGCGCGGCTCGGCCGCCAGTGCGCGCGCAATCTCGACGCGACGGCGCTCACCCCCCGACAGGCTCATCCCGAGGCTCGTGCGCACGTGGCCGATGTGCAGTTCGTCGAGCAACTGTTCGAGTCGTGCGTCGCGTTCGGTGCGGTTCAGGTCACGCCGCGCCTCGAGGATGGCCATGATGTTCTGTTCGACGGACAGCTTGCGAAAAATCGACGCTTCCTGCGGCAGGTAGCCGAGACCCATGGCCGAGCGCCGGTGCATGGGGTCGTGCGTGAGGTCATTGCCGTCGAGCAGGATCCGGCCGCGGTCGCAGCGGACCAGGCCCACGATCATGTAGAAGGCCGTGGTCTTGCCGGCGCCGTTGGGGCCAAGCAGGCCCACGACCTCACCGCTCTTGATCTCGAGCGAGATGCCACGCACCACCTCGCGAAACTTGTAGCGTTTGGCGATATCCTGGACGCTCAGGATGCTCACGGCGCGTCGCGATCCTCGTCGATGGCGTCGGCGGCCGCATCCTCGGCGGCGTCCTGTGCAGCGTCAGCCGCATCTTCAGGCGGCTGCACGACGATTTTCACCCGCTCGCCTGTGTTGGCGTCACCCTCGAAAGCGACCTGTTGTCCTTTGACGTCGTAGACGAGCAGCGCGCCCGTGACTTCATTGGCGTCGTCGGAAATCCGCGCATTGCCCTCGAACCGCACGACACCGGCGTCAAGGTCGTAGTCGAAGCGCTCGGCCTGGCCCTCGGTGATCGCGGCGACGCCCGTGCGCTGGTCGATGAAACGCGCCGGCTCGCCGGTCACACGCGCGCGGACGAGCCGGTGCGACATAAAACGGAGCTCGGCATTCTCGGCGCGAATGCTGGCGCCGTCGACGTCGATTTCAACGTTGCCCGAAAACTGCCAGCTGGAGTCTGCGAAGTTGGTGCCCGCCGTGGTTTCCGCGCGGCGCGCTTCGATGCGGGTGGCGCCCTGCGTGATGCGCAAGCCGTAAAACACGGTCGTATTGTCGGCAAGATTGAGCTCGGAGTTGTCGGCGTCCATGACGATGGGCAGGCCGGGCTCGACCGCGAGCTGTGCCGAAGCGCCGGCCGCCAGCAGCGAGAGCAGCGCAGTCAACAGCCAACGCGTGAGATCAGGGTGTGAATTGGCCACGGATATTCGACCTCAGTTCAATCCGGTCTTCGTCGAGTAGTGCCAGCATACCCGTTGCCACGAGCGTACCTTCGCCAATTTCAAACCGGACCGTGTCGTCGGTCTCGACGGTCCGTGCCTCCGGGTTGAAGGCCAGCGTTTCGGTGTGCACCGCGACCGCGCCGACGGTGCCGTCGTCGGCGCGCCGGGCCACGACCTGGCCCGACAATGCGAGTTGCGAGCCGCCAAACTCGAGCGTGGCCGAATTGGCCTCGATCTGCCAGCGTCCGTTGCCGGCCGCGTAGTCGACGCGAATGCCAGACAACTCGATGGGCTCGCGGCTCGCCGTTTGCAGCGCACGTTGCGCCATGAGCTCGTAGAGCAGCTCGCCGTCGTCATCGGTGCCAAAGATGTGCGCGTCGATCATGTAGTAGCCGCGCTCGACGGGGGTGTTGGCCACGGGCGTTTCATCGTTGGTGTCGCGGTCGCCGCGCAGCAACCAGGTCGCCATGGCGGTGGCGGCCAGTGCGAGCAGTGCTATCCAGCCGCGCGTGTTCACGTGGATCGCGCCTCGCGAGCGGCAAGTATGAAGTCGGCGATCTCGCGTACGGCGCCATCACCACCCGGGCGGCGTGTGATGAGGTCGGCGCGGCTGGCGACGGCGACGACGGCATTGGCCGGAGCAAATGCGATCCCCGTTGCCTCGAACATGGGCAGATCAGGCATATCGTCTCCGACTGCCGCCGCCTGCTTCTGTTCCACGCTCAGCTTGGATAGGAGTCCCGTGATCGCGGCGTGTTTGTCACGACAACCCTGGAATACGTGCTCGATGCCGAGCTCCGCAGTGCGAGCCGTGACGGCACCGCTCGAGCGCCCCGTAATCACGGCAACACGGATTCCGCACTCGATGAGGTGGCGCAGGCCATAGCCGTCCTGCGTGTTGAAGGTCTTGCTCTCGTTGCCAGCATCGTCAAGCGTGAACTTGCCGTCGGTCATGACGCCATCGACGTCAAACACCACGAGCCCGATGTCGGCCGCGGCCGCAACGAGCTCGGGTGACGCCATTTCGATGAGGACCGCCACTACATGACACCCGCGCGAAACAGGTCGTGGATGTTGAAGGCGCCGATGAGTTGTTCGTCGCCATCAGTGACGGGCAGTGCCGTGATCGCGTAGGTCTCGAGCATGTGAACGGCCTCGGCCGCGAGCGCGTTGGACCGGATGTGGTGGCCGCCCTGCGTCATCGCGTCGCGCACGTTGAGGCCCGTGAGGTCGAGCTGTTCGTCGAGCAGCCGGCGCAGGTCGCCGTCGGTGAACACGCCCGCCAGGCGCACGCCATCCGTGACCGCGGCGAAACCCAAACCCTTGCGGGTCATTTCGATGAGTGCATCACTGAGCGTGGCGCCGATATCGACGACGGGTACGGCGTCGCCTGTGTGCATGATGTCGGCGACCGTGAGCAACAGGCGTTTGCCCAGGCTGCCGCCCGGGTGCGACCGCGCGAAATCCTCGGCCGTGAATTCGCGGCTGTCGAGGAGCGCGACGGCCAGGGCGTCGCCAAACGCGAGCGTTGCCGTGGTGCTGGCTGTTGGCGCCAGGTTGAGTGGGCAGGCCTCCTCGGCGACACCCACGTTGAGGTGCACATCGGCTTGCCGCGCCAGCGTCGACCTGGCGTTGCCCGTCATGCTGATGAGCGGCGCGCCCAGCCGTTTGATGAGCGGGAGGATCGTCAGCACCTCTTCGGTCTCACCCGAGTAGGAAATCGCGAGTACGACGTCGTCGGGCGTGATCATCCCCAGGTCGCCATGGCTCGCTTCACCGGGGTGCAGATAAAACGCGGGACTGCCTGTGCTGGCCAGCGTCGCGGCGATCTTGCTCGCCACATGACCTGATTTGCCCATGCCGGTAACCACGACACGGCCCCGGCATTCGAGACACAGCTGACAGGCCGCTTCAAAGTCGTCGTCAATCCGAGCCGCGAGTGCCTGGACGGCGTCGGCTTCGATACGCAGAACGCGCTGCGCCTGCTCCAGGCGCCGTTTCGCGTCAGACCCCATTCGTCATGCTCTGCGTCAGCACATAGACGTGGTAGGAGAAGAACGCGATCAGCAAAGCAGAGCCCTCGATGCGGTTGATGCGCCCGGCGCCCGAGTAATTGTAGGCCATTGCGAACAACACGAGCGTCAATGCGATCATCACGAAGAAATGCAGCGACAGAACCTCGGCGCTCAGCCCCGTGGGCTCGATGACGACAGCCGCGCCGATGACCGCCAGCAGGTTGAACATGTTGGAGCCGATGATGTTGCCGATGGCGAGACCTTGTTCGCCCTTGAGCGCCGACATGATGGATACGGCCAGCTCGGGCAGACTCGTGCCGATGGCCACCAGCGTGACGCCGATGACCAGCTGACTGACGCCCAGACCTTCGGCAATCGTCGTCGCGCCGTTGACGAGCAACTGTGCGCCCGCGAGCAACACGAGCAGACCCAGCAGGAACCAGCCCGCGGCCACGTTCATGGCCATGTCCTTGGGGATCTCGGCTTCGTATTCAGCTTCGATCGGATCGTTGACGTTGCTGCGGTAGCCCAGGCGCACAATCCAGTACATAACGACCACGAGCGCCGTGAGCATGACGAGTCCGTCGATGCGCGACAGGTTGAGATCGAGGCAGAGCGCTACGGCCAGCAGGGTGACGGCCAGCAACGCGGGCATCTCCTGCTGCAGTGTGCGCGAGAGGACCTGGATGGGTCGCAGCAGCGCCGTGGCACCCAGCACGAGCGCGATGTTGGCGATGTTGGAGCCGACAGCGTTACCGATGGCGAGGTCGGGTTGTCCTTTCATGGCCGCTACGATCGACACGAGGATCTCGGGCGCGGAGGTCGCGATGCCGACGACGGTCAGGCCGATGAGCAACGTGGGCACGCCCAGGTTGCGCGCCATGGCGCCGGCGCCGATAACGAATCGATCGGCCCCCCAGATCAGGGCCAGAAGACCCACGATCACCATGGCCACGTTGACGAGCATTGACTCCAAGCAGCGATCTCCGCGGCGCACTCGCACCGCCTGCGCAGGCCGTTCCCGGGCTCAGGCACCCGAAGCGGCGGCAACATAAGACGAGGCCACAACGCCCGCAGGGCTCGTGGCCAGCCCTTAATAATACACAAAACCGCCATTTGCCCATGTCGGACATGGCCCCGGCACGGTGCCGGGCCGGGCGCTTTGTACTAGACTCTTCGACCCCCGAACAGGCCGCCCGGAGACCGAATCCCGTGACCCCCAGTGAGATTGAAAGCCTGATCCGAGAGGCGCTCGACGTGTCCGAGATTGTCGTGCAGAGCGACGACAACGTGCACTTTGAGGCGCAGATCGTCTCGAGCGCGTTCGAGGGCAAGCGGGCCGTGGCCCGCCACCAGATGGTCTACGCGGCACTCGGCGACCGCATGCGCGCAGACATCCATGCGCTGTCGATCCGCGCGTTGACGCCCGCCGAGCTTGCGGCGCAGGGCTAGGTCTTGGACAAGTTGCTGATCACGGGCGGCGCGCCGCTCGAGGGTACCGTGCACATGTCGGGCGCCAAGAACGCAGCGCTGCCGATTCTTGCGGGCACGCTACTCGCGAGCGAACCCGTCACCATCGACAACGTGCCGCACCTGCGCGATGTCACCACGATGATTGCGCTGCTGCAGCGCATGGGTGCCGTAACCACGATCGATGAGCGCATGTCTGTGACCGTCGATACAGGCGGTGAGGTCGACCCCGTCGCGCCCTATGAGCTCGTCAAGACGATGCGCGCCTCCGTGCTCGTGCTGGGCCCGCTTGTGGCGCGCTTCGGTCGCGCTGACGTGTCGCTGCCCGGTGGCTGTGCGATTGGTGCCCGACCTGTCGACCTGCACGTGTCGGGACTGCAGGCGCTGGGCGCCGACGTGCGCGTCGAGAACGGCTACATTCGTGCGCGTGCCGACCGGCTGCGCGGTGGCCACTTCGTCTTTGATACGGTGTCCGTAACCGGCACCGAGAATCTCATGATGGCGGCGGCGCTGGCCGAGGGCGAAACCGTGCTCGAGAATGCGGCGCGCGAGCCCGAGGTGGTCGATCTCGCCCAGTACCTCATTGCGCTTGGCGCGCAGATTGAAGGAGCGGGCAGCCCGACGATCCGCATTCAGGGTGTGGATTCGCTCGCAAGCGCGCGCTACCGCGTACTGCCCGATCGCATCGAAACGGGGACCTACCTGACGGCCGCGGCCATGACGCGCGGTCACGTGACCCTGCGCGACGTGCGGCCGGACCACCTCGAGGCGGTGCTGTCCAAGCTCACGGAAGCGGGCGCTGACATCTCGACGGGCGAAGACTGGATCGAAATCGACATGCGTGGCCGTGGTCCGCGCGCCGTGGACGTGCAGACCACCCCGTACCCCGGCTTCCCGACCGATATGCAGGCCCAATTCTGCGCGCTCAACGCCATCGCCGAGGGTTCGGGTGCGGTCACCGAGACCATCTTTGAAAACCGGTTTATGCACATCCCCGAACTGCAGCGCATGGGTGCGGATTTCAAGATTCGCGGAAGAACCGTGGTGACGCAGGGTGTCGAGCGTCTGACTGCCGCGCCCGTCATGGCCACGGACTTGCGCGCTTCAGCCGGGCTGGTGCTGGCGGCTCTGGTGGCGGAGGGCACCACGACTGTGGATCGTATCTACCACCTCGATCGGGGCTACGAGCAGATCGAGGACAAGCTGCGTCGGCTGGGCGCTGCCGTCGAGCGCCAGACTTAGGCGCTACGGCCGCGTGGTCGCAAGCGTACGATCGCCGGCCACAGCTTCGGTGCTGCGCCGCTCTCCATTGCGCAGGTACTCAAGCCGCAGCCGCGCGCCGGGCGCGTAGCCGGCCACGGTGAGCAGCGCCTGCTGGTTCTCACGCATGGGCTCGCCGTTGATCGAAAGCAGCACGTCGCCGCTGCGAATGCCCGCGTCCCAGGCCGGACCGTCACGCAGCACCGCCGTCAGCACGATGCCAGAGCCGGGCTCCAGCCCAATCCGCGCCCATTCGTCAGCCGTGAGCTGCTGCATTTCCAGACCAAGCCAGCCGCGTCGCACGCGTCCGTCCTCGCGCAGCGCGCGCACCACGCCACTGACGAGATTGGCGGGGATGGCGAAGCTGATGCCCTCGATATCGACTTCGCGCGACACCACGGCCGTGTTGATACCGATCAGTTCGCCGCGCACGTTGATGAGCGCGCCGCCTGAATTGCCCGAGTTAATGGCCGCATCGGTCTGGATGTAGTTCTCGAACGTCGTCAGCCCAAGCAGTCCCCGTCCCGTGGCACTGACGATGCCCTGGGTCACGGTCTGACTCAGGCCGTACGGGTTGCCGATGGCCAGCACCACGTCACCAATCTGTAGCGTGTCGGACCGACCGACGCGGATCGGGGTCAGGTCGTCGAGCTCGATTTTGAGCAGCGCCAGGTCCGTGTCTGCGTCTGTGCCAACGACGGTGGGGATGGCCTCGCGCCCGTCGGCCAGCTGCACGCGTCCCGAGCGCGCACCCCGGATGACGTGGAAGTTGGTGACGATGTAGCCCTGGGCATCGATGATGACGCCCGAGCCGAGGTTGGTCTGCACGGCCACGGGTGACTCGGCGCTGGGGTCGTCGCTGGGCACGAGCCGGGTTGTGTAGATGTTGACCACAGCGTCGGCACTGGCGGCCACGGCATCGGCGTAGCTGACGCGCGCCTGCTCGCGCGGCCCCAGCAGATCGGGCCTCAGCAGGATGACCACGCAGGCCAGCGCGAGGCCGCCCACGACACAGCGAAACAGGAATTGGAGGGTTTGGCTCAATCCAGACATCGACACCGCGGAGACACTGCCCCGCACCGGCTCTTTTGTGGCCACTATTGTGACGCAGGCCAGCGCATAGCGGTAGGCAAGGCTGCGTCGAGGCCTGTATAATGGCGGGCTGAGACCAGCGCGCCCTGCCACAGCCCGACGACACTCGAGCCAACTTCCCCGACTGAAAACTGGTGCATTCGCGGCCATTTCGAGGCCGGCCGACGGTGCGCAAGACCTCGACTGCGGCGTGCAATCGCAACTCGCAGGACGCGTAGGAAGGCCAGGTTCGACACCGCAAAAATTGGTGAGTCGACAGCGCTTCGACAGAGTGGGTCTGGTGCGTCTGGGTCGGCCCACCTGTCGAAAACGCAGGGTGCCGGGGCAGCGAAGGGCGATAGGGTTCGCCACAACATTCGTGAGGTGCCGGCCCAGCCGCGCGCCCGCCAGGCTTAGTAACAATTGATCGTGATTCGGAGTCGACCTGATGGCTGACAATCCTGACAACCTTGACGACAGCAGACGCCGGTTCCTCGGCATCGCCACGGGCGCCACGGGCGCTGTCGCGGGTGCCATGTTCGTAGTGCCCTTCCTGGGATCGCTGGTACCGAGCAAACGGGCGCAGGCGCTGGGCGCACCTGTTGAAATCAACATCGGAAACCTCGAAACCGGCCAGATGGCGCGCAAGCAATGGCGTGGCCGCACGGTCTACGTGGTGCGTCGCGACGAAGAGATGCTGAAGCGTATCGAGAACACGACGCCGCAAGTCGCCGACCCGGATTCAGCAGAATCAGAGCAGCCCGATTACGCCAGCAACGGTTTTCGCTCGCTGAAGCCCGAGTTTCTCGTGGTCTTCGGCCAGTGCACCCATTTGGGCTGCGCGCCCTCGCAGCGCTTCGAGGTGGCCCCACCGGATCTCGGCCAGGACTGGCTGGGCGGCTTTTTCTGCGCCTGCCACGGTTCGAAATTCGACATGGCCGGCCGCGTCTTCAAGGGGGTTCCGGCGCCCCTCAACTTGCCGGTACCGCCTTACCGCTTTATCGGTGAGGACGTCATCGAAATCGGCACGGAAACAGGAGCAGCCTGATGGCACGCGCAGAATCGGAACTGCAGATCGGTCAGAAAGACGGAGGGTTGATGAAGTGGATCAACGACCGCTTCCCCTTCGACAAGATGATGAAGGAGCACGTGACTGAGTATTACGCCTCCAAGAATCTGAACCTCTGGTACGTTTTCGGCGTGTTATCGATGGTCGTGCTCGTGATCCAGCTGCTCACGGGCATCTTCCTGACGATGAACTACAAGCCCAGCGCGGCAGAGGCGTTCGCCTCGGTCGAGTACATCATGCGCGACGTGAAGTACGGCTACATCATTCGTTACATGCACTCGACGGGTGCGTCGGCGTTCTTCATTGTGGTTTACCTACACATGTTCCGCGCCATGCTGTATGGCAGCTACCGCAAGCCACGCGAGCTCATCTGGCTCATCGGCATGATCATCTTCATCGTGCTCATGGCGGAAGCGTTTATGGGTTACCTCCTGCCCTGGGGTCAGATGTCCTATTGGGGTGCGCAGGTGATCGTGTCGCTGTTCGGGGCGATCCCGGGTATCGGTGAAGGCCTTGTGGACGTCATCCGCGGTGACTACTCGATTTCGGACATCACGTTGAACCGCTTCTTCGCGCTGCATGTGATCGCGCTGCCGCTGGCACTCGTCATGCTTGTTGTCGTGCACATCCTTGCGCTGCACGAAGTGGGTTCGAACAACCCCGACGGCATCGAAATCAAGAAAAAGAAGGACGCGAACGGCGTGCCGCTCGATGGCATCGCATTCCACCCCTACCACACGTCGAAAGACCTCGTGGCCATCGTGGTGTTCATGGCAGCGTTCTTCGCAGTCGTGTTCTTTGCGCCTGAAATGGGTGGCTACTTCCTGGAGCACGCCAACTTCGAGCCGGCCAACCGTCTCAAGACGCCGGAGCACATCGCACCGGTCTGGTACTTCACGCCGTTCTACGCGATTTTGCGCGCCGTGCCGGACAAGCTGCTGGGGGTCATCCTCATGGGCGCGGCCGTCGTGATTCCGATGTTCCTGCCCTGGCTGGACCGCTCGCCTGTGAAGTCGATTCGCTACAAGGGCGTCATCACAAAGTCGGCACTGGGCCTGTTCGTGGTCGCGTTCCTGTTCCTCGGCTGGCTGGGTCTGCAGCCCGCGACGGATCTCTACACGAACCTCGCGCGCGTGTTCACGGTGATCTACTTTGCGTTTTTTGCACTGATGCCTTGGTACAGCAAGATCGACCAGACCAAGCCGGTACCCGAGCGTGTCGTGATGAAGGGGGCGGAGCATGCGTAGGGCAACGCTTTTGCGCGCAGCAGCCCTTTGCCTGGCGTTGTCGGCTTCTGGTGCTGCGTTCGCCGCGGGCGGCGGCGCGGCACTCGATGCCGCCAATAACGACGTGGGTAACACCAAGTCGCTGCAGCGCGGCTTCAAGTACTTCATGAACTACTGCTCGGGCTGCCACAGTGCCGAATACGTGCGTTACAACACGATCGGCGCGGCACTTGAGATTAGCGATGCAGAGCTTGAGCAGAACCTCATGTTCAATGCTGAGCGCACCTTCGAGACGATTAATATCTCGATGCGCACTGAGGACGCGACGGCGTGGCTCGGCCAGGTGCCACCCGACATGTCGCTGATCGCACGTTCGAAAGGCGTCGACCACATCTACTCGTTCCTGCGCGGCTACTACCGCGACGACAAGTCCGCAACAGGCTGGAACAACACGGTGGTCAAAAATGTCAGCATGCCGCACGTGCTCTGGGAAATGGAGGGCGTCAAGGCCAAGGCTGAGTCGCACAGCGACGAGGGTGCAGCGGCCGACGGCCACAGCGCCGCCGACAAGCCCGCGTTCGACGTTTTGGCGGCGGGTACGATGTCGGCTGAGGAATACGACGACGTCGTTCGTGACATTGTCAACTTCCTGGACTTCATCTCAGAGCCCATGCAGCTCGAGCGCACCCAGATCGGCATCTGGATCATGGCTTTTCTCGTGATCTTCTTCTTCTTGTCCCTGTTCCTTAAGAAGGAAATCTGGAAGGACGTGAAGTAAACACCGGTTCGCGCGGCGGCGTGTGGGGACACGTCGCCAGTGACGCTCGGGTGCACCGGACGTCACCGTCGACTACACAACAAGACAGATACGGAGACTCCAAATGGGAGCAATCGCTAACCGGCGCTCGATCATGAGCCTTTTTTCTCGGCCCACGTGCATTCACAGTCACCGCACGCGCCTCGTGCTGGCTGAGAAGAGCATCAACATCGATATCGTGACGGTCGAAGGGGACGACCTGCCCGAAGACCTGCTCGATCTGAACCCCTACCACACGGTGCCGACACTCGTAGACCGCGACCTCGTCCTTTACGATTCGCGCGTCATCATCGAATACCTCGATGAGCGCTTCCCGCATCCGCCGCTCATGCCCGTCGATCCCGTGACGCGCGCTCAGTTCCGCCTGGCGCTGTTCCGCATCGAGAATGACTGGTACAAGCTCGCCGAACAGATCGAAGACGCGGCCGAGAAGAAAGCCAACACGCGAGCCCGCAAGATCCTGAAGGAAAGCGTGCTGGCCAGCGCCGAAGTGTTTGCGGCCAAAGAATTCTTCCTGGGCGATGAGTTTTCGCTTGTTGACGCGAGTGTCGCGCCGCTGCTCTGGCGGTTATCGAGTTACAATATCGACCTGGGCAAAGGTGGCGCCCCCATCGAGGCCTACATGGAACGCATGTTCGCGCGGCCCTCGTTCCGCGCCAGCCTGACCGAACTCGAGCAGGAGATGCGGCTGTAGGCCGCCCCGGTGCCGACCGTGAGTGACGGTGAGCGGCGCATCTCCTCAAAACGGCCCTACCTGATTCGGGCCATGCACGAGTGGATGAGCGACAACGGCCATACACCGCATCTCGTCGTAGACGCCGAGATGGCGGGTGTCGTCGTGCCGACGGAACACATCCAGGACGGACGTATCGTGCTTAACATCAGCTACTCGGCAGCGCATGCGTTGCAGCTCGACAATGACGCGGTGTCGTTTCGGGCGCGCTTCGGTGGCAGTCCCTTCGACGTCCGCGTCCCGGTACCGAGCATCCTGGGCATCTACGCCCGCGAGACAGGGCAGGGCATGGTGTTCTCAGATGGCGGGCCCGAAAAGCCTGAGCCCGAACCTGACGACAACGGCGACGACAACACTCGGCCGTCGCACCTCAAGGTCGTCAAGTAACGCCGGGGCGTTCGCTCAGTCAGCCTGCGGCGACGATGACCTGCTGGTCGATGAGATCGCACAGGCAGTGAATCGCGACCAGGTGAATCTCCTGAATCCGCGCGGTCCGCGGTGACGGCACCCGAATCTCGATATCATCCTCGCGCAACATGCCGGCCATGCGGCCGCCATCGCGCCCTGTGAGCGCTACGATGTGGCCGCCCCGTTCGTGGCAGGCCGTCATGGCGCGGCAGACGTTCTCCGAATTGCCCGACGTCGAGATGGCCAGCAGCACATCGCCCGTGTTCAGCAGTGCGCGAACCTGCTTCGAAAACACCTCTTCGTAGGCGTAGTCGTTGGCGATCGAGGTCAGTGTCGACGCGTCTGTTGTCAACGCCATGCCCGGCAAGCCTGGCCGTTCCATCTCGAAGCGGTTCAGGAGCTCCGACGAGAAGTGCTGCGCGTCGCCGGCTGAGCCGCCGTTGCCGCAGGACAGGATCTTGCCGCCTGCGAGGATGCTGCGGCTCATGAGGTCGGCCGCTGCGACGAGCAGCTCGGGCAGCACATCGGCTGCGGCCTGCTTTACAGCGAGGCTTTCCTCAAACTGTTTTTGAACGCGTTCCAGGTATGCCACGGCGGCATTCGCTCCCAATTGACTGAGCCCGAAATTCTAGCGGATTCCAAGGCTTAACCCCAGTCCGGAGCGCGTCAGCCGGCACGAAATGCGTCCCGGTGCCAGGCGATAGTGGTGCTACCGTCCTCACTGGCATCGAAGGCGACGACGTCGAACCGCATTCGGGCCTGGGCCCATTGTGGCTGGCGCAGCAGAAAGAACTGTGCTGCCTGAATGAGCCGATGCTGCTTGCCGGGGTTCACGGACGCAGCCGCGCCGACACGTGCCCGTGCACTGCGGTAACGGACCTCAATGAACACCAGCGTCGCGTCGTCGCACATGATCAGATCGATCTCACCAAAGCGACTGTGAAAGTTGCGCGCAACGGGTTCGAGGCCATGATCGCAGAGATGGCTTGCGGCACGGTCTTCCCAGAGCGTGCCCGCGGCACGCCGGCTCACCGTGCTAGTCCAGCGTGATGATTGTGGGCTGCCGGGGCTCGTCACCGCCCGATTCGAATGCGTCTTCGGCATCGTCGCCAAAGGGCGCGTCGGGGTTGTCGCGTTCAGCGGGCGCCATGGGGTCGACGCGCGGGTCCAGCGCGGGAAGCGCGACCGTCTGACCGCGTTGGAACACGGCCCACTCCGTGCTGCGTCGGATGTCGCCTGTCACGCGAAGCTCAAGCCCACCCGTGGCGCCCTGCCAGCGCTGCGGCGGCAATGTGCCGCCGAGTGCGGCGGCCACCTGCGACACGGCGCCGTAGGCGTCGTACCCCAGCGCAAACAGGCGCGGCTGGCGCCTCGCCGAGGCCAGTGCTGCGCTGGCCACCGTCAGCGGTGTTTGCTCGCCGCGCATGTCGGCAGTAAGCCAGGGGATCTCCGTGAAGCGCACACCCTCGAGGTCGCGTGCCCGGACGTCGCGGCCCGGTGCGTTTACGGCGCTCGTGGCGTACACGGGCAGGTCACCGGAATAGTGGAACCGGAACTGCGGACGCAGGCGTTCGGCGCTGGCAGATGCTGCGGCCATGAAGATGAAGTCGACGTCGGCCCGGCGTCGTGGCTCGAACTGCAGCGGCTGGCCCACCAGCGAGCGCATCCGGCGGTAGCGCGTCACGCTGTCGTCGAGCAGCATCGCCGCCTGAATCTCGCTGGAGTAATCCGTGTCTTCGGCAATGTAGGTCGCGTAGTCGACCACCACGCCGCCGTAGGCAGAGAAGGTGTCGGCGAAAGCCTGCAGCACGCGTTCGCCCCAGTTGGATGCGGGCACAAAGGCAACAGCGCGACGGTGGCCGTCGCCGATCGCGCGCAGTGCGGCGGCGGCTGCCTCGTCCTCGGGTGCGAGCCCGAACTGGAAGAGCAACGGCTGCCCGGTGGGTTCGCGCAGGTAGTTGAGCGTCAGCGTCGGCACCGTGAGCTCGCTGTTCATGGCGAGCTCTTCGACCGCTGCCGGCAGGATCGGGCCCACGATGAGTTCGGCACCGTCTGCGACGGCCTGTTGCCAGGCGAGTGTGGCGCCCATTTCGGCGATGTCGTAGACCCGAACAATGGGGGCGTCAACGCGGCCCTGTTGGGCTGCGGCGTAGTGACCCAGGAAGCCGTCGCGAACCGCCTCGCCGATGGGCGCGGCGCGACCCGACAGTGTGGCGAGCAGCGCCACCTGGCGTGGCTCGAACTGCGTCGGCTCAACAGGCTCGCCCCATTCCCGAACGATGGTGTCGATGGCGGGATGCCCCGGGTACTGGCGGGTCCAGCCGGCGATGCCTGCGCGCGGGCCGGCTTCCCCGGAGCCGTCGAAGATCAGCCCCAATGCGATCCAGCCTGCGACGACGCGGTCGCCGGCGCGCGTCGCGGCGTCCCGGAGTCGCGCCGGGTCTGCGCGCAACAGACCGTCCCAGATGCGCGTGTGGTTGGCTTTGATTTCTTCCGACGTGCCGAGCCAAAGCTCGCGGCGATTGAGCGTGCTTACGGCCTCGAGTGGTTGGCCCGTGAGGAATAGCGCCGTGCCGCGTTCCCCCTCGAGGTCGATGCGCTGGTTCAGTGTGACCCCGCGCATGTCGACTTCGTCGAGCAGCGAGAGTGACTCGACGCCGTTGTCCTGCAGGTTGGCCAGCGCGGCGCGGGCGACGAGCCAGTCAGTGACCCGATCGGCCGCCCGGGGCTCCGCCACGCGACTGATCGCGACACCGGCACGCGAGGCATCGCCCGCGGCTGTGAAGGCGCGCGCGGCGCGTAACAGCAGACGATCGCGCTCACCGCCTTCGGTCAGGCCTGCGAGCTCGAGGTACACGGTTGCGGCGCGCTCAGGCTCGCCCGCGTCCAGCAGGCGTTGTGCCCGCGATTCACTGACGCTACCGCCGGGCAGGCTTGCGCAGCCCGCAACGAGTGCGAGCAGCAGTGCGAGGGCCGAGAGGCGTGTGCGAATGAGCGACCGTTGGGTCATGATGGGGGTTCTCCCGCAGGGGACCGGTTAAGGTCATGCTGACAGTCAATGATACCGCGCGCCGCGGGCCTGCGCCGTGAGCCTGGACGTCGACAACGCGGCCCAAGGTCGGCTTGAAGTCGTGGCCACGCCGATCGGCAACCTTGGTGACGCCAGTACCCGCATGCGCGAGGCGCTGGCTGCAGCGGATCTCGTGGTTGCTGAAGATACGCGGCGCACGGGTCGCCTGTTGACGCAGTTTGGCGTCGATCGCCCGCTATTTGCATTACATGACCACAACGAGTCCGAGGTGGTTCCGGGGCTCGTTGCGCGGATGCGTGACGGTGCACGCCTGGCACTGGTCTCGGACGCGGGAACGCCCGCCATCAGCGACCCGGGCTTTCGGCTGGTTCGTGCCGCGCTGGCAGAGGGTCTGCGCGTGACTCCCATACCGGGCGCCGTGGCGCTCATCGCGGCCCTGTCGGTGTCCGGGCTGCCCACAGACCGCTTCGCCTTCGAGGGCTTCCCACCCGCCAAGGCCAAGGCGCGACTGGCGTCGTTTCAGGCGCTGGCCAATGAGCCGCGCACGCTCGTGTTCTATGAAGCCGTGCACCGTATTGAGGCCAGCCTGCGCGACGCGGTCACCGCGTTTGGCGCAGAGCGACCCGCGTTCCTCGCGCGCGAGCTGACCAAGATGCACGAGCAATGTGTCAGCGACTCGCTGGGTGGCTTGCTCGAAGCCGTGGCAACGGGACGGGTCACTGCAAAGGGCGAGTTCGTACTTGCCGTTGCCGGCAATCCCACAGCGGGTGACGCAGAGCACGTTCAGGTGGGCGCCAGCGAGCTCATGCGCCGCTTGCTGGCGGCCGGCCTGTCGCGTGGCGATGCTGCCCGGCTCGTCGCCGGCGTCTCGGGACTGTCGCGCAACGATCTCTACGCGGCCACCGTCGACGACTGACGTTGCGCTTGCCGCGCCTCACCGGCTGACCTATCGTTGCCCGCGGAGCCGGCCGGGTGACCGCTGCGCCTTGTGCGTGGAGGAAAGTCCGGGCTCCTTCGGACAGGGCGCCAGGTAACGCCTGGGGGGCGCGAGCCCACGGAAAGTGCAACAGAAAAGATACCGCCACGTTCGCGTGGTAAGGGTGAAATGGTGCGGTAAGAGCGCACCGCGTCGCTGGTAACAGCGGCGGCAAGGTAAACCCCGCCCGGAGCAAGACCAAATAGGGGAGCAGCGGCCCTCGGGCTGCAGCGCCGGTTCCGAGCGCGCTCCCGGGTAGGTCGCTACAGCGTCACGGCGACGTGACGCGCAGATGAATGGTTACCCTCGACAGAACCCGGCTTACAGGCCGGCTCCCCATCATCCCGCCGTGCCCGGATTTGCCCCGGGCGCGGCCTTTTTTTGCCCGATTTCCCCGTTAGCCTGCGATCTGAATGACAGGGCCGGACAGGCGTTTGCGCAAACCTGGCCCGGCATCCCGCCCGCGAGGCGCTGTCGCTTTGTGGCGACCGTAATCTGTCCGCTTATGTAAGAAAACGACGTAAGGCGCTGAATTACCGTTCCTTGTCGTTGGTCTGATCGCCGACAAGTTCTTTCAAATCGCGCCTAAGTGACTGTGCAAGCTCACAGTTTTACTGTTTTCGGTTGACGCTCCCGAGGCCCGTTTCTATAGTGGCAAAAAGTGGGTATTAGTGGGGATTGATGGGGTTTCCCGTCTTTTTTGACACATGTTTCGGGGTCTCAACAAGGTAACGGTCGATGCGAAGGGGCGCTTTGCGTTCCCCACGCGTGTTCGTGAGCGCATTTCACAGCGCTGCGCGAACCAGCTCGTCGCCACGGTTGACCGGGATCACTGTCTCCTCATTTATCCGATGCCTGACTGGGAGGATATCGAACGCAAGCTCGAACGTCTGCCCAGTTTCAATCCGCAAACCCGACGGCTGCAGCGGCTCATGCTCGGTCACGCCAGCGAGATGGAGCTCGACGGCCACGGGCGCGTGCTGTTGCACGCCGCATTGCGGGAGTTCGCAGGCATTGAGAAGCACGCGGTCCTCGTAGGGCAGGGCCGCAAGTTCGAACTCTGGGACGAGACGCGCTGGAACGAGAGGCGAGAAGACTGGCTGGCCGAAGACGAGGCGGGCCTGGAGCTACCGGCAGAACTCGAAACGTTGTCGCTGTAAGCCATGGCGCACGTCCCGGTTCTGCTCACCGAGGTCCTCGAGGGTCTCGCGCTTCGCGACGACGGCGTCTACGTCGATGCAACTTTTGGTCGCGGTGGGCACAGCGCGGCCATTCTCGAGCGATTGTCGGCCGCGGGCAGGCTCGTCGCTCTGGACCGGGATGACACGGCAGTGACGGAAGCACGGGCGAAGTTTGAAGGCGATCCACGCTTTGCGATCGCGCATCGGTCATTCGCGGCAATCAGGGAGGTGTGCGAGGCGCACGACATCCTGGGCCGCGTCGATGGGCTGCTGTTCGACTTCGGCGTGTCGTCGCCGCAGCTCGATGAAGGTGAGCGCGGATTCAGCTTCCTTAATGATGGCCCGCTCGACATGCGTATGGACCGGCGCCAGACACTGACGGCTGCCGACTACCTGGCCGAGGTCGACGAGCAGACGCTCGCGCGCGACCTCAAACAGCTCGGTGAAGAACCTCTGGCGCGCGCCTACGCTCGCGCCATCGTCGCTGCGCGAGCTGATGCACCCATCACGCGCACGGTGCAGCTCGCCGATCTCATCGAGTCGGTCACGCCGGCTCGTGTCCGCCGACGCTCGAACCGCCACCCGGCCACGCGTGTATTCCAGGCGATTCGCATGCGCATCAACGACGAGCTCGGTGAGCTCGAGGCGGCGCTTGACGCTGTGCCCGACGTGCTTGCCGTAGGCGGCCGTGTGGCTTTTCTCACCTTTCATTCGCTCGAGGACCGGCCCGTAAAGCGCTTTCTGCGTGCGATGGCCGCCGAGGATCCGGCATGGCGCGGCTTGCCGGACATGCCGGAGCACGCGCGTGCGCGCATGCGCATCGTCGGTCGCGACCGCAAGGCGGGGCCAGAAGAAATTGAGGACAACCCGCGCTCGCGCAGCGCGCGTTTACGCGTTGGGGAGCGACTGCGATGAGCGTATTGCCTGAGACACGAACGGCCTGGTACGAGAGCCCGACGCTTGCGATCGTGGCCTTGTTCGCAGCGACGGCTGCCGCGGTAGCGCTGGCGTTCACCAAGCACGAGTCGCGTAAGAACTTCATCGAGTTGCAGCGACTGTCCCGCGAGCGCGACGCCATCAATATCGAGTGGACGCGGCTGCAGATTGAGCAGGCCGCCTACGCCGCGCACACGCTCATCGAAGAAAAGGCCAGTGAGTCGCTGTCCCTGAAGCGCCCCGACTCCGAAGACCTGCTGCTCATCGGCGACGACGGCGACTACCGCTTCTTCGTGCTCGAGCCGGCCGTGGGTGACGGTACGCGCGCGTCGATTGACGAAGAGACTGAGGCGGCGCCATGAAACGCGCGGCTGAACGCAAGGCGCAGGCGCTGCGCCGGTTCCGCATTCGCAGCGCGCTCATGCTGAGCGCGTTTGCCGTTGCGGCCATTGGGCTTGTGGGCAAGAGCATCTGGGTGGTGGTCGTCGATCGCGATGACATCATGCTGCTGGCCGAGGCGCGTCACCTGCGCACGATCACGATCAACCCCAGCCGCGGCAGCATCGTCGACCGCAACGGTGAACCCATGGCGGTGTCGACGCCCGTTGACAGCATCGGCGCCATTCCGAAAACACTGGCGCCCGCCATCGACGAATTCCAGCCACTGGCCGAGGCGCTCGGTGCCAATGCCGAACAGCTCATGCGCCGAGTGTCGCGCAACATGGACAAGGAGTTCGTGTTCCTTGCGCGACGTCTCCGGCCGAGCCAGGTCGAGGCCGTCAACGCCTTGCAGTTGCCAGGCATCGACGTTCGTCGTGAGTACAAGCGCTACTACCCCGCGGGTGAGGTGGCCGTGCACCTCGTCGGTATGACGGATATCGAAGACATCGGGCAGGAAGGGCTTGAGAAGGCCTTTAATGCCGTGCTGGCGGGTGAGCCCGGTGCCAAGCGCGTGCTCCGCGACCGCAAGGGCCATGTCATCGAGGAAGTGGAGAGCATTCGGTCGGTGCGCCATGGCCAGACCCTGGTGAGCAGCATCGACTTGCGACTGCAGTATTTCGCGCACCGCGAGCTCAAGCGCGCCGCAATGGCGCACCGCGCACGGTCCGGTTCGGTTGTCGTACTCGACGTCAAGACGGGTGAAGTGCTCGCCATGGTCAACTGGCCGGCGACCAACCCCAACAACCGTGCTGCGCTAAAACTTGATGCGATCAAGAACCGGGCCGTGCTCGACAACCACGAGCCGGGATCGGCCATTAAGCCGCTGATCGTTGCTGCGGCGTTATCGACAGGCGTGGCCGACGCCGCTGCGATCATCGATACCTCGCCGGGCAAGATCCAGGTGGGCGCCAAGTCCATCGAGGACAAGAACAACCTGGGCCCGATAAGCCTGGCCACGATCCTGTCGCGCTCGAGCAATGTTGGCATGACGAAGGTGGCGTTGCGCATGGAGCCCGAGCAGATGTGGCGCGTGCTCGACCGGTTCGGCTTTGGCCAGCCCACGGGCGGCGGATTCCTGGCCGAGTCATCGGGCCTGCTCAGTCATCACTCCTACTGGCGCGATATCAGTCAGGCCACGATCAGCTACGGCTACGGCCTCACCGTCACGCCGCTGCAATTGGCGCGTTCCTACGCGGCGCTCGGCAACGGTGGGGTGCTGCCACAGATCTCGCTGCTGGCGAACCCGCCGCCCGAAGCCGGCGTGCGCGTTATTGATGCCGAGGTGGCCGAGGCCGTGCTGGGCATGATGGAGCAGGTCGTAGGCCCGGGCGGCACGGCGCGCAAGGCGGCCATTCCCGGCTATCGCGTGGCCGGCAAGACGGGCACCTCCAAGAAGTCGGCCGTCGGCGGCTACGCTGACGACCGTTACCTGTCCGTATTCGCAGGTCTGGTTCCCGTATCCGAACCGCGGTTCGCGGCGATCGTCATACTCGACGAGCCGTCAGGCGATGCCTACTACGGTGGTGACGTGGCTGCGCCCGTGTTTTCGGTTGTGATGCGCGAGGCGCTGCGTCTGTTTGCCGTTGCACCCGACGATTCGCCGGCGATCGGCGCCGGCGCCATGCAGGCGGCGCGCTGATGATGGCTTCTGAACACCGCGCAGCCTGGAACCTGGCGACGCTTGTGGGCGATGACGTTCAGGCGCCGTCGATCACGGTGACGGGCCTGGCGCTCGACAGTCGTCGCGCCCGACCGGGTGATGCGTTCTTTGCCGTGCAGGGCGTCACCCGGCACGGCATCGCCTTCGCCGCCGATGCCGTTGCCAACGGCGCAGTCGCTGTGCTCACGGATCTCGAAGCTGGCGACGCGCGACTCAAGGACGTGCCCGAGACGACCGCGGTGGTGCACATTGGCACCAACCGCGAGACCGTGGGCGCGATCGCGGCACGGTTCTTTGGTGCGCCGACCGAGGCGCTCCAACTCGTCGCGATAACGGGCACCAATGGCAAGTCGAGCATCAGCTGGCTCGTTGCGAGCGCGCTCGAGGCGCTGGGGCGCGACGCCGCGATTCTGGGTACGCTGGGTGGCGGCCGACCGCAACAGCGCGTCCACCAGGCCCTGACCACACCCGACGCCGTGAGCCTGCACGCGTTCGCCGCGCGCCTTGTTGACGAGGGCGTCACCGCGCTGGCTATGGAGGCATCGTCTCACGCCATTGACCAGGCCCGCATTGCAGGCGCCGACATCGACGTTGCCGTGTTCAGCAACCTGTCACGTGACCACCTCGACTATCACGGTGACATGCAGCACTACTTTGAGGCCAAGGCCGCGCTGTTCGCCCGCAAAGAACTGCGTGCGCGTGTCATCTGCATCGACGACGCGGCCGGTCGCAGGCTGCACGAACGCCATGCAACCGACGCCATCTGGGTGGCGGCGGGCGATGCGCGCGGCGATTCAAACGCGCCGCACCTGTTTGCCACGGACATCCAGGCAAACGCGTCCGGCTTGTCCATTGCCTGGCAGAGCGGCGGTCTGACCGGCCAGCTCACCTCAACGCTCATGGGTCGCTTCAACGCGCAGAACCTCATGCTGGCGCTCGCCACGTTGCAAGCGCTCGGCGTCGGGCTCGGCCGCGCCGCAAATGCCTTGTCGCAGGTCGCAGCGCCGCCCGGGCGGTTGCAGCGTGCGGGCGCGCAGGCTCCCGCTGTGTACGTCGACTACGCCCACACGCCCGATGCCCTGGCCGCCGCGTTGTCGGCGTTGCGCCCGCACAGCCGCGGCGCGCTCTGGTGCGTATTTGGCTGCGGTGGCGACCGTGATCGCGGCAAGCGCGCCCCCATGGCGCGCGCGGCGGCGACCGGCGCCGATCACATCATCGTGACCAGCGACAACCCGCGCGGCGAGGCGCCCGAGGCCATCATCGCGGACGTCGTTGCTGGTCTCGGTGAGCAGTCGTACGAGGTATTCGTCGATCGACGCGAGGCCATCGCGCACGCCGTGGCTGGCGCCGCCGAAGGCGACACCGTGCTCATCGCGGGCAAGGGTCATGAGACCACGCAGCGCATCGGCGCCAGCGCTCTGCCGTTTGATGATGTCGCCGAAGCCCGCATCGCGCTGGCGCGGCGTGAGGAAGCGAGACGGTGATGCACGGCAGCCTCGCAGACAGCGCACGCGTACTCGGCGTGCCCGCGCCCACGGTCAATGCGTCGTTTCGCGGTGTGTCGACCGATACGCGCACGCTCGCGCAGGACAACCTCTTTGTGGCGCTCAACGGCCCCAACTACACGGGCGCTGACTTCGTGAGTGTGGCGCGTGAGGCCGGCGCGGCGGCCGCTATTACGGACCGTCAGGTAGACGACGTGCTGCCGCAGCTCGTCGTCGATGACACCCGCGACGCCATTGGCGCGCTGGCGCGTGACTGGCGCCGTCGCTTTTCGCCTCAGGTCATCGGCATCACGGGTAGCAACGGCAAGACCACGACACGCTCGCTGATCGCGGCCTGCTGCGGCCCAGAGACGCTGGCCACCGTGGGCAACCTCAACAACGACATCGGCGTGCCATTGACGCTGTTTCGACTCGATGCCTCGCACCGGCGCGCCGTCATCGAGATGGGCGCCAACCACCAGGGCGAAATCGCTGCACTGGCGGCTATCGCTGAACCTTCTATTGGCATCGTGACCAACGCGGGGCCCGCCCACCTCGAAGGTTTCGGCGGCATCGATGGTGTTGCGCAGGGCAAGGGCGAGCTGTTCAAGGCGCTGGATCGTGGTGACGTGGCCGTGATCAACGCCGACGACGTGTACGCGCCGCTCTGGCGGGAGTTAGCAGCGCCAGCCACGGTGCGCACGTTCGGCAGCACCCCTGACGCGGATGTCTGGTTCGATGACGTGCGCGTTCGCGAAGGCGGCGGCCTGGACTTCCGGCTCAACGTGGCCGGCGAGTCGGCCGACGTTTCTCTCGCACTCGACGGGCGTCACAACGCGATGAACGCGGCCGGCGCGGCAGCTGCGGCGCTGGCTGCGGGTGTGCCACTCGCGCAGATCGTGGCTCGGCTCTCAACGGTCATGGCCGAGCCCGGGCGTCAGCGCGTGGTCGCGGGCCGTGAGGGCGCGCAGCTTGTTGACGATAGTTACAACGCCAATCCCGCATCGATGCGGGCGGGTGCCGCGAGCCTTGTGGCCGCAGGTGGCCGCGCCTGGATGGTGGTCGGTGACATGGGTGAGCTCGGTGACGACACAGAGTCCCTGCACGCAGCCCTGGGCCGTGACCTGGCTGCCGCAGGCGTAGAGCGACTGTTCGCGCTGGGCCCGTTGTCGGCCGCGACCGCACAGGCGTTCGGTGAGCTTGCTGAACACTTCGAAGATCACGACGCCCTCGCCGAGCGCGTTGCGCAAGGGCTGGCACCGGACGTGCGCGTGCTCGTAAAAGGGTCGCGTTCGATGCGCATGGAGCACATTGTCGAGCGCCTCCGCGCTGTCGAGGAGACCGCCTGACCATGTTGCTCTGGCTTGCCGAATACCTGACCCGCTTCGAGAGCGGCTTCAATGTCTTCAGCTACCTGACGATGCGCGCCATCCTGGGTGCGCTGACGGCGCTCGTCATCTCGTTCGTGATCGGACCGATGATGATCAACCGACTGACTCTGCGTCAGATCGGGCAGACCGTGCGCGACGACGGTCCGGAGTCGCACCTGGAAAAGGCCGGAACGCCGACCATGGGTGGCGCGCTCATTCTCACGGCCGTCGCCGTGTCGACGCTGCTCTGGGCCGATCTTGGCAGTCGCTTTACCTGGGTCGTCGTCGGCGTGTTGCTGAGCTTTGGCGCGATTGGCTTCTACGACGACTGGAAGAAGCTCGTGCTGCGCGACAGCGCGGGCCTGGCCGGTCGCTGGAAGCTGACCTGGCAGACGCTGTTCGGGCTCATCGCGGCCATCGCGCTTTATCGCACGGCAACCTCGCCCATCGAGTCGCAGCTATTGATCCCGTTCTTCAAGGACGTGTTCCTGCCGCTCGGGATCGCGCAGGTGCTGTTCACGACGTTCATCGTCGTCGGCTTCTCCAACGCTGTGAACCTGACCGATGGTCTCGACGGGCTCGCCATCATGCCGACCGTGCTTGTCGGCGGCGCGCTGGGTGTCTTCGCCTATGTCGCGGGCAACATCAACTTCTCGGGGTACCTCGGGGTGCCCTATGTCGCGGGCGCGGGAGAAGTACTCGTGTTCTGCGCGGCCATCGCAGGCGCCGGCCTGGGCTTTCTCTGGTTCAACACGTATCCCGCGCAGGTGTTCATGGGCGATGTCGGCGCGCTCGCGCTGGGCGCAGCACTCGGCGTCGTGTCGGTCATCGTTCGACAGGAACTCGTGCTCGTCATCATGGGTGGCGTGTTCGTGGTCGAAACGCTCTCGGTAATGATCCAGGTGGCCTCATTCAAGCTCACGGGCAAGCGCGTGTTCCGCATGGCCCCGCTGCACCATCACTACGAGCTCAAAGGCTGGCCCGAGCCCAAGGTCATCGTGCGGTTCTGGATCATCACGGTGATCCTGGTCCTCGTCGGCCTGGCGAGCCTGAAGATCCGTTGATGGTGGCCGAGGACGACATGCGCGACCAACTGGCCAGAGACATGGCAGGCGACACGCTCATACTGGGCGTCGGCGCCACGGGTGCATCCGTGGCGCGCCATCTTGCGCGACAGGGTCGCGAGGCCGTGTTTGCAGATACGCGCGCCGATGCCGACACGCGTGCCGTGCTCGAGGCCTTGCCGGGTTCGGCGACGCACCTCGGCGACTTGTCGGGCGTCGATCTTGAGGGCGTGGGCTGCATCGTCGCATCACCGGGTGTGGCACCCCACGAGCCATTCCTGAAGCGCGCCGAAGCGGCAGGCGTGCCCGTGGTCAGCGACATCGATCTGTTCTGCGACGCGGCGCGCGCGCCGATCGTGGCGGTGACGGGCTCGAATGGCAAAAGCACTGTGGTCAGCCTCGTCGCCGCGCTTTGCGAACACGCCGGTGTTGCCGCGGCGGCCGGGGGCAACCTGGGTACACCGGCGCTGGACCTCATCGACGGTCCCGTTCCGGCGTTTTACGTGCTCGAGCTGTCGAGCTTCCAGCTGCAGCGCACATCGTCTCTGGATGCGTACTGCGCCAGCGTGCTCAACGTGACGCCTGACCATCTCGACTGGCACGGTGACTTTGAAGCCTACGCCGCCGCGAAGTACCGCATCTACGCCCGCTGCGAGTACGCCGTCGTCAATGCTGATGCGCCGCCACCGCGCGGGCTCATCGACGACCGCGCCACGATGTTGTCTGTCACGGCCGGCCAGCCGGGTTTGCGCCAGTTTGGACTGCGCGGCCGCGGCGCCGACACCATGTTCGCATTTGGCGACCGCGACCTCATGCCGGTATCGGAGTGCGCGCTTGCGGGCCGCCACAACCACGTCAATGCATTGGCGGCGCTGGCGATCGGCAGCGCCATGGACCTGCCCATGTCGGCCATGCTCGATGGCTTGCGTGTCTTCTCCGGTCTGCCGCACCGCCACCAGTGCGTCGCACGGCGCCGCGACGTGGACTGGATCGATGACTCCAAGGCGACCAACAGCGCCTCGGCGCTCGCATCTGTCGGGGCCGTGGCGGGTCCCCTCGTCCTGCTCGCCGGTGGACGTGGCAAGGGCGAAGACCTGGCAGCGTTTGCACAAGCACTGCCACGGCACGTCACGGCCTGCGTCGTTTACGGCGAGAACCGCGAGGGGCTCGCAGATCGGCTGCGCGATGCCGGCCTGTCCTGCACGGTCACCGAGACGCTCAATGAGGCTGTGGCGATTGCCGCCACGCTTGCCGGGCCGGGTGACACGGTTTTGTTGGCTCCTGCAGCGGCAAGCCAGGATCAGTTCGCGGATTACCGCGCGCGGGGCCGCGCGTTCGCTGCCGCCGTCGAGGGGCTCGACGCATGAACTCAGCCGTCGACCGCATGATGCAGATTCGGTTGCCGTTGCGCGCGGCGCCGTCGCTCAAGATCGACCACGTCCTGCTGCTGCTGGCCGTGGCGCTGCTCTGCTGCGGCATTGCCGTGCTGGCCTCGGCGTCGCTCGGCATCGCCGAGGCGCGTCACGATGCGCCGTTCTTTTATGTCTTCCGCCAGCTGCAGGCCATCGCTATGGGTTTGGTCGCCGCAGGCGTTCTGATGTACCTGCCAACGAGTGCCTGGCAGCACCTGAGTCCGCTGTTGCTGGTGTTCGCGTTGGCGTTGCTCGTACTGGTATTGATTCCGGGGATTGGCCACGAGGTGAACGGCGCACAACGCTGGGTGCTCATCGCCGGGGTCCGGGCGCAGGTGTCGGAACCCGCGCGGCTGGCGCTGATCTTCTATGTGGCCGGCTATGCTGTCCGTCAGCAGGAGGCGTTGCAGAGCGGCTTTGCGGGTCTGGCGCGTCCGATCCTCGTGTTGTCCGTAGCAGCTGCGCTGTTGCTTGCGGAACCTGACTTCGGCGCCGCCGTGGTGCTCGTCGCGACGGGCTTTGTCATCCTGTTCACAGCCGGCGCACGGCTGCGCGACTTCGCGGTCTGGGTTGCCATAGGTGCCGTTGCTTTTGTGGTCCTGCTCGTCACAGCCAAGTACCGGCTCAAGCGTTTCCTGTCGTTCCTCGACCCTTTCGACGATCCCTACGACTCCGACCTGCAGCTCATCCAGTCCCTGATTGCTGTGGGCCGCGGCGAGTGGTTCGGCGTCGGTCTCGGCGACAGCGTGCAGAAGCTCTTTTACCTGCCCGAGGCGCACACGGACTTTGTGTTCGCCGTGTTCTCCGAAGAGTTCGGTCTGCTCGGTGCCACGGTGCTCATTGGGCTCGTGCTCGCGCTCGTCTGGCGCATCGGCACGATTGCGCGCCGCGCCGCGGATTGTGGTCTCTGGTTCCAGGCCTATGTTGCCGTTGGCATCGCCGCGTGGCTGGGCATGCAGGGCTTCATCAACATCGGTGTCAACAACGGTGCCTTGCCCACCAAAGGCCTGACTTTGCCGCTCGTGAGCTACGGGCGCAGCAGTATCATCATCGTGCTCGCGGCGATTGGTCTCGCGCTGCGTATCCACCATGAGACCCAGCAGGCCGATGGACAGACCAAGGGGGCGCGGCGATGACGCGTGCACCCGTCATGATCATGGCCGGTGGTACAGGCGGGCACGTGTACCCCGCGCTGGCCATTGCCAATGCGCTTGAGGACCGCGGTCAGCCCGTGATCTGGCTCGGCACGGAGCGCGGACTCGAGGCCCGCGTGGTGGTGGCGGCGAGTATTCCCATCGAGTGGTTGTCGGTCACGGGTTTGCGTCGCAAAGGCGCCGCCTCCTGGCTGCTGGCACCGTTCCGGCTCGCCTACGCGCTTGTCCAGGCTTTCATGATCCTGCGGCGCAATCGGCCACGGCTCGTGATTGGTATGGGCGGCTTCGTCAGTGGCCCGGGTGGCGTCGCCGCGCGCCTGTCGGGTCGGCCGCTGCTGATCCACGAACAAAATGCCGTGGCGGGTCTCACGAACCGCATGCTCGCGCGCGTGGCCACACGCGTGATGCAGGCCTTTGACGGCGCATTCCCGAAGTCCCTGAAGCCTGTGACTGTCGGCAACCCCGTACGCGGAGACATCCGCGACCTGCCAAAGCCCGAGCAACGCTTTGAAGGCCGCGAAGGACCGCTTCGGTTGCTCGTCATCGGCGGCAGCCAGGGCGCGCTGGCGCTCAATCGTGGCGTGCCCGCTGCATTGGCGACGCTTGAGGCACCGGCGCGACCCACGGTGCGCCACCAGGCTGGCTCCGGCACCCTCGAGGCTGCGCAAGACGCCTATGCCGTGGCCGGTGTGCTCGGTGAAGTCACGCCGTTCATCGAAGACATGGCCGAGGCCCTCGGTTGGGCCGACCTCATCGTCTGTCGTGCGGGTGCGCTGACCGTGGCCGAAGTCATTCACGCGGGCGTGGGCGCCATCTTCGTGCCGTACCCGGCAGCCGTTGACGACCATCAGACGGCCAACGCGCAAGCCCTGGTTGAGGCAGGCGCGGCGCTGTTGCTGTCGCAGGACTCGCTGACGGCGGCGTCTCTGGCCGAGGCCATGACGATGTTGGGCCCGGATCGTCCGGCGCTGCTCGAGCGCGCGCGGCGCGCCCGCGCGCTGCGCCGCGGCGATGCCATTGATGCCGTGCTTGCCCAGTGCGCCGACGTGCTCGGCGAGCCGGCGCTGGCGGAGGACGCGTCATGAATCTGCGCATGCGACGGATCCACCGCATCCACTTCGTCGGCATCGGCGGCTCGGGGATGTGCGGCAGCGCCGAGGTGCTGGCGAACCAGGGCTACGACGTGCAGGGCTCGGACCTGAAGCCGTCGCCGGCTACAGAACGCCTGGCGGGGCTGGGCGTGGACATTCGCATCGGCCACGACGCCAGCAATGTGGCGGACGCCGACGTGCTGGTCGCATCGAGTGCCATCGACGAAGACAACGTCGAACTCAAGGCGGCACAAGCCGTGCGTATGCCCATCGTGGCCCGTGCCGAGATGCTCGGCGAGCTCATGCGCTTTTCGCGCCGCTCTGTCGCAGTCGCGGGGACCCACGGCAAAACGACGACGACGAGTCTCGTCGCTGCGATCCTTGCCGAAGCGGAGCTCGACCCGACCTTCATCATCGGTGGCCGACTCAAGGGCGCCGACAGCAACGCGCGCCTGGGCGCGAGCGACTACCTCGTGGCCGAGGCCGACGAAAGTGACGCCTCGTTCCACCATCTGCAGCCGCTCGTTGCGATTGTGACCAACATCGACGCGGATCACCTGAGCACCTACGGCAACGACATCGGTCGCCTGCGCCACGCGTTCCTGGAGTTTCTGCACAACCTGCCGTTCTACGGGCTGGCTGTGGTCTGCACGGACGACGCCGGCGTGCGCGCGGTGCTGCCCGAGCTCGGACGCCCAACGGTGACCTACGGGCTCGAGCCCGGCGCCGATGTACAGGCCAGCGACGTATCGTTCGAGCGTGATGCGAGCCGGTTCACGGTGCACCGCTCGGGGCGCGACCCTATGGATGTGACGTTGGGGCTGCCGGGCGAACACAACGTGCGCAACGCACTGGCCGCGATTGCCGTGGCCACAGACTTCGATGTGGCCGACACGGCGATCCAGGCTGCGCTCGCCAACTTCGGCGGCATCGACCGGCGCTTCCAGGCGCTGGGTTCGGTCACGGTGGCTGGCGGTGAGGCGACGCTGGTTGACGACTACGGCCACCATCCCACGGAAATCGCGGCGACCGTGGCCGCGGCGCGGCGTGGCTGGCCCGAACGTCGCCTTGTACTGGTCTTCCAGCCGCACCGCTACACGCGCACGAATGCGTTGCTCGACGACTTTGCGGCCGTGTTGTCCGAAGTCGACGTGCTCGTGCTGCTCGACGTCTACGCCGCAGGTGAGGCGCCCATTGCGGGGGCCGATGGGCGGGCGCTGGCGCGCGCCGTGCGCCAGCGCGGTGCCGTGGAGCCCGTTTTCGTCGAGGAGACGGCCGCGCTGCCGGAAACACTGGCACGCGTGCTCGAAGACCGCGACCTCGTATTGACGATGGGCGCCGGCGATGTGGGTGCGATCGCACGCGGTCTGCCTGATGCGCTGGCCGAGGCCGTTGTAGCGCTCGAGGAGGCGTCGGCATGACGGCCGCCCACGACCAAAGCCTGCCGACCACGCTCAAGACGGCGTTGGCGTCACGCTTTGGTGACGACCTGCGCTTCGACGAGCCCATGGCGAAGCACACCTCGTGGCGCGTCGGCGGGCCGGCCGCCGTGCTGTTCCAACCGCGCGACTTCGAGTCGCTGTCCGCATTCCTGCGCGCGTTGCCCGTCGAGGTACCCGTGCACTGGGTCGGGCTCGGCAGCAACCTGCTCGTGCGCGATGCGGGTGTACCCGGCGCCGTAATTTCGAGCAAGAAGCTGCCCAACGACTTGGCGCGGCTCGACGAGCAGACCGTGAGCGCCACGGCCGGCATCCCCTGTACCACGCTGGCGCGCCAGCTCGTGCGCTGGGGGCTCGGGCCGAGTGAGTTTTTCGCGGGAATCCCGGGCTCTCTGGGCGGCGCCCTGACCATGAATGCGGGCGCGCACGGCAGTGAAACCTGGGACGCCGTGGTGTCAGTTCGGCTCATGCATCGCGATGGCGGCATTGAGACGCGTGATGCTGACGCCTTCAATGTCGGTTACCGCCGGGTTACGGGCCAGAACGGTGCCTGGTTCATTGGCGCCACGCTGCGCTTCCCCGAGGACTACACGCCGAGCCGCGAGCACATGCAGGCACTCCAGGACAAGCGTCGTGACACGCAGCCCCTGGGCCTGCCGAGCTGCGGTTCCGTATTCGCGAATCCCGAGGGAGACCACTCGGCACGGCTCATCGAAGCGGCGGGCCTCAAGGGCACGCGCATTGGCGGCGCCGAGGTGTCGACCAAGCACGCCAACTTCATCATCAACACGGGTGAAGCGAGCGCTGCGGACATCGAGCAGCTCATCAGTCACGTCGCCGACACCGTGGCGCGCGAGCACGGTGTGACGCTGCGCCACGAAGTACGCTTTCTTGGGGAGGCCGGCTGATGCGCGTCGAAACCGCACAAGCCTTTGGCCGCGTCGCCGTGCTTTACGGCGGCGACTCCGCCGAACGCGACGTGTCACTCGACAGCGGCGCGGCCGTTCACGAGGCACTCGTGGCGCGCGGCGTGGATGCCGAGTTGTTCGATCCGGCCAAACGCGCGTTGGCCGAGCTCGTGAGCGCGGGCTTCGAGCGCGCCTGGAATGCACTGCACGGCGGCGCCGGCGAAGACGGCCGACTGCAGGGTGCCTTGTCGGTGCTGGGCGTGCCCTACACCGGCAGCGGCGTGCTGGGCAGCGCACTTGCGATGGACAAGATTCGCAGTAAGCAGCTGCTGGCGGCCAGCGGTGTGGCCGTGCCGACGAGCCTCGCGCTGCGACGCGGCGAACCCGTTCCCGGTGCTGTGACGTTTCCTGTCTTTGTGAAGCCCGTGTCGGGGGGGTCGAGCCTGGGCGCCAACCCCGTGCACGACGCGGCCGATCTCGAGCCTTCACTTAAGAAGGCCTGGACACAGGACGATACGGCGCTCATCGAACCCTTGCTGCCGGGGCCCGAGTACACGGTCGGTGTTTTGGCAGGGCGTGCCTTGCCCTCCATCCGCATTGAGTCAGCCGGGCGGTTCTACGACTACGACGCCAAGTACGTCGCCGATGACACGCGCTTCGACTGCCCCGCACTGGCCGACGACGATCCGCTGGCCGCGGCGCTGGCCACGGCCGCACTCCGCAGTTTTGAAGTGCTGGGTTGCAGCGGCTGGGGCCGCGCCGACCTCATGCTCGACGCCGCAGGCGTTCCGCAGGTACTCGAGGTCAACACCGTGCCCGGCATGACGAGCCACAGCCTCGTGCCCTGTGCGGCCGCGGCGGCGGGCATCGACTTCCCCGAGCTCTGCTGGCGCGTGCTCGAAACCAGTTTTGCGGAGGACGTGACGCATGGCGGCTAAGCAAGCCCGTCGTCGCAAGCCGCGGCGCAAGACGCCAAACGTGGTGCTGCAGTTGCCGCGTCGTGCCGTTCGCGTCATGACCACGGCGGTCATTGTCGCCGTCACGCTGACCGCGGCCGGCGCCCTGACGCGCGCGGCCTTCGATGTGCCGATCACGGGCTTGACGATCGATGCGGAGTATCAGCGCGTGAGTTCGCTGCAGCTCACAGAAGCGGCAAGCGACGCCATTGACGGCGGATTCCTGACCGTGCGGCTCGACCGCATTCGCGAGTCCATCGAGGCGCTCGAGTGGGTCGATACCGTCAGCGTCCGGCGTGTATGGCCCGATCAGCTGCACATCGTCGTACTCGAGCAAAAGCCTGCGGCACGCTGGGGCGACGGAGGACTGCTGAACACGCGCGGCGAGCTGTTCGTCGAGTCGGCGCGTCACCAGCTCGAAGAGTTGCCGCGCCTGGCGGGCCCGGCCAACGAGGTGCACACCGTGGCTGCGCAATACCTCGCACTGCGCGGCCCGCTCATCGAGGCGGGGCTTGGCCTGAGCGCGGTGACGCTCAGCGAACGCGGTGCCTGGAAAGTGGTGCTGGGCAACGGCATCGAAGTGCGCCTGGGCCGGCAGCAGACCGACGACCGCGTCGATCGTTTTCTTACCGTGGCAGCGCCCGTTGTTGCGCGCCACGAGTCACGCATTCGCTACGTCGACATGCGTTACAGCAATGGCTTTTCAATCGGCTGGAAAAAGCCTGAATACCGACGCGATGTGCACGCCGAAGCGGCGGCGCGTGCAGCTGCGTTGCAGGGGAATCGCTAGATGTCTCGCAGACCGGACCAGAACCTGATCGTCGGCCTCGATATCGGCACCTCCAAGGTGGTCGCCATCGTAGGTGAGCTCGCCGAGGACGGCGGCATCGAGGTCATCGGCATCGGCTCCCACCCGTCACGTGGCCTGAAGAAGGGCGTCGTCGTCATCATCGAGTCGACCGTCCACTCGATCCTGCGCGCCGTTGTTGAAGCTGAGCGCATGGCGGGCTGCGACATCGAGGCCGTCTACACGGGTATCGCCGGGAGCCATATCAGAAGCCTCAACTCGCACGGCATCGTCGCGATCGGTGACAAGGAAGTGAGCCAGAGCGATGTGGATCGCGTCATCGATGCGGCCCGCGCCGTGGCGATTCCGGCCGACCAGAAGATCCTGCACATCCTGCCCCAGGAATTCATCATCGATAATCAGGAGGGCATTCGCGTGCCTGTCGGGATGTCGGGGGTGCGCCTCGAGGCCAAGGTGCACATGGTCACGGGCGCCGAGAGCGCCGCGCAGAACATCGTCAAGTGTGTGCAGCGCTGTGGTCTCGAGGTCGACGGCATCGTGCTCGAGCAGCTTGCCTCGAGTTTCGCGGTGCTGACCGAAGACGAGAAAGAGCTCGGCTCCTGCCTCGTCGATATCGGTGGCGGGACCACGGACATCGCCGTGTTCCTGGGCGGTGCCATTCAGCACACGGCGGTCATTCCCATTGCCGGTGACCAGGTCACCAACGACATCGCTGTGTCGATGCGCACGCCGACGCAGTACGCCGAAGACATCAAGATCAAGTACGCCTGCGCGCTGTCGCAGCTTGCCAATCCCGACGAAACGATCGAAGTGCCCAGCGTGGGCGATCGCCCGCCGCGCCGTCTGGCGCGACAGACGCTGGCCGAGATCGTCGAGCCGCGTTACGAGGAGCTGTTCGCGCTTATCCGCGACGAGCTGCGCCGCTCGGGCTTCGAAGAGCTCATTGCGGCGGGCCTCGTGATCACGGGTGGCAGCGCCAAGATGGAAGGCGCCGTCGAGCTTGCCGAGGAGGTGTTCCACCTGCCCGTGCGGCTCGGCGTGCCGCAGCACGTGACGGGGCTGTCCGACGTGGTGCGCAACCCGATTCACGCCACGGGCGTCGGCCTGTTGCTCTACGGCCAGAAGAGCCTCGAGCAGGGCGATCCGTTGAACCGCGACAAGCGACGCGGCCCGGGCGTACTTGAGCAAATGAAGAAATGGTTCCAGGGGCACTTTTAGGTGCGACCGGGATGGGTTCGGCGGCTCGGATTGACCGAGTGGCCATTGAGAGCAATGAAAAGTCTAAAGACGAGGTGAGTCACAATGTTTGAACTGATGGATGCACACAGCCAGACGGCTGTCATCAAAGTCATCGGGGTCGGCGGGGGCGGCGGCAACGCCGTGTCCTACATGGTCGAGTCCGGAATCGAAGGCGTCGATTTCATCTGCGCCAACACGGATGCGCAGGCGCTCAAGAACATCGAGGTGCGCACGAGCCTGCAGATCGGCTGCAACATCACAAAGGGCCTCGGCGCGGGCGCCAACCCCGACGTCGGCCGCCAGGCCGCGATGGAAGACCGCGACCGGATTCAGGAAGTGATCGAAGGCGCCGACATGCTGTTCATCACGGCCGGCATGGGTGGTGGTACCGGCACCGGTGCCGCACCGATCGTGGCCCAGGTCGCCAAGGAGATGGGCATTTTGACGGTGGCCGTCGTCACGCGGCCGTTCATGATGGAAGGTGCCAAGCGCGCCTCGATCGCCGATCAGGGCATCGCCGAACTCGGCAAGTACGTCGACTCGCTGATCACGATTCCCAACGAGAAGCTGCTGAGCGTATTGGGTGCCGAGACCACGCTGCTGGACGCGTTCGGTTCCGCCAACCAGGTGCTGCAGGGTGCGGTGCAGGGTATTGCCGAACTCATCACGCGTCCGGGCCTCATCAACGTCGACTTCGCCGACGTGCGCACGGTCATGGCCGAGATGGGCATGGCGATGATGGGTTCGGGTGTCGCGTCGGGCGAGGACCGCGCCCGCGCGGCGGCCGAAGCCGCCGCGTCGAGCCCGCTGCTCGAGGACATCAACCTGGCGGGTGCCAACGGCATCCTGGTCAATGTCACGGCCGGCATGGACCTGTCGATTGGCGAGTTCCAGGAAGTGGGCGAGACGATTCGCGAGTTTGCGTCGGACGACGCCACGGTCGTGGTTGGCACGGTGATCGATCCGGACTTGAGCAACACGATCCGCGTCACGGTCGTGGCTACGGGTCTGGGCCAGTCTGCACGCCAGGCGCAGCAGCCGCCGATGCGCGTGGTGCGTCAGCAGCAGCAACAGCGTGAAGAGCCCGTCACGGCGGCGCCGTCCAAGGCGGTCTCGAACAACGAACCCAACTACCAGGACCTCGAAAAGCCGACCATCGCGCGCAAGCGCGCCGTAGGCGATGGTCTCGGTGACGGCATGTTGCAAGAGGAGCTGCTCGACATCCCTGCGTTCCTCCGCCGCCAGGCCGACTGACGCCGACCGCGACCCGCACGACGCGCGCCGATACTCACCCGGCGCGCGTCGTGCGCCCGTCGCGCAGGGTTCCGTGTGCAACGCACGGGGCCCCGCTGGCGCCCGCCAGCCGTGGGACAATTCCTTTGCGAATTGTGAACTTTCGGTTACTATCCGAGCCCAAGTTATTGATTTTGCGTATTTCGGCAGCCGTAGCGGCCTGAAAAACGCTGGCATGGACGCAACACGCGCCTGCGGAAGAACCCGCCGGAGCCGGCAAGACCACGAACGCAAAATGGGGTTCTGCACCGCTGAGTGCAGTTTTTTTAAGGCAACACAAAACGTTAGAGACCCTGCAGCGCAGCCTTCGGTGGCTCGCAGCCAGCGTTGAGTGCGCCCAAGAGATTGTTGTGATGCTGCGACAAAGAACACTCAAAACGACGATCCGCGCCACGGGCGTGGGCCTGCACACGGGCGAGAAGGTCTACATGACCCTGCGTCCGGCGGCCCCGAACACGGGCGTCGTGTTCCGCCGGATCGACCTCGAGACCCCGGTCGATATTCCCGCAGACGGCCGCCGCGTGCGCGAAACCATGCTGGGCACCAACCTGTTCGAGGGCGAACACAAGGTTGGGACCGTAGAGCACCTGCTCTCGGCCGTGTCCGCACTGGGCATCGACAACCTTTACGTCGATATCACGGCCCCCGAAGTACCGATCATGGACGGCAGCGCCGCACCCTTCGTCTTCCTGCTCCAGTCAGCGGGCATCGAAGAGCAGGACGTAGCCAAGAAACTGCTCCGGATCCGCCGCAAGATTCGCGTCGAAGACGGCGACAAGTGGGCCGAGCTCGTGCCTCATGACGGCTTCCGCATCAATTTCGCGATCAACTTCAACCACCCGGTGTTCGCAGACCAGCGCCAGCAGCTGTCTCTCGATTTGTCATCGAGTGCGTTTCTTCGCGAGGTGAGCCGGGCTCGTACGTTTGGTTTCATGCGTGACATTGAGGCGCTGCGCGAACGCGGCCTGACGCTCGGCGGCAGCATGGACAATGCCATCGTGCTCGACGACTACCGGATCCTCAACGAGGACGGCCTGCGTTACGAAGACGAGTTTGTGCGCCACAAGGTGCTCGACGCCGTCGGCGACCTGTTCCTGCTGGGCTACGGGCTCATCGGCGAGTACACGGCTTACAAGTCCGGGCACGACCTGAACAACAAGCTGGTCCGCGCAGTACTCGAAGATGCGGGCTGCCACGACATCGTCAGTTACGACGAAGGCACGACGGCGCCCGTCCAGTACCCGGCGCCGGTTACGGCCTGACAAAACTGCCTGACTACTACTGCCTGACGGGGCGCGCCCGGACGCGACAACGCGCGGCCTGCACGCCGTTTCGGCGGGCGCAGGCCAACAGATCATCGGCATGGAAGCGCAGCCGCGCCGCCCAGGCGGCGCTGGCACATACGACGACGAGGACGCGGTCCGAATCGACTGCAGCGCCCGTAATGTGGCCACCAAGCCCATCGGGCAGGCTGGCCGCGAGCTGGTCACGCAGCGCCACCATTGAGGCGGCACGGTCGGCCAAGGCACCCAGGGGTGAATCGGCGTCGGTCAACAGGTTTTTCAGGGACTTGGAGTCCGTTTTGGAGTCCATATCTGGCCCGTTTCGGTGTGAATCCGTGACGCGGTTCTCAATATCGGCTGTGATGCTAGCACTAGTGAGAACCCGTCGATGGAATTGCCGCGCCGGCAGCGGCACATTATGACGCAGGGCTGTAGCGCCCCGCACTTTCTGGTAAAACAACGGGCTGGCCCGAACCCCCGCACGCGAATACTCTCTGCATGAACGTCGTCATTTTCCGCAACGGTAGCCACGGACCGCGCCAATTCAGCCTGACCTCGCCGGGGTTCATTACGGCGGCCGTTGCCGTATTCGCAGCCGTGACCGCGCTCGTTTTTGGGGCCGGTTACACGCTCGCGCTGCAGAAAAATGACGTTGCGGACACCAACGAAATGCGCGCCATGGCCGAGGACCTCGAGGCCCAGCGAGCCGCGCTGGAAGCCGCCAAGCGCCGCGCTCAGGACACGCTCGACGCCCTGGCCATTCGAATTGGCCGCATGAACGCACACATCGTCCGGCTCGATGCCCTGGGTCAGCGCCTAACCGAAATGGCCGACCTCGAAGACGGCGAATTCGATTTTCAGTCCCAGCCCCCCATTGGTGGTCCCGAAGAGACCGAACTCTTCCTGGACATGGATGAGGCGGGTCTGCGCACCCAGCTCGACAGCCTCGACCTGCAGATCGAAGACCGCGCCCGCCAGCTCGGCGTTCTCGAGAGCGTCATGCTCTCGCGCAATCTGGGTGAGCAAACGCGCCCGCAGGGCCGGCCCGTGGATGGCGGCTGGATCTCGTCCTACTTTGGCATGCGCACTGACCCTTTCACGGGTAAAAAGGCGCGCCACAAGGGCATCGACTTCGCGGGCAAGGCTGGCGCGGATATCCACGCCGTTGGCTCGGGCGTCGTGACCTACTCGGGCAACCGCTATGGCTACGGCCTCATGGTCGAGATCGATCACGGTGACGGCTTCGTAACCCGGTACGCCCACAACGCCGAGAACACGGTCGTGGTGGGCCAGGAGGTCCAAAAGGGCCAGCTCATCGGCTACATGGGCTCTACGGGTCGCGCCACAGGCCCGAACATGCACTTTGAAGTGCTGAAAGACGGGGCCCCGCAAAACCCCGTGAACTACATTCGCGACGCCATCGGCAACTGAGCGCAGGCTCACCCTTGAAATCCCGGCTTCGCCCGCCATCCCTGTAGTGATCTATCGGTGATACCCAAGCCGCCCGGCAACGCTTAAAATGACGGGCTGCCACGGTGCGGCCGTGAAGACCACGGCGCGCCACCGACTCAACGCGCCCGCTACAGCACAGGGAGCCAGTTTTGGCCGTTTTCTCTCGTATTTTCGGTAGCCGCAACCAGCGGATCATCGGCCGGTACAACAAGGTCGCGAAGCGCATCAGCGGACTCGAGGACGAGCTCAAGTCGCTGAGCGATGAGCGCCTGACCGAGCGCTCCACGACGCTTCGTGAACGCCACGATAACGGCGAGACGCTCGACGACCTGCTCGTGGAAGCCTTTGCGCTCGTTCGCGAGGCGGCCAACCGCACGCTCGGCATGCGTCACTACGACGTCCAGCACATCGGCGCGATGGTGCTGCACAACGGCGATATCTCTGAGATGCGCACGGGTGAGGGCAAGACCCTCATGGCCACCTCGGCGGCCTACCTCAATGCGCTCGATGGCAAAGGCGTGCACATCGTTACGGTCAACGAATACCTCGCCAGCCGCGATGCCGAGTGGATGCGTCCCGTCTACGAGTTGCTCGGCCTCACCGTGGGTGTCGTTCGCAGTGGCATGAGCACCGAAGAAAAGCGTGCGGCTTACGAGTGCGACATCACCTACGCCACGAACAACGAGCTCGGCTTCGACTACCTGCGCGACAACCTGGCGTTCCGTCTTGAGGACCGCGTGCAGCGCGAGCTGTCGTTCGCGATCGTCGACGAGGTCGACTCGATCCTGATCGATGAAGCGCGCACGCCGCTGATTATTTCGGGCCCTTCCGAGCAGCGCACGGACCTCTACGTGCGCATCAACAAGCTCGTGCCGTCGCTGGCATTGCAGGAGGTCGAGGAAGAAGCTCCCGACCCCATGAACCTGCGTGGCCCGGTTGAAGAACTCAGCGACGATGAACGCGGCGATTTCACGCTCGACCGAAAGGCCAAGCAGGTCCACCTGACCGAGCAGGGCCACGAGAACGCCGAGCGACTCATGACGAAAAGCGGTCTCATCGAGGCAGGCACATCGCTTTACGATCCGGGCAACATCAAACTGTTGCACCACCTGACGGCCGCACTGCGTGCGCACCACCTGTACACACGTGACAATGAGTACATCGTGCAGGAAGGCGAAGTCGTCATCGTTGACGAGTTCACGGGCCGCACCATGCCGGGCCGCCGCTGGTCGGACGGCCTGCACCAGGCGGTCGAGGCCAAGGAAAACGTGCTGGTCAAGGAAGAGAACCAGACGGTCGCCTCGATCACGTTCCAGAATTTCTTCCGGCTCTACGACAAGCTGTCGGGCATGACGGGTACGGCGGACACCGAAGCCTTCGAGTTCCAGCAGATTTACGGTCTTGAAGTCGTGGTCATCCCGACGCACCGACCCATGGTCCGCGACGACCGCTCGGACCTCGTGTTCCTGACGCAGAACGACAAGTTCGACGCCATTGTCGACGAGATCGCCGAGTGCCGCGAGAACAAACAACCCGTGCTCGTCGGTACGACCTCGATCGAGACCTCGGAGCTCCTGTCGAAGGCGCTCAAGCAACGCAAGGTGCCGCACGAGGTGCTCAACGCCAAGCAGCACGAGCGCGAGGCGCGCATCGTCGAGCAGGCGGGTCGCCCGGGCGCCATCACCATCGCGACCAACATGGCCGGCCGTGGTACCGACATCGTGCTGGGCGGCAACCTGGAGGCGGAACTGCGCGACCTCGGTGACGAAGCGCCCGAGTCCGAGCGCGGCAAGGTGCGTGAGGACTGGCAGAAGCGTCACGACTCGGTGCTGGAGGCCGGTGGCCTGCACATCGTTGGCACCGAACGTCATGAATCACGGCGGATCGACAACCAGCTTCGCGGCCGTTCGGGGCGTCAGGGCGACCCGGGTTCGAGCCGCTTCTTCCTGTCTATGGAAGACACGCTCATGCGGATCTTCGGCGACCCCGACCGCATGAAGGCGCTGCTGCAGCGCGTTGGTATGCGCGAGGGCGAGGCCATCGAGTCGGGCCTGCTCACGCGCCAGATCGAGAAGGCGCAGCGCAAGGTCGAGGCGCACAACTTCGATATGCGCAAAAACCTGCTCGAGTACGACGACGTGGCCAACGAGCAGCGCAAGGTGGTCTACCACCAGCGCACAGAGCTCATGGGTGCCGACGACATCGGCGACTCGATCGGCGAGATTCGGGCGGAAGTGGTCGACGCGCTTGTCGATGAGTACTTCCCGCCCAACAGCATCGATGAACAGTGGGAGCCCGCCGGGCTCGCGGCCGCGCTCGAAGGCGAGTTTGGCGTGCAGCTCGACGTCCCGGGCTGGCTGGCTGAAGACAACAAGCTCAACGCCGACGGCGTTCGTGAACGTGTTCAGGCGGCTGTTGATGCCACGTATGGCGAGAAGGTCGAGGAGATCGGTGCTGACACGATGCGCCTGGTCGAAAAACAGATCATGCTTATGCAGCTCGACTCGGACTGGAAAGAACACCTGGCCGCGCTCGACTACTTGCGCCAGGGCATTGGCCTGCGCAGTTACGCGCAGCGCAACCCGAAGCAGGAGTACAAGCGCGAAGCCTTCGAGATGTTTGGCAGCATGCTCGACACGGTTAAGCGTGAGGCGATCATGAAGCTCGCGCGCATCCGCGTGCGCAGTGAAGAAGAGATCGAGGAGCTCGAGGCACGCCGCCGAAAGGAACGCGCGCTCAAGTTTCAGCACGCTGATGCCCAGGTGCTGGGCGCCGCTGCCGCCGGTGGCGGTGCGGCAGGCGCACCTGCTGCTGCGGTTGCCGGCGCGGGTGGACCGCCCAGGGCCGCTGCCCAGCCTCTGCCGGAGACGTTCCGTCGCGAAGCCCCCAAGGTTGGTCGCAACCAGCCCTGTCCCTGTGGCTCGGGCAAGAAGTACAAGCACTGCCACGGCAAGCTGAGCTGACGGGTGCCCGACCTCCGCATTGAGGTCGCTGCCGGCGTGCTGCGCCGCGGCGATGACGTGCTATTGGCCGAACGTGTCCGCGGCGGCCACGGCGATGGCTACTGGGAGTTTCCGGGCGGCAAGATCGAGTCCGGCGAGTCGCCCTCAGACGCGCTCGCGCGCGAGCTTGAGGAAGAGATCGGCGTGCGCATCGATACGCCTCAGCCGCTTATCACCCTGAGCCATGACTACCCGCAACGCCACGTGCGTCTGCACGTATTCGAGGTGCATGACTGGCAGGGTGAGCCCGCGGGCAGGGAAGGGCAGGCCTTGCAGTGGTGCGCGGTGTCTGCGCTTGCGCGTGTTCAGTTGCTCGAGGCCAACGCGCCGATCGTCGCGGCGCTCACGCGCTAGCAGATACTGAGCTGAAAGCTCACGTCCTGGCTGGTTTGCGCCGGACGGGCATCCACGTTGTTCCAGCTCAGGAATCGAATCGTGAAGCGCTGCGGGCTGCCTGAGATTTCCGGGAACAGGCCCGTGCCGCCGGCCAGGCGCACGCGCAACATGCGACAGCTGGTTTCACGCGATATCGAGTGTTGGTACATGCCTGCCTGCGCCGTGTATTCGACGGTCGTCGCGCTCTGCCGGATCAACCACATCACCTGTTGCACGGCATCGCAAAGCGGCCGGAGTGAACCCAGCCACAGGTCGAGGTGCTGCAGGCGCGCCTCGTAAGGTTGGCGCAGCCAATGGCTGAACAGCGGCAGGTCGAACTCACAGGTGCCACCCGGAATGGCGCTGCGGTGTTTGATGGCGCTCAGAAACTCCGAGTCCTTGACGGTCTGCAGGTAGTGCGGACCAATAGCATTGAGCGCTTCGCGTGAGGCGCGTAGTTCAGTGAGCAAGCCGTCAACCCGGGTCCGGTCAACATTGGGATTGGCCGCAAAGCCCTCCAGCTCGCCAATTTGGCGCTCAAGCTCCTTGAGGACATCGCTGCGGACATCACCGCGCCCCAGGATGGCCGCAATTTCGAGCATGCCCGTGATGGCCTCGCGCGTGTCGATTTGCGACTCATGCGCGACGTGGTGCTCGGTCTGGTGGTAGAGGAATTCGAGCCGCAGAAAGGTGCGCATCCGCTCATTGAGCGGTTGCTCGTAGATCGCATCCGCGGCCTCATCTCGGGGCTCGCGAGCATTTTCGACGACAAACACCATGGGTACAGCCTGCTGCGCCAATCAATTCTGCGCCGATGCCCGATCCTTCGCAAATGAAGGGTGTCGGGAGCTGGCGACATAAAACGCGTGCATATCGGCGACCTTGCGCACCAGCGCATCGAGGTCGGCGTCGTTGACGATCACATCATCGGCGATGGCGAGTCGTTCTTCACGGCTCGACTGGGCATCGAGAATACGGCGCGCGCCCTCGGCGGTTTCGCCGTCACGGGCCATGAGCCGGGCGAACTGGACCTGCCGGGGGCAGTCGACGACGAGCACCCGGTCGACCATGGCGACGAAGTCTGAGCCGACCAGCAGCGGCACCACGAACACCAGGTAATCGCCAGTTGCCCGAGCGGCCATCGCCGCGCAGGTGGCCCGAATCCTTGGGTGGGTAATGGCCTCGAGCTCGCGCCGCGCCGCCGGGTCGCTGAACACGCGTTCGCGCATGCGCGCCCGGTCCAGGCTGCCGTCTGCGCCGGTGACCTCATCGCCAAACGCATCGCGGATGGCCGCCAGACCCTCGGAGCCTGGCGCGACGACCTTGCGTGCGACCACGTCCGTGTCGATGATGGCGGCGCCCAGTTGGCCCAGTTGGTTGGAAACCGCGGTTTTGCCCGATGCGATGCCACCGGTCAGGGCAATACGCAGTCGTTCCGCGGCCAGCATGCGCGTGGTCCGGGCTAGAGGCCCAGCATCTCGAAGTACCACTGGTTCATCGTCTCACCGTACATGAGAACCAACCAGCCAGCCATGGCGAGCCAGGGGCCAAAGGGCATGGGTTTGCCGCGTTCGCTGCGGTTGGCGGCGATCATGGCCAGCCCGAAAATCGAGCCGACGAATGCGGATACGAGCACAACCATGGGCAAGGCCTGCCAGCCGAGCCATGCGCCGAGCGCTGCCAACAGCTTGAAGTCACCGTAGCCCATGCCTTCCTTGCCCGTGACGAGGCGGAAGCCGTGGAACACGAGCCACAGGCACAGGTAGCCGGCAATGGCGCCGGCAATGGCGTCCGTGGGCGCAATGAACAAGGTCTGGCTGCCCGCGGGGTCGAACAGCGACAGCGCAAGCCCGATCCAGATCAGCGGCAGCGTCATGGCGTCGGGGAGGAGTTGGTGGTCGACGTCGATGCCCGACAATCCGATCAGGAACCAGGTCAGCACGGCGGCTGCGATGGCCTCGGCGCCCGGGCCGAAGCGCAGCGCCACGGCGACGGTAAGCAGCCCAGTGAGCAGTTCAACGGCCGGGTAACGGGCGCTGATCGGCGTGCCGCAGTTGCTGCAACGCCCGCGCAGCGCGAGCCAGGACAGCACCGGGATGTTCTCGAGCGCCGTGATCTGGTGGCCGCAATTCGGGCAGGCGGATCTCGGTGTGGCGAGATTGAAGGTCCTGGGCGCCTCGGCGGCGGCGTTGGCTTCGGCCAGCGTCTCCGCCGTGGCGGTTTGAATGAGCACCTCTGCCGTCGTGGCCAGGTCGTGTTCAGGCTCAGCTTCGGTTGTGCCTTCGCGCTCGGCTTGCCATTCCTCGAGCTGGGCGTCCCAGTCGCGCTCGAGCATGACGGGGAGCCGGTAAATGACAACGTTCAGAAAGCTGCCGACCATGAGCCCGAACACGGCGGTGGTGAGCCACCAGAGCCAGGGCAACAACTGAAAGGTTTCGATCATCGCGTGCGCACCCAGACCGGGCGCGCCGGCACAGGTCTCTTGCTGGTCAGACCACCGAACCCATCTTGAAGATCGGTAGGTACATAGCGATCACGAGGCCACCGACCAGGACACCCAGGATGGCCATGATGAGCGGCTCGATGAGGCTCGACATATTGTCCACGGCGTTGTCGACGTCTTCCTCGAAGAAATCGGCGACCTTGCCCGACATCTCGTCGAGCTGACCCGACTCCTCACCCACCGCGATCATCTGGATGACCATGTTGGGGAAGAGCTCAGTATTTTCCATCGACTGTTGCAGACGCTGGCCTGTCGCGACTTCATCGCGCATCTCAAGCACCGCGTTTTCATAGACGATGTTGCCCGTGGCACCTGAAACCGATTCGAGCGCCTCGACGAGCGGCACACCTGCTGCGAACATCGTCGACAGCGTACGCGCGTAGCGGGCGATGGCCGACTTCTCGAGGATCGGGCCGACGATCGGCAGCTTGAGCGAGATGCGGTCGAGCGTCTCGCGCATTTTCTTGGAGCGCTTTTTGAAGTACAGGAACGCTGCGATACCGCCGCCGAAACCGACTGCGAGCATCCAGCCCTGCGTTCGCACAAACACGGACAGGTCGACCACCATGCGCGTGAACGCGGGCAGGTCGGCGCCGAATCCTGTGAACAGGTCTTCAAACGCGGGAATCACGAAAATCAGCAGGATGATCGTCACGATAATGGCGACCACGAGTACCGCGATGGGGTAGGTCAGCGCCTTCTTGATTTTCTTTTTGATCGCCTCGGTTTTTTCTTTGTAGGTGGCGATCTTGTCGAGCAGCGTCTCGAGCGCACCGGCCTGTTCGCCGGCCTCGACGAGGTTCACAAACAGGTCGTCGAAGTGCAGCGGGTGTTTTGCCAGCGCTTCATGCAGCGCGCTGCCGCCCTCGACATCGGCTTTGATGTCGAGAATGAGCTTTTGCATGGCCTGGTTTTCGTGGCCGTTGCCGACGATCTCGAAGGCTTGCACGAGGGGAATGCCCGCGGCCATCATCGTCGCGAGCTGGCGCGAGAAAATGGCGATGTCGCCCGTGGTGATCTTCTGTGTGGTCGAGAACAGCTGTGACTGTTTGCGGATGCGGTTCGGCACCACGCCCTGTCGGCGAAGGTCCGCTCGTACCTCGGCCTCTGAAGTGGCAATGACCTTGCCTTTAACCCGTTGACCGCGACGGTCGACGCCTTCCCAGGTAAACGGAATTTCTTTTGCTGCTGTCGCCATGATGATTTCCCCTGCGCTGCCTAACGCACGCAAGCTGTGACTCGTCCTGAACTTAGTCGACGGTCACCCGGTTGATTTCTTCGAGACTGGTGTGGCCATCGATGACCTTCTGCAGGCCGGCCCGGCGCAGATCCCAGACACCTTCGGCGGTGGCCCGTTCTGCAATCTGTATCGCGTTGCCGCCTTCCATGATGATGCGGCCCATGTCTTCGCTGACTTCCATGACCTGGAAGATGCCGACACGGCCCTTGTAGCCTTCGTTACAGGCTTTGCAACCGACCGGGCGGAATATGGTCAGACCAGCGTCGATCTGCTGCTGCGTGAAGCCTTCCTTGAGCAGCGCTTCGGCCGGGATGTCCGCCGGCTCCTTGCACTTGTCGCACAGGCGACGTGCGAGGCGCTGCGCGATGATCAGGCTCACCGACGTGGCAATCGCGTAAGGCTTCACGCCCATGTCGACCAGACGCGTGAGCGTCTTGGGTGCATCGTTGGTGTGTAGTGTCGAGAGGACCAGGTGACCGGTTTGCGCGGCCTTGATCGCGATCTCGGCCGTCTCAAGGTCACGAATCTCACCGACCATGATGATGTCGGGATCCTGACGCAGGAAGGCTTTTAGCGCCGAGGCAAAGGTCAGACCGACTTTCGGGTTGACGTTGACCTGGTTGATGCCGGGCAGGTTGATTTCCGCCGGGTCTTCGGCCGTCGAGATGTTGCGGTCGGCCGTGTTGAGAATGTTGAGGCCCGTGTAGAGCGAAACCGTCTTACCTGAACCCGTCGGCCCCGTCACGAGGATCATGCCGTAGGGCTTGTTGAGGTGCTTCAGGTAGAGGTTCTTCTGTTGCTCCTCGTAACCCAGTGCGTCGATGCCCAGCTTGGCACTCGACGGGTCGAGGATACGCAGGACGATTTTTTCGCCGAACAGCGTCGGGCAGGTGTTGACTCGAAAGTCGATGGCGCGGTTCTTCGACAGCCGCATCTTGATGCGACCATCCTGCGGAATGCGTCGCTCGGCGATGTCGAGACGCGACATGACCTTGAGACGCGCCGATACCTTGTTGGCCAGTGCGGCAGGCGGCTGTGCGATCTCGTTGAGCACGCCGTCAAGACGCGTGCGCACACGAAAGTACTTCTCGTAGGGTTCGAAGTGGATGTCCGAAGCACCGCGTTTGATCGCGTCGAGCAACACCTTGTTGACGAAGCGAACGACGGGCGCGTCGTCGACGTCGTCGCGGGTAACTTCGTCGAGCTGTTCTTCGCCCGACGAGACATCGAGGTTTTCAAGATCGAAATCGTCGTCGTCGAACGACGACATCGTGGTGTCGATGGCTTCGAGTGTGCGCTGTACGCGCTCTTCGAGTTTGTCCTGCTCGACGACAACGGGTTCGATGCGCAGCTGCGACTGGAACTTGATCTCGTCGATGGCGGCCAGGTCGGTCGGATCCGACACGGCCAGGAACATGCGTTTGCCACGCAGTGACAGCGGCAGCACGGAGTGCTTGCTGATGAGTTTCTGGTCGACGGAGCGGATGACGTCGAGGTCGACATCCATGGCGTCAAGATCGAGCAGCGGCACCCCAAATTCGTGGGCGGCGGCGACCGCGATAGACCGCGGATCAGCCAGCGATTCCTGAACGAGGAACGTGACGAGCGGCTTCGATGCCTTGCGTGAAGACTCGATCGCTTCTTGCACTGCTTCTTCGGCAATGATGCCGTCCTGGACCAGCCGTCGCGGCAGCCCGGAAAGCACGGATTGTGAAGCAGATACAGCCATTTAGACCTGCGCCTGATAAGCGGCAATATGTCCAACAGCTAGTCTCACCGATAAGCGGTGAGCGATCAACTTGAGACTGTGTACCCCGTCACAATTTGCGACGTCTCGACCGAAAACTGTGGCCTGCTACCGGCGTTGGGCTAACGGCAGGTCGAGGGCAGGTAGCGATTGTCGACCGTCGTGGCGGCGAACACGGCTGTGTTACCACCACCCGAGGTACCCATGGGCTGCAGGCCGGTGAGCGCAGGTGAGTTGCCGCAGCGCCAGACCACACCCAGGTCGTTGGTCTCGTACGGCGTGAGATAGAGCGTTTGGCCGGCAATTGAGGCGTTCGCGTCATTGCCGAATGTCACGCCGATCCGGCCGTTTTCGATTTCGACGGCTGTGACGTAGTTGCCACTGGTGTCGACGGCGTTTTGCGTGAGACCTGCCGCCGCGCGGTTATTGGGTGCTTCCCCGCGGTCGATGAAGACTTCCGAGATGCCGGCCTTGGCGTTGGTGGCGACCTGAAGCCCTTCGGCGACCTGCGCGCGGATGGTGTAGGTCTGGAACGCCGTGATGGCCAGTGATGACAAGATGCCAATGATCGCAACCACGATCATGAGTTCAATCAACGTGAAGCCCTCTTCGGCCCGCTTCTGGTTGTTTGGCTTGGCATGCATGCGATGCGCACTCCTCTCTATCGTCAATGTCGGCGCGTTCCCCGAGACTTCCCACGATGACGCGCATTCCGTCTTATGTCGGGCAGTCTGCCCGGTTTCGTCGCCCCTGTCGCTGTTTGGCGACAGAGCGGCGGGTACCAAAAGGGGCCCCGCAGGGCCCCTCTCGGGGCAGCCACTACGCAAGCGTAGCGACTGCCTTCGTCCTGAATCCACGCCTGAGCCGGCGTGCCGGCTCGGGCATGGTGATCAGCAACCGTTCTATTAACGGCAAGCCGACGGCAGGTACTTCGGCTCAACTGATGTGCCAGCAGCGGCCGTCGTAGCCGTGGTGCTCAGAACTGCAACGCCAGCGTTGAAGTTCGCAGCAGCTTCACCGCACAGCCAGGTGATCGAGTCGTCACCGGTGACGTACGGCTGGATGGCCAGCGTTTCGTTCGTGATACGTGCGTTAGCGTCGTTACCGTAGGTTACGGTGATCGTGCCGTCAGCAACCTGGACCTGCGTGACGTACTTGCCACTCGTGTCCGTAGCGTTCTGCGACATGCCCGAAACCTGGCGGTTAGCCGGGGCAACGCCCGTGTTCAGGTAGGTCTCAGAGATAGCCGTCTTGGCAGCAGCCGAGAGGCTCAGGCCTTCCGAAACCTGCGAACGGATCGTGTAATCCTGGTAGGCGGGAATCGCGATGGCCGCGAGAATGCCGATAATCGCGACAACGATCATCAGTTCGATCAGGGTAAAACCCTTTTGGATGGTCTTCATTACTGTCTCCTGACAAGTAGTCTTGCTATTCAGTCGTTTCCGCGGCGTTTCCGCCCGTCGCAAGGTAGGGAGCAAGGCTTGTGCCAGAATTGCGAAGCCGGCTCTAAAGCACTGAAAAATAGCCTGAATTATTTCTAAATGTGCGCCGTTTCACAGTTTCAAACCGGCTCAAAACGGCGACTTTGCGCGATTCTCGTGTCACAGGCTGACAATTTTTGTCAGCTCCTGACAATGAGCGTTAGCACCCGGCGACAGTGGCCGGTGCGTCACTCGATGTTGAGCTTCTTAATTCGGTAGCGTAGCTGGCGGAAGGTCAGGCCCAGGAGTTTCGCGGCCGCCGTCTTGTTATAGCGGGTCTGCTCGAGTGCCTCGACGATCGCTTGGCGTTCGACGTCCTCGAGCTGCGGCGTCAGTGGACCCGCTTTGACGTTGGTCACGGCGGCGCGCGCCGGGTCGGCGTCGGCGTCTTTACGCAGCGGCTCGGCGGTCTCAAGGCGCAAATCGTTCGCATCAAGCACGGCGTTAGGACACAAGGTCACGGCGCGTTCAATGATGTTCTCGAGCTCGCGGACATTGCCCGGGAAGGTGTAGTGGCGCAGCGTGTCGGCCGCAGCACCGCTCAATGACTTGGCTGGCGCGTCGTAGCGGCTCGCGTACTTGGCCAAAAAGGCCTTCGCCAGCAGCAGGATGTCGTCGCCGCGCTCGCGCAGCGGCGGCACGGGTAGCTCTATCACGTTGACGCGGTAATAAAGGTCTTCGCGAAATTTGTGCGCCTTGGAGAGCGCGGCCAGGTCCTGGTGCGTGGCACTCAGGATGCGCACGTCCACGGCGGTCTCGCCCGAGGCGCCCACGGGTCGCACCTTCTTTTCCTGGATCACACGCAGCAGCTTGACCTGCATGGGCAGCGGCAGGTCGGCGATTTCGTCGAGAAACAGCGTGCCACCGTCTGCAGCCTGGAACAGGCCTTCCTTGTCGCTTACGGCACCTGTGAAGCTGCCTTTGCGGTGGCCAAAAAACTCGCTTTCCATGAGTTCGGGAGGGATGGCGCCGCAGTTTACGGGCACAAAAGCGCCTTCACGGCGCCCGCTGGCCTCGTGGATCATGCGCGCCACAAGCTCCTTACCCGTGCCGGATTCACCGCGGATGTGCACGGGTGCCTGGCTGCGCGCGACCCTGGAAATGATGTCGCGTACGGTGTCCATCACCGTCGATTCGCCCAACAGGCCGTCCTGTGCGGCGGGGACCGCACCGTCGAGCTGCAGTGCCGTGGCAATGATATTGCGCAGGTTGTTGAGGTCGAGCGGCTTGGACAGGAAGTCGAACGCGCCATTCTTCAGCGCCATGACGGCCGATTCGACGCTGCCGTGGGCTGTGATCACGGCAACGGGCAGACCCGGGAAGTGGCCCTGGATCAGGCTCACGAGTTCCAGGCCGTCGCCGTCGGGCAGCCGCATATCGGTGAGGCAGAGGTCAAAGCGGTCGTTGCCAAGGGCGTCGCGGGCCCCTGAGAGGTCCGGCGCAAGCGTCGCCTCGAGGCCCATCGCATCGGCGGTCATCGATAACAGCTCGCGCAGGTCCGGCTCGTCATCGACGATCAGGAGTCGTTTCTTGCGCTGGCCATCGTTGCTGCTCATGGGAAATCTGTGACGCCGGGTGCGCGCATGCTAGCAGTTCAGGCAATCCGGCTCACGGACGTGGGTCTCAGGTCGCGCCACCCCAGCGTGCCGGGTCGGCAAACACAATGCTGAGCACGCTGCCGCCGCCGTCACGCTCGCGAGCGCTCAGCGACGCGCGATTGAGTTCGCAGAGTTCCTGGCAGAGGTAGAGCCCCAGACCCGTGCCGTCATCGTGCTGGGTGAAGAAGGGCTCGAAGACGCGGTCACGGTCATTTTCGGAAATGCCAGGCCCGCGATCGGCGATCTCAAGGAAGGGCCGACGCGAGCTCGCGACGCGTCCCCAATTGATCTCCGCGGGCTGCCCCGGGGCCGCATGCGCGTGCATGCGGGCATTGTCCAGCAGGTTGCGCAGCACCTGGCGCAGGTGCGCCGCGTCGAATACCACTTCGCTAATCGCTTCCTCACCGCGCAGGACAACGGTGCCGGGCGCGAGTTCGTTGGTCTCGTTGTATTCCTGGCAGAAGTCCGTCAGCCACTTGGCCAGCACAATACGCTTGGGTCGGCTGCCGTCACGCCGGGACATGTTCATGATGTCTTCGACGATGCTTGAGACGCGCTCAGCATTGCGGTGAATAATCTCCGACAGTTTGTCGATCGTCGGCCCGCCTTGCTGCTCGCCGAGCAGCTGCGCGGCGTGGCTCATGGCGCCGATGGGGTTTCTGATCTCGTGCGCGATGCTGGCCGAAAGGCGGCCCAGCGAGGCGAGCTTGCTCTGCTGCACCCGTTCGGCGAGCACACTTACGTCCTCCAGGAACAGGAGCAGGGGTGCCGCGTCCTGCTCGTTGTCGCCAAACGGGGCAACGTGCACCTGCAGGCGCGCGCCGTCCTGGCCGGGCAGCAAGGTCATTTCCGCAAGGCCTGCCCGCTGTTGCTGGCGGCGCCAGGTCTCCACGTAGGCCGCGAGATCGGGCGCCAGTGTCAGCAGGGATTCGCCGATGGCCGTCGTGGGGATACCGAGCTGGTTACTGGCGGCGTCGTTCATGAGCCGCACGCGGGCGTCGCCGTCGATAACAAGAATCGCCTCGCGCAGGTGCTGCACCACGTAGCGGTTGAGCTCGGCCAGGTTGGCGATGTCGATGACCTGCTGACGCGCCAGCGCCTCACTCTGCGCCAGACGCCGGACGAGCGGCCGGATCGAGAGCACCACGGCGAACAACACGGCAGACAGCAGGCCCGCGGCCGGGTACTGGCCACCACCCTGGCCATTGATGTCGAGCCAGGCCTGAACACCCAGCACGGACAGTGTCGCCATGGCTGCGAAAAACAGCGCCAGCACGCCACGGAGCACAAAGGCTGCCGCGCCGATAAAAATAATGAGAAGGCCCGCGATACCGCTGTCGATGCCACCACTGGCCAGCGAGAGCGCCGCCATGGCCATGATATCGATGATGAGCTGGCCCTGGGTCAGCAGCGACAGCGTGACCGACTGGCGCACGCAGGCGATCGCGATGATGACGCCGGCGACGAACCAGGTGAGCAGCGCGATGAGGAACAGCTGCGGGTAGAGCTCACCAAAGAAGCGGGGCGCGCTCGAGGCGGCGAATGTGGCCATGAGCAGGACGGCGATGAGCAGGCGAAACACGGCCAGGCCGCTTTGGACGCGCCATGAGAAGTCGCCCGGGTTCGCCGGCTCGGGTGCCGCGGCGGTCAGCGATTCGCTGCCCAGCCGGATGATGCCGCCGTCATTCATGGCTGGTCATTGTAACCGGGTGCGGCGGCCCGGCCGTGACGCGATCCGCGCTTTTGCGCGGGGTGTCCCTTTCCTCCACAATACGCGCCACGCAGCGGCCGCCGTCCGGCGCGCCGGGGACACTGTCGGGACAGGACATGAACCTCCACGAATACCAATCGAAGAAGCTTTTTGCCGATTACGGCATTCCGGTGCCCCAGGGCATCGTCGCAGACTCCGCGGAAGCGGCCGTCGCCGCCGCCGAAGCACTGGGCGGCGAACTCTGGGTCGTCAAGGCCCAGGTCCACGCGGGTGGCCGCGGCAAGGCGGGCGGGGTCAAGCTTGCCAAGACGCTCGACGCCGTGCGCGAAGCCGCAGCTGGCATGCTTGGCCAGCAGCTCGTGACGCCGCAGACGGACGCAGCAGGCCTGCCGATCAACCAGGTCTACGTCGAAAGCGGCTCCAACATCGACCGCGAGCTCTACCTGAGCATGGTGGTAAACCGCGATTCGCGACGCGTCGCGTTTATCGTGTCGGCCGACGGTGGCATGGACATCGAAGAAGTCGCCCACAAGACGCCCGAGCGCATCACGACCATCGACATCGCGCCTGAAGTTGGTCTGGCCGACTACCAGATCCGCGAGATGGCCTACGGGCTCGAACTCGACAAAGCACAGCAGAAGGCCTTCGCCAAGGTCGCACGTGCGCTCTACAAGATGTTCGTCGACATCGACGCGAGCCAGGTCGAGATCAACCCGCTGATCACGACGGGCGAGGGCGAGATCAAGGCGCTCGACGCCAAGATCAACATCGAGGACAACGCGCTGTTCCGCCAGCGGGACATTGAGACGCTGCGCGACCTGTGCCAGGAAGACGAGGCCGAGGCCCGCGCCGCCGAGCACGACCTCAACTACGTCTCGCTCGACGGCGACATCGCCTGCATGGTCAATGGCGCGGGCCTGGCGATGGCCACGATGGACGTCATCAACGTCTACGGCGGCGAGCCGGCCAACTTCCTCGACGTGGGGGGCGGTGCAACCGCCGAGCGCGTCGCTGAGGCCTTCAAGCTCATCCTCTCCAACGACAAGGTCAAGGCGATTCTCGTCAACATCTTTGGCGGCATCGTGCGCTGCGACCTCATCGCGGACGGCATCATCACGGCTGTCAAGGAAGTGGGTGTTGAGGTACCCGTGGTGGTGCGCCTCGAAGGCACCAACGTCGAGCAGGGCCGTGCGCGGCTCTCGGACTCGGGCCTCGACATCATCTCTGCCACTGACCTCACCGACGCCGCGAAAAAAGCTGTCGCGGCCGCTGCCTGACGGAATCCATCATGAGCATCCTTGTTAACAAGAACTCCAAGATCATCTGCCAGGGCATCACGGGTAACCAGGGCAGCTTCCACACGGAACAATGCATCGAGTACGGCACGCAGGTTGTCGGCGGTGTCACGCCGGGCCGTGCCGGCACCGAACACCTGGGTGTGCCCGTGTTCAACACGGTCAGGGACGCGGTCGCCGAGACGGGCGCCGACGTCAGCATGATCTACGTGCCGCCGCCGTTTGCGGCCGACGCCATTCTCGAAGCGGCAGGCGCGGGCATCGAGCTGATCGTCTGCATCACCGAGGGCATCCCGGTGCTCGACATGGTCAAGGTGCGCGCCGCACTCGACGACCTCGATTGCCGGCTCATCGGCCCCAACTGTCCGGGCATCATCACACCGGGCGAGGCCAAGATCGGCATCATGCCGGGCTTCATTCACTCGCCGGGCAAGATCGGTGTCGTGTCACGCTCGGGCACGCTGACCTACGAGGCGGTCTACCAGACCACGCAGGCCAAGCTCGGCCAGAGCACCTGTGTCGGCATTGGCGGCGATCCGATCCGCGGCATGAACTTCATCGACTGCCTTGAGCTGTTCGAAGCCGATGACGATACGACCGGCATCATCATGGTTGGCGAGATCGGTGGCTCGGACGAAGAGGCCGCTGCCGCCTACATCGCCGACCACGTCTCCAAGCCTGTGGTGTCCTACATCGCGGGTGTCACGGCACCGCCGGGCAAACGTATGGGTCACGCGGGCGCGATCGTCGCCGGCGGCCAGGGCACCGCTGCGGCCAAGTTCGCGGCACTCGAGGCGGCCGGTGTCATCACCGTGCGCTCACCGGCCGAGCTCGGTGAAGCCATGGTCTCGGCGCTGGGCGCCTGACGCGGATTGGTCCCGGCATGAGTGGCGGCTGGCGCATCGCGCTTGCGCAAGTCGACCCGCTCGTCGGCGACGTCGAGGGTAACCTCGAGCGCGTCAGCGAGGCCGTTCGCCGCGGTCGCGACGCAGGCGCGCGTCTCGTCGTGCTGCCCGAGATGGTGCTTGCGGGCTATCCGCCCGAAGACCTGCTGTTCCATTCGGGTCTGCGTCGCCGCATAGAACGGGCACTGGCCGCATTGCCAGCGCTCGCCGACGGCGTGGGCTTCGTGGTCGGCTTCCCCGAGTACGACGGCGACAAGATCTGGAACGCCGCAGCCGTGTTCGACGGCGGCCGTGAGGTGGCGCGTTACCGCAAGTGGCTGCTGCCCAACTACGCGGTCTTCGATGAGAAGCGTTACTTCGAGACGGGTGATGTGCCCTGCACGTTTGAGATCGAGGGCACCACGGTTGGCCTCACGGTTTGCGAAGACGTCTGGCAGCCCGGCCCGGTGGCGGCCAGCGTTGCCGCGGGCGCGGAGCTGATCCTGACGATCAACGGCTCGCCCTATGCCGTGGGTGCGCAGGCGCGCCGCGAAGGCGTGGTGGCGGACCGCGTCGGTGAAACCGGTGTGCCACTCGTCTACGTGAATATGGTTGGCGGCCAGGACGAGCTCGTGTTTGACGGCGGCTCCTTCGCGATGGCGCCCGACGGCGAGACGCGTGTGCGCGGCCCCGCTTTCGAAGAGGCACTCGTGTCGGTCACCGTGCAGCGTGATGCTGCAGGCAAGGTCGACATCGCGGCCGGCGATGTGGCGCTGTTGCAGGAACGCTGCGAGAGCGTTTACGGCGCGCTGGTACACGGGACGTGCGACTACGTGCGCAAGAATGGCTTCCCCGGGATCATCCTGGGCCTGTCGGGTGGCATTGATTCCGCACTGACGCTGGCCGTCGCCGTCGACGCGCTGGGCGCTGATGCCGTGCGCGCCGTGATGATGCCCTACCGCTACACGGCCGACATGAGCCGGGAAGACGCGGCGCTGCAGGCCGCGGCCATGGGCGTCGACTACGACGTCGTGTCGATCGAGCCCATGGTCGAGGCGGCGATGGGACAGCTCGCACCGATGTTTGGCGACCTGGCGCGCGACACGACCGAAGAGAACATTCAGTCACGCTGCCGCTGCATCGTGCTCATGGCGCTGTCCAACAAAACGGGCCGCATGCTGCTGACGACGGGCAACAAGAGCGAGATGGCCGTCGGTTACGCCACGCTCTACGGCGACATGGCCGGGGGTTACGCACCCATCAAGGACTGCCCGAAAACGCTGGTCTACGAGCTCGCGCGATACCGCAACAGCCTCACGCCAGAGGCGGCGCCGATTCCCGACCGCGTGATCACGCGGCCGCCGTCGGCCGAGCTTGCGCCCGATCAGAAGGATGAGGACTCGCTGCCACCCTACGAGGTGCTGGACCCGATTCTTGAGGCGTTCATGGAGCGCGACCTCTCCGTGGCGGAAATCGCGGCGCTGGGCTTCGACCGCGACACGGTCGTTGAGGTGCTCACGATGGTGCGCCGCAATGAGTACAAGCGACGTCAGGCGCCGCCTGGCGTGCGCATCTCCAGCCGCGCATTTGGCCGCGACTGGCGTTACCCGATCACGTCGGGTTACCGGTTTCCCGCCGGGGACTAGCTGCCCGGGTAGTTGACGCGCAGGATCTCGCGCGTCGAGGCTTCGAGCTCTTCGAGGCCCAGCTCTTCGTAAGCCGCGACCATGATCTCCAGCGATCGCTTGTTGGCGGGCGTGCCGTCGTAGGCTTCGAGGGAGCCTTTGGCGCGGTTCAGCGCCGCTATCCAGGCGCCCATGCGCAGGTAGTACTCGGCCACCGCGTTCTCGTAGGCGGCCAGGTTGTTCTTGATGAACCGCATGCGCTGCACGGCGTCTTCGGCGTAGTCGCTGGCCGGGTAACGCTCCACGAGCTGACGGAACACACTGAACGCGCGGCGCGCATCGTTGGGCGGTCGCTGCGCGCGGTCCACCTTGAAGACGCTGTCGAGCGGACCGGGCGGCTTATCAAAGTAGGTCAGACCCTTGACGTACAGCGCGTAATCGACGCGCGGGTGGGTTGGGTTCTCGCGGATGAACTGGTCCGCGGCATCGATCGCCTGTTCCTTGCTGCCACTCTTGTAATAGCAGTAGATGAGATCGATCTGCGACTGCTTGCCGACGGCGCTGAACGGGTAGCGCGTCTCAAGTTGCTCAAAAATGAAGATGGCCTCACGGAAGTTGCCGTTATTCATTGAGCGCTGGGCCTGCTCGTAAATCGAGTCTGCCGAGCCGAATCGCTGCTCGCGGCGCTCGTTCTTGTCGCTGCCACAGGCTGCAAGCAGGCTGGCGGTGAGCAAGAGGCTTAAGATCTTGGCGTGTCGCATAGGCGTGAGGCTTGTCGGGCGCGACGCGCGTCGCGCTGGGAAATCGAGGGCGCGGAGTATACCGTATCCGCTTATGGACGCCCGAGCGGTTGCAACCCCACTGTGAGCACCCACGCGCGCTCCGAGGTGGTGCCCGAAACGCTGGCCGGTTATCGACTGGACCAGGCGCTTGCGCAAATGTTCCCCGAATTCTCGAGGAGCCGGCTCACCGAGTGGCTCAAACGCGGCGATGTCACCATGGACGGCGTGGCCCGCAAGCCGCGCACGCGCGTGGCCGGCGGTGAGCGCATCGAGGTGCGCGCCGAGCAGGTGCCCGACCCCCGAATCGAGCCCCAGGACGTCGACTTCGAGGTCGCCTGGGAGGACGATGCCGTCATCGTCGTCAACAAGCCCGCGGGCCTCGTCGTGCATCCGGGCGCCGGGAATGCCGACGGTACGCTTCAAAACGGGCTGCTCTTGCGCTACCCCGAAGTCGCGGCGCTACCCCGCGCCGGGCTTGTCCACCGCATCGACAAGGACACGAGCGGGCTGCTGCTTGTGGCACGCACGCTGACGGCGCACACGGCACTGGTTCGCCAGCTGGCCGAACATGAGATCTCGCGGGAGTATCGCGCGATCTGTCACGGCGTGCTCACGGGCGGCGGCAGCGTGGACGCCCCGATCGGCCGGCACCCGACGGATCGATTGCGCATGGCGGTTCGCGACGGCGGCCGCGAGGCCGTCACGCATTACCGGCTCATCGAGCGCTTTGCGCACCACACGCTCGTTCAGGTCATGCTCGAGACGGGCCGCACGCACCAGGTGCGCGTGCACTTTGCCCATCTGCGCCACCCGCTCGTGGGCGACCCGGTCTACGGCGGTCGCCGCCGCCGACCACCGGGCAACGACACGCTGCTCATCGAGGCGCTCGAGGGGTTTCAGCGCCAGGCGCTGCACGCCGCGCGGCTCGAGTTCGCGCACCCCGACACGGGCGAGAACGTGTCCGTGCAGGCCGACGATCCGGACGACCTTGCGAACCTCATCGAGGCGCTGCGGTCTCATGCGATCCGGGAGGCGTCATGAGCGATTTTCCATTTCCACCCTGGATCGGCCCGGGTGGCCCGCTCGAGGGGCAGGTTGGCGCGGTGTCGACTACGCGCGCCGGCGGCGCAAGCCAGGGCGATTTTGCCGGTCTGAATCTGGGTGACCACGTGGGTGACGATGCCGACGTGGTGGCCAGCAATCGGTCGGCGCTCGAGCAGCAATTTGATCTGCCGGCGTCGCCGCTCTGGTTATCGCAGGTGCATGGCGCCGATGTCATCGAAGCTTCCGACTGGCAACCCGGCGTTGAGGCCGACGCCATCATCGTGCGCGCGCAGGGTCAGTGTGCGGCCATCCTCACGGCAGACTGCCTGCCCGTCCTGTTCGCGGCTGAGGACGGCAGCGTTGTGGCGGCCGCGCATGCGGGCTGGCGCGGCCTGGCGGCCGGCGTGCTCGCGTACACGGTGCAGGCCATGGCGGTACCACCCGCCGACGTGCTGGCCTGGATCGGACCGGCCATCTCGCAGCCGCACTACGAGGTGGGCGACGAGGTGCGCTCGGCCTTTGTCGACCAGGACGAGCTTTGCGGGCATTGCTTTCAGGCCAATGCCAACGGCCGCTGGCAGGCCGATCTCAAGCAACTGGCGGCCATCACGCTGCGACGCGCCGGCGTCTGGCGCGTGGCCGACGCCGAGCGCTGCACGTTTGGCGAGCCTGACGTGTTCTATTCGCACCGCCGCTCGGCACCGACCGGCCGAACGGCAACGTTGATCTGGCGTCGTTAGCCACAGCGCTAAACGCTTGAAAGCGCGGCATTGCGCCGCCATGTCTAGGCCAATACCAGCTTTCCCGGAGGGCATGCCATGCGCATGGACAAGCTCACCTCGAAACTCCAGATGGCGCTGGCCGATGCCCAGTCGCTGGCCGTCGGGCGCGACCACCAGTTCATTGAACCCGTGCATCTCATGCTCGCACTGCTCGACCAGCAGGGCGGCACCGTGCGTGGCCTGCTGACCAAAGCCGGCGGCAACGTCAATCAGCTGCGCTCGAGCCTGGGCGACGCCCTGGATCGTCTGCCGCAGGTGCAGGGCGCCGCGGGCGACGTCCACCTCGGCAACGAGCTCGGCAAGTTGCTCAATGTCACCGACAAGCTCGCGCAGGAACGCAAGGACCAGTTCATCTCTTCGGAGCTGTTCGTGCTTGCGGCCATGCAGGACACCGGCGCGCTGGGGCAGGTGCTGGCCGGTGCGGGCTTCAATGCCAAGGCCGTGGCGAAGGCGATCGACGAGCTGCGCGGCGGCGAATCGGTCAACGACCCCAACGCCGAAGAGCAGCGCCAGGCGCTCGAGAAGTACACGATCGACCTTACGGAGCGGGCGCTCCAGGGCAAGATCGACCCGATTATCGGTCGCGACGAGGAGATTCGTCGCACCATCCAGATTCTGCAGCGGCGCACCAAGAACAACCCCGTGCTCATTGGTGAGCCCGGCGTCGGCAAGACGGCTATCGTCGAAGGCCTGGCGCAGCGCATTGTCGATGACGCTGTGCCCGAGGGGATGCGCAACAAGCGGCTGCTCTCGCTCGACATGGGCGCGCTCATCGCAGGCGCCAAGTTCCGCGGCGAGTTCGAGGAGCGGCTCAAGGCGGTGCTCAATGACCTGGCGAAGCAGGAAGGTCAGATCATCCTGTTTATCGACGAGCTGCACACCATGGTCGGCGCCGGCAAAGCCGAGGGCGCGATGGATGCGGGCAACATGCTCAAACCCGCACTCGCGCGAGGCGAGCTGCACTGCGTCGGCGCGACGACGCTCGACGAGTACCGCCAGTACGTTGAAAAGGACGCGGCACTCGAGCGACGCTTCCAGAAAGTGCTCGTTGAGGAGCCCACAGTCGAAGACACCGTTGGCATCCTGCGCGGCCTCAAGGAACGCTACGAGGTGCACCACGGGGTGGAGATCACGGACCCAGCCATTGTCGCCGCGGCAACGCTGTCGCACCGCTACATCTCGGACCGCCAGCTGCCCGACAAGGCCATCGACCTTGTCGACGAGGCCGCGTCACGTATTCGTATCGAAATCGATTCGAAGCCCGAGGCCATGGACCGGCTCGACCGGCGCATTGTGCAGCTGAAGATTGAGCGCGAGGCGCTCAACAAGGAGTCCGACGACGCCTCGAAGAAGCGGCTTGAGGACCTCGAGGGCCAGCTCGGCGAGCTCGAGCGCGAATACGCTGATCTTGAGGAAATCTGGAAGGCCGAAAAGGCCGCGATGCAGGGCGCCACGCACATCAAGGAAGCCATCGAGCGTGCGCGCCTCGAGCTTGAGAACGCGCGCCGCGCGGGCGACCTGGCACGCATGTCCGAGATTCAGTACGGCCAGCTGCCCGAGCTCGAGAAACAGCTTGAGTCGGCGCTCTCTACAGACACCACTGAGAAACCCACGCTCGTGCGCAACAAGGTGACCGACGAAGAGGTCGCTGAGATCGTGTCGCGCTGGACCGGTATCCCCGTGTCCAAGATGCTCGAAGGCGAGCGCGATAAGCTGCTGCGCATGGAAGAGGCCCTGCGCGAGCGCGTCGTCGGTCAGGACGAGGCTGTGGTCGCCGTATCCAACGCTATTCGTCGCTCCCGCGCCGGACTGTCGGATCCAGGTCGTCCCATTGGCTCCTTCCTGTTCCTGGGCCCGACGGGCGTGGGCAAGACGGAGCTCTCGAAGGCGCTGGCACAATTCCTGTTCGATTCGGACGATGCGATGGTGCGCATCGACATGTCTGAGTTCATGGAGAAGCACTCCGTGGCGCGGCTCATCGGCGCACCCCCGGGCTACGTCGGTTACGAGTCGGGCGGCTATCTGACCGAGGCTGTGCGGCGGCGCCCGTACTCCGTGATCCTGCTCGACGAGGTCGAGAAGGCGCATCCCGATGTCTTCAACGTGCTCTTGCAGGTGCTGGATGACGGGCGACTGACCGACGGGCAGGGCCGTACCGTCGACTTCCGCAACGCCGTGGTCATCATGACCTCGAATCTGGGCTCCGACCGCATCCAGATGCTGGCGGAGGCCGCCGACTACGACACGATGAAGTCGGCTGTCATGGACGTCGTGGCCACGCACTTCCGGCCTGAGTTCATCAACCGGATCGACGATGCAGTGGTGTTCCACGCCCTGGGTCGCCAGCACATCCGCAAGATCGTGGACATCCAGCTCGAGGACCTGCGTCGCCGCCTGGCCGAGCGCGAGCTGATTCTCGATATCTCGAACGCAGCGCTAGAACGCCTCGCCGATGCGGGCTTTGACCCCGTCTACGGTGCGCGGCCGCTCAAGCGGGCGATCCAGGTCGAGGTGGAAAACCCGCTGGCCGAACGCATCCTGCGCGGCGATTTTGCGCCCGGTGACACGATCAGCATCGGTACGGGTCAGTCTCCCAAGGGCACCGACGCACTCGTGTTCGAGGCCGCCTGACCCTGCCTGTGCGCCCGGCCACGGAGGTCGGGCGCGCGCTGCGCTATACTGCCGCCGCCGGCCGCGCGCCGACCCACCCATGGAGCCTGCCGACCATGCCGATTTACGAGTATGTCTGCCAGGAATGCGGCCACGAGCTGGACGCCCTGCAGAAAATTGCCGATGACCCGCTGACCGACTGTGAGGCCTGCGGAAAGCCTGCGCTCAAGCGCAAGATTTCGGCACCCAGCTTCCGCCTGAAGGGCCGGGGCTGGTACGAGACCGATTTCAAATCGGACAAGGACAAGCGCCGCAATCTGGCCGACAGCGGCGACAAGGCTGCCGGCGGGAAGAGCGAGTCGTCATCGGGCGATGGCGCCAAGAAAGCCGAGTGCAAACCCGAGAAGACGTCCTCGGGTGGCGACGGCAAGGCGGCCTGAGCGAACATGGGCCGCATACGCCGTTACCTCATTGCCGGGCTGCTGATCTGGATTCCGATCGGCATCACGATCGTCGTGTTCCGGGTCGTGCTCGGGCAGATGAACAAGAGCCTGGGGCTGCTGCCGCGCGAGCACGTGCCCGCGTTTGTGTTCGAGATTCCTTATCTGGGCGTGATCCTCACGTTCCTACTGCTGCTCGTGACGGGTCTGCTCACGGCCAACATTTTCGGCAAGACACTGGTCGGCTGGTCCGAGAAGCTGCTGCAGCGCATCCCGTTGATCCGCGCTGTCTACTCGGCCTCAAAGAACTTCGCCGAGGTCGTGTTTTCACCGAGTGGCGATTCGTTCAAGCAGGTCCTGCTCATCGAGTACCCGCGTAAAGGGGTCTGGAGCCTGGCCTTCATGACCTCCAATCAACTCGGCGAAGTGCAACACCGGACCGGCAAGGACATGATTTGCACGTTTGTGCCGACGACGCCGAATCCCACCTCGGGCTTCATCATCATGGTGCCCAAGGAAGACGCCATTGCGCTCGATATGCCCGTCGAGGAGGCGCTCAAAATGATCATTTCGCTGGGTGTCGTGGTGCCCGACTGGGAGCCCGGCAAGCCGTTGCCCGAGGTTGCGGCCACCCCGGACAACACTTAACATCCGCGCTCTTTTTCGCCTGTGACGCGCCCCTTCGGCGCCGGGCCCAGACTCCAAAACACTATGCGCACACACTACTGCGGCCAGGTCGACGAGCACCTCGTCGACGAGACCATCACCGTCACGGGCTGGGTGCACCGCCGGCGTGACCACGGCGGCGTCATCTTTGTCGACCTTCGCGACCGCGAAGGCCTGCTCCAGATCGTCTTCAACCCCGGTGATGACGCCATGTTCGCCGACGCCGAGCGGCTGCGCAGTGAGTTTGTGCTCAAGGCCACAGGCTCTGTACGCCAGCGCCCCGAAGGCATGCAGAACCCGGGCATGGCCTCGGGCCAGGTCGAGCTGGTCGTGCGCGAGCTCGAGATTCTCAACACGAGCGAGACGCCGCCGTTCCACCATGACGAGCAGACCAACGAAGAGCTGCGCCTGACCTACCGCTACCTCGACCTGCGCAAAGCGCACATGATGGAAAACCTGCGTCTGCGCCACCGCGTGACGCAGTCCATGCGTCGCTATCTCGATGGCGCGGGCTTCGTCGACGTGGAAACGCCGATGCTCACGCGTGCGACGCCTGAGGGCGCCCGCGACTACATCGTCCCGAGCCGCACCCACCCGGGCAAGTTCTTCGCGCTGCCGCAGTCACCGCAGATCTTCAAACAGCTGCTCATGATGAGCGGGCTCGACCGCTACTACCAGATCGTGCGCTGCTTTCGTGACGAGGACCTGCGCGCTGATCGTCAGCCCGAGTTCACGCAGCTCGATATCGAAATGAGCTTCGTTGACGAGGAGACGGTCACGGGCCTCATGGAAGGCATGGTGCGCCGGCTCTTCAAAGAGGTCATGGACATCGAGCTGCCCGATCCTTTCCCGCGGATGCCGTATGCCGAGGCCATGCAGCGCTTCGGTTCAGACAAGCCTGATCTGCGGATCCCACTTGAGCTCATCGAAGTGGCCGATCTCATGGACGGTGTCGAATTCAAGGTCTTCGCGGGACCGGCCGCCGACCCCGAAGGTCGCGTGGCCGCGCTGCGCCTGCCCGAGGGTGGCACGCTGAGTCGCAAGGAGATCGACGAGTACACGAGCTTCGTCGGTCGCTACGGCGCGCGTGGGCTGGCCTACATCAAGGTCAACGACATCGCAGCGGGCCGCGATGGCCTGCAGTCGCCGATCCTGAAATTCCTGCCCGACGCGGCCGTCACAGGCATCCTCGAGCGCACGGGTGCCGCCGACGGTGACATCGTGTTCTTCGGCGCCGACAAGGCGCGCGTCGTTAGCGACGCGCTGGGGGCGCTGCGTGAACGCCTGGGTCATGACCGCGGGCTCGTCGCCGAAGGTTGGGCGCCGCTCTGGGTTGTCGACTTCCCGATGTTCGAGCGCGATGGTGACAGTGGTCGCTGGCACTCGCTGCACCACCCGTTTACGGCGCCGCGCGCTGACAGCCCCGAGGCGCTGGCCGAGAATCCTGGCGCCGCACCGTCGCGCGCCTACGACATGGTCTTGAACGGTTCGGAAATCGGCGGTGGTTCGATCCGTATTCACGACCAGGCGATGCAGGCCGCGGTGTTCGACCTGCTCGACATCAGCAAGGAAGAGGCCGAAGAAAAGTTCGGCTTCCTGCTGCGCGCACTGCAGTACGGCTGCCCGCCGCACGGCGGTATCGCGTTCGGTCTCGACCGCATGGTCATGCTCATGGCGGGTGCGAGCAGCATCCGCGACGTCATTGCGTTTCCCAAGACGCAGTCGGCGCATGATCCGCTCACGGACGCGCCGGGTGCTGTGTCGCCCGAGCAATTGCGGGAAACGGGCATTCGCCTGCGCGCCAAGCCCGGGGCCGAATGACCGACCGGGCCGGGCCCGCCCACGTCATCACGCTGCACGGCCTCTGGCTCACCGGCGCGGAGGCCACGCGCCTGCGCCGCCGTCTCAGCGATCGCCATGGTTACAACGTGCACGCGCTGCACTACCGTACGGTGCGCGCCTCACTAACCCAGAACGCGCGCGTGCTGCGGGACTTCATGGCCGAGCGCCTGCAGGACCGCATGGACACGCCCTGCCACCTTGTGGGCCACAGCCTGGGTGGCCTTGTCATCCTGAAGATGCTGCTCGACTGGCCCGAGGCGCCGCCGGGGCGCGTGGTCTGTTTGGGCACGCCGCTCAATGGCAGCGAGTCCGCGTTGCGCGTCGCCAAGCTGCCCGGCGGTGAATCGCTGCTGGGGCGCTCTATCGCCGAAGGCGTGCTCGATGCACCAGCGTCCGAGTGGGCGCAGCGCTTCGAGGGCCGCGATGTCGGTGTGCTGGCCGGCACCTGGCCCGTGGGCATGGGGCGCCTGCTCGGCAAGTTGCCGGAACCGAACGATGGCACGGTGACCGTGGACGAAACGCGCTGGCAGCACGCCACGGATCACCTGGAACTCGCGGCCTCACACACGACGCTTGTGACCTCTCGCGAAGTGGCCGACCAGGTCGCGCAGTTCATCGGCCACGGCCAGTTCGATCGCAGCCGCAAGCGCGGCGAGGACGCTAAGGCTTGAGCAGCGCCTTAAGCGCGTAGAGCCGATCGAGCGCCTCGCGCGGTGAGAGGTTGTCGGGTTCGATGGCGGCCAGCGCATCGAGCGCGGCCTGATCGGACTCGCTGATCGCAGCGGCGTCGTCGTCCTCCTCCACATTGAAGTCCAGTGCCACCTGGCCGCCTTCCGTATTGCCACGTTGTGCCTCGAGCGCCGCGAGGTATCGACGCGCACGCCGAATCACAGTGCGGGGCACGCCCGCGAGGCTCGCGACCTGCAGACCGTAACTCTTGTCAGCCGGCCCCGCCTTGACGGCGTGCAGAAACACGAGTCGGTCGCCATGCTCCGTCGCGTCGAGGTGCACGTTGGCGGTCGCGGGCAGTTCCTGCGGTAGCGCCGTGAGCTCGAAATAGTGCGTGGCAAACAGCGTGAACGCGTGGCAGCGCGAGGCGACGTGGTGCGCAGCTGCCCAGGCCAGTGAGAGGCCGTCGAAGGTACTCGTGCCGCGACCGATCTCGTCCATGAGCACGAGACTGTGCCCGGTCGCGTTGTTCAGGATGTTGGCCGTTTCCGTCATCTCGACCATAAAGGTTGAGCGCCCGCCCGCGAGATCGTCGCTCGCGCCGATGCGTGTGAACACGCGGTCGATGGGGCCGACGGTCATGCTCGTGGCCGGCACGAAGCTGCCCGCGCGCGCGAGGATCACCGCCAGCGCGGCCTGGCGCATGTAGGTCGACTTACCACCCATGTTCGGGCCCGTGATGACGAGCATTTCTCGGCGCGCGTCGAGCGCGAGGTCATTGGGAATGAACTCGCCGGCGAGCACCTGCTCGACCACGGGGTGGCGGCCCGCCTGAATTTCGATGCGCCGCTCACCCGTGAGCTGCGGACGCGACAGGTTCAGCGCCACGGCGCGGCCCGCGAGATTGGCGAGCACGTCGGCCTCGGCCAGTGCGCCCGCTGCGCGCTGCAGCGGCTCGAGCAGCTCGGCCAGCGTCTCGACGAGCGCGGTGTAGAGTGCCTTCTCGCGCGCCAGTGCGCGCTCGTTGGCAGAAAGCACCTTGTCCTCGAAGCTCTTGAGCTCGGCCGTGATGTAGCGCTCGGCGCCCTTGAGCGTTTGCCGTCGCGTGTAGTCGTCGGGCGCCTTGTCGGCCTGGCCCTTACTGATCTCGATGTAATAGCCGTGCACGCGGTTGTAGCCGACCTTGAGGTTTTGCACGCCCGTGCGCTCGCGTTCGCGCAGCTCGAGTTCACCGAGCCAGGCGTTCGCGTTTGCAGCCAGCCCGCGCAGCTCATCGAGCTCGGCGTCGTAGCCGTCGCGGATCACACCGCCGTCGCGAATCAGCACGGGCGGTGACTCGATGATCGCGCGCGCGAGGTGGTCGACGGTGTCACTGTGGTCACCCATCCCGGCGATGAGCTCGGAGCTGCGCATGACGGCGCAGTCATCGAGTACGGCCGCGATGGCCGGGATTTGCGCCAGTGAGGTGCCCAGGCGGTCGAGGTCGCGCGGGCGCGCGGAACGCAGCGCCACGCGCGCCAAAATGCGCTCGACATCGCCGACATCTCCGAGTGCGCGCGTTAGCGCATCGAGTCGATCGCCGACGAGAACTGCTTCGACGGCATCGTGGCGCGCGCCGACCACAGTGTCGTCGCGCAGCGGGCGCTGCAGCCAGCGGCGCAGCATGCGGCTGCCCATGGGCGTCTGGCAGTGGTCCATGACGCCGGCCAGCGTCAGTGCGTCATTGCCTGACAGGCCGTGTTCGATCTCGAGGTTGCGCCGTGTGGCCGCGTCGAGCAGTACGGCATGGTCCTGCGACTGCTGCGCGATGCCGCGGATGTGCGTGAGCGCGCGTTTCTGGGTGCCCTGCACGTACTCAAGCAGCGCACCCGCGGCGGCTACGGCGCTGGCGGCGTCTTCAATACCGAAGCCCGCCAGGTCCTGCGTCCCGAACTGCTCGCAGAGCAGGCGTTGCGCCGTGTCACTGTCAAAGTGCCAGCTGCCGCGACCGCGCCAGCGCACTGTGGGCCAGCGCGCGCTGATCGGCGCGAAAAAGGCTTCGTCGTGCTCGTCGAACAAGAGCTCCGCGGGTCGCAGACGCTCAATCTCCGCCGCCAGTGCATCGACGTCGCGGGCGCAGGTGGTGATTTCGAAGCGGCCGCCCGCAAGATCGATCCAGGCCAGGCCCAGGTCGCGACGCCCGCGGAACACGGCGGCCGTGAAGCTCTCGGCGCGCGCGTCGAGCAGCGACTCGTCCGTGAGCGTTCCCGGCGTGACGACACGGACCACCTGGCGATCGACGGGCCCTTTGCTCGTGGCCGGATCGCCGACCTGTTCGCAGATCGCGACCGACTCGCCGCGCTCGATGAGGCGCGCCAGATAATTGTCGGCGGCGTGGTAGGGCACCCCGGCCATGGGGATCGGCGCGCCCGCGCTCTTGCCGCGCGCCGTGAGCGTGATCTCGATGAGGTCGGCCGCGCGTTTCGCGTCGTCGTAGAACAGCTCGTAGAAGTCGCCCATGCGGTAGAACAGGAGCGTGTCCGGGTACTCCGACTTAATGGCCAGGTACTGGCGCATCATCGGTGTGTGGTCGGACAGGTCGGGCATCGTCGGGACGGCGTTCGCAGTGCTCGGGCGGACCCGCGATGCTAGCGGTGTGTGCACGCCAAGTCGAACGTGAAACAATGCGTGCGCCATGATCCAGAGAAACGCGGCTTGAAGATCGCCCACCTCGAATTCGGCCGCCACGCCTATGGCGGGGCCGAGCAGCTCAAGTACCTGCTCGAGGGCCTCACCGACGATCACCACGCGCACCTGCTTGTGGCCGCCGCCGGCGGGGACCTTGCACGCTGGGCCGCCGCGTCGGATCGACCGCATGAAGCGCTTGAGTTTTCAGGTGAGCACGACCTGCGCGCGGTGTTCCGTCTGGGCCGGGTCCTGCGCGAGCAGGGCGTCGACCTGGTTCACGTGCACAGCCGGCGCGGCGCCGACTGGATCGGCCCTCTTGCCGCGATGCGCGCGGGCGTGCCGGCGATCATTTCGCGCCGAATCGACAACCCGCCGCGCTTCTGGCTGCGCTGGCTCATGCGCAACCGCTATCGGCGCGTTGTGTGCATCTCGCAGGCCATCCAGGGCGTGCTCGAGTCGGCAGGTGTGTCGCGCGACAACCTGCTGACGATCACGAGCGCTGTGGACGCGGTGCGTTACTCAGGCCGGGCCCCCGACGATGCGCGCCGGCAGCTGCTGGGTCGGGGTCACCGTGGACCCCTCATCGGGGTCATTGCCCAGTTCATCGACCGCAAGGGTCACCGCTTCCTGCTGCGTGCGCTGCCCGGGCTGCGCGAAGCCTATCCGGACCTTGCCGTGGTCTTCCTGGGCCGCGGCGCACTGCGGGAGACGCTTGAAGCCGAGGTTGAAGCTGCGGGCCTGTCGGGTTGCGTGCAATTCGCGGGGTTCAGAGAAGACCTGGCCAGCCTGCTGCCGGCGCTGGACCTCGTTGTGCACCCCGCGCTCATGGAGGGTCTCGGTGTCAGCTTGCTCGAGGCCGCCGCAGCGGGCGTGCCCGTGGTGGGTTTTGCGGCCGGCGGTGTCACAGAGGCGGTGGCCGATGAGCACTCAGGCCTGCTCGTTGAGTCGGGCGACGCCATTGCGTTGGGCGCGGCCATTGGTCGACTGCTGGGCGACCCTGAATTGCGAGGCCGCATGGGTGAGAACGCGCGGCGTCGCGTCGAAGCCGAGTTCTCCATCGAAGTCATGGTGAAGCGCTATGCCGCTTTGTACGATGTGCTGGCGGGGGAAATCGAATGACGGGAACCTACTCACTCATCGGCCTGCCTGTCGGGGCGCGCATGGACCACGAGGTCTCGCGGCTCGCGCGCCAGCTCACGGAGTCGGGGCGCAGCGTGGCGATTGCGGAGTCCTGCACGGGCGGCTGGATTGCGAAATCGCTGACCGATGTCGCGGGCAGCTCGGCCTGGTTCGGCTATGGCGTTGTCTCTTATTCCAACCAGGCCAAGGTGCAGCTGCTCAAGGTACGTCAGTCCACACTCGACCGGGATGGCGCCGTGAGCGAGGCCGTCGTGCGTGAGATGGCCGACGGTGTGCGGGCACTCTCGGGCGCCGACTACGCGATCGCGGTCAGCGGTATCGCCGGGCCCGGGGGTGGTACCGCAGAAAAACCCGTGGGCACCGTCTGGTGTACCTGGGCCTCGGCTGATCGTTCGTTTGCGCAAATGCAGCGCTTTGGCGGCGACCGCAACGAGGTGCGCGAGCGCACGGTGCTCTGGGCGCTCGAGGGTCTGGCCGACAGGATCGGCGACGGCGCCTTCTGAACGCAGGCCCGGTTTGCGGCCGTGCTCATGGGCTTAGCGTGCAAAGCTTCGAAACCGTCTGAAGCCGGTCCGCAGCACCCGCTGCACCGCGTACGAAAACCCAGTGGAAGCCGCAGAAATCCATGGCTGTACTTTGCCGTGGATTATGGCATCATCTGTTTATCCATACAGTAGTCGTACAGGTCGCGGCGGCGGCGCACTCACCGAGTTCGTGTTTTCGCCCAATCGCTGCCGTACGACGCCGTTCGAGCGCAATAGACACCATTTGAGCACCATTCGGGGGTCAGACACCATGGACGACAACAGGAAAAAGGCCCTCGCGGCCGCCTTGGGCCAGATCGAGAAGCAATTCGGCAAGGGCTCGGTCATGCGGCTGGGCGACGGCAGCACCGCGAAGAACATCGAGGCCGTTTCGACGGGGTCTATCACGCTCGATACCGCGCTGGGTATTGGCGGCCTGCCCAAGGGCCGTGTTGTCGAAATCTACGGCCCGGAGTCTTCGGGTAAGACCACACTGACCCTGCAGGTCGTGGCCGAGGCCCAGAAGATGGGTGGCACCGCAGCCTTCGTCGACGCCGAGCACGCGCTCGACCCGCAGTACGCGCAAAAACTCGGCGTTAACGTTGACGATTTGCTCGTCTCGCAGCCTGACACGGGTGAACAGGCGCTTGAGATCACGGACATGCTCGTGCGCTCAGGTGCCGTCGACGTCATCGTCGTCGACTCTGTCGCGGCACTGACGCCCAAGGCTGAGATTGAGGGCGAGATGGGCGACTCGCACGTGGGTCTGCAGGCCCGCCTCATGTCGCAGGCGCTGCGCAAGCTGACGGGCAACATCAAGCGCTCCAACGCCATGGTGATCTTCATCAACCAGATCCGCATGAAGATCGGCGTCATGTTCGGCAGCCCCGAAACCACCACGGGCGGTAACGCGCTCAAGTTCTACTCGTCGGTTCGCCTCGACATCCGCCGCATTGGTGCGATCAAGAAGGGCGACGAGGTCGTGGGCAACCAGACCCGCGTCAAGGTCGTCAAAAACAAGGTCTCGCCGCCGTTCCGCACGGCTGAGTTCGAGATCCTCTACGGCGAGGGCATCAGCAAGGAAGGCGAGCTCATCGACCTGGGCGTGGCTAACAGCATCGTCGACAAGGCGGGCTCCTGGTACAGCTACAACGGCGACCGTATCGGGCAGGGCAAGGAAAACGTCCGCGCCTTCCTGCAGGAAAACACCGAGATCGCGGCCGACATCGAGGCGCGCTTGCGTGCGCTGTTGATGCCGTCGCCGGAAGCGCTCATCACGGAAGACGACGCCGAAGACGTTGAGGCCGAGCAGGCCTGACACGGGCTGACAGCAGAGCCGCGTGGCGCCCAGCGACGCAGACAAGGACGTCGACGAGGACTTTGACGAGGACGCATTGCCCGGGTCGGCGGACGCCCTCGACCCGGCGCTCACGCCGGCGCGCTGCCGCAAGCGCGCCATGGACGCACTCGCGCGTCGCGAGCAAACCCGCAAAGAGCTCGAGCGGCGGCTGCTTCGCGTGGGCTTTGCGCCGGAGACGGTCGCCGACACGCTGGATGCGCTAACCGACGAGGGCCTGCAAAGCGACACCCGCTTTGCCGAAGCCTTCATCTCAAGTCGCTATCGTCAGGGCAAGGGCCCCGTCCGCATCCGGGCCGAACTATCCCAACGCGGCTTTGACCGTTCGGCCATCGCCGCGGCCCTTGAGCAGTCGGGCTACGACTGGTTTGCACTGGCCGTCGAAGTGCGCGCCCAGCGCTTCGGTGAGGGGGCCCCTGAGGACTTCAAGGCCCGCGCCCGGCAGCTCCAGTTCCTCGCCTACCGGGGGTTCGATTCGGAGCAGGCGCAGGCGGCGGTGCCCGACGACTGACGCGTTCCAGCGCTGCCACCGCGCGCCTGCGGGCTAACTTGTGAAATAATTTCGCGTCACCAGTTAGCAGGTAGGCGCCGCACCGGGTTGCGGCCACCGGAATCCGACATGAAGACACTGACTTCTCGCCAGCTTCGCGAGGCGTTTCTCGACTATTTTGCGCGCGAGCAGCACGAGGTGGTGCCGAGCTCGCCGCTCGTCCCGGGTAACGATCCGACCCTGCTGTTTACGAACGCTGGCATGGTCCAGTTCAAGGACCTGTTCCTGGGCAAGGAGCGTCGGGACTACGTGCGCGCGGCCAGCTCGCAGCGCTGCGTGCGCGCGGGTGGCAAGCACAACGACCTCGAGAATGTCGGCTACACGGCGCGCCACCTGACCTTCTTCGAGATGCTGGGCAACTTCAGCTTCGGCGACTACTTCAAGCAGGACGCCATTCGCTTCGCCTGGAAGTTCGTGACGGAGGTCCTCGAGATCCCCGCAGAGAAGCTCTGGGTCACGGTCTATAAAGACGACGACGAGGCGGCCGACATCTGGATCAACGAGATCGGCGTCCCGGCCGATCGGCTCTCGCGCCTGGGTGAGAAGGACAATTTCTGGCAGATGGGCGACACAGGCCCCTGTGGCCCCTGCAGCGAGATCTTCTACGACCACGGCCCCGAAGTTGCCGGCGGCCCGCCGGGATCGCCCGACGAGGATGGTGACCGCTACGTCGAGATCTGGAACCTGGTCTTCATGCAGTTCGACCGCGATGCGGGCGGCACGCTGACACCGTTGCCCAAGCCCTCCGTCGATACGGGCATGGGGCTCGAGCGCGTCTCTGCCGTCATGCAGGGCGTGCACACCATCTACGACACGGACATGTTCGTGCGCCTCATCGAGGCCGTCGCGGCTGCTGTAGGCGTTCCTGTCTCAGACAACGCCTCGCTGCGGGTCATCGCCGACCACATTCGCGCCTGCGCCTTCCTGATCACCGATGGCGTGCTGCCCAGCAACGAAGGCCGCGGCTACGTGTTGCGTCGGATCATTCGCCGCGCCGTGCGCCACGGTTACATGCTGGGTCAGCGCGACCCGTTCTTTCACAAGCTCGTGGTCGCCCTCGTCGATGAGATGGGCGCTGCCTATCCCGAGCTGACGAAGGCCTCAGAACACGTCTCGCGCGTGCTCGAGCAGGAAGAGCTCCGCTTCGCACAGACCATCGAGCAAGGCATGAGCCTGCTGGAGGGCGCCATCGCCGATCTCGAGGGCAAAGAGCTGCCCGGCGAGCTCGTATTCCGGCTGTACGACACCTACGGCTTCCCGCGCGACCTCACGGCCGACATTGCGCGCGAGCGCGGTCTGACTGTGGATGGTCCTGGTTTCGATCGTGAGATGGCCGCACAGCGCGAACGCGCGCAGGCGGCCAGCAAGTTTGGCGCTGTATCGTCCGATGGCCTCGAGGTCGACGGCGAAACCGCCTTCTCGGGCTATGAGAAGGTTGCCGACGCAGGCCTGGCGGTTGAGGCTTTGTATGTCGATGGCGCGGCTGTGGACACGCTCGAGGCCGGCCAGTCAGGGATTGTGGTCCTCGAGTCGACCCCGTTCTACGCCGAGAGCGGCGGCCAGGTGGGCGACACGGGCACCTTGCAGTCCGACACGGTGACGTTTGCTGTGGCTGACACGCAGAAGAACGGCAAGGCCCACCTGCACATGGGCACACTCGATTCGGGCGCGCTCAAGGTGGGCGACGTCGTGCAGGCGCATGTCGACGCGGCGCGCCGCCAGGCCATTATTCTCAATCACTCTGCGACACACTTGATGCACGCCGCGCTCCGCGACGTGTTGGGTGAGCACGTGACGCAGAAGGGCTCGCTCGTCGACCCCGATAAGCTGCGTTTCGACTTCTCGCACTACGAGCCTGTGTCGGCCGACGAGCTGCAGCGCATCGAGGACCTCGTTAACGACGAGATCCGCGCAAACCACCCGGCCGAGACGCGAGAGATGCCCTACGACGACGCCGTCGAGGCTGGCGCGCTCGCGTTGTTTGGCGAAAAGTACGAGCAGGACGTGCGCGTACTGCGCCTTGGCGCCTTCTCCATGGAGCTCTGCGGCGGCACGCACGTCGCACGCACGGGCGACATAGGCTTGTTCAAGATCACCTCGGAATCGGGCGTTGCCGCCGGGGTCCGACGCATTGAAGCCGTGACGGGCGAGGGCGCGCTGGCCGAAGTCCGGCGCACCCAGCAGGCACTGTCCGAGGTTGCGGGGCTCGTGCGAGCCGCGCGCAATGAAGCGGTTCACAAAGTGGGCCAGGTTCTGGACCGCAACAAGGCGCTCGAGAAGGAGCTCGCGGCGCTGAAGACACGGCTGGCGCAAGGCGGCGGCAACGACCTCAGCGAACAGGTCCGCGATGTGGGTAATGTTCGCGTCTTGTCGGCGCGCCTTGATGGCATCGACGCAAAATCACTGCGCGACGCCATTGACCGCTTCCGTGACAAGTTGGGCAGCCGCAGCGTTGTCGTGCTGGGCGCCGTCGAGGACGGCAAGGTGCGATTGGCGGCCGGCGTGTCCAAAGCGCTGACCGACCAGATGCCTGCCGGAGACCTCGTACGCCATGTCGCCGAAGCCGTCGGCGGCAAGGGTGGTGGCCGTGCGGATTTTGCGCAGGCGGGTGGCAGTCAGCCAGAGAATCTCGATTCGGCGCTGGAGGGCGTTTCGGACTGGGTCGCGGCGCGTGCAGGGTGATCGGACCATATACGGTTTCAAATGATCCAAATACCCCCATGGGGAATTATTTCCCATGGAATACAAGCAATTAGCCATTCTGTCACATTGCGTACCCGGATCAGATACGTTGTAATTGTTGCACCTCGGCGTCAGCCAGGGCGTGTGCAACAAGCCTGCGGAATGTAGCAGAACAACGGTGCGCAAGACGCATCAATAAAGTCTAAATCACGCAGCCTGTGGCGCTCCTAAAGCGGGATCGGAGGCCTGAGTCTAGGAGAGAGCCACGTATATCTGTCGGACCCGATTGAACGGTTTCGGCAGGGGGTTATGGAGCAAAGTTCAAAATGTTGATTCTGACCCGACGGGTGGGAGAGACCGTCGTGATCGGGGAGGACATTTCAGTCACCGTGCTGGGCGTTAAGGGCAATCAGATCCGTCTGGGCATCAATGCCCCGAAGGACGTCGCAGTACACCGCCAAGAGATCTTCGACCGTATTCAAAACGAGTCGAGTGACGGCGGTAGTACCGAGGACTGACCACCCTAAGGCCCCGCGGCATTGCGTCGCGGGGCATCTCTTTTTTGCGACCTCTCGAATCCTTTACGCCCAAGCAAGTTCTGACTTACACTTCGCGGCCCGAAGCCGCATGCGGCCTCGACCCTGAAAGTCTCGCGGAGAGATGGCTGAGTGGTCGAAAGCGCTCCCCTGCTAAGGGAGTATGGGTTAATAGCCCATCGAGGGTTCGAATCCCTCTCTCTCCGCCAGTTTTCACCTTGAGAACAGCTGGTATTCACCACCAGCGGTTCGTATAATTGCGCGCCCCACGATACCGTGGGGCGACAAGACAGAAAAAAGCGCCCGTAGCTCAGTTGGATAGAGTACCTGGCTACGAACCAGGCGGTCGGAGGTTCGAATCCTTCCGGGCGCGCCATAAACGAGAAAGGGCCCCCATTTTGGGGGCCCTTTCTCGTTTCTGACGCACCCGGAAGTTGATTCTCACCTAGTCGGCGTTTCCGAATCTGTCGATGGCGTCCAGCGAGCAGCACTTCCTCGTCGTCGCGTCGGTTGACCTTGGCAGGCTGCTCGGTTCGACCAATCGCAAAGCGATTGGCGATGAGCGGCGAAGCCGCGAAGCCCGAAGGGTCAGAACAGCCACTAGGCTGTTGTGATCTAGCCAGCCACGTTTCGCTTGATATCCGATACAGGCGCAATCTTGGCTGAGTGCCCCAACAAACCCGCTACGGTCGACTTCTTGCGGCGGCTGATGGGAATCTTCAGATCGTTGGTCAACAGGCAGTACCACTGCTTCCCATCTTTGACGATCTTCACAATCGCATGCCGCGCCACCCAATGCGCACGGTGCACCAGTATCCCGTCCTCGCCCAGGGCATCCGCTGCGCGCTGCAGCGACCCCAGTTTCATGCAATGGCCTAATTCGGTGTGAATATGCAGGTAATGCAGGTCGGATGAAATAGCGATGAGGTTGGTGCCGAGGGACTTGGGAATGTCACTGAGGAATGCTTCGCGCGCCGCTAATGCGAACTGGCCCGCCTCGTCTGTTCCGACGGCCGTATTGTCACCGCCGCTTCCATCGTCGTCGGGACCCTGCGGGTTTGCATAGGTGGGTTTCGTGTTGAGCAGCGGCAGGTTGATCGCCATCCATACCAGCAGCACCTGCGGTCCGACTTCAAGAAACTCGGCGGCGATGCCCTGCCAGACACCCTGCTTTTCAAACTCATCCAGCCAGTCGCGATCGTCGGCCATCGCCCACGATTCAGGCTGGATCAGCTCAATGACATAACCGAATGGCGCCATCAGCGCCGCGCCCGCAATCCCCGCCAGCACCAAAGCCAGCGCGGGCGGCAAGTGACGCATACCGACGGGGAGTAAGCACCAGCTACCGGCGTAGAGTGCTGCGAGTGCCAGGCCGACGTGCGTTATCCAGAACAACACACGATCGAAAAACCCCAGGCCCTGGCTCGCTTCCGGCTCCATGAACACGAATATCGCGACCAGAGTTGCCCCGACGACAAATATTGACCGGCCTAACGGCCACAGACCGAAAATCGTGCCGTTGCTGACGTCAACGTGGCGATTCAAAGTCGGATTCCTCTTGCCAGGGTCTCGATACTCACCAAGCGTACTCAAAAATAAGGCCGATTAGGGGCAGGGTATCGCCATCGTCGCTGACCTCGTCGCCCCTGAAGATATTCAGCTCCGGCGGCTCGCCGGAAGGCCCACCATAGACGTTCAGGATGTCCAGGAATAACACGAGATCGATGGGGCCGACGGGGCGCCGGTAGTCAACGCGAACGTCAAGCGAGTGGAAGGCATCGCTCCGGTCGACGTTGGTCTCAGTGATCTCCCGCGAAAACCTGACGGGCAGGTTCGGTGCCAAGACGTCCTCATACGTCGTGTAGCGATCGGCGGGTTGCCCGGTACCGTAGCGCCAACGCCCGGAAACCTGCCAGCGCTTGTTGATCTCCCAGCGACCACCAATTGACAGGAAGTGCTCCCGGTTGAAGTCCCAGTCGTACTCGCCACGGCCATCGTCGTCATCAACCCTGAAGCGGTTCCAGGAATAGGCCATGTCGGCCGACCAACCTCGAGCGAAACGACGAGTCAGAACAACATCGACCCCGGTGTTGTTGCCTGTCCCCGCATTAGAGATTCGGGCATTGGTTCTGCTGTCGGGTACAAGCAAGTTGTCGAGCTGCTGATAGTACCCCTCGACCATCAGGCGGAGATCTTCGCTCCATTCGTAATTCAATCCGAGCCCGAAGTGCGTGAGTTCCTCACTTTCGAGGTTGAAGTTCTCCGGGTCCGCTGCTCGAGCCAGCGTACTTGGGGCTTCGTAGAAGATGCCTGTGGACGCCGACAGACGAAGGCGTGGAGACAGCCTGAAATTAAAGGCGATTCGCGGTGAGATCAGGTTCTCGTCACTGAAGCCGTTGCGATCGTAGCGAAGGCCCGTTCGAAAGGTGGCCGCGCCAAAGTCGAAAATTTGCTCACCGTAAACGGCGTAGTTGGTCTCACTGGCACTGTAAACGGAATTGATGTCCGCAGGCTCGAGAACGATGTAGTTGGCACCCGGCGGTCGCGGATCGTCGGATTCGAAAACGTATCGGATCCAGTCTTCGCGGAGCTCGGTTGAGTAGTCAATGTCGTTTCTCGTCAACCTCAGGCCGGCAGTAAAGCGACCCAGGCTGTTGCCTATCGAGAGGTCGCTCCGCCAACCGATCTCCGATTCCTTTTCCCGTATGGTCAGCAGATTCTCGCGCACCGGGATCTGATCGGCGGGCGAACCCGGCGGTGCGAGATCCGGGAGGGACTCACCTTCGGACGACACCTTGTCAAACTCGCGAACATACAGACGATTCGTCCATTGCCCATCGTCGCCAAACAAACGGCGCCAGGTTCCACCGACCAGCGCGAGATCCTGTTCAACGTCGATAAGGCTCACGTCTTCAATGCCTTCTTCCTCCTCCTCGCCGGCCAACACATTCTCGATATCGCGGTCGAAGGTCTCGGGCGCGTAAATCGCGAGGAACTCGAACTCATCACTATCGGCAATTTGCGTGTGGGTCTTGAGAATGACATCCGTCATGACGGGCGCGCCAATATCCTCCTCGCCGATGGTCTCGAACAAGCGCCCAAAATCGAATTCACGCGCCTGAAAGAACATCGTGGTGTTGTCATGGAAGCCACTGGGTCCCTCGTAAAGAAACTCGAGCCCGGCAAGATCAACCCGCATGCTGGCGATCGGGCTGGGTGCGCCATCGATGAGCTCGAGCTGCAGCAGTGACGCTTTCTGGCCGCCGAACGCAGCGCTCCAGCCGCCGGGAGAGAATTCCGCACCGGCTACGGCGTTCGGTGCGAAGAGTGAGTAACGGCCGCCGTTGACGATATCTTCCTCTTCGCCCAACGACTGCTGGAAATGGACGATCTGCTGGAACGGGAAGCCGTCAACAAAGATCAGGTTGTTCTTGGGGCCATGACCACGCACCGAGAAACTCGCGAATGCGCCTCTCGATGCCAGCCCGGGAAGACCGCTCAGCGCGCGCATGACGTCGCTGCCGCTTCCGGCCGCATTGCGCAGTTCCTCACGATTGCGAAAGCTGTTTGAAACCGGACCCAACGGGTCTGCTTCCCGTGCTCGGGCCACAACGACGATCTCGTCGACCGCGTCAGTTACCGGCTGCAGCTCAAAGCGAATGCGGCCCGTGCGTCCTTCCAGCACCTGTACCGTCGGTTCCACAGCGGTGACGTACCCCGCCGATTTCGCGCGGATCGTAACGAAACCAACCGGCAAACCGCTGATGACGGCATCACCATTCACGGTCGTTGCTGACCGGTTCGTGCCATCACGCGCTTCTGCCGAAATGGTCACGCTGTCAATGGGCCGCTGTGAGACTGAATCGATCACCTCGACCGATATCGACCCGGTGTCTGCGACTGCGGGAGCCGCCAGGAGCAGAAGCAGGATTGTCACTGGCAGTTGAGAAACGGTACGCCTTGCGAAGCGGGGCATCTTGAGACCTCTTCGTGCTGATGTTCCAGCCCAAAGGTACCTATGTGGTTCTGCGTGTGCTCCAGGTCATTCAATGAGCGGTGCGATTTCTTCACGAACGGCACCCGGTCGCCACCAATGGCACCAACGGGCCCCGCATTGCTGCGTTGCAGCACGGCGGGACCCGTGGTCGATGTCAGGCTGAATGGTAGGGGACTACCTATCGCCCGCGGATTGGCTCAGCAGTGCGTTTGCCACTCCGGTCGCTACAAATCCGCCCGGATCACTGCCCGTGGAACCAGCCCCCTTACCGCGGATACGTATAAAACTGCCCGTAGATATTCGAGTAGTTGCTGAAGAACATATTCAGCGAATCACCCTTCATTGAGAAGTCCTGGAGGTTCGACTGTTGTTTCAGCGCGCCACTGAAGTCCAGCTGCCACTGCGATGATTCGGCACAGTCGTTCTGGCCACGGCGTTCGAAGCTGCCCCGCTGCCGGCACTGCCTGCTTGAGTAGCTCGAATACGCGCTCGACGAATTGCGGGACATCGACGCTTGTGCGGCCAGCGCATCAGCGCGGCCACGTTCATACGCCGCCTTGCGCTGTTGCTCGGCGACCTGCTGCTGCACGACCCGCGCGGTGATGTTCGCAGCACTCAGACTGCTCCAGTCGCGAGCCGCGGTGTTTTCCCAGGGGCGTTCGTGATGCAGGCGATCCGAGAAGGCGATGTGGGGCGCCGTTGGCACCACGGGCAGGACCAGGTGTTTGCCATAGCGTGACACGCTGACCTGGATCTCATCTCCATAGTTTTGGCGAACATCATCCCGAAACCGCTTTGCAGAGGTGACACGACGTCCGTTCACTGCCAGGACGACGTCGTCCTTTTGCAGACCCGCGGCCGCGGCCGGCGTGCCAGGAACAACACCGGCAACGTAGACGACGTTGTAGTCCTGCCCCAGGCGATCCAGTAGCTCGTCAGGCAGGTTCTTCGTGTAAGTGCCGAGCCCGAATCCTTCCGGCCGGACCCGCGCCCAGTAGGTGACGAGATAATGGCTCAGGTTGCTGTCACCGCGCACGGGGGTCTGCATGACGGCGTATTCCGCGCCGACGACACCCGCGAATTTGGTGGCGTAGCCCGGGGCCAGGCTCTGCATCAGCGGGCTCACGAATTCGGAGTAGCCGATCATCGCGTAACCCTGGCTGTACATGGAGTCGCTGGTGGTGGCCATGTCGCTCACCATCTGAAACTTTGCTGCGCCACTGGATGGCTGCAGCGCGGCCGAGTTCGGGTCGATCAGCGGTTGGTAGCTGCCGCGAAAATAGGTGGTCTGCAGGGTCGTGCAGCCTGCGAGCGTTGCGGTCAGCAGTGCCGCAACAAGCAAGGTGTTGATGGTTTTCATGGTTCGCTCCTGTGTGTGCCTCACAGGTGCATGCAGGAAAGCGGGCGAGTTCGGGTCACGAATGCGCACCGACTGATGCCGCGAGCGACCCGCCCACGTCGCAGATGCAAGCGCACGGGGCGCGCCGCGGCAGTCCGACGGACAAGTGCACGCCCTGGACGATTCTGGTTCGCCCTATCGCGAGGCCTTCACAAACGCGGTCTTGTGCTCACCTCGCGAGTTAGTCACGTGAAAACCGCTGACGCGATCCGCATCGTCACGCGAGAACTTGACGCTTCGAATAACACCGTCGCCGATAAACAGGTCCTCTTCCACCGAGATCAGCTTTACGTTGCCGTGGCGGATGCTGTTGGCATAGAGGTCGTCTTTCTTGACCTGGAAATGCAGCATCAATTCGAGCTCAAGGTTGTAGTAGACCCCCTCGTATTCTGAGTAAGCGGCTGCATTCTCTTCGTCATCCAACGCGATCTTGGGCGCGATGATGTCGTTGTAGGCGAGCGATATGACGTCACCGGTCACATCCTTGTTAAACGTCATGGTTCGGTTGCCATAGCCGCGGATACGGAACACGTTGTCGCCGATGGGCTTCATGGAAAAGGCGCCCTCGCCATTGGCCCGAGTGAACAGTTGATTGCCTTCGCGGCTGATCGTTACGACCCAGGCCTTGCCCAACCGGTATATCCCTGGAAACGCGTCGAGCTGTGCGTCAGATAACGGCACCACAGCCTCGGGTTCAGAGGACGAATTTTCTCGCTCGGTGTCCGACGCAACCTGCGGCAGCAGGGTGTCGACATATCGGTTGATGAGGTATCCGGTATTGGTTCGGAAGTTGTGGGCAATGAAGAGCGAGGTATCCAAATCCGGAAGCAGGACCAACTGGCTCGTGTGAGAGGCCCAGCTGCCAGAATGCGTGATGTAGCGTGTGCCGCGATATTCGCCCACATCGATACCGTAGGCATAGCTGTTGTCGCTGCCGTCATTCAGCGGTTTGGTCGTCAGCATGCGCGTCACTATAGCGCGCTTGCCGGGCGGCGGTGACATCAGGAAGTTCATCCATTTCCGCATGTCCGTGCCATTTGAGATCAGACTGCTGGAGCCCAGCGCCGTCGTGTTGTTGGCATCCCTGACCTCATTGCCGTCCCCGTCGAGAAAATAGGAACCGGCCAGGTGGGGGATGAGCTGATAGCGATCGTCCTTGAAGAAGGTGTGGTCCATCGACAGGGGGGCAAAGACGTTGTCTTTGGTCCAGTCGGCGAAAGACTCACCCGTGACTGCCTCAACAATGGCCGCAAGAAGGACATAGCCGGTGTTCGAATACTGGTACTTCGTACCCGGAACGAAGTTGAGCTCTTTCTGCACGTGCGCCATCCGCACAATCTGCTCGAAGGCAATTCGGTCCGTGTAAGGCCATCGCATGTCCCAAAGCACGCTCGTCCAGTTCTTGATGCCACTGGTGTGGTGCACCAGGTGCCCCACGGTGATCGTGTGGCCATAGTCGGGAAAGTCTGGCAGGTACTTGCGGATATCGTCATCCGTCGACAAGGCCCCTGATTCCTCAAGCTCGGCGATGGCGTAGCCTGTCACGGTCTTCGCAATGGAGGCCAAATCAAAGACCGTGTCCTCGCTAACCGGAACCTGGTGTTCGGCGTTGGCGACGCCGTTGACGCTGGTGTAGGCCGTCTCACCGTTCTGGACAATGGTGATGTAGGAGCCAAAGGCGGTGTAGCCCTCGCGACGCTCGTAAATCTCCTGCGACACGGCTTCGAACCGATCTACCGTGTCGTTGCCGAACGCGTGCGCACAGAGCAAGAGCAGAGATGCTGCGGTGATTCTCATATCAGGTCCTTGGTTTTTTTCGGGCAGTGCTGCTTGAGCTTGTACTGGACGCTTCCCTATCGCAAAGTCTGAAAGCGATCTCAGTGGGCACCCGTTGGGCACCTCGGTGTGTCCTAGTCTTCGATGATCGCCAGCGCTGAATGGTTGCAGTCTGTCTTGATCCTATGCCAAGAAAAACTGAGCAATCTGCTGGGCGCAACTCACTGATGCGACGACGCATCAGACAAGCCAGCACTCGCTCGATTGAACCACTGTTGGTCGGGTGCATTACCATCTTGGCATTGTCGCAGCCGCTAGACAGGTCCAGCCGTGCAATCGCCTGAGAAAAAAGAATACGAAATATCGCTGTTTCCGGGGTCAGAGTTCCAACAGGAAACGGGGCGCTGGCTGTCCGAGCACCTGGCCAATGCGATCAATGCGGTAGCGCGCGGCCATGTTTCGCCGACGGTCGATGTAGCGCGCTTCCGAGAACAGCTCGCCAGGCGGTCATTTGAAGAAGCCGAACCGCTCACCGAACTTATAGAATGGGTCACGGACGCCTTGCAGCAGGGCCTGGTCCAGATGACCCACCCGCGCTACTTCGGTCTCTTCAACCCGGCCCCGAGCTTTCCCTCGGTGGTTGCCGACACGATCGCTGCGCACTTCAATCCCCAAATCTGTGTCTGGTCACACGCGCCTGCCGCAGTGGAGATCGAAGAACACATGATCGAGCAGCTCGCCCAAAAGGCAGGCATGCCTGAATCGTCAGGCGGTCACTTTACGAGTGGTGGATCGGAAGCGAACAACACGGCTGTGGTCTGTGCACTGACTCGCGCGACACCCGAATTCGCGGAATTGGGCGCGCGTGCCTTCAGCGGACAGCCGTTGATTTACGTGTCTCGTGAGAGCCACCTGGCATGGCTCAAGATCGCCCACCAGCTGGGTATCGGGCGCAATGCGGTCCGACTGATAGAGACTGATGGACTGGGGCGCATGGACATCAATGTGCTCCAGGAGACCATCGACGTGGATGCGGCAGCAGGCGCCGCCCCCGTCATGATCGCAGCGACGGCCGGCACCACCAACGCGGGAGTTGTGGACCCGCTGCACGCTTGTGCGGACATCGCCAGGCATCACGCGATCTGGTTTCACGTTGATGCTGCCTGGGGCGGTGCGCTCGTGTGCTCACCGCGCTACCGAGACGTCTTGGATGGCATGGAGCGCGCTGACTCCGTGACGATCGATGCGCACAAGTGGTTTGCGACAACGATGGGTGCCGGAATTTTTCTGACGCGTCACAAGCACCTCCTGAACGAGGCGTTCGCTGTGGCCACGGACTACATGCCTTCCAACGACGCATCAGTGGACTACTACGTGAATTCCATTCAGTGGTCACGCCGGTTTATTGGCCTGCGTCTCTTCTTATCGCTAGGTGCTGCCGGTTGGTCCGGATACGCGGCGCACGTTGAGCGCGGCGTGGCGCTCGTCGAAGCGTTCACTGATCGACTGCAACGCGAAGGCTGGCGCTTGGAAAACGACTCGAAGATGGCCGTAGCCTGTCTGACGCCGCCTGCCGGCAGCCTGTCAGTGACCGAGATCGTGGACGCCGTGGTTCGAAGGCAAAGTCGTTATCCGCGTCTGCATGACGAACGGACGCTCGACCCAGGCCGACTTCGATGCACTCGCCGACCAGCTGCTTCAGCTCACCTCAAAGTAGGCATGCTCAAATCGAATAGTCATCGACCATGGCTTCGCAGCTCGAGAACCCGGTTGTATCGATGAACTCGTTAGGCTGATGCGTCTGGACCGGACGGAGGCTTCCGTCCGCGCTAAACACCGCCCATGCACAGGTACTTCACTTCGAGATAGTCATCGAGCCCGTACTTGGAGCCCTCCCGTCCTTGACCCGATTCCTTGACGCCGCCGAACGGGGCAGCCTCGTTAGAGATCATCCCCTCGTTAATGCCGACGATGCCAAACTCGAGCGCCTCGCTGACCCGCCAGATACGGCCAACATCACGTGAATAGAAATAGCACGCGAGGCCGAAGGGCGTGGCATTGGCAAGCTGTATCGCTTCCTCGTCGCTGGAGAATCTGAGTATCGGCGCGACAGGACCAAAAATCTCTTCCTTGAATACGCGCATCTCGTCGGTGACGTCGGTGAGTATCGAGGGCGCCACGAAGCAGGCGCCAGGCAGCGAGCGACTCGTGCCCGAAACGACGCTGGCCCCGAGCGACGTCGCGTCGTCGATCAGCGCATTGACGTTGCGTGCAGCGGCTTCATGAATGAGCGGGCCTATCGATACCGATTCGTCCAGACCGCTGCCCATCGTGAGCTCCCCAGTGGCGGCAGAGAGCTTCTCGACAAACTCGTCATGAACCGTGTCATGCACAATGAAGCGATTCGCGCACACGCAGGTTTGGCCTGCGTTTCGGAACTTCGATCCCATGGCCCCGTTCACGGCTTCGTCGATATCCGCGTCGTCGAACACGATAAACGGCGCGTTGCCGCCGAGTTCCATCGAGGTGCGCTTGACCGTCTCCGCGCACTGCTTCATGAGCAGCTTGCCGACCGCGGTCGAGCCCGTGAAACTCAGTTTTCGAACTGCGGGACTGGAAGTCAGCTCCTTGCCGATTTCGACTGTATCGCCCGACACCATGTTGATGACGCCTTTCGGTATACCCGCGCGCTCCGCAAGCTCCGCTAACGCAAAGGCAGATAAGGGGGTCTCGTTCGCGGGTTTGCAGACGACGGTACAACCTGCGGCGAGCGCGGGTGCGATCTTGCGCGCGAGCATGGCATTCGGAAAATTCCAGGGCGTGATGCAGGCGACGACACCGACGGGCTGCTTAATGACCACCAGTCGCTTGTCGGGCGATGGGCCGGGGATGGTGTCGCCGTAAACACGCTTCGCTTCTTCCGCAAACCATTCGACGTAGCTTGCGCCGTAGGCGATCTCCCCGCGCGCTTCGGCCAGGGGCTTTCCTTGCTCCGCCGTGAGGATCCTCGCCAGGTCCTCCTGCGCAGACCCTATGAGGCTGTGCCACGCCTTTAGCAGCTTGGCGCGTTCTTTTGCGCTTAACGCGCGCCAGTGGATCTGGGCCTGCTCGGCTGCGGAAATCGCGTCCACGGTTTCCTGGCGACCGCAGAAGGCAACCGCAGCGACTGTTTCACCGTTGGCAGGGTTCGTGACCGGATACGTCTGCCCGTCGGCCCCCGAAGTCCAAAGTCCATTGATGTAGGCCTCAGTCTTGAACAGGGCCGGATCGGATAGCTGCATGGTCCTGGTTACTCTTGTTTTGGGTACGAGGTTAGCTGGCGGCAATCGTGATCAGCATGCGCTCATTGCCGAAGCAGCGTTTCCAGTGCGCGCCGGATCTCGCCAGCAATTGCAGCCGGGCGCTGGCTCTGTCGATCAACGAAGACATGCGTGAACGTTCCCGCTGAAACGGCAAGCTCAGCGCCTTTTTTGAAAATGGCGATGCCGTACTCAACCGATGAATTGCCCAGCCTGTTTACTCTGAGCCCGCCTTCGAGTGCGTCCGGGAAAGTAATGGGCTCGAAGTAGTCGCAGTTTGAGCTGACAACGAACCCGATCGTCTCGCCGTTGTGAATATCCAGCCCGCCTGCTTCGATGAGGAAGCTGTTTGCCACCGTATCGAAATACGAGTAGTGGACGACATTGTTGACGTGCCCGTAGATGTCGTTGTCGCTCCATCTGCTGCTGATGGCCGTGAACCAGGTGTACTGGTTTCGCGACCGATGCTGATCCTGTGCCATAGGTTGACTCAGTAGGCGGCCTTGTAAATTGCAAGTGCGTCAGCTTCGGTGACTTCACGGGGATTATTGACGAGTAAACGTTGTTGAGCCATCGCGTCCCGCGCGAGCATCGGCAAATCCGGTTCGGGGACGTCGACCTCCGAGAGCGTCCCCGGCAACTCCAGCTGCTTGATCAGTGCCACAAAGTAATCGATGAACTGACCACAACGTTCTTCTGCGCTCTGCGACAGTTCGTCAGCCGGCAAGACCACGGCTGCCAGCTCTGCATAGTGCTCTGTGGCATACGTTGCATTGAAACGGAGCACTTCCGGCAGTACGAGAGAATTACTGAGGCCGTGCGGGATGTGATAGTGGCCGCCAAGCGGGTAGGCGAGCGCATGCACAGCCGCTACGGGGGCATTGGCGAACGCCTGGCCGGCCAGGCAAGCCCCAAGAAGCATCGCCTCGCGAGCTGCCAGGTCGTCACCGTCGTGCGTTGCCTGCACGATGTTCTCCGACATGAGTCTCAACGCTTCACGGGCCAACATATCGGAGTACGCGTTCTTCTTGTGAGCACTCGTGTAAGCCTCAAGTGCGTGCACCATGGCGTCGACGCCCGTCATGGCGGTCAGTCTGGGTGGCAACCCCAGCGTGAGCGCTGCATCCAGCACCGCGATGTCCGGATAGAGATGGTCAGAAACGATGCCTTGTTTGGTCGTTTCGCCGGTTGTCAGAATCGCGACAGCGGTGACCTCCGACCCGGTTCCCGCTGTCGTCGGAATGAGTATCAGGGGCAGTCTCGGTCCTCTCGCCTGGTCCACGCCGTACGCGTCTTCGACCTTTTCACCGGATCCCGCAAGTAACGCAACAACCTTTGCGGTATCCATCGAGCTGCCGCCGCCGAGGCCGATGACGCCGTCCGCGTCATGACGCTTGCCCACTTCAAGAGCGTCCTGGACGATCTGCTCTGGCGGGTCTGCAATAACCTCAGTGAATGCCACTGGCTTCAAACCACCTGCACTAAGCAGCGACTGCAGTCGCTCGAGCAAGCCAAGTCTGACGATGCCACCATCCGTTATGACGAGGGGACGCCGAATGCCTAGCTTCCCACAGGCATTGGCCACATCGTCCAAAGCGCCTGGCTTATTGATGATTGACCTTGTCGTGTTGAAGGAAAAGGGACTCATCTTGGGTGAACCTGTGGATTTCGCGAATGCATCAAACGTGCATTATCCATGGTTTTCGCAATGCAACGTCGAATGCCGGCTGCAGCGCTACGTCGTGTAAAGATAGGCAAACACATCGTCGACCATCGCTTCACAGCGCGCGAGCTCGGACGGATGGATGAACTCGTTGGGCTGGTGCGCCTGGTCGATGGAGCCCGGGCCGCAAACCACGCTGCTGATGCCGGCGTTCTGGAAGCTGCCACCTTCTGTGGCAAATGCCACTTCGCCTGAACCGCCTTCACGCACACCCGCCAGGCCCTCGACCCAGCGTTCGGCCTTCGCCTGGGCGTCGGCGATGAGTGGCGGTACGCGCGCAATCGTTTCGGATTCAACGGAGGCTTCCGGCGCAAACTCCTGCAGATCAGGTAGTACCTCTTCATCGATGAACGTTTGCAACGCATCGAGAACCAGGTCCGGGTCCTCGCCGGGCATGCTGCGGTACTCCCAGACGAATTCGCAATGCGCGGGCAGGATATTGACCGCGTTGCCACCCTGGATGGTCCCGACCTGTACGGTGGTCCAGGGCGGTTCGCAGCCTGAGTCGGCAGGCGCTGCACGTCGTGCGCGCCCAATCTGGTCGAGCTTCTCGATAATGCGCCCGGCAGCAAGGATGGCGCCCGCGCCCATGTGCGGCTGGCTCGAGTGTGCGGCTTTGCCCGTGACGACTGTGCGGAAAGAATTGATGGCCTTGTGAGCGCGAACCACCTGCATCGTCGTCGGCTCGCCAATGATAGCGAAGTCGGGTCTTGCGTAATGAGCCAGCGCGTCTTCGAGCATGCGGTCCACGCCGAGACAACCCACCTCTTCGTCATAGGACAGTGCGAGGTAGAGCGGCTTCTTCATCGCCGCTACGTCCAGTGATTCGAGGCGCGACAGGAACACGGCGGAAAACCCTTTCATATCAGTCGAGCCGCGCCCGTACAGCAGACCGTCCCGCTCGGTGAGCACAAAGGGGTCAGAGTGCCAGTCCTGTCCATCGACGGGCACCACGTCGGTATGACCGGACAGCACGACGCCGCCCGGCGCGTCGGGTCCGATGGCCGCGAACAGGTTCGCCTTGGAGCGTTCGTCGTTCCAGGTGCGTCGGCAACGCGCATCAAAGCGCTCGAGAAACGCCTCGACCCAGTCGATCAGCGGCAGATTGGAATCGCGTGACACGGTCGGAAAGGCCACGAGTCGGGCCAGCATGTCGACGGAGCTGTTTCGGGTCACCTGACCGCCTTCGTAAGATGCGCTTTGGCAGGACGCTATCAGTATGCGATGACCCAGCGCGTCGAACAAATGGCGGGAGCCGGCGCCTGGCGATCAAAGGCGCCGGTCCCGCATGCGGTTTCCTAGCGTGTCGCGGTCTCGGCTTACTCCGCTTCGACGTAGGGCAAATAGCGCCGGTTATACGTCGTGATGTCCGATGCGATGCGCAAGACGTCATCTGCGTTGTAGGCCGGATCGACTAGCGTCTCAGTATCGGCGCCGTATAGGAGTTCCGCCCACACGAGCGCAGCAATGTGTTCCCCCATCGGGCCGCTATGGCCTGCGCCTCCGTCTGTGAACAGGCCGCTTTGCGTATCCACCAGCGCGGTGATGTCTTCGAGACCACCGGCTTCATACTCCGCTTTCATCTGGCTGAGCACCTTGCCGTAGTTCGAGTAGAAGATATCGGTATCGGGGTAGAAGTCTCTGAGCCCCTGCACAACGGGAAAGAAATTGTCGCCTCCCTCAGTGATCTCAAGGTCGTAGGCGTCAGAAGTCTTGTTGGGGCCGCCCTGCAGGTAAGGAAAGCCAATGAAGATCTTCGTGCTTGGGTTGTAACCGAGCGCGAGATCGATCCAGAGGGCGTAGAACTCGCCAGGATTGTCTTCAGAGACCTCGCCGATAGTCATGCCGAATAGCGCGACCTCACCGGTAGCCAGCTTTTGCTCGATTGCCTGGCGCTGTGTCTCGTTCTCCCACAAGGCTTGTGGCGAGCCATTGGCGCCGCCGGCGAAGACTGTATCCAGGGCGTGATCGGCGAAGCCGCCACGCTGCGCGGCGTCATCAAACGCCTCGGCAACAGGGACAAAAAAGCTCTGCCCGATAAACAGGCCATTCGCGCCCGACTCCAGGGCGGTACCGTTGTCGAGGTTACCGCCGCTGAGCATGGTTCCTTCGAGCACATCCTGGAAAAATGCATAGGCCAGTTCGACTCCGTTGGCATCCCGGCAAATTACGGGGCCACGTCCGTTGATGTTTTGCTGGCTTTGCACGAAGTCCGGGTCAGGGATGTAATGGCCGCTACCGACGCCTTCGTAGTACTGCACCGTCGGGCGACTCATGCTGTCGGTGTAGGTCTCACTGAAGATCAAACAGCCATCGTCCGGATCGTTGTCAGGCAAGAGCACTCTGTCGGTTGCAAGTGTGGTGTCCGCGCCCGATGTCGTCACGAAATACTCGACAGTCTCGGGGATCGAACGATTGTCGAAGCCGCCGTCGAACGGAACCCGCGGGTCTTCGGTGCCGCCGAAGATCAGGATGGGCGGCGTCGGCAATGACAGCGGATCGGGGATGGGGTCCTCGGCCAGGTTGCCCACGAAGCTTGCGATTGCGGCGAAGCGGTCGGGCGCTTCGATCGCCATTCGATAGGCCATCATGCCGCCGTTGGAACGACCACCGACCAGCACTTTGTCCGTATCGATGGGACGTCCAGTGGCAATTTCGTCGATGACGCTCAGGAGAAACCCCGCGTCATCGGCGCTCGAGAATCGCCCGTTCAGGTCATTCCAGCTCTGGCTCTCACCGAGGCCGTCACCGTCGTTATCGGAATAGCCGTTGGGGTAGACCACTACGAAGCCATCCTGATCCGCTAACGTCAGCCAATCGCGTGGTGTCTCACCTTCGGCGATGAATTCGCGCATATTGCCGCTGGACCCATGCAAGAACATGACGAGCGGGGCTGCTGCGGCAACTGTGTCAGGTGTGTAAACGCTGTAGATGCGGCGTACACCGTTGTGTACGGTTTCCACCTCGAGAAGGCTCGCGCCCGCTTCGGGGTCCGCTGTAATGCTCACGCTGGCCACGCTGGAGGCGCCGGATCCGTCGGTCGCCGATACCTCGAACGCGAGCACCGCGCTGCTGTCGAGCAGCGGAATCTGGATGCTCGCGGTTGCGGTGTCGTCACCGTCAATGATCGCCGACGGGCCGGCGGTTTGTGTCCAGTCATAGGACACCGTGCCCTGTGCATTAGACGTTGTTGCGCTCAACGCGAGCTTCTGTGTTTCCGTGCCTGAAGCTGGCGCACTGGCCTGCACTGAAAATTCTGTCGATATAGGTGTTGGTTCGCTGTCGTCTGAGCCACTGCTCGAACAGCCGAAAAGGCCTAACAGCAGCAGGGCGCCAAGTAATCGATACTTCATGAGAAGTACTCCACATCTGTGAAATTCGATACTTAGACGACCGACGCACCGCAGACCTTCCCGGCATGCGAAACCTGCTGACCGGGCCAGCATGCTGTCGGGGCGCCACACAAGGCGCCCAGCACTATTTAGTGTGACTTGGCGTTATTCATCATCGCTGCCGTAGCGATTAATCCGGCTCTTTAGTGATTCCCGATGCGCGGCGATTCGCTGCTTTTGGTCGGGCGTCAGCAGCGGTGCGAGTTCCGTATCGAGGCGCTCCAGGCTCAAGAAGAATTCTGCTCTGTTTGCAGCGATCCGTTTCCCGAAGGTGTCACCGTGCGCGTCGACGATCGCTGTGACCGCGTCCGCCTGCGAGGCGTTCATGGGTTCGATCAGCGACATCATTTGGAGTTTGAAACCCTCGGCGCTGGTGAACTGTTGAATCTCGGTGACACGATGGCGAATGACATTGCCCATGATCGCTGCGCCCATGACCACGCCGATCATCAATGTCACCACCAACACGGCCACGCTGCGCAGAACCGCGCCCTTACGCCCGGTCATGTCAGCGCTCCTAGCACGGCGACGATATTGCGAGCGGGCAAGCCGAACAGGGCGTCCAGGATGGATGCGCCTGCGGGCGCACCGAGATAATTGTTCAGCATAATAAGGACCGTCAGTGCGCTGGCCGGAACAGCCACTCGCGGAAACATGCGCCACAACAGCATCATCGCATCATCGGAAACGAATGCTGCCCGCGCGTTAATCTGCGCCATCACGCGGGCTTCGAAGCCGGGTTGAAACCCAAGCGGTCCGCTACCCTCGACGACACGACCGAGTGCCTCGGCGTCAACGACGCTCGCGTCAAAGGTCGGATCATGGCTTCGCAGCGCTTTAAATGTCTCCAGCTCGGTCGGCGTCAGGCTGCCGTCGAGGTATCGCTCCAGGAGTACCCTGTGTTTCTTATTCATCATAGATCTCCGATTCCAGCGCGGCCTTCAGGTGCTGGCGTGCGCGGGACAGTCTCGAAAAAACGGTCCCTTCAGATAGGTTCAGGATGGCCGCGACTTCCGCTGTGCTGTAGCCCTGCATCAAGCGCAGAACGGCCACGGAACGAAACTCCGGCTTCAGTTGGTTCAGCGCATTGAGAACGAGCTGTCGCTGTTCCAGGTTGCCTGCAACGTTGTCTGATGCAGGAATGTCATCGATAGGGTCCGCCGCGTCGCTGTCGGCGCGCGTGAAAAATCGCGACAGGAACCGCTTGCGTCGGCGCAGTTCGTCGAGCGCGGTGTTCATGGCGATTCGAGTCACGTAGGTCTTGAAGCTCGAATCGGCTCGAAACCGATCAAGCCCGTTGTAGATCTTGATCATCGCGACCTGACCGGCCTCTTCGGCTGCGTCGCCCGCCCCGAGCATGCCGATCACCGTACTTGCGACGACGGCCTCGTAGCGCCTCACGATATCTGCAAAGGCATTGCGGTCGCCACGAGTCACGGCGGCAATGAGCTCGGCATCCGTTTTGTGCTCAGTGCTTACAGAATCGACGATCCGCATCAACACATTATGACCTTTTGACCCGCCCGCAGCCCCGCGCCGCAGCGTTTCGGGGGCACCCGACTCTTAGACGTTATGCGACATCAATTCCTTCCCGTTGCAATGCCAGCGCATCTTGGATTGAGAGCGGGGTCACCTTTGGGAAGAAAGCTCTGCCCCTGTTCGTCAAATCCATATGACATCGAGGTAAGCCCTGTCCTTAGGAGATTGTTATGAAACGTGTCGTGTTTTTTGTAGCGTTCGTTGCGCTTTTTAGTTGCGCCCCAATGGCCCACACGCAGGGGGATCGCGCGGCTCAGATCCGTCTGCAGGTACAGCAGACCATCGAAAGACTGGAGCTGACTGACGAACAGATTGAGCGGTTTTTGCCCGTCGTTGAGCGGTCTTTGTTGGCGCAAAAAGAACTGATGGCCAAGTACGGTTTGGACCCGGAGAGCCGCCAGGCTGCCAGGCCCGATCGCAAGACCCTGAAAGCGCTGCGTGCTGAAATGGAGGCGTTGCGAGCAAACGCGCTGGCCGAGCTTGAGGGTATCTTGAGCGACACGCAGCTCACAGCGCTCATAGCGATCCAAGAGGAACGCCGAGCGGCGATGCAGTCGCGAATGCGCGACTCGCGTTAGGACGGTGAAACTCCTGTCGTTCGTACCATAGCCGGTTACATCTCAGACCTCGCGGCGATGCCTTGCTCGCAATCCAATGGATCGATTATTTAGAAAATAGAAATACTGATTCTCGGATCGACCGCTTTTTACCGGAGATCCGGCAAGTTAACGTGCGCGCCACACCCCAATGACCCAGGAGTACCACCATGCGCGCAATGGTCCTGAACGAGTACGGCGACAACGCTACGTTCCAACTCACAGATGTTTCACAGCCTGAGGCAGGCGCCGGCCAGGTGTTGGTGCGTGTCGCTGCGAGCAGTGTCAACACCGTTGACACCATGATTCGCCAGCTCGGCCAGGAGAACTTGCCGCTGTCACCGGATCTGCCCGCCGTGCTTGGCATGGACTTCGCGGGCACGGTCGAAGCCACGGGCGAGGGCGTCACAGGGTTTGCGCCCGGTGATGAGGTCTTCGGATGTGCGGGGGGGCTCGCCCACCTGCAGGGCGCGCTCGCGGACTACATGGTGGCCGACTCGCGCTTGATTGCGCACAAGCCAAAGCGGCTTTCGATGCGTGAGGCCGCCGCGCTGCCGCTCGTCGGTATTACGGCCTACGAAGGGTTGCAGCGTGCACAGGTCAAGGCCGGGCAGAAAGTGCTCGTGCACGGCGGTGTCGGTGGGGTTGGGCACGTCGCCGTACAACTCGCCAAGCAGCTCGGTGCGGACGTCTACACCACTGTCTCGACGGACGATCAGTTCGCGATTGTGGCGGGCTATGGGGCGACCGGTATCAACTATCTGACGGAATCCGTCGCCGACTACGTTGCAAAGCACACCGACGGTGCCGGGTTCGATGTCGTCTTCGACTCCGTAGGCGGCGAGAACATGACGAACTCGTTCGAGGCGGCCGCGTTGAATGGGCACGTCACCACAACGGTGTCTTTGCTCGAGCTCGACCTGACGCCGGCGCATTTCAAAGGGCTGTCCATACACGTCGTATTCATGTTGATTCCGATGCTGCACGACCATAAACGGGAAGTGCACGGCGAAATCCTCGCGGCACTGAGTGCTGCCGTGGACGCCGGTTCGCTGACGCCGCTACTCGACGAGACGCAATTCGCGCTCGCTGATGTGGGTCAGGCTTACGACCGGCTCACCAGCGGCGAGGCCGTTGGCAAGGTGGTCATAGGCGTCTAGAGTTGCGGGTGAATCCACCACATCATGAAGGACGCCAACATGCGCCGTGCTCGCAACCTAGTAGCCGCTTTTGCCCTGTGCTCGATAGCAACCTCTGCCACCGCGGACACCTTCACGCTGACCAGCAGCACCATCGCCGAGGGCCAGGCCCTCGATGCGCTACAGGTGTTTGAAGGTTTCGGCTGTACAGGCGGCAACGCCGCACCGGACCTGGCCTGGTCGGGCGCGCCCGAAGGCACCAAGAGCTTTGCGGTCACGGTCTACGACCCGGACGCGCCAACAGGTTCAGGCTGGTGGCACTGGTTCGCCTTCAACATTCCTGCCGACGTAACGACGCTCAAGGCTGGCGGGGCGATACCCGAAGGCGCCATCGAGCTCAAGAACGACTACGGGTTGGTTGGCTTCGGCGGCGCCTGCCCACCGCCTGGTGAAGTGCACCGGTACCAGTTCACCGTCTATGCGTTGGGCACCGTGCTCGAGATCGATGGCAACGTGAGCAACGCGCTGGCGGGCTACATGGTCAAGGCTAACAGTCTGGCCTCGGCAACGATTACGGCGGTCTACACGCGCTAGCGTCCACGGCCATGGCGGGCGGCTGACCGCCTCCGGCAAGGGCAGCAGGTTAGCAGCCGGAGCGCGTGACGCCGTCCGGAACCCGCTCGGATTCAGACACTCGAGAGAACGTTGCGGTGCGCCCCAGCAGCGACACCCCGATGTAGCCGCGCATCTTTAAGGTGTCGCTTTCTTCGAGCCAGACTTTGCCTTTATAGGTCCGCCCGTTGTCGGGCGAGTAGACACGGCCGCCTTCCCATTTGCCGGATTTGGCGTTGCGCTTGAAGCCGCTGAGAAAGGTGAGGCCGGTGACATCGCGATCTCGCAGTTCGGGGTCGGGGTTGTTCTCATCCCGCGATGGCACCTGCTGCCAGGCGATGGTCCCAATGAGCTCGTCGCCTGATTTGCAGATTCGAACGAGACCGTCGCCTTCCTCGGTCCAGTACAGCCCTTCAACCCCCGACTCCGCGCCATCCGCGGCGCTTGCGATCAACAGGATCGCTGTGGCTAGAGCTGTCATAGCCAGTCCGCGGAACCCAGAATTGCTCGGGCGGTGATACTGCGTCATCGTCTTACTCCATCACATTGTCGGTGGGCAACACATCACGTTTTAAAGTGCCATGCGCCTCGTAGTATGTTGCTGCGCGTCTCCAGGCGCGTCGCATGGCGAGTGACTCGCGCAGCGCGTCAAAAAGCGCACCAGGGCCGGCTTCTAGCAGAATCCCTATTGACCGCAACGCGGAGCCGCCGCTCGGAACGTAGTGTTCTGCGTCGACGATTGGCAGTTCGCCGGAATGCGCCAGGATCTGGTCCACCATCGCTGGGTGGGTCCAGTCGCTGCGGAAGGCCACCCGAAAAGAGGGGTCGATGACGTAGACCATGTTGGGCATGCTGCCATAGGCCCGATGAAAGCTGCCCGCGACGTCGTCGACCAGCAGGGCGCGCGTTTCACGCGGTTCGCGTTCTGCGACACTTTGGGCTCTGTCGATCTTCTCCGCGAGGGTTTCGAAGCGAGGCATGCGATGCCCAGGGTGGGCTTCGCGGACGTAGACCACGAGGAACACCGTGTCAGCGCCCCGGTGGCTGGCGGCGACGTGGGTCATAGGTGCGATGTGCTGGCGGTAGGCCGGGCACGACAGAGAGCCGGTCTCCAGCACGATACGTTTGCCCTTGAAGTCCGACAGACGAACCTCGGTACCGTCCAGCCCAAACAAGGTGGCATCGACGGCCGGCTGTCCGGCCCAGGGCCCCGGCAGACTGCTGTGGTCATAGTGTTGGATATCGAATCGTTCGTAGTTGTAGTCAGAGGTCAATTCAGCATCTCCGGTCGCACAACCGACCGTCATTGTCAGCAGCGGTGTCGCGAGCAGGCGTGCGGCGAGGCGTGCCCCCGCCCGGGGTCGCCGTGCGGTTGCCGTGTGAGTTTGGGTGCTCATGCAGGCAGGCCCAGGAGTTCGGACGAAACCTGCCAGAGCTCATTGACGAGGTCATCGTCCTGAGCGTCGGGGGAGGGTGGCTTGATGTCTCCCCCGTCCAGGTAGGCAAAGCCCATCCCGGACCAATGATCATCGCGAATCAGCGTCGCAATGTGGCCGGCCGATACCGACGACAACCGCATGTTGGCGACGAAAGGCGTAGCCAATCGGCCCAGCGTCTTAAGGACGGTGCGTTGAATGGCGGGAAAGTCACGTGCCAGCCGCGTGTCCACCATGAGCCCAGGGTCGATGGCAAACACGTCGACGTCGCGTCGCTGTTCGCGGAGCCAGGCTTGCAGTGCCCGGGCCTGCAGGACATTGCCGAGCTTTGAGGTTGAATAGCGCAGCCGACCGTCGTCAAAACCGGGCGCCGGGTCAATAGAAATGATGAGCGCGAGTTCCCGCGTGCCAATCCAGCGAGGAATTGGAATGCCGGCCCGTCTCGCCAGTTTGTTGTCCGGATCGTGGACGCCACTGCTCACGATGACGACCCTGCCGCCGTTGACGATGTTTCCCCCAAGTCGTCGCAGGACCAGTTGATGCGCCAGCACGTTGACCGCAAACGTTAGCTCATAACCCTGCCGGCTCTTGAGGTCTTGCGCGGTCGATATGCCGGCGTTCGCAACGATGCCGCCCAGTGGCTGATGCTCGATGGTGTCCAAGGCCTCGTTGAGCGCCGCAAGGTCCGCCAGGTCCGCAACGAAGGGCGCAGCGTGACCGCGAGTCGATGTGTTGATGTGATCGACCAGCGACACGACCGCGTCTCGACGGCGTCCGCCGATCAATAGGTAAGCGCCCTGCGTCGCGAGTGCCAAAGCAGTTCGGCGGCCCAGACCCGTGGTGGCCCCGGTAACCAAAATCGCCTGTTCTAATGCCATCGCTTTGCCTTGAAGATATACAGCGTATATCTATACTTCCGAACAAAATGTACAATGTCAACCTTGAGCCGTCGATGAAGCCGACCGTGGTGCCGTATCCCCCGCAAATCGATGTTGAAGTGCTTGGCGAGCAAGCCTTAGCGGTTGCCGAAGCCAAGGGCTGGGATTCCTGGAGCCTGCGCGACGTAGCGGCCTCGCTTGGGGGCACGGCGAATGCCCTGTATCGCCATGTCGGCGACCGGGCGGGCCTCGTTGTCGCCATGGGGGAGGCCGCCACGCGTCAGTTGCACGCCTACGCGTTCGAAGACCTGCCAAGGCCAACCGCTCGAGACGTCGACCGAGCGGTTGTCGCGTACACGAAACGCTTTGTTGAGTTCGCCCGCAGCAATCCGGACCGCTACGCGGCGTTCGTCAACGCAAAACCGGACATCGATCACCCGGGCATCCTGGCCTGGGTTGAGCTCTGGAGTGCCGCAAATGCGTTGGTGCGCCAGGCCGTTCCGGACGCTGCAGACGCCGCCGGGTTCGCGCTTTGGGCCTTTCTTCATGGCCGAATCGGCATTGCCAACGGCCCGGCCAAGCTTGCGGCGATGGATGCTGGGCTTGAGGATGCGGTGCGCGCGCTGCTGGAGGGTTTTAGGGCGCGATCGCCCGTTGAGTCGCCATTGCCCCCGCACGCCAGGCGGGATCCGTTCTAGACGACCGGCAGGGCAGGCCTTACTTATTCGGCGAGTGACGAATACCCCAGCACGAATTCGATCACGCGGGACGCCGGCATCTCACAAGGTTTCAGTTGTGGCTGCCCGTCGCTCGTAACGTAGAGATTGAAGCTCACGTGGTCGTTGCCACCGAGCGCCTCGGCAAATAGCTTGTACCGGCGCCCATTGGCAGCTTCGGTGAGCGTCGCACCCCAACGATGTCCCTCAAAGTTACCTTGGCTGTAGCCTCTCGGGATCGCCATCAAGGCGTCCAGGAACGGCGCAAGCTCAGTCATCGCCGAGCCATTTATACATGACGAAGGCGTCGACATAGCCCTGGTCAGGGTGACGAAATGCCCCGGGTAGTGTGCCCACGATCTCGAAACCGAGCTTCTGCCAGAGTCGAACGGCGCCCGTGTTCGTTGCGGCGACGAAGTTGAACTGCATGGCGGCGTAGCCGAGTTCGCGAGCGATCTCCTGTGAGTGTGTGCACAGCGCGCTCGCGACGCCCTTCCCACGCGCCGCTGCCGCAACCATGTAGCCGCAGTTGCAGACGTGGTCGCCCGGACCGTCCTGATTGGTCTTGAGAAAGTAGGTGCCGACGATGACGCCGGCATCCTCTGCGACAAAGGTGACGCGCGGGTTCGTTATCCACAATCGCTCGGCTTCTGCCTGGGTCGTCGCCCTCGGATAGGCATAGGTATCTCCGCGCGACACGATGTCTTCGAAGATGGGCCAGATGGCCGCAAAGTCATTGGCTGTTGCGGGTCTGATTTTCACTGGCACGCCCCACCGGTCATGCATCGATACTACAGCGACGTCGGCGACGACCGTGAACCGATGCCGCGGGCTCTGCTAGGCTGCCCACCTCACTGTAGAGAGGGAGTAGGGCCGTTGCGGAACGCGATGATTGCGATCGTGGGGATCACGATGCTTGCGGCCTGTGCGGGCAAGGCGCCACGCGAGAACCTCGAAACCTCGGCCATCATCATCACCAGTGAGGCGGGGGCCAAGCTCGCGGCGGCACCGGCCGTGTCGTTCGAGCGCGGACGCGGCACGGGTCCGGTGATCGAAGTCTGGCCAGGCCAAACCAAACAGAGAATCGACGGCATCGGTTCCTCGTTCACCGAGTCCTCGGCGTATGTGCTCGCGCACCTCGAACCCGAGCGCCGGCGTGCGCTCATGCGCGAGCTCTACGGTGAAGGTGGCGCCAATTTTTCGTTGGCCCGCACCGTTATCGGGTCCACTGATTTTTCGGTCGCAGGCAAACAGTCCTACGCCGATGCGCCCGGCGAGACGCCACTCGAGTCTTTCTCCATCGGCATGGATTTCGATGGTTTCGAACGCGCCGAGCACCCGGGCATCCGGGACGAGACCTTTGATGTGCTGCCTATGATCCAGGAAGCGCTGGCCATCAAACGTGGACAGCCGGACAGCAGTTTTCGCATCGTGGCCTCGGCCTGGACGGCGCCGCCGTGGATGAAGGACATCGAGACCTGGTACGTCGGGCTCTCGGAAGAGAACAACTGGCAGGGAACAGGCGGGAGTCTCAAGCCCGAGCACGAGGCCACCTATGCCGACTACCTGGTTCGCTATCTGGACGCTTACGACGCGCGCGGCGTGGACATCTGGGGCCTGACTCCGGTTAACGAGCCCCATGGCAACAGCGGCCAGTGGGAGAGCATGCATTTCACGCCCGAGTCGCAACGCGACTACATTACCGAGCACCTGGGACCCGCGTTGCGCGATGGCGGTCACGGCGACATCGAGCTGCTCATCTATGATCAGAACCGTGACGACATGGTGCACTGGGCCGACGTGATCCTTGGCGACACCGAGGCTGCGCAGTATGTCTCCGGCACGGCCATTCACTGGTACGCGAGCACATTCCGCGTGTTTGAAGATGAACTGGACACCGTGCACGACCGGTTCCCCGCGTTTCGCATCATTCACACTGAAGGCACGATCGACAATCTGGGTCTCGAAGCCCCCGCGGGTGTTTGGGACCCCGAGGGTTACAAGGAGTCCGGGTGGTTCCAGAATGACGCATTCTGGTGGCAGCCCAACGCCAGTGACTGGGCCTACGCGGCCGAGTGGGCACCCAACGTCAACGATCACCCGCTCTACACGCCCGTGCACCGCTACGCCCGCAACATCATCGTCAGCCTCGACCACTGGGTCAGTGGCTGGATCGACTGGAATGTCGTGCTCGACCACGAGGGCGGCCCGAACCACGTCGGCAATCTCTGCGGTGCGCCTGTCATGATCGATACGGCGCCGGGCGAGATCTACTACACGCCTATCTACTACGTGCTCGCGCAGTTCAGCCGCACGATCCGCCCGGGCGATTATGCGATCCGGACATCGACGACACGCGCCATGCTCGGCGAGGATGATCTGCATGCGAGCGCGACCGTCAACGACGCAGGCCTTGTCAGTGTGCAGGTGTTGAACACGACGCCGCGCGCCATCGACTACAGTCTGCAAATCGGCGACCAGCACGCCGCGATGACGATTCCCGCTAATGCCCTGCAAACCGTTCAGGTAGCGACTCAATGAATAAGCACACCGTCACCGTCGGGCTCGCACAGATCGCGCCCGCCTGGCTCGACCGCGTCGCCGGCACCGAGAAGATCGTCGCCTGGATCGACCAGGCCGGCGGTGAATCCTGCGACCTCGTCGTGTTTGGCGAAGCGCTGTTACCCGGCTATCCCTTCTGGGTCGAGCGCACGGACGGCGCACGCTTTGAGTCTGCGCTGCAGAAAGAACTCTATGCGCACTACGCCGAGCAAGCCGTGGTCCCTGAGCGTGGCGACCTTGATCCCATTTGTGAGGCGGCGCGGCGACACAACTGCGCCGTGTACCTCGGCACCATCGAGCGCGCGGCCGACCGGGGTGGTCACAGCCTTTACTGCTCGATGGTCTACATCGACAAGCAGGGCAGGATTGGTTCGGTCCACCGCAAGCTTATGCCGACCTACGAAGAACGACTGGTGTGGTCACCGGGCGATGGTCATGGCCTGCGCACCCACAGTCTTGGCGCGTTTACCGTCGGCGGACTCAACTGCTGGGAGAACTGGCTGCCGCTGCCGCGCGCGGCGTTGTATGCGGCCGGGGAGGATCTGCATGTGGCCATCTGGCCCGGCAGTATCCGCAACACCAAGGACATCACGCGATTTATTGCCAAGGAAGGGCGGTCGTTCGTGATTTCGGTCTCGGGGCTCATGCGTCGGTCGGATATCGGCGACGGCCTGCCGCAAGCTGACCTGCTGCGCGAGACTGCCGATGACATGATGGCCAACGGCGGGTCCTGCCTCGTCGCACCCAACGGTGACTGGGTGTTGGAGCCCGAGGTCGATGTGGAAACGCTGCGAGTCGCTGTGCTCGACCATCGCGCGGTGCTGGAAGCCCGCCAAAACCTCGATGTCGTCGGCCACTACTCGCGGCCCGATGTGACGTCACTGCACGTGAACCGCACGCGCCAGTCGACGGTGACGTTCGAGGACTAAACGGCCGCCGCGAAGAAGTGTTCTTTGAGGGGCAGCGCGGCTGCGCCAATGGCGCTCGCATTGCCGCCGGCCTTGGACACGAGTAGCTGCGGCAACGCCCGGGGCTTACCGCGTCGCGAGTCGTTGTACATGTTGATGTAGGGGATCACGCGCCGGGCGAGCGGTTGCGGCATGCGTCCCCCGAAGACGATGGCCTCTGGGTCGAGGATGGCGGCCAGTGCAGAACAGATCAGAGAGAACGAGCTGCGCGTCTTCGTGATCCACTCATCGATGCCCGGCCACTCTGCATCGAATTCTCGGAGCATCTCGGATACGCCCGGAAACTCGACGTTGTACTCGCCCAGTGTTTGTCGGAGCGACTCCAGTGACGGGTGCTGATAGATGTTCTTCGGCAATAGCAAACCGATCTCGCCGCCGTTGCCGTTCGTGCCACGCATGAGCTCGTGATTCATGACGATGCCGCCGCCGAGCAACGTGTCGATGTAGAGGTAGGCGAAATTGTCGTACTCGCGGCCCACACCCACGAGGCTCTCACCGACTGCCGCGGCATTGCCGTCGTTCTCCACCCAGACGGGCATGTCGAAGCGGTCCTCGAACAAACGGTCGATGGCGATGAGCGCCCAGTCATCGAGAGGACGCGGCGTGTTGTAGACGGCCTTCGGGCCGATGTAGCGGCCCGAAATACTGACGCCCATGCCGAACACGCGCTCGAGCGGGATGTTGTGCTTCTGGATCATGCCGTCGACGATGCGCTCGACGGTGTCGAGCACGGCATTGCGCGTCATGGCGGGCAGGTCGTGTTTTTCTTCGTCGAGAATCGTGACAGAGAAATCGATCAGCGCGACGGAGATGGCGTCTGTCATCATCGAAACGCCAAAGGTGTAGGCAAAGTCGGGCGTGATGCGAACGGACTGGCCGGGCTGCCCGCGTCGGCCGCTCAGGACCTTGCCACCCTCGGCCAGCGCATTGATAGAGACCAGGCCTTTGACGATGCGCGAGATGCTTTGCTGCGCGAGGCCCGTCGCTTTGGCCAGCCTCGGCTGGCCGATCTCACCGCTCCGCACCACCGTTCCGAGAACCCGTCGCTCCGAACGGGACAGCCCCTTGAGACCGTTTGCAGCGTAGAAATCGGGCACGCCCGAGCGATAGGGGTGTTCCAGCACCGTCTTTGATTCCTCCCGAAAGCGCGCATCGTAGCCGGGTTTCGCCCCGTCTGCCGATTCGTTCGTTACATTAGCAAACAAATAATACTCACTATGGGTTGTATAAGAGGTAGTAATATGTCATAAACGCTGGCGACGGCAGGCCGGGGGGCCACAGAACGGGGAACTCTGGGCCTGTCAGCTTGGGAACATTCAGATATTGAGGGGGGCTTCTCATGTCTACGTACACGCGTTTCTGCCGCGGGTTGGCTGCTTTTTCAGTGGCGATCTTGCCGGCGTTTGCGATGGCGCAATCCGACTCGGACGACGAGGGCGGTGTCATCGAGGAGATCGTGGTCACCGGTACCGGTGCCAGCGTTGCTCGAACCCAATTCGAAACACCGCAGACGGTCACGCAATTCAACGAAGAAGACATCCGGTCATTCTCGTCATCGAGTCAGGCTGACATCCTGACCCAGCTGCCAGGCGTCAGCGCCGAGGGCGGTGGTGGTGAGGTCGCGACCAATGTCTTCCACCGTGCCCTGCCATCGGGCGGACAGTTCTCGTTCACGCCGTTGCTCTACGACGGCATGCCGGCGTTCACGACGTTTGGCCTGAACTCATCGGCTTTCGACGTCTACTACCGAAACGACCTCGGTATCCAGCGCTCTGAGTTTGTGAGCGGTGGTGTTTCAAACCTGTTCGGCCCGGGCTCCGTAGCTGGCATCGTCAACTACATCAGCAAAACGGGCGACGATGATCCGACCGGTACGGTCCAGATCGAAGTGGCTGAGGAAGGCCGCTTCCGCGGTGACTACTTCTTTAGTGGCCCGCTGGGTGGCGACAGCTCGAACACCTACTACGCACTGTCGGGTTACTATCGCGTCGATGAAGGCCCGCTCAAATCCGGGCTCGAGACCCGCGGCTTCCAGCTGCGCGGCAACGTCAAACACCTGTTCAGTGACGGCAGCGGCTCGATCACCGTTTACGGCCAGGCTATTGACGACAAGGTGCAGTTTTTCCTGCCGCTGCCCGTCGACGGCAATTCACGTGAGCGCGTGAGTGGTAACGACGGCAACGAAGTGTTCACGATGAACACCGTCGACGCGGTCGGTCTTTCCTACGACACGCCCGATGGTCGTTTTACGACGCCCATTGGCGATGGCGTAGTCACCAAAGGTTCGTCAATTGCAGCTGTGCTCGACAAGGACCTCACAGAGGACTGGACGCTAAACGCAAAAATTCGCTACGCGCGTTACGACCACCAGTTCAACCTGTTCCTCGACGGTGACGCGATTGGTCCCAACACGCCCGAGACGCAGGCGGAGTACCTGGCCAACCGCGGCCTGGACGCCGTGGCCACGGGCGCGACGTTCACTTTTGCCGACAATGGTGATGTGCTGCCGGCCAACTACCTGCTGTTCGGCAACCGCACGCTGGACCGCTGGCGCGATGCCACGGATTTCTCGGCCGAGTTCAGCGTCGGTCGCAATCTCACCATCGGTGACGCGGAGCATGCAATCACGATTGGTGCCTTTTTCTCGGACTCGCAGGCCGATGACCTGAACTACATCACGACCTATCTGGGGGAGTTCAGCAACGCACCGCGCCTCGTCAATGTGACGCTCGATGATGTCGCTGATGACGGCACGGGCCAGGGCAACCTGATTGCCGCGGCCGGTTCGACCTACCAGTGGGTCGTCAACGGGCTCGCCAACGCCAATGGTCTTGTGGGCAACCGCGATCGCAGCGCCAGCCGCACGGCGTTCTACATCGCCGATCAGATCGAGATGAACGACTGGTCCTTCGACTTCGGTGCACGCGTTGAGCGTCTTGATGGTGATGTACGGCAGTTCAACACCAGCTCGTTCCAGCTCGCCAACGACCCGCTCGTAAACGACGCGTTGGAAAACGTGAGCTTCACGGACGGTTCGCTGACGGCTGACACTGTAAGCGCCACGGAATGGGCGTTCTCGGCCGGTGCGTTATACCGCCTCAACGATACGACCAACCTGTTTGCCAATGCCTCGCGTGGCTTCTTCTTCCCGCAGATTCGAAGCGTTCCGTTTAACAACGGACAACTCGCGTCGTACGAAGGGGAGATCATCGACACCATCGAGGCCGGTGTGAAGTTCGAGCATGACAGCTGGGACGCTTACGCGGCGCTGTTCTACACAACGCTCGATGATCGTCGCAACGTTGACTTCGTGAACGACCCGAACAACCCGGGCAACATCATCGAAGAGGTGACGACCCAGTCGACGGAGGCCTTCGGTATCGAGGCCAGCGCGACCTACTACATCAATGACTACTGGTCACTGCACGGCAACATCACGTTGCGCGACCATGAGTTCACTGAGGCGGGTAACCCTGCGGTGGTCGGTCAGGAACTGCGTCGTCAGCCCACCGAGTTGGCCAACAGCGCTGTGCGCTTCAACTACGGCAACTTCGATGCGGCGCTGTTCCACAACTTCCATGGCGATAATTTCGCCAATGACACCAACAGCGTGAAGCTCGACAGCTACAATCTGGTGCGTCTGGAGGCGGGGTACACGTTTGAACTCGACAATGCGCAAACCGCTCGTGTCAGCGTACACGTGTTCAACCTGACGGATGAGCAGGGCATCACAGAAGGCTCGCCGCGCCAGGGCAACGCCCAGTCGGGCCAGCCTGCGCAGTTCTTCGTGGGACGACCGATTCTCCCCCGTCGAGTCATGCTCAGACTCGCTTACGATTTCTGAGTTGACTCGCGCCCCGGCGGGCGGTTGTGCAACCCCGCAACGCGCCCCTGCCCGCTGGGGCACTTTTCTCGACGCGCCGCAGCCGCGGCGAGTCAGATTGCCGGGTGATCGTTCATGAATGAACTCGACTACGTTGTCGTCGCGCTCTACATGGGCGGGCTGCTTTTGTTCGGCTTTATGCTGCGCGACCAGTCCAGTGAAGGGGACTACTTCCTGGGTGGACGCAGCATGGGCTGGTTCCCGCTCACGCTCTCGACGATGGCGACACAGCTCTCCGCGATCAGCTTCGTCTCGGCGCCGGCCTTCGTCGGCCTGCGAGATGGCGGTGGCCTCAAATGGCTGACCTACGAATTTTCCCTGCCACTGGCGATGATTCTCGTGATGTTCGTCATCGCGCCCGCGCTGTACCGCGCGGGAATTGTCAGCATCTATGAGTTTCTTGAAAACCGATTCGGGCGCGGCACACGCATCCTGATCAGCGCGTCATTCCAGATCGTGCGCTCGTTCGCCACGGGCATCATGGTCTACGCGATGGGTCTGATCCTCGAGGCCGTCATCGGCATCCCACTCTGGCAGTCCCTGTTTGTGGTCGGGATCATCACGCTCGTTTACTCGACATCCGGTGGGATGAAGGCCGTCGTTTACGGCGACGCCATCCAGATGTTCCTGATTTTCGGCGGGCTGCTCGTCGTGACGATTTATGCGCTGGCCGATATTGGCGGCATGGGCGCGTTCTGGCAGCAGGTCGACACCGAGCGACTCGTGGCCGTGGATTTCGATGACCTGGGCCTGAACGGTGACGAGTTCGGCTTTATCCCGATGCTGTTTGGTGGCTTTGTCTTGTACGCCTCCTACTACGGCTGCGACCAGACGCAGGCCCAGCGCATCATCTCTGCCAAGAACCTGAAAGACACGCGCGTGCTGTTGTTCGCCAATGGCATTTTGCGGTTTCCGCTCGTGCTGCTGTACTGCTTCGCGGGCCTGATTGTCGGCGTGGCCGTCATGGGCGATCCGGAGCTCGCGTCCAAGATTCCGGCCGACAAGCCCGACTACATGATGCCGATCTTTATCGTCGAGCATTTGCCGCATGGCGTGATCGGTTTGCTGCTCGTCGCCATCATGGCGGCCGCCATGTCGTCACTCAGCTCGGCTGTGAATTCGCTGGCGGCGGTGACCATGGAGGACTTGTCCGTGCTGGGCTTCCGACCGGAGACCGAACGCAAACAGGTCGTGCTTGCGCGCAGCGTTTCGGTCTTCTGGGGCATTGCGATTCTCATCATGTCGCTGTTCGCGGGCGCCATCGCGCCCACGGTCATCGAGGCCATTAACAAGGTGGGCTCGGCGCTCTACGGTCCGATCCTCGCGGTGTTCCTCATGGGCATTCTGACGCGGCGCGTCAATGGCCCGGGGGCCAGCATCGGGCTGCTTGTCGGCATGGGCTTCAATCTCTACCTCTGGAAGTCGCAGCCGCAGATCTTCTGGATGTGGTGGAACTTCATCGGGCTCGTGCTCACGACCGTCGTGGCCTTCGTTGTCAGCGCCTTTGCTAAGGCAGGGACTGAGGAAGCCGCGCCCGAGTCCGAGCCAAGCGGCTTTGCGGACATCCTTCGTTCGCGTTACACCGTGGCACTCGTCGCCGTGTTTGGCTTGATCGTCGTGATCAGCACAGTCCTCAAGGACGCCAAGTCGTGGTTCGTGCCGTAGACGACATGAACGGCTCGAACCGGGATGTGCTTGAGCACTGGTTCCGGGTGGGCGTCGAACGCTGCCTGCCCCGAACCGTGTTGCCGCCTGTGTTGCCGCAGGACCCGCCCGTGGGTCGCAACATCGTGTTGGGCGCGGGCAAGGCTGCGGCCGCCATGGCCGCGGTTGCCCACGAGCGGCTGCGGGGCAAAACGGTCGGTCTCGTCGTCACGCGCTACGGGCATGGTGAGACCGCTTCGACGGGCAACATCGAAGTTGTCGAGGCCAGCCATCCCGTGCCCGATGTTCAGTCCGAGGTCGCGGCCGCACGCATGCTGGAACTGGCGGCCGGCGCCACGCCGGACGATCGTGTGCTGTTCATGATGTCCGGTGGTGGCTCGGCATTACTGTGCGCGCCGATTGACGGTGTGCTGGCAGAGAAAAAACGTGCGGTCACGGGCTTCCTTCTGCACAGCGGCGCGCCGATTCAGGACATGAATTGCGTTCGCAAACACCTGTCACGGATCAAGGGTGGCGGACTCGCGCATGCGGCGTCGGCCGCCGAGCTCAGGACGTTTGCCATCTCAGATGTCGTGGGTGACGCACTGACCGATATTGCTTCGGGACCGTCTGTGCACTACGAGCGTGACGTCGCGACCGCCATCGTCGTACTCGAGAAATACGGTTACGCGGGGGCGCGGGATTTTGAGTCTGCGATGCTGGCGGCGGATGTCATCGACGCACCGCTGCACGATGCGCGCGTCGTTGCCAATGCGGCCATGGCGCTCGCTGCGATCGCGCGCGAAGCCGCCAACCAGGGCTGGACACCGGTGCTGCTGGGCGATGATCTCGAAGGCCGGGCCCTGGACATCGGGCGAGCCCACGCAGGCATTGCGCGACACTACCGCTCGCAGCCAGGGCGTCACGCGCTGATCTCCGGTGGCGAGCTCACCGTTGAGGTGAAGAACACGGTGGGTCGTGGCGGCCCCAACCTCGAATACCTGGCGAGTCTCATGTTGAACCTGGACGGCCTCGCCGGCGTCGAGGCGATCGCCTGCGACAGTGACGGCATCGACGGCTCTGAAGACAACGCGGGGGGCTATATCGGTCCGGACTCGCTCGAGCGCGCACGCACGCTGGGTATCGATCCCGGCCGCCTGCTGGAACTCAACGATACGTATGTAGGGTTTGAAGCCCTCGGCGATCTCATCGTGACGGGGCCCACGCTCACCAATATCAACGATATCCGGGTCATTCTCGTGGACCCGGCGCAAGAGGCTTAGTTCTGTGCAACAGGGAATCGACCAGGCAGCACGCCACATTCTCGAGACGAACGACAAGGGTGGCTTCACCGTGCCGACGTCGGGGCTGTATCCCTACCAATGGAATTGGGACTCGGTCTTTGTCGCGCTGGGCTTCGCGCAATTCGATCCCGCGCGGGCCTGTCGGGAAATAGAGACGCTCTTCGAGGCGCAGTGGGATGACGGCTTCGTGCCGCACATCATTTTCCGACGAGACGACCCGGACTACTTCCCCGGCCCGAGCTTCTGGCAGGCTGGCGCGAAGCTGCCGTCATCGGGGATCACACAACCACCGGTCGCCGCGACGGCAATACGCATGCTCAGGGACACGACAGCCGACACGGCTGTACGAGAGCGTATCGACGCGCTGTTCAAGCCCGTACTCGAGTGGCACCGCTGGTTCATGCGTTACCGGGTGCCGGAGTCTTGTGGCGCCGTCGTGATTACACATCCCTGGGAAAGTGGACGCGACAACTCGCCGGAATGGGACGCTGCGGCTGCAAATATCGACGTCTCGCAGGTTGGGCCTTACACGCGCCGCGACCTGGCGCACGCGGACGCTGACATGCGGCCTACGAAGCTCGACTACGACCGCTACGTGGCGCTTGTTGAGTTCGGGCGTGACACCGGGTGGGATCACGGCGCGATCGCGACGGGTGGGCCGTTCCGCGTGGCCGATGTCGGGATGACCATGATCTTGTTGCGCGCGATGCGTGATCTTATTGCGCTCGCCGAGGCCACGGGTCACAGCGACGACATCGACGAGCTCGAAAGCTACGTGGTGCGATTGAATCGCGGCGTTGAATACCTCTGGAATGCGGAGTCGGACACCTTCTGTTCGCGCGACACGATCACGGGCGCACACTCAGGTTTTGTCACGAGCGCGTCCTTTCTTTACGCCTACGCCGATGCCGGCACGCCGGAGCAGCGCGCCAAGATGGCGGCGCACTGGCATCGGATCTCGAGCCGCGTGGAGTACATGGTGCCGAGTCACGACCCCGACGACGTGCTGTTCGATCACAGGCGGTATTGGCGCGGCCCCGTGTGGATCGTCGTGAACTACATGATTGCCATCGGGTTCCGAGAACAAGGCCTCGATGACTGGGCGGACCGAGTGCGGTCGGACTCCCAGCGCATGATTCGTGAGCATGGGTTCAGCGAGGCGTTCTCACCGCTGGATGCCGGTGGCACGGGTGGGACCAACTTCTCGTGGACGGCGGCCATGTGGCTCGCCTGGTGTGGCCAAGGTAGCTGATCCATGAGCCGCGTGGTGTGCTTCGGCGAGGCGCTGATCGACTTTCTGAACACGGGGCAACAGCTCGACGGCGAGCTGATGCTCAACAGTTTCACGCAATACCCGGGCGGTGCACCTGCCAATGCGGCGGTGGCTGTGGCGAGGCTGGGCGGTCGTGCAGCGTTTGCAGGCCAGGTCGGTGATGACGCCTTTGGCCAGTTCCTGTTGCGCGCGCTCAGGCGCTACGGCGTCGATACGGCGCACACGGCCGTGCATGAGACGGCGCCAACGCCGTTGGCCTTCGTGTTCCTGGACGCGGAGGGCGAACGCAGTTTTACGTTTCGGCGTGATGGCACTGCAGATATCGTGCTCGAGGCGGCGCAGATTTCCGATGCCTGGTTTGTAGACACGGGGATCGCGCATTTCTGCAGCAACACAATGACCGATGCGCACTGCGCTTCTGTGACGGCGCATTTCGTCTCCCGCGCGAAGGCACACGGTGCGGTCGTGAGCTTTGATGTCAATTTGCGCCACAACCTGTGGCCAGACGGCACCGTCGACATCGATACAGTCAACGCGCTCGTCTACAAGGCGGATCTCGTCAAATTTGCTCGCGAGGAGCTCGACCACCTGAGCGAGGGCGATGAGGCGGCATACCTGTCGCGGTGTTTCGAACACGGCGTTATTGCCGCACTGGTGACCGACGGCCCGAACCCGCTGGAGATACGAACCGCGACCGCATCGACGACGGTGGTGCCGCCGACCGTAACCGCAGTGGACACCACAGGCGGTGGCGATGCGTTCATCGGTGCCGTGCTGTTTGGGCTCAGTCAGGATTCGAAGCCCGCGGTCTATCTCGCGGATGACGTGAGGCTCCCGCGTCTGGTCGCCTCGGCGGCGCATTGCGGTGCGCTGGCCGTGACACGCCGCGGCGCGTTTCCGTCGTTCCCCACCTTCGCGGATGTGGCCGGTATCTGGGACGCGCCATGACCCGATTTTCCGCCCCGGCCTTCTTGCGCGAACACATCCGATCGATTCTCGACTTCTACGCGCCGAGCGTGAAGGACCCCGCGGGCGGATTCTTCCAGAACTTCCGCGACGACGGCAGCGTATTTGCGCCCGGTGAGCGTCACCTCGTGAGCAGCTGCCGGATGGTTGTGAACTACTGCCGTGCCTATGAGCTCTTCGGCGATACCGTCTATCGTGATCTCGCCATCCACGGGCTCGAGTTTCTTCGCAGCGTGCACTGGGACCCGTCGCGTCGGGGTTTCAACTGGACCCTGCGTGCGGGCACGCGGCCTGTCGATCAAACCAACCACTGCTACGGATTGGCGTTTGTGGTATTGACGACAGCCGCCGCGCGCAAGGTGGACTTGTCGGGCGCCGAGGACGATCTCGAACGCGCCTGGGGCATCATGGAGACGCGGCTCTGGGACGCCGACGCGGGTCTCTATGCCGACGAGGCCACGCCCGACTGGTCGCGCGTTGATCCCTACCGCGGACAGAACGCCAACATGCACAGCTGCGAGGCGTTTATCGAGGCCTTCGAGGCGACGGCGGAACAGAAGTACCTGGATCGCGCCGTCGCGCTGGCGCGTCGTGTCACGGTAGAGCTGGCTAAACAGTCCAATGATCTGGTGTGGGAGCACTTCACACCTGAGCTTGCGATCGACTGGGACTACAACCGCGACGATCCCAAAAACCTCTATCGACCCTGGGGCTTTCAGCCGGGTCACCAGACAGAGTGGACGAAGCTCTTGCTGACGCTGCATGGCTTGTGTCCCGAGTCCTGGATGCTGACGCGCGCGGCTGCGCTATTCGATCGCGCGCTGGACGTCGCCTGGGACGATGCGCATGGCGGCATTTTCTACGGCTTTGCGCCCGATGGGACGATTTGCGACGACGACAAATACTTCTGGGTGCAGGCAGAGTCGTTCGCGGCCAGTCACCGCCTGTTCCAACACACAGGCGAGGCAAAGTACGCCGATTGGTACCGCAAGATCTGGCAGTACGCCTGGGACCATTTCGTCGACCATGAGCATGGCGGCTGGTACCGCGTGCTGACCGCTGATGGCCGCAAGTACAGCGACGAGAAGTCCACAGCAGGCGGCAAATGCGACTATCACACGATCGGCGCCTGCTGGGACGTGCTGCGCGCACCGTAGCCCCTTTGTCACGGCGTCAACATCCGTTGACAAAGCACTGTCAAGCTTTTGGACTCGGCGATTCCTCGACGCAGGGCGTCCTTTCTGGTGGTTTCGTGTGGTACCTTCGGTCGACTGGGGTTGTGTGCGAACCCCCTAAATCGTGGGACGACATACCTGTTCAGGGGAGGGCAGGGAATGGACGACGTCCAGGGGAATACGGTCTTCACCGAAGTCCGCGACAGCCGTTATTCGGGCGATGCCACGCTCGAAGAACTGCAAATCGCTGTCGAAAACGCAATGACTGGCATTTCGTGGCTCGACACCGACGGCGTATTCCGTCAGGTGCGCGACGGCTATGCGGCGATGCTGGGATATACGCCGGCCGAGTTGATTGGGTCTTCCTGGGCTGTGACGGTGCCGGAGAGTGATCAGCCGACGGCAGTCGAAGCCGTGCACAAGATGCTCGACGAGAGTCGTGCGACCGTTGAAACGCGCGCGATTCGTAAAGACGGCAGCATCTTTTATAAACGCCTCTTGCTCGTGAAGACCGTGGATGCGGGTGGTCGTCACAACGGGCACTACTGTTTTATGAGCGACATCAGTGCGCGGAAAGAGGCGCAGCGTCGACTCGTCGACGCGGAGCGACTCAAAACGATTGGCACGATGGCGGGCGGCATCGCGCACGACCTCAACAACCTGCTCACGCCCATCGTAGGCGGTGCGGAGCTGATTGCGGCAACCCGCTGCCAGCACGAAGCGCCCGCGCGGTCGATTCACGAGGCGGCCGCGCGCGCCCAGGAACTGATCGGCCGACTGCTCAAGTTCAGCAGCGCTGAGCGCGAGCAGAAAAAGCCTGTGAACCTGAGCAATGCGGTAAGTGTGGCGTTGCAGTTCGTGATGGGATCGTTGCCGGCCAACGTCGCGGTTGAGGCGGACTACAGCGCTGAAGCGGACACGGTGTTGGGCCTCGAGGTGTCGCTCGAGCTCATTGTCATGAACCTGGTGGCGAACGCCGGGCATGCGATGCGGGATGATGGTGGGACACTGCATGTCAGCCTGCGCAACACGAGCCCCAACGAAGTCGAACTCGTTGTGACCGATACCGGATCCGGCATCGCGGCCGAACGTATTGACCGCATTTTCGACGCCTTCTACACCACGAAGCCGCCTGCCGAAGGTACGGGGCTTGGTTTGCTCATGGTGCGCGAGGCCGTAGAAGATATGGGGGGACGAATCAGTGTCACCTCAACCGAAGGCGAAGGTTCAGAGTTTCGCGTGGTGTTGCCTGTGAGTCAGGCATCAACAGAGTCAGATGAAAAGGACAACGCGCATGAGACGCCGAGCCTTCGCATCATGGTAATCGATGACGAGAAGCCCGTGCTCGACGTGGGCTGCGGCATGCTCGAACACCTGGGCCACCAAACCGACGGTTTTTCAGACCCGGCTGATGCGCTGGCAGCATCATCCGGCGACTACGACCTCGTCATCACGGACTACCGCATCGGCGGTGTGTCCGGTCTCGACGTGATCGAGAAGCTGGAAGGCTACTCCGGCCCGATCATCCTGATCTCGGGCCATATCGACAGCTCGCAGACCCTGCCCGACAAGGTCACGGCCTGCCTACCCAAGCCTTTTCGTATTCTCGATCTGCAAGAGGTCATTCACAGCGTCTTGCAGCATTCGTCATCCGCGTGAAACAGCGCGGTCTTCAGTGGACGGCTTCGCGGTTGGCGCGGTTCGCAGGAACGGTCTGTCTGCTACTGTGTCTGGCCTTCTCTGGTAGCGTTAGCGCGGCGGATCGCGTTCACTTCCTGATTCCAGGTGGGGCGGGTGGCGGCTGGGACAGCACGGCGCGGGGCGTCGGTGAGGCACTCGCGCGATCCGGCTTAGTTGAGGTTGCGTCATACGAGAATCTATCGGGCGGCGGTGGCAGTCGGGCGATGGCACACCTGATCGAAACTGCCGACCGGCAGACCAACACGCTGATGATCAGTTCGTCTCCGATCATTCTGCGTTCACTGAGAAATCTCTACCCACAGTCTTATCGTGACCTCACACCAGTTGCCAGCGTCGTCGTCGATTACGGGGCATTCGTGGTGCGTGTGGATTCTCCCTATGAGTCCTGGCAAGACGTGATCGATGATTTTTCCGCCAACCCACGGGGCGTCAACATCGCAGGTGGGTCATCACGTGCGAGCATGGATCACATTGTCGCCGCGCTGGCCTTCCAGAAATCCGGGGTCGACGCGCGACAAATGAAATACATCCCCTATAACGCGGGCGGGCACGCAATGGTTGGCCTGTTGTCTGGCGAGACGCAGCTCTTGTCGACGGGCCTAAGCGAAGCAATTGCACTTGCAGATCAAGGTGAAGTACGCATTTTGGCCATGACGGCGCCCGATCGTCTCGAGCGTGTGCCTGATGTGCCGACACTGGTAGAGCAGGGCGTCCCTGCGGTATTTTCGAATTGGCGGGGTTTTTTCGCGGCGCCCGGCGCTTCAGCCGCGCAAATCCAACAATTTCGGGCGACCTTATCCGCGCTCTTCGAAACCGATGCGTGGCGCACAATCCGCGAATTGCGCGGTTGGACCGACTTTCATGTGACCGGTGACGCTTTCGATACATTCCTTGATCAGCAGGAACAGGACATGGCGGTTCTACTGCGGGAGCTCGGGCTGCTCGAATAGCGGGCGGCTGGCGCTCGAAACCGGTTTGAAAGGAAACGGCGACTAGAATTATATCTGCGGTGGTACAGGCCGCGTCGTCGTCATGCGAATCCTCGATAACAAAGACCGGGTAGGGGGGCTACTCATACTGGCATTTGCCGTAGCGTACTTGCGCTACGCACTCGTATTGCCGTTGGACCCAACCGATCCCAATGCATCGTTCACCTCGCGGACTTTGCCCGTTGGGCTAGCCGTGGCGTCGATTGTGTTCGCGCTCGTGCAGCTGGCAATGAGTTTCAGAGGGGGCTCCGGTGGCAGCATCCGCGAGGCCGTGCGCGGCTACCGGTGGCGGCCCATGCTCTTGTTGCTGGTGCTCATGCTGGGCTACTCCCTGATGTTCCAGACGCTTGGGTTTCTGGTGTCCAGCTTTACGTTCTTGCTACTCGGCTTTTTCATCATGGGCGAGCGCCGAATCATTCTCAGCGTGGTTGTGGCGGGGGGTCTCGTGACTTTGCTCTGGGCGCTTTTGACTCAGGCGTTTGGCCTGTTCCTTGATCCTGGTGATCTCATGCGTGCGATCGTGGGGTCGGCCGGGTGATCGACGGCATTCTCACGGGCCTGCAAACCGCCTTCTCCCCGATCAACCTGCTTATGGTGTTCGTCGGGTGTTTTGCGGGGACCTTTATCGGAATGCTGCCCGGTCTCGGGCCAGTCTCCGCGATTGCGCTCATGATTCCGATCACCTACGGGCTTGACCCCGCGTCCGGCCTCATTCTTATCGCGGGCGTCTATTACGGCGCCATTTTCGGCGGGTCGACGTCCGCCATCCTGATTAACGCGCCGGGCGTCTCGGGCGCGGTTGCGACGGCCTTTGATGGCTACCCCTTGGCGCAGCGTGGCCAGGCGGGCAAGGCCCTGGCGATTGCGGCTTACGGTTCCTTCGCCGGAGGCACGGTAGGGGCGATCCTGTTGCTGGTCTTTGTGCCATTCCTCGCCAAGGTCAGTCTGAGCTTTCAGTCTGCGGACTATTTCGCATTGATGCTTTTTGGTTGCACGGCCGTTGCCGCCTTCTCGGGCAAAGGCCAGGTGGTTAAAGCCATCCTAATGACACTGCTGGGACTGATGCTCGCAACCGTCGGTGAAGACCCGTCGGGTATTCAACGGTTCACATTCGGCAATGCAGATTTCTACGACGGGATCAGCTTTCTGTTGCTGTCTATGGCGACGTTTGCGCTGGCCGAAGCGCTGATCGTTGTACTTCGGGGGAGCGGCGGTTCGGCAACCGCAAGCGATCTTGAGAAAGACAAGCTAGGGTCGATGAAGTTGTCCAGTGATGAGGTTAGGGATATCGCACCTGCCGTGGGCCGCTCATCGATCTTGGGTTTCTTCGTGGGCATCCTGCCAGGCGCTGGCGCGACGATCGCATCGTTTCTCGCCTACGGCATGGAGCGCAATGCGGCGCCCGGAGATAAAAAGGAAGAATTCGGCGACGGTAGTCACCGTGGCCTTGCGGCGCCAGAGACGGCAAACAATGCGGCTTCAACGGGCTCATTTGTGCCCTTGCTCACCCTTGGTATTCCGGGCTCGGCCACCACGGCTGTGATGCTCGGCGCGCTGCTCTCCTACGGTGTGCAGCCGGGTCCGAGGCGCTACATCGACAGCCCCGCAGTCTTCTGGTCGGTCATTATCTCGATGTATGTGGGCAACATTATCCTGCTGGTGCTGAATCTGCCGCTGATCCCCTACATCTCAAAGCTGCTTAGCGTCCCACGTCAGCTGTTGACGCCGATCATCCTTTTCTTCTCGCTCATGGGCGTGTATCTGGTCTCCTTCAACACGATCGATCTATCGATGATGGTCGCTATTGGTGCCATCGCTGTGGTTATCCGGATTCTCGATTATCCGCTCGCACCCCTGTTGCTCGGCTTCATCCTGGGCGGGATGCTTGAAGACAACCTGAGAAGGGCCCTACTGATTTGGGATGGCTCGTTTGCGTTCCTTTGGCAGCGGCCGATTACGGCAACCATCATGGTCATCACGCTGCTGACCTTACTGATTCCGGTGATCGGATCGCTGCGCGATGGGCGTCGCGCACGCCATCCCGACCCGTTCATGGAGTAGATCTGATGCAACGTTGGTGGCACCGCGCAAATCGCTTGATAGTCGGCCTGGGTTTCGCACTGCTGATCGGTGCCTGTCAGGTTTCGTCTTCGCATCAAGCTGAGCGCGCTCAAGATCAGACGCGCGAGTTGCGCGTGGTCACCTCGGGCGGATTTGCGGCGGCGTACACGCTCCTCTCACCTGAGTTCGAAGCGCAGACTGGCGTTCGGCTTGTCACCGCCTACGGTTCGTCATCTGGCGGCGCGCCCGACTCCATTCCAATGCGGTTGGAGCGCAGTGAGCCCTTCGACGTCATCATTCTTTCGAAACCGTCACTCAACAATTTGACGGAGCTGGGTTACCTGCGACCCGAATCACGCCGGGATCTCGTTCGGTCCTCGATTGGTATGGCCGTTCGCGAGGGCGCTGCCGTGCCGGATATCTCGACGCCCGAGGCATTTCAAGCGGTGCTTCTTGAAGCCGCCTCCATTGGCTATTCGGCCAGCGCCAGCGGTACCTATCTGTCGACTGATTTATTCCCGCGACTTGGGATTTGGGGGGCGCTCGAGCCCAAAAGCACACGTATCCTTAGCGAGCGTGTCGCAAGCGTCGTTGCGCGTGGTGACGTAGAGATCGGCTTTCAGCAGATTAGTGAGATTCTGCCCATCGAGGGCGCGCACTATGTCGGGCCCATTCCCGCTGCGTATCAAAGGGTCACGACGTTTTCGACGGGCATCACGAAGGGGGCCAGGAATGTGAGCGATGCACAGCGACTCATCGAGTTCCTGTCGTCTATCGAGGTTGCGCCTCGCGTTGCAGAAACCGGGCTTTCTCCGGTTGTGTTGGAGCAGGGGCCATGATGTGTCGACGGGTCACATGGTGCATCGTGGTCGCGCTGTGGTTGGCCTCGCCGACTGCGACCGCCGATGACTATCCGGAGCGTCCAATTACCATCGTTGTGGGCTTCGGTGTCGGAGGTAGTGCGGATCGCATGACGCGGGCCATGTCGAGCTTCATCGGTGACGCCATTGGTCAGCCCGTTCAGGTCATCAACAAGAGAGGGGCTGGCACGCTGCTCGCGGCAAACTATGTGCTCGATCAGCCTCACGATGGCTACACCGTGTTCGCCTCCGGCTTTTCGCCCTATTTGTCGAATACCATTCTCGAAGGTAATGCGGATTACACCATCGATGACTTCGCCTACGTCAATTTTCAGTGGTTCGACGAAGACCTGATCGCGCTGAACAAGGATTCGGAATACGAAAGCCTCGCGGACCTGCTCGACGATATTCGCGACAACCCAAAGACAGTGCGGGGTGCCGTGGTGCGTGGGTCGGGCGGGCACCTGATGGCGAAGCTGCTGCTTGAAGTCAGCGGTATTCCGCAGAAGAACGTCAACCTCGTTGCCTACAACAGCGGTGGACTGGCGCGCGCTGCTGTCGCCGGGCACGTGGTCGACTTCATCGTAATTAGTGCGGAAGGTACCGAGAGCATTCGCGAGTACATTCGTCCGCTGGCCATTGTCAGCCGCCAGCGCAATCCAAAATGGGATGCGCCAACACTTACGGAGGTGATGTCGAAGCTGGGAATTGACGTGCCGGTGTTGCCCGGGTCGATCCGTGGCTTTGCAACGACCGCGGAATTCAAACGCCAATACCCGGCACGATTCGACAAACTCGTCGAAGCGATGCGGGTAGCCCTCGAAAACGAGGCGCTGATCACACTACTCGACCAGGCATCGATCGGCGGGCGATGGACGGGGCCCGAGGCGTCCGAAAGTACAATGAAAGAAACATTCCGTATCTTCCGGGACTATTCCTACCTGCTCAAGGAATAGCCAGTCCGTGTCCGTGCCATCCGCAAGCTTCGATAGATACCGCATCGCCGACCTGTGTGTGATCGTGGTGTTGGCCGGTCTCGTGGCGTGGTATTGCATCGATGCGGTTCAGGCGTCCCGCAACATCTACAACCTGATCTTTGTGCTTCCGGTCTCGGGACTTGTACTTGTCTTGTGCACCGTTCAGTTCATCGTGGGCGCGACAAAGCTGCGCCGGCCGCAAACCGAGCAAGAGCCCATTGCCCACATCGTGCCTGTGGTCGCGCTATTTGCGGCCTACGTTTTGTCATTGCACTGGCTGGGTTTTGACGTCGGGACGTTCCTGTTTCTTTCCGTGTTCCTTTGGATTCACGGCGAGCGTCGCCTGCCCTGGCTGTTCGCCTACTCGCTCGTATTTGCGGCACTTGTGTCCTTGTTCTTCTCGAAGATGCTGCCGTACCCCATGCCCATGCTGCTGTTGCCGACAGCGTACTAGTCGCCGTGATTGATTTCGACGCATTGCAGGCGGCGTTTTCGATGTTGTTCTCGAGCGCGTCGCCCTGGCTTATCGTGATCCCGGGCATTCTGATCGGTCTCGTCTTCGGTGCGATTCCGGGGCTGCAGATTTCCATGGCCATGGCCATTTTCCTGCCTATGACGCTGTACATGGACTTCATGCAGGCCATGCTGTTTCTCACTGCGATTTTTACGGGCGGCGGATTCGGCGGCAGCATCCCGGCGGTTCTTATGAATATTCCGGGTACCTCGTCCGCGATTGCGACCGCATTTGACGGTTATCCGATGTCACGCGCGGGAAAGCACAACCTGGCTTTGGGTGTCGCCCTGGGTGCCTCGTGCCTCGGTGTGCTCGTGGGCTACACGATTCTGCTCATGCTCATCAATCCCATTTCGGAGCTGGTCTTAAAGATCGGTCCCGCGGAAATGTCGGTCGTCATCTTGTGGGGCATTACGCTGATCGGTGGACTGAGTGGCGGCAACCTGCTCAAGGGCGTCATCTCGGGTCTTGTGGGTCTGCTCGTCGGCACGATCGGCTACAGCGAGGCGGGTGTTGCACGCGGTACGTTCGGCAGTGCCTATCTACTCGACGGCGTTCCCGTGATTCCGGCAATGATTGGCATGTTTGCGGCATCGGAGTTGTTCAGGCTCGTTAAGACGGACTACCTCGTCGAGGATGATGCGGCGCGCAAGGTTAATGTAAGGCAGGTGCTGTCGGGATTTCGCAGTGCATTGTCAAAACCCTGGATCGTGCTTCGCGGCAGCTTCATTGGAGTGTTTGTGGGCTCGGTGCCTGGTGTTGGATCGTCAGTGGCCAATCTGTTGTCGTACATGGCGACCAAGCGTAAGCACCCGGATCCCGAGTCGTTCGGCAAAGGCAATCCACACGGCGTCATGGCGTCAGAGGCAGCGAACAGCACCTCAGAAGCCGGATCGATGGCGACGTTGCTGGCATTGGGTATCCCGGGCGGCGGCGCGACGGCCGTCATGTTGGCGGCATTTGCCATGCACAACATCACAGGCGGCCCGCAGTTTATTCGCGAGGAAACTGACGTCGTCTACGCGATCATCCTGGCAAATTTCGGGCAGGCGTTTTTGTTGATCGGTCTGGGCTTGTTGCTCATTCCTGTGTTGGCGAACGTGGTCAAGGTGCCCATGACCTATCTGGTCCCTTCGGTACTGGCTATGGCCGTTTTCGGGTCATTCGGTCTCACAGGTGACCTGAGCGGGCCCATCACGGTGCTCGTCTTCTCTGTCGTTGGCTGGCTGTTCAAGCGCTACGGCTATTCGGTACCGGCTGCGGTCATCGGCATCCTGCTGGGCAGCATGGCTGAGGATTCCATCATTTACGCCTACCAGATCAGTGGCGGGCAATGGTCCTACCTACTGGAGCGGCCACTTGCCATGGCGATCCTCGTCATGCTCGCGTTCTCGTTGTTCGGCGGCCATTTCGTCAAGTTGCTGACCCAGCGCGTACGGCGGTGATTGGGGAACTCGGATGGACGCTGTTTGCTGCAATTTCCGTGGCCGCTTTGCTAACGGGCATCTTGCACGGCGCGACGGGTATGGCCGGTGGGATTGTCATGGCGTCGATCCTCGCGCATCTCATCGGCATCAAGGCCGCCGTGCCCGTGATGACCGTGGCGTTGATTCTGAGTCATTTGAGCCGGGCACTCATGTACGCGCGAGATACAGACTGGGCGGTTGCCGCGCGCGTGTTGTGTTTCGGTGTGCCGACCATCATCGCGGGCGCCATCGTTTTTGGCATGATCAGCCCGGCAACGGTGGCGATTGTTTTCGCGACCTTCCTCGTCCTGTCATTCCCAATCAAGTTCTGGGCGCGAACCCACGACGTCAAGACGGGTCCGGGATTACTCGCCGGTGCGAGTATGGTTTGGGGCATGCTTGCCGGCAACGTCATTGGGCCCGGTTTTTTTCTGGCCCCGTTTCTGCTCGGCACGGGCATGAGCCGAATGACGTTCGTAGGAACACTCGCAGCGATCACGCTCGTCATGAACATCATCAAGTCTGGCGTTTTCCTAAGTACCAGTCTGCTGGACACCGAGCTCGCGTTGCTTGGTGCGTGGATTGGACTCATCTCGGTGCCGGGGAACTGGATCGGGCGAACAATACTCAAGCGCATCAAGGACAGCGATCATCGACGCGCCATCGACGTCATGACCGTTCTTATGATCATCAATTTCATCTATCTGGCAGTTAAATGAGCAATCCACACGTCATCGTCGTCGGCGGCGGTAATGCAGCATTGTGCGCGGCCATCTCGGCACTGGAGTCAGGCGCCCGCGTGACACTCTTTGAGAAGGGCAATCCTGAGGAGGCGGGTGGTAACAGCCGCTATACGGCGGGCGCCATGCGATTCGCCTACGAGGACCGTGACAGCATTCTCCCGTTGCTGCGCGACCCCCACGATCCGCGCGTGCCCAAGACCGATTTCGGCGGTTACCCGAGAGAGAAATTCGAAGCGGACATGCTGCACTTCAATGCGGGTCAGCCGCTGAGTGCCTTACAACAGAAGCTCATCAACGCGAGCTACGACACCATGGCCTGGCTCACCACTCATGACATTCGGTTTGATCCGATCTACTCGCGCCAGGCCTTCGAGAAGGACGGCAAATATGTGTTCTGGGGCGGTCTGACGCTGGAGGCCAAGGGCGAGGGCGTCGGCCTTGTCGACGCGGAGCTGGCAGCATTCGAACGGCTGGGTGGTCGCATCGAGTATGAGAGCGCGTGCGAGTCACTGCTGATCGACTCGGGGCGCGTGACAGGTGTTGTCGTCGATACGCCGACGGGTCGGCGAGACGTACAGGGCGATGCGGTCGTGCTCGGCTGCGGCGGCTTTGAGGCCAGCAGCGAGATGCGCGCGGAAGTCATGGGGGGCAACTGGTCGCAAGCCAAGGTTCGGGGCACTCGTCACAACACGGGTGCAGGCCTCAGCATGGCGCTAGATGCTGGCGCTCACTTACACGGTCGTACCGATGGCTGTCACGCGGTCCCGATGGACCGCGACATGCCCGATTACGGGAACACGGCGCTCCCGTTTATCGAGCGCAAGCACTATCGGAAAATCTGCTACTTCCTGGGCGTGATGCTCAATGCTCACGGGCAGCGCTTCGTCGATGAGGGCGTTAACTTTCGAAACTACACTTACGCGCAATTTGGTCGTGCCGTGCTCGAGCAGCCGGGAAATTTTGCCTGGCAGATATTCGATGCCAAGGTTGATGATCTGCTCTATGCCGAGTACCGGTTCAAGCATGCCACGTTTGTCGAGGCGGACACGCTTGAGGCGCTGGTTGAGATGCTCGACGGAGTGGACCCAAGCGCGGCCCTCGACACGCTGCGTGAATTCAATGAGGCGGTTAATGACAGCCGAGCTTTCGATCCGACAGTGCTGGACGGGCGACGCACCCATGGCCTGGCCCTCGAAAAAACGAACTGGGCCAATCGGATCGACGCGCCGCCGTATCGAGCGTATCCGGTGACTTGCGGGATCACATTTACCTATGCCGGCGTGGCGGTGGACATGAATGCGGCGGTTCTCAACGCGGATGATGCGCCCATACCGGGCCTGTTCGCCTGTGGCGAGATGATCGGCGGCATATTTGTGGATGGTTACCCGGGGGGTTCGGGCTTAACCTCTGGCGCGGTGTTTGGGCGCATTGCCGGCGCTTCCGCCGCCAACGCATAGAGCGTTTCAGCCGCGACAGGAAACAGGCAACGAACCGTGGTGCCCGTGTTGTCGGGCCCGGGCTCGAGGCTCACCGTGCCGCGATGTGCGTCGACGATTTCCTTGACAATGGCGAGCCCGAGACCGGAGCCCGCAGCGCTGGGCGTTGCGCGGTAGAAGCGCTCAAAAACCCGCTCGCGCTCGGCCTCCGAAACCCCGGGTCCGCCATCGATAATCTCCATGACGGATTGGTTGTTGCGCACAAACGTCCGAATCGTAATTGGTGTGGCTTTGTCTGAGTACTTCGCTGCATTGTCGAGCAAATTGTCGATGACCTCGCCGAGCAATAGCTGTTTACCCATAATCGGGGCTGATTCGAGGTCGGCAACCACTTGGAGCTCGGGATGATCTACAAGAAACGCCTCTCGGTGTTTTTCTGCGATGGCCTTGAGGTTGAACCGCGAGAGTTCCTGCTCAGAGAGCCGCATCGACTCGGCATACGTTAGGTTGAGCAGCTGGTTGGTCAGCCGAGCAATCTTTTCGGCACTACGTTTGATCTTGCTGACCGCACGACGTTCTCGGTCGCTCTCTGCATGACGGAGCGCCAGTTCAGACTGGGGCAGCAAGGCGGAAACTGGCGTCCTGAGTTGGTGTGCGGCGTTTTCTACGAAGCGTTTGGTTACGGAGATGTTTTCCGAGAGTCGTCTGAGCAAGTCATTGAGCTCATCCACTAACCCTTCGATTTCATCAGGAAGGTTGTGCCGGCGAATGGGTGACAGATCATCCATGTCTCGGCGCTGCACAGACTCACCGAGCTGTCGCAGGGGGCGAAGCCCGAGTGAGATGCCCACCGACAGCAGTACGGTTGCGAGGATGATGAGCAACAGGACCCGCAACAGCGCATCAATCATGATGGCCGAGACATAATCGTCTCGATCGTTGAGTGTCTGGGCGACAAACGTCGTCATCCACCCGCTGAAATCGGGACGGTCGACGAGACTGGATACGGCGATGACACGGACGGGCAAGTCGTAGTAGGTCGCGTCATAAAACTGAAGATACTGCTCGAGAACATTGATGCCGCCGGGTGGTTCGGGAATGTCCTCGTAGCCCATGATAAAGGCGCTGTCCGGGCCGATGACTTTGTAGAAGAGGTTATCGTTCGTGGTCTCACGAATGAGCTCGAGCAGGTCGTCTGTGAGCACATCGCCGCCGGAGGCCAGCGCGTGTTCAGAAATGCTCAACGCCAAGGTAACCAGGAGTTTGTCGAAAATGCTCTCGGCCGTGCGCCGGGTATCGACATAGGTGCTTGCGACGTGAGCGCCCGAGAGTAACAGCAGCGGGATCACAAGCCAGGCGAGCAGGCGCCCGTGCAGTGTTCTCAGCACGACTGTGGCGCCCCGGCTGGAATGACTTCGAGCAAATAGCCGAGTCCGCGCTTCGTCACAATTCGTACATTCGTATCGACCAGATGTTTGCGCAAGCGGTGAACGTAGAGCTCGATGGATGAAATACCCGCATCGTCGTCGAACGAAAAGACATGCTGGGCGATTCGTTCTTTGCTGATGACTGCACCATTTTGACGAATTAGCGTCTCCAGCACGGCGCGCTCGCGAGGTGCAAGCATCAACGCATCCCCGTCCAACAGAAACTCGCGTGTTGCCTGATCAAACGCGAGTGCGCCGAATCGAATAATCGGCGAGCGGGCTTCCTTGTCACGCCGTAGCAGCGCGCGAACGCGTGCTTCGAATTCGTGGAGATCAAACGGCTTGACCAAGTAGTCGTCGGCGCCCAGGTCCAGGCCGTGGACGCGGTCCTCGATTCTGATTCGTGCCGAAACAACCAGAACAGGCGTCGGGTTACCCTGCGCGCGCATGGTGCGAAGTAGTTCGAGCCCATCTGCATCAGGCAGGTTGAGGTCGAGGATCAGGATGTCATATTCGGTCAGGTCTAGAGCGCTGCGGAGACGAGCACCCTCGGCAAACCAGTCCGACGCAAGCCCCATGTCGGATAGCGACTGTTGCATGCACTCGGCGATGTCGTCGGTGTCTTCGATAATCAGTGCGCGCATCTCTGGGCGCCCCCCGCGCCGCGATTCGCCGTTCTGACAACTAACAGTATAGCCGTGCAACTTTCACTTGGCTTTCGTCCCGCCTGAAAGCTAGTTGAAAGTAAGCGCACCTATACTCGCGATCATAAATACATGCGCAAGGTCCATTCAGGGGGGGTACTTTGATGCGTAGATCCACACTCGGATTAGCCGGGCTTGCAGGGCTTGGTGTCGCAGTCGCGATGGGGGGTAGCACAGCACCAGCTGTTGCACAGGAAACTGAAAGCGTGATTGAAGAGATCACGGTGACAGGCTCCAACATTCGCCGTAAAAGAGACTTCGAGACGCCGTCTCCAATTCAGACGCTCGACAGCGAGATCATCGCAGCGTCGGGCAGTGGCCAAATGCAGGATCTGCTCAGGATTCTGCCTGCCAACGCTGGCTCGGAGATCAACGCGGCACAAACCGACCGGCAGGGCACATCGCAGTTCAGCCTGCGCGGACTGGGTGTCGGTGGCACGCTGACGCTCATCAACGGTCGCCGCGCGGGTCTCGCACCGGTCACCACCACACAAGGCTTCTTCTACACCGACATCAACCAGTACCCCTCGAATATGATCGAGAGTATCGAGGTACTGCTGGACGGCGCCTCGGCGACCTACGGGTCGGAAGCGGTTGGTGGTGTCGTCAATATCATTACGCGCAGAAATTTCGAGGGCCTTGAGTTCGGTCTCGAATATCGCGAAAACGACCTGAATCCAGCAGAATCAGTAAACGCCGCGTTTGGTGCGCCTCTGGATCGCGGTCATTTCACGATCTTCGCGAACTACTATCACCAGGACCGTGCACACCGTGGCGATTACGACTGGCTTGCGTCACGTGCCGATGCTTTCTCGACGGTCGCCAGCGAGAACCTGTTCGATTCATCGACGGGCGCGGGTCGATACAACGCGGCCATCGACCCGGATGGCGACGGATTTTATGATCGGATTGGCAATACCGTCGCGGATCCGAATTGCGGTCAGCCCAACCCGTTGAGCGGGATCACCAATACCTTTGTCGACGGCACGAACTGCCGATACATCTTCGTCAATCAGCGTACGCTTGTGGCCGAGCAGACACGGGTACAAGTGTTCTCGCAGTTCGATTACGACGTGTCGGACAACGTTACGGTGTTTGCAGAGGCCAGTTACTCTTCGAATGAGGTGTTGGACACCATCGGCGGCGCCGTCATGGATTTACGTTTGGATGACGACGGTCACTTCGTGCCCGGCAGTCATCCATTCAACTACTTCGTCGACAACGGTGGCACGCTGACCTGGGACCCGGCAGCTGTCGCGGCTGACCCTTCTCTCGCGGTTGACGTCATATTCCGCGGCAGGCCGTTGACGACCTTTGACGGCGATCTGGGTGAAGACATCACGCGACAGTTTGACAACACGCGCTTGGCATTCGGGTTTGACGCGAACCTGTCGGACCGCTGGAGCCTCAACAGCTCGTTCGTATTCGCGACGTCAAACCTCAAAGACATTCAGCCGCGCAGCTACTACACGCCGGCATTCCGCGACGCCATCGCGTCGGGGGCCTGGAACCCGTTCGCGAGTGCCTGGGCGACGCCCAATGCCATTTCCGTTAAGGATGGTGTGAGTGTCGCGGGCAACACGGTCTACGGTCCCGACAGCGACTTGGCGCTGTTTTCGGTGAATCGGACGTTCGTGAAGGAGACTACCCAGTCGGTCCTGGAAGTCATCCTGAGTGGTGATCTCTTTGAAGTGAACGGAAACCTTGTCACGGCGGCGTTTGGCGCGCAGTACCGCGATACCGAATTTTCTGATATTGCCGACAGCCTGTCGGAGTTCCAGATCGACGGCCGCACCGACCCTGTGTTCTCAATCGAAGATTCGAGCCAGGATGTCTATGCGCTTTTTGCAGAGGCCAGCGTTCCACTAACCGACGCGCTTGAGCTTCAGTTGGCGCTGCGCTACGAAGACTACGGCGACGGTGAGGGCGGGGATACGACCGATCCGAAGCTGGGCTTCCGCTGGGCTGCAACCGACATCTTCCAGTTGCGTGGCTCGATAGGTACATCGTTCCAGGCACCCTCGATTCGCAACATCGCCGGCTCAGTCGGCAGCGGTGTGCTGCCCGACCCGATTACGGCAGCGGTATTCGCGGGCGGGCCCGGTACGGCCTGTGATTCAAACGTCACGGACTCGTTCAACTCGTCACAGATCACGACAGGCGGGGGGCTTGTGCCGCAGGACGCGACTAACTGGAATCTGGGTACGGTGTTCGACGTCGGTAACTTCACAGCGTCTATCGACTACTGGTCGTACGAATTCACGGACCTGATTGGCCCCGGCGAAGCGTTTGGCTCGATCGTGGCCGGCGAATGCAGCAACGGTGTGTACACGCCTGACGCGCGCGTCGGTCGCAACGGTGTTGGTCAGCTCAGCGAAGTCACGACGAGCTTTGTGAACCTTGGTGGTGTCGACACGGATGGGATCGATTTCACGGGTGCTTACACGTTTGACGAAGTGATGGGCGGTGCACTGTCGCTCAACGCTACGGCCACGGTTATCAACTCGTTCGATATCGACTTCGGCGACGGCAGCCCGACGTTCGACGGTAAAGGCAATCGCAACAGCTTCATCGATCTGTTGGGTTCGGTCCCTGACTTTCGGCTTAATGTCGGTGCAAACTGGTACAACGACAAGCAGAATGCGTCGGTATTTGTGCGCCACATCGGCGGCTATGACGATCGCGAACCCGATAGTGCCAACGATTCAATTGACTCGTTCACGGTTGTTGACCTTCAGTATGGTTACACCTTTGACGGGCTTATCGGTTCAGGCAGCACCAACATCGTTGTTGGGATGAACAACGTTGCTGACGAAGATCCGCCCGCAATCGATCGCGGCTCGGTCAACGGTCGCATCGGGTTTGACGGTCAGGTTCATGATCCGCGTGGTCGGATCACCTACGTGAGGTTCACGCAGAGCTTCTGACCGGGGTTACGGATGCAACGGAACGCATCGATGACAGGAATAAAGACGGCCGCTGTGCGATGCATGGCGGCCGTTCTTGCGTGTGTACCTTCCGTCGCCGATGCGAATGATCAGGCGTTGGGCCGTGCCTTGCTTGTGTGCGCGGAGGACGCAGATGATGCGTTGCGTCTTCGTTGCGTGGATAGGCTCATCGCGTCGTTGCGAGTCGAGTTCGCACCGAATGTGAACTTGAGCCCGCCCGCCGAGCGCCCGGCGATGGCCATTGCGGTTGAGGCGCCCGTGGCCGAGGCTGCAATCGAGGTGCCGAATACGCAAGAGGTTGAACCAGCATCGACCGCGACCGCAAAGCCCCAACCGGCCGACCCACCGGTGCGTGTGGCTGAAACCCAGCTTGTAAGCGCCTACCAGGACCGAAAGAAACGCTGGTACTTCGAGTTGGACAACGGCGAGGTCTGGCGCCAGACAGAGGCACGAACCTTGCCCGGCATCAGTGATCTACCCGTGGTGGTTACCGTATCGCGTGGCGTGTTTGGTAGCCATAATCTACGTAGCGACGCGTTTTCCGGGTCGATCAAGGTCAAACGCTTCAAATGATCAGAAGAGAACGTTGTCGATGGCGGCCGCCGTTCTGTGCCTGTGCGGTCATGATGCTAATGGTCAGTGTGGGTGCGTTGGTGACGCCCGCATCGGCCGACGTTGATTTTTCCGGCCAGACCATCGAGTGGATCATCCCGTTCCGTGAGGGCGGCGGTTCTGATACCTGGGCACGTTTTAATGCGCCCTTCCTTGCGCGGCATTTGCCGGGCAACCCTGAGATCGTCATTCGCAACGTGCCCGGGGGCAGTTCGACCAAAGGCGTCAATCGGTATGCGCAAGGCGCGCCAGCCAATGGCTTGTCGTTGCTCGGAACCTCGGCATCGACGCAGTTCCCGTTCTTGCTCGGTGACTCGCGCGTGCGCTACGACTATGCGCAGTGGCGCGTCTTGATGGTGTACCCAACGGGTGGCATCGTTTATGTGCGGCCTGAGCTTGGGGTTTCACGCCCCGAGGAACTGGCGCAGCTTCGTGGCAAGCGACTGGTCTACGGGAGTCAAGGCGCGACATCGCTGGACCTTGTGCCTTTGCTCGGTTTTGAGTTGCTTGGGCTTGATGTGCGGCCCATATTCGGCATTCGTGGCCGCAGCGCCGCGCAACTGGCCTTTCAGCGCGGCGATGCGACTATTGATTTTCAGACTTCGGCGGCTTACTTCCGTAATGTTGAGCCACTGGTTGCAGCGGGCGAAGCGATTCCTCTTTTCACGCTGGGTGCGCTGAATTCCGCCGGCGAACTGGTGCGCGATCCACAGTTTCCCGATCTTCCGCATTTGGGTGAGGTCTACGCGACGATTCACGGCAAGCCACCGAGCGGGCTCGACTGGGACAGCTGGTTTGCCTTTTTCAGTGCCGGGTTTGGTGCGCAGAAACTTCTTGTCGTGCCGCGAACAACTCCGGACGATGTGATTGCGGCCTACGAAGCAGCGTTTGAGCGTATGCAGCGGGATCCCGAGTACTTAGCACGACGTACTGACGCACTGGGCGCCTATGAACAGGTCACGGGCGACGCGGCTGAGCGGCTCTATCGGCTCGCCAGCGATGTGCCGGACCGGCCGCGGCAGTGGATCAAAGCCTGGTTGCGCCGCACATATAACCTCAATATCTGAGCATCGGTCGGCGTCGCATCCAGAGTGATGCGATGACCGTTACCACGCACACGACGACATAGACTGCCATGTTGCGCCGACCCGGAAATATGCCCTGACCGATCAGGTCGCCACCCCAATAGGTGATGCTGGCCCCTGCCGTGAGCAACGCCACGGGAATGATCGCCATGAGCACCAAAGCGCCGACACGATCATTGAAGCCCAGGTAGATCAGCGCGGCTCCTGTGATGAAGTTCGATGACCCGAATGCCGCCATGAGCACGAGCTGGTCGCGCCCGGTTGGACCCGCAAGATCGAGCCCGGCGAAGCCCGCTGCGACGCTACCAAAAAGTACGGTGTGAACGACGCCACGGATCAGGTCGTAGCTGCCTAGCGCGATGGCGACGATGGAAATGAAACGAGGCCAGTGGTGCATGAGGACGGTCTCCAGAAACTCGACACCGAGTGTCCCCGGTGCCACGTGGAGAAAGTGCAGGGCAACGTAAGGAAGTGTCAGGGCTCGTCCGCAACGCCAAGCCGTGACGTTATCAGTGATCGCAACTCGTGTTCATAGGCTGTGCTGAGTTCGTCAAACGTCTTGGCGCCGAGCATCTGTGCAAGCGTGGGTCGCGAGACCACGAAGTAATTGATGGCGCCGAGCAGTTGGTAAACCAACGCCAGTGAACGTGCAGGTGCTCCATCGCCCAACGCGTCTCGCGCCAGATCGGTCAAGGTGTCGAGGAAGGCTGCCAGATACCAGGTACGCGCTGACTCCGCGCGGCGTTTGTTGTCGAGCAGTTCACGCATGAGCAGGCGGGTGTCGTCGCTGTTCTCCAGTGACGCTCTGAGGATGTTGACGAACACGTTTTCGAAGCGCTCGCTGGCGTCGGAAGTCTCTGTTCCTGCGGCAGCGAGATCCCGCATAAGGCGTTCGGAAATGCGGGTCAGCACTTCCGCGTAGAGCTTTTCTTTGCTGCCAAAGTGGTGCAGCAGTGCCTGCTTTGTAAAGGGCAGGGACTCCGCGATGTTCGCGATGCTGGTGCCATAAAAGCCGCGTTCGGCGAAGGCGCGCGTCGCCGCATCGATAAAGCGTTCCCGAGTATCCGCCATGTGTCGCCAACGCCCATTCTTGGCGCCCTGAGTTGCATCGCCACGTAGTGTACTTGACGGCTTACCATTTGGTAAGTACGCTACTTACCATTCGGTAAGTACAGGGCGGGGCGCTATGGACCACGCAACAGAAGTCGAGCTCGCCAAGGAGCTCCTGGCACTCAAAGCCGAAAAGTCCGCGTACCTGGATGATGTGGTGTCGACGCGGCCGATAACGGACTACCTTGACGCTGAGCGCTTTCGACGAGAACAGGAGCGGATCTTTCGTGCTGTGCCACAACCGATCTTGCATGCCAGCGAGTTGCACGAGCCCGGCAGTTTCGTCGTGCGCGAGTTTGCGGGTCTGCCCGTCCTCTTTACGCGCGATGCAGACGGCGTCGCACACGCCTTCCTGAACGTGTGCCGCCACCGCGGCAGCCGCCTGGTCGCCGAGGCCTCGGGCTGTAAGCGGCGCTTCTCGTGCCCCTACCACGCCTGGACCTACAACAACCAAGGTGCGCTCGTGGGCGTGCCGCACGAGAAACAGGGTTTTCCGGACCTGGACCGCGATGCCATGTCGCTGCGGCGCTTGGGCTGCGCCGAGCGCTACGGCTTTATCTGGGCCTGGGCGGATGGCGAGGCGTCGCCGGATATCGATGCGTCACTGGCGGGTCTTGCGCCCGACCTTGCGCAGCTCGATGCCGTCAGTCACACGGTGTTGCACACCGAGGTACAGGTTCGCCAGGTCAACTGGAAACTGCTCGTTGAAGGCGGCATCGAGGCATACCACTTCCGTGTGGCGCACCGCGACACGATTGCGCCGTACTTCAACGACAACCTGTCGACCTACCGAAGCTTCGGCCCCCACATGCGCTCCATCCTGTCCAAACGCACGATGAACAACCTTGGAGAGATGCCGGAAGCCGAATGGCGTCTGCGGGATCACGCGCAGGTGCTCTACACGGTTTTTCCGAGCAACTCGTTCCTTGTGCAGGCGGATCACATCGCCTGGATCCAGCAGGAAGCGATCAGCGCCGACAGCACGCGCGTGCGCCTGAGCACCCTCGTGCCCGCTGCTCGCGTCGAGAGCGACGCCGACCTCGCGCACTGGTCAAGGAACCACGAGATCACTGTTACGACACTCAACGAGGACTTCGAAATCGGTGAAGGGATCCAGGCGGGTCTGGATTCCGGTGCCAACACCCACCTGACCTTTGGTCGCTTCGAGGGTGCACTGGATGTGTTCAACGCCGCGGTCGACGCACATCTCGGGCCTGCGTGACCGCGAGCCCGAGACGTGGTCCAGATTGATCAGTCGTTGATGTCCTGGATGTCGACGACCATGTCTTCCCAGCGTCGTTGATTGTCCATGTCGAACTGCGCACCCTGGTCGTCGGCCCACTGGAACCGCTTGAGTGCGGGCGTCTGACTCGTCGACTGGTAGAGCCAGTAGGCTTCCTCGCGAAGCGCATCGGCGATCGGTAGATCGATCGAGGCATAGACGGCTTGCTTGCAGGCGTTGATCGAAGCCGCAGGCCAGCGTGCGATCCGGCGCGCGAGTGCGTCAACGAATGGTGCGATTTCTTCGGCGTCCAGCGCGCGATTGACCGTGCCGTAGGCCTCTGCTTCGTCGGCATCAAAGTCGCGGGCGCCCAGGACGATTTCAAGCGCTCGTCCGAGGCCGACTTGGCGTGCCATCCGTGACGCGCCGCCGCCGCAGGGCAGGATGCCCATGCCCACTTCCATCTGCATGAAGCGCGCCTTGCCGCGGGCTGCGAACCGCATGTCGCAGGCCAATGCGAATTCGTGTCCACCGCCGCGCGCAAAGCCCTCGATTTTGGCGATGGTCGCCTGCGGCAGTTTGCTGATGCGCTCGAGTACCACTTGCAGGTCGAGCAGGCGAGTCTCTTCGCGAGACACGGCTTTGGCGGACATGTCTTTGAGGAAGTTCGTGTCGGCGTGAGCGACGAAGATCTCGTCATGCGCGGACTGGAAGACGACGACCTTCACGCTCGAATCGGCCTCGAGCTTTTGCGCTAATTGATTCAGGTCGGCCAGCATGGGCAAGCCTTGCACGTTGACGGGTGGGAAGTCGAAGGTGACCGCGGCGACGCCGTTGTCGATGGCGACCTCAAATGTCTTAAATCCTGTGTAGTCCATGGTGATACTCCTGGCTTTCTCTGGGGTGAGCGGGGGCCTCAGGCGCAGGCCTGCGGCTTTGAAATCGGTGGGTTGATACTTAGGCGGTGAGCTGCGCGATCAGAGACTCGACGGCGTCAACAAGCGCCGCGTTCTTCTTGTCGTCGAGCGCATCGGGATGCGGTGATGCGAAGCGCCCGCTGTCGTTGTCGAAGTATTTGCCTGACGCATCGGCGAATTGATCGCCCAGCGCCGCGTCCACGAGGATGTTGGCACCGACGCTCAGATCCTTGCCGTCCATACCGTAGGCGTCCTTGACCATCTTGCTGCCAATGAACGAGGCGGGATTCACCGCGACGATGACAGGCTGGCCGGTGGCGAGTTGTTTCGCGAGATGGCGTGACCACATCGTGATCGCGAGTTTGCTTTGTGCGTAGGCGCTGCTGTCGTCGAGCGTGCGCTTGCCGGCAAGTGCATTGAGGTCGACGGGTGCCTGCGCTGCGGAGGATAAGTTGACCACGCGGCCGACGGCCGGCAACAGGGGCAGTAGCCGTTGTGTGAGCAGCCAGGGCGCGAGCGTGTTGACCACGAAGCGCACGTCAAAGCCATTGTCGAGCTGCGGCTTTGGCGTCTTGAACACACCGGCGTTGTTGATGATGACATCAATGCGCGTGTGGTCAGCTGCGATGGCGTCGGCGAGGGCGTTAACCGCCGAAAGGTCCGACAAGTCGGCGCGATAGGCACTGGCCTGGCCAGACCCTCCGACAGCGGCAAGCGCTTGCATCGTATCCGCGAGCTTGGACGCACTGCGGCCGTGCACGAGCACCGTGTGCCCCAGCGCGACGAGTTGCTTGGCAGTTTCGAGCCCGATGCCGTCGGTGGCGCCCGTAAGCAGGATGGTCTTGGTCATGAGTCGGTTTCCTGTGTGGGAAAGTGGGGGAGTACGTGCTCGGAAAGCTGTTCGAGTACTGCTTCTGTATCTGCGTTGGCAAAGCGCAAGTTCAGTGCCACGTGGTTGACGCCCAGGTGTTCGCGAGTGCGCAGGTAGTCACGCAGCGCCCTAGCACCTGCGCAGATGCCAAGATGAATCGGGGACGGCGGGGCATCGGGGTCTTCCGCGAGGTCAATGTACAGCGGTTCCATGACCGGTTTGTCATGGTCGCCGCTGGCCGCAACCCGCGCGCGGTAACTGGCGATCATTGCGCCCTGAGCCGCGGCCGGTCGCGGATAGGTCATCCAGCCATCGGCGTTGGCCGCAATCCACGCGTCGTTTTGCTGGCTCGATCCTGTGATCAGCAAGGGCAGGTGTGTCGCGACGGGTCGAGGCAAGAGTTCGATATTGCCGGACACCTCGCCAAAGGTATTGCTCACCGCACCCCCGGCTTGGCCGAGGCTGCGGATGTAGTTGTAGCTGTCGCGAAACCGCGTCGCGCGTGTTTCGAAGTCGACACCCATAGCTGGGTACTCGGCGGGACGATCTCCAGACGCAATGCCCAACACGAGCCGGCCACCGGAGAGCACATCAACGCTCGCGGCTGCCTTGGCGACATGCGCGGGATGGCGCAGTGGCAAGATGAGGCTGGCGACGCCCAGGGTGATGCGCTCCGTGACGGCGGCCAATGTGCCCAGATACACGAAGGGGTCGAAGAGCTGCCCGGCGTCGCCGAAGCTCGGCACGTTGAACGGGACGTCGCGTAACCATACAGCGGCGAAACCCAGCCGTTCGGCAAGCTGCACGCGTTCGATGTGATCGGCCATGGTCGGCGCTGCGGTGTGCGCATATCGCTCCAGCGGTACCACGAGTCCCAGGGTCATGCGGCCCGGAACAAACGCGCGCGCGTAGCCCGCGTTGAGCGCGGGGAACGTGATGTTGTGATCAGTGGCTTGCAACACAGCGGTGTCCTCCAATCAGCGGTAGCGCACGAGTGTGCGGCTCTCGATGCTCTGGCGCGGCCGCGTGGCCAGTGCGTCGCCAGGCAGATCCAGCGCACTGTGTCCGACCTGCGGTCGGCCGCGGTTGTCGTATATGTTGAAGATCGCCACCTCATCGGGTGTCATGCCCGAAAGGTAGAACCAGTCGTGCCGCTCGTTGGCCACGACGCCGAGGATGTGACCAATGCGGTCCGGGTAGATGAGTTCGATCGGTACCCAGTCTTCGACCGCCACGCTGGCCGGGTGCAAAAACCCGAGCGGCGATGATGCGATAGGGTGATCGACGGGTCGCCACACATTGACGAAGCCGTAGTGGCCCGCGCGGTAGTCGCGTGCGAGCTCGGGTCCCACGAGATCCTCGAGACGCTGTTCTGCGCCCGTCTGGCTGTAGTCATTGTGGACGTTACGCGCGGGGCGGCGCTCGGCATCGGGATCATCGATGCGCACCGTGTGGTCGAATACGAGCACGTCTGCCGCGCCCGTCTCCTCGACGAGCAGCGCTGTCAGTTCGGCGTCGTAGTGCTCGCGCCAGTTTGTGGCCGCTTTGAAATCGGTGACTGCCGACGTGTGGTTCACGAACTCGATGCCGTCCGCCCCGAAGTGCGGTCGGGCCGTGGCGGCCCTAAGGTCACGGACCGCCACCTGCGTCGGTTGTAGCTCCGGCGAAATCAGCGTGCCCGCAACGCCGTCGATGTCGAATTGAAATGCCTGCGGCAGGACGGAGCGGACGTGGTAGTTGACGTTGGCTGTGGTGTTCATGGCATCACTCCGTTGAGTGCGGTGGCGGCTTGGCGCCATTGGATGCCAAAAGTCTATTAAAAAGTTTTTCGGATAGGAATACGCTCAAATAGGCTTCAGTTTATGGAAAATGTATATAATAAGGCGTGGATACCGAAGCACTCCGGCTCTTTGTGAAAGCCGCTGAACTCCTGAATATCAGCGCCGCCGGGCGCACATTGGGGCTTGCACCTGCCGTCGCCGGAGCGCGTCTGGCCAAGCTTGAACGAGAAGTCGGCGCGGACCTGCTGCACCGTTCCACGCGGCGCGTGTCGCTGTCGCTTGAGGGCGCCGAGTTCCTGCCCTACGCGCGCGAGATGATCGCGCAGGAAGACGCCGCGATGGCGGCGCTTGGCCATCACGGTGAAACCATCAAGGGCACCATCCGCTTTGCGGCGTCGAGCACGTTCGCGCAGCGCTACATCGCGCCCGCACTGCCGGAGTTTCTGTCTCGCTACCCCGAGATCAATCTCGAGCTGCGTCTTACGGACACACCGACAAACCTCATCGAGGGCGGCTTCGATCTCGCGCTGCGAAACTACGCCATCGAAGAAAGCGCCTTGCGTGCCCGCAAGCTGGCTGATGACGTCCGCGTGCTCTGTGCGGCGCCCAGCTACCTCGCAATGCACGGCACGCCTGAGACGCCAGAGGCACTGGCCGAGCACCAGCTACTGGTGTTCGGCGAGGCTGCACCCCGTCAATTGCTGTCGGACACCACAGACCGCGACTGCACGTTTCCACCACCCGATTCGGAAGCCCGTGTGAGCTGCGACGACGGCGATAGCATGCGGGTCGCCGCACTCGCGGGCGCAGGCATCTGCATGAGCTCGCTCTGGAATATCTGTGATGACCTCGCCTCAGGGGCGCTTGTGCGCGTGTTGCCTGACTACGCCGTGCAGGACGCCTCGGCGATCTGGCTCGTGTACCCGAAGTCGAACGTGCTTACGGCCAAGGTGCGCGTCTTCATCGACTTTTTGGTTGAGACGATTGGCTCGCCGCCCGTGTGGGCGCGCTAGCGCCGATATCAGGCCGCTGAAGAGAAGGTGCCCCGCACCGGGTAGCTGTTCTCGGGTGCGCGAATCCACTCAAGTCCGGACACTAGGATCTCGAGGTCCGGGCGGGCGAACGGATTATTGGAGATATCCACAACCTGGAGCCTGCCGTCGCTGTTGATGACAAACAGACCCGGCTCAGCGAAGTTGTGATCGGTCTCCTGTTCTGAGCGGGGAATCGAAATGTACAGGCCCAGTGACTGCATCTGCTCGAGCGTCAGACCGTGGAAGAGGGGGAAGTTCACGTCCAGTTCCGTACGGTGTGCGTCGAGCTGCGCCTGGCTGTCGGCGGACACTGCGGCGATGTCGATGCCAATCGCGGTCAGCCGCTTGCGATAGTTCGCAAGGCCGTTTAGGAACTTCGTGCATAGCGGGCAATGGCGACCGCGGTAGACCACGAGTAGCCGCCAGTCGGCATCACCTGTGGGCGCCGAAATGTTAATGGTGGTGCCCGCGTTGTCGAGTGCGGTCAGGTTCGGGAACGGGTCTCCGGCGTGGAGCTTCGTCGTGGTCATGTCTGTACCTCCTTGGGGGTGTGCTCTGGGCGGGGGCTAGAGAGGTTCAGACCAGCATGTTGGCGAAACTATTTCAGCAGGGCCGCATTGCGGATCCGTTGTGCGCCACAGTGACCTCCATGCAAATGAGAATCATTCTCAACAATGTGCTAACCTCGTGGTGAGATAAAACACCGGGAGGGATCCGCCATGGCAACACCAAGACGACCACGATCCGGGACACGCGGTTACACCGCGTCGGCATACGGCGCGCTGCTGCTGTGGGCGGTTGGCGCGACGACCTGGGCTGATGAAGCGCACGTCATTCGCTTGTCGGAGCCCGTCGAATCTACAGACACATACGAGACGTTTGGCTCGCCGCTGCCCGCGGTGGTCCAAGAGGCATCGCTCGTCGACGTGCTCGACGACAGCGATCGCTACGCGGACACCGACGTTCAGGTCACAACCAAGGTGAAGCAGGTCTGCCAGAAGAAGGGCTGCTTTTTCGTCGCACAGGCGGGTGGCCATGTCGTCCGTGTTTCGTTTAAGGACTACAGCTTCTTCGTGCCGACGGACATCAGCGGTAAGACGGTGACCCTGCACGGCACCTTGAAGCGCCATGAGCTGACCCAGGCGCAAGCCAAGCACTTCAGCGAGGACGCCGGCAAGCCCGGTGCCTTCAAGCCCGGCTGGCAGTATGAAATCGTCGCCGTGTCGGTCCGCGTTCCCCGTGGTTAGCGGGGCAGTCAGCGGCAGTCCACCCAGCGCGGCGCCAGCGCCTGAAGGCAAGTTACAACCGATTCTGGACGGCGTCCCGGAGACGATGCTCTGGCCGCTTTGGAATCGCGCGGTAGAGTCGCGCCGACAGGACGCGATCATCGACGACCCCTGGGCGGTCGCGCTCGTGAAGCGTATCGACTATGACTACGCACGGTCATTCGGCAAGCCGACGGCGTTTCACCCCATCCGGGCGCGCTTTGGTGACGATCGGATCAGAGCATTCGCCGAGCGGCATGGTGACGGCGCCATCGTCGTTGCGCTTGGAGAAGGACTGGATACCCAGCGATTGCGTGTCGCGGATCCTCGCCTGCGCTGGTTCAGTGTCGATGTACCTGCGGCGGTAACGCTCCGGGAGCACATGATTGAGGGTGTTGAGAACGAGCGCCTTATCGCGGACTCCGCATTGTCTGAAGCATGGATGGATCAGGTTCCCAATGACCGCCCTGTATTCATTACGGCGCTCGGCCTGCTCATGTACTTCCAGCCCGAGCAGGTGCGCCAGTTGTTGCGACAAATCTCGGCGCGTTTTCCGATGGCTGAGCTGTGCTTCGACACGATCACACCGTTGATATCCAGAAAGACTCAGCGAGGGCTGAGGGTGACGCGACACTACACGGCACCGCCCATGCCGTGGGGCATATCCGTCGACCATGTCGAGGCATTCCTGACCACCGTAGGTTGGTCTCCGCTATCTGTGCAGACCTACGCGGATCCGTTTCCAGATCGGATGCGACTCTACAAGTGGTTATCCCACGTCGGGCCCGTGCGCAGAGCGCTTGCAGGCGGCTTGGTGCACGCGCAGTCTCGCGAGAACGTCGAGGTCTGATGGGCAGTCAGCATCTTTACTCTGCTTCCGCGCAAACCGTGCGTTGACAATCTATCTAGTGATAGGTAGATTACAGCCTCCAAGTGGAGATGATGCCCCGTGAGTGACAAGCGCGAACAACTGCAAGCCATCGCCACGCAAGCCATTCAAAAGGATGGCGTGCGCAGCGTGAGCTTCAGGACGCTTGCCGATGCGGTGGGTGTGAAGTCTGCGAGCGTGCACTACCACTTCCCGACGAAGTCAGATCTCACGCATGCCGTGGTCTCGGCGTACACAGCGACGTTCGTAGCGCGATTGGAGGCGCTCGAGCGCAAGCACCGTACCCTGTCGGGCAAGCTCAACGCGTTCACCCGAATCTTCGATGAAGTGCTGGCCGATGACGACTTGTGCCTTTGCGGCATGATGGCGGCGGAGCTGACGTCGCTGGACGCGGCCACACAGCACGCGCTCAAGAAGTTCTTTGATGAAGCGGAGGCGTGGCTGGAGCGAACCATCGACGTCCACGCTGACGAGCTCACAGCACCATTGCCCGGCAAGCATCTGGCCAAGGTGCTCATGTCGGGACTTGAAGGCGCGGTGCTACTGGACCGCGTAGCTGGCGGCGATAACCGACTGCGTGCGATGCGTGCGCTCGTGAAGGCTGTGCTCGCGTGATGGTGCCATTTTTTACCCACAAACCTATCTAGTGATAGGTCAGTTTTATAGACCAACCCCCAGAATTGAAGGAGCGAGATCATGAGTGACGTTAGTAATGACAAGAATGTGGCCCTCATCGTCGGTGGCACCACCGGCATGGGCAAAGCCAGCGCGCAGGCGCTGTTGGCGCGCGGTGCCCTCGTGCGCATCGTCGGTCGCAACGCAGATCGACTCAACGCAGTGCGTGAAGAACTGAGCCAGTACGGTGACGTTGAGACGGTCCGCGCCGACCTTTATAACGATGTCGATGTCGAGGCCCTGATCGCGTCTATCGATACTGATACGCGCAGCTACGGCTACCTCGTCAATGCAGCCGGCACGTTTAGCCCCAAGCCGTTTCTCGAGCACACCCAGGCCGACTACGACACCTACCTCGACTTGAACAAGGCCACCTTCTTCATCACCCAGGCTGTGGCGCGCAACATGGCCCGCAGCGGCGGTGGTTCGATCGTTAACATCGGCTCGATGTGGGCCAAGCAGGCTGTCAAGGCGACACCGTCGTCAGCATACTCAATGGCAAAAGCCGGCCTGCACTCATTGACGCAGCACCTGGCGATGGAGCTCGGCGACAAGGGCATTCGCGTGAATGCGGTATCGCCCGCCGTGGTTGCCACGCCGATTTACGAGACGTTCATTGATCCTGCTGAGGTCGACGAGGCGCTGGCCGGCTTCAACGACTTCCATCCCATTGGTCGGATCGGTCGGCCCGACGATGTTGCGAGTGCTGTCGATTACCTGCTGTCCGACAATGCGGGCTGGATCACGGGTACGGTTGTCGACGTTGACGGTGGCGTCATGGCTGGCCGCAACTGATCAAAGTCAGCGATTCCGGGCCCTCGACGTCTATGCTGCACCGCCGCATCGAAGACGTCGATGGGCTCATTCAGTTTTTTAATCGGCACGACCCTGTGTGTGCGTTCTAATGGTGGAGCCTCATAACCAACCGTTTTTGCAGCCAGGGGGTTTCGCATGGGAACGAATGCACTGAAATTTGTGGCGGCCGCGATCGCGGCTGCACCGCTCGCAATGAGTGGTGCGGCGCTCGCGGAAGGTACGCCAAAGTCCAATCAATTCTGGTGGCCCGAGCGTGTCGATCTGAGTCCGCTCCGTGACCACGACACGACGTCGAACGCCTACGGCGCCGACTTCGATTACGCCGAAGAATTCCGGACGCTCGACATTGACGCCGTGAAGGCCGACATCAACGCCGTCCTCACGGACTCGCAGGATTGGTGGCCTGCCGATTGGGGCAACTACGGTCCCTTCTTTATCCGCATGGCGTGGCACAGCGCTGGTACTTACCGCGTTGCCGACGGCCGCGGTGGTGCGGCAGGTGGTCAGCTGCGTTTCGAGCCGCTCAACAGCTGGCCCGATAACGCCAACCTGGATAAAGCACGTCGACTGCTCTGGCCTGTCAAGCAGAAGTACGGTCGCGCACTCTCGTGGGCTGATCTCATGGTGCTCACGGGTAACGTCTCGCTCGAGAACATGGGCTTCAACACCTACGGTTTCGCGGGTGGCCGCGAAGACGATTGGGAAGCCGATCTTGTCTACTGGGGCCCGGAGAATGAGTTCCTCGCCGATGAGCGCTACAGCGGTGACCGCAAGCTGGCGAAACCGCTGGCGGCTGTCCAGATGGGCCTAATCTATGTGAACCCGGAAGGCCCCAACGGCAAGCCGGATCCGTTGCTCGCCGCCCAGGACATTCGCGAGACCTTCGGTCGCATGGCCATGAACGATGAGGAAACCGTTGCGCTTATCGCGGGCGGTCACACGTTCGGCAAGGCACACGGTGCGGCCAAGCCCGGCGACTGCATTGGCGTCGAGCCGGCCGGTGGCCCGCTCGAAGACCAGGGCATAGGCTGGAACAACCGCTGTGGTTCGGGCAACGGCGCCGACACGATCACGAGTGGTTTCGAAGGCGCATGGTCGGCTGCACCCACGCGCTGGACGTCGCAGTACCTGGACAATCTGTACGCCTACGAATGGGTGCAGACGAAGAGCCCTGCCGGCGCGATTCAATGGATTCCGAAGGATGGCCAGGCATCGAACCTCGTGCCCGATGCGCACATCGACGGCAAGCGCAGCGCGCCGATCATGTTCACGACGGATCTGTCGCTGAAGTTCGACCCGAGCTACCGCAAAATCTCGATGCGCTTCAAGGAAGACCCCAGGGAATTCGAGGACGCCTTCGCACGTGCCTGGTTCAAGCTCACGCACCGTGACATGGGCCCACGCTCGCGCTACATCGCGGTGGATCTGCCCGACGAAGAACTGCTCTGGCAGGACCCCGTACCGGCAGTGAATCATGAACTCGTTGATGCCGATGACATCGCCAAGCTCAAGAGTCGCATTCTCGACTCGGGCCTCTCGGTGTCGGAACTCGTTAGCACGGCCTGGGCGTCTGCTTCGACCTTCCGGGGTACGGACATGCGCGGTGGCGCCAACGGCGCCCGCATTCGCCTCGAGCCGCAGCGCTCCTGGAGCGTCAACGCCCCCGACGCGCTCTACCGCACGCTGAACCGACTCGAGCGCATTCAGTCGCGCTTCAACCGCGAGGGCGGTGACACCAAGATCTCGATGGCCGACATCATCGTGCTCGGCGGTGCCGCGGCGATCGAGAAGGCGGCAGCCGATGGCGGCTACGACGTCGACGTGCCGTTCACGCCGGGTCGCACCGACGCGAGCCAGGCGCAGACCGACGTCGAGTCCTTTGAGGTGCTCAAGCCGACGGCCGACGCGTTCCGCAACTACTACGGTGAGAACAACTACCGTTCGCCGACGGCGATGCTCGTCGAGAAGGCCGATTTGCTGACACTGACGGTGCCCGAGATGACGGCACTGGTGGGTGGCTTGCGCTCGCTGGGCGCCAACGCCAACGGCAGCAAGAGTGGTGTGTTCACGGACCGCGCCGGCACGCTCAACACGGACTTCTACGCGAACCTGCTCGACATGAGCACGAAATGGGTCAAGTCAGAAACGCCCGGCCTTTACGAAGGCCGCGACTTCACGACGGGTGACCTCAAGTTCACAGCGACGCCTGTGGACCTTGTGTTCGGCTCGCACGCGGAGCTGCGCTCGATCGCCGAGGTCTACGCAGCCACGGATGGTGACCTGCAGTTTGTAGGTGACTTCGTGGATGCCTGGGCGAAGGTCATGACGCTGGATCGCTTTGATCTCGACGGTGCGCCCGAAGCGCGCCAGGTCGCGCGCCTGGACTGAGTCCAGAGCACTTCCGCTCGAGAGCGGCGTCCCGGGAAACCAGGGCGCCGTTTTTTTAGGTCACAAGATCCCAGTAGGGTCGATCTCCGAAACGCTCGCAGAGCAGTTCGACGAATAGTCGGACCTTGGCGGAGAGGTGCCGGTGACGCGGATACAACGCGGAGACCGCAAGCGGGGCGGGTTCGTGGTCGCTGAGAATCGTGCGCAGTGTGCCCGCCTGCAGGGCGTCACCCACAATGAACGTCGGCAACAAGGTGATGCCTTGCGACGCCAATGCCGCGGACTTGAGCACCTCGCCATTGTTCGACCAGAGCTTGCAGTCAATGGGCCAGGACTGCGCCCCCTTTGGCCCTGTCAGTCGCCACTGGCTTTGTACGCCTGAGTAGCCGTACTGCAGACAGCGGTGTCGCTTGAGCTCCGCGGGTGACGCGGGCTCGCCAGCCTGGTCGAGGTAGGCCGGGGAGGCCACGAGCACGCGATTGGCCGTCACGATGTGTTGCTCGATGAGGCTTGTCGAGTACGTCGGCTCGGCGATACGCAAGGTCAGATCAAAACCCTCCTCGATCGGGTCGATGAACCGGTCACTGAGCACGAGTTCGACGTGCACGTGGGGATGCGCCGCCATAAAGTTGCCGACCAGCGGCGCGAGGTGCTGCGTGCCGAAACTCATGGGCGCGTTCATTCGCAGGCTGCCCGTGGGGCGCTCCTGCAAATCGCGGACGGCGGCCGTGGCCTCATCGAGGTCATCGAGCAGCTGGCGGCTGCGCTCGTAAAAGGCGAGGCCCGTTTCCGTTGGCGTGACCTTTCGCGTGCTGCGGGTCAGCAGCTGCGCGCCCAGATCATTTTCCAGGTTGATGACTGCCTTGTTCACTACGGACCGCGACAGTCCCATGGCGCGCGCCGCAGCGGCGAAACCCGAGTGCTCTACCACCTTGTTGAAGGCCTGCATGCTCGCGAATCGATCCATAGGGCGTCCTCACATTTATTGTCGCCATTTTGAGGACAATATGTCTCCTAAATAGCTAATTGTCTACAAATTGAACTCACAGGATAATTGCGCCATCACTTAATTGGAGACGGAGGACAGCGCCATGCTTGCCATTCGACCTGCAGAAGAACGCGGTGTCGCCAACTTTGGTTGGCTCGACAGCCGCCACACCTTTTCATTCGGTCACTACCACGACCCGCGCTTCATGGGCTTCGGTCCGCTGCGTGTGATCAACGAAGACCGCGTCAAGCCGTCCCAGGGTTTCGGCACGCACGGGCACAGCGACATGGAGATCATCTCCTACGTGCTCGACGGCGCGCTGGAGCACAAAGACAGCCTGGGCACGGGCTCGATCATTCGCCCCGGTGACGTGCAACGCATGACCGCGGGCACGGGTGTGCGCCACAGCGAGTTCAACGCCTCGGACGAGGACCCCGTGCACTTCCTGCAGATTTGGATTTTGCCCGAGAAGAACGGACTGGAGCCCAGCTACGAGCAGAAGGCCTTCACAGCCGAAGACAAGCGCGGCCAGCTGCGCCTCGTCGGCTCGCGGGACGGTCGCGACCGCACGGTCACGATCCACCAGGACGTTGACCTCTACGCCTCGCTGCTTGCTGACGGCGAGTCCGTGAGCCACAGCTTCGCGGAAGGCCGTTACGGCTGGTTGCAGGTGGCGCGCGGCAGCGTGCGCCTCGACGGCAACGTGCTCAGCGCAGGCGACGGCGTCGCGCTCAAGGACGCAAGCTCGATCACGATCGATGGCGTCGACGATGCCGAGATCCTGTTATTCGACATGGTGGCCTGAACACCGCTTCGCTTTCGCAAATGACCGCGGCCAGACCGCACTTTCCGGAGACCTTCCAATGACCAACAAGCCTGAACTGCTGACGCCCGACAACGCGCAGATCATCTTCATCGACCACCAGCCGCAAATGGCCTTCGGAGTGGCATCGATCGACCGCCAGACGCTCAAGAACAATGTCGTCGCACTCGCCAAGGCCGCGAAGCTGTTCAACATCCCGACCACGATCACGACCGTAGAAACGACGTCGTTCTCGGGCTACACCTACCCGGAACTGCTGGCCGTGTTTCCCGAAAACGAGCTGCTCGAGCGCACCTCGATGAACTCCTGGGATGATCAGAAAGTCCGCGACGCACTGGCCGCCAACGGGCGCAAGAAGATCATCGTCTCGGGTCTTTGGACGGGCATTTGCAACAACATGTTTGCGTTTTCGGCGATGGCCGATGCCGGCTATGAGATCTACATGGTGGCCGATGCCTCAGGCGACACGACGCTTGAGGCCCACGATGCGTCCATGACCCGTATGGCGCAGGCCGGTGTCGTGCCCATGACGACGCTGCAGACGATCCTCGAGCTGCAGCGCGACTGGGCCAAGCGCGACACCTACGACGGCGTCATGGACATCGTCCGCGAGCACATGGGTGCCTACGGCATGGGCGTCGATTATGCCTACACCATGGTCCACAAGGCCGACGAACGCGTCGAGCACGGCCCGACCATCGATCCGGTCGCGGCTTAGCCGCGTCCGGAATCAGGATCCTGACATGGGCAACAATGACCTCTCGGTGACAGGCTTTTCCCGGCGGCAATTCGTCGCCGCCGGAGGTGCGCTCGCCGGTGCCTCCGTGTTCGGTACCGCTTCGGCGGCTGATGACGCGACTCTGGTGTTGACCGATGCCAACATCATCACTCAGGACCCGTTGCAGCCCGAGGCCAGCGCTATCGCACTGCGCGATGGTGTGGTCCAAGCCGTCGGCAGCGAGCGCCAGGTACGCGCTTACATCGGTCGAGACACTGAAGTGATCTCGGCGGGTGGGCGCACGGTGATTCCCGGGCTCAATGACAGCCACATGCACCCGACGCGCGCAGGGCGCTTCTACGCACTGGAGCTGCGTTGGGACGGCCTGCCCACGCTCGAGGCTGGACTCAACCGGATTCGCGAGAGCGCGAAGAAAACACCAAAAGGCCACTGGGTGCGCGTCATCGGCGGCTGGTCGCCGTTCCAGTTCGCGGAGCGCCGCATGCCAACGTCGGCCGAACTGACAAAGGCTGCACCCGACACGCCCGTGTATGTGCTGTTCCTCTACAGCCAGGGCTTCCTGAACAAGGCGGCGGTCGATGTCCTCGGCCTGACGCCTGGCATGCAGACACCGCCCGGTACGGCTTACGAATTCACGCCCGACGGCGGGGCGATCATTCAGGCAAAGCCGAATCCGGATCTGCTCTACGGGACGATTGGTGCCTTGCCGCCCATGACAGCCGAGCAGCAGGCCGTCTCGACGAAGCACTTCTACGCCGAGCTCAATCGCTTCGGCCTGACCAGCGTCATCGACGCAGGTGGCGGTGGGCACCACTTTCCCGAGGACTACCGCGGGTCCGAGGCGCTTGCGCTCGCCGGCGAACTGCCCGTGCGCATTTCGAAGTACCTGTTCCCCCAGGCCAAGGGGCGAGAGCTCGAAGCGTTCCGGCAGTGGACGGCCGATTGGCAGGTGAACGTGAACCGCGCCGAGGCGCTGATGAATGCCTACGTGGTGCGCGGCGGCGGTGAATTTCTCGCCTGGGCGGCCGGGGACTACGAGAACTTTCTCGATGACCGCCCGGACATTACGACACGACCGCAATGGCGGGAGCAGCTGCTGGGTGTCACGCGGCACCTTCTGGCGAATCGCTGGCCGCTGCGCATTCACGCGACCTACGATGAGAGCATCAACCATATCCTCGATGTTTTCGAGGCTGCGCACACGCAGGAAGTGTCCGAGGGGCGACTTGGGTTTGGCGGTATTCGATTCGCCATCGACCATGGTGAGACCCTGCAGCGCCCGACACTGGGGCGCATCAAGGCGCTTGGAGGTGGCATGGCGATGCAGGCGCGCATGGCCTATGCCGGCGAGTACTTCCTCGATCGTTACGGTAAAGCGGCCACACGACGCGCACCGCCGTTGCGCGATGTGATTAACGCGGGTCTGCCGCTGGGTCTCGGTTCTGACGCGACGCGTGTGGCGAGCTACAACCCCTGGCTTACCCTGTACTGGGCAACGACGGGGCGCAGCATCGGCGGCACGTTGTTGCATGGGCCAGAGCAACAGCTGACCCGACGTCAGGCGCTGTTCCAGCACACGGTGGGTTCGGCCTGGATCAGTCAGGAAGAGGTGCTCAAGGGTCGGCTCAAGCCAGGACAGTTTGCTGACCTTGCCGTGCTTAACGCGCCGTATCTTGAGGTTGACGATGAAGATCTGCGTACGATCGAGAGCGAGCTTACCGTCACGGGCGGCCGCATCGTGCATGCGAGTGGAGACTTCATCTCGCGCGCCCCGGACCTGCCAGCGATTAAGCCTGCGTGGTCACCTGTAGCCGAGTATGGTGGCTTCTACAGCGCGGCGGGCACCGCGGCGAGCTATTGATGCTGGACGACTAGAGGCGCACGACATGAGAGACGGCCACGAAGCCCTCAACGGCGATCTCGAGGCGCGCGTTGCCGTCGACACCAAAGCCATGGACTGGTCGGCGAGTCCGAGCGGCACCGTCTGGCGCAAACGTATGCACCTGGTTGGGCCGCCCGAGGCGGGGCAGGTGACCTCGGTCGTACGCTATCAGCCCGACGCGTCTTTTCCCGCGCACGATCACCCGGAGGGCGAGGAGATCCTGGTGCTCGACGGCGTCTTTTCAGACGAGCATGGCGATTGGCCCGCCGGAACCTACCTGCTCAACCCTGAGGGCTTTCATCACGCTCCGTTTTCGAAGCCCGGGTGCACCTTGCTCGTAAAGCTCCGGCAGTTTCCCGGGCTCGATCGCGAGCATCATGTGATCGATACCGATGCGCTGACGTGGGAGCCGGGCGGAGGCATCGGTGTTGCGCAGAAGCCCCTGTATTCGCAGACCGGCTTCAGCGACCGCATGGCACTGGAGCGCTGGGATGCCGGCGCTGAACCCGACCTGCGAAGCGATGCCGGCGGCATCGAGTATTTTGTGATCTCCGGCGCTTTCGAAGACGACGCGGGCAGCCATGAAGCGGGCACTTGGCTGCGCTTGCCCGCAGGCCAGGTCCATACGCCGCGCAGTGCGGCAGGCTGCACGCTCTACGTGAAGCGGGGCGGGCTTCACTACCTGCGCGGCGTGGACTGACGCGCCACTCGAGCGCCGCCTTCTTGTCTACGCGTATCCGGTTCTGCGGTGACGCGGAGATCACCTGCGCGGTGCTCACACTTCTTTACACTGCCTGCCGCTCGCTGACGGTCAACCGACTAGCCTCTGGGGCGTTGAATACGCACACCCCCGGAGGCACCACCATGAATATCATCCCCGCTGCGATGGCAACACTTGCCATCGTGCTCATGTTTACCGCGGCGCACGCCGAACCGACACCCGAGGCACAGGCCGCCATCGCCGAACGCCTGTCCCAGACTGCGGAGGCCCTCGCGCTCACCGATGACCAGCGCGTGTCATTCGCCGAGGTACTCGAGCGGCAACTGCTCGCCCAACGCGATCTGCTGATCAGCTACGGCATCGACCCCGCAGATGCGGGGGCCGGCCTGGCTGAACTCGGACGCGGCGAGCGCCGCGAGCTTCGCAAAGCGCTGGACGCCTTGCGTCGTGAGACCACCGACGCCCTGTCTGAGGTCCTCAGTGAGGACCAGCTCGAGACCTTCTCGGAGCTTGAAGCAGAGCGTCAGGCGGCACAGCGCGCCGAGATGCGCGACCGAATGCGCGGGAGATTCTGATGCAAGCCCTGCAGAGTCTCTTCGCCGTTGTGTTTCTCGTGTCGGTGTTCTCGGAGTACCGCTGGGCCCGACGCCAGGCGCACGAGGTCTACAACCTGCGCGAAACGCTGAGCAATCTCTCGATGGCCGTCGGCAACGGACTCATCAAGCCGCTGACACTGGCCTGGGGTTTGTTGCTCCTGTCGGCTGTGGAGAGCTGGCAGATCTGGCGTTTGCCTGAGGGGCTCGGCAGCTTCATCGTTACGTTTGTGGTCGTTGACCTCGCATATTACGGGTACCACCGTGCGTCGCACGAAGTTGCCGCGCTTTGGACTCTGCACTACACCCACCACTCGAGTCCCTGGATGAACCTGACCACGGCGTTGCGCCTCAATTGGGTCGCCAAGTTCGTAAGCCCCGTGTTTTTCCTGCCGCTCGTGCTTGTCGGGTTTTCGCCCATCTACGTGTCGGCATCGCTGGCACTCGGCTTGCTCTTCCAGTTCTTTCTGCACACGGAAGCTGTGGGCAAACTGGGTCGGTTTGAAGGCATGTTGCTCAACACGCCGTCGGCGCATCGCGTGCACCACGGCGCCAACGACGAATACATCGACCGCAATTACGCCGGTGTGTTCATCGTCTGGGACCGTCTGTTCGGCACCTACACACCGGAATCGGCGCCGGTGCGCTACGGCGTGACGACGGGCTTCGCGGGGCACAACCCGTTCGTTGTGCAGTTTCGACCGCTCTGGCAGTTTGTACGGGGACGGTGGCGTCGCGAGCGCCATGTCCGCAGGGTTCCAGATGCACCTCTGCTCCCCTGAGATGGCCGCGCGGATGGACACGATGACCGATTCGAACATCAATGTGCTGCTCGTCGATGATGACGTCGCCTTCACCGATCTTGTTGCGGAGTTTCTGGATGCCGAAGGCGGATTCTCCGTCACGCGTCGCCACGACGGCGCGGCAGGCGTGGCCGAGGCGAATGCAGGTGCGTTTGATGTGATCGTGCTCGACGTCGGTCTACCCGAGCTTAATGGTTTCGAGGCGCTGCGCCGGATTCGTGACGCCGTGGACACACCCGTGGTCATGTTGACAGCACGCGGCGACGACATCGACCGCATTCTCGGGCTGGAAATCGGCGCCGATGACTACGTGCCCAAACCCTGCAATCTTCGCGAGCTCGTGGCGCGGATCCGAGCGATCCTGCGTCGCCAGGCGCGCGTCGATAGCGTCGATTCGGCGGCGGAAGTGCTGCGTGTGGGTGATTTGCGCCTGGAGCCCGGTGCGCAGTCGGCCGTGTTGGGTGACACCGCGGTGGCGCTCACGGGCGCTGAGTATCTCGTGCTTGAAGTGCTGGTCCGCGACGCGGGTACGGTGGTGTCAAAAGATGCGATCGCGCGGCACGCGCTGGGCCGCCGCATCATGCCTTACGACCGCAGCGTTGATGCACACATCGCCAACCTGCGCAAAAAACTCGGGCCGCTGCCCGAGGGCCGTCAGCGGATCAAGACCGTGCGCGGTCGTGGCTATCTCTACGTGTCCACGGCATGAGTCGGTTCTTCTGGCGCATCCTGCTCTCGACGTGGTTCGTCGTGGCCGTCACGACGGCGGTGTCGCTCTGGGTGGCGACGCTCATGCCGGCGTCGGACCCCACGGTGGCTTCCGGGCACCGAATGGATCGACTGGTCGCGCTCGTGGCGCGCGACCTGCGCGCCGCACAGTCGGGACCGATGGCGGGTGACCCGCTGGGCGCGGCACGCGATGCCGCGTTGGACCTGGCGCCCCTGTTTGATGTGTTCATTCTTGCGCCCGATGGTCGCGACGTGCTCGGCCGGGACGTATCGGAAGACGTCCGCGATACCTTGCAGAAGGGTGTCGATCATCGCGATGGCATCGATGCGCTGCTCGCACCGCGCATCGTCTACGAGAATACGGATCTTGCGGGCTATGCGGTTGTGGCCGTCGAGCCGGTCGCACCGGTAAGCCGGGCGCTGGCGCGACGCGACGTCCGCTTGGTCCAGTTGGCGCTACTGGCCATCGCCAGTGCGTTGGCAGCCGTGCTGCTGGCCCGGTTCGTCGTCCGCCCCGTGCGGGCCTTGCAGCAGGCAGGGCGCCAGGTTGCAGCCGGAGACCTCACGGTTCGTGTCGCGCCCCGTGTTGGCGCGCGCAAGGACGACATTGCCCAGCTTGCGCACGACTTTGATGCGATGACGGCGCGCATCGACACCTTGTTGTCGTCACAGCAACGGCTCATGCGGGATGTGTCGCACGAGCTGCGCTCGCCGCTCGCCCGGTTGCAGGCGCTCATCTCCATTGCGCGACAGTCGGGCTCCGACGACGACCTCGAGCGGCTTGATCGCATGGAAGCCGAGCTCGAGCGCCTCGACACGCTAATCGGCGACATTCTGATGTTCGCGCGGCTCCAGGTACGCGCGGAAATCGAGCGCCACCCAACGGATATTGTCGACCTTGTGCAGACCGTCTGCGATGACGCCGCTATTGAGGCGCAGGCCGAGCACAAGCAAGTGGTGTTCGAAGCCGAAGAGACGCCCGTCATTGAGGTGGACAGTGGGCTCATACACAGCGCCATCGACAACGTCGTAAGGAATGCGCTGCGGCACACGCCCGCGGCGACGGCCGTTCGTGTTCGTGTCGACAGCAACGGCGCCCGTGTCCGGGTCACGGTCGAAGATGACGGACCGGGCGTTCCGGAATCGTCGCTCGCGGAGATCTTTGAGCCTTTCGTGCGCGTCGGCCGCGCGCCATCGGGGCGCAATCCTTCGGGTGGTATCGGGCTCGCCATCGCGCAGCGCAGCGTGCGTTTGCACGCAGGCGTCATCCGCGCCAGCAACCGGGAGCCAAGCGGACTGCGCGTCGAGATTGTCCTGCCAACCCTGCACTGAGTCGGCAATGCGTTAAGCTCCGGCGCTAGGGATAAGAAGACCGCTCGAAGAGCTGGGGGGCTCATGCATCTCGAAGCGCTGGACCTGGGCGTCGTTGCCGCCTACGCAGTTTTCTTGCTCGTCATCGCGCAGTGGGTGTCGCGAGAGAAGGCGGGGCACAGGAAAAATGCGACCGATTACTTCCTGGCAGGCCGATCGCTGCCCTGGTGGGCTATCGGTGCGTCGCTGATCGCGGCCAACATTTCGGCTGAACAGATCATCGGCATGTCGGGTTCCGCCTGGGTCATGGGCATCGCCATCGGTGCCTACGAGTGGATGGCCGCGCTGACACTGGTCGTGGTCGCAAAGTGGCTGCTGCCGGTCTTCCTCAAGCACGACATCTACACGATGCCGCAGTTTCTCGAGGCGCGGTACGACCATCGTGTTCGCAATGTCATGGCCTGCTTTTGGCTTGGCATCTACGTGTTCGTGAACCTGACGTCGATACTCTGGCTCGGTGCGCTAGCGCTCAACACTGTGGCGGGCGTGGACCTCACAGTCGGGCTCGCGGCGCTGGGCTTGTTCGCAGCCGCGTATTCACTTTACGGCGGCCTCAAGGCCGTTGCGTTGACCGACATCATCCAGGTCACGCTGCTTGTATTTGGCGGCATCCTCATCGCCTGGATATCACTAGACGCGGTGTCCGACGGCCAGGGCGCGATTGCCGGATTCAAGACGCTGGTAGAACGTACACCGGAGCGCTTCGATCTGATCTTCACCAAGGATTCGCCGCACTACATGAGCCTGCCGGGTCTGTCTGTACTCCTCGGCGGCATGTGGATCATGAATCTGTCCTACTGGGGCTTTAACCAATACATCATCCAGCGAGCGTTGGCGGCCAAGGACACGCGAGAAGCGCAGAAGGGCATCTTGTTTGCGGCGTTTCTGAAGATGTTGATGCCGATCATCATCGTCTTGCCCGGCGTTGCGGCGGCCATCCTGGCGCCCGATCTCGAGGCACCCGATCGTGCCTACCCGACGGTGATGAATTTGCTGCCCACGGGGATACTCGGTCTCGTGTTTGCCGCGCTCATCGCGGCCATCGTGTCGTCGCTGGCATCCATGATGAATTCCATCGCGACCATTTTCACGATGGACTTGTACCGACACTTCACCGCTGTCGAAGGGCCGGCGCTCGTGCGCACGGGCCGCATTGTGAGCTTCACAGCGATCGTCATTGCGATGCTCGTCGCGAAGCCGTTGCTCGGTAATTTCAAGGAAGCCTTCCAGTACATCCAGGAGTTCACAGGCTTCTTCACGCCGGGCGTGTGCGCGTTGTTCCTGTTGGGTTTCTTCTGGCCGAAGACAACGTCGAACGGCGCGCTCGCGACAGCACTGGGTTCCGCGGTCTTGTCGCTGGCCTTCAAGCTCGCCTGGCCCGGGCTGCCATTCATCGATCGCGTTGGGCTTGTCTTCGTGCTCTGCATTCTTGTAGGCATCGGCGTCTCGGCAATGCAGGGTGCCGAGTCGCACCCCGATGCCATCGATTACGAGACGGTCGACACGCGAACGACGACGGGCTTCAACGTCGGTGCGTTGGCGATCCTGGCCATGCTGGCGGCGCTGTACGCGACCTGGTGGTAAGCGGGCGTCGCGAGCGCGGCACTATTGCAACGCGTTGGTACGCTCGACGAGCTCGAGGACTTTGCCCGTGCTGTAACCGCGGTCGTGGAACCAGATGATAGTCCCCGCGGCATCGAGCACCATGACACGCGCGTTGTTGCCGTTCTCTGTGCCCGTAAGCTCGGCGACGGGCTTGGCGGCGCTGCCGTAGAGCGTGACGACAACGCTCCAGTCTTCGCGTGGGATACCCGAGCGCATACCATCGTCGATGAAGCCCGACGCGAGCGATGGCACGAGGCCGGGAATGGTGGGTACTTCAAGCAGCGGCGCTTTGAGCCCGGCCTGCGCCATGCCGAGCAACCAGCGGTCAATGTCGAACTGGGTGTCTTGCTTGTAGCCAATAAGCAGCACGGCGGGCTGGCCGCGCAACGCGTCAGGCAGGGTGACTGATTCGCCCTCAAGCGATTCGCCGGAAACCCTCGGGAACGACTCGCCGACAGGATCGCGGTTCGGCAGCGTGCTGGAGCATGCGCCCAGCAGCATTGCGGTAATCGCCAACAGCCAGCGTGTTCGCTGCGCGATATTGCTGTGTATTGCTGCCATGGTGTGTCTCCGTCAATTCCTGCTCACGATTTCGGTACAGCGCTACCTGTGGATGCCGCGCCGCGCTGCAGTGTGGCAGACTGACAGGCGAGGGGGACATGGAGAAACCGCATGGCGGGATCTCGGGCGCGGCCCAGGTGGGCTGCATGAGCGCGCGCGCAAGCGTGTTCGAGGCCGTGGCGCGCGGCTGGATTGCGGTTGGCGATGCGGGCCGTGCGCTGGCGCACGCCGGCGGCATCATTACGGCCGACGAATGGCGCCGTTTCGGGCGCGCATTTTTGTTGGGATGCGGTCTGCTCGCGCTCGCGTTGGGGCTCGCATTTTTCGTGGCCTGGAACTGGGCCGACCTGCATCGATTCGCAAAGCTGGGCCTCGTGGCGAGCTGTTTGGTGCTCGCACTCGGTGCGCGCCTCTGTGCAAGGCGCGGCAGTGTGTTGGCGACGGCGCTCGTGCCCGTGCAGCTGTTGCTCATCGGCGTCCTGCTCGCGCTCACGGGGCAGATCTACCAAAGCGGTGCGGACCGCTGGGAGCTGTTCGCGCTTTGGGCTGTGATCGCCTTGCCGCTCGTCGCCAGCGAACGCTCCTTCTTTGGCTGGTTGCCCTGGCTCGGGCTCGTGAACATGGCGGCGATGCTCTGGGCGGATACGCGGCCACTGGGTCTGAGCTTTCTCTGGACCGATAGCCTGGCGCTGTATTGGCTGTTGGCGGCGATCAACGGTGTCGCCGGTGTGCTTGCCGCGCGTGGCGTGTTGGTGTGTGAGCGCGACTCCTGGGCGTCGGTGCTGGCGCGCATGGCGCTGGTCGGCGCTGGCGCTTGCCTGACCGTGGTCGCCGTTGCCGCCGTCTTCAGCAATAACCAGTACATCGCGGCCTCGTTTGCGGGCTGGGTCGGGTTCCTGGCGCTGCTCTGGTACCGCTATCGACGCGTTGAGATTGATCTACCGCTCATGGCGGGCTTTGCGCTCTCTATCTGCATCGTCGTTTTCGCCATTGCTCTGCGGCTGGCGGCCGAGGTGTCAAACGACTTCTCGCTGGGCCACGCCCTGCTTTTGGCCCTGTTCATTCTCGCGCTTGCCACGGTGGCCGGGCGCTGGTTGCTCGGTCTGCAACGTGAGGGTGAGTCATGAGCCGTCGCAAACGCTGTTGGCAATCGCTGGTCGATGCGGGCCTCATGGCCGAGCCGCCTGAGACGCCGTTGACGCCGCCCTGGTACGTGCGCGCGTTGCAAGGCTTCGGCGCCTGGGTGGCCTCGCTGTTCGTCGTTTTAGGTCTGCTGCTCATGTTCAACGGCGTCGAGGAGGCGGGCCTCGCCGTCATCGGCGTGCTGTCGCTGATCGGTGCCTTCGCGTTGCTGCGCAGCGAGGGCGGCGACTTTCTCTACCAGGCCAGCATTGCGCTGAGTCTCTCTGGGCAACTGTGTATCTCCCTGGCGGCGGGACAGGCTTCCGATACGCTGGCGGCAGCGTTGATTGCCGGCGGCGTGGCGGTTGCACTGATCTTCCTGCTCAACGACTTCGCACATCGGCTCATCGCCACGCTCGTGCTGACGGGTGCCGTGTTCGTCGCGGCCGTCGACTTGAACCTGGAGCGCCTGGCCGTGCCCGTGCTCGCCGTGCCGTTTGCGGGCCTGTGGGCTACGGAGGCGCGCTGGGGCGCGCGCCGCGGATTGTTCGAGCCCGTCGCACTCGGCCTGGGCTTCGGCTTGCTTGCGGGTGCGCTGTTCGCGTTGCGACTGGGCACACACGGCTTGCCCGAGTCGGTCGTGGCACAGGTCATCCGCGTCATCGTGGTGCTGGCGGCATTGGGCTACGTGCTGCTGGGCGTGCTCGAAGACTCCCGGCTCGAGGGCTCGCGTCGCTGGCCCACCTGGGCCGTCGCAATGGTCGCGGCGCTGGCCGTCGAACTCGGGGTGGCCAACGCCGCGACGGCATTACTCGTGTTTGTCGCGGCCATGCGCGGGCAGCGCGAGTTCCTCACGGTGGCCGCGATGCTTGCGCTGCTCGTGCTCATCTCACACCGCTACTACACGCTCGAACTCAGCCTGCTCGCCAAGTCGCTCTGGCTGATCGGGGCCGGTGTCGTGCTGCTTGCGTTGTACGGCGTTGCGCGGCGACTGTGGCGCACGGCGTCGGGCGAGGCGGCGCCCAGTACCTGGTCGCCGGGTATCGCCATCGGACCCATCGCGAGCGTCATCGTCTGCCTGGGGCTCGCAGGCTTTGGCGTGTTCCGAAATGAAGGCGTGATTTCGCGTGGCGACGTCATGGTTCTGGAGCTGGCGCCCGTCGACCCGCGTTCGCTGATGCAGGGCGACTACATGCGGCTCAATTTCGCTGTGCAGCGGACCGTGCGCCAGCAGCTGCGCGGTGCACCCGCACAGCGCGGTTGGGTCGTGCTTCGAACGGACGACGACGGTGTGGCCCGTTTTGTTCGGCTGGCGTCATCGAGGCCCGTGCCAGCGCCCGCCAGCTTTGCGCTGCGTTACGGTTGGGACGGGCGTCGCGTGAACATGCTCACGGACGCGTTCTTCTTCGAAGAAGGTTCAGCCGAGGTGTTCGATGCAGCGCGCTTTGGTGGGTTCCGCGTCGATGCGCGCGGCAACGTGATTCTTGTGCAGATGCTCGACGAGACCCAGCAGGCGCTGGGCGCTCAGTACTGATTCGCTAGCGTCGGCAAGCGCGGCATCGCCCACGGGTTACGCGTTGTATTTGGGCGATACCGCGATTGCGTCAGCTAGTCCCTCAGTCGTCCCCCTGAGCCGTGGTCGGCATCGACAGGTCGCTGCGCTCGGTCCACACCGTGAACGTCGAGGCGGCCATGCCGGAGCCAAATTTCTTGAACATCTTCTCCGCTTTCTCTTCGGAGCCTACGTGTTCCGCGACGAACTCGAAGAAGCTCGTCTCGGGCGGTGTCATATCCGCAAAGTCAGCGTAGGGGCTGACCACCATGAGCATGGGCTTGCCACCGATACGCGTGAGCCACAGCCAGTCTGACTGTTCGCCCCAGCCGTTCTCGAGTGCGATCATGCTCATCTTTTTGCGCGCGTTTTCGGAGGCCATACCGGCCCCTTCCTTGAGCTTCCAGGCCGTCACGCCGTAGTACTTCGCCGGATCGGCGTCCTGCGGCATGTGGCTGTGCTTCCAGTCGTTGCGCTCCATGTAGTGCTCATAGCTCGCGACGTACTGGTGCACGGTCTCGTTCCAGTGGTCAGAGAAGCCCTTGTCCGTCGTGAACGCTACGTAGCGGTCCTGGTCTGCAAACTCGTGGCAGCAGGAACGGAACTGGTAGACGCCCATATCGTTGCCCATCACCGGCACGTAGACCCGCCATTCGCGCGGATCACCTTGTGACGCACGCATGGCCATGTGCGTCTTCAGGCTCTCCTCGAACTGCATTTCCATGCCTGCCTTGGGCACCATGAGCCACACATCGCTCAATGGTTTGCGCTCGTCGCCAGCATCCTGCGCGAATGCCGGTACTGACAGCGCCAGGCACAGTGCAGCTGCGACCGTGCCAAGTAGTGTGCTCGTCCTCATCTCGATTCCCCCAATCGTGAAACAGCCCGACATCCTGTGCCGAGCGAAAGACGCGCTTCCCGTCTGTCGAGTATACGTCTAATCCGTTTCTACGGTAACGAGTTCACTCGGCGAGCCGCCACAGATACCAGCTCGCGACGCTGCGCCAGGGTCGCCAGGGCTCCATGAAGTCAATGAAATCAGTGCCTTGCGGACGCTCGTCCAAATCGTGCAGCCGCTGCAGACCTCGCTGTAGTCCCAAATCACCGGGTGCTGCCACATCTGGGCGTCCAAGACCGAACATGAGGAACATCTGGGCTGTCCAGAGGCCCACGCCCGCGTGTTGGGTGAGGTCTTCGATGACGGCGTCGTCGGTCATTTGGGCCAGCGCGCGGAAGTTGATGTCGCCCGCGACAGTGGCCTGCGCCAGTCCCTGCAGGTAACGGGCTTTGCTGGCCGAGAGCCCGGCCGCACGCAATCTGGGTGTGGGCAGCGACGCAATCGCGGCCGCCTCGAGACGCCCGCCCGACAGCGTCGCCACGCGCTTGCCAATCGTGCGCGCCGCGGCCGTGGACAATTGCTGCCCGATGATGGAGCCGCCCAGGCATTCGAACGCCGTGCGTCGGCCGCGGTCCATGGGACAACGGGGATGCGCCTTGATGACTCTTGCCAGGCCTTTGTCTCGCGCAGTCAGCTCGCGTAATGCGCGCGCCATGAGCGCCTTATTCATGCGTGTCTTCACGGGCCACCCGGCTTTCGTCAACGAGCGCTCTATAATGCGCGGCGCGCCGGGTTCGCGACAACGGCGATCAGTCTTATGAGCAAGAAACGAAAGACCAGCAAAAAAAAGGCGGCCAAGCGCAAACCTGCGCGGCGATCGACGGCGCGCAAGACTCGTAAGCGGCGCCCCGCGCGTCCCTGGTGGCGGCGGCACTGGATCCTGTCCTCGCTGGGCGTGGCCACGCTCGCCTTTGGTATCTGGGCACTGTGGCTCGACTACCAGATCACGGCGCGTTTCGAGACGCGGCGCTGGGATTTGCCCGCGCGCGTCTACGCCCAGCCGCTTGAGCTCTACGCGGGTCGGCGCCTCGCGCCCGATCAGCTCGTGTTGCATCTGCACCAGCTCGGTTATGCGGCTGACGCCAGCCTGAGTCGACCGGGCTCGTACCGACGTGATGGTGCGCGCTTTGAGATCTACCGACGTGCCGCCGAGTTCTGGGACGGCAAGGAGACAGCGCGCAGGCTCCGTGTGGGCATCACAGACGACCGGGTTGCAGCGCTCAGCGTTTCCGGCCGAGACGCGGCGGTCGTACGACTCGATCCGCTCGTGATCGGCAGCCTGTTCCCCGCGCACGGCGAGGACCGCGTCGTGCTCGAGCCCGACACCGTGCCCGCGTTGCTGGCCGATACGTTGCGACTGGTCGAGGACCGCCGCTTCGAGCAGCATCACGGCCTCGACGTACGCGCCATCGCGCGAGCCGCATTGGCAAATCTGCGGGCGGGTGGCATTCGCCAGGGCGGCAGTACGCTGACGCAACAACTCGTTAAGAGTTACTTCCTGACCAACGAACGGACGTTCCGACGTAAGGTGCGCGAGGCTGTCATGGCCGTGCTGCTGGAGCTGCGCTACGACAAGCGCGAGATTCTCACGGCCTACGTGAACGAGGTTTACCTGGGCCAGGACGGCGCGCGTGCGATCCACGGCTTTGGTCTCGCGAGTCAGTTCTATTTCGCGCGGCCGCTGTCTGAGCTTGATCCGGCACAGGTCGCCACGCTCGTGGCACTCGTACGCGGTCCGTCGTTCTACGACCCGAATCGATTCGCGGACCGGCTGCGCGAGCGCCGCGACCGCATTCTCAACACCATGGCCGAAACGGGCGTCATCGACGAGGCGGCGCGCGATCGCGCGCTGGCGACACCATTGGCCGTGGCCGACCGCAGTGCCTCTGAGGCCGCGTACTTTCCGGCGTTCGTTGATGTGGTTCGCCGCCAGCTGGAACGCGACTACGACGACGCCGACCTGCGCCGCGAGGGTCTTTCCATCCACACGACGCTGGACCCGCTGGCACAGGCGCTCGCGCTGACTGAGCTCGATGCGCACCTGGCACGGCTCGAAGCGGCCGGGGCACCCGAACTGCAGGGTGCCGTGGTCGTGGCCGATCCGCGCGTCGGCGAATTACACGCGCTCGTCGGTGGCCGCGGTCGTGGCGGCTTTAATCGGGCGCTCGATGCAAGACGGCAGGTGGGTTCACTAATCAAGCCCATCGTGTACCTGGCCGCGCTCGAGTCGGGTGACTGGCACATGGCCTCGAGCGTTGAGGATGCGCCCGTCGAGATTGCGCAGGAAGACGGTAGCCTCTGGTCGCCGCAGAACTTCTCGGGTGAGCACGAGGGCGAGATGCCCCTGGTGCGGGCCCTGGCCGAATCGGTGAACGTTGCCTCGGTGCGCGTGGGCATGTCGACGGGGCTCAAGCGCATTGCGGGAACGCTGCGCCAGCTCGGTGGCCCGGACATTTCGCAGCCATACGGCTCACTGACGCTGGGCGCTGTGGAGATGTCGCCCGTCGACGTGGCCAACGTGTACCTGTCTCTGGGTTCCGGCGGGCTGCGGCCACCGCTTCGCGCCGTGCGCGAGGTTGTGGGCGGGGACGGCGACACGGTGCAGCGGTATCCGCTCACCATCGACACCGTGGCAGACGGTGCTGCGCTCTATGCCTTGAACACGGCCCTTGTGGCGACGATGACGCGCGGTACGGGGCGGGCGGCAGTCTTGCCCGAGGGCCTGGTGGCCGCCGGCAAGACGGGTACGACCAATGACTTTCGCGATGCCTGGTTTGCGGGCTACACGGGCGATCGGCTGGGCGTCGTCTGGGTCGGTACCGACGACAACGCGCCGACGGGGCTCACGGGGTCCCGCGGCGCCTTGCCGGTCTGGTCTGCCGTCATCGCTGAGCTGTCAGGCGAGCCGCTGCGCTTGAGCGTGCCTGAGGGCATGGTGGCTGCGTCCGTGGACTACGCGACGGGTCGCCAGGTCGCAGCGCGTTGCGATAACGCCGTTACACTGGGCGTGCCCGAGGACGTGCGGCTCGACACGCAGCGAGGCTGCGGTGGACGCGGCGTTGCGGCGCGGGCGCTGGACTGGCTCCGAGACCGACTATGACGACGAATCTTCACCGATCGATGGCGCTGGCGGTATTGCTGGCCCTCTGTGCGGGCTGTTCCCTGACCCAGCCGCCCTCAGGTGTTGGCGCGGAGCCCAGTGCCACAAAAGTCCCGTCCGCACCGTCGGCGCCCGGCACCTCGGAGCCGGAGATGGGGGCTGTGCATCCTGCAGCAGCGCAGTTCCTCGCTGACGCGCGCAACTGGCGCAAACTCAACAACACGCCGCGCGCTGCCGCCTCCATGGAACGCGCGATTCGCATCGACCCGCGTCACCCGGAACCCTGGCTCGAGCTTGCGCGGCTCCGCTACGAAGGCGGCGATATCTCGCAGGCCGAGAACCTGGCGCTCAAGGCGCGCAGCCTCGCGCCGCGCGACTCAGAGTGGTTTGCGGCGGCCGAAGACCTGCTGATTTCGATTTCGACGCAACCGCGCTGATTGGCGTCTTGCTTTCAGGCCGTGCAGCGCTGAGAATCGCGCACCCGCCGTCACTCGCACTTCGCCATGTGGTTCAAGAATCTCCGCGCCTACCGCCTGACCTATGACACGGGACTGACGCCCGAAGCGCTTGAGAGCGCGCTTGCCGACGCGGTGTTTTCACCCTGCGGCAAGGTGGACCTGGCAAGGGCGGGCTTTGTCGCACCGTTGGGTGATGTGGGCACGATGCTGACGCACACGGTCGCGCAGAGCACCATGGTCTGTCTGCGCCGCCAGGAAAAGGTGCTGCCGCCCGCGGCTATCGCCGAACAGGTCTCGGAACGCGTTGCGGCGCTCGAGGCGCGCGAGGGTCGGCCTGCGCAACGGCGCGAGCGCACGGCACTCAAGGACGAGGTGACGCTGGACCTGTTGCCGCGTGCGTTGACGCGGTCCGAGCGCATTTACGCCTACTTCGACTTGCAGCGGAAGTTCCTGCTCATCGACGCGGCCAGTGAACGCAAGGCGGAGCTCGTCCTGGAGCACCTGCGCGCCGCGCTCGATACGCTGCCCGTCGTGCCGCTCGACTGCCACGGTGACACGGCGTCGATCATGACGCGCTGGGTCACGAACCGCCCCGAGGCGGGCTTCGAGCTCGACCAGGAAGTGGAGCTCACAAACAGCCGCGAGGCGCGCAACGTCGTGCGTTGCCGTTACCAGGACATCGACAGTAAGGAAGTGCTGGGCCACATCGAAGCCGGCAAGCGTGTCACGCGCCTGGCGCTGTCCTGGCGGGAAGCCATCCGCTTTGTGTTGTCCGAGGACTTCGTGCTGCGGCGCCTGCGCTTCGACGCCAAGATCACCGACCACGGCGACGGTGAAGCGGACGACGTCGCAGGCAGCTTCGACCAGGACTTCGCGGTCATGGCCGTGCAGGTCGGTGGCCTGCTCGACACGCTGCTCGAGGGCTACGGCGGCATGGAGAAACTCTGATATGGCGCGCGTGGTGTTCCTGAGCCAGGACTCGATGGAAGGCTACATCTGTGACGACGACGTGGCCGTGCCCGCCTGCGCCGATCTGGGCATCGCGGTGGAGACGCTGAGCTGGCGCGCCGACGTCAACTGGTCCGACTACGATGCCGTCATCGTGCGCTCAACCTGGGACTACCAGCGCCATGCCGAGGCCTTTCTCGAAGCGTTGGCCCGCATCGAGGGGGCGACGCGGCTCGCCAACGCCCGTGAGCTCATGCGCTGGAATCTCGACAAGCGCTACCTGGCCGAGCTCGAGGCGCGCAGCGTCCCCATCGTGCCAACGGAGTTTGGTGAGGGCATGACGGCCGAAGCGCTCGACGCGCGTCTTGCAGAAACCTCGAGCGAGTGCGTGATCAAACCGGTTGTGAGCGCGGGCGCGGAACGCACCTACCGCGTGACACCCGATGCGCCGGCCGAACGCCGCGCCGAAGTCGTTGCGGGCCACGCCGAAAGTGTCTGGATGTGGCAGCCATTCCTGCCGCAAATCGTCGATCCGGGCGAATACTCGCTGTTCTTTTTCAACGGCGTGTTCAGCCACGCCATCATTAAGACACCAAAGCCCGGCGACTTCCGCGTTCAGGAAGAGTTTGGTGGCGACATCCGGCTCATCGATGCGCCTGAGGCTATGCGCGCCGCGGCTGATCGCGTGATGGCCAGTCTCGACACCGATACGCTCTACGCGCGCGTCGATCTCGTCGACGATGGCGCGGGCGGCTACTGGCTGATCGAGCTTGAGCTCATTGAGCCCTCGCTTTACCTGCGCAAGGACCCGGGCGCGCCCGCGCGTTTCGCGCAGGCTGTTGCCAACTGGCTGGGCTGAGACCAGGTCGTCTGTCAGCCCGCTTGCGGTGCCGGCACGTCGGTGGCTGCGGGCTGACGTTCGCGCCGAGCTTCACGTTTTTTGTCCGGGCCGCGCTGCGTCGGAAGCCGGCTCGATACGGCCAGACAGGCGACGCCAAGTAGCAACAGCACGGCGTCAACGAGCGGGGCAGCTGCGTGGCCATCAATGAGCGTCTGCCAGGGCATCGTGCCCGCCTGAATGGCACTAACGACCGGAAGTCCAATGAGCGCAATACCCGTGGCACCCAATAACCGTCGCGTGGTGCGGTAGTTGTTGCTGGCGACAAAGGCGTAGCCGATCACGGCAAACCAGACGGCAAAGTACACGCTGCCGATCCAGACAATGCGGCTGTCCTCGGCACCCGTGTAGAACGCGTCGGCATAGAAGATCGCCGCTGACGCAACCACAACGCCCATGCATACACCGACGGTCAGTCGAGAGAGTCGGTCATAGAATGCCGGGCTACGTTTGCCCTCGGAGCTGTTCGCGCGGCGCTCGATCCACACCATGTTGCCCAGCGCGACCATCGACGCGAGCCCGATCCCCAGGAAGAAATAGAGCAATTTCAGCGCGATGCCGCCATAGGTGCCGTAATGCAGTGGTGTCACGGCTGCCAGTACGCGGGTTTCCGGGGACGGTGCATTCAACCCAGTCAACGGCAGCGGGGCGCCCGTGACGCCGCTGATACGTTCCTGCTCGTAGTACATGAGCTCAGTGTCAGGCTCGTAATTCACCGTGTACTCGGCGTTCTCGTCACCCCAGAAGTTGATAAAAACGCTGGCTGGCAGTGCGCCGCTATCGCTATGCGGACGCCGTGCCATGTCGTCGAGATCGAGCATCACCGCGGCAATACCCGAGCGCTCGACCGGGGGGCCCTGAATGGCTTCGAGGACCTTCTCGGAATCACCCTTGAAGACCAGGACGCCCGTGGCCGGGAGCAATAGCGCCACGATGCCAAGCCAGGCGCCTGTAAACGCGATGACGATGGAGAAGGGCAGGGTCCAGACACCCAGAAAGTTGTGCGAGTCCTTCCATTTCACGCGAATCGACTTGCGGGTGCGGAACTGGAAAAACTCTTTGAGGATTTTCCGGTGCGTCAGGATCCCCGTGATGATCGAGAGCATCATCACGATGCCGAAGATCCCCACGAGACCGCGGCCGATGGTTCGACCACCCAGTGCGGCCGGCCACATCAGGTCGCGGTGGAAGTCGAGCAGCCAGGTTGAGAGCCCATCACCGCGCTCGGGCAGCACAGCACCCGTTGCGGGATCCCATTGACGACGCTGGAAATCGATGCCCTCTTCAGTGCGCACATTCACCAGGCCCTGGTAGTAGGGCTCGTACTCGGACGGATAGATCAGTCCGACGAAGGTGATCGCATCCGGATCGATGTCGGCCATGAAGTCCGCCATCAGCGGATGCGCTGGTACAGGTTCTTCCACTGCCGCGAGTCGCCGCGCCGGATCTTCCCAGCTTTGGATCTCGTGGTGGAACATGGCCAGCGCGCCTGTGAAACAGACGACAAACAGTACGAGCCCCAAGCTAATGCCTGTCCACGAATGTGCGTCGTAGATGCGAACTCTGCGATCTCTTTCCATGGCGCTACGCTCCCGGTGGCGGCACGACGATGACGGCGGCGGTACCTAACAAGGTCACCAGGATGAGGCCCGTGGCCGGTCGCCACGCGCGTGCATCCCAGTAACACCAAAACATGAACAATGCCCAGATTATCGGTGTCGCGAGTGATGTCCAGAGGATGGTCGGCTTGAATGCTGTCGGCAGCACCAGCAGCAGGCCTGCGGTCCCGAGCACCGTTGCTGTTAGCGACCACAAAATCGTGCCTGTGAGCCGCGGCTTGCGCCAGGTGGACCAGGCAATGAACAACACGACGGCCCCGACGATGATCCACTTGATCACGACTCGATCACCTTTACAGACTCGCCAGCGTGATGCCGGCGCTGATCGTCCCCGTGGCCATCAGCACCGCGCCGCCCGGCAGGTGTGATCGCGGCGCCAGTGTGGCGACGATGAGGCTCAGGGCACCAGCGGCAGCCAGCACGCCCAGCAGGATCGGGATGCCGCGCTCCCAGCCGACAGCTTGCGCGATGAGCCACTGTGCCAGGCACAGCACCACGACAGCGCCAATGCGCAGCGCTTTTTGCGCACGCACGTCTGTTCGCACGTGCTCGAACGCGGTCCGCTTGGGATGGGCGTGATGCAGTGCGACGCAGACCGCGTACACCAGCCCTATGCTGGCCAGAGTCAGAGACATATCAATCAGATCTTTGGGCCCCGATCAGGGCCCGGTAGCGCCGATTGGCGCTATCCGGTGCTGCCGGACGCGTTGCCGGGCAGCCCCCGTGTGCGCATCAGACGAGCTTGAAGCTGCCCTTCATCACGGACCAGTGTCCCGGGAACGAGCAGAAGAACGTGTAGCTGCCGCCCGCATCGATAGTCGCTGTGCTGAATGTGATGCTGTCGGTCTCGCCGCCGCCGATCAGTTTCGTGGCCGCAATAATGCGGTCGTCACCGGTGGGCAGGAAGTTGCCCGCGACGCCAGCCGCTGCGCCCTTGTTGGCGATATCCTGCCAGTCAGCATCCGCCGCAAGCACCCAGTTGTGGCCCATGGCGGCAGCGGGCAGCGAACCCGTGTGCTTGATGTTGACGGTGACGTTCTCGCAGCTCGCGGGAACTTCGATCGCGCTTGTGTTGTAGGAGAGGCTGTCGCCCACTTCGATTTCGACTGTGCAGTCCGCGAAGGCCACGGGTGACAGTGCAAGGGCGGCAACTGCAGCCGCAATGCGCATGCGCATAATGAAACTCCTGACTAATCAGAGGGGGTTGATGCGCTAATAATAACAATTCTCATTAACATCGGTGCGATTTGGCGCGCTGTCTACTATTTGACAAGGTGCAGCTCACGCTGCCGGCCCGCCAGGTAGTGCACGGTTTCACCGTCGAAAACCGCGCTTTGCTCCAGTTTCATCTGGACCTTCTGGTCGTCCCACTCAGGCACAGAGATGGTCACGTTGCCTTCGATGGCGTAACCCGTCATCGGATAGAGCGGCCAATCGCCCTGTCCCACCGTCGGCCCTTGGTTGTCCCACATACCAATAGTGGGCCCGGGCGCGTGGCCATAGGCGCCGAGCGGGTGGGTGTAGATCGAGTTCGTAATACCCAGGCGCTTGAGGCGTTGCTGTGCCGCGGCGAGGATCTCATTGCCCGTGCGACCCGTCTCGAATTCACGGGTCAGCACGTCTTGCCAGCGGTTACCCACGGCCATCGCGGCGATGAGGCCCTCAGGCGGTGCCGTTTCGCCGAGCTCGAGCACATAGGCCATCTCCTGGGTGTCCGTACAGAGGCCGAGATAGCAGATACCGACGTCGGTATGCAGCAAGTCGCCACGTCGGATGATAGTTGCAGGGTCCGTTTCACCAAAGAAGGCGACATCGTCCTCGTAGACGAGGCCTTTTCGTTGCGTGTTGACGTAGGGCTGGAACCAGGGCGCGAGGCCGGCGGCCTCGAAGCGACCGCGCATGAACCAGGCGACGTCATCAAGTGTGGTGACGCCGGGCGTGATGAAGTCGTCGCTGAACGCCTCGGCGATGGTGGCCCGCGCGATAGCGACCGCGCGTTGCCAGACTTCAACCTCTGCCTCCGTGCGTGTTTCGAGCCAGCGCACGACGAGGTTCTCTGACGACACAATGCGCGCACTGAGCGTTTCGCCGAGTGCCTCGGTGAGTTTCGTGTGCAGGCCGTGGCTCAGGCCGTCGGCGACGGGCCAGGTGTCGCTGACATTGACGGCGATGGATTCGGGGTCGCGCTCGGCGATGATCTCGGCAAGCCGCGCCCACTGTGCGGCCAGGTCGCCGCCTTCCCAGGCGGCCTCGTAGAGCGAGCCCAACGGGTAGCGGCTGATCGTCAGGCGTTCCACACCGGCATCGGGGCCCCGGTCGTGGAACATCAGGATCGTGGTGCGGCGTGCTGTGAAGCGCGGCTTGGGCACCAGCGACAGAAACACGGGGTCGTCGTTGTACTCGCGCGCAATAACGAGCCACATGTCGATGCCGGTTTCGCGCATGAGCGCCGGCAGTAGCGTGTCGAGCCGCGCTTCGATGAGTGCATTCTCAATGCCGGGACGGTCTTTGAACGGCGCGATGGCCGGCTGGGCCTTAACGTGTGCCGCGGCGAAGAACAGGGCGGCAAGACTGACGACGATTCTGGACATGCGATGGGTCCCCGGGGTTGGCGCAGGCCGCCATCTAAGCATGCGCGGCGGCCTCAGTCGACGACGCTCCGTACCGTATACTCGCGGCCTGCTTTGAAGGGGAACCCCATGAACAAACTCGTGTTGCCACTCGTTGCCGGCCTGCTCGCCGCCTGCGGCGGATCGGAAGCGCCCGAAGCGGCGCCAACGGAATTGCCGGTCCGCACCACCAACGACATGGCCCGTGACTACGTGGTGCTGGAGCTGGCCATGGGTGCCCATGACCGCGCCCATGTGGACGCCTACTTTGGGCCCGAGGCACTGCGAGACGTCGCCAAGGCCAAGGGCTGGATGCCCGACGATATCGACGCCGGCGCTGCCGCACTGGCCGCCGAGCTCGCGGCGCACGACGATCAGGATGGCGCCAAGCGCATTGCTGGCCTGCTCGAACGCCTGACGGCGCTGCGCACACGTATCCAGATCTTGAAGGGCGAGCCGCCGAGCTTTGACGAGGAGGCGCGCAACCTCTTTGGCGCCGCAGCGCCCGACCACGACGACGCGCATTTCGAGGCCATTCTGGCCGAGATTGACGCCTTGTTGCCCGGTGACGCGCCGCTGGCCGAACGCGTCAACACTTTTAAGGACCAGTTCAATATCCCGGCCGACAAGCTCGATGCCGTGTTCTCGGCGGCCATGGACGCGTGCCGCGCACGTACGCTGAAGCAAATCGAATTGCCCGACGAGGAGTCGTTCACGATCGAATATGTGAGTGACAAACCCTGGTCGGGCTACAACTGGTATCAGGGCAAAGCGGTGAGCCTGATCCAGGTCAACACGGACCTGCCGACGGCGATTGATCGCGCCGTCGATCTGGGCTGCCACGAAGGCTATCCGGGACACCACACTTACAACGCGCTGCTGGAGCGCGAGCTGGCTCAGGGCAAAGGCTGGGTCGAGTACACGCTGTACCCATTGTTCAGCCCGCAGTCGCTGATCGCAGAAGGCACCGCCAACTACGGTATCGAGCTCGCCTTTCCCGGTGCGGAACGCATCGCTTTCGAGCGCGACGTGTTGTTTCCACTGGCGGGCCTCGACGCGGCCGAAGCGGACACCTACTACGCCTTGCAGCGGCTGCTGGGCCGGCTCAACTACGCGGGCAATGAAGCGGCGCGGGACTATCTGAATGGTGATGCAACGCGCGAAGAGACTGAAGCCTGGCTCGTGAAGTACGCGCTGAGCTCGCCCGAACGCGCCGCGCAGCGGATTCGGTTCATCGAGACCTACCGCAGCTACGTCATCAACTACAACCTGGGCAAGGACCTCGTGGCCGAGTACATCGAGCGTGATGATGCCGATACAGCGACGCGTTGGCAGCGCTTTGAGCGCATCCTGTCCGAGCCGTTCAGCCCGGCAGACCTGAAGTGAAGGTCGCGTTCCTGGGGCTGGGCGTCATGGGCTTTCCCATGGCGGGCCACCTTGCCGCAGCGGGCCACAAGGTCACGGTGTACAACCGTACGCGCAGCAAGGCGGACGAATGGCAGGCACAGCACGCCGGTCACGTCGCCGATACGCCGGCAGACGCGGCTGCAGGCGCCGAGATCGTCTTCGCATGCGTGGGCAATGACCATGACATTCTCGAAGTCGCCAGCGCTACCCTACCCGCCATGCAGGCGGGCTCGGTTTTGGTCGACCACACAACAACGTCAGCCGATATGGCCCGCAGGCTCGACGCCATGGCGCGCGAGCGCGCCGTCGGTTTCGTCGACGCGCCCGTGTCGGGCGGCCAGTCGGGTGCGGAGCAGGGCGTGTTGACGGTCATGTGCGGCGGCACGGCAGACGACTGCGCGCGCGCCGAGCCCGTGGCGGCCTGTTTCGCCAGGCGCTGGCGCCGGCTGGGAGAGGCGGGTGCGGGGCAGCTCACCAAGATGGTCAACCAGATCTGCATCGCCGGGCTGGTGCAAGGGTTGTCCGAAGGCCTCAATTTCGCGGAGCGCGCAGGCCTCGATCCTGCCGCCGTGTTTGACGTCATCGGCGGTGGCGCGGCGCAGTCCTGGCAGATGGACAACCGCGCCGCGACGATGGCCGAGCGCCACTTCGACTACGGCTTTGCCGTGGAGTGGATGCGAAAAGACCTGGGGTACGCGATCGCCGAGGCGCACCGGATCGGGGCGGCTGTGCCGGTGACCGAGCTCGTGGACAGTTTTTATGCGGAGATCGTGGCGGCGGGTGGTGCCCGTTGGGATACCTCGAGCCTGGTGACGCGATTCGACCGTGACAATGCCCAGGATTAGCGTATCCTCCAGTGTCAAGGAGGATTGACGTATGGATTGGTTGACACCTGAGATCGTGGCCCTGGCAGCGACCGCAGCCACAATCGGTGTCGTGCATACGGCCATTGGGCCGGACCACTACCTCCCTTTCGTCATGCTCTCTCGGGCCCGACGCTGGTCCGCCCGCTGGACTGCGGTGGTGACCCTGGGCTGCGGCCTCATCCATGTTGTTGGCTCGGTGCTTCTGGGCTTGATCGGTGTGGCAGCCGGTCTGGCGCTGCGCCGGCTCGAGATCATCGAGTCGTTTCGAGGCGATCTCGCGGCCTGGTCATTACTCGCCTTCGGGCTGATGTACCTGGTCTGGGGGCTGCGCCGCTCGCGCCGCAGTGAGGCGCACAGCCACTGGCACACCCACGCCGACGGTGTAGCGCACGGTCACCGGCATACCCACGAAGGGCAGCACGCGCACGTCCATGCGGAACGTACTGGCGCCGGAGTCACGCCCTGGGCCATGTTCCTCATCTTTGCGTTTGGTCCGTGTGAGGCGCTCATTCCCGTGCTGATGTACCCCGCCGCGGCAGCCAATATCGCCGGTCTTGTGTTTGTGACGGCCACTTTCGCGTTGTTTACGCTCACCACCATGCTTGTGCTGGTACTCGCGGGTTACTGGACGATGTCCCGGGCAGGTCATGACAGTCGCGTGGGTGGTTTTCTCGACCAGCACGCGCACGCGTTCGCCGGCGCTGCGATCAGCGTTTGCGCTGGGTTGATGCTCGTCGGGTTGTAAGACCCACTAACGTTCCCATGGCCAGGCACCTGAAGGTCCCGCACACGCTCGTGCTGCTGTTCTGCATGATCGTGTTCGCCTGGGTGCTGACGCTGATCCTGCCGGCAGGCGCCTTTGAAACGACCACAAACGATAACGGCCGCGAGGTCGTTCTCCCGGGCACGTTTGCCTACCTCGATGACGCCCAGGCGCCGCCCGTCTACTCGATCCTCACGGTCATACCGCGTGGACTGGGTGCCGCGCAGGGCATCATCTTCTTCGTGTTTCTTATCGGCGGCGCACTCGCGGTGCTGCGCTCGACGGGCGCCATTGATGCGGCACTGGGCTCACTGCTGCGGCGCTTCGGTAGCCGGCCGGCCTTGCTGATTCTCATTGGCATGTTCGCCTTCGCGGCGGGCTCGTCGACGATAGGTATGGCCGAGGAGTTCATTCCGTTCGCGGCAGTGCTCTTGTTGCTCTGCAACGCCATGCGCATGGATGCCGTGGCCGCTATTGGCATCATGGTGGTGGGTTACGGCGTGGGTTTTGGCGCTGCGTCCATCAACCCGTTCACGGTGCTCGTCGCACAGGAAGTGGCGGGGCTCGACCCTGCGTCCGGCCTTGGATTCCGGCTGGCCATGTTCGTGCCGTTCTTCGCCCTCGGGTTCTGGCATGTCTGGCGCTACGCCCAGATGGTGCGTGCCGATGCATCAGCGTCACTGGTCGCCGACGTGCCGGAGGCGACGCCGCCATCACCTGGTGACGATGTGCCCATGACGGGCAACCGAAAGATGGTCTTACTGATCGCATTGGCCACGCTCATCGTCGTCGTCTTGGGCATCAAGCAGCAGGGCTGGTATCTCGTCGAGCTCGGTGCAGCATTCACGGCGATGGCCATCGTGATCGGTCTTGCCTCTCGGCAGTCACTTGACGACATGGCGAACCGGTTCATCCACGGTGCCAGCGAGCTCACCGGAACGGCGTTACTGATCGGTTTCGCGCGCGGCATCGAGGTCATGCTGACCGATGGTCAGGTGCTGCACACGATCGTGAGTGCGCTGTCGGGCCCGCTCGAGCAAATGGGCGGGGCATTGTCGGCGGCCGGCATGCTGTTGCTGCAGAGCGCGCTCAACTTCTTCATTCCGTCGGGCTCGGGGCAGGCGTATGTCACCATGCCCATCATGGCGCCACTTGCTGACATCGTCGGCGTATCCCGCCAGGTCGCCGTGCTGGCGTATCAGATGGGCGACGGCTTCATGAATATGGTGGTCCCGACCAATGCCGTCCTCATGGCGATCCTCGGTATCGCGGGCATTCCCTATGGCCGCTGGCTCCGGTTTATCGCGCCGCTCATCGGCCAGTTGCTGCTCGTAGGCGCGGCTACGCTGGCCATCGCGGTCGCGCTCGGCGTTTAGCGGACGCACTCTGAAATCAACCTGGCCGTCGGGTATCATCCGCGACGTCAAAAAAACGGGGTGGCTACGGCCTGAGATTCGCCTGTGCGGCGGGAACCCTTGGAACCTGATCCGGGTAATGCCGGCGTAGGGAGCACAACATGCACAAATCCGCCGTTGCCGCTGTCGCGGCACTCTCGCTATTCATTTCCGATGCGCACGCGCAGGACGCGGCTATCGACGAAATCGTGGTCACCGCCGATCTGCGTGGCCGCACGCTCGTCGAGATCCCGGCAAGCATTGCCGTCATCAATCGCAGCACTGTCGAAGACGCTGCCGTCCAACATTTCGAAGAACTGTCGTTCCTCGTGCCCAATCTCAACTTTGCCGGCGGCAGTAATCGCGCGCGCTACTTCCAGCTGCGCGGCATCGGCGAGCGCAGCCAGTACGAGGGCGCGCCCAATCCGTCTGTGGGCTTTATCCTCGATGACATTGATTTTTCCGGGATTGGCGGTATCGCCACAACCTGGGACATTGAGCGCGTTGAGGTGCTTCGCGGTCCGCAGGCGACGCGTTACGGCGCGAACGCACTGGCCGGGCTCGTATTTGTGCAAAGCGTTGCCCCGACGCCCGAGTTTGATGCGCGTGCACAGGTCACGTCAGGCGATGACGGTCTGGCGAGTGCGGCGCTGGCATTCGGCGGGCCAGTCAACGACACGCTGGGTTACCGCGTCGCGCTGCAGCAATTTCAGTCCAACGGCTTTCGCGATAATCCGTTTCTGGGACGTGATGACACCAACGAGCGTGATGAGCTGACGTTGCGAACGCGGCTGCGTTGGGACCTCAGCAATGAAACGCGTGTCGACACGACGCTGTTGTTCGTCGACCAGGACAACGGCTACGACGCGTTCACGCTTGAGAACGATTTCACGACGTTCAGCGACGATCCGGGTCGTGACGCGCAGCGGTCGGTGGGTCTGGGTATCCGCGCCGATCACGCGCCGAGTGCGGCCTGGTCGTTCACGAGCATCACCGGCATCGCGCAGTCTGACGTCGAGTTCAGTTTCGATGCGGACTGGGGTAATCCTGACTACTGGATTCCATTTTTTGCGGCGCCGGGTTCGACGCCGTTCACGCCCGAGTACGACTTCTTCTCGCGTCGTGATCGCGAACGCGACACGATCAATCAGGAGTTCCGGCTGCAGTCGGGTCCGGACGGCCGTCTGTTCGACGACACTACCGACTGGCTCGCCGGCGTCTACGCACTGCGTCTGACAGAAGACCTGACGGTTTTCGACTCGGGCGTATTCAGTGATGGCACATTCCCGGGCGATCCCTTTGCGGCATCGAGCGACAGCAGCTACGAGTCGCTGAAGCTGGCTGTATTCGGCCAGCTCGACATCGCTACGGGCGAGCGCACCGACTTGTCACTGGGTCTGCGCGTCGAGCGGCGCACTGCGGACTACGAGGACGATTTTGGTCTGAGCCTCGACCCGTCTGAAACGGCGGTTGGCGGACACATCTCGTTGACGCACGCGATCAACGACGCAGCGACGGGTTACGTGTCGCTGGCGCGCGGCTACAAGATGGGCGGCTTCAACCTGGGCACCGTGCCCGACGGCCGGCGCGAATTCGACGCCGAGTACCTTTGGAACCTCGAGACGGGACTGCGCTGGCAGCATGAACGAGGCAGCCTGAGCCTGGCGGTGTTCTATGCCGAGCGTCGCGACCAGCAGGTCTCAACCTCGTTCCAGCTCGTGCCCAACGACCCCTCGACATTCGTCTTTTTCCAGGACAACGCAGCCAGCGGTAAGAACCTGGGCGCCGAGCTCGAGTCGCGCTGGCAGCTCGACGCGCACTGGAGTGCGTACGCCAACGTCGGCCTGCTGGATGTCACCTTTGATGACTTTGTGACGCCCGAAGTGGATTTATCCGGGCGCGAGCAGGCGCATGCACCGCGCTACAGCGTTGCGGCCGGTCTGGTCTGGGAACGCCCCGAAGGTTGGTTCGCGCGGCTCGATGTGCAGGGCCGCGATGAGTTTTTCTTCTCAAACAGCCACGATGAGAAGAGCGACGCTTACACGCTCGTGCATGCCCGCGCGGGCTACCGGACGGGTCAGTGGCAGTTCAGCGCGTGGGGGCGCAACCTGACCGACGAGGACTACGGCGTACGCGGCTTCTTCTTCGGCAACGAGCCGCCAAACTTCGACGACACGTTGTATCTTCGCCTTGGCGATCCGCGTCAGGTCGGTGTCAGCATCGACTGGCGATATTGAGGAGAAACGCCATGCGTGCTGCTGCTGAACTGAGTCTCTACCCGTTGGCCGATGACTATCTGACACCGATCCGTGATGTCATCGCGCGGCTGAACGCGATTGATGGCCTTGAGGTCGTCACCAACGCGATGTCCACGCAGGTTGTCGGCGATTACGACATCCTTATGCCTGCGCTGACACGCGAAGTGCGCACGAGTTTCGAGCAGCACGGCAAGTGCGTGTTCGTCATGAAGCTCCTGCACCTGTCTTAGTCGCTGCACTCGATTGGGCGCAGTCCTGGAACAATTGGGTGGCATGCGTGCGGCCGAGCTCGTGGCCGTGGTGCTTGCAGTCGCCTATCTCGTGCTCGCCATTCGCCAGTCCGTATGGTGTTGGCCCTGCGCGTTTATCAGTACGGGCATCTACATCGTGTTGTTCCATGAAGTGGCCTTGTTTATGGAGAGCGCACTGAACGCGTTCTACCTGGCGATGGCGGTGTATGGCTTCTGGGTCTGGACGCGGGGTGGTCCACAGGGAACGCCGCGTGCCGTGCATGTGAAGCCCTGGGTCCTACACGCGGTGGCCGCCGCGGGCATCGCGCTCTTGGTGGTTGTCAGCGGGAATTGGTTGGCCCAAAACACGCCGCAGGCCTTGCCGTACCTCGACGCCTTCACGACCTGGTCGGCTGTATTCGCAACCTGGCTGACGGCGCAGAAGGCCATCGAGAACTGGTTCTATTGGCTGGTCATCGATATTGTCTCAATCGGGCTCTACTTGGAGCGCGGCTTGCCACTCACAGCACTGTTGTTTGTGCTCTATGTCGTGCTCATTCCGATCGGTTTCCTTGCCTGGCGGCGCGATCTGCCGCGCCCGGAGCTGGTATGAACGACGCAAGACTCGAAACCGCACTCGATGCATTCGAATCGGCATTGGGCGAGCGGCCAAACGTGGTCGGTCCGCTCGACTCGATGAGTAATGCGGCCTGGCGCGTCGCATTACGTAACGGCGAGGCGGTGTTGCGAACGCACACGCTGGACTTTGGTGCACCCGTGACCAGTCACGCGCGCGAGTTCGCCATCCATGGTTTTGCGGCCGCGAACGGTCTCGCGCCAGGCATTGTGTTTTCAAGTGCGCGTGCGGGCGTCATCGTGACCGACTTCGAGTTCGCCGGTGCGTTCAGCAAGGACGCGCTCGCCGAGCAGGCGACCATCGAACGTGTAGCCGAGCGCATCGCGGTGCTGCATGGGCTCGCTTTACCCGACTCCATAACGTGCTACAGCCTCGTCGAAGCCGCCGACCGCTACATCGCCCGCGCGGGGGTTGCCGGCGATGCCGACACCGATGCGCTGGCGGATATCGTGGCCTGGGTCGAAGCCGATGCAGACCCGACCGACCGTGTGCTCTGTCACCGCGATCTGCTGCACGCGAACATCCTCGCGGGCGACCCCGTACAGTTCATCGACTGGGAGTTCGCGAGCCCCGGTGAGCGCTGGTTTGATCTCGCAAGCTTTGCCGTTTGGCAGGACTTCGATCGCGCGCAGCGCGATGTCATGCTCAATGCCTACCTGGGACGCGCACCCAGGGAAGACGAACTCGAACGCCTCGCGCGCAACGCGCAGGCATTCCGGGCCTTGTGTCAGCTCTGGGAGCTGCCCGCGGCTACCAGCGGTTCCTGAGCTCGCGCAGCTTCAGGAACACCGTCTTTTGGTCGGGGTTGGCAGGCAGGTCGGGGAAGGCCTCGCGTAACGCCTCAATGACGCCGGGCTCGCGGAGCCGGAAGAACGTGTTGACGGCCTTTTCCAGCCCCAGTGTCGTTATGGGGGCATCGGCGCCGTCGTTGCCTTCAATACGCGCGAGCAAATCGGCGGCAGCGGCATTTTCAGGTTCGCGGTCGAGCGTAAAGCGCAGGTTGCCGGCCAGGTAATCGTGTCCCGGGTAGAGCTTCGCCGACTCGTCGATACGGTCGAGCTGTTCCGCGTAGGTCGTGTAGAGCGCCTCGGGATGGCCGCCGTTGTGGCAGTTGCCAGCACCCGCATTGAATAAGGTGTCGCCTGAAAACAGCGCGGCCTCGGGTGCGTGCGCCAGCAGGCAGATGTGGCACATGGTGTGACCCGGTGTGTCGAGGCACTCGAGTTCGATGGTCTTGCCGACCTTGATCACGTCACCTGCGCCGACGCCCCGGTCCACGCCCTTGATGCGCCCGCCCGCGTTCTCGTGAGCAATCAGCGTGGCGCTTGTGGCGTCAATGAGCCCTTTATTGCCGCCCGTGTGGTCGGGGTGCTCGTGCGTGTTGAGTACCTGCGTGATGTCCCACCCGCGCTCCTTGGCCACGTCGAGACACTGACGGAAGTCGAGCGGATCGATGGCCAGTGCCTCGCCTGACTCGGCACAGGCAATGACGTAGTTGAAATTGCGGTAGCTGTTGCCCACCCAGACGCGCTCAACGATCACGGCGCGTCCCTATTTCACAGCCGCGATTTCGCGACCGCCGACCCAGGTCTGCAGCACAGCGATCTGCCAGATCTCCTCAACGGGGATTTCAAAGTAGTCGCGGTCGATGACAATAAAGTCGGCCCATTTGCCGGGTTCGAGGCTGCCGATGCGATCCGCTTGCCCGACGGAGTCTGCGGCCCAGATTGTGAACGCAGCGAGTGTCTCTTCACGCGTCAGGGCCTGGTCGGGATACCAGCCACCCACGGGCTCGCCGTCCTTGCCCATGCGCGAGACGGCCGCGTAGAGGCCGTCAAACATCTCGGGCTTCTCGACGGGGAAGTCGGAACCTGCGGCCACGCGCACGCCTGCGTCGAGCATGCGGCGCCAAGCGTAGCCGCCAAGAATGCGTTCCGGGCCCACGCGGTCTTCGGCCATATTCTTGTCGCTCGTCGCATGGGTGGGCTGCATCGAGGCGACGATGTTGAGCTCGGCGAAGCGTGGGATGTCCTCAAGCGCGACGATCTGCGCGTGTTCGATGCGGTCGTTGAAGCCTGACGGTTTGCCGTCGCTCGCGGCTGCAAAAGCGTCGAGCACAATGCGGTTGGCGCGGTCGCCGATCGCATGGACATTCGCGGCCAGACCCTTTGCATGCGCGGCCTTGATCTGCGCCGTGAATTTCGCCGTGTCGCCGCGCATGAGGCCCAGGTTGCCTGAGTCGTCGCTGTATTCCTTGATCATGGCCGCGCCGCGGCTGCCCAGCGCACCGTCGGCGTAGAGCTTCACGCTCGTCACTTCAAAGAGATCGCGCGCGTAACCCCGGATCGGTCCGTCGAACTCGGCCAGCGTGGGCGTACCGGCCAGCATGGCACTCACGCGAATGGGCATTTCGTCGGCGTCAGCGAGTTCTTTGTAGAGCGCCACTTCCAGCGCCGTCGTTCCGGCGTCGTGGACACCCGTGACGCCCAACGAGGCCAACTCGTACATCGCGTTTTTCAAGAAGTTGCGCTGATCGTCACGACTGGGCGGCAGGATGACGCGGGCGACGAGCGGCATCGCGGTATCAATGAGCACACCCGTGGCATCGCCGTTGGCATCGCGGACGATTTCGCCGCCAACAGGGTTTGGCGTGTCGCGCGTGATGCCCGCGAGCTCAAGCGCGGCCGTGTTGGCCCAGGCGGCATGGCCGTCGATGCGATTCAGGAATACGGGGCGGTCGGCCACGATGCTGTCGAGATCGGCCGCGGTCGGGAATCGATTCTCGGTCCAGAGTACCTGGTTCCAGCCGCGCCCCAGCACCCAGGCCGTGCTGTCGGGTTGCTCACGCACGTAGGCCGAGATGCGGCTCAGTGTGGCGTCGAGGCTGTCGATGCCGGCCAGGTCGAGATTAGCGCGCAGCTGTCCCAAGCTCGACACATGCCCGTGTGCATCAATTAGTCCGGGCAGAATCGTCTCGCCCGCAACGTCGACGACCCGCTCGGCCGCGTAGCCTTCGAGGAGGTCTGCGTCGCCGATCGCAACGATGCGGCCCTTCGTGATCACCATCGTGTCGAACTGCGAAAGTGCGCCATCGGCCATCGTGTAGCCGTTGGCGCCCGTGATCGCGAGATCGGCGGGTGCTTTTGCCACGGTTGCGGCATCGTCGCTATTGCCACAGGCGGCCAGAATCAGAACAGATAGCGCGACGCCCAGGCGGCGCAGGAAACAGAATCGAATCGACATCAGTGCTCTCAGGGGCTCGGAATCTTGGTGGCCTGCCAGGCGACGGCACGCCATTCACTCTCACGCGCAACGAACGTGCCCGTGTTGAAGTAATACAGGACTTCGCTGCCGTCAGACGGTGTGGCGACGAGGCGAAACGCGACGATGGCCATGTCGGCATAGAGTCGGATGTCGACATCTTCGGCCGTGTACACCACCGCAGGTGAATCGGGTTGCGTGTCGGCGGCGCCGCGCACGCTTTCAAGGATGGCGGCTTTGTTGGTTCTCGCCCCTGCCGACGAGGTGTAGACCAGATCGTCAGCCCAGAAGCGCTCATGGACGGACGCATCGCCAATCGACGCGCCAGCCAGGAACGCGTCGAGCATCGTCGCAAGCGTGTCACGATCGTCGTCGGCCATGGTGGGTGCGGAGACCAGAAAAAGAACAACAGCAAGTAGGCGCAATGCTCGCATTCGCTAACTCCAGGAGGGGGATCAAACCTATGCCGGAACTATACCGCAGCCGGTTCACAGAGAAGATTCGTGCTGGGATATCATGCCGGCTTCGCCAACACGGAGTCCTTGCTGTGACACGAGCGATCACCGCCTCTTGGAATCGCCGATGAGTCGTCTGTTTGTGGTGCGACACGGGCAGGCGCGTTTTCTGACCGACGATTACGACCGCCTGTCCGACCTCGGCAAACAACAGTCCGAGGCTCTGGGTCAGGCCTGGTTGACCGCATCGATCCGTCCCCTGCGTGCGTATGCGGGCACGCTTGAGCGTCAGCGTGATACGGCGGCAGGCGTGGCTGCTGCGTTTGGTGGGGCCGATATCGCATTCCCTGAAACGGAAGTCGTCGCGGGTCTCGATGAGTATCCGGCCGACGAACTCATCGCAGAACTCGTGCCACGCCTGCGCCGTGACGACCCGGCCGTCGATCGCGCCGCCTCGGAGTTCGAGTCTGCGACCGATGACGCGGCGCGCTACCGACCCGTTCACCGGCTGTTGGAGGCCGTCATGCGTGCATGGGTGGCCGGCGATTACCCGCTCGACAGTGTCTCACTTCCAACATGGACAGATTTTAGTGGCGGCGTGCGCCAGGCGCTGCGCAGCATCATGAGTGAGGCGCCTCGAAGCGCCGATGTTGCCGTCTTTACGTCGGGCGGCCCCATTGGCATCACGGTGCAAACCGTGCTGGAAGCTCCGGAAATCAAGGCGGCCGAGCTCAACTGGCGTGTGCACAACGCGTCGGTAACTGCTCTGACATTTTCGGGCTCTGGCGCCCGTATTTCCTTAGACAGCTTCAACGATGTGGCCCATTTGGGCCCAGAAATGCGGACGTTTCGATAGACAAAACGTCTGCGTCGAGCTTTTATTGGCACCTGTTTGGCAAGTTTTTAACTCTTGTAGAACTATTTTGCTAAAAAATGTTTGACAAGAGGTCTCCGGTCCGGCATTGTTCATCTCGCGAGTTAGTCATCGTCCCCACAGCTTCGCTGGTTGACTAACTTCGTTGTCCCCAAAGTCTCTTCTCCTCGCATTGGAAGAGACGCCTAAGGCCGGCCTCTCTGTTCGAAGCCGGCCTTTTTTTATCCAGATTGCGAACTTGCCAAGGAGTCGGGGACACCGCGGATCAAAGCCGGCAGCGACTAGGTTTTGTCGAGGATCCGCTGAGCCATGGGGCTGCGGTATGGCAAACGCTCCAGCCGGCAGGGGTATAGCGCGCCGTTAAGACTTGGCGCTGAGTCAGAACATCGGGGGCCGGGTCACGGAAACGAGACCTGGCCTTTTTATTTTTTGCGGCTTCTGCCGCAACCAATGTGAAGGCAGCGGCATCACAGAAATGCGTGGGGGCGTAATCGTGGACTCGACCAATGACAGGAGACGCAACGATGAAAACCCCACTGGTACTGGTAGCCGCATTGGCGCTCACGGGCTGCGCCACGTCGCTTGACGATCTGGTTCGGGAGGCTGGACGCACGGGTGACTGGTCAGCCGTAGAGCAGCGCGAGTGGCTCAACGACCGCCGTGCCGCCGACAACATCCCGATGCTGGCAGGCGCTTGCGGAGACCGTCACATCGCCGTCGTCTCCTCGACGGGTGCGCCGCGCTGCGAACGCAGCGACATTCTCGAGCAGGTGTTGACGCCCAGAACCGGCTCAGCGATTCGTTAGCAAGCGCAGCCGCACAGGACCGCGCGCTGTTGAGGGATCGACGGCATGACCGCTCTGTGTCATTTCGAGCGTGCCTGATACGACGAGTCGCCGGGCCGCAGAACGCGCACGCTCCATCAGGGGACGCCAGTCATCGGGCGCGACGCGCCGTGCGGCTTCACTGGGGCAGATCGTTGCCCCGTGCGCGCGGGCGCCAAGCAGATCGAGAATCGCCTGCTCGAGAGCCGTATCGACACCTGATGTTCCGCGCTTCCGACAGGCGTCCGAGCAGTACTTCACATCGTCCCAGTTGCGCGCCCACTTGCGTCGCCAGGTCATGGTGCGCCCGCATACCGTGCAGGACTTTTCATCGCCCGGGCGACCCGCCATGGTTAGAGCAGCGCACCCTGCACAGGCGCTGGCCGCTGCGCCAGCGCAGCGGCGGCCAGTAGCCTACCCGCTGCGGCCTTACCGCTCAGCCACGCGGACTCCATGCGCGAGTTGCCCGCGCACCAGTCGCCGCAGACGCCGATCCAGTTTTCGGCATCAAACAAGCACCCAGCATCGAGGCCTTGCTCTGTGCGCGCGTAACGCCAGCGGTGCGCCACGGCGGTGTCGGGATCGATAGTGACGCCCGTGATACGGACGAATGCCTCGGCGAGTGCCTTGGCACAGGCGCCGGCGTCATCCTCAAGATGAGCCTGCGACCAGTCGCCCGTCGCATGCACAACCCAGCGTTGCTCACCTTCCGCGGCGCGGCTGCCGATCCAGGCCAGCGTGTCGTCATCGAGGAACGCGGCCTGCCAATGGTCTTCAGGTAAGGCGGGACCCGTGAACATCGCCGCCCAGCAGGGCAGAAACTCGACGGCCCGGGCTTGCGCGGCAAAGTCCGGCTGTACCGGCTCGAGCAGCTCGGCCGCTTGCGGTGCGGGTGCTGTGACAAGCACGGCATCGAAGGGTCCGACAGGTCGCCGCGGGCCTGTCGTCTCGGAGTCGAGTTCCCAGGCACCGTCCTTGCGCCTTATCGAAGTCACGCGTGTCTCGGTGATGAGCTCGAGGCCGTGCGCCATGCGCCGCGTCACGGCGTTCATGCCGCCGACACCGCGCCAGCGTGTGTTGCGAGTTGGTGCCTTGGCGCCATCCGGTGCGCCCAGCGTCAACGGCCAACGCTCAATGACGCCTTCCTGCTCCCAGGAGCCGAGGTGTTGGGCGAACCGGGGGTCGCGCGCCGTAAAGAACTGGGCACCGTGATCGAATCGTGCCGAGTCTCGGCGCCGCGTGGCGGCGCGCCCCCCAGGCCCACGGCTCTTCTCGATCACGACGACCTCATGGTTGTGGTCGGCGAGCGCGCGGGCGGCTGCCATGCCGGCGATACCCGCACCGACAACGGCCACGCGGAGTCGGCGACCCTGAGGGCGAGCAATGTGATCGGCGTACGCCGCCATATCGAGTCGGTCAGCATGCTGTCGCGCAGAGCGGCCGCGCACGGTGCCCAAGACGGGTTGCTCGGGCGTGAACGGACGATCAAACAAGCCCAGCGCCCAGAGCAGACCGCCGTAGGAGGACGGGTCGTTGCCATCCAGGGCATAGCGATGGTTCAGGTCGATGAGTGCGGCGTGTGCGTCCTGCGGCGTGCCTGTCCAGCCAGGGATCACCTTTGCCCAGGTCATACGCAGGTTGTTGTGCAACTCGCCGTGCGCCAGCAGTGAGCGTTGCGCGAGATCCCAGAGGGGTTCTTCGCTTTGCGCGTGTTGCAACGCGTACAGCGTCAGGTCGCGCTCGCGGCGATCATTCGAGTGCCGCTCCAGCGTCTCGCGGGCCCACACGGGGATCGCCGACCAGGCGTCAGGGTCGGCGCAATGGAAGCAGAAGTTGTGCGCGATCTCGCGCCACACCGTCAGCTCTTCGATGAACTTGTCGGCGCCGGCCCCGCCGGTGTCCATCGCGTCAGCGGCCAGCCGCAAGGGCGAAACCATGCCGTAATGCAGGTAGGCCGGCAAGCGGCTGACACCCTGTGGCCATTGCTCGGCCGCATCGTTGCGGCGCCGGTGGTAGCCGCGCAGGCCGCGCTCGCGAAACGTTGTCCAGCGCTCGTAGCCGGCCTGCGTGCCACCCGGTGTGTCGGCCACGGGTCCGATGGCGTGATTGATCGGCAGGGCGGCGATGGCCGCCAGCAGGTCCGCATCATCGGCGTCTGCCACATGAAACGCGGGCCAGTCGGACGCGCCCAGTGCGCCCGCATCGGGCACTTTGGCGTCGTGCCAACCTTCCGCAATGCGCTTTGGATATTCGTGCTTGAGCTTGTCGCGAAATTTGAAGGCGCGGTCGATCGCCTTTCCCGGAAACGGCATAGGAACGATGCAGCGTGCGTCGACCTGCACGACCGGGCCTGCGGCTGTCTTGGCGAGGCGGGCCTGCCAATGATTGAAAGGCGCCACGGGCATCATCTCGAACACAACGACCGCCGCGCGTCGAACAAGATCAGGCAGCGGCGACGGCGCGCCATCGCGCGGCAGGAAAAACCGATAGGCGATGCCGCGCTCAGCCAGCTCACGGTTCACATCGCGCGCGCCCTGCAGGATGAACAGGTGGTGGCGGTCGCTATCGTAGCGGTGCGCGCCGCCGAGGCCCTGATACACCAACACGGGCTTGCCGGTTTGCGCGGACAGCGCGAGTGCCGTGTCGAGCGCGGGATTGTCGTGCGCGCGCATGGCGTGGTGCATCCAGTACAGCACGTAGTCGCCATCGGCAGGCGCTGCTGTGTGCAGCACGCGCGCCCGTTCCCGCAGCTCGGGCGGCAGAGTGGTCAGGAGATCAGACTCAGTCATCGTTGATCTGTAACTTAGACAATTGACAAAATTTGCCTGAATATCTTTCTCAAAACATAGACAAAGCAGCGATTTCAGGCGCTCATCCAGTTATTCTACGTTCTTTGTCGAACTACTGCTGACGCATGTCGATTCCGGTACAGCTCGTCTGGTTCAAGCGTGACCTCCGGGTCACGGACCACGTGCCGCTCGTCGCCGCGGCGCGCGCGGGTCGCATATTGCCGCTCTTCATTGTCGAGCCCGGCATCGTCACGGCGGCCGACTACGACGCCATGCACTACCGCTTCTTGCGTGATGGCCTCGTTGCATTGCGTGCCGCCCTTGCCGAGCGGGGGCAACCGCTCGTCGTGCGCGTCGGCGAGGCCGTCTCGGTGTTGCGTGCCCTGCACCAACAGACGCGGTTCGAGGCCATCCACGTCCATGAGGAGACGGGCAACGCGCTGACCTACGCCCGTGACCGCGCCGTACTGGATTGGGCGCGGGCCACGAACGTCACGGTGTACGAGACGCCGCAAACCGGCGTCGTGCGAGCACTTGGGTCGCGCAACGGCTGGTCGGCGATCTGGGGCAAGCGCATGAAAGCGCCCCGGCTCAAGGCGCCTGAAGCCATCGCAGGCCTGACCGATCTGGACGCGGGGACCATTCCGGATGCCAAGGCACTGGGTCTGAGCGATCTGCACCCGGCCGTCGCGTCACGCGAGCAGACCCAGCGCGGTGGATCGTTGCAGGCACATGCGACGCTCGAGAGTTTTCTCGAGGAACGTGGGCATCGCTACCACCGTGAAATGAGTGCGCCAGGCACGGCGTGGCGGTCGTGCTCCCGGCTGAGCGCTTACCTTGCGACTGGTGCCATCTCGATGCGCGAAGTGGTGCAGCGGGCACGCGCCGATGATCGCCTGCCGCGGCGGGCGTCCAGCGCCTTCGTGAGCCGACTGCACTGGCACTGCCACTTCATGCAGAAGCTCGAGTCTCAGCCCTCTATCGAGCATCAGTGCTTCAATGCTGCCTATGAGGGTCTGCGTGATGGTGGCAATGCAGAGTCGCTCTACGACGCATGGTGCACAGGACGCACGGGCTATCCGTTTGTCGATGCCTGCATGCGATCCCTGCAGGCTACGGGCTGGATCAACTTCCGCATGCGCGCGATGCTCGTGTCGTTTGCGGCCTACGACCTCTGGCTCGACTGGCGTTTGTTTCGCGACTTTCTCGCGCGCCAGTTCATCGATTACGAGCCCGGTATCCACATCTCGCAGATCCAGATGCAAAGCGGCACTACGGGCATTAACACGCCGCGCATGTATAACCCCATCAAGCAGGGTTGGGACCACGATGCTCAGGGCGACTTCATTCGTCGTTGGGTGCCCGAACTGGCCAACGTACCGGCGCCGTTCGTGCACGAGCCCTGGAAGCTCACACCTATGGAAGCTGAGGCGGCGGGCGTGACCTTGGGTGTCGACTACCCCGAACGCGCGGTCGATCATGCGACCTCGGTACGCGAGGCGCGCAAGCGTATCGGTGCCGTGCGTCGGTCCGCCGAGCACCGTGGCGAGGCTGAGCGTGTGTTCGACCAACACGGTAGCCGCAAGAGTTCGCGGGACCGTATGTCGAAGACGAGCTACCGCAAGCGCCGCACGGGCGGCAGTGATGCTCCCCGTTTTGACGCGCCCAACGACGACGACGACCAGCTTGGCCTCTTTGATTAGCCGCTGGCGTGGCTTACCCTCAGGCTGGCTTGGAAAGGGGAGACAGCGATGCGCGTCATGAGCTTTCGTCACAGTGACGTAGACAGCTTCGGCGTTGTGACGGCCGCCGGCGTGATCGACATGGGGGCCCGGCTCGCGGGGCGATACGGCACGCTGCGCGACGTGATCGCCGCTGACGCGCTCGACACCTTGCGCGATATGTCGCAGGACTACACAGCCGACTATTCGCTCGAAGACATCACTTTTCTGCCGCCCATACCCGCGCCAGAGAAGATCATCTGCGTCGGCATCAACTACCGGCCGCACATCGAGGAAACCGGTCGCGAGCCGCCAGAGTATCCGCTCCTGTTTGTCCGCTTCCCCGGCAGCCTCACAGGACACAATGAAGCACTCGTGGTGCCGTCGTTATCGCACCGACTCGACTATGAGGGCGAGCTCGCCGTGGTCATCGGCCGTGCGGGCCGTCACATCCCGGCGCAGGGTGCACTGCGCCACGTCGCGGGCTACGCCTGTGTCAACGACGGCAGTGTGCGCGACTACCAGCGCCACACGTCTCAGTTCACGCCCGGCAAGAACTTTCAGTCCAGCGGCAGTTTCGGGCCCTGGCTGACGACGGCAGACGAAGTCGGCGATCCGGGTTCACTCACCCTCGAGACACGTCTCAACGACAACGTCATGCAGTCCGCGTCAGTGGGCGACCTGGTGTTCGACATTCCGTCACTCATCGCTTACGTGTCGTCCTTCGCGGAACTGACGCCGGGCGATGTGATCGTTACGGGAACACCCGGTGGTGTGGGCTACGTGCGCAAGCCGCCCGTCTATATGAAGGCGGGCGATCTGGTTGAAGTCGACATCTCGGGTGTCGGCGTGCTGCGCAACCGCGTGGCCGAAGAGGTCAATACGCTCGATAGCGGCAGCTTCCGCGTCGACGAATCGAACAACGAGGAGGTCTCGGAGGCATGAGCACAATCGAACAGGGCGAGTCGCGCGCGCGCACGGAAGACGCCCGACTGATTACGGGGCAAGGCGCGTATCTCGATGATGTGCCGCTCGACCATCCTGCCTGCCTTCGGTTTCTGCGATCGCCGGTTGCGGCCGCGCGGATCCGCAGACTCGACACGACCGCCGCTGCCGCCATGCCGGGCGTATTGTCGGTGTTTACGATCGCCGACCTGGATGCTGCAGGTGTCCGCGACGTGCCGGCTGCCGATGTTGCCGCGACACCCTGGCACGCGGGCCACGAGGCCGTGGGACAGCCGCCGCTGGCGCGCAAGCACGTGCGCTATGAAGGTGAGCCCATGGCCGCCGTTGTGGCTGAGTCGCGGGCCGCGGCCGATGCGGCGCTCGAGGCCATCGAGCTGGTACTCGAAGACACTGCGCCCGTCGCATCCATGTCGCAGGCGCTCGATGACGGTGCGCCGCTCGTGCACGCTGATGTGCCTGGCAACGTGCTGGGCGTTTTGGGGCAGGGCGACTCGGCGGCAACGGATGCCGCGTTTGAGTCGGCCGCGCGCGTTGTGACGCTCGACCTCGTCAACAATCGACTGGCGCCCTGCGCGATCGAGCCACGCGGTGCGGCGGCGGCCTACGACAGCGAGACCGGCGACTACGTGCTCTACCAGGGTTGCCAGGGCGCGCACACGCTCAAAGGCCGCGTCCTGCAGGCCATGCCGATTGAGCCGGAGCGTTTGCGGGTCGTGTGCCCCGACGTCGGTGGCGGGTTTGGACTCAAGATGTTCCTGCAGTGCGAGACGCTGAGCGTGCTGCATGCAACGCGTGCGACGGGGCGCCCCGTGAAGTGGGTGGCCGACCGGCGCGAAAGTTTCCTTTCCGATCTCCACGGCCGCGATCACGAAACGCACGCCGAACTCGCGCTCGATGACGACGGCAGGTTCCAGGCGCTGCGCGTACACATCGACTCGAACGTCGGCGCGTACCAGTCGCAGGCGGGCGCGATGATCGCCTGGATCGGCGCTTACATGACAACGGGGTGTTACACGATTCCAGAGGCGCATGCGCGTATTCGCGTCATCATGACGAACACCGTTCCCGTCGACGCCTATCGGGGTGCAGGCAGACCCGAGGCGGCCTACCTCATCGAGCGTCTCGTCGACAAGGCAGCGCGCGAGGTGGGGCTGGCGCCCGACGAGATTCGCCGACGCAATTTCATTCAGCCGGCTGACTTTCCCTACCGGGTGCCAACGGGCCAGGTCTATGACTCGGGTGAGTACGAGCGGCAGATGGACCTCGCAATGGCGCGCAGCGACTGGCAGGGCTTTGCGGCACGGCGCGATGCGTCTGCTGAACGCGGCCGCTTGCGCGGCATCGGGTTGTCTTACTACGTCGAGATCTGCGCGGGCTTCGGCAACGAGGAAGTGGATCTGCATTTTGGCACCGACGGGCTGCTCACTGTTCGCGTCGGTACGCAGTCGACGGGCCAGGGCCACGAAACGGCGTACGCACAACTCGCGGCGCGCGAACTGGGCATCGATGTTGATGCTGTGCGCGTTTTGCAGGGCGACACGCGACTGATTCGTTCGGGGCAAGGCACGGGCGGTTCGCGCACGATGGCCATCGGCGGGTCTGCGCTGATCGGCGCCTGCGCGCGCCTGCGCGACGCGGCCTGTGCCCAGGCGGCGGTCATGGCGGACGTTGATGCAGTGACCGTCGTCTTCGCCGAAGGCGCGCTCGACGCCGGCGGCACGGCGCTGTCGCTGAGCGACGTGGCGTTGGCGACCTACGACGACGCGACGCGGGCCGAGGCCGTGGCGCCTGGTCTCGCCGTGACCGCCGAGTTCGAGCCCACGGCCGGCACGTTCCCGAACGGTTGCCACATCTGCGAAGTCGACATCGATCCCGAGACTGGCCACGTCGACATCCTGCGCTACACAGTGCAGGACGACTTCGGCAACGTCATCAATCCGCTGTTGCTCGAGGGGCAGGTGGTTGGCGGCGTGGCGCAGGGCCTGGGCCAGGCGCTCATGGAGCGTGCGTTGTATTCGACCGACGACGGCTTGCTGCTCAGCGACTCATTTATGGGCTACGCCATGCCAAGCGCTGAAGACATGCCCAATCTTGACTTCGCGCATAGCCCCGTGCCATCGCCGCGCAACCCGCTGGGCCTCAAGGGTGCCGGTGAGGCCGGGACGATCGGCGCGCCGCCGGCGCTCGTTAATGCGGTCGTCGATGCGCTCTACGAGTCCGGTGTCGATCACATCGACATGCCCGTATCTGCGGCGGCGGTGTGGCACGCACTCAATCCCGGCGCACGCCAACGCGAACGCGAGGCCGCATGATGATCCGGCGCGTTGTGCTGACGCTGGGCGCTGTAGCGCTTGTGGCCTGCGCGATGCCCGTTGCCGATCCGGTTACAGCGCCCAAGGTGCCGGGTCCGGCGCGCGTCACGCTTGAGCGCACCCTGGGCGCCATATGCGCCATCGATGGCCCGGTTGCAGGGCTCGAATGCACGCATCCGGCACCGCCGTCGGTCGCCCGCAATGCGATGATCGAGGTCAACAGCAACGCCGACATCATCGCCGATCGACTGGATGCCACGCCGTCGCTGGGTCCGCTGCACGGTGTACCCGTTGCGCTCAAGGACAATATCGAGACGGCTGATGGTATGCGCACGACGGCGGGTTCGCTGGCGCTCATCAATTACCGCGCGGCGAAGGACGCGCATCTCGTCATGCGCCTGCGCGAGGCGGGTGTTGTGATCGTCGGCAAGACCAATCTCAGCGAGTGGGCGAACTTCCGTTCGACGCGATCGGTCAGTGGATGGAGCAGCGCCGGGGGGCAGACCCGCCACGCACTCGACCCCGCGCGCAATCCCTGTGGCTCATCGAGCGGCTCGGCGGTCGCTGTTGCTACGGGCATTGTACCGCTGGCCGTGGGTACGGAAACCGACGGCTCGATCATTTGCCCCGCGTCGATCAACGGCATCGTGGGTATCAAGCCTACGCTGGGTCTTGTCAGCCGCAGCGGCATCGTCCCGCTGTCGTTGTCGCAGGACACGGCTGGTCCCATGGCACGCGATGTCAAAAGCGCGGCCTTGCTGCTGGCGGCCATGGCGGGGGCGGACCCCGAAGACGCTGCCACGCAACGCATTCCCGAGGGTCTGTTGCCACTGAAACCTGACTTTCGCGCGGACGTGCTGTCGGGCAAGCGTATCGGGGTACTGCGCACCTACGGTGGCGCCGGCAACGTGCCGGCCGTGGAAGCCGCGTTCACACGTGCGTTGGCGCGGCTCGATGCGGCAGGCGCGGTGCTCATTGATCCTATCGAGATCGATACGACGGGTATGGGCGCAGCCGAGTACGCCGTCTTGCTGCATGAGTTTCGCGATGACCTCAACGCCTATCTGGAAGCGCGCCTCTTGATTCCCGATTCGCTGGCCGAGTTGATCGCCTACAACGAGTCCAATGCGGACACTGTCATGCCGCACTTCGGCCAGGAGATCTTTCTGGCCGCAGAGGCGACGGGTGGGCGTGCCGCGCCCGAGTACGCCGAAGCGTTGGCGCGCTCAAAGTTGATCTCGCGCGGCGGTCTCGATGGGGCTTTCGATGCACACGCACTGGATGCGATCGTTGCGCCGTCAAACGGCCCGGCTTGGCCGACCGACTACAAGAACGGCGACGGCTTCAGTGTCGGCTCGTCATCGTTGGCCGCCGTGTCGGGTTACCCGTCGATCACAGTTCCCGCCGACACGGCCGACGGGCTGCCGCTGGGGCTGTCTTTTGTTGGCCGTGAGTGGCACGATCGCGAGATCATCGAGTTTGCCTTTGCTTTTGAGCGAGCCGGCACCGACTGACGCCTCCATCCCCGATCATCCTGAATCACGAGCTGCGGTATGCTGCCGGCAGTGGGAGCTTTTTCATGACTGCATTACGTAACATCACACTCTTGATGACGCTGTTGCTGCTCGCGTCCTGTGGCGGTGGTGGCGGTGGCGGCGGTAGCGCACCACCACCGACGGGTGGCGGCGGCGGTAGTGGTGGTGGCGGTACGCCTCCGCCCCCAAGCGCTGTGGACACGCTTCGCGACAGCCTCGAGGGTTTGTCACTTGGCGCGTTTTACGATGTGTCCTACAAGGCGTTGCTGGCGCGCGACCCGGAACAGGTGGTGTCGCTCGGTCTTGATAACGAAATCGACGTTGCCGGGCAGCTCACGGATATCTCTCGCGACTACGCGCTGGAGACGATTGCATTGCACGGCGTTGTGCGCGATGCGCTCAACGATTACGACCGGGCCGCACTGGCACCGGCAGACCAAATCACCTGGGACGTCTACGCCTGGTATCTCGACAGCGTTATCGATGATGAACCCTTCATCGACTACCACTTTCTTGCGACCTATTCGTTGATCGGTGAACAGAGCCAGACGCAACGGTTCTTCACCGATATTCAGCCCGTTGAAAACGAGAGTGATGCGGAGGCCTACCTGGCCCGGTTGCGTCGCGTTGATGACAAGTTCCTTCAGCTCACGCAGCGCGTAACCGCGGCACGCGATGCCGGCATCGTGGAGCCGGCGCTAACGATGAATGTGGCGATCCAGCGGCTCGACGAGATCCTCGCGTTGCCACTGACGGGCAATCCATACTTCACGACCTTCAATGACAAAGTCGGCGCGCTGACCGGTGTGACGAGTTTGCGCAAGAACGAATTGCGGGATGATGCGATTAGCGCCGTCGGTGGCAGTGTGATCCCCGCCTATCAGAATTTGCGTAATACGTTGGCCAACGTGGTGTCTTCCGCGCCCACCGACATCGGCGTGGGGCAGTACCCGCAGGGTGACGCGTTTTACGCGGAGCGCCTGGCGTATTTCACCTCGAGCTCGTTGACACCGGCGGAGGTGCACCAGCTTGGCCTCGATGCTCTCGTGGGCATCAGTGCTGCGCTTGCAGACCGATTTGCAACACTGGGCTACCCGGCCGCGGAAGCGCTCGCCACCTCGATCGAACGCGTCTCCACAGACGGAGGTGTGATCGCGGCGGCCGATGCGCTGGGTGTGTATGAGGCGCTCATCGATGCGGCCCGCGATGACATGGTCGGGTTCTTTAACGATTTCCCCGCAGCAGAAGTGGTCGTCATCGGCGGACCGACGGGCGGGTTCTACATTCGGCCGTCACTGGACGGGTCGCGGCCCGGCGCGTTCTACGCCAGCACGGTCGACGATGTGCCGTACTTCACCATGCCGACGTTGACCTACCACGAGGCGCTGCCGGGGCATCACTACCAGATCGCGCTGGCCATGGAGCAGGACGTGCCTCTGTTCCGCAAAGTCGTTGGCGCGACGTCCTACATCGAGGGCTGGGGCCTGTACGCCGAACGCGTTGCCTCCGACCTCGGTTGGTACTCCGACGACATCTATGGCGATGTGGGCCGCCTGCATTTCGAAGCGTTGCGTGCGGCACGGCTCGTTATCGATACGGGTATCCACGCCTTTGGCTGGACGTTCGACGAAGCGACGGATTTCGGTGTCGATAATGTTGGCACCACATTGGGCAGTGCCCAGGGCGCAGCGGCGCGATACAGCGTCTGGCCTGGACAAGCCACCGCCTATTACGTGGGTCTGCTCAAGATGCTCGAGCTTCGCGATCGCGCGCAGACCGAGCTTGGTGGCAGCTTTGATCTTGCCGCGTTCCACGAGGCGGTCATCGACAGCGGCGCGGTGCCGCTGGATGTGCTTGAGACCATCATCGACGACTGGATAGCCGCGCAACTCTGACGCGGCTGCTTACCAGGGCAGCGGGTAGCCCTCGGCGTGCCAGAAGCTGCCGCTCGTGGCGAGATCGAGCGCGTCCATGCGTTCAATGAGGCCGCGCGCGGCGTCCGCAGCATCGATGCCGCGGCCGCCCGTCATGCGCGTGGCAACGAGTCCGGGGTGCAGGAGTGCGATGGCGATGCCTCGCCCCCGTAGGTCGTGTGAGAGATTCTTGCCCACCATATTGACGGCGGTCTTCGAGACTCGGTAGCCGTAGTTGTTGCCCGAGCCGTTGTCGTCAATGGAACCGACGCGGCTTGAGACGATGCCAATGCGGGCACCCGCCGGCAGCACGGGAACCAAAGCGCGGATGATGCGCAAAGGTCCCAGCGTGTTGACCTCGAACTGACGTCGCATCGCATCCAGCGAGATGCTCTCGAAGTGGTCACTCTCGAGAATGCCTGCATTGTGGATCACGAGGTCGGGCGGCGTATCCGCAATGACGTCGGCCAGATGATTCGCCGCGATGTCATCGGTGACGTCGACACCGTCAATGATGCGCGCGCCGAGCTCTGCAAGCGTCGGGTCGGGCTTGCGTACTGTGCCGATCACCTGGTCGCCGCGTTCAAATAGTTGGCGCACCAGTTCGCGACCAATGCCGCGGCTGGCGCCGACGACCAGTGCGATACTCATGTGGCGTCGGGTGCTGCTTCGGGCAGCAGCGCAAGGGCGCCCGCGACGTAGTCTTCGAGTTTCTTCCAGCCGCCTTCACTGGAGCGGCCCAGCCGCACGACAACGAGGTCACGCTCGGGCACGACGATGATGAACTGTCCGAGATGGCCCGAGAAATAGTAGAAGGCCGGATCCGCCTTGTAGTTCATCCAGGTCGAGTAACCGTAGTAGTCCGTGGCGCGCGGCGTGCGCATACGCTCAATGAAGCCGGCGTCGATGAGTTGTTGGCCCTGCCAGTTGCCGTCCTGCAAGAGCAGCTGGCCAAGCTTCGCGTAGTTGCGGGCATTCGTGTTGATGCAGCAGTAGGCGAGCTCCATGCCTTCGTCGTCCGTGTGCCACACGGCATCGTCGTTCATACCCAGCGGGCGCCACAGCGTTTCGGACAGGTAGTCTGACAGTGTGGTGCCCGGGCGGGCGCGCTCCAGTGCACGCGACAGCGACACTGCGAGCAGCTGCGTCGACGCGCTTGAGTAGTAAAAATGGGTTTCGGGTTCGTGCGAGAAGCTGCCTTCAAGTACGAAGGACGCCACGTCATCGCCGTAGAGCAATTCGACGGTTGGACTGAACGGGCTGTAATAGTGCTCGTCCCAGTCGTAACCTGAGGTCATCGTCGATAACGAACCCAGTGTGGCCTTCTGGCCCAGTGGGTCTTCGGAGAACTCGGGCAGAAGCGCCGTCAGGGGTTGTTCCAGGTCGTCGATGATGCCGTCTTCGAGTGCCCGGCCGATGAGCAACGTCAATACGGTCTTGGCCATTGAAAATGAGTTGGTGCGGCTGTCGGCCGCGTAGCCCTGGAAGTACTGCTCGGCGATGAGCTCGCCTTTGTACACGGCAAGGAACGCAATTGCATCGCCTTCGACGAGCGATGTTGCGAAGGCTTCGGGAAGCGCGTCACGATAGTCGGGGTGCAGCCGCCAGGGTTGTGCAACGCCTGCGTCAATGTTGCGCGTGTCGAAAACCGTGTGGTCGTCGATGTTGGCCGTCGCGTGCCCGGCCAGGTAGGTGCGCGCGAGCGCCGTGAAGATGTAGCCGTGCCCGGAAAGCAGCAGGGCGAGACTGGCGATGACGGGCAGCGCGCCAAGCCCGAGGATGAATTTTTTCATCCCGCGAGCTTAGCAGACACGGCCGTTTGCTCAGAACCGGTAGAGCACACCTACCGAGATCATCGAGACGTCAGTGTCGTCGAGATCGTAGACCTCGTATTCCCCGCGCACCTCGAGCGGGCCGAGTCCGAATGCAGCGCCAAGCCCGTAGCCGAGATCGGTGCCATCGTCATCGGCATCGAAACCGGCCAGCGCCGCTTCCGCTTCCCAGGCGATGACGCCGAGCTTGCCGTACAGATCAATAATGCCCGCGTTAAATGTCGCGATGCCCCAGGCGTTGATGCCCGTGGTGTCGACGGTCAAGTCGTCGCCAAGGATATCGATCTCAGGTTGACCGAAGTCAACATAACCTGCTTCTACGGCGATATCGAAGAAGGGCAGGTCGAAGGTGTAGCCGGCGAAAAATTTTGTTGCCGTGTCATCTTCATCGAAGCTCGTCGGGACGCCGGGGATGCCCGTATCGCCGAGTTCTGCCTCGATAGTTGCGCCACCGGCGCCCGCGCCGATGTAAAAACCTGAGTCTGCGGCGGCCAAGCCGGGGATCAGCAAACACGCCAGTCCGGCGCTCGCAATTCGCAGATGTCGCTTGATGTTCATTGCCTAACTCCTTGTTGGTGCGGCGAGCTTGCCGACCATGGCTGCGATACTGCCGGCTTCCTGTTGCGGTGCCGTGACACCGGTCTCGTTTTCCGTGGCTCGCGAATCATCCAACTGTCATGCCCATTTGTCATACTCTAAGGCAGTAACGTCGCTTGCGCGACGCCAACAAGAACAAAGTCGACAGGTTCCGGGAGAGACCATGTACGCCACCATTTCGCGCCGCATCGCGGTTGCTCTAGTCCTCATTTTTTCGTTGACCGCTGGCCGCGCGCAGGCGCAGGACATCGTGATTTCGGGTGTTATCGATGGCCCGTTGCCGGGCGGTGTGCCCAAGGCCGTCGAGCTTTACGTCGTCAATGACGTCGCCGACCTTTCCGCCTGGGGTGTGAGCTCTGCCAACAATGGCAATGGCGCGACCGGCTCGCCTGAGTTTGTGTTCCCGTCGGTTGCGGCATCCGCGGGCAGCTTTATTTACCTGGCATCGGAGAGCACCAACTTCACGGCGTTCTTTGGCTTCGCGCCCGACTACGTGAATGGCGCGGCGTCAATCAATGGCGACGATGCGATCGAGTTGTTCCAGAACGGGCTCGTCGTCGATGTGTTTGGCGAAGTGACCGTCGACGGTAGCGGCCAGCCCTGGGAATACCGTGACGGCTGGGCCTACCGAATCTCAGAGACGGGGCCCGATGGCACCACGTTTGTGCTCTCCAGCTGGACCTTCAGCGGGCCTGACGCACTCGACGGTGAGTCGACGAATGATACGGCTGCAACGCCGTTCCCGATTGCGAGCTACACCAACTCCGGCGGCGACGCCGCACCTGCCATCGTGGCGACGAGCCCGGCCAATGGCGAAACGGGCGTTGCGGCGGACACGGCCATCAGCGTTCAGTTCAGCGAGCCTGTGCTCGTAGCGTCATCGGCATTTGCACTGACCTGCAGCGATACGGGTGTGCGCAGCCTGTCGCCGTCGAGTGCCGACAGCACGCTGTTCTCGCTCGCGATCGCGGGTGACCTGGCCGAAGGCGAATCGTGCACGCTCGTGGTTTCGGCCGCAGCCGTGTCCGACATCGATGCCGACGATCCGCCCGACAACCCGGCCGGCGACACGAGTGTCACGTTCAGCGTGGCCCAGGCCGGCATCAGTGGCGTCATCATCAATGAGATTCACGCCGATCCTGACTCGAGCCAGGGTGACGCCAATGGTGACGGCACGCCGCAGTTCTCGCAGGACGAGTTCGTCGAGATCGTCAATGTCACGGGTGCCCCGCTCGACGTATCGGGCTGGGGTCTCGCGGACGGCTTCACGACACGTCACTTCTTCCCGGAAGGCACAGTCATTGATGACCAGTGCGCAATCGTCGTGTTTGGCGGCGGTACGCCGACGGGCAGCTTCGGTGGTGCGCAAGCGCAGGTCGCGAGCGGCGGCTCGCTGGGGCTGAACAACGGTGGCGACACGGTCACTTTGTCGACGCCCGCGGGCGTTGTCGCTGCCAGCGAAAGCTACGGCAGTGCCGGTGGCGCCAACCAGTCGCTGACACGTTCGCCCGATCTCACGGGTGACTTCGTACAGCACTTGTCTGTTGCTGATGCGCGCTTCTCGCCGGGCACGGCGCTCGACGGTTCGCAGTTCGCGGGCTGTGCGCCTGTCGTCCCCACGGTGAGCGTGGCGGAAGTCCAGGGCGACGGCGATGCGACCCCGCTGGCGGGCCAGACGGTGCGTGTAGAGGGTGTCGTCACGGGCGACTTCCAGGACGGTGACGCAGACAACACGCGGAACCTGCGCGGGTTCTACCTGCAAGACCTCGTGGCCGACGGTAATCCCGCAACTTCGGACGGCGTGTTTGTCTTTGATGGCGGCAACCCCGACCTCGACGTCGCCGTGGGTGAACGCGTTGCCGTCACGGGCGACGCCGTTGAGTTCTTCGGTGAGACGCAGATCGCGTCGACGAGTGTTGAGCTGCTCGGTACGGCCGACCTGCCCACGCCTGCGCTGATCACGCTGCCGAGCGCCGCTGTAAGGGTGAGCAACTTCGGCGAGTTCTACCCCGACCTCGAGGCCTTCGAAGGCATGCTGGTCGAATTTGCCGGACCGCTCGTGGTGACCGACCTGTTCAACCTCGACCGCTTCGGCGAGATCCACCTCGTTGCGGGTGGCCGCCCGCAGCAGTTCACCAACATCAACGCACCCGACGCGGTGGCGCTGGACGCGTTCCTGCGGGACCTGGGCAGCCGCAGCATCATGCTCGACGACGGCCAGACCGTGCAGAACCCCGATCCGATTCGCTACCCGCCGCCGGGCCTGCCCAACACAACGGGTGCGATCGTTCGCAGTGGCGACACCGTGACGGGTCTTGTTGGCAACATCCGTTACAGCCGCGGCAGTGGTGGTTCGGGTGAGGAGCTCTACCGACTTATGCCTACGGGGGAACCTGCGTTCTCGCCTGACAACCCGCGGCCTGAAGTGCCCGCCGTGGCCGGCGAGTTGCAGGTGGCTGCGCTCAACGCGCTCAACTTCTTCACGACACTTGACGAGCCCGGCTCGAGCTGTGGCCCCTCGGCGATTGGTTGCCGTGGCGCCGACAACGCGCTTGAGTTCGAGCGTCAGCTCGCGAAGCTCTTGTTGGCTGTGGCCGCGATCGACGCTGACGTGATCGGGCTCATCGAGCTCGAGAACAATGCGGCAGCCTCGCTTTCGGTCTTGGCCGATGCACTTAATGATGCAGCCGGTTCCGAGGTCTGGGACTACATCGCGACAGGCACCATCGGCGGCGACGCCATTAAGGTCGGCCTGTTGTACAAACCGGCCGAGGCAACGCCTGTTGGCAATTTCGCGGTGCTCGACGCGAGCGTCGATCCGCGATTCATCGACACCGAAAACCGACCCGTACTCGCGCAGACGTTCCGCGACGCCGACACTGCAGGGCTTGTTACGGTTGCCGTGACCCATCTCAAGTCCAAGGGTTCGGCCTGTACCGATATCGGCGATCCCAACACGGGTGACGGGCAGGGCAACTGCAACCTGACGCGCACGAGCGCGTCACTTGCAACGCTCGAGTGGCTCGAGACGGACCCGACGGGCAGCGGCAGCGACAACGCTATGGTGATTGGTGACTTCAACGCTTACCTGCGCGAGGATCCGCTCGAGGTGTACCGCGATGGGGGCTGGAGCAACCTGCTCGAGCTGTTTGTCGGGCTCGATGCCTACACGTTCCTCTTCGACCGTCAGGTCGGTGCACTCGATCACGCGGTGGCCTCACCGTCGCTGACGACGCAGGTTGCCGGTACGGCGATCTGGCACAGCAACACGGACGAAGCCGACGCTGTCGACTACAACCTCGATTTCGGGCGCAACCCGAACATCTACGACGGCACATCGCCGGCGCGTGCCTCGGACCACGATGCCGTGATCGTCGGGCTGTCGCTCAGCCGGGATGCAGATGGTGACGGTGTCGACAATGCGGTCGATCAGTGTCCGGGTACGGTGATCCCCGAATCCGTTCCCGCTATCGAGCTTGGCGCGGGCCGATTTGCGCTCGTCGACGGCGATGACATCTTCGATATCGGCGAGCCCAACCCGTTTGGCAGCGTGCCGCTGCGGGCATCGGAGCTGGGCGGCTGCTCCTGCAGCCAGATCCTGGACGCGCTGGGTGACAGCAGCGACCAGCGCGACTTTGGTTGCGAGATCTCCACGATCTCACGCTGGCGCGCAAGCTTGCGACCGGCGGGTCGCGGCGGACGTCGTTAGGAGACTGCGGAGTGCGCGGCGGCTCAGGCCGCCCCGCGCATACCCCAACCCCAGACCCGCAGGAGTGGCGGCCCGACGAA
>ERZ1740065.3-NODE-3-length-183336-cov-9.112538_pt1 | contig 183336 bp, 181 predicted proteins | sample MGYA00581738_ERZ1740065 | MGnify/ENA primary metagenome ERZ1740065 (study PRJEB43018, sample SAMN04849749) | marine metagenome | isolation source: floating plastic debris | place: Pacific Ocean | collected 2008-09-01 | study: EMG produced TPA metagenomics assembly...
GCTGCAGGGCGCGCATGACTTTGAGGCCACCGGCCGTCGAGCCCGCGCAACCGCCAATGAAGCTCGCAAAAATGAGCAGCGCGGGAATGGCGCCCGGCCACGCAGCGTAGTTGGCTGTTGTGAAACCCGTCGTGGTCGCGATCGATACAGACTGGAACAGGCTGTTGATGAAGACGGTCCCCGTGTCGTCGTAGGTGCGTGTAATCGAGAGACCCACGAACACGGTGGCGGTCAGAACAAGCAGGATGAAGACGTAGGCCCGGAACTCGGGGTCTTCGACGTAGTGGCGAATCGAGTTGTTGCGCCAGCCAAAGAAGTGCAGCGAGAAATTGATACCGGCCAGGAACATGAACACGACGGCCACGCCGTCGATGACCGGGTTATCGAAGTAGCCGATGCTGAGATCGTGTGTTGAAAATCCACCGATGGCCACCGTCGAGAACGCGTGACAAATGGCATCGAACACGGTCATGCCCGCGAGCCAATAGGACACGGCGCAAAGGGTCGTGAAGCCCAGGTACACGTACCAAAGCGCCTTGGCGGTTTCGGTGATGCGCGGTGTGAGCTTCGTGTCTTTGACGGGGCCGGGGGTCTCGGCGCGGTAGAGCTGCATGCCACCGACACCCAGCATGGGGAGGATGGCGACGGCCAGCACGATGATGCCCATGCCACCCAGCCACTGCAGTTGCTGGCGGTAGAACAGGATGCCCTCGGGCAGGCCATCGAGGCCGCTGAGCACCGTGGCGCCTGTTGTGGTCAGTCCCGAGATCGACTCAAACACGGCTTCTGTCAGCGTCATGCTCGGCGACGCCGACAACCACAACGGTGTCGCGCCCGCCATGCCCAGCACGAGCCAGAACGAGGCGACCACGAGAAACCCGTCGCGCAATCGCAGGTCGTTTTTCGCGCGGCGTGCGGGCCAGAACAGAAAAAAGCCCAGCGCGATGATGAACAGAAACGAGTACACGAACACGCGCCAGGTGCCGTCGGCGTAGATCAGCGACACGGCCACGGGGGGCAGCATCGTGATGCTGAACATCATGAGCAGCAAGCCTAAGATGCGCTGGATGACTTGCCAGTTCATGTCAGCGACGCGCGCCTAGAGGAAGGACACGCCCACCTGGAACAGCGACTCGACTTCATCCACCTTGCGCCGGTCGGTGAGGAAGATGATGACGTGGTCGTCGGCCTGAATCTGGGTGTCGTGGTGCGCGATGATGACCTGCTCGTCGCGCACGAGTGCGGCAATCGACGCGCCGCGCGGCAGCTTGAGGTTTTCGATGGTCTTGCCAACGACCTTGCTCGAGCCGCTGGCGCCATGCGCCACGGCCTCGATGGCCTCGGCCGCACCCCGTCGCAACGCGTGCACTTTGACGACGTCGCCGCGGCGCACGTGCGCGAGCAATGAGCCAATGGTGATCTGTTGCGGCGAAATCGCGATGTCGATGCTGCCCGACTCCATGAGCTCGGCGTACGACGGGCGGTTGATCAGCGCCATGACTTTCTTGGCGCCGAGCCGGCGCGCGAGCATGGCTGACAGGATGTTGGCTTCCTCGGCGTTGGTCAGTGCGCAAAACACGTCAGCCGAATCGATGTTCTCCTCGAGCAGTAAGTCCTCGTTGGCCGCATCGCCGTTGAGCACAATGGCCTTCGAGAGCTGCTCTGAGATGTAGCGGGCGCGATCCGGATCGCGCGCGATGATCTTGACGGAGTTGGTCTGCTCGAGCGTTTGTGCGAGCCGCAGGCCGATATTGCCGCCGCCCGCGATCACCACGCGTCGCACAGGATCCTCAAGCGCGCGCATCTCGCTCATGAACACACGGATGTCTTCACGCGCGGCGATGAAGAACACCTCGTCACCCTCGCGAATCACCGTGTCGCCCTTGGGCTCGATGGAGCGGCCCTCACGGTAGATGGCCGCGATGCGCGCCTCGGTGTTCGGGATGTGTTCCTTGATGTTTTTGAGCTGCTGGCCAACGAGCAGACCGTCGCGATCGGCGCGTGCGCCTACAAGCCGAACACGGTCATCGGCGAACTCGAGCACCTGCAACGCACCCGGATAGAGAATGAGTTGCTCGATGTATTCGCAGACGAGCTGCTCGGGGCTGATGCGCACATCAACAGGCATGCCCTCTTGCGCGAACAGCTTGTCGGCGTTCATGTACTCGGCGGCGCGGATACGCGCGATCTTGGTCGGCGTGCGGAACATCGAATAGGCAACCTGGCACGCGATCATGTTGGTCTCATCCGAGTCCGTGAGCGCGATGACGATATCGGCGTCGCGTGCGCCCGCGCGTTCGAGGACGTCCGGGAATGCGGCGTGCCCGACTACGGTGCGGATGTCGAGACGATCCTGCAGGTCGCGCAGGACCTCCGCGTTGATGTCGACCACGGTGACATCGTTGGCTTCTTCGCGGGACAGCTGCGTGGCAGCGCTCGCCCCGACCTGGCCGGCCCCTAGAATCAGGATCTTCATTGCCGCGAATTCTACATCAGTTCGAGATTCGCATAGCTCAGGACGAGCCACTTGGTGCCCGCGCCCTCAAAGTTGACCTGAACCCTGGCATGCGCGCCGGAGCCCTCGCAGTTGAGGATGACGCCGTCACCAAAGCGCGCGTGCCGCACGGGCTGGCCCAGCTGCACGGTGGGCGCATCGGGGTCGTGCAAGGCTGTGTGACCACCGCCTCGCACGGGCCGCGAGGCCATGGGGCGTGACACCTGGGCACGAGGCCGAATCTCCTCGAGCAGACTCTTGGGGATTTCGTTGATAAACCGGGACGGCACGCCGTAGTTGTCCATGCCGTGCAGTCGCCGCTGCTCGGCGTAGGTCAGGTAGAGCTCGCGCATGGCGCGTGTGCAGCCGACATAACACAGCCGCCGCTCTTCCTCGAGCCCCGCCGGGTCCGTGATCGAGCGCTGGTGCGGGAACAGGCCGTCCTCCATGCCGCAGAGAAACACGAGCGGAAACTCAAGGCCCTTGGCCGAATGCAGTGTCATGAGCTGCACACAGTCTTCCCAGGCGTCCGCCTGGCCTTCGCCGGCTTCCAGTGCGGCGTGGGCCAGGAATGCGTCGAGTTCGTTCATCTCCTCGTCGCCGACGTCGGGGTCGAAGCCGCGCGCGGCCGAGACGAGTTCCTGCATGTTCTCGATGCGCGTGGCGGACTTCTCCTCGCCCTCTTTGCGGTAATGGCCGATGAGGCCACTGGCGTGCACGACGTGGTCCACCCTCTCGTGCAAATCAAGCGTGTCCGTTTCGGCCGCCATGCCTTCGACGAGGTTCAGGAAGCCCATGATGGCGTTGGCCGCACGCGCGGCCATCTGGTCGGCGACCACGGCGCCCGCAGCGCGCCATAGCGAGCAGGCGTTGGCGCGCGCGTAGGCACGAATGGCCTCGACGGAGCGCGCGCCAATGCCGCGTGCGGGCAGGTTGACCACACGCTCGAACGCGGCGTCATCGGCGCGGTTGCTGATAAGCCGCAGGTAGGCGAGCACGTCTTTGATCTCGGCGCGTTCGAAGAACCGAAGGCCTCCGTAAACGCGGTAAGGCACGCGTGCGTTAAGCAGCGCTTCTTCAAGCGCGCGCGACTGCGCGTTGGAGCGATACAGGACGGCGGTTTCGTCGCGGCGGTTGCCCTGGTTGACCCAGTCCTTGATGCGGTTGACGACGAAGTCGGCTTCATCGCGTTCGTTGTAGGCGGCGTAGAGTCGAACGGGTGCACCCTCGCCATCCTCGGTCCAGAGGTTTTTGCCCATGCGACCGCCGTTGTTGTCGATGATCGCGTTGGCGGCGTTCAGAATGTTGCCCGTTGAGCGGTAGTTCTGTTCGAGCTTGACGACGAGCGTGTCCGGGAAGTCGATCGTGTACTTGCCGATGTGCTCGACCTTGGCGCCCCGCCAGCGGTAGATCGACTGGTCGTCATCGCCCACGGCAAACGGGATCGCGCCACCTTCGGTGAGCAGTTTGAGCCAGGCGTACTGGATGGCGTTCGTGTCCTGGAACTCGTCGACAAGCAGGTGTCGGAAGCGACGCTGGTAATGACCCAGCAGGTCCGGGTTCGCGCGCCAGGTTTCCAGCGAGCGCAACAGGATCTCGGCGAAATCGACGAGGCCCGCGCGCTCGCAGACCTCCTGGTAGTCGGCATAGAACGCGATGAGTTGACGCTTGCTCGGGTCGCCACCGTCATCGATGTGCTGCGGCCGCAGCCCTTCGTCCTTGTTCGAATTGATAAAGCTCTTGACCTCGCGCGGCGACCACTCGCTGTCGCCTTTGCCCGAGTCCTTGATCATCCGCTTGATGAGCCGGTCCTGGTCGGCCGAGTCGATGATCTGAAAGTTCTGCGGCAAGTTTGCTTCGTGCCAGTGTCGGCGCAACAGACGATGCGCGAGGCCGTGGAACGTGCCGATCCAGAGGTGCTGCGTGGGCATGCCCAGCAGCTGCTCAATACGGCTGCGCATCTCGCTGGCGGCCTTGTTGGTGAAGGTCACGGCCAGCAGGCTCTGCGGTGAGACGTGTTCGACCTGCATGAGCCAGGCGGCCCGGTGCACGAGCACGCGCGTCTTGCCGCTGCCGGCGCCGGCGATAACAAGCGCAGGTCCGGGTGGTGCGGTAACGGCAGTACGTTGGGCCTCGTTGAGGCCCTCAAGAAGGGGGCTTACGTCCATGGGTGCGGCTTGCTGGCGCGCGGTGCGGATCATGCGCGCGGTCGCCGCTAGTTTAACAGATGGTCTTCGTTTGCCCGGCAGCTCCGAGACCAAAAAAAAAGGCCCCCAGAGGGGGCCTACGGAATCAGCAGCTGACGATCGTGGGAGAGAAGGCATCAGCAGCAATCCGATTTTTTAGTTCAACCATCCCTGGAGTTGGTCTGCGAGACGTTCCGCGTCCGTCGGAAACTCGATCGTCGGCAACCTGCGGCGCTGTTTCGCGGTGCGTCGCTCGACAATGAGAATGCGTCTCGCCAGTAATCGTTCCAGCCCGGCATCGATAAAGTCCGTTGCTCGCATGCCTGGCATGTTTTCCCTGATGATGACCAGGTCGGGGTCGTGCCGTCCGCCGAGGCGGAGAGCAGCGCCGCCGTCCGTGGCAGCGACCGCCTGGTGCCCGAGGTTCGTAACGAACTGGGAGAGCATGCGACAGAGGCCTTCGTGCGGGGCCACGACCAAAACAGTTCCGTGTCTGCGGTCACGACGGTCTCCCGAAGGAGACCCACACCTCACATCCCGTGCGCTTGCCCAGTCCACCATGATTCGTCCTGAAAATCGGGGCCCATCCGTAGGCATTCGAATCCCGGGATTCGAATATTAGGTACCTATTCAAGGGCTTGGCATCGGGAAAAACCGGATTCGGACTCAGGGAAAACCCTGATTTTTCGGTCAAATCCTAGTCAATCTGGCCCAAATATCCCGTTTTGGTCGACTTATTCGACCGAGGTCAGGCCATTGCGGATCGCGTACTTGGTGAGCTCGGCAACGCTGTAGAGGTCCAGCTTGCGACTGATTTGGCGCCGGTGGGTCTCCACCGTCTTCTCGCTCACGAACAGCGCCTTGGCGATTTGACGCGTCTTCATGCCTTCCGCGAGCAGCGTCAGTACCTCTTTCTCGCGGTCGGAGAGTGCCGGGCGGTCGTCGTCGTCGTCCATGATGTCGCTGGCAACAGCGATCTCGGCGATGCCGTCTCCGAGGTAGGTGCGGCCCTGCAATACGGCGTCGATGGCGGCAGAGATTTCCTCGAAGGCCGATTCTTTTCGGATGTAACCCTTCGCGCCCGCCTGCAGCATGCCCGCAATAAATGAGCGCTCCGCGTGCATGGTGACGGCCACGATTCGGATGTCGGGGTTTGCGGCCAGGATCTCGCGGGTTGCATCGATGCCGTTGATGCCCGGCATCGCCACATCGATGAGCATGATGTCAGGTGCAAGATCAGCTGCGAGCTCAACCGCCTCACGACCCGTGGCACCGTGGCCAATGACGTCGATGCTGCCATCAAGGCTCTTGAGCATCGACTCGAGGCCGTCGCGCACGAGCTGGTGGTCGTCAACGATAACGATCCTTGTTGTCATCGGGTCAAAATACCATCAACCGTCTGCAGATGACGACCAGAACACGATGGCGCGTGTGCCACCCCCCAGTCGCCGTTCAAACTTAATGTCGTAGCCGATGGGGCGTAGCCGCTCGCTTGCCGACAACAGGCCCAGGCCGGAAGGTTCGTCGGCAGCGGTTTCTCGCAGCCACCAGGCGTCACTGCGACCGTTGTCGCTGACCACGACGGCGTCGAGCGCGGCTTGCTCCCAATAGACGTCAATCCAGATCTGGCTGCCACCCGAGTGCTCGATACTGTTGTTCACGAGTTCCTGCACAACGAGGTAGATGCCGACCCGCACAGGCTCCTCGAGTGCACTGCCGTCACCATGTTCGCGCAGGGCCAATCGGAAGCGCCCTTCGGTTCTCTGGTCGTCAACGAGTTTCTCGAGTCCGGGGATCAGGCCCAATTCGTAAACGACCGACGGGCTCAGGTCGTGAATGATGCCGCGCGATGCCGCCAGCGACTCGTCCACGATGTCGGTGATGGCCATGACGGGACCGGTGTCGCCTGCACGATGGCGCAGCTCGCCAAGTTTCATGCGTGCAACCGCGAGGCGTTGGATCAGACCGTCATGCAGTTCCACGGCGGTTTCGCGACGCACGCGTTCTTCGGCTTGGGCCGTGCGTGCTGCAAGCTCGCGCAGTCGACGCTGGTAGTTTCGAATGGAGCTCAGTGCGCGCTCGCGTGTGAGGTCGCTGACGTAGAACTCGGCGATCATGGTGAGCAATGGCGCGACCTCAAGGCGGCGGAAAGGCGAGTCGAACCGACTACCCAGGAAGGCGAAGCCGACAACGCGGCCGCCGAACGCGACCGGTTGCAGCAACGCCGCCTGCATTTCCCGTGCCCCAAATTGATGAAAGGCCTCGACCACCGCGTCGCCATTGGTGGCTGAGGTGCTGAGTTGTACGATGCGACCGAGTAGTACGGGTCCGAGGATGTCGCGCAACGGGCGGAGCGCGGTTTCGTGGTGTGCTGCCTCCCCCTCAGGGCTGGGCCAGCTATAGGCGACGCCGACACTGCGGCGGTCGTTGTCGAGCCAGTAGAGCGTGGCCTGGCTTGCGTAGCTGAACTCGGCGACGACGGACAGGGCCCGTGTGAATTCATCGCCTATCGCCAGGGTTTCATCGGCCCCGCGTTCGGTGCGACCGAGCATGATGTGCGAGACGGCCTCTTGCGCACGGCGCTGGTCGTTGGCGCGCCGCACGCTGCCGATGAGTGCCTGGCAGGCCAGAAGGACGAGCAGCACGCCCAGTGCGCTGATCTGCCAGTTCAGCCGCTCGTCGACAGTGGGCGAATGGTTCAGGAAGTAAGTGGCCGTGCCCGTCAGCGCTACGAGTGCGACGACCCATGCCGCGCCTATCGTGTGTGTGCGCATGGCCATGAGGATGCCCAGCGACAATGCGATCCAGGGCCACGCTGCCGTGAAGGGACCCAGAGTTTCCCAGACAGGCTCGGGGAAATGGCCCAGTGCGAATACGCCTGCGGCCGAGAAGATGATGATGCACACCACCATGTCCAAGACACGGCGCAGGGATGCGGGTCGTGGCGCGTGCGTATGCCGACCCAGCACGACAATGGGAGGCCCCGCGGTGATCAGACCGAGAAACAGCGCCAGACTGGTGATTGCCGCTTCGGAAATGGGTGTGGCGCTGTCGATCATCAGCAAGCGCAGCAGTCCCACGGCGGCTGCACCCGCTAGTGCCAGAGATACGGTCGTGGCCACGAGCTCAAATGGCGGGACTTCCGCTTCCTGTTTGCGGGCCAGCAGCCAGGGCGTGAGCCCAACAAGTACGGCGACCGCGATCACCCCGCCGGTGCTCAAAAGAAAAGAGATGACGGACGCGACGCCCACCACAACGGCAATGAACGCCCCACGCAGCACGAGCGAGATGCCAATGAGTGACAACCATTGCGGGCGCCGCGTGACGAGCAGAACCGCCTCGAGGACACCCGCGCTCAGCGTGACGGGCGCTGTGTTAACCCTGGGATCCCAGAGCAGCCACTCGAAGGCGAGCCCAATGCTGAATGCGAAGGCGAACAACACCAGCGCGAGTGGGCGACGGGTCCGGATCGCTTCAATGAGTGCGGCCTGATCCATCGCGGTTACGGTCAGCCGATACGCGAAAGCTTAAGCAGCTTTTTGAGGTCGCCGAGCAGGCGCTTGCGTTCCGGCGCCATGGGGTAGCTCAGGATGACATTGCCGATCGGGTCCATGATGTAGATTTGTCCTGCGGGCAGTGTCGCGAGCGCCGTCGTCATGGCGGTAGCCGACGGTTTGTCGGGACCGGGCTGTAGCACGACGAGGCCTGGGTGCGCGGCAGCGGTGCCTGCGCTTAAGTCGACCCCGGCAGGCAGCAGCAGCGCCCGTTCGATGCGGTCAATTTCCCGCCCTGTGGCGAGTCGTATCTGGCGTACGTCGATGAGCGCTCGTTCGCAGTTGTCATCGCAATCGCCCCCGGGCTTGACGATGAGCGTCCAGCGCTCGCGTAAGCCCGAGTCGAAGTGCAGCTTGGCTTCGACGGACACGGGTGGCTCGAGGAAGCTGCCGTAGTTGACGCCGTCACCGTTGCCCGAACCGCCTGTGAAGTACATGGCGATGGCGACGGCCAGCGGGCCGAAAAAGACGAGCGCGAGCAGGATCAGTTGCAGGCGGCCACGGCGCCGGTTGGCTTCAGTGGCGGTGTTCATGGTTCTTGTTGTGCTCCAGGGCGTTTCCAGGCCACGATCACGGCCAGCACGGTCAGTGCGAACGCCATCGCGAACCACTGCACGGCGTAGCCTAAATGGCGCTCGGGGGGCAAACCACCGGGTTGCCAGTCGCGCTCAAAACCGTCCCTGGCATTAGGCTCGAGAAGCAACACCCAGTCTGTCAGGGGTTGCTCGAGCTGGGCCGCTATTGCCGTGATCGTCGGGAACTGTAATACCCGCGGCCACGCGCCGCCAGCCGGATCGCCGTCACCGAGTTTGAGTCCACCCACCGGGAGTGTGCCGATGCGCCCCGTGATCGCGCGTGATCCGGCCTCGACCGCGAGGTTGCCAATCGGTTCCCGCGTTGGCGTCTGCGGAATCCAGCCACGATTTACGAGTAGCGTCCCGCCGTCGTCGAGCTCGAATGGCGTGATCACGAAAAAGCCATTGCGACCGCCACGCACCATGTTGTCGATGAGTACTTGGCGGTCACCCTGAAACCGCCCCGTGATGCGTATGCGCTCGAATCGCTGTGCAACCGGGTCGACGTCCACGATCGCATTGACGACCGCCGCACCTGCCGCTTCAAACGCGGCATTGCGTTCGGCCTGGCGTTCGGATTTGTCGAGCTGCCAGAAGCCCAGCCAGAGCATTGCAGGCATCAGGACCAAGTAGGCTGCGACGGGAACCCAGATGGGTCTGCGGTTGTTGGTGCTGCTCACGGTATAATTATGCGCTCGCTTCCGGAAACTGCACGTATGCGCATCATCATCATTCTACTGCTTGTGGCCATCATCGTTTCGCTGGCGTCGGGCTTTCGCCATCTCGCTCGCGGCGATGACTCTGGCAAGTTAGCCCGTGCATTGACCTGGCGTGTCGGTTTGTCGGTCGCGCTGCTTGGCGCGCTGGTGCTTGCCGCTATGATGGGTTGGGTGGAACCGGGCGCACTCTAGGGCGACCCGCGTCGAAATAGAAAGGGCCCGGTGCAGGCGAGCACCGGGCCCTTTTTTTGTGCTTGCGACGTTGCTTAGAGCCAGTACACGAAGATGTAGAGACCGAGCCAGACGACGTCGACGAAATGCCAGTACCAGGCCGACGCCTCGAACGCGAAGTGATGCTTGGCCGTGAAGTGGCCGCGCATGATGCGGATCCATACGATGAACAGCATCAGCGCACCGATAGACACATGCATGCCGTGGAAGCCCGTGAGCATAAAGAACGTGGATCCGTAGATGCCCGTCTCAAGCGTCAGGTTCAGTTCCTTGTAGGCATGGATGTACTCGACCGCCTGCAGGTAGACGAAGACAAAACCGAGCAGGAAGGTCGCGGCCAGCCAGAATTTCACGACGTTGCGCTTGTCGGCGACCAGCGCGTGATGCGCGATTGTGATCGTGACACTCGAGCTGATCAGGATCAGCGTGTTGATCAGCGGGAGACCCAGCGGGCCCATGCTTTGGAAGGTGCCGCCGATGCCTGACGGACCGTTGCTGGGCCAGGAAGACTCGAACCCGGTCCAGAGCAACGAGTTCGTGAAGAAGTTGTTGCTGCCACCGTCCAGCCAGGGCAGGGCGTAGCTGCGGGCGTAGAACAAAGCGCCGAAAAACGCCGCGAAGAACATGACCTCGGAGAAGATGAACCAGCTCATCCCCATTCGGAATGAAGTGTCCACCTGGGCTGAGTAGATGCCGCCTTCGCTCTCGTCGATGACGTTGCCGAACCAGCCGAACATCATGAATACGACGACACCGAGGCCCGCGTAGAAGGTCCACATACCAAACGTGCTGCCGTTGAGCCAGGCCGACACGCCGGCCATCGTCAGCAACAGACCGATGGCGCCGACGACGGGCCAATGGCTGCCGTGCGGAACGTAGTACTTGGATGAATCTGCAGTTGCCATGTTGGCTGTCCCCTGGGAGTACGCTTGCGCGCCGCGATCAGGTCCCACTGTTCGCGGCGGACTCTATATTAAAGAACGTGTAGGAAAGCGTGATCGTGTCGATGTACTCGGGCAGGCCCCGGTCGACCATGAACACGAGCGGCATTTCCTTGGTCTCACCACCCACGAAAGGCTGGTTGTTGAAACAAAAGCACTCGGTCTTTCGGAAGAACTCGCCGGCGCGATTCGGTACGACGCTCGGGATGGCCTGGCCAACGCGGTTCTTACTGGTCAGGTTTTCTGCAATGAACGTGGCGTCGTAGACCTTACCGACCTCGACTTCCATGCTCGATACCGAGGGCTGGAAGGCATACGGCGCATATTCATTGACCGTGGTCGTGAACTGCACCGTGACCATGCGGCCTGTGTCGGTTTCGATCAGCGCGACGGGCGCGGTATTCGTGCGGCCACCGAATCCTGTGAGCTCGCAAAATGCGTCGTAAAGCGGTACGAGCGAGAATGCAAAACCGAACATCGCTGCCGTCATGGCGACAAGCTTCAGCGAAAGCCAGCGATCAGGCGTGTTCACTTCAGACCCCTGCACCGCTGCGCAACACGGTTGCCGCAATGAACGCCACGAACACGGCCACCGCAACCACCCCGAGGATGGCTGCGCTGCGCCGTGCCGCGCGTCGTTGCGCCGTTGTGTCGCGGACGTCCGTGCTCATATCACTTGACGACAGGCGGCTCGTCGAAGGTGTGGTGCGGTGCCGGCGAGGGCACAGTCCACTCAAGGCCGACCGGATTCTCCCAGACCTCGGCCGTTGCTTTCTTGCCGCCGCGTGCGCACTGGACAATGATCCAGACAAACAGCAGCTGCGAGAGGCCGAAGCCGAAGGCGCCCACGGTCGCGACCAGGTTGAAGTCCGCGAACTGCGTGGAGTAATCGGGAATACGCCGCGGCATACCGGCCAGCCCCAGGAAGTGCATGGGGAAGAAGGTCAGGTTGACGAAGATCGTCGTGAGCCAGAAGTGCGCCTTGCCCAGGGTTTCGTTGTACATGTGGCCCGTCCACTTGGGCAGCCAGTAGTACACGCCCGCGATGATCGCGAAGATGGCTCCGGGCACGAGCACGTAGTGGAAGTGCGCGACGACGAAGTAGCTGTCGTGGTACTGGAAGTCGGCGGGCACGATGGCCAGCATGAGCCCCGAGAAGCCACCAATTGTGAACAGGAACAGGAACGCCACGGCAAACAGCATGGGCGTCTCAAATGTCATGGCGCCCTTCCACATCGTGGCGGCCCAATTGAAGACTTTCACGCCAGTAGGCACGGCGATGAGCATCGTCGTGAACATGAAGAACAGCTGCCCCGTGAGCGGCATACCGGCCGTGAACATGTGGTGTGCCCAGACGATGAACGACAGGAACGCGATCGACGCGGTGGCGTAGACCATCGAGGTGTAGCCGAACAGCGGCTTGCGCGAGAACGTCGGGATGATCTCCGAGATGATGCCGAACGCCGGCAAGATCATGATGTAGACCTCGGGGTGCCCGAAGAACCAGAAAATGTGCTGGAACATGACGGGGTCACCGCCACCGGCCGCGCGGAAGAAGCTCGTGCCGAAGAACTGGTCTGTCAGCAGCATCGTCACGGCGCCGGCCAGTACCGGCATGACCGCGATGAGCAGGTAGGCCGTAATCAGCCAGGTCCAGACGAACAGCGGCATCTTGAGCAGTGTCATGCCCGGTGCACGCATGTTGAGAATCGTGACGATGATGTTGATCGCGCCCATGATCGACGAGATGCCCATGAGGTGCACCGCGAAGATCAGCATGGGGAAGGCGTCACCCGTTTGCAGCACGAGCGGCGGGTACATAGTCCAGCCGCCGGCCGGGGCGCCGCCCGGGACGAACAGCGTCGCCAGCAGGATGCCGAAGGCGACCGGCAGGATCCAGAACGACCAGTTGTTCATGCGCGGCAGCGCCATGTCGGGCGCACCCACCATGAGCGGGATCATCCAGTTGGCGAGACCGACGAAGGCTGGCATGACGGCACCGAAGATCATGATGAGCGCGTGCATCGTGACCATCTGGTTGTAGAAGTCGGGCTGCACGAACTGCATGCCGGGCTGGCCCAGCTCCGTGCGGATCACGAGCGCCATGGCGCCGCCCACGAACAGCATCACGAGGCTGAAGATCAGATACATCGTGCCGATGTCTTTGTGGTTCGTCGTGAACAGCCAGCGCTTGATGCCGGTGAGCTCGGGACCGTGGTCGTGGTGATCGTCCGCGTGGTCGGCGTCGTTGTGTGTCGTTGCAGTCATATCGTGTCTGCCTTCAATCGTTGTTCGCGAGGCGCGGGGTGTCCGTGCCGAACTCGGCCTTCATGGCCGCCAGGCGTGCGTCGTAGGCGTCTTGCTCGAGCACTTCCACTACGATCGGCATGAAGCCGTGGTCCTGGCCACAGAGCTCGGCGCACTGACCGCGGTAGATGCCGGGTTCCTCAGCCCTGAACCAGACCTGGTTAATGTAGCCAGGGATCGCGTCTTTCTTGATCGCGAAGTCGGGCATCCACCAGGCGTGCAACACATCGTTTGACGTGAGCAAGACGCGCACTTTTGCGTTGACGGGTACGACAACGTGGTTGTCGACCTCGAGCAGGTAGTTCTCGACTGACTCGGGATCGATGCCCGATCCGGTGCGCCGGGCATCGTTGCTCGTGCGCGCCAGCGTCGAGTAGAAGCTCACACCTTCGTCGAGATATTCGTACTGCCACTTCCACTGGTAAGCCGTGGCTTTGATCGTGAGATCGGGATTGCGGTCGTCCTCGATGGCGATCATCGTCTTCGCTGCGGGTACCGCCATGGCGACCAGAATCACGGCCGGGATCAGCGTCCAGATGATCTCTGCCTTGGTGCTGTGTGAAAACTGCGCCGCTTCGACACCGCGTGACTTACGGTGCAGCACAAGCGCCACGATCATCCAGCCGAAGACAAACACGGCGATGGCGCAACAGACCCAGAAGATGAGCATGTGCAGGCCGTACACCTCACGGCTGATCGCCGTGACGCCTTCGCGCATGTTCAATTCCCAGTCCGCATGAGCGGCGCCCGTGGGCAGCAGCGCGATCAGTGCCGCGGCAATCCTGCGTGTCATAGTCGTTCTCACGTCTTGTGTTGAGTGGCGCCCCCGCGCTCCTTGGCCGGCCGGGTGGCGCTTGCGAGACGCGTGTCCCCACGTCTCAAGCCCCGTTTATTGTACTGATATTCCAGCGCAAAATGGAGACTTACGTCGCGCCCGAAGGCGCGGATTCGTCGGGTTTTTCGCGGGTCGAAGTTTCGTCGCGGATCAGCGTGGCCCGATGTGCCCGTTCTGTCGAAGAACCTGGCTCAGGCGCTGGTGCAGGCGTCTGCGTTCTTCCTCGCCCAGGAAGCGACCAATGACCCACCAGCGGCCCTGCTGACCGAGCGCCAGCTGCTCACCGCCGCGTCGGTCACGGACCTCGATAAGCGCGGCCTTGGTCCAGGACCGCGGCAGTCGCGTCGTGCTCGGTGCTTCCGCATTCGGGTCCCAGCGTGTGATGACGATTTCGTCGCTGTCGATCACGAGTTTCTCGCGGGCTTGCCCTGCACGCCAACTGGCGCGCAAGGCCCAGGCGAGGAAGGCGAGCTCGGCGCCTGCGAACGGCAGCACAGGCCAGTAACCGCGCGTCACAAACAGCACAGCAATGCCGAGGCTGACGGCGGCGATGCCTGAGAAAAACGCCACGGCCTGTCGCGCGCTCAGTGCGCAGTTCGCCTGCAGGTTGAAGGTATGTCGCCCGGACTCCATGTCGCGAGCATAGCGGCGTGATGCGCCCGCGGTAAACGCGCTGTAGCAGGCGTGTCGCGGTTCAGCCGTCGCGGCGCCGCATGCCGATGGCGTCGGGCGTAATCGCGACCTCGCTCGAGGCGCGTCGCCCGGCCGTGCCCCAGCATTGCGCGTAGACGAGCTCCACGCTCAGACGCAAGGCGCCGTCGCGCATGAGTCGGTCGCACATATCACGGAACCGGCGTCGCCCCGTCAGGCCGCGCTGACGGCCGGGCAGACAGTTGCGTGCGCCCAGTGCCGACAGATCGAGCCAGAGCGCGCCCACGTCGTTGTAGGTGAGCGAAAGCGTGTCCACATCGAGCACGGGTTCGGCAAAGCCCGCCCGCCCGAGTGCATCGCCAATGTCGTGCATATCGGTGAACGTCGCGACGTGGATGCCGCCGTCGACGTCGCCCCAGGCCTCACGTAACTCGCGAAGCGTGTCGGGACCCAGTGTGACAAAGCTGAAGGCGCCGCCAGGTTTGAGCACGCGCGCCACCTCGGCCAGGACGTCGTCGGGCTCGGCAAACCGCGGCAAGGCCAGGTTGCTGGCGACGAGATCGACACTGTCATCGCCGAGCGGGAGGTCATCGAGCGCGGCGGCCTGTCGCTGCACGGGACGTGTCCGGCTGAGCAGCCGCTTCAACGCGCCGATATCGGGCATCTGGGCGGCCAGCGCCTGGTTGAGTTCGACCGCCGACACCTGCGCGCCCGGGTAACGCCTGGCCAGCCGTTGTGCGAGCGCGCCCGTCGCCGCGCCCGCATCGAGGATGGCCTCGGGCTCGATACGTAACAGGTCCAGCCGCGAGACGAGCTCATCCGCGCAGCGTTCGTGCAGAAACGCGTGTGCCGGGAACGTGCTCGCCGCACGCGTGAGCCGGCGTTGCAGGTCCCGGTTGGATTCGCGCAGTGTCGCGGTCATTAGCCAATTATCGTTGCGTTGCGCCGGGAATGGCAGCGGCAGGCCATGTTGCCTGTCGGGCACGTTGTCCGGAATGAGTGGATTCTGGAAATCCGGCGCGCGCGCCCTCGTCGATGTGCTGTCGCCGCCCGCGTGTGTGCTGTGCGGGCTCGAGGCCAGCGACCCCGTCTGCGCAAACTGCGCTGATGTGTGCCCCACGCTCACAACCGCCTGCCCGCGGTGTGCGTTGCCACTGCCGCACGATCACGCGCGCTGCGGTGCGTGCCGGCTGGTGCCCCCCGTCTGGCGCTTCGCGGCGGCCGCGCAGCGCTATACGTTTCCCGTCGACGTGGTGTTGCAGCGGTTCAAATACCACGGTGACCGCGCGCTGGCGCCCGCGCTTTCCGCGTTGTTGCAGCCGCTTGCGGCGCTACCTTGGCTTGTGGGCGCGGAGCTTGTGCCGCTGCCGTTGCACCGGCGGCGCGAACGCCGGCGCGGGTTCAACCAGGCGCAGGTGCTGGCGCGCTCGCTCGCGGTCGGCTCCGGCCGGCCGTTGCGCCAGCACTGGCTGTCACGCTGTGTCGATACGCCCGCGCAGGTGGGGCTCAGCGCTGCGGCGAGACGACGCAATCTTGTGGGCGCGTTTGTCGCGACGCCCGAGGTGGCCGGTCGGCACATTGTGCTCGTCGATGACGTGATGACGACGGGCGCAACGCTGACCGCCGCGACACAGGCGCTGTTCACACACGGTGCGCGTCAGGTCGACTGCGTGGTGCTGGCGCGAGCCGTCAGTGCCGCTCAGGCCGGGGCGTAGAGGTAGTGCAGCGCCAGCCCGATGAACACCGCCATGCCGACATGGCGGTTATTGAGAAAAGCGGCGAAGCAGGCTTTCGGTTCGCGGTCTCTGATCAGATATTGCTGGTAGGCCATAAAACCGGCCACGGCCAGGAGCGCGCCGTAGTACCAGGGCGTCGCAGTAATGCGATCGCCGAGCACAACGAAGGCAAGCAGCAACATGATCTGCATGATGCCGATAATGAAGCGGTCCGCATCGCCGAACAGTATGGCCGTTGACCGTATCCCGGCTTCGAGATCATCGGGCCGGTCGCACATGGCATACATTGTGTCGTAGATCACAGCCCAAAGCACCGTGATGGCGAACACAAACCAGGCGATGGGATCGATGCTGCCGGTTTGCGCCGCAAAGGCCATCGGGATCGCCATCGCGAATGCGGCACCCAGTATGAGCTGTGGCACGGACAGCACGCGTTTCATAAACGGGTAGACAACCATGAGCACCACAGCACCCGCAGCCAGCACCTGGGTCAGCGGGTTGAGTGTGGCCACGAGGCCGATGGCGATGAAGCCCAGCCCGACAAAAACCATGAACGCTTCGACGACGCCGATCTCGCCCGAGACCAGCGGCCGCGACCGCGTGCGAGTGACCTGCGGGTCGAACTTGCGATCGGCGATGTCATTGATCACGCAGCCCGCGGACCGGGTGACGACGCAGCCGGCGAGAAATACGATGAGGATGTTGGGCGCGGGCCGGCCTTCGCCGGCAATCCAGAGTGCCCAGAGCATGGGCCACATGAGCAGCCAGATACCCACGGGCCGGTCGAGCCGCATGAGCCGACCGTAGACGCCAAGCTGGCCGATGACGGCCCGCGCTGTCGCGCCGGCGCCGCCGCTCATGAGGCGTCGTCTTCCGTTTGTCGCGGCACGCCCACGAAGCCGGCCGAGAGATGCTCGAACAACACGATTGGAGCACCGCCGATGTCGAACAGTGAGCGGCGCGACCAGCCACCCGCGCCGACGCGCGCGTCGCCTGCGGTCAGCGTGTCGCTGCGACTGTAGTGCTGCGCCACACGCGCAACATCGTTGCGCTGTGCCAGCTGGCCGCCCAGCGGGTTCGCGCCCAGGTCCATGAGCCAGGGGTGTGCCGCCAGCGTGCGTTCGGGTGCGTAGCAGAGCGCATGCACGAGCAAGGTGTCGCCCGAGTACATGACGATCTCGCGAAGCCAGCCGGCGGCAGCGTCGTTACCGGCCACGAGTGCGGCGACTTCGTCGGGCAGCGCCGCGGCACCTTCGGCCAGGACCTCGATGCGCACGGGTGCCTCGAATGAGCGCCGGATGTCGGGCGTCATGAGGCGTTCGCTGACAAGCCAGTCGGCAAAATCGCCCGTGACAGCGGCGGTGGCCTGCCATTGCGAATTGTCACGGGTTGCCTGGGTCAGCACGTTGGGTTGCTCCGTCGGCCTCGGTTGGCCAGCACGCTATTTTATACGTTCCCGTATCGGCTCGCGCTGCCAATCCAGCGCGCGACGAGCGCGTCAATCCGGCGGGTAATCGTCGCGTCATCACCGTCGAGCACGGTCTGTGCCGTCGCGTGCACGGTTGGCAGCAGATCGGCGTCGCGGGCCAGGTCGGCGATGCGCAGATTCATGGCGCCCGCCTGGCGCGTCCCCAGCACTTCACCCGGACCACGCAGCTCGAGGTCCTTGTCGGCAATCACGAAACCGTCCGTGGATTCCCGGAGCACGGCGAGACGTTCCTTTGCCATTCGCGAGAGTGGTGCCTTGTACAGCAGTACGCAGCTCGACGCGGCGCTGCCGCGACCGACGCGGCCGCGCAACTGGTGCAGTTGGGCGAGTCCCATGCGTTCGGCGTTCTCGATGATCATGAGGCTTGCGTTAGGCACGTCGACACCGACCTCGATGACCGTCGTGGCGACGAGCACGTCGCTGTCACCACGCGAGAACGCAGCCATGGCACGCTCCTTGTCGCGCGGCTTCATGCGCCCGTGGACGAGACCAATGGTGTTCGCGGGCAGTTGTTCGCGCAGCATGGCTGCCGTGGTTTCGGCGGCCTGGTAATCGAGCACCTCGGAGTCTTCGACGAGCGGGCACACCCAGTAAGCCTGGCGCCCCTCGGCGCAGGCTGCCGCGACGCGTTGCACGACTTCGTCGCGGCGCTGCTCAGGCACCACCACGGTCGTGACGGGCGTGCGCCCGGGCGGCAGCGCATCGATGACCGAGGTGTCGAGGTCGGCGTAGGCCGTCATGGCGAGCGTGCGCGGAATGGGTGTTGCCGTCATCACGAGTTGGTGCGGAATCGAGTCGGCGGTGCCCTTGTCGCGCAGGCTGAGCCGCTGGTGCACGCCGAAGCGGTGCTGCTCGTCGATGATCACGAGCCCGAGTGCTGCGAACTGCACCTGCTCCTGGAACAGCGCGTGCGTCCCGACCACCATCCTGGCGCTGCAGTCGGCCACTGCGGCCAACGCCTCACGACGTTCCGCGGCGCGCTGGCTGCCCGTGAGCCAGGCGACCTCGACGCCGAGCGGGTCGAACCAGACCTTGAAGCTTCTGAAGTGCTGCTCGGCGAGCAGCTCCGTGGGCGCCATGAGCGCGCACTGGTGTCCCGCACCGATCGCGGCGAGTGCGGCACCTGCGGCCACGACGGTTTTGCCCGCGCCCACATCGCCCTGCACCAGCCGCATCATAGGCTCGGCGTCCGCCGTGTCCTCGAGAATCTCGTCGAGCACTCGTTGCTGTGCGCCCGTGGGTTCGAAGGGCAGACGCGAGATGAAGGCGTCGAGCAGGCTGCGGTCGCCGGCGAGCACAGGCGCCTGTGTATCGCGCACCTGCACGCGCAGTTGCCGAAGGCTCACGTGGTGCGCCACGAGTTCTTCGAGTGCGAGTCGCCGTTGACAGGGATGGGTGCCGTCAGCGAGCGCATCCAGGCTCACGTCGGGCGGCGGCGCGTGCAGAAAGCGAATGGCCTCGGCGAGAGTCGTTTGACTGCCCGCCACGCGTGTTCCGGGCGGCAGCAGTTCTGCGGGCGGCTCGCGGTCGAGTTGCGCGAGCGCCTTGCCCACGAGTGTGCGCATGCGGGCCTGGTGCAGACCCTCGGTGGTCGGGTAGACGGGTGTGAGCCGGTCGGAGAGCTTTGGCGTGTCGTCCTCGGACACCACCCGAAATTCGGGGTGGACCATTTCGGGCCCCGAGGGTCCGTGCCGGAATTCGCCGTAGCAGACAATCCAGCGTCCGCGCTGCAGCATGTTCTTCTGCGCGTTGGAAAAATGAAAAAAGCGCAGCGTGAGCTGCCCCGTCCCGTCACCCACGCGCACGAGCAGGCTGCGGCGGCCGCGAAACACCACTTCGGCGAGCAGGATTTCGGCGTGGATCACGCACCGGGTGCCCGCGATGGCCGCGCCGACGGGTGTCACGCGGGTGCGGTCCTCGTAGCGGATCGGGAGCTGAAACAGCAGGTCGGCGACGCGTTCGACGCCGAGGCGCTCGAGCTTCCCGGCGATGGCGGGACCGACGCCCGAGAGCGCCGTGACAGGCGCGTCGAGTCGGCTCATGGCGTTCGGGTCAGAGCGCGACGATGGCGTCGGCCTCGATGTCGGTGCCCTTGGGCAGACTCGCAACGCCGATGGCGGCGCGTGCCGGGTACGGCGCCTCGAAACGTTCGGCCATCACCGCATTGACGATGGGGAAGTTGGCCATGTCAGTCAGGTAGATGGTCAGCTTGACGGCGTCGTTGATGCTTCCGCCGGCGGCCTTCGCGACGTGGTCGATGTTGTCGAACACCTGGCGCACGCGGTCGGCAAAGTCACCCTGGATGAGGTCCATGCTGACAGGATCGAGCGGGATCTGGCCCGAGAGGAACAACAGGCTGCCGTGCTGCATGGCCTGCGAATAAGTGCCGATCGCGCCCGGCGCGAGTTCGGTGGCAATCGGTTGGCGCGACATGAGGATCTCCGTGTGCGGTCGGCGCGACGTTGGGACCCACATTATACCGGGCGCGGGCGCGCCTGGGGCTCAGCCGAGCTGGCGCGAGACGCGCAGCACGCTCTTCATCGAGCGGATGCTGCGAATGACCTCAGCCAGGTGTTTGCGGTCGCGCACCTCAATGTTAAAGGTGAGCTGTGACGAATCGAGGTCGCGCGAGCGGACCTCGACCTGGTCGATGTTGGACTCGACCTCCGCAATGGTTGCGGCGACCTCGGCGAGCACGCCCATCCGGTTGACGGCCTCGACGTTGAGCTGCACATGGAAGGTCTGATCGATATCGGGCAACCACTCGACGTCGATCCACTTGCGGGCTTCCTTGCGGTAACTCGCGAGGTTCGAGCAGCCATCGCGGTGTATGACGATGCCGCGGCCGGAACTCAGGTGCCCCATGATCGTGTCGCCCGGGATCGGGTAACAGCAGCGGGCGTAGCTCACGACCATGCCCTCGGTGCCCGAGATCGTCAGCGGCTGGCCGCGGGCCGAATCGACCTCGTCTTCCTTGGGTTCGGCCACGAGGTGTCGCGCCGCCAGTGGCGCCAGGCGTTCACCCAGGCCGAGCTGTTCGAACAGCTCCGTGCGGTTGTTGAGGCCGAAGTCCTCGAGCAGCGCGCTCATGCGCTTCGCCGGCACCTTGCGTACGCTCGTGCCGAACTCGGCCAGCGCCTGGTTGAGCATGCGCTTTCCGAGATCGCGCGCCTCGTCGAGCCGCAGCTGCTTCAGGTAGGCACGGATTGCCGTGCGGGCTTTGGCCGTGACCACGAAGTTGACCCAGTTCGGGTTGGGCTTGGCGCCCTTGGTCGTGATGATCTCGACGCTCTGGCCACTCGACAGTTGCGTGCGCAGCGGCACGAGCCGACGGTCGACCTTGGCCGCAACGCAGCGGTTGCCGACGTCGGTATGAACGGCATAAGCGAAGTCGACAGGCGTCGCACCACGGGGCAGGCGCTTGATGTCGCCGCGCGGTGTGAACACATACACCTTGTCCGGGAACAGGTCGACCTTGACGTTCTCCAGGAACTCCTCGGAGTTCTCTGTCTGGTCGAGATCCATGAGCCGGCCCAGCCACTCGCGCGCACGCGCCTGCGAGGCGCTTGCGGCTTGATCGGTCGCCTTGTACTGCCAGTGCGAGGCGATGCCGTCTTCGGCCACCATGTCCATGGCCGCCGTGCGGATCTGGATTTCGAGCGGCATGCCGCTTGGACCGAAGCAAGTGGTGTGCAGCGACTGGTAGCCGTTGATGCGCGGGATCGCGATGTAGTCCTTGAACCGGCCCGGCATCGGGCGGTAGAGCTTGTGAACGACGCCAACGGTGCGGTAGCAGGTGTCGACGGAATCGACGATGAGGCGAAAGCCGAACACGTCAACGATTTCCGAGAGCGACGTACCCTTGCGCTGCATCTTCTGATAGATGCTGTAGAGGTTCTTGCGCCGACCCATGACTTCGCCGCGGATGTCGTGTGCATGAAGCGCGGCACCCAGTTCTTCGCGCAGCTTGCTGACGCTTTGTTTCTGGTGCCCGATGGCCTTGCGCAGCGAGTTGCTCAGCACGGCGTACCGGTAGGGGTGCAGGTAACGGAAGCCCAGGTCCTCGAGCTCGGTCTTGATCGTGTTGATGCCCATGCGGTTGGCGATGGGTGCGTAGATCTCAAGCGTTTCGCGCGCGATGCGGCTCTGTTTCTCGCGCGGCATCGACTCGAGCGTGCGCATGTTGTGCAGTCGGTCGGCGAGCTTCACGAGGATCACGCGAATGTCCTCGATCATCGCGAGCAGCATCTTGCGGAAGCTCGAGGCTTGAGCCTCGGCGCGACTCTTGAACTGGACCTGGTCGAGTTTGGTGACGCCCTCGACGAGCGTGGCGACCGCTTTGCCGAATTTTTCTTCGAGCTCCTCGGCGGCGGCCGGGGTGTCCTCGATGACGTCGTGGAGGATGGCCGCCGCGATCGTCTCCGAGTCCATGCGCATCTCTGCGAGGATCGTGGCAACGGCAACCGGGTGGCTGATGTAGGGGGCGCCCGACTTACGCTTTTGACCGTGGTGGGCCGCCGCGCCGAATTCGTAGGCGCGCAGCACCTCGGCGATTTGCTCCGGGGGCATGTAGGCCTTGATGGCCTCGAGGAGTTTGGGCAGGCCGGTGGCCCAGCGGCTGTTGGGGATGCGTGCCAGCAGTCCCGCCGCATAGTCCATGCCACGCTCGCTCACGGACGACATGTGTGTCTCCTGTCAGCGTTACGTGGCACGGCGATGTCGCCTGCGGTCAGTCGCCGAGACCCAGCGCGCGCAGCGGCATGATGTCTTCGGGCGTGGCCTCGGCCGGCATCAGCTCCTGCGGAGGCTGATCGGGCTCGTCGAGGATGGCCGTCGTCACATTGCCTTCGGCGATTTCGCGCAGGGCCATGACCGTGGGCTTGTCGTTTTCCCACTCGAGCGTGGCATCCGCGCCGTTCGAAAGGCGGCGGGCACGCTTGGCGGCAACGAGCACGAGGTCAAAAATGTTGTCGATTTTGTCGAGGCAGTCCTCAACGGTAATTCGGGCCATGGTCTGATTCTCTGTGGCGGTCGCTGGACGGGCCGCAACGCCTTGGGTGGGCATGCGCCAGTGTACGGGCAACCGGGTGGACTCAAAATTCTGTCGCGCGCCACGCAACGCCTCGGGCAGGAGCTGGGCGGTTTTCGCACGTCGGTCAGTTAGTTTAGCGGAAGCGCTTACAAAATAACCAGACGTAGGGCGTGTTTTGTGGCGTGTACGCTCAGTTCGCGCCGGTCGCCATCACGCGGTCCATGATAGCCGCCGTGCGGGCCGTGCCGACTCGGTTGCGGCGCAGCCTGCCACTGGCGATGCCAGCCAGCTCGTCGAGCGCTGTGCCAAGGTCGTCGTTGACGACGATGTAGTCAAACTCGTCCCAGTGCGACAGGTCGGTGATGGAGTCCTGCAGGCGGCGCCGGATCACGGCGTCGCTGTCCGTCTGGCGGCTGCGCAACCGCTCCTCGAGCGCCCGTACCGACGGCGGCACAATGAAAATGGAGATGCACTCGGGCAACCGGGCCCGTACCTGCTGCGCGCCCTGCCAGTCGATTTCGACGATCACGTGCTTGCCTTTGGCGAGCAGTGATTCGACGGCGGGACGGCCCGTTGCGTAGAAGTTGTCGAAGACCTGTGCAAATTCGAGAAATTCACCCGCCTTTCTGAGCCGCTCGAACGCGTCTTTGGTGATGAAGTGATAGTCCTCGCCGTCGGTCTCGGTCGGGCGCTTGTCCCGCGTCGTATAGGACACCGAAAACTCGAAGCGCGGGTCGCGGTCGATGAGGCCGCGTACGAGCGTGGTCTTGCCCGCACCCGACGGTGCCGAAATCACGACGAGGCGCCCGCGGCGCTTACTCAATGTTCTGCACCTGTTCCCGCATCTGCTCGATGGCGACTTTCATGTCGACTACGGCGCGCGTGGTGTCGGCGTCCGCGGACTTCGAACCGATGGTGTTGGCCTCCCGGTTGAACTCCTGCACGAGAAAGTCGAGTCGTCGCCCGCTGGGGCCGCCCGTATCGAGGATGCGGCGCGCCTCGGCCAGGTGGCCATCAAGCCGGTCAAGTTCCTCGTCGACATCGAGCTTTTGCGCATTGATGACGATCTCGGTTTCGAGCCGCGCCGGATCGGCGTCAACATCGAGCCGGTCGAGACGCTGGCGGATCCTGGCCTCCATGGCCTCAACGACGGCGGGGCGGCGCGTTCGAATTTCACCGGCGAGTCGCTCGATGTCGTCGCAGCGCTCGCGCAGCACGGTCGCCAGGTGGGCGCCTTCGCGTGCCCGGGCGGCCGCCATCGCCTCGAGTGCGGTGTCGAGTGCGGCCAGCAGGGTCGCTTCGTCGAGCTGTTCATCCGGAGATTCCTCGCGTACGACGCCCGGCCAGCGCAGCAGGTCGAGCGCCGTGGGTTCGTCAACTTCCCCAAACAGCTTCTCGGCCTTGCGGGTCGTATCGCGCAGACGCCTCAGCAATGCGGCGTCGAGCACCATGGCCGGGGCCTCATCGTCGGCGCGGCGCAGCGACACCGAGCAGTCGACCTTGCCGCGTGCCAGCCGAGCGCCGATCTGGCGCCGCAGCGCGGGCTCAAAGCTGCGCAGGGCGTCCGGCATCCGGAACTGGACATCCAGGTAGCGGTGATTGACGCTTCTGAGCTCGAAACCCAGTGTGCCGGCGGCCGTGGCGGCTTCAGCGCGGGCGAAGCCGGTCATGCTGTTTATCGTATCGGTCATCGTGATGCGCGCGGGATGTGCGTCATGTCATGGTTGCGGCTCGCGGCCTGCGTTATCTTCCGGCCTGCTGAGGGGCGACCGCACGTGGCGGACGGCTCGACATTGGCCGGGAGGACTGGCGCCGCGGGGCGGTGCAGCCCGGGATGATAACGTGCCACCGGATGGCAGGACAGAGCGCGACGACGCGCACACAGTAGCCGAACCGTTTGAAAATTGAATATGCCAAGCTGAGCCTTACGGGCAACCGCAAGGACAACCAGGATCGTGTCGCGATTGCCGTTGGCAACGAGGCGGCGCTGCTTATGGTGTTCGACGGCATGGGCGGACACTCTGACGGCGCCGTTGCCGCGGAGACGGCGCTTGCCGCGGTGCAGCAGGTGTTTGAGGCCACGCCGCAGCCCATTTTCGACCCGCAGGGCTTTCTCTACCTGGCCACGAGCGCGGCCCACGAGGCCGTGGTCAGCGTGGCCCGCGATCTCGACGTCGATCAACGCCCCAGGGCCACCTGCGCGGTGTGCCTTGTGCAGGACGACGCCTGCTATTGGGTCCACGTCGGCGACTCCCGTATCTACCTGCTGCGCGACTCGGCCGTGCACCGCGTCACGCGTGACCATTCGCACGTCGAGGTGCTCATCGCCGAGGGCGTGATCAGCCGCTCCGAGGCGCTGGAACACCCCATGCGCAACTACGTCGAGAGTTGCCTGGGCGGCGACGACGCGTTACCGGGTATCACGGTCTCGCGGCGCCACGAGCTACATCCTGGCGATGTGCTGCTGCTCTGCAGTGACGGCCTCTGGTCGGGCCTCACTGACCCTGAAATCGTGAAGCTGGCCTATGAGTCTGCGGCGCCGTTTCCGACGGTGCTTAAGGTCATGTGCGAAGTCGCGATCAAGAACAACGGCAAGCGCGCGGACAACACGTCCGTGACGGCCCTGCGCTGGTTGCCCTGATACGCGGTACGACCGGCCCGGGGGCGCAGGCGGTATAATCCGCGCCCCGCCCCACCCGAGCCGGCACCATGCAACGACCCAGTGGCCGCGCCAGCGATGTGCTGCGCGACATCAGTATTCAGCCCCATTACACCCGCAATGCCGCTGGCTCTGCGCTGATCGCCTGTGGTGACACGCGCGTGTTGTGCACGGCCAGCGTGGAGGACCGCGTACCGCCGTTTTTGCGCGGCAAGGGCTCGGGCTGGGTCACGGCCGAGTACGGCATGCTGCCTGGCTCGACGCACAGCCGTGTGTCGCGTGAAGCCGCGCGCGGCAAGCAGTCGGGGCGCACGCTCGAAATCCAGCGGCTCATCGGCCGCAGCCTGCGCGCCGTCGTTGATTTGAAGGCACTCGGTGAACGCACCGTGACCCTGGACTGCGACGTGCTGCAGGCCGACGGCGGCACCCGCACAGCGTCGATTACGGGGGCCTACGTCGCGCTGATGCTGGCGATTACCCGTCTTCGTGAACAGGGTCTGCTCAAGGCGAGCCCTGTGCATGGCGCCGTCGCGGCCGTGTCCGTGGGCATTTACCGCGGCGAGTCCGTGCTCGACCTCGACTACCCCGAAGACGCCGAGGCCGAGACCGACATGAATGTGGTCATGAACGACGCCGGTGGCTTCATCGAGGTGCAGGGCACGGCCGAGGGGCACGCGTTCCGGCGCGACGAGCTCGACAGGTTGCTTGACCTGGCGAGCCAGGGCATCGAGGCGCTCATGGTCGCGCAACGGGAAGCACTGGCGTGACCGCATCGCCCCGCGAGCTCGTGCTTGCCACGGGCAACGCGGGCAAGCAGCGCGAGCTCGAGGCTCTGCTGTCGGGGCTCGAGGTCACGGTCCGTTTGCAGTCTGCATTCGGCTTGTCCTCCGCCGAGGAGACGGGACTGACCTTTGTTGAAAACGCGATCCTGAAGGCGCGCCACGCGGCGCGCGAGACGGGCTTGCCTGCGCTGGCCGACGATTCGGGTCTCGAGGTGGATGCCCTGGCGGGCGCACCGGGCGTGTTCTCGGCCCGCTATGCAGGTCCCGAGGCCAGCGATACCGACAACGTCGACAAGTTACTCGCCGCGCTCGCCGAGACGCCCGACGACGATCGGGGTGCGGCGTTTCGTTGTGTGGTGGTGTTGCTGCGCCACGCCGATGACCCGGCGCCGATCATTCGCGAAGGCCGCTGGGCCGGGCGGATCGCGCGACAGCCCACGGGCGCGGGGGGCTTCGGTTACGACCCCGTATTCTTCGTGCCAGAGTACGCGGTCACGGCGGCCGAGCTGGAAACGGCAACCAAGAATGCCGTGAGCCACCGGGCGCAGGCGCTGACGGCGTTGCTGCCGGCGCTCGAGGCCTGGTGCGCGGGTGCCCGCTGAGCTGCCACCGCTGTCGGACTACCTGCACCTGCCCTGGAGCCTGGCCAAGTGCACGTACTGCGACTTCAACAGCCACCGCGTCCCGGATGCGCCCGACACGGCGCGCGCGGTCTATGTCGATGCCCTTGTACAGGATATTGCGCAGCAGGCGCCGGGCATTGCGGGACGTACCGTCGAGACGGTGTTCCTGGGTGGGGGCACGCCGTCGCTCTTCACGCCCGAAGAGATTGGGCGCGTCCTGACCGCCCTCGACGAGGCTGTAAGCCTGGCTGCCGATGCCGAGATCACCATGGAGGTGAACCCGGGCGCACTCGAGCGCGGCAGTTTCGCAGGCTACCGCGCCGCGGGCGTCAACCGGGTCTCGATTGGCGGTCAGAGCTTCGATGCGGCGCAGCTCAAGCGTTTGGGCCGCCTGCACGATCCGGCCGCCATAGGGCGCGCTGTGGATGCCGCGCGCCAGGCCGGTTTCGAGCGTATCAACGTCGATATCATGTACGCCTTGCCCGAACAGTCGGTCGACGCGGCCGTCGCCGATGTGCGCGCCGCAGTCGCGCTGGATCTGACGCACGTCTCGCACTACCAGCTCACGCTGGAGCCCAACACCGTGTTCCACGCGCAGCCGCCAACACTGCCGGGTGACGATGACGTTGCCGACATGATGCAGGCGACCGACGCGGTGTTTGCTGCCGCCGGGCTCGCACGCTATGAAGTCTCGGCGCTGGCGGCCCCCGGCGAAGCCTGCCGGCACAACCTTAACTACTGGGGTTTCGGGGACTACCTGGGCATCGGCGCAGGCGCCCATGGCAAGCTCAGCGATGGCGAGCTGGTGACGCGTACCGTCCGGCCGAATCACCCTCGGGGGTACCTGGACGCTCTGGCGGCGGGCGCTGCGGTGGTCTCACAACCCGTGTCAGGTTCGAGGCTGGCGTTTGAGTACATGCTCAACGCGCTGCGGCTCGTCGACGGGTTTTCACTGCAGGATTTCGAGGCCCGAACCGGTCTGCCGCGGGCCGCCGTGACCGGACGCTTGGCGGAGGCCTCAGAGCGTGGGCTCATGCTTGAGCGCGAGGACCATATCTGGCAGCCGACAGCGCTTGGCGCGCGCTTTCTTAACGACCTGCAGGCGCTGTTTCTCGATTGATTGAGGCCGCGATTTGGATTTCGTTATTCACATCCGTGAGCGCGCCGCTAAAAAAGTAAGGCAGAATGCCACTCGCCTACAGTCAGCACTTCAGAAGCGGCGGTAAGATGCTGAAAAAGATAGTTATTATTTTTTGGCGATATTTTAACCATTTTAAGGGCCGTCCCCGTGGCATGCGGGATTCAGGCCGTTGCCCAAAATCAATTCACAGAGTTATCCACAGGATTTGTGGATAACCGCGAGCGACGCGGTCCGTGGCTTGTCAAAGGCAGGCCCGGCCTTTATAGTACGCGGCCTTTTTCCTGACGCGGCGCAGCATTCGCGCGCCTGAGGTCCTGAAATGAAAGCTGAAATTCACCCCGAGTACACCGAGATCACGGTGAGCTGCGGTTGCGGGGCAAGCTTCAAGACGCGCTCCACGCTTGGCGAGGACCTGCAAGTCGAAGTATGCGCGTCCTGCCACCCGTTCTACACGGGCAAACAGAAGATCCTCGACTCCGGCGGTCGCGTAGACCGCTTCAAGCGTCGTTACGGCAAGTAACCCGGTGGCGGCAGACCCGACCATAGTCGCAAGGCACAGTCGGGTCGTCGCTTATACAATGAGTGTCGGCGCCGCCAGGCGCTGAGCTGAGTCCGGAATCATCCGCAAGGAGCACCGCCCCCGATGAGCGACAAGACGTACACCCTCACCGCACCGGATGGTCGATCCGCCGAACTGCCTGCGATGAGCGGCACGGTCGGTCCCGACGTCGTCAACATCGGTTCGCTGTACAAGCAGCTGGGCATCTTCACCTACGATCCAGGCTTCGTTTCGACGGGCAGCTGCGAATCCGAGATCACTTTCATTGATGGTAATGAAGGCGTGCTCATGTACCGGGGCTACCCCGTAGAGCAGCTTGCCGAGCACTCCCACTTCGTCGAGGTCTGCTACCTGCTGCTCAACGGTGTGCTGCCGACGGCGGACGAACTCGACCAGTTCACCGACTCGATCCGGCGTCACACGATGCTCAACGAGTCGCTACTGCGCTTCTACAACGGCTTCCATCACGACGCGCACCCCATGGCCATGGTGTCGGGCGTCGTCGGTTCGATGTCGGCGTTCTACCACGACTCCACCGACATCACGAACCCGAAGCACCGCGAGATTTTCGCGCACCGCATCATCGCCAAGCTGCCAACGATTGCCGCGGCCGCGTACAAGCACTCGATCGGCCAGCCGTTCATCTACCCGCGTAACGATCTCGACTACTGCAGCAACATCCTGAACATGTTCTTCGGCGTACCTGCCGAGCCCTACCAGATCGACCCGATCGCGGCCGAAGCGCTGGACCTCCTGTTTATCCTGCACGCCGACCACGAGCAGAACTGCTCGACGTCGACGGTGCGTATGGCGGCAAGCTCAAGCGCGAACCCGTACTCGGCCATCGCGGCCGGTATCTCCGCGCTCTGGGGCCCCGCGCACGGCGGCGCCAACGAGGCCGTGCTTGAGATGCTCGAGGAAATCGGCGACCGCAAGAACATCGAGAAGTACGTCGCCAAGGCCAAGGACAAGAACGACCCGTTCCGTCTCATGGGTTTTGGTCACCGCGTCTATAAGAACTTTGACCCGCGCGCGACGATCATCCGCGAGATGTGCCACAAGGTACTCAAGAATCTCGGCCAGACCGACTCGCCGTTGTTCGAGCTGGCGCTCGAGCTTGAGCAGGTTGCACTCAAGGACGAGTACTTCATCGAGAAGAACCTCTACCCCAACGTCGACTTCTACTCGGGCATCATCTATCGCGCGCTCGGGATCCCGACTTCCATGTTCACCGTGATGTTCGCCATTGGCCGTGCTGTGGGCTGGGTCGCGCACTGGGACGAGATGATCAGCGAGCCGGGCCGTCGCATCAGTCGCCCGCGCCAGCTCTACACGGGCAGCGACAAGCGCGACTACGCGCCCATCGAAAAACGCTGATCGGGGTGGCGCCAGCCCGGCGCCGTGCCTCAACTCGCAAGCAGCCGCTTGACCTTCTTGATCGACGCCCGTCGCATGGGTTTGCCGTCGACGGGCGATAGTGGCGCCTGACGTAAACCGTCGTAAGCGAATACGGTCGCCTCGATCGTCAATGCGTTCCAGTCAAACCGGTAGCCCGGGTAGGCGCAGCTTTGGTCGCGCCGCACGCGCAGCCGGCGCTCGAACAGGCGGTGCTCGATGCCGCGAGCTTCGAGGAACCAGGCGATATCCTCAGCCGAGTCCGAAAACACGTGCAGGTTGGCGGGCGCATCGGAAGCGGCTGTGCCCGCAAGCAACGGACCGACGAGCCGCGGTTCGAACGCCACCATTTCGTGCATGACCTCGAGTGCCAGGCCGCGACGACGTCGCAGGGACTCGAAATGGTCTTCTTCTTCGTAGATGCGGCGGTGCTCGATGAGTGCCGCTTCGACCTCGATGTTGCTGGGCAACGTACCGTGCTGGTCGAGTCCGAGGCGCTCGGCGGCTTTGCGTTTGGCGGCGTGAAAGTCCGTGACGCCGTGGTCGGCCATGATGCGCGCTGCCTCCTGGGCCACGCTCAGGCGTGAACGTTCGTTGCCGTTCGGCGGCGACATCAGACTTCCCGGGTGGCCAGCAGCACTGCGCGGATTAACTCAGAAAACGTCGTCAAGCTCAACGGGTGTGTCGTCATCGCCGAAGGGCGAGACCGTGGGCGCGTCATCGCGACGCTTGGGCTCGGTACCGTCAATGAACGTTTCGAAAATAAAATTGGTTTCGCCAACGCCCGCCAGTGAGCCGTCTTTGGGCGACACGCGCACCGTGACGAGACCCGGCGGTTGCGGGTAGCGTTGCTCGGGCGCGCCGGCCATCGCGTCACGCATAAAGTGAATCCACATGGGCAGCGCAGTGCGGCCGCCTTCCTCACCGGCGCCGAGCGGCTCATCGCTGTCAAAGCCCACCCAGGCGACGACGGCCAGGTCCGGGTTGAAGCCCGCGAACCACGCGTCGCGCTGATCGTTCGAGGTCCCCGTTTTGCCCGCGAGGTCGCCACGGCCGAGCGTGAGTGCGCGGCGGCCCGTACCCAGACGGATCACGTCACGCATGAGGTCTTGCACGATCCACACGTTGGTGGCCGGCACCACGCGTTCGGCGATGCGGTCTTCGCCGATGTGCGCGGTCATGTCTTCGGGTGACAGCGTGGGCATGCGCGTGTCGTCCTCGGCGAGCGGCGTCGGTGCACGTCGCGGCTGTGCGGACGTCGGGTCGCAAGCCGAGCACACCATGCGCGGTGTCGCCGCCTCGAGCAGCGTGCCATCGGCGAGCTCGATGCGGTCAATGTAGTAAGGCTCGACACGGTAGCCGCCATTGGCGAGCACGGCGTAGGCGCTCGCCATTTCGAGGGGCGGGACCGCGCCGCTGCCCAGCGCCAGCGACAGGTTGTTGGGCAGGGCTTCATCACCGAAACCAAACGCGCTGATGTGCCGACGTGCTGACGACACACCCATCTCGAGCACCATGCGCACCGAGACGAGGTTCAGCGAGCGACGCAGCGCCTCGCGCATGCGGATCTCGCCGAAGAACCGGCCGCTGTAGTTCTTCGGTCGCCAGACGCCCTCATACTCGGCCGACTCAATCACAATCGGCGCGTCGTTAATGATGCTTGCGGCCGTAAAGCCGTTGGCGAGTGCCGCCGAATAAATGAACGGTTTGAAGCTGGAGCCGGGCTGCCGCTTCGCCTGCACGGCACGGTTGAACTTGCTGGCCGCGTAGTCGAAGCCGCCGGTCAGTGCCGCGACGGCGCCGTCGTTCGGGTCGATCGCCACGATGGCGCCCTGCGACTCGGGCAGCTGCGCCAGCGCCGGGAATCCCGACACCGTGTCGATCACGTAAACCAGGTCACCCGGCGCCAGGATGTCGTCGACGGTTTCAGGCGGGTCGCCGATCCGGTTGCGGTCAACGTGCGCGGCCGCCCAGCTCATACCCTGCCAGGGTATGCGCGCCGTCTCGCCACCCGAGAAGCGAATGCTGGCGGTGTTGGTAGCGGCGTCCGTGGCTGTGACGAGCGCCGTGCGCAAACCACCCGGTTCGGCGAAGTCCGACAGCGCCTGCTCAATTGCAGGGTCGTCTGTGCCGACGAGATCGACCGTCGCCAGTGAGCCGCGGTAGCCGTGGCGGCGGTCGTACTCGAGCAGGCCGTCGCGGACCGCATAGTTGGCTGCGCGCTGCATGCTGCTGTCGATGGTCGTGTAGACGTTGTAGCCGCGCGTGGTGATGTCTGTGCCGTAGCGGTTGACGACATCGCGGCGGACCATCTCGGCCAGATAGGGCGCCGAGAGTTCAATGGCCGGGCCGTGCAGCTTCGAGAGCATCGGATGGTCCATGGCCTCGCGGTACTGCGCGTCGTCGATGTAGCCGAGGTCGAGCATGCGACCCAGCACGTAGGTGCGGCGATTCCGCGCGTTCTCGGGACCGTTGACGGGGTTATAGCGCGACGGTGCCGGCAGCACGCCCGCGAGCGTGGCCGCCTCGGCAATACTCAGATCTGCGAGGTCGCGATCAAAGTAGATCTGCGCGGCCGCCGCGACGCCGTAGGCGCGCTGGCCAAAGAACATTTTGTTCAGGAAGAGCGTCATGATCTCTTCCTTGGTGAACTCCTGCTCGATCTTGTAGGCCAGGAAGGCCTCGCGGAGCTTGCGCACAATCGTGCGGTCGCGGGATAGGAAATAGTCGCGCGTAAGCTGTTGGGTCAGCGTACTCGTACCCCGCGCCTCGCTGCGGGTCACCGTAGCGACGACGAGCGCCCGCGCCAGGGCGATGGGGTCGATGCCCCAGTGCTCAAAGAAGCGCTTGTCCTCAGCCGCGACAAACGCGTGCACCACGTAGTCCGGGACTTCTTCCCAGGTGACGGGGATACGTCGCCGCTCACCGATTTCCTGGATCAACCGTCCGTCGCGGCTGTAGACACGCAGCGGTACCTCAAGCGGGATGTCTCGTACCGTGGCCGCGTCGGGCAGGTTGGGCAGGGCGTAGTGGTAAGCCGAAAACACGGCGCCTGCGGCACCAATGGTCGATGCCAGACCCAGCGTCGCGCCCAACACCGCGATTCGAATGAGGATTTTGTACTTCAAGCTGAGATTTCGGTCCTTGTCACTGCGGGGCGTATTATGCATATTGATCCGGCCGCAGGGGGACACAATCGCCGGGTACCCGGTGACGCAAGAAAATGGGGATCTGCGTCACCCTTAGCCAACCTGTCAACGGTACCTGGTTCACAGAATCCACGTTAAATGCTGCCGTACCATACGAATGTCAAAAAGCGGTACGCAGTCACATTTTATTCGTACAAACGTTGATATATAGTTAACTTCGATTTTTCAAGCGATCGGCAATAAAAAGTCGTAAGTTATTAATTTCTAAGGAAGAACTGAGTGCTTTTCGGCAAGAATAACCGCACGTTGCTGGGGCTCGACATTACGACTTCCTCGATCAAGCTGGTCGAGCTGTCTGAAGCCGGTCGGGGCTACCGGGTTGAGTCCTACGCAGCAGAGGCTACGCCCGCCAATTCCATCAACGACAAGGCCATCGTCGACGCTCAGGCTGTCGGCGAGGCGGTCCGCCGCGCGGTTAAGCGCTCGGGCAGCAAAGCGCGCGATGTCGCGATTGCGATCAGTGGCGACGCGGCCATCACCAAAACCATCCAGATGTCGGCCGGTTTGTCCGAAGCCGAAATGGAAGGCCAGGTCGAGATCCAGGCGGACCAGTACATCCCCTTCCCCATGGATGAGTTCAGCTACGACTTTGAGGTCATCGGCCCGAACGAAGCCGACCCGGAGATGAATGACGTCCTGCTCGTCGCAACGCGAACCGACAATGTCGATCAGCGTCAGGCTGCCGTGCAGGCCGCGGGGCTCAAAGCCTCGGTGGTCGACGTCGAAGCGTTTGCGCTTGAGAACGCCTGCCGCCTGCTGACCCACCAGATTCCCAACAACGGCATCGGCCAGTCCGTCGCCGTTGTGGATCTCGGCGCCAGCAACACCACCTTCGGCGTGCTGCAGGACATGAAGGTCGTCTACACCCGAGACTTTGCCTTCGGTGGCCAGCAGCTCACCGAAGAGATCATGCGGACCTACGGCCTGTCGATGGAAGACGCGGGCCGCGCCAAGAAAGAAGGCGGTCTGCCCAGTAACTACGAGCCTGAAGTGCTCGACCCGTTCCTCGACGACGTGACGCAGCAGGTCAGCCGCTCGCTGCAGTTCTACCTGGCGTCGGGCGGCGGTCGTGAGCAGCCCGACCTGATCCTGGTATCTGGCGGTTGCGCCAACATCCCGGGCATCGCCGACCTCATCGCGAGCCGCGTCGGTATTCCGACCGAAATCGGTGACCCGCTGGGCCAGATGAAAGTATCCGCACGCGCCAAAGGTCAGGGCGTGCAACGCGACGCCTGTGCACTGCTAACCGCGTGCGGCCTGGCATTGAGGAGCTTTGACTAATGCCACAGATTAATCTGCTGCCGTGGCGCGAGGAGCAACGCAAGGAACGCCAGAAGGTGTTCCTGATTTCCGTTGCCGGCGCTGTTGTCGTTGGTCTCGGTGTCATCGCAGCGACCAACTTCGTGTTCTCGAGCCGTATCGACTACCAGCAAGACAGAAACGACCTGCTTCGCGGCGAGATCAAGAAGCTCGACGAGCGCATCAAGGATATTGATGGCATCGAGGAGCAAAAAGATCGTCTTCTCGCGCGCATGGAGGTTATCGAGCAGCTGCAGCAAAGCCGTCCGGAGGTCGTGCACCTGTTCGATGAGTTGACGCGGACCGTGCCCGACGGCGTGCACCTCGACTCGGTCACGCAGAGTGGCCGCAATGTGAAGATTTCCGGCGTGGCGCAGTCATCGACCCGTGTGTCGTCTTACATGCGCAATGTCAACGAGTCCGGTTGGCTCGAAAACCCGGATCTCGAGAAGATTCAAACGGTGACGGGTGGGCGCTCGCGCGAACGATTCTCGTTCGAGCTCAGCGCACGCCAGAAGAGCACCGATCCCGAAGCGACCGGGGGTGACGAATGAGCGTACTCGACGATCTGCAAGCGCTTGATGTCAACGACATCGGGCGCTGGCCTCTGGGCTTTCGTATCGCAGCCATCGTGATCGTATTCCTGGTTGTAGCTGCCGGTGGTGTCTACATGACCATCGTCAAGGACAAGCAGATGGTTCTCGAACGCGAGCAGGCCAAAGAGCAGGAGCTGCGCGGCACGTTTGAGAACAAGCAGCGCAAGGCCGCCAACTACGAGGAATACAAGGCACAGCTCGTTGAGATGGAGCAGTCCTTCGGGGCCATGCTGCGTCAGTTGCCGGGTGAGACCGAGATTCCCAACCTGATTATTGATATCTCGCAGACGGGCCTGGCTGCCGGTCTCGAAGAGAAGCTGTTTGAACCCCAGGACGAGATCCAGAAGGAGTTCTACGCCGAGAAGCCGATCAAGATCCGGCTCACGGGCAGCTACCACGCGTTTGCCAACTTTGCGTCCAGCGTAGCCGCGCTGCCGCGCATCGTGACCTTGCACGACATCAAAATCGTGCCCGAGTCGCGCGGCAACCTCGCAAACCCCGACGAACTGACGCTGGACGTCACTGCCAAGACGTACCGCTACCTGGAAGAAGAGGGCTAGTCGAGCATGTCCGCCAACCGAATTTCGTTGACGCGAATCCGCCGCGCCGCCTTGTGCGCGGTTGCCGCTGCCACGCTGGCCCTCACGGGTTGCGGCGGCGACATGGATGACCTCGAGCGTTACGTCGACCAGATCAAGAGCCGCCCCGGCAAACGCCCGGACCCGCTGCCCGAAATCAAGCCTTACGAGACGTTCACCTACATCGCTGATGCCGAAGGCCTGCGCTCGCCGTTTGAGCCGGACACGCCCGCGGCAGCCAGCGGCGGTGGTAGCGGCGGCGTGCGTCCCGATTCGACGCGCAGCCGTGAGTACCTTGAAGAATTCCCGCTCGATTCGTTTGACATGGTGGGCACGCTGACGCTCGGTGGTAACACCTTCGGTCTGCTTCGGGCGCAGGACGGTCTTGTGCACCGCGTCCTGCCCGGCAACTACATCGGTCAGAACGACGGTCGCATTACGACGATCAGCGAGTCTGAAATCGCATTGACAGAAATCGTGTCCAACGGGATCGGCGGCTACATCGAACGTGATGTCGCGATCGCCCTTGCAAATTAGGCCAGAGACAATGGCATTCGGAGAACAGACAATGAAGCGCACCACACACGCGGCGCAACTGACACGGACCCGACACTCGTGGCGCAGCATTGCCGCTGCCTGCAGTCGTGCTTTTGGTATTGCCGCTCTGAGCTTTGCCATGTTCGTCCCGTCGGTTCAGGCCCAGGAAGAAGCTGCCAACGGGCTGCGCGACATCCAGATCCAGTCGCTGCCTGATCGCGGTATCGAGCTGCGACTCATCATGCGCGAAAGTGCGCCTGAGCCGCTGGCGTTCACGATCGATAGCCCCGCGCGTATCGTTCTCGACATTCCGGACACGGCGCTCGAGATCGGCACGCGTCGCCAGCAGGTAGACCTCGGCCCGCTCGACACCGTACTTATGGCTGAAGCCGGTGGCCGAACGCGCGCCGTGCTTAACCTCTCGCAGCTCGTCGAATACGAGACGCGCGTCGCGGGCAACGCCATTATCGTGACCCTGGCCGGTGGTGCCACGGGTGCCTCGACGGGTGCTACGACCTTCACGTCGGCACCGTCGTCGAGCCAGCAGGACTACTCCGGCCCGCGCGCCATCGACAACGTCGACTTCCGCCGCACACGTGATGGCGGTGGCCGTATCGTCGTATCGTTGACAGATCCGTCGACGCCCGTCGATATCCGCCAGGAAGGCGGCCGCGTCATCGCACTGTTCAAGGGCACGCAACTGCCCGACGACCTGCTGCGTCGCCTCGACGTGCAGGACTTCGCAACGCCCGTCACCACGGTCGACACGATCCGTGTTAATGATGACGTTCGTCTCGTGATTTCTGCCGACGGTGCGTACGAGCAGCTGGCCTACCAGTCTGATGGCACCTTCGCCATCGAGATCACGGAAGTGGTCGACCAGGCAGCCGAAGGCGGCCTGTTCAGCGAGGACAAGGAATACTTCGGCGAGCGTGTCACGCTCAACTTCCAGGACATTGAAGTTCGTGCCGTACTGCAGGTACTAGCCGAGATTTCAGGACGCAACATCGTTGTCTCGGACACGGTATCGGGCAGCCTCACGCTGCGCCTGAAGAACGTGCCCTGGGACCAGGCGCTCGACATCGTGATGACCACGCGTGGCCTCGACAAGCGCGAGAACGGTAACGTCATCATCGTCGCGCCGGCGACGGAGATTGCTGCACGTGAGCAGGCTGATCTCGAGTCGAAAGCCGCGATCCAGGAACTGGAGCCCGTGTACTCGGAATTCCTGCAGATCAACTACGCCAAAGCCGGCGACATGGCGACGCTCATCAGCGACGGCATCCTCACCGAGCGCGGTGCGGTGTCGATCGATGAGCGCACCAACACGCTGCTGCTGCGCGACACGGCTGACAGCCTGCGCAACATTCGCCGACTCGTGCAGGAACTCGATATTCCCGTACAGCAGGTACTCATCGAGTCGCGAATCGTGACGGTCAACGACGACTTCACGCGTGAGCTCGGCGCACGCCTGGGCCTGACGGCACTCGACAGCTCGGACCCCGACAACCTCGTGGCCGTTACGGGTACCGCCAACAACGCCAACAACATTGTGGCGTCGGCAACGGATAACATTGCTTCGGGCGTACCGACGTCACCGTTCCCCGTGAACGTCGGCACGGCCTTCGATCGCTACAACGTTAACCTGCCGATTGCCAACCCGGCCGGTACGTTTGCACTGGCCATTCTTGAGTCGGATTACATCGTCGACCTCGAGCTGTCGGCGCTGCAGGCTGAAGGTCGTGGTGAGATCGTATCGAGCCCGCGCGTGGTTACGGCCAACCAGACGGAAGCCGTGATCAAACAGGGTGTTGAGATTCCGTTCCAGGAAGCGGCGGCTAGTGGTGCGACGGCCGTAACCTTCAAGGAAGCGGTCCTGTCGCTGACAGTCACGCCGCAGATTACGCCTGATGGCAACATCGCCATGGACCTGCGCGTGAGTCAGGACACGGTCGGTCAGGTCTTCACCGTGATCGGCGGTGGTGCGATCCCCAGTATCGACACCCGCGAAGTTGAGACGCAGGTGCTCGTCAACAACGGCCAGACCGTTGTACTTGGCGGCATCTACGAAACCGAAGTGCGCGAGACCGTCTCGAAGGTACCGTTGCTCGGTGACATTCCGGGTCTGGGTCACCTGTTCAAGACGACTCAGCGTATCAATAACAAGTCGGAACTCCTGATCTTCGTGACGCCGAAGATCCTTGAGGAAGGCTCGTTCATCAGCCCCTGACGTCGCGACGACCACCTCAGGGTGCGTATCATGCTGCCGCCGGCCCCGACTCTGTCGGGCGCCGGCGGCGGCGTTTTTGTCTGAGCGGTTTGTGCGGTGAGTGAGCGGATTTTTCTCGTGGGCCCCATGGGTGCCGGCAAGTCAGCCGTCGGCAAGGCGCTCGCACGCTCACTGCGTCTCGACTTCGAGGACTCCGATCACGTCATCGAGGCGCGCACGGGCGTGGATATTGGCTTCATCTTCGAAAAAGAAGGTGAGCCCGGCTTCCGGCGGCGCGAAGCCGAGGTCATCGACAGCCTGAGCCGCCATGATGGCATCGTGCTGGCCACGGGTGGCGGTGCGGTCGTCACGCCCGCCAACCGGCGACGGCTCGGTCGCCGCGGCACTGTGGTGTACTTGTTTGCGACGCCCGAGCAGCAGTACGCGCGCGTGCGACACTCGACGCACCGGCCGCTCCTCGACACCGATGACCCTCAGTCGGCACTGCGCAAACTGTTTGAAATCCGCGACCCGCTCTACCGCGGTATCGCCGACATCGTCGTCGAAACCGACGGCGCCCGCGTGGCCGAGGTGGCGGGCCGAATCCGCACGGAACTCGAGGCGCTCGGAGACCGCTGAACCGGCGCCAAATGCGTTATCCTCGCGGGCCATGAACGGCCCCAGCAACAGCACGACAGACACCCTGCGCGTCGATCTCGGCGAGCGCGCCTACGACATCCTGGTAGGCCAGGGACTCGTCAGCGCGCCAGCCTCTTTTGCGGGCGCGATCACGGGCCGCGATGTCCTTGTCGTGAGCAACGAGACCGTCGCACCGCTCTACGGCGAGGCGCTCCGCGCAGGCCTGGCCGACTACCGCGTGTCGGAGCACCTGCTGCCCGACGGTGAACAGTACAAGTCGCCCGAACAGGCACTTGGCATTATCGACACGGCGCTTGCCGCTGGTGCGGGTCGTGACCTTACGATCGTAGCCCTGGGTGGCGGTGTGGTTGGCGACATGGCCGGGTTTGCGGCCGCCTGCTTCATGCGTGGCATTCGTTTCGTGCAGGTCCCGACGACGCTGCTGGCACAGGTCGACTCATCCGTGGGCGGCAAGACGGGCGTTAATCACCCCGCGGGCAAGAACCTCATCGGCGCCTTTCACCAGCCCGTTCGCGTCGTCATCGACACGGACACGCTCAAGACGCTGCCGCCGCGCGAATATGCGGCCGGCCTGGCCGAGGTCATCAAATACGGGGCCATCACCGACCTCGAATTCCTGGGCTGGCTCGAGCAGAACATGGACAGCCTGCGTCACGGCGACACCGAGGCGCTGCGCCACGCGATCGTGCGGTCGTGTGCGCTCAAGGCCGCGGTGGTCAGCGAAGACGAGCGCGAGGCAGGGCGCCGCGCGATCCTCAACTTCGGACACACCTTCGGGCACGCCATCGAGGCCTGCACGGGCTTCGGCCCCTGGCTGCACGGCGAAGCTGTGGGCGCAGGCATGCGCATGGCGGCGCGTATGAGCGACATCGATACCGAGAGCCGCGGCCGACTCGACGCGGTGATCGACGCCGCGGGACTGCCCAAACCGCCCGATGACATTGCGGCTGATGATTTGCTCGCGGCCATGGGCCACGACAAGAAGGTCCAGGCCGGCAAGATCCGGCTCGTGCTGCTCAAACGCCTGGGCGACGCGTGCCTGACCGACGACTACGATCCCGACCGGCTCTACGCCGTACTGGCCGGCCGTGGCTGAGCTGGCGTCCTGGGCGGCGCACCCGGAGACGTCGGGCGGCCGGATTCACGACGAACCGGCGCCGCCGCGCCGTAACCCGTATCAGCGCGATCGTGATCGCATCGTGCACAGCAATGCGTTTCGCAGGCTCATGTACAAGACCCAGGTGTTCGTCAATCACGAAGGCGACCACTACCGCACCCGGCTCACGCATTCGCTTGAGGTCGCACAAATCGCGCGCACGATCGCGCTGGCGCTGGGACTTAACGAAACACTCACCGAAGCCATCTGCCTGGCACACGACCTGGGCCACACGCCCTTTGGTCATGCCGGACAGGACGCGCTCAATGCCTGCATGCGTGAGCACGGCGGGTTCGAGCACAACCTGCAGTCGCTGCGCATCGTCGATGCGCTCGAGGAACGCTACGCCGACTTCGATGGGCTCAATCTGACCTTTGAGGCGCGTGAGGGCATCCTAAAACACTGCTCCAAACGCAACGCCGAAACACTGGGTGAGCTCGGTCGCCGATTTATCGAGCGCACGCAGCCAGGCGCCGAGGCGCAGCTTGCCGATCTCGCGGACGCCGTGGCCTACAACAACCACGACGTCGACGACGGCTTGCGCGCCGGCCTGCTCGATATCGACGCGCTGCGATCAGAGCCACTGTTCGACGAACCCTATCGCGAAGTCACGGCCAAACACCCGGGCCTCGCGCGCGAACGGCTCATTTACGAGGTGAAGCGGCGCATGATCGCGCGCGTGGTCTACGACCTCATCGACACGAGTCGCGCGCAGCTCGAGGCGGCGGCACCAGTCGACATCGAAGCCGTTCGCCAGCACGGGCAACGGCTCGTGGGCTTTTCCGAATCGGTCGGTGAACATCATCGCGCGCTCAAGCGTTTTCTCTACGCCAATCTCTACAACCACCCCGACGTTGTTCGCATGCAAGACCGCGCGCGCGACATCGTGACGGCGCTCTATGAGACTTACACCGATGATCCGGCGCGCATCTCTGAGGAATTCGCGACACGGGTCGCGGCCGGAGCACCATTGCACCGTGGCGTGGCCGACTACATCGCCGGTATGACCGACCGTTTTGCCATCACCTGCCACGAGCGATTGCAAGGTTAAACGGGCCTTCGTCCACGGCCCGGGTAGGCTAGAATACGGCGCGGGACAAGCGGGGACACACCCAGCAGTGAGCAAAGATATCGCGGCCGAAGATCGCCTGATCTTCGCATTGGACGTGCCTGATGCCGACGCGGCGCGGGCGCTCGTCGATGAACTCGGCGATGCCGTCAGCTTCTACAAGATTGGTCTCGAGCTGGCCATGCGCGAGGGCTATTTCGAGCTGCTCGACTGGCTGATCGCCCGCGGCAAGAAGACCTTCATTGACGTGAAGCTGTTTGACGTACCGGCGACGGTGGCGGCTGCGGTTCGCAATCTGTCCGAACGCGGCGCGACCTTCTGCACCGTGCACGGCAACCAGTCGATCATGGAAGCCGCTGCCGCTGAGAAGGGCGACCTCAAAGTCCTCGGTGTCACGGTGCTGACTAGCCTCGACCGCGGTGATCTTGACGATCTTGGTTTCGACTGTGACATCAGCGAGCTCGTACTGTCGCGCGCCCGCCGTGCGCTCGCAGCCGGTTGCGACGGCGTGATTTCCTCGGGCCTTGAAGTGCCGCGTCTGCGTGCGCAGGTCGATGACCGCCTGCTCGTGGTCTGCCCGGGCATCCGCCCCGTCGAGAACCGCCCGGCTGATGACCAAAAGCGTGTCGTCAGCGTCGAGCAAGCCTTTGCCAACGGCGCCGACCACATCGTCGTTGGCCGGCCGATCCGCAACGCACCATCGCCGCGTGCAGCGGCGGAGTCGATCGTCGAGACCATTCGACAGCAATTCAATTAGACCTGGTATCAGGGACCCCCATGAGCGAACTCAAGAACGATTTGCTGCTACGCGCGCTGATGCGCCAGCCCGTATCACGCACGCCCGCATGGATGATGCGCCAGGCGGGCCGTTACCTGCCCGAGTACCGGGCCACGCGCGCCGAGGCCGGTGACTTTATGTCGCTGTGCCGAAACGCCGACCTGGCCTGCGAAGTGACCTTGCAGCCGCTGCGTCGCTACGCGTTTGATGCGGCCATCCTGTTCTCGGACATCCTCACGGTGCCTGACGCCATGGGGCTGGGCCTGTACTTCTCGGCGGGCGAAGGCCCGCGCTTCGAGCGACGCATCGAGCGCGCCGCCGATGTCGAGAAACTGCCTGTGCCCGACGTCGAGGACACGCTCGGCTACGTCACGAATGCGGTTCGCACCATCCGCGGTGCGCTCGAGGGCAGCGTGCCGCTCATCGGCTTCGCGGGCAGCCCCTGGACCGTAGCGACCTACATGGTCGAAGGCGGCAGCAGCAAGAACTACGAGAACATCAAAGGGCTGCTTTACAGCGACCCGAAGGCCGCCGATGCCCTCATCGCCAAGCTCGCGACCGTCACCACGAACTACCTCAACGCGCAGATTCGCGCGGGCGCGCAGGCGGTCATGGTCTTCGACACCTGGGGTTCAGTGCTTGAGCCTGAGGCCTATCGTCGCTTCTCGCTGTCGGGCATGCAGGCGATCGTTGATGGGTTGATTCGTCACCACGACGGGCGCGATGTCCCCGTGGTGTTGTTCACGAAAGGTGCGGGCACTAGACTCAACATCATGTCCGAAACGGGCTGCGATGCGCTGGGTGTTGACTGGACCACGGACCTGGCAGAGGCGCGTGAGATCACGGGCGACCGCGTGGCACTGCAGGGCAATATGGACCCGTCGCTGCTTTACGCAAGCGACGATGCCATCCGCGCGGGTGTGAAGCGCGTACTCGACAGCTATGGCGACGGCCCGGGCCACGTGTTCAATCTCGGGCACGGCATCCATCCGGAAATCGATCCGTCCAAAGTGGGCGTCATGGTGGACACAGTCCGCGAGTACAGCCCGCGCTTTCACAGTCCGGGTTGACGCAGGCTATGGATCGCAACGCCGATCCGGACCCGGTACGCCGCGCGCGACTCGCGCGCATGAAGTGGACGGCGCACGGCCTGCTGGTCGCGATGTTCGTGCTCTACCTCGTGACCGGCTATTACGAGGACGCGCACCCGGCACTCGGCTATCTCCGCGCGTTCGCGGAAGCCGGTACTGTGGGCGCGCTCGCAGACTGGTTCGCCGTGACGGCGCTGTTTCGCGAACCCATGGGTCTGCCGATCCCGCACACGGCCATCATCAAGCGGCGCAAGGACGACATCGGCGAAACACTGGCCGATTTCATTGCGACGCACTTCCTGACGCGCGACGCGCTGTCGCCGCGTCTCGAGCGCATCGACGTCGCCGGCGTTGCCGCTGACTGGCTCGCGCGCGACAACAACGCGAATCGCCTTACCGAGGACGTCATCCAGATCCTCGACCGTATTGTGGGCGGTGACGACAATACGGCCCTGCGCGCGCTCGTCAGCGATAACCTGTCGGCGGCCGTGGAGCGTGTGCGCGTGACGCCCTTGCTCGCGCGCGTACTCGAGCTGCTTGTCGTCAACGACCCCGATGACACCTTGCTGACCGGGCTCGTCACGCTGGCGCAGAACCAGTTCGACGAAAACCGTGGCACGCTGCGCGATACGGTCGGCGACCGGACGCCCTGGTGGCTGCCGGGTTTTGTCGACGAGCGCATCTACGAAAAGCTGGTCAGCGAGGTCGAAACTGCGCTGGCCGACGAAGAAACGGATGGCGACAAACGCGCCCGCGAACACCTGCGGCGCTTTCTCATTGACCTCATCGATGCGCTGCGCAATGACGCCTCACTCGTGACGCGCGGCGAACAGCTCAAACAGGACCTGCTGCAACACCCGCAACTCAAGCGCTACCTCAACACGGTGACGCGAGATGTCTCGTCGTTCTTTGCCCGCGAAGTTCGCGATCCGGACTCTGCGTTCCGTAGACGCCTGGCCGCCGCGCTGGCCGGCATGGGCGCAGCACTCGCCGATGAACCCAATCTGCGCGACGAGATCAACACCTCACTACGTGACGCGGCCATCTATGTGCTCACGCGCTACCGCAACCGCATCACACGCGTGATCTCTGAAACCATCCAGGGCTGGGACGCCGACACGGCCGCCGACCTCATCGAAACGCGAGTCGGCCGCGACCTGCAGTTCATCCGCATTAACGGGACGCTCGTGGGCGGATTGGCCGGGCTTACGCTGTATACGCTCTGGCACGCGTTGTTCTGAGTACACGGGTCATTGCGAGGCCGCGAAGCGGCCGCGGCAACCTCCCAATGATATTGTGTGGTTCACCATCACGACCTGCTCACCATTCCCGCCAGCCCGCACCGCCGATCGGTGTTGTCGGGAACGCGTCCGGCAAACCCCTCCGATCCGGCGGGATGGCGGGGTAATGGTTTTGTTTGGCTATACGATGTCGTTGCGAGGTTGCCGCGCCTGCTTCGCAGGCTCGCAATGACGTTTCACGTTGAGAGATCGCCGCGGCGCTGCGCGCGCCGCCGTCAGGCGTCGCGGAGCTCGCGGCGCAGGATTTTGCCAACGTTGGTTTTGGGCAGCTCTTCGTCGCGGAAGACGACTTCTTTCGGGACCTTGTAGCCCGTCAGGTTTTCGCGGCAGTAGGCAATCACAGCTTTGGCATCCAGCGAAGGGTCGTCGGCAAAAACATAGAGCTTCACGATCTCGCCTGATTTTTCGTCGGGCTTGCCCACGGCTGCCGCCTCGATGATGCCTTGCATCTGTACCACGACGTCTTCGATTTCGTTGGGGTACACGTTGAAGCCCGAGACGAGAATCATGTCTTTCTTGCGGTCTTCGATAAAGATGAAGCCCTTTTCGTCCATGCGGCCCACGTCGCCCGTGCGCAGCCAGTCGCCTTCCATGACGTTCTCGGTTTCTTCGGGGCGCTGCCAATAGCCCTGCATCACCTGCGGGCCGCGGATGCAGATTTCGCCGATCTCGCCAACGGCCAGATGGTTGCCGTCGTCATCCATGATGGCCACTTCTGTTGATGAGATCGGCAGACCGATGGCGCCTGTGTATTCGAGGTCTTCGGTGAACGGGTTGATGACGGCTGCTGGCGAGGTCTCTGTCAGACCATAGGCCTGGATCAGCGGCGTGCCCGTCACCTGGTGCCATTTCTCAGCCACAGCGCGTTGGACCGCCATGCCGCCGCCGATGGTGATGCGCAGGTGTGAGAAGTCGAGCGATGCAAAACGCGGGTGACCGAGCAGCGCATTGAACAGCGTGTTCACACCCGTGAAGTAGGAAAACGGGTATTTCGCGAGCTCGTCGACGAAGCCGTCGAAATCGCGCGGGTTGGCAATGAGTACGTTGAGCCCGCCCTGTTCGAGCAGACTGAAGCAATTCCCTTCAAGCGAAAAGATGTGATAGAGCGGCAGCGCGCAGATACCAATGACGGGCGTATCGTCGAGCTTGTTGCCGAGCCAGGCGTTGGACTGCTGCACGTTGTGCACGAGGTTGCCGTGACTGAGCATCGCGCCCTTGGCCACGCCCGTGGTGCCGCCCGTGTATTGCAGAAAGGCCAGGTCATCGAGGGTGATCTCGCGTCGCTCAATCGTTTTGCCTGCGCCGCCGGCGAGTGCCTGGCGGAAGGTCGCGGCGCCCGGCAGTGCAAACTCGGGCACCATCTTCTTGACGCGCTTCACGACGACGTTGGTGATCATGCGCTTCAGCCCGGGCAGCATGTCGCCGATCTGTGTCGTGATGACGTGCTCGAGGCCCGTCTTGTCGATAACCGCTGAAAGGGTCGAAGCAAAGTTTTCCACGATGACGATGGCCTTTGCGCCCGAGTCGTTCATCTGGTGTTCGAGCTCCCGCTTCGTGTAGAGCGGGTTGACGTTGACGGCCACTAGCCCCGCACGCAGCACGCCGAACAGCGCAATCGGATACTGCAGGATGTTGGGCATCATGAGCGCGACGCGCTCGCCCTTGGCCAGCCCCAGCTCGTGCTGCAGGTAGGCTGCGAACTGCGCCGAGAGCCGGTCGATGTCGGCGAAGCTCAGGGTCACGCCCATGTTGGCGTACGCCGGCTTGTCGGCGTGCTTCCGGCAGTTCTCTTCGATGAGGTCGCGCAACGAATCGTAGCCCGCGTTGTCGATAAACTCGGGTGTGCCTTCGATGTACGAAGAAAGCCAGATCTTTTCCATGCGCCGTGTTACTCCTGGACGTCGGAAGGTTGTTTAAAGCGTTGCAGCACAGGCTCAATTACGGGCCATACAGCGTCAAGCATGATGGGCTGTGCGTTTGCGTTGGGGTGAATGCCGTCCGCCTGCATGAGCGCCGCATCAAGTGCGACGTCCTCGAGGAAGAACGGCACGAGCGGGACTTCGTTGTCCGAAGCCACAGCATCGAACCGCTTCTGGAAATCTTCGGTGTAGCGTGCGCCGTAGTTGGTCGGGATCATCATCGCGAACAACACGACGTCGCTGCCAGCGCCGCGCGATGCGGCGATCATCTCGTTGAGATTGCCTTCCATTTCTTCGAGCGGGAAACCACGCAGCCCGTCATTGCCGCCGAGCTCGATGACCGTGATCGCGGGCGCGAAGCGGTCGAGCGCTGCGGGCAGCCGGGCGCGCCCGCCGCGTGTCGTGTCGCCGCTGATGCTCGCGTTGACGACGCGAATTGCATAACCTTCGCTGCGCAGGCGCGCCTGCAGCAGTGCGACCCAGCCCTCGGTGACGCGCTCGAGGCCGTAGCCTGCGCTGAGGCTGTCGCCCACCACGAGCAACACCGGTGCGTCATCCGGTAAGGCATCAGGTGCCGATACCGTCGCCGGGGCGTTCGGAGTGGCGGCCGCCGCAGGCGCATCCGGGCTTGCAGGCGCCTCGAAATCACGAGAGGCAAGCGCCCACGCGGCTAGTAGCGCGAGGGCAACGGCAATAACGAGCAGGACATTCTTGCTGGCACGCATAGGGGCCGGATCGAGCACGATGGAACACGAAACTGCAAGTGTAACGCAGCGCGACGCTGCGACGGACCTGGTGCTGTCTGCACGGGGCCTCGGCAAAACCGTGACGGGTGCCGACGGCGACCTGACGATACTGGATGATGTGACATTTGACGTCAGCCGGGGCGAGACGCTGGCGGTCGTTGGACCCTCCGGTGCCGGCAAGTCGACGTTGCTGGCGCTGCTGGCGGGCCTCGATACGCCCTCTCGCGGAGATGTGACGCTCGACGGCGTGTCGCTGACCGGTCTCGACGAAGACGGGCGCGCCAAGGTTCGCGCGGGCCGGGTCGGCTTTGTGTTCCAGTCGTTTCACTTAATCCCGGCGCTGACGGCCATCGAGAACGTCATGATGCCGCTCGAGCTCGCTGGTGAGCGCCAGGCGCGCAAGGTGGCGACCGAGATTCTCACGGATGTCGGGCTTGGTGAACGCCTGCGCCACTACCCCGCGCAACTCTCGGGTGGCGAGAAACAGCGCGTCGCAATCGCGCGCGCCTTCGCCTCGCGCCCGGCGTTGCTCTTCGCCGACGAGCCCACGGGCAACCTCGACACAGGCACAGGCGAGAACATCGAGCGCCTGCTCTTTGACCTCAACCAACGACACGATGCGACCCTGATCCTCGTCACGCACGATCAGGGGCTGGCGCAGCGCTGCAGTCGCCGGCTCGCGATTGAAGGCGGCCGACTCGCGCGGGATGAGCGCGGCTGATGGGGACCTGGCGGTTTGCACTGAACGGGCTATGGCGCGAACTACGCTCCGGTGAGCTCGTCGTGCTCATGGCGGCGCTCGTCGTGGCCGTGGGCTCGATCACGGCGATCAGCTTTCTCACGGACCGCATCGGCAAGGCCGTGGCGCGCCAGGCCAGCGAAGTGCTCGCCGCCGACCTGCGGGTGGGCTCGGGGCGTGAGCTCGATCCGGATTGGCTGGCGCGGGGCGAGGCTGCGGGGCTCGACACCGCGCAGGCGCTGAACTTCCCCAGTGTCGTGTTCGCGGGCGACCAGCGCGTGCTCGTGAATCTCAAGGCGGTTTCGACGCGCTACCCGTTGCGCGGTGAACTGCGGCTCGCCCCCAAACTGTTTGGGACGCCCGCCGCTGCGCGCGGTGCGCCCCCGTCGGGTACGGCCTACGCAGACGCGGCCATGCTCGCGCGGCTGGGCGTCGACGCGGGCGACACGATCGAGGTCGGCCGGCTGACGCTCGAGGTCGATTCGGTGCTTGTGTACCGTCCCGATCAGTCGCCGGGCTTTACCGCGCTGGCGCCGACGCTGCTCGTGAACATCCGGGACATTGAAGCCAGCGGTTTGCTCGCTGAGGGTAGTCGTGTGCGTTACACGCAGCTCTACGCGGGTAGCGAGGCCGACGTGGCAGCGTTTGGCGCTGCGCTGCGCGAGGAAGACGTGGAAGGCGTGCGCATCGAAGACGAAGCGGCCGCGGGCACGCAGCTGGCCTCGGCCATCTCGCGCGCCGGTCGATTCCTTTCGCTGGCGTCACTCGTGAGCCTGATTCTCGCCGCCGTGGCCGTGGCCATGTCCGCGCGGCGTTACGCCGAGCGTCGCCTCGACAGCGCCGCACTCATGAAGACGTTTGGTGCACCGCAGGCGCTCGTGCTGCGCGTTGGGCTCGTTCACCTTATGGCCGTCGGTGTCGTCGCAAGTCTCATCGGGACCGCGCTCGGCTTCGCGGCCGAGCGGGGGTTGTCCGCGCTGCTTACCGGTTGGCTGCGCGGCGACCTGCCGCAGCCGGGCTGGGAGCCCGCGCTGCCGGGCATGATTACCGCACTCGTACTGATGGCGGGCTTCGCACTACCGTCATTGTTCCAGCTTCGCGATACGCCGCCGTTGCGCGTGCTGCGCAACGATATTGCGCCGCCGCCGCCAGCGGCCTGGCTGACCTGGGGCTTGGCACTCGCGACACTGGCGCTGCTCGTCTGGTGGGCCGTGCGCGACACCACGTTGCTCACGGTCATCATCGGTGGCACCGTGATCACGGCGGCTGTGCTTTACGGTGCGGGGCGCCTGCTCGTGGGCGGGCTGTCGCGGCTGCGCGGCAACGTCGGTGTGTCCTGGCGTTACGGGCTCGCCAACGTGGCGCGCCGGGGGCAGAACAGCGCGATCCAGGTCGTGGCCTTCGGGCTTGGGCTCATGGTGTTGCTGTTGCTCACACTCGTGCGCAACGACCTGCTGTCGGGCTGGCGCGCAACCGTCGATGAGTCGGCGCCCAACCAGTTTCTGATCAACATCCAGCCCGAGGAGCGCGACAGCATCGGTGGCATCTTCAGCGAGGCAGGGCTCGGTGACGTGGTATTCACCCCGCTCGTTCGCGGCCGCATCACGGCCGTCAATGACACAGCCGCCGACGACTGGTCGTCGCCGGCGGGTGAAGGCACGCGACGGCTGGGTCGTGAGATCAACCTGAGCTGGTCTGCAACACTCGATCCCAGCAACGAGGTTGTCGACGGCCAATTCTGGGGCGCCGACTATTCGGGCGCGCCGCAGGTCTCCGTTGACGAGGACACGGCCCAGGAATTGGGCGTCGGGATCGGCGACACGCTGTCGTTCGATTTTGCGGGTGTGCCGATCACAGCCGAGATCACAAGCCTGCGCCGCATCGACTGGGACTCCTTCAAGCCCAACTTCTTTATGGTGCTGAGCCCGGCTGGCATGGCCGAGCTGCCGCAAACCTATATCACGTCACTCTACATACCCGAGACGACCAACGGCGTGCTGCTGACGCTCGTGCGAGAACACCCGAGCGTCTCGGTCATCGACATCGAGGCGGCGCTGGCGCAGGTGCGCGGCATCATCGATAAGGCCTCGCTGGCCGTGCAGTACGTGTTCCTGTTTACGCTGGCCGCCGGCCTCGTGGTGCTGTTCGCCGCGATCCAGTCGACGCTCGATGAACGTCGCTACGAGAGCGCTTTGCTGCGCACGTTCGGCGCGACACGCGGCACCATACTTGCGGGCATCCTGGCCGAGTTCTCGGCGCTGGGTCTGCTCGCCGGTGCCTGCGCGGCCACGGGTGCGACCGCTATTGGCATCGTTGCGGCAAGGGAGCTGTTCGACCTGGAACTCGGCGTGAATCCCGTACTCTGGTTCGCGGGGCTCGTGGCCGGGCTGGTCATGGTCGGGGCGAGCGGGACGCTCGCGGCGCGGTCGGCGGCCGATACGCCCCCTGTGCGGACGCTCAGGCGCGGCTAACGCTAGCCGCCGTCCTTGCGCGCGGCCTTGGCCGCCTTTTTGTCGGCCTTCTGCTGTTTTTTCTCGGCCTTGCGTACAGCCTTTTCGGCCTGCTTTTGCTCGCGCTTCTCGATCTCCGGGTCGACGAGTCGCCGTACGGTTTCGATGATGTCGACTTCACCGGTCTCGAGCAGCTCGGGAAAGGCCTTTCGGCACACGGTCCAGGTGGCGCCGATGATCGCAAAATAGAGCACGAACAGGATGGCGGCGTAAGTGAGCTGATCGACGAACTCGCCCATCCAGGGTGGCAGCCGGAAACCAAAGATCGCGTCGACCAGGGCTGAGAGTATGCGCTCCATGATGCTGATCTCGAGCATGATGTAGAGCAGCACGGCGAGCACAATCTGCAATGCGAGCAGGCGCCAGGCCAGTGTTCTGAGTGCCGCGATCCAGTTTTCGCTGTAACAGAGCGCGGCGAAAGCGATGGCGATTCCCGCAGCCACCTCGCTGCCGTCGGCCAGCCATTTCGCGATGCCGCCCAGATAGGCCCAGAAGGGTGCGTCCTCGAGTGTCTCGATACCTGAGTCGACGAGGCTAAAGCCCAGCGACAGAAACACGAGCAGCGCCGTCGCCGGGATGATGGGCGCGACAAGCCAGACGAAGTCCTGGTGGGTTGCCGCGCCGCTCTGGAACAGGTAGCGCCGCACCGCGAGTGCGAATGCGATGCAGACGAAAGCGGCGGGCCAGTTCACGAGCCCGGGCAATCCCATCTCTGCGACCAGGCGGTTGGCCACGAGCCCCACAACGATGGCCGCCAGCGTCAGCATTATGATGCGCAGCCGAGGCCGCGCACCGAAGACCTGGCTCAGGTTGTCGTCGAGCGGGTCGTCATTGAACGCGCGGCGCAGCGCCGGCGCCATGTCGTCGAAGCCGTCACGCGCAATCTGCAGCAGGTGGCGGAAGCGTTTCATGAAATCAGCGGCCGGGTACGGCGTCCATGATCGTGCCGCAGACATCGCGGATGAGATCGCCACGCGGGTGGCTGGCGCGCCAGACGCCCACCACGGTGCGCGACGGTTCTGGTGCTTCAAAACGCAGCGTGACCAATCGGTCATCGTCCGAGACCTGGTCACGGACGGCGAGTTCAGGGAGCAGCGTCACGCCCGCGCCGCCGGCGACCATCTGGCGCAGCGTCTCGAGACTTGTGGCGCGGAACTCGTCCTCGTTCACACCGCCGGCCATATTGCAGACCTCAAGCGCCTGGTCGCGCAGACAGTGACCGTCCTCAAGCAACAGGAAGTGCTCGTCGGCGATGACGTCCTGCTTTACGACTCGCTGGCCCGCGAGCTCATGGTCGGCGCCGACGGCGAGCAGGAAAGGTTCTACGAACAACTCGTGCGAGTCGCAACCCGCGAGATCGAGCGGCAGCGCCAGTACGCCCATGTCGACATCGCCGCTGCGGATCGCCGCCATGAGCGGGTCGGTTTGCAGCTCGAGGTAGAGACAGCGCAGGCGCTCAAAGCGGTCGGCGAGTGCGGGTGCCGTGTGCGGCAACAGGTAAGGCGCGATGGTCGGGATCAGTCCGATGCGCAGGCGGCCTGCTTGCGGGTCCTGGTGCATCTGCGCGAGTTCGTTGATGGATTCGGCCTCGCGCAGCAGTTCGCGGGCGCGCTCCGCGATGGCCGTACCCGTCTGGGTCAGCGTGATGCCCCGCGAGTGTCGCTCGACCAGTGTGACACCGAGCTGTTCCTCCAGTTTCTTCACCTGGGTGCTCAACGTGGGCTGGGTGACGAAACAGGCTTCCGCGGCGCGGCCGAAATGGCGGTGCTCATCGAGCGCCACGAGGTAGCGCAGCATGCGCAGGTTGAAATGCAGGTTGCTGGCCATCAGCTGGCTTCCTTGAGGGTTTGAAAGGCGTCAAGCGCGGACTTGCGCGAGGTCTTCAGGTCGACGACGGGGCGCGGGTAGTCGCGCCCAAGCGTGACGCCCGCCTCGCGCAGCACGGTTTCAGGTGCTTCCCAGGGCTTGTGCAGATACTTCTTGGGCAGCGCCGCGAGCTCGGGTACCCAGTGGCGGACGTACGCGCCGTCGCCATCGAACTTCTCGCCCTGGGTCACGGGATTGAAGATGCGGAAGTAAGGTGCCGCATCGGCCCCCGTACCCGCCGACCACTGCCAGCCCATTGTGTTGGCGGGCAGGTCAGCATCGACAAGCGTGTCCCAGAACCAGCGCGCGCCGTGCAGCCAGTGGGCGCGGATGTTCTTTACGAGCAATGAAGCGACGATCATGCGCACGCGGTTGTGCATCCAGCCTGTGCGCCAGAGCTCGCGCATGCCCGCGTCCACGATGGGTATACCCGTGCGGCCGCGCTCCCAGGCGCGAATGTCGCGGGCCGCCTCGTCGTCGTCGCGCCAGGGGAAGGCCGCAAACCGTTCGTTCATGGGTGCGTCGGTCGTGTGCGGGAAGTGGAACATTACGTAGTGCGAAAACTCGCGCCAGCCGATCTCGGTCAGGAACACGCGGCAGCCGTCGGACTCCGGGTCCTGGGCTTCCTCGACGAGGCGCCAGACTTGGCGGGGCGAGATCTCACCGAAGTGCAAGTGCGGCGACAGGCGCGAGGTGCCTGCCGTACCGGGCAGATCGCGCGTGGTGTCGTAGTCACGAACGGGATCAGCGACGAACGCACGTGCGCGAGACATGGCGCCTGCCTCGCCAGGCGTCCAGGCTGCCTCGAGGCCATCATCCCAGTCGATGGTCGGCTCGAGCCCGAGTGCAGCGAGTGCGAGCGAATCCATCTCGACACCCGCGATCGTGGCGGGCGCCGCCAGCGGGTCTTGCCGGTGCAGCTTTGCGCGCGCGGTGCGCCAGTAGGGCGTGAATACCCGGTAGGGTGTATCCGTCTTGGTCATGACGGCCCAGGGCTCCTGCAGCAGCGCGCCGTTGTGGCTGTACACCGCGATGTCGTCATCCTTCAGCGCCGACTTGATGGCCTTGTCGCGGTCGATGGCCGCGGGCTCGTAGAGGCGGTTCCAGAACACGGCCGAGGCACCCGTCTCCGCAATGACCGCGCGCAGCGTGTCGAGCGCAGGCCCGCGTCGGAGCGTCAATGTGGCGCCACGCGACGCGATGTCGCTGCCGAGCGCTTCGAGACTCTGGTGCAACCACCAACGACTGGCCGCACCCGCAGCCCAGGTCGTCTCTGTCTCGCTGTCGTCGACGTAGAGCAGGACCAGCTGGTCGCAGTGCTCAAGCGCGCCGCGCAGCGCGGGTTGATCGGTCAGCCGCAGGTCGCGGCGAAACCAGACAATGCCGGTTTCGTGTCGGTCGGTCATTCAATCGTCCGGGTCGATGTCGATGCGGTTGCGTCGACCGTCGTTGAGAAACACACGGAGGTTCTCGGCCGTCTGGTCGATGGCGCGCTGGCGCGCCTCGCGGGCCGCCCATGCCGTGTGCGGTGTCACGATGAGATTATGCAGCCCCGCGCCGATGAGTGCATTGCCGTCGACGGGCGGCTCCTGTTCGAGCACGTCGATGGCCGCGCCGCCGATACGTTCTTCGCGCAGCGCCGCGGCCAGCGCCTCGGCGTCGACAAGTCCGCCGCGGGCGGTATTGATGAGCACGGCATCGGGTTTCATGCGCGCAAGCATGGCTGCGTCGACGAGGTGGTGTGTGCTGGCGTCAAGCGGGCAGTGCAGGCTGATGACATCGGCGACTTCGAACAGCGATTCAATGGGTACACGGCCTGGCCGGTCATCGCCGGCGTCACGCTGCGCGACGCGCACGGTCATCCCGAAGGCTTCGGCAAGGCGCGCGACAGCGCGACCCAGTTCGCCGTAGCCGACGATGCCCATAACCCGCCCCGTGAGTTCGCGGATGGGAAAGTCGAGCAGACAGAAATTGCCGGGGCGCTGCCAGCCACCGGCCTGCACGCGTGTGTCGTAGTCAACAATGCGGTGGGTTAAGGCCAGCAGCACGGCAAAGACGTGTTGTGCGACGGACTGCGTGCAGTAGGCCGTAATATTGGTGACGGCGATGCCGCGCGCGCCGGCCGCGACGAGATCGACGCCGTCCGCGCCCGTCGCCGTGAGCCCGATGTAGCGCAGCTTGGGCAGTGCGGCCAGCGTGTCCGCGTCGAAGCGACACTTATTGGTGATCACGACGTCGGCGCCCTGGCTGCGTTCGACGACGTCATCTGCTGCTGTTACGTCGTACAACGCGAGGCTGTCCACAGCCGCGGCCAACGGGGCCGTGGTGATATCCTCACCCACGCTCGCGACGTCGAGAAAGACCGCCCGCATGCCAAGTTCCATTGCAAAAACGCGCGTCATTGTATCGCGCTCCGTGCCGTGACTCGGCCACGATTCTGGGAGCGCTACACGCTCGACGCGCTGCAGCCCGACGAGTGGGAGGCGCTTTGTGATGGTTGTGCCAAATGCTGCCTGCACAAATTCGAGGACGCCGATACGGGCGAGGTTTGGTACGCCGACGTCGCCTGCGCGCTGCTCGACCTGGATCGCTGTCGCTGCGGCGACTATTCGAATCGACTGCGGCGCGTACCCGCCTGCGCGACCATTTGCCCGGAGACGGTTCTCGAGATGCACTGGCTGCCCGCTACCTGCGCCTATCGCCGCCTGGCCGAGGGCCGCGAGCTGGCGCCCTGGCACCCGCTCGTGAGCGGCGATCACAACTCGGTGCACACCGCGGGGGTTTCGGTGCGCGGCTTCGCGCGTCAGACCGAGGGCGAGCCCGAACCCGATGACGTGGTCCTGACGCAGTGGCAGTATGACCACGACCCCGATGAAGGAATCGACCCGGATGGCTGAGCCCAAGTTCGTGCCGCTCGAAGGCTACGTACAACTCGATGACACCGAAATGGCCGAGCGCGCCGCGGTGCTGTTCGCACAAATGGACCGTCGCCGTACGGTGCGTGAGTTTTCTGACGAGCCTGTGCCGCGCGCCGTGATCGAAGACTGCCTGCGTGTGGCCAACACCGCGCCAAGTGGGGCCAACATGCAGCCTTGGCATTTCACCGTGATCTCGGACCCCGAGATGAAGCGCCGTGTGCGCGAGGCGGCCGAAGCCGAGGAGCGCGAGTTCTACGAGCACCGCGCCTCTGACGAGTGGCTCGAAGCACTCGCGAAGTTTGGTACCGATGCCAACAAGCCGTTCCTGGAAACCGCGCCCTACCTGATCGCGATTTTCATGCAGAAGTTTGCCGTCGATGACGAGGGCAACAAGACTAAGCACTACTACCCGCAGGAGTCCGTCGGCCTGGCCACAGGCATGCTCATTGGGGCACTGCATCAGTGCGGGCTGGCGTCGCTCACGCACACCCCGAGCCCCATGGCGTTCCTTAATGAGATCTGCGAGCGGCCCAAGCACGAGCGGGCGTTCCTGCTGCTCGTGGTCGGAAAGCCCGCTGAAGGCGCCACGGTACCTGCGATCTCGCGCAAGGCACTCGAGACGTTTACCGACTTCCGATAGCCCGCTCCGAGGATGCCCAGCCGGCTGCTTGCCGGCAGATGTCCTATTGTCCTATCCTTAGGACAACTCACGTCGCGACGTTGAACACCGGGGGAGTGTGGCTATGGGCGATCGTGTACAGCACAAAAAGCCGTCAATGAGCGCTGAGGCGCGCGAGTGGCTCGAACAGGAAACCGACGCGCAGGAGCGCCGCTACGCCGGCATTGTCGCGGAGCAGGAGGCACTGACGCCCGATCGGGAGCAGTGGTACGCCCAGTTTCTCGAGATCGTGAGCACGCGCGGCTTCAATGTCACGGGCGACCAGCGCCGCGTGATTCCCGAAGACGAATTGCCGACGCGGCCCGATCGCGACGACGCGATGAACGTCGTCTGGTAAGGGGGCAACATGACGCGACCGCATATTGAGCCTTACGTCGAACTCAACGAGGACTACAAGGCCTTCGGGTTGCCCGGTTTCACGGGTAGCGATTTCAAGACGCTGTCGCTCGACCCCGAGACGGGCGCCTGCAGTCTCAAGGTGCGCTTCAACGCGGGCTACTCGCGCAAGCCCGGGATGTCGTACTCGGACATGGAGCTGTTCGTGCTGGGCGGCACCATGCAACTCGGTGACCAGGTGATTGGCGAAGGCCACTACCTGTTCGTGCCGGCTGGTATGGCCCTGCCCGCGATCACGAGCGAAGACGGCTGCGAGACGCTGGTGTTCTTCAATGACGCCGAACCGCACTGGCAGGAATCCGACGAGCACCACGAGCTGACACTCAAGGCGGGCTACGTCTCTCTGAACACCTACAAGGACGCGCCCTGGAGCGGCGGGTCCATCGTGTCACCGTCTGTCGCCACCGGCTGCATGATCAAGTTGCTGCGTTACGACCCGCTGACAGAGGCCATGACCTTTCTCTACTGCATGACGCCCGAGTTCATGCAGGACAACATCAGCTACCACGACTGCGGTGAGGAGAGCTACCACATCTGGGGTACGAGCTGGATGATGCAGTTCGGCGACCTGCCGACCGGCGGCTATTTCTGGCGCCCGCCCTACATCAACCACGGCTCGTTCAGAAGCAAGCTTGGCTGCATCGCGTTGGGGCGCACGGACTCCAAGCTGCACAACTATTTCCACTTCAACCCGTGGACGAATCCCAGCGAAAACCTGCACCGCGCCGCCTCGATGCTCTACCGTCAACGACCGCAGCTGTTCAAGTGGGTGGCCGCGCACGGCGGGCACAATCACCCGCACGGTCCCGTCGGTCAGACTGCGGCCGTGGCCCCCACGGACGTGGCCCCCACGGACGTGGCGCCCAACGACTTTGAACACGTAGACTATGGGGACGACCCCCAGGTGCAGATGCTCGCGAACCAGGTCATGCGCTTCCTCGAAGCCGACCGCAGCGGCCATCATCACCACCACGACGACTGACGTCCGCTGCGCGAGCGCGCCGGGCGACACCGGCTGCCTCGAGAACCGATCTGCATGAATGACATCCTGGAAAAACTTGGTACGCGATCGGTGGATCCGTCGTCGCCTACGCCGCTGTATTTCCAGGTGTACAACATCCTGCATGACTCCATTGCCGATGGGCGGCTGCCCAACGGCACCAAGATCCCGTCGGAGAAGGCTTTGGCCGCGACCTTTGACGTGTCTCGCATTACGGCGCGTCGCGCGCTCGACGAGCTCGCGCTCAAGCGTATGGTCGTGCGTCACCGTGGCAAGGGCACCTTCGTCGAGCACCGCTACCAGCCTGACACCATTCACGCGCCGCTTGATGATCTCATGTCGAGCCTCGACCACATGGGTCGCGATACGACGGTCACCGTGCTCGAAATGGCGTTTCGTGTCCCGGGCGCGCCTGTGCGCGAGTTGTTCTCCACCGACGACAAGACACGGCTTTGTTATACCCAGCGCGTGCGCAGCAAAGAAGGCGTGCCGTTTGGTCACTACCAAAGCTGGTCACGCGGCTTTGATCGCACGCTGACCAAGCGCAAGCTTGAGAAGCACGCGCGACTCGAGCTGTTTCGCATGTACGACATCGAAATCGCGCGTGTCGAGCAGAGCCTGTCTGCCGTGGGCGCGTCACCCGAAGTGGCTGAAGCGCTCAATATCCGCAGCGGCAAGCCCATGTTGCGCCTCAATCGCTTCAGCTACGACGGCGAAGGCCAGCTCGTCGACCAGCTCATCGCGCTCTACAACCCCGACCTGTTCCGCTACCACATGGAGACCGTGCTGTAGCCGCGGCGCCCGAGCGCGACCCATTCGCTTGATTCGCCGGGGGATTCCGGCATCCTTGTTGGTTGGAGACACCAACCCCGGGGACCACCGTGAAGAGATTTTTCGGACTGACCGCACTTGCGGTCATGCTGTCGCTGTCTGCGTGCGGCGGCAAGGACGAGGCCGCATCGGTCGAGAAGGCGGCGGAATCGGCGCTGCTTGAGTACGTGCCGGCTGACTCACCTTACGTGTACGGCGCGCTGGCGCCTTCGCCTGACGACGTCGCCGACAAGCTCGAGACGCTCATCGACGCCGTGATGCCGGCGTTCAAGGCGCAGCTCGATGTCGTCAGCGAAGGCCTGGCGATGGCCGAAGAAGGCGGCAGCGACGAGGCCAACAAGGTCATCGACGCATTCGCCAAGCGCATGACGCCTGAGATAGCTGAGACTTTTGGTTTCAGCCGAAAGGACACGGCCGTGTTCTATGGCAACGGCCTGCTGCCTGTCGCGCGTATCACGCTGACCGACGAAGCCCGTTTCGAAGCCGAACTCGCGGCAATTGCCGAAGAGATTGGCAAAGAGCGCGTACAAAAGACACTGGGCGACGACGCGTTTGACGTCATAACCTTCGGTGACGCGCTGTCGATCCTCATCGGCGTTCAGGACGGTATGGTCGTTATGGCGCTGGCGCCTGCAAGCCTTGACGACGACACGCTCGGCGAGCTCGTGGGTACCACGAAGCCCGGCCAGTCCATCGCTGATGGCGGCGCGCTGACGGCACTGGCTGACAAGTACAGCTACGTGGCGCAGGGTCTGGGTTTCATCGACCTCGAAGCCATCGCCGGTGTGTTCCTCGACGGCCCGACAGGTCTCGACGCCAAGCTGCTTGAAGCCACGGGCGCAGACCTGCCCGAGCTCACCGACGCGTGTCGTGCGGAGATTCGTGGCCTGACGCAGATCGCACCGCGCCTGACGTTGGGTTACCAGCGTCTCGACACCGAGGTCTTCGAAATGCTGCCGGTCATGGAGATTCGCAGCGACCTCGCACAGGCGATGCAGCCCATCGCGACTAACGTACCGGGCCTCAATGACTCGGGCACAGGCATGATGAAGTTCGCCATCGCCATGGACCTCAAGGCGCTGCGCAGCTTCGTCGAGGCGCAGGTCGAGAAGATCATGGCTGCCCCTTACGAGTGCGAAGAGTTGGGCACGCTCAACTTTGGCGCCATGCAGGCACAGGAAGCGCTGTCGCAGCCGCTGCCGCCCATCGCCTACAACTTCAAGGGCCTCGTGTTCGACGTCAACAACATCGACGGTATCGACTTCGAGAACCCGGGCATGCCCGAGAACCTCGACCTGTCTGTACTGCTCGCATTCGACAATGTGAGCGCGTTGCTGCAGATGGGCCAGATGTTCCTGCCGCCGCTGGCGATGGTTGAAATCGCGCCCGACGGTGAGCCTGTCGAGATCCCGCAGGAGATGCTGCAGGGCTACCCGGCCTCGGTGTTCGCGGCGATGTCAGACAACCTGCTGTCGTTCTCGACGGGGGGTTCCGACAGCGAAGGCCGCGCCAAGGCCATGGTTGCCGCAAGTACTGACGGTGAGCCCGCCGTGCTGGCCATGTCTGTCGACATGGCCGCCTACATGGGCTTCATCTCGGCCATTCAGCAAAGCGCCATCGACGACATCAGCGCTGAAGCCGCCGATGCCGACAACGAAGATGCTGCTGCGGCAGCGCGTTTGGCAGAGGCCGCGCTGGAGAGCAACCAGGCGATCCAGGACGCGTACGGCAAGGTGTTCGATCGTGAGACGGTCCACATCCGCATCACGCCGAACGGCTTCGAGCTGCCGACGACGATTACACTGAAGTAAACGCGGCAGCTACCGCCTTGTGCGGCACGAAAAACGGGGCCTTCGGGCCCCGTTTTTTTGCTGCATGCCAGTGCGCTCAGGCCACCTGCGCGATCTCGTCGTAGCTGAACGACTTGCCGTCGAACGCGCGCCAGTCCTCGGAGACACGGCGCTCGTCCACGAGCGTGCGCTGGAAGAGGCGGTCGTTGCGGAACCAGTGCCACGTGCGCGCGCGCGCCGTGCCGCAGTCCGAGATCTGGATCATCTCGTAGAGGTAGAGCGAGGGGTCGTCGCGCCGGCGCCAGTTGAGCAGCACGGTGCGCTGCTCAGTGTCGAGCGGTTCGTCGGCGGCCCAGCCGTCGATGTCGGTGAAGAAGATCAGGCGCCCGTCTTCAACCCGCGTCGGAAAGTCGCGTGTTTCAAAGCGGCCATCGGCCCAGTAGTAGTAGTTGGTCTGGTGGTAGGTGTCGTCATCGGGGAAGCGGCACAGCAGTCGCGAGCGGTGCTCGTCAGTCTTCTCGCCGTTCGCGTCGTACTGCCGGTAGTAGCCGTCCCAGACACCTTCGTGTCGGGCGAGGATGGGCAGTTGCGCTTTCAGTGTCGCCGTCATCGACGCCTCTCCGTTGCTGCTATAATGTTATAGACTTATAACATATTCGTGTGACACCCCGCACGGCCTGTTTCCATGGCTCGAACCCTGTTCGACAAGCTGCTCGCGGCGCACGAGGTGCGCCGTTTTGAAGACGGTACGGCCCTCGTCCTGGTCGATCGCGTGATGCTGCACGAGCGCACGGGCAGCCTCGCGCTGCAGGCGCTGGCCGAACGCGACCGGCCGCTTGCGGCGCCTGCGCAGGTGTTCGCCGTCATGGACCACATCGTGTCGACGGCGCCGGGTCGCGGCGACGCCTCCTCCGTGCCCAACAGCGCGGCCTTTGTTAGGGCCATGCGCGATGCGGCGCGCGATGCGGGTATCCGGCTGTTCGATATCGACGACCCCGACCAGGGCATCAGCCATCTCGTCGCGGCCGAGCAGGGCATCGCGTTACCCGGACTCACCATGGTCTGTCCCGACTCGCACACCTGCACACTGGGCGCACTGGGGATGCTGGCCTGGGGTCTGGGCACAAGCGACTGCGAGCACGTGCTCGCGACCGAGACGTTGCGTGTCCGGGTGCCCAAGACGATGCAGGTCTGGTGCTCGGGGCGGCTGCCTGAAGGCGTCACCGCCAAGGACCTCGTGCTCACACTGATCGGTCGCTACGGTGCGGGCGGCGGTGCCGGCTACCACCTCGAGTACGCAGGCCCCGCCGTGCAGGCGCTGGGCATGGCGGGTCGATTTACACTCTGCAATATGGCCGTTGAGTTTTCGGCCTTCAGCGGTGCTGTGGGCGTTGATGCGACTACGATCGACTACCTGCGTGACCGCGATCTCGCGCCTGCGGTTACGCCCGTCCAGGAACGGCAATGGCTGGACTGGGCGAGTGATGCCCATGCCGCGTTCGACCGCCGCATCGAGATCGACTGCAACGCGCTGTCCCCCATGGTCACCTGGGGCACGAGCCCGGCGCAGGTGCTTCCGCTGGGTGCGCCGGTGCCCGACAATGCGGATTCCCGCGCGCTGCACTACATGGGGCTCGAACGCGGCAAGCCCGTGGCCGACCTGCCCATCGACGCCGCTTACATCGGCTCGTGCACGAACGCACGCCTCGACGACTTGCGTGCCGCAGCCGAGATCGTGCGCGGCCGGCGCGTGCCCGGAGGGATCACGGCACTCGTGGTGCCGGGCTCTACGCGCGTCCGCCGCGCTGCCGAAGCCGAAGGGCTGCACGAGATCTTCGAGGCGGCCGGCTTCGAATGGCGCGAGTCCGGTTGCGGGCTCTGCTTTTATGCGGGCGGTGAGGGCTTCGCGCCGGGTAGCCGCGTGATCTCGACCACCAACCGCAACTTCCAGGGCCGGCAGGGGCCCGGCGTTCGCACGCACCTGGCCAGCCCGCAAACGGTGGCCGCGAGTGCCGTCAGTGGCCGGATTCGGGGCGCCCTCGGCCTGGCAGAGGCGGCGTAGTGGAGCCTTTCATTCGCCACGAGGGCATCGCGGCACCCCTGCCCATTGATAACGTCGACACCGACGCCATCATCCCCTCCCGCGAAATGTCGCGCGTGTCGCGCCGCGGACTCGGTCGGGCGCTGTTCGCCAACTGGCGCTACCTGGCGCCCTATGACCCGACACCGGACCCCGACTTTGTGCTCAACCAGCCGCCATTCGATGCGGCCACCCTGCTCGTGGCCGGCAGCAACTTCGGTTGTGGGTCGTCACGGGAGCACGCCGTCTGGTCGCTGGCCGACTTTGGTATCCGCGTCATCATCGCGCCCTCATTCGGCGCCATCTTCGAGTCCAACTGCTGGGGCAACGGCATCTTGCCGCTTCGGTTGCGCGCCGACGTCGTGGCGCAACTGCTAACGGCGACGGCTAAAGGTCTGTTCGCCGTCGACCTTGAGGCGTGCACGCTCGCGGCACCGGGCCTCGAGACACTGCACCTCGAGGTGCCGGCGCGTCGCCGCTCGGACCTCATGGCTGGCGCCGATGCCATTGACCAGACCCTGGCCGAACACGCGGCCATTGCCACGGCGCGAGCGCGTCGCAATTCCCTCATTCCCTGGGCTGTTCCCAAGATTGGAGACACACCGTGAAATTACTAACAACGTTTGCCCTGTTGCTTATTGCCGCCGTCCCCGCGATGGCCGAGCTCGACCCCAACGACCCCGCCGACGCGATGACGATCTCGCGCAAGGTCGCCTGCTCGACGATCGACGGCGAGGCCATCACCTACGCTTGGTACGGGAACCTCTGGGTGCGCCGCGCGGGCGAACGCGACAAGCTCCTGTTCCGCATTGAGGGCATGAACGTGCGCACCTGCAGCACGGTCTCAGACCCCGAGCGGGGCTCGGGCTACAAGCTCGTGTCGCGCGAGATCATGCTCTACAAAGACCCCAAGACGGACAAAGTGCTCACGACCTGGGAAAACCCCTGGACGGGCAAGACCAACACGGTCATGCATGTCGCCAATGACCCCGTGAACTTCGCGCAGTACGAAGTCGGGCGCAGCGGACAGCCCGCGCGCTGGGGCGGTGTCGTCGAAGGCGACCTGTTCCGCCAGACCAACACGGTGCCGCTGTTCTACACGAACCCGCTGGGTGGTGAGTTCCAGAAGGAAGTGGGCGGCACCTACCACGCCACCGAGATGTTCAACTTCTTCGGTGACGCGGGTGCGCTGCTCGACCCCGACACGACGACGGTCATGCCGCACGTCGGTTGGGTACGCATGTCAACCTGGCTGCCCTGGATGGAAATGAACGGGCGCGACGGGCTGCTCTACGTGCACGCCTCGGGTCGCAAGCTTGAGAGCTGGAACGACCTCTCCGACACGATGAAGGCCGAGATCCGAAAACACTACCCCGACTACGTGGCTCCCCCGCCGGTTGATGATGACCGTCGCAACGAGACGAGCTGGATCTACTACAAGCGTATCCAGTCGGGCGAACGCGAGCTGCCTGACCGCGACTGAACCTGAAGGTGTCGGTCCGGCGCTGCGCCGGGCCGACCCGCTGCGGTATCCTTCGCCTCCCGTTTCCCTGGGTGACTGGTCGTGACTGATACCAACCGGCTGTTCGAGCTGCTGCCATTTCTCGAGCCGCTCGCCAAGTGGCACCCGACGCTGCCGTCATTCGTCGTGCTGGCAGCGTTACTTCTCATTGCGGTCGCGGCGCACTTCATCGCGAGAACCATCTTCGTGCGCATCGCTCGCGCCCTGTCACGCCGGACCCAAACGGTCTGGGATAACGCCCTTATCGATCGCGGTGTCATCGGTCGTGTGGTTCAGCTGCTGCCCGCGATGATCGTCTATATCGGGCTCGATTTCGTACCAGGCCTGGGCGATGACATCGCGACGTTGCTGCGCAACCTGACCCAGGGCTACATGATCCTCGTGCTGACGAGTGCGATTACGCGCGCGCTCAGCGTCGGCAATGCCATGTATGCGCGACACGCCGCGGCCGAACACCGTTCCATCAAAGGCTTCGTGCAGCTCATCCAGCTGGGTCTCTGGCTGCTCGCGACCATTCTTGTCGTGTCCGTGCTCATCAACCGCTCGCCGCTGCTGCTGCTGTCGGGCTTTGGTGCGATGACGGCGATCATCCTGCTCGTGTTCCGCGACACTTTGCTATCGCTGGTGGCGAGCATCCAGCTGACGGCGCAGGACATGGTGCGCATCGGTGACTGGATTGAAATGCCCCAGTTCGGTGCCGACGGTGACGTTATCGATATCCAGTTGCACACCGTGCAGGTGCAAAACTGGGACAAGACCATCACCACCATTCCGACCTATGCGCTCATTGGGAATAGCTTCAAGAACTGGCGGGGCATGACGCGGGCCGGGGCGCGTCGCATCAAGCGGGCGATCTATCTGGATGTGTCTTCGATCGGCTTCCTGGCCCCGGACGACGTTGATCGACTGCATCGCTTCAAGCTGTTAGGCGAGTACCTCGACGACAAACTTATGGAGATCGGCGAGGCGGGCGAGGATGCGCTCGTGAACCGTCGGCGACTCACGAACCTCGGCACGTTTCGCGCCTATGTGGTTCGCTACCTGCAGCAGCACCCGGGCATTGCCCAGCACCTGACGCTCATGGCGCGCCAATTGCAGCCAGGTCCCGAAGGTCTGCCGCTGGAAATCTACTGCTTCACGAACACGACGGCGTGGACGGATTACGAGGGCATCCAGTCAGACGTGTTCGACCACCTGCTCGCGATCGTTCCGGAGTTTGGGCTGAAGCTCTACCAGAAGCCGGCGGGAACAGATCTTACGCGTGCGCTGATGCCTTAACGGCGACGCGATGCGAGGCCGAGCGCGCCCGGATTCATTCGGCCATCGGGATCGACAGCGGCCTTGATGCCTTCGACAGCGGCGCGCGTCGGTGCGTTCATGCCGTCGAGGTAGGGGTAGTATTTGCCAAGCTGGAAGTGTGTCGCGCCACACTCGTGCAGCGCTGTCGTGAGGTCGTCACGAATCTGCGCCACGCGGGCGCGCGCGGTTTCGTTGGCCGGAAAGTCTGTGAGCTTGGCGCGGTACTGCGGGTCGAGAAACCGCTTGTGAATCGTCATCTGCTCGTCGGGCCAGTACAGGCAGGGCTCGACGAGAATGGCCGAGGTCGCGATCGCGCACATGAGCACACCCGTGTCGATGTCCAGGCTGTTGAGTGCGTCGCGGTGTCGGTCAAAAACGGCCTCCGCCGCCCCGAACGCATCTGCCGCGCGACTCATGGCAAAGATGCCGTGCACAGGCGCCCAGCGTTCGCCGCCCGGACCCAGCAATGAGTTCACGTTTGCGAACGGGTCGGCGCGCATGACGCGGGGCATCGTCGCTTCAACTTCGCTGCCACCGTCCTCGCAGATTCCCCGAACGGCCGCGAGCTTCTCTTCGGCGGCTTCGGCCGTGCGCGCATCGAGCGTCACGTGCATCGAGAAGTCGAGGTCCTTCAGGAACGAGCGCCCTGCGGCCACGATCTTCGCGCCGGCCTTGAGACCTTTGGCCAGCGAGCCTGCGCCCTTGATCACGCGCCCCAGTGACTTCACGTCTTCGGTCATGCTCGAGCGCTTGAGCCGGATGCCCTGCAGGCCCGGGTCGAAGCCGAAGCACTCGCTCACGAGGTCTTCGCGTGCGATCTCGCACATGGCGCGCATCATGGCGTCGAAGGTCTTGAAGCCAAACGATGCGTGGCGCGTTTCAGGCAGCAGGCGCTTGATGGGCAATGTGGCGCGCACCTTGATGCCCAGTGCTCCGCAGTCGCCTGTAAACAAGCCGGTCAGGTCCGGTCCGAGGTGTCGGTAGAACGGGCTTGCGTGCTGGTTGGCGGCCGAGCCGGTGGTCACGAGGCTGCCGTCGGCGAGCAGCACGTCGAGTGACTGCACGTTGTCGGCCGCCGAGCCGTGCTGCCCCGAACCCAGGAACACGCTGCCCTGAGACAGGGCGCCGCCAACGGTAGCGCGCAAACCCGAGAGCGGACCCCAGTAAGGCGTGCGCACGCCGTGAGGCTCGAGTGCAGCCGCGAGCGCGCGCCAGGTGCAGCCGGCCTCGACCGTGACGTACATGTCTTGGGTGTTGATCTCGACGATTCGGTCGAGTGCGCCGGTATCGACGAGCAGCGCCGAATCGTCCTGGGCCAGGAAGCCGTCGGTGTAGCTCATGCCCCCGCCACGGGGAATCACGGGCACCGCAAACTGTGCGGCGACACGGAGCGCCGCCTGCAGCGTGTCGACGTTCGCAGGTCGGATAATGGCCGCGACGGTCGCGCCCTTGCGGAACACGTCCTGCGAGAAAAACTCACGTTCGGCGTCATCGGTGATGACGCTGTCTGCGCCGACCGCGTCCGACAACGCATCGACGAAGGCCTGGGGTGTTGCGGGTTCCGCCTGCATAACCGTGCTCCCTAGAGTGCGGGCTTGATGACGCCAACGGCGGCGGCGCCGATGAGGCACGCCCAGATTACGATGACGAACGGCCGCGTGCGGCGCAAGCTCGTGTCGATGGCCTGTTCGATGTCGGGCGTCGAGCCTTCGGTCGCGAGACGCCCGAAGGCAGCGCCGAAGGGTGCGAACAGTTTGCGAATCATCAGGCCGCAACTGATGGCCAGCGCGAATAACAAGAGCTTGATGCCCACCCATGCACCGGTGATGGGGCCCGTTTCACGAAGGGCCGAGATGCCTAGTACGACGAGCGTCGCGATCACGAGGATGCGGATCAGTGCGTCAATCGCCGCAAGCGCCGCCGCATGCGTGGCTTCGACGCGCCAGAGCAACACGAGCCAGAGTGCGGCGAAGGCCCACACGGTGTATACCAGCAGGGCTGGCCATTGCGCGAGGCTGAGTGAGGTGACCAGGGTCAGGCTCACGGGCAGCATGAGGATCAGGCAGACGCGCGGAATGCGGTCGAGCCAGACCAGAATGCCCGCCGCGGTTTGCCGTGCGGCCAGTGGCTGCTTCGGGTCGCCGACGACGTAGCTCGAATAGAAGACGCCCAGGTCGCCGCCCAGCCAGTAGGCGAACAACAAGAGGTGGGCGATGAGTGCGATTGTGTAGCCGCTCATGCGCCGTCCTCGATCACCACGAGTTCCTTGCCGAAATTTTCGCCGCGCATGAGCCTGCAAAACGCTTCGGGTGCTGCGGCCAGGCCATCGTTTCGGGTTTCGCGGTATTGAATGCGCCCGTCGCGAACCCAGGGTGCTGCGACCGTCGCGAAGTGGTCCCAGAGGTCGTAGTGGTCGTAGACCACCAGGCCGCGCATCGTGGCGCGCGCACCGATCACGGGGCCCAGGTTGGGACCGGGCGGCGGCGTGCTCGTGTTGTACTGCGTGATCAGTCCGCAGAGCACAATGCGTGCACCCAGCGCGAGGCGCGTGAGCACGGCCGCCAGCGTGTCCGCGCCCACGTTATCGAAATAGACGTCAATGCCATCGGGGCACTGCGTGCCCAGGGCCTCGGCGAGGTTTTCGGTTTTGTAGTTGATGCAGGCATCGAAGCCCGCCTGCTCAACGACCCAGCGGCACTTCTCTTCGCTGCCCGCGATGCCGACGGCACGACAGCCGTGCAGGCGCGCGATCTGACCGACCATGCTGCCGACGGGCCCGCTGGCCGCGGACACCACAACGGTGTCGCCGGGCCGTGGCTCGCCCAGACGTGTTAGTCCGGCGTAGGCCGTGAGCCCCGGCATCCCCAAGATGCCGACACGAAGACCCAGGAGGTCAGCGTCGGACGGGACCTTGCGCGCCGTGGCGGCGGGCACCAATGCCACCTGCTGCCAGCCGCCGTCGCACACCACGTGGTCGCCGGGCTCGAAGCCGGGTGCGCCCGACTCGATAATCTCGGCCACGGTGTTGCCGGGCATCGTGTCGCCAGGCTCAACGCGGGTCGCGTAAATCTGGCGGCCGCTGATGACACCGCGCAGAAACGGGTCCAGCGAGAGGTAGCGATTGCGGACCAGCAAGTGGCCCGGTGCGAGCGCCGGCGTGGGTCCCGTGGTCAGCTCGAAATCGTCGACGGTCGGTACGCCGTCAGGGAAGCGCGCGAGTGCTACGCGAGTCTGCTGCGCACTCATGCTGCGGTGTGTCCGGCGTCGAAGATCGGGTCGAATTCGGGTGCGGACAACACGCTGCTCCGTCGGCTCAGGGAGCGCCGGATATTATCATAATGTTATAGATTTAGGACAACTTAGCGGATGTAGTCCGAGAGCAGAATCAGGCGCCCGTCGTCGCCTTTGCGCTGGCGTCGGAGGTAGCCCAGCAGGTCGTCGTAAGGCATCGGCCGCGCGAACAGGTAACCCTGTGCGAAGTCGGCGCCGATCTCCTGCAGGTACTCGAGCTGTTCCTGGTGTTCGACGCCTTCGGCCGTCACGGGCAGGCCAATGTTGTGGCACATCTCCGTGATCGCCTGGGCTACCACGCGTTGGTTCTGGCCGGCTGAGATGCCATCGATGAACTCGCTGTGGATTTTGATGCCGCTTACGGGCAACACGTCGATGTGCTTGAGCGTGGCGATGCGTGTGCCGAAGTCGTCGATCCAGATGGGCACGCCCAGCTCACGCAGCCGGCGCGCACCGACCGATGCGTGCTCGAGATGGCGCATGACGTTCTTCTCACGCACCTCGATGCGCAGGTGCTCGCCATCAAGCTGGTAGTAGTCGAGCCGCTCTGCGATGTGCTCAAGGATGGCCGGTTTGCGCAGGTGCAGCGACGCGATGTTGGCGCTGCCCGCAAGATGCGCGAATCCTTCGTCGTGGAGCTGTGACAGGTCGTGCAGCAACTGGCTCACGACAAACTGGTCGAGGTGTTCGATCTGACCCGACTGCTCGGCGATCTGCACGAAGCGAGACGGTTGCACGTAACCGAGCACGGGATGGTGCCAGCGGCACAGCGCTTCAACGGCAACCACAGCGCCGTCGGTCACGCGAACAATCGGCTGATAGGCAAGCGTTAAATCGTTGGCGTTGAGCACGTCGCGCAGATCGGCCTCGAGCGAGAGCTGGCGCGTGGCCGTGCCGTCCATGCTGCGGTCGTACACGCAGAAGGTGTTGCGGCCCGCTTCCTTGGCGCGGTACATCGCGCGGTCGGCGTTGCGCAGCAAGACGTTGAGGTCATCGCCGTCGCGTGGGCAGAACGTGATCCCGATGCTCGCGCCGATCGAGAACGCCTGGGCCTGCACCTCGATCGGTTCGGCCAGTGTCTCAATAACGGCGGCCGCGAGCTGCTCGCCGCGCGCGGGCTCCGTGACACCGCGCGCCAGAACGGTGAACTCATCACCGCCCAGCCGGGCCAGCGTCAGCTCACCATCGTAATCCAGACCTGCCGTCTGCAGTCGCTCACTGAGGCGGTTTGCCACGATGGTCAGGAACTCATCGCCGGCCTCGTGGCCCAGCGTGTCGTTGACCTGCTTGAACTGGTCGAGGTCGATGAACAGCACGCCGAAGCCGCGGCCGCCCACGCGTATGCGCTCGACTTCCTCGCGCAGCAGGCGTTTGAACTGCGCGCGATTGGGCAGACGCGTCAGGCTGTCGTGGTAGGCGAGGTAGTCGACTTCGCCCGCGGAGAGGCGCAGGTCGCGGCTCATGGCATCCAGGCTTGCGGCGAGCATGCCGATCTCGTCCCCACGTTCCATGGCGGGCGGGGCATCGCGGCGGCCGCGGCCCACTTCACGCGCGTAGTCTGCGAGCTGGCGGATGGGGGTGGCAAAGCGGCGTGAGATCACGGCGGCCAGCAGCAGCCCCGCCAGCAGCAGGACCAGCACGTAGATCGCCATCGACGTCATCATGTCGCGCGTGCGCGCGGCCATGAGGTCACCGAGCTGGGTTTTCATACGCTCGCCCTGCACGAGCGCCGGTGTCAGTGAGACGCCAATATGCACCGCGCCCAGTTGCTCACCGCCCAGCGATACGGGCGCCGAAACCCGTGCCAGGGGCGCTTCCGTGTCGCCAACATCAAGCCAGCGTGCCTGCTGCCCGAAGCTCTCGATGGTCAGGCTGCCGTCGTGTAGGATGCGGCCCTCGGTGTCGGTCACGACGGCGTACTCGATACCGTCGCTCGCGGAGGCTTCGACGAGCATGTCGCGCAGGCTGCGCATGTCGAGCGCGTAGAGCGGGTTGACGGCGCGTTCGGCGAGTCCGTCGGCAAGGCGTTGGCCGTTTTCGACGAGCTGCGACTCGATCCGACTTGCGAGTTCGCCACCGCTTTGTTCGCGGATTTCAGCGCTCGTGTCCTTGATCTTGTTCAGGAACAGCGCGCCCAGCAGCACAATGACCACCAGGATCGTGCCGTTGATCAACAGCGCGTAGCGTTGCGTCAGTGACAGGCGAAGACCACTCACGGGAACTGCTCCCGGAAACCCGGCAGCGCCTCGCGAATACGCGACAGGGTGTCGATATCTGTATCGGACAGGGCGTCAAAGCGCGCCGTGCCCTCGAAGGCGTTGAGAACCTGTAACGCTGCGGCGTCTTCATGCATGGCGAACAGCGCCTCGCGCAAAGCATCGGCCACGTCAGCGTCTAGCCCGCCGCGAACCACCTCCACGGCGCGCGGCATCGGTTCCGATACGGCGATGATGCGGAAGCGTTCAATGAAGGCGGGTGGCACGGTCTCGGCGTCGCGCCAGTTGCTCTCGCTAAGCACGCCGACGTCGACAATACCCTTATCGACCCAGACGGCCGTGTTGTACTCGGCGCCCGAGAACACGTAGCCCGAGCTGCCCGGTGGCGGTGCTTCGCGCGGCGATGCCATGGCGTGCAGCGTGAGGCCCTGCTCGCCCAGCATCACGGCCGGGGCAAAAAACGCTGAGGTTGAGTTGCGGTGTTCGAAGGCGACCGTGCGTCCCGCCAAATCGTCCAGCGTCTCGATGTCGCTGTCATTGTGGGCGAAGAACAGGCTGCGGTATTCGGCTGTGCCGTCTTTCCAGCGCCGGGCAAGAAACTCTGCCCCTGCGCGCTCAACAAGGTGCACGGCTCCGAAGGCCGTTTCGCTGATCCAGTCGATGCGGCCGTCGCGCATGAGATTCAGCATCTGACTGCGGTCGGGCACGATGACGATCTCGACGCTTTCGATGCCCGTGGGCGCCAGCGCAGCCGCGACGTAGTCGGCAATCGGTTTGAGCGCGGCGTAGTGCTCGTTCGGATCGTCGTGCACGGCGCCCAGCACGAGCACGCGGGGCGCGGCCGTGGCGCTGGTCGCACACAGCAGGAGCAGCACCGCGATGATCTGACGCAGTTGTTTCGCCAACTCTGGGCCCATGGATCCTTCCCTCCCCGCGCGCATAATCTCACAGCACTGCGGCGAATTCGCCACGTGAGTCACAGTTTTGTCGTGGTTGCCGCGGACGCCGTATGATTGTGGTCCAAAGAGCACACGGAGCCGGTTATGAGCGAACCCCTCGATCCCCGCGTTGTCGCGCTGTACGACGACTACTGCCACGGCCAGATCAGTCGGCGCGAATTCTTCAAGCGCGCGACCGCGCTCGGGGTCGTAGTGGCGGCGACCGCCATGCTGCCGCGCTACGCCGAGGCCGCCCTCATCTCGTTCACCGACGACCGCATTCGCCCGCGTTACGTCGACTACGATTCACCGGGCGGCAACTCGGGCAGAATGCGGGGTTACCTCGTCGCGCCCGCGGGCGAGGGGCCATTCCCGCCCGTGCTCGTGATCCACGAGAACCGCGGGCTTAATCCGCACATCGAAGACGTTGCGCGCCGTTTTGCCGTCGAGGGATTTCTGGCCCTGGCGCCTGATGGACTGGCACCTGCAGGCGGTTACCCGGGCAACGATGATGACGGGCGCCAGATGCAGCGCGCGCTCGACCGCGCCAAGCTGCGCGAAGACATGTTTAACAGCGCCAACTGGCTTGCGCAGCACGAGCTTGCGGGCGACAAGCTGGGCGTGACGGGCTTTTGTTGGGGTGGTTCGACGACGAACTACCTGGCCGCGCGTATGGGCGACGGTGTCACGGCGGCGGTTCCGTTTTACGGTTCCGGACTCAAGCCCGAAGACGTGCCCGGCGTGAGCGCCGCGGTGATGGTGCAGTCCGCCGAAAACGACCCGCGCATCAACAAGCAATGGCCCGAGTTCGAGGCTGCGCTCAAAGCCAACGACGTCGACTACGTGCGCCACCTGTACCCGGGCACCAACCACGGCTTCCACAACAACTCGACGACGCGCTACGACGAGCCCGCCGCCAAGCTCGCCTGGCAGCGGACCGTCGACTTTTTCCGCGAGAAGCTCTGAGGGCTAGATGACGCCCGCGTCGGTCAGCGACTGAATCCGGGCACGCTGGGCCTCGACGAAGTGGCTGCGCTCGGGAACGATGACGCGGCCCGACGGATCGAGCAGCGCATTGCGGCCCGCATCGTCACCGTAGGTTTCGGTAAACAGCGCCGGGCGTTGCCGTGCCAGCATGTTCTGCATGCCCGGGCGTTGACGCCAGCGCCGTGAGGCGGCGAGATCAATCTCGGCGTGCGCCACCATCGTTTCTCCGTAGCCGGCTTCTGCAAGGACGGTGCCCTGGTGGTCGACGATCTTGGACATGCCATCCGTCGAGTTGGCGGGAATCGGTGTCCCCACAATCGCGGCCGAGTTGGCTGACACGAGCCAGCAGTTGTTTTCGAAGGCTCGCGCGCGCTTGGCGATGTCCTTGGGCGTGAGCGCCGGACTGCCCACCTCGCTCGTTGAGTGCAAAAACACTTCAGCCCCGCGCATCGCGAAGGTGCGCGCGAGCTCGGGGTAGAGAATCTCCTCTGACGCGATGGCGGCGAGCCGGCCGAGCTCGGTGTCCGCGACCGGGAACACACCGTCGAGGCTGTAGTGTTCCAGGTACTTGTCCCAGACGTCCCAGGGGCTCGGTGCAAACATCGACAAGAGGCGGCGGTAGCGCAGCACGACATTGCCGTTCGACGCAATGATAAAGCTCGCCTGGAAGTAGAGCCCGGGGAAGTGCGGGTCCGTCTCGTAGACGTTGCCCGCGATGTGCACGTTCGTGTCGCTGGCGATGCGTCCCAGCGCCTCGTACTCCTCGCCGTCGGGCGCGAGTGCCGCAAGCTGTGACCAGGCACCCAGCGGCTCACCCATGGGAAACCCCGACAGGAAATATTCCGGCAACACGACCAGCGCGAGGTCCGGACCGATGAACGCCTTGCTGGCCGCGATCTCGCCGCGAATGCGCGCGATGCTCGCGTGAATGCGTTCGCGCGCCGCGTCGATGGTCAGCCCATTGACGGCGTCGCAACGTGACTGCAGCGCCAGCGCGCGGTAGTGGCTCAGGGGCTCGCTCATAACGGTCTCGCGTTCGTGTTCTTGCTGCGCAATGATAGCGTCAGACCCGTTGCACGGGGGACGTGCCGATGAAACTGATCCGCTGCGCGACGCTCAGCGTCGCCGATGTGGCCGCGGCCAGCGCGCGCTATTGTCGGTGGCTCGACTACCGCGAAGTGGAATCGGGTGCGGTGCCGGGACCGCTGGCGGCGTCCTGGGGCGCACCCGGTGCTGCGGGGCAGCGCTATGTCGTGCTGCAGCCCGCCAGCGGTCGCGACGTCTTTCTTCGTTTCGTCGAAAGCCCGCCGCATCCCGACTATGAGCCGCTCAGAAGCTACGGCTGGAATGCCATCGAGATCTGCGTCGACGACGTGCTGGCTGTCGATGCGCGCATGCAGGAATCTCCGTTCGAGATCATCGGGCCGCCCCGTGAACTCGACGGCATGCCCGCGATTTTTCCAATGCAGGTGCGCGGGCCTGATGGCGAGACCGTCTACCTGACACAAATCCGCGATAACCTGCCCGAATACGATTTGCCGCGTGCGCAGTCGCTCATCGACTGCCTGTTCATCTTGGTCGCGGGCTGCTCGGACCTCGATGCGTCACTGGCCTGGGTGGCCGAGCACCTGCACCTCGATGCGGGTCGCAGCATGGCCATCGTCTACACGATGATCGCCAACGCTTACGGCTTGCCCGAGTCCGAGCCGCACGCGCTCGCGACGATGACGCACGAACGTGATGTCTTTCTTGAGCTCGACCAGTATCCCGATGCGGCGATCACACGGCCACAGCACGAGGGTCACCTTGTGCCTGGTGTTGCGCTTGGGAGTTTCATTCATCCCGAGTTCGATCGGGTGAACAGAAGCTGTGCGGACCTCTGGATCACGGAACCAGTTGTCTACGACTCCTGCGTCTACGGCGGGCGGGCGGCGGCGACGGTGGCCGCGCCCGACGGGACGCGCTACGAGGTCATTGACTGGCGATAGCGGGCGGGTCGTCCTCAGGTGGGTACTCTCGGTACCTACCCAAGGCGAGCAAAGGCACGGTAAACAGGGGCGTTGCGAGCAGTGCAATTCCGAGGATGAAGTCGTAGTCGCCGAACCTGTCCGCAGAGAAGCCGTAGAGTCCGGGCGCAAATCCCGCACCTAGCGCAAAGACGACATAGATGACGCCATAGATCGACGAGTACGCCTTTAAACCGAAGTAACGAGAAACGAGGAACGCCAGCAGGTCATACTCAACGCCTGCCGCAAAACCGAGGCTGATGTTTGCCAGTGCGATGGTGTAGAAACCTGGATCATCGAGCCGAAGCAAATAACAAAACACCATCGGCAGCGACAGGATGACCATGGACACCAACGGCGCCCAGATCTTGTCGATGAGATAGCCACCGATCAGTCGGCCGAAGAACACCGCAAAAGGCACGATGCTGCCGAGCGTAATCGCCTCAGCGCGCGTAAATTCCTTGCTCATCATGATGTCGACGATGCCGGGAATCGGCCCCGCGATAACAAACGAAATCGGCAAGAACGCATAGATTAATAGCCAGAGACGCCAGTCACGAAAGGCCTCCGAGAGTGTCAGGCCGCCAGGCATCAGCGTGACCGGCGTACTTCTCTCTCGCTTAAGTGCTGCGACTTTGTCCTGTACGCGTTCGTCATCAACATCGAAGAACAAAAAGTAAACGATTGGGAATGCGATCAGCATGGGTACTGCGCCAAGGCAAACGTAAGCCCAGCGCCATCCCACGAGCGGAATAAGCCAACCCACAAGCTTGATCGCAGCCCAGCCAGCCAAGCCTGTTCCGATCAGCGCGCATCCCAGCGCAAGTCCGCGGCAGTCATGAAACCACCGATTCACCGCACGCGTGAACGTAATCGGCAACGTGCCGATCCCGAGAATGGCCAGCAAACCCCACAGGGTGAGGTATAGCGGATAGGAACCGTTATTGAGCGCCATAGCCATGAGCCCAATCGAGAGCCCGGGGATCGCCAGCAAGACAACGCGGCGAACACCAAAACGGTCCGCCAAATTTCCGATTGTCGGTGCCAGGGGCACTGCACAAAGCGTGAACACCGTGAGTCCCAGCAGGACCATACCGCGTGACCAGCCAAACTCCGCTGTGTAGGAAATCTGGAAAACGCCGATGGTGTAGAACGGCAGCGGAGACATGCCAAGCGCGATACCGACAGCAGACGCCACGACCACCTTCCAGCCGTACTTGAACTCCAGGTAACGGCTACCGCTCGTCGCTTCCGTCATGCTCTATCCCCAGTGTCGGTGCCGTTCGTTTCGGCAAGTGCTCTTAGGCGCGCTCGGTCTGTTTTTTCCGCCTTCGTTCGCGGCAAGGCCTTAAGCCAATGCCACGCCTCAGGCTGCTTGTAGGGCGCCAGATGCGTCCGGCAGTGTGCCTGAAGATCGGCTTCGGTGACATCGCCGACCACGAACGCGTGCACGGCTTCGCCGCGCTCTTGTGTCGCTACACCCACCACGGCCACCTCATGCACGGCGGGCAGCTCGGCGATCTGGTATTCGATCTCTGCCGGATAAATGTTGATGCCGCCGCGCACGATCACGTCCTTGCTGCGTCCCGCCAGACGCAGGTAGCCGTCGGCGTCGCGACTGGCGAGATCGCCCGGGTAGAACCAGCCGTCGTTCTCGGTCACGTGGCCCGCGGCGTCAATGGTACGCATCGTGACGCCGGGCCCGCGGTAGCGGAGCCGACCCACCGTGCCGGGTGTCACCCTATGCTCGGCCTCATTGACGATTTCGACCTCGACGCCATGCGCGGCCCGCCCCACGGAGTCCGCATGCGTCGCGACATCAACGGCGTCGAGAACCGAGATGCCGCCGCCTTCGCTTGAGGCGTAGTAGCCCGTGAGTCCGTTACTGATTGTGTTGCAAAACCGTCGTGCCTCATCAGCGGCCATGGGCTCCCCGGAAACGATAAGACGGCGCAGGCATGGCAGCAGCGGCGCCCCCGGGTTGCCCGCGGGCAGCCGGCGCAGCAGTGTGGGCACCAGGAAGGTCGCCGTCGCGGCATTGGCCTGCAGTGCCTCGGCCAGCGCTGCGGGCGCCATGGGCGGCGGCAGCAACACGAGCGTGCCGCCCGCAGCCAGCGTCGACATGGCGAACGATCGCCCAGCGCCGAAACACAAGGGCGTGGCGAGCGCAAAACGGTCGGCGCCGCTGAGCCCGAGGCTGCGCCACTGCGTCACGAAGCGTTCGCGCATCTGGTTGTGGGTCACCAGCGCGCCCTTGGGCTCGCCCGTCGATCCCGAGGACAGCGAGACGAGCCAGTCGTTGTCGCCGCCGCGCGCAAGCTGCGTCAGGTCGGCTTCGGGAAGTGCGTCGGGAATGGCGATGCGGCCTTCGGCGTTGCAGGGCGATACGATGCGATGCGCCCCAAAGGCGGTAGCAAGCCGGTCCTGCTCAGACACCGTCGCGCGATGATCAACGGGTACGAGCACGGCACCCACGGCCGCGATGGCGAAGTGCAGCAAGACATGGTCGATGGTCTCGGGTAACGCGACGCCGATACGGGTGCCGCGCGTGATGCCCTGCGTGTCGAGCCAGCCGGCAAGTGCTGCGATGCGCTGCCAGGCGCTCGCATAGTCTAGGGCGGTGTCGCCGAGCTCGAGCGCCCGGTGTGCGGGTTGGTGATGCGCCTGGACGCGGACGAGGGCGGCGAGATTGTCGCTCACAAGCCAGTGTCGTCGGGGAGGCCGTAGACGTCGATGGCGTTACCGCGCAGAAAGCGCTCCAGTGATTCCGGGCGCAGCCCGAGTGCATCAATCTCGCTGCGCGTGCGCTCGAAGTCGAGCACGGGGAAATCGGTGCCGAACAGGCATTTGTTGCGGCCAAACGTGTTGAGGTAGTGCACAACCGACTCGGGCCAGTACTTGGGGCTGTGCGCGTCGCAGCCGATGAACACGTTGTCGTGCTTCCAGGACATCGCGATCATCTCCTCGTGCCAGGGGATGCCGACGTGAATGCCGATGAGCTTGAGTTCCGGGAAGTCGCAGGCCACAGCGTCGAGCGTGTGCGGTTTACCGACGCTTACCGTGCGGTGCTCGGGCGAGTAAATCATCGACTGCCCGACCTGCATCTGGATCGGCACGCCGAGTTCGGCGCACTTCGCGTAGAAGGGGTAGTACTTTCGGTGGTCGGGCGCGAGCTCGTACCAGTGCGGGTAGAGGTGCGCGCCGATGAAGCCGAGTTCGCGCACCGCGTGCTCAAGCTCGCGGACCCCGTCCATTCCCGTGTAGGGATCGATGCCGATGAGCCCCGAGAATCGTGTCGGGTGTGCAGCCACGGCGCGCGCCACGATCTCGGGTGGCATGTGGTAGCAGCCCGGCAAACCGACGCGCCCGCTCTTGGCGGCGATGAGAAAGCCATGGCCGATGCCGCCCGCGTCCATGCGCGCGACCATGTCGTCGAGCGTCAGGCCAGGCATCAGCGCGTTCTGCGCTTTCATCTTGCCGACGAAAAAGTCGTCACCCCAGTCGGGGCGCACCGAGAGCGCTTCTTCGGTCCAGATGTTGACGACGGCGTCGATGGCCCGGATGGGCGCCGTAGTGTCGCTCATGCCCGTGTCCCCCCGCAGTGCACGATCAGGCTGTTTGTTTGAGTTGGTGGAAGCCCAGTGGCAGTCCCGCGTCGGGTGTGAAGCCGTAGATGGGTTCGTCGGGCAGCGCCTCGCGCAGGATTTCGCGCACGCCCAGCAGCGCGTCGAGGTCGATGCCCGTCGAAACGCCCATCGCCTCGAACATAAAGACGAGGTCCTCGGTCACGATGTTGCCGCTGGCGCCCGGCGCGAACGGGCAACCGCCCAGGCCGCCCATGGACGCATCAAACGTGGTCAGCCCGCTCTCGAATGCGGCAAGGGCATTGGCGAGCCCGAGCCCGCGCGTGTTGTGCAGGTGAATCCCCGTGAGGTGTTCGTTGCCGACGACGCCACGCACAACCTTGATGAGGTGGCGCACCGCGGCCGGGTCGGCGTAACCCGTCGTGTCCGAGAGGCCGACTTCGTCGCAGCCGCAGGCCATGAGCGTCTCAGCGATCGACAGGATCTTCGACTCGGGGATCGCGCCCTCGAGCGTGCAGCCAAACGCAGTCGACAAGCTGCCCTCGAGCTGCGGGCGTTCGCGCTCCGGCGCGGCGTCGATGGCGGCGCGAATGCTGCGCACCTCCTCGAACATCTGCGCGTGCGTGCGACGCACGTTCTTCAAGCTGTGCGTTTCTGAGACCGACAACGGCACGGTCATCTTGTCGACGCCTGCGGCCAGTGCATTCTGCGCGCCGCGCAGGTTGGGGACGAGCACGGCCACGTCGACACCCGCGATGGTATTGGTGTGGGCCACGACCTCGGCCGTGTCGGCAAGCTGCGGCAGGATCTTGGCGGGCACAAATGATCCCACTTCGATTTCGGGGATGCCGCAGTTGGCCAGCGCCGAAATCCAGCGCCGCTTGGCCTCGGTGGGCATGATGCTCGATGCATTTTGCAGACCGTCTCGGGGTCCGACTTCGCTGATCAGCACGTCTGCGGTGTGCGACTGGGTCACGGGGTTCGCCTCCATAGTTGTTATAATGTTATAACAAATGCGCTGTGCGGTCAGGCAGCGGGTTCGCGGGTCGCGAGCCTGGAATCGATGAGGAGTGACAACGTGGTGCGAGCCCGATGAGTGACGACAACCTGCCCCTCGCGGGCATCCAGGTGGTCGAGCTCTCGCACATGGTCATGGGGCCCTCGATCGGCCTGATCCTCGCCGATCTGGGTGCCGACGTCATCAAGGTCGAGCCGCCTGGTGGTGACAAGACGCGCCGACTGCGCGGTTCGGGTGCTGGCTATTTCACCATGTACAACCGCAACAAGCGCAGCATCTGCGTCGACGTGAAGTCGGCAGAAGGGCTCGAGATCGTGCGCACCATGGCCGGCAAGGCGGACGTGCTCGTGGAGAATTTCCGCTGCGGCACCATGGACCGGCTCGGTTTGTCTTATGACGCGATGTCGGCAGACAACGCGCGACTCGTTTACTGCTCGGCACGAGGTTTCCTGTCGGGTCCTTACGCTCACCGCACGGCACTCGACGAAGTGGCGCAGATGATGGGTGGGCTGGCCTACATGACGGGGCCACCGGGCCGACCGCTGCGTGCGGGCGCCTCGGTCATCGATGTCACGGGCGGCATGTTCGGTGTGATCGCCGTGCTCGCGGCCCTGCAGCAACGCGAACGCACGGGTCGGGGTCAGCACGTGACCAGTGCGCTCTTTGAGACGACGGCATTCCTGGTCGGCCAGCATATGGCGCAGCTGGCCGTGACGGGTGAGCCCGCGCGACCCATGCCCGTGCGCATTTCGGCCTGGGCCATTTACGACATTTTCGATGCCGCTGATGGCGAACAGGTTTTTGTAGCCGTCGTCAGTGACGGTCAGTGGCCGAAATTCTGTAACGCGTTCGGTCTCGAAGACCTGGCGGCCGATGACGGTCTGGCAGAAAACGCCGCGCGCGTGGCTGCCCGCGAGCGCATCCTGCCGCGCGTGCGTGAGGTGTTCGCGGGTCTGACGCAGGCCGAACTCATGTCGCGGCTTGAGGCGGTAGGCTTACCCTATGCGCCCGTCGCGCGGCCCGAGGACCTATTTGAAGACCCCCATCTCAGCGAGAGTGGTGGGCTCGTCGACGTAACAGTGCCCGAAGGCGATGCGACGCGGTTGCCTGCCTTGCCGCTTGAGATGGGACAGGGTCGTCCCGGAGTCCGGCGCGATGTGCCTACCGTGGGCGCCCACACCGATGCCGTGCTCGCGGAACTCGGTTACGACGCCGCGCGCATCGCGGCGTTGCGCGAGGCCGGCGTTACGGGCTGAGACTCAGTCGTCCCGGGGCCGTGCCTGGTTGGCGTAGGCGCGAATCTCATCGGCGTCCTGCCAGATCACGCCGCCCATCCAATGCCCGGCCGAGGCCGTGAGTTCGCGCTTCTCGATGACGCCGTAAAGGCCGCACGTGAAGTAGGGGTCGCCGCCGACGATCGCCTCGGCCGCCTCGGCCGAGTCTGCCGCGACCAGAAAGAAACTGCCGGCCAGTTTGTCCTCACCAATGTCGCGCAAGGGCCCGGCGATGAGGTAGTCGTCGACGTGCTTCTCGACATACTCGAGGTGCCCATCGAGATGCTCGGCGCGAGCCGCTTCCATGCCCGGCGCATCCGTGGCGATGATCATGAACACGCGCTTCTCGAGCCGCGGTACGGTTTTGCAGTAAGTGGCCATCGAAATACCTCAGCCAAATGGGGCGACGCCGATCCAGGCCGCATGAACCCAGACTGCGAAGCCGACGTCTGCGGTGCGCCCGCCGACGCCGGCGACGCCGTCATTGAACCCGGAAACTGGTGCCTGGGGCCGCTCGCGTTCGACATGATGCTTCATGCGATAAGCGTACTCACGAAGGCGCCCCGGCATCGGCCTGGTAGCGCTTGCCGTACAGCAGTGTCACGTTATAGCGCCGCGACTCAAAGGCGTCGTGAAAGGTAATGTCGTCAGTCCGGTGGAACAGGTTCGAGTTGAAGATCGCGATGCGGTTGCAACGATGCGGGATGCGTACGGGGTCGTTCACGGCATCACCCAGATGCTGCAGCATGGCATCCGTGTCGTTGTTGAACGTCGCGAAGTCCCATTCGAGCGGTGCCGCCTTGCGGTAGATGAGCAGGCCGCCGGTTTCGGGATTGGCGATGGACTCGTTGGGTGCAATCCAGAAGTTGCAATTCACGAGTGCAGCGTCTGCGTGCATGCCGATGCCCGTGAGTCTGGGGCCGTACTTGTAGGCCCAGGCCTGTGTCAGCGGCAGCTTGCCGAAGATGCCGGGCAGTGCGTCGGCCAGCGCGTGTGCGATGCCGATGGTCAGCGGGTTGGCGAAGCCGTCTGTGAGATAGGCGCCCAGGTAGTTCTTGCGCAGGTCATACCAGATCGTTGCGTCGCGGCAGAAGTCCTGCAGTGCGGCGAGCACGTCGGGCGCGAGGAAATCGTCGACCACCACGTGCTGCGGTGTCGAGCCGTTCCAGGCCAGCTCGATGGCGGCTGCATCGAGGTCCGGATTGATGACGGGGCCCGCTGGCAGCGTGGCGTCAGGCAGGTACAGCGTGCGGTTGTGGTAACGCTCGATGAGCTGCCAGTGCGGCTTCCAGTGGTGGCGCGGATGGCGGCGGTGAAACACCTCGTCGTTGTCGCCGTCACCGAGATCGTCGAGCGCGCGGTCGAGAGCCGGAATAAGGTCATTGAGTCCTTCGGCGAGCAGGCCACGCGCATCGAGCGCCGCAAGTTGCTCGCGCTGCATGCGCAGCATAAACCGGGACAGGACGTCTTCGGTTTCCGGCAGTTCGGGCAGCCCCTGTGCGTCCGCAGCGCCGACCGGACCACGGCGCATCTCGCGCAGCGCATCGAATCCGGCCAGCGCCAACCCGGACTCGCGGTCGGCGAGCTGGCACATGGCCAGGTTCGCGCGCGCCTCCTGGTTGTCACCGTTTAGGGCCACAGCCTTTTCGTAGGCCTTGCGCGCGGCGGACCAGTCGCCGGACTGCTCGTGCAACACGCCGAGGTTGAACTGCACGCGGTCGTTGTTGGGCTGCACGCCTGCGGCCTGGCGCATGATACGAATCGCATCGCGGAAGCGTCGGCTTGCCTGGTAGCACTGCGCGAGAATGGCGAGGCACTCGAAGCCGCGCGGGTCCGCGCCGTGGCCGCGTTCGGCGAAGTGCTCGGCGATATCGCCGCGCCCGGCAGCCATGGCGAACTGGGCCAGGCCCGTCAGCGCCGGGTAGTTGCCGGGGTCGCGGTCGACGACCTGCTGCAGCACGAGCATGGCCTGCTGTTGCTGGCCTGCGCGTGACAGCTGGGCCGCCCGGGACAAGAGCGCTGCCGTCTCGGCAGCCTGTGCATCGGTGGTTTCGGACATGCGCGCGATTATGCCAGTGCCCCCTGGTGTTGCCCACGCGCGACGGCCTGCTCGCCCAGATAATGCTGCGTCGCAGCACGTGTGGCGTGGTGGCAACACCGTCATCGCGCTTGTTCGTGCACCTATTGTTATAGCATTATGGCATTCGGTTGCCGTCGTCCGTGTCCGGCACCGACCCACTCGCTATGCCGCCACACGCAAGACCCGAGGGTGACTTCATGACCGAACCGAGACTCCATCGCCAACTGCCCATTGCGCTCGCCATCGTGCTTACCGTTACGCTGGGTGCCCAGGATGCCGCCGCCCAGCTTGACGAAATCACCGTCACCGCCGAGCGCCGCGAAGCATCGATTCAGGACGTGCCCGTAGCCGTCAGTGCCTACAACGAAGAGTTGCTCGAGAATTTCCAGATCCAGGAAACCCTCGACCTCATTAACGTGGTCCCGAACCTGTTCGGCGGCAACAATACGGGGCTGGGCACGGCCAACATGTACTACATCCGAGGCCAGGGTAACGACGAGTCCATTGCGACGTTCGACCCGCCCGTGGGCACCTACATCGACGGTATCTACGTGTCTCGCCAAAACGCGAACAACTTCGCGCTGTTTGATGTCGATCGCATCGAGGTGCTGCGTGGTCCGCAGGGCACGCTGTTCGGTCGCAACACCACCGGGGGTGCGTTCAACATGATCCTGCGCAAGCCCTCGGAGACACAAAGCGGCTTCGCCGAAGTGCAGGTGGGCCGTTTCAATGAACGCATGTTCCGAGGGACCATCGATTTGCCGGCCTCGGACAATGTGCTCACAAAGTTCTCGGCGTTCTACATCGAAAACGACGGCTGGCTGGAAAACAGAAATCCGGCGGTCGGTGGTGACTTCAACGAGAAGGATGCGCTCGGACTGCGCGCCGATGTTCGCGTGCTGGCCGGCGATGACATCGTCTGGGATCTCGCGATCGACTACATCGATGACACCGAGGGCAACGTGCTCGGCCAAATCGACGGCGATGAGCGTGTCAGCACCTCCATTCTTCCAAACGGCTTACCTGCGGGCGGTCTGTTTGGTTTTGTGGCACCGCAGCCCGTTGCCTTCACATCCAAAGGCGCTGATTACGGCAACCAGGTCGAGTCCATCAATGTCGCGTCCAATCTGGGCTTTCCGGTAGCGGGCGGCGATGCCGAATTCATCGTCGGCTACCGCAGCATGGAGCAGAAATTCCTGATTAACTTCCCGCAGCCGCCAAATGACGATTTTTTCTGGATCGACAACGACGGCCAGCATGATCAATTGACCGCGGAGTTGAAGTGGAACGCGCAATTCGCCGACGGCAACGTGGATTTCGTCGGTGGGGTGTTCATTCTCGACGAGGATAACGAGACCGATTTTGCCGACTACCTGTTCGGTGCCTTCGTGCTCGCGGATCGGGTTCTGGATAACACGACCCAGAGTTGGGCGATCTACGGCCAGGCCGATATCGGCATCGGTGAACGCGGCACGCTGACCATCGGCGCCCGGTACACCGACGAAGAGAAGGAAATCGGTTTGAGCGACAACCTGCCAGCGTTGGGTCGTGCGCCTGAAGATCAGCTTACGACGGCCGCGCTTATTAGCGCTGGCGTACCCACGAGCCAAGATGAGCAGATCGTGACGCCGCGTATCGCCTACGCGCATGACTTCCGCGACGGACTCATGGGGTATGTGTCAGCCACACGCGGCTTTAAGTCGGGCGGGTGGAATGCGCGCGGTTCAGCACCGACTGCGTTCCAGCCCTTCGGACCGGAAACCCTTTGGGCCTATGAAGCCGGCATCCGCGGTGACTTTCTCAACGACACCTTGCGCATCAACGCAACTGCGTTTCTGACGGACCTCGAAGACCTGCAAACCACGTCGGCCACGCCGTCGGGTGCCTTCCTGACCACAAACGCGGGCGGTCTTGACGCGACAGGGCTCGAAATTGAGGCGACCTGGGTGCCTTCGGCGAACTGGGATGTCTTCTTTGCTGCCGGCTTCCAGAATGTGGAATACACGGACCTGCCCAGCGGTTGCGTTACGCCCAACACGGACTTCGCAGCCTTCGATATCAACTGCAATGTCGCCGACCCCAAACGCTCGCCTGACTTGACCTACACGCTCGGTACGACCGTTTCGATTCCGCTGGCGTCGATGGGTGCCACGCTTCAGCCGACGGCGCTGATGCGCTACATCGGAGATAACGTTGTGGGTACGCGTCAGCTGGGTGAGAACGACGCCGAAGTGATCGTGAACGCAGGTGTTGCGCTTATCGATGATGATGGACAGTGGCGCCTGACTGCGGAGTGCAACAACTGCTCTGACGAGGAATACACTACGTCCTTCCTGTTCACGCCGTACTGGACGCCGCCCATGACCTGGTCGCTGCGCTTCCGTTGGAACTACGGCGGACGTTAATCGACGCTGATCAGAATGACGGCCCGCAGCCTCGCGCTGTGGGCCGTTTTTCTTTGGAGACCCCAATGAAACGACTACTCACCATTGCGCTCATCGTCGGCTTCGCGGGGGCCGGCTGCGCCGCCGTGATCAACACGGATGCCGACGAGGCTGCCGTGCGCGCGCACGGGCAGACCTGGCTTCAGCACTACAAGGCCGGCGACATCGATGCGCTCATGGCCCTGTATGAAGCCGATGCAATTCTCGCGCTGCACGACCAGCCTATGCGCCGCGGGGTTGACGAGATCCGCGCTTACTTTGAGCCTGGCATGGGTCAGTCTGAGATCGAGTTCGAGCTCGACATCGAGCACATCGAGGTCTACGGCGACCAGGCCTGGATCGTTAGCAAGTACTGGCTGCGCGCGACGGCAAAGTCATCGGGCTATGTCTACGAAGACGCGGGCCGCTCGATGCTCATCTACCGACGCGGCAGCGACGGCGAGTGGCGTATCGCGGCCGATCTCGACAACAATACGCCCGACGTGTCCATGGAGTCGATGCCGGGCGGTTAGCCGGTGCGCCAGTGCCGGTCCTTGAGGATTTCGCGAGCGGCGTTGTAGCCGGGGATCCCGGTCACGCCGCCACCTGGGTGCGCGCCCGACCCGCAAAGGTAAAGCCCGGCCACGGGTAGTCGGTAGTCGGCTGCGCCGATGACGGGGCGCGCGCTGTAGAGCTGGTTGAGTGCCAGTGCGCCGTGGAAGATGTCGCCGCCGGTCAGCCCCAGCATGCGTTCGAGGTCAGCCGGCGACAGCGCCTTGTAGCCGAGCACGCTGTCGGCGAAGCCCGGCGCAAACGTGTCGACGGTGGAAATCATGTGCTGCGCGACGGTGTCACGCGCGTCGTCCCAGTCCTGGCCGTTTGGGAGCTCGGGTGCGACATGCTGACAGAACAGGCTTGCAACATGCTTGCCCTTGGGCGCCAGCGAATCATCGAGCGTGCTGGGTACGAGCATCTCGACGATCGGCTCTCGCGACCAGCCTTCGGTGCGCGCATCGGAGTAGGCGCGTTCCATGTACTCGAGCGTGGGCGCCATGATGATGCCGGCCGACAAATGCGATCCGGCGCCGGGTCGGCTGGGGAATTCGGGCGCGCGGTCGAGCGCGACGTTCATGCGAAACGTGCCGGAGCCATAGCGCGTGCGCGACACGCGCTTCAGGAAAGTCTCAGGCAGATCGCCGGGCGCCATGAGTTCCAGGCAGAGCCGCTTTGGCGTGACGTTTGCCGCAATCACGGGCGCACGCAATGTGGTGCCATCGGAGAGCGTGACGCCGACGACACGACCGTCTTCGACCACCACGCGGGACACCGCACTCGCGCAACGGATGTCGGCGCCCGCGGTTGTCGCGGCCATGGCCATGGCGTCGGAGATCGCGCCCATGCCACCCATGGCGTGGCCCCAGGCACCTGCGACGCCGTTTACATCGCCAAAGACGTGGTGCAGCAAGACGTAGGCGCTGCCACCGGCGAACGGTGACGCGAAGTTGCCGACGACGGCGTCGAAGCCAAACAGCGCTTTGATGTGCGGGTTTTCGAACCAGCCGTCCAGGACGTCGGCGGCACTGGCAGTGAACAACGACAACACGGCATCGCGGTCTTCGCCGTCGAGTTTTCGCAGGTCATTCGCAAGACGCCCCGCGCGCCAAAGATCCGCCAGACCGCCGCCGGCGTTGGGCGGCGTCTCCAGGAGTCGCGCGCGCAGCACAGCTGCTGCGCGCTCGAGCCAGGCGTAGTAGTCGGGCAGCACGCGGGCGTCGTGGCGCGAGTGCTGCGCAAACTCCGCCTGCGTCTCCTCGAGGGTCGCCCCCGTCGCCAGCGCCCGCGACTGATCGATTGGCATGAAGTTGCCAATAGGGCGGTTGACGATTTCGAGGCCGTGGTCGTGCAGGCAGAGCTCATCGATGATCTGCGGGTGCAGCAGACTGACTGTGTAGCTCGCGAGCGAATTCCGAAACCCCGGATGGAAGGTCTCGGTGACCGCCGCACCGCCGACGCGCTCACGGGCTTCGAGCACGAGAACGCGACGGCCGGCCTGCGCCAGGTAGGCCGCGCAGGTCAGCCCATTGTGGCCGCCACCCACGATGATGATGTCGTAACGGTCGCCACTCATGTCGTGAGACCCCTATTAAGCGCAGAAATCCTCGATTCGGTCTCGGTTCGGGGGCTCGCTTTTGCGTAAACTTGCAAGTTTTTCAGTATCCTGTGGGCGCACACGGAATGGTGCCATGGGCGTCCCACCGGCGATATATGGATTCAGGCGATAAACCAAAACTGGTTCCCGTGTCTCCGCAGCGATTGCAGGTGGGCATGTACGTGGTCGAGCTCGATCGGCCATGGCACGAGACGCCGTTTCCGTTTCAGGGTTTCGAGGTCAAGAGCGCGGGCCAGATCGATGCGCTCGCGCGGCATTGCAGCACGGTCTTTATCGATCCGCACCATGTGAGCGCGGCCGTCACAGGCCGGGCCAGGATTGATGCGAACGGTGACGCCTCCCTGCTCGAGGCGCCTTCGGCTACGGCCGCGCTTGAGGCGGGGCGTGTGCGCCTGTTCACGATGCTCGCCAAGGGCCCCGTTCACGAGTACGGCAAGCCGACGAATCTGAAGCGCGAGTCCGCCAAGGCCGTCGAGGCGTTCGACGAATCGCGCCGGCGCTATCGCAAGCTCGTCAGTGCACTCAAGGCCGTGAAGCCCGTGCGTGCGGCGCACTGCCGTAACGTCGTGGAGCCGATTGCAGTCAGCGTCATGCGAAATCCCGATGCGTTGTCCTGGTTGAGCTTCGTCTACAAGAACGACCCGCAGCCCAACGACCGGTCGCTGACGACGGCGGTCTGGGCGTCCGTGTTTGCGCGCTACCTGAAGCTCGGTCCCAATGTCCTGCTCGATATCGCCTCGGGCGCCATGCTGCTCGACATCGGGCTCATGAAAGTGCCGGCCACCGTGCGCAACCATGCGGGGCGATACGACGCGCGTCAGCGCATGGCCATGCAGACTCATGTGCGCCTCGGTGAGCAGTACCTGCGCGAGATCGCCGAAATCACGCCGCGCGTGAAACAGATGCAGAGCCAGCACCATGAGCGCCAGGACGGCAGCGGCTATCCGCGCAGTCTCGAAGCGGGCGCCATCGGAGCGTTTGGCGCAGTAGCGGCCGTTATCGACAGCTATGACGCCATGGTGACTGACGCGCCGCACCGCCCGTCCCTGTCTTCGGCCGATGCCATTGGCCGACTCAAGCGGCTGGCCCCACGACGTCTGCCCGAGCTCGTCGTTGACCAGTTCGTGCAGGCGCTGGGTATGTTCCCGAGCGGCAGCCTCGTCGAGCTCAATACAGGCGAGGTGGCGATCGTGAATGCGCAGGACGAAAAGCACCGACTGCGGCCGCGATTGCTCGTCGTGACGGACGCCGAGAAAAATGCACTGCGCTCGGCCAAGCGACTGGCACTGGCCGACGTCAAAGCGGCAGGCCCGGACCCCAGTGCGCGCTGGATCAAGCGCGGGCTGCCCACGGGCAGCTACGGCATCGATCCCTACCAGTACTTCTTCTGATGGCTGACCGAAGCCGTCTGCGCCTGCTGGCCGGGCTCGCGGCGCTGCCTGCGCTCGCCCGAGCTGACGATACCGATACCACACTCGCCATCATGCGCCGCGTGCTCGAAGACGACCTGCCCGGCGCGCTGACGGAAGCCCGTCGCCAGGCGGCGCGAACGGGGCAACCTGTGGCGCGCCAGCTCGTGACGGAGCTCGACGACATGGCGCGCGGCGGTTACGCGACGCAAGGCAATCGGGCGTTCCCGCGCTTTGCCCCGCTTTGGCGGCAGGCGCGCCAGGATTGGGTGGCGTCGCGTTCCCGGCCCGCCGGCAGCATGCCCGACGCGGTCTTGTCACTGGCGGACGATGTCCGGTTTGTGCTCGCCGTTGATCTCAACGAGAGCGTGGCCTGGCTCGTGCCCGGCCCCCCTACGAGCCAGATGTTCCCGTCGGCGTTCTACATTTCATCGGGTGCCAACGGTCCCGGTAAGCGCCGACGTGGCGACGAGCGCACGCCACTGGGCGTGTACTGGGCCGTCGACGAATTCGATACGGCACGACTGCCGGCGCGTTATGGCAGCCGCGTGTTGCCGCTCGATTACCCCAACGCACTGGACCGGCGCCAGCGTCGCTCGGGTGACGGCATCTGGATCCACGGCATCGACCCCGCCAACAACATCCGTCCGCCGCGCGATACCGATGGCTGCATCGCGGTGTCCGAAGACCGCATCGACGCACTGGTCGATCCCGTAGCACGACGCGCCACGCCCGTGGTCATCGGTGCCCCACTCACCTGGCAGGCGTCGGTGGACGCTCGGGCTGCATGGGTGGCCGATCTGGATGCTGCGCTCACAGGCTGGGTCGACAGCGTCCGTTCGCGCGATGCGGCCGGACTGCTGGCGCACTATGAAGCGGGTTTTCGAGATATGGGCCTGACGTCGTCGCAATGGCGCGCGTGGCGCGCGCGTGCACTCGAGACGGCGCCTGAAACCGAGACTCGCCTGAGCTCCGTATCGCACTTCGTGGCGGATCCGTCGAACGGGGTCTTCCTGTCGCGCTGCCGGCAAACGCTGAACGTTGCGGGCGCGGCGCCCGTGACGACCTGGCTCAGACTCTACTGGCAGAAACAAAACGGCCGACTGCGCATCGTGGCGCAGTCGGCCGGTTAAGTCGGCTTGCGGCTCGGCTCAGCGTTCGCTGGCGACGAGTTCGTCGATCACCGCGACCAGTTCGGGCTTGCTGCCCGCCATGCCTTCATCGGTGATGAACTTGCCGTTGACCACGATGGTCGGGACGCTGGCAATGCCGTAGGAACGGTTAATCCGTTCGGCCTGGTTGATTCGCGTTTTGACCCAGGGCGAGGTCCAGGTGTTCTCAAAGTCCTGCTCAGAGACGCCAAAGTTCTCGAGGAACTCGCGAATCGACCGCTCTGAGGTCATGCGCTGGTTTTCGACGTGCATCTTGTCGAAGAACGCCATGTGCACCGCGTCCTTGTTTTCGATGAGGCCGGAACCCGCGAGCGCTTCGATCGTGTAGAACGCTTGTGCGTGGACTTTCAGCACGTCGTTCCACATGGCCGGGACCTTCACGAACGAGGCGTTCTCCGGCTTGTTGTCATCCCAGCGGCGCAGCACCGGCTCAAGGTTGTAGCAGTGGTTGCAGCCGTACCAGAAGACCTCGGCCACCTCGACCGTGGGGCCGCCTTCGACGGTCAGCTTCGCGGGACGGAAGCGCTTGTAGTGCACGCCTTCCTTGAAGCGTTGCGGTACGGCCGGCGTATCGTCGCGCGCCATGCGCAGGGCGCCTTCCTCGGCAACAGCCTCGGGGTCATAGCTGCCGTCGGACTCTTCGACAGCCGCCAGTACGGGGGCTGCTTCTGTTTCTGCGGGCGCCTGCTCGGCGACCGGCGCGTCTGCTGCCGTGTCCGTGACGGGCGCCGCCGTCGTTTCAGGTTCACTGCTGCCGCAGGCAGCGAGTGCGACGGTCAGCGTCGCGGCCAGGAAAACTCGCATTCGTCCCATTCCTCTGTCAGTTCGAGGCTCAGTTGAGCCCCTGCATGTAAGACGACAGTGCTTCGATATCCTCAGGTGTGAGCTTCTGGGCGATCGTCGTCATCTGATTCTGCTCTTCGGTGTTGCTGCGGTTCTCGCCGCCCGTGGCGTATTCGCGCAGGCTCGAAGCCAGGTAAGCCGCATGCTGGCCGCCGACTTTGGGGTAAGGCACACCGGGATTCCCGGCACCTGTCGGCCCATGACAGGCGATACAGGCGGGTAGCCCGCGTTCTTCGTCACCGCCGCGGTACAAACGCTCGCCGCGAGCCAGTGTGTCGGGATTCGACACTTCGCGTGCTGTGGGTGCCTGCGATTCGAAATAGGCGGCGATATCTCGCATGTCCTGTTCGGACAGCATCACTGCCTGCGAGTTCATGAGGATGTTGACGCGCTCGTTGTTCTTGAACCACATGAGCTGCTGCATGATGTAGCGTGAATGCTGCCCGGCGAGGCTCGGCCATACCGGATTCACGCTGATGCCGTTTGCGCCGTGGCAGGCGGCGCAGGTGGTGATTTTCTCAGCGCCGGCTTCGGCGTCGCCATCGGCGAGATTACTGGCGGAAGCCGGTACGCTAACCATCGCCAAGGCTGCCGAAATGGTGGCGAGGCGGGTTAGCCGATTACGTGTCGTGTTCACTTCTGATCCTCGTTGCGGGTGTCCAACATCAGATATCCAAAACCATGTCTCAGGCGTAACGTGGCGCGCACTTCGTCGGCGCGGGCCCCAGGCCCTGCGCTGTCGAAGTTGTGTGGAGTGCGCTAGACCGTAATGTCCGGTATTGAACCGAATCGCCCGTGCTAGACTGGCTAAGCCGAAAAAGTATACACGAAGAGACCTCGATTTCGTGGCACGGACACTACGTTTCTAGTCGATGTCTAACTACCCTGACGCTGCATTTCTGACAAGTGCGGATTCGCTCACACAGTTCGTGGCGGATGCAGGCACTGAGGTCGCATTTGCCGGCCGCTCTAACGCGGGCAAGTCCTCGGCGATCAATGTCATCGTGAACCGCAAGCAGTTCGCGCGGGTTTCCAAGACCCCGGGGCGCACGCAGCTCGTCAATTTTTTCCGCCTGAGCGGCGACAAACGACTCGTCGATCTGCCTGGCTACGGCTACGCCAGGGTGTCGGAGTCCATGCGCAGGCACTGGAAGTCGTTGATGGAAGACTATTTTTCTCAGCGACGCTCGCTTGCAGGCCTGTTTCTCATCGTCGACGTGCGACGCGGTCTCGTGGACTTCGACCTCGTCATGCTCGAATACGCCGAGCAGCTCGGCATTCCCGTGCACCTGTTGCTGACCAAGGCTGACAAGCTCAAACGCGGACAGGCTGCCCGCCAGTTCGAGGAGACCCGGCGTGCGCTCGAGGGCCGCGCCGGGGTACAGCTGTTCTCGTCGCTCAACCGTCAGGGTGTCGACCAGGCCCGGGGCCGGCTCAACGAGATGCTGGGCGGCCACGTCAACACAGGCGATACGCTGGCGTGAATAAAAAAAGGCCCGGTGCGTGGGCGCACCGGGCCAATGTCGCAACCGGTCTTGGGGTAACCGTGTTGCCTGCCCGTTCAGGGAGGGGAAACGGGCGAGCACTGTGGGTACTCAGAGAGTTAGAGTTCGATCCCGCGGCTGAGTTCCCGGTAAGGTGTCGGCAGGCACAGTTGGGGGACGGTGCATGGCCGGGCGAATCACACGCCGAGACTTCTTGAACGGCACGCGCGTGGCCATCGGGGCGTCACTGCTGACGCCCTGGATAGAGGCCTTTGGCCGCGATGCGCCTGATTTCCGCTTGCCTGAAGGCTACTACCCGCCTGCCACGACAGGTCTACAGGGCAGCCACGACGAGGCCTGGCAGGCCATGCATGCGCGCGTGGCCGGCGCAAAAGTTCCCGAGGCAACTATCGAAGCCGACTACGACCTTGTGGTGGTTGGCGGCGGCATCAGTGGTCTTGCCGCGGCCTGGTTCTATCGCCGCGAACACCCTGACGCCCGCGTGCTGGTGCTCGATAATCACGACGACTTCGGCGGCCACGCGAAGCGCAACGAATTTACGGTCGACGGGCAGCGACAGATCGCCTACGGCGGCACCGAGTCCATCGACACGCCGTCGGGTTACAGCCAGGTCTCGAGCGCACTGCTCGAGGACATCGGCGTCGATGTCTCGCGTTTCTACGATTACTTTGACCAGAACCTCTACGACGATCTGGGCCTGAGCTACGGCATCGCGTTCGATGCAGAGACCTACGGCGAACGCCGGCTGGTCACGGGCTACGGCAGTCGGCCCTGGCAGGACTTCGCCGACGAGGCGCCGCTCCACGATGCGGCCAAGGCGGACCTGGTCCGCGCCTTTACCGACGAACGCGATTACCTGCCGGACCTCTCGCGCGAGGAGAAAGTCGCGCTGCTCAGCCGGATCAGTTACCGCGAGTACCTGGCCGACTACGTCGGCGTCGACGAACAGGTGCTGGCGCTCTACCAGCGCTGGGGCATGAGCTTCTGGTGCGTCGGCATGGATGAAATCCCGGCCATCGATATTTTCGACTACGGCGACGGCGGCAGCCTGCCCGGACTCACGTACACCTTGAAGCCCGAAGGCAATCGCGGTGCAGAGCCCTACATCTTTCACTTCCCCGACGGCAACGCGACGATTGCGCGCTTGCTCGTCCGACAGTTGATTCCCGCCGCGCTGCCCGGGTCGACGATGGAAGACAGCGTCCTCGCACAGCTCGACTACACGCAGCTCGACCGGCGCGATGCCGACGTTCAGATTCGTCTCAACAGTACGGTCGTGAATGCTGTGCACGCTGCCGATGAGCGGTCGGTCAAGGTTACCTACGTTCGTCAAGGCGCGAGTCACGCGGTACGCGCCAGACACTGCGTCATGGCCTGCTACAACCGCGCGATTCCCTACCTCTGCCCAGAGCTCCCCGACACGCAAAAGGTTGGTCTGGCCTATAACGTCAAGGTGCCGTTGACCTACACGAAGGTGGCCCTGTTCAACTGGCGCGCCTTTGCCGAGCAGAGCCTCCGCTATGTGTATTTCACGAATGACTTCTACAAGCAGGTCGAGCTCGACTACCCCGTGAGCCTGGGCGGCTACAACTTCGGCTCCGACCCGGACGCGCCCATGACGCTGCACCTCTGTCACGTGCCGTACTTCGCGGATATACAGGGGCCCGAGCAGTGGCGTGCCGGCCGGCGCCAGATGCTGGCGACGCCGTTTGAGACCTACGAGCACCACGTGAGAGATCAGTTGGCGCAGGCGTTGTCGGGCGCGGATTTTGACGCCGATCGCGATATCGAGGCCATCACCGTCAACCGGTGGGCGCATGGCTACGCCTACAGCCCCGATCTGCTTTGGGAACCCGACTACGCCTCAGACGCCGAGAAGCCCTGGGTGATTGGGCGACAGCCTTTTGGACGCATTGCTATCGCTAATTCCGATGCGGGCGCGTCAGCCGACACCAACACGGCGATCGCCGAGGCGCACCGTGCGGTTCAGGAGCTCACGGGCTGAACGACGCGCTAGTGCGCTTCGTCCCAATTCGCGCCCGCAGCCGCGTCGACCTTAAGCGGCACGTCGAGCATTGCCGCACGTGCCATGCGCTCGATGACCTCGGCCATGACAGCGTCCGCCGCTGACTCGGCCACTTCGAGCACGAGCTCATCGTGCACCTGCATGATCAGGCGCGCATCGGTCTTGCCACTCTTGAGCCAGCCGTGCACGTCGATCATGGCGCGCTTAATGATGTCGGCCGCTGAACCCTGCATGGGCGCGTTGATAGCACTGCGTTCCGCGTACTGGCGGCGCTGCGGATTGCGCGCATTGATCTCTGGCAGGTAGAGCCGGCGGCCTTCGATCGTCTCGACGTAACCGTTATCGCGCGCCTGCGTGCGTGTGCGTTCCATGTAGTCGTGCACGCCCGGGTAGCGCTCGAAGTAGCGGTCGACGTAGGCCTGTGCCTCGCCGCGCCCGATCGAAAGCTGCTTGGCGAGCCCAAAAGCAGACATGCCGTAGATGAGTCCGAAGTTGATGGCCTTCGCCGAACGCCGCTGATCCGAGGTGACGTCATCCAGTGCAACCTCAAAGACCTCGGCGGCCGTCGCGCGGTGCACGTCTTCGTCATTGGCGAACGCGCTCAGCAAACCTTCGTCCTGCGACAGGTGCGCCATGATGCGCAGCTCAATCTGCGAGTAGTCGGCGGCGATGAGCCGGTAACCCGCCTCGGGCACAAACGCCTGGCGAATGCGTCGACCTTCAGGCCTGCGGATCGGAATGTTCTGCAGGTTCGGGTCCGACGAAGACAGGCGACCCGTTGCGGCCACGGCCTGGTGGTAGGACGTGTGAATGCGACCGTCCGCTGCGATCAGCGTGGGCAGCTTCTCCGTGTAGGTGCTGCGCAACTTCGACACGCTGCGGAAGTCGAGGATGACCTGTGGCAAGTCGTAGTCGGCGGCCAATTCGACGAGCACGTCTTCCGCCGTTGAGGGCGCACCCTTGGCCGTCTTGCGCAGTACGGGCAGTTCGAGTTCCTCAAACAGAATCTCGCCAAGCTGCTTGGGCGAACCCAGATTGAAGGGGCGACCCGCAAGCTCATGTGCGGCGTCCTGCAGCTCGGCCATCTTTTCACCAAGCTCGTGGCTTTGCATCACGAGCAGGTCGGCGTCAACACGCACCCCGGCTTCCTCCATCTCGAACAACACGGGAACCAGCGGTTGTTCGATGTCGGCGTAGACGGCTTTGAGCGTGGGTTCCTTGTCGAGCGCCTCGATCAGGTGCTCGTGCAGGCGCAACGTGATGTCGGCATCTTCAGCGGCGTAAGGGCCTGCGATCTCGAGGTCGATCTCGTCAAAAGTCTTTTGCTTGGCACCTTTGCCTGCGACGTCTTCGTATTTGATCGTCGATCGGCCCAGATAGAACTGCGCCAGCGAGTCCATATCGTGTCGTGACGCCGTCGAGTTGAGCACGTAGGACGCCAGCATGGAGTCGTGCTGCATGCCCGCAAGCGCGATGTCGTAGCGCGCGAAAATATGCGCGTCGTACTTGAGGTGATGGCCGACCTTGGCCTGCTTCGGGTCCTCGAGAAACGGCTTGAGCCTCGCGAGTACGTGTTCGCGCGTGAGCTGCTCCGGGGCGCCCGAGTAGGCGTGCGCCACCGGGATGTAGCAGGCACTGCCCGTTTCAACGCAAAGGCTGATGCCGACGAGCTCGGCGCTCATGTAGTCGAGGCTGTTGGTCTCCGTGTCGACGGCCACGAGGTCAGCCGTGTCGATGCGCTTGAGCCAAGCGTCGAGTGCCTTGTCGTCGAGCACGATCTCGTAGTCGCCGGCCTCCTCGTCGGTCGCGGCTTCGGGTGCAGCGCCGCCGACGTCTTCGGCTTCCTCGAGCTGGCGGCGTAGCGTATTGAGCTCCCAGCGTGTGTACAGCGCGTGAAGGGCGTCGACGTCGCGCTCTGTCGGTGCGAGCCCGTCGGGCCCTGCGTCGAGCTCGACATCGAGCTTGATGGTGGCGAGTACACGCGACATCTCCAGCTGCTCGATGTGCTCGCGCAGGCTCTCGCCGACCTTGCCTGTGATCTCGTCGGCCTTCTCGATGATCGTGTCGCAGTCGCCATAGGCGTTGAGCCATTTGGCCGCGGTTTTCGCGCCCACCTTGGGTACACCCGGGATGTTGTCAGCCGTGTCGCCGACGAGCCCGAGGTAGTCGATGATCTGTTCGGGCCAGACATCGAACTTGGTCTTCACACCGTCGCGGTCGAGCACTGTGTTGCTCATCGTATTCACGAGCGTGACGTGCTCGTTGACGAGTTGTGCCATGTCCTTGTCGCTCGTGGACACGAGTGTGGCTATGCCCGCCTCGCTTGCTTGCGTCGCGAGCGTGCCGATCACGTCATCGGCTTCAACACCCGGGATACGCAACAGCGGGACGCCCATGGCCTCGACGATGTCGATGATGGGCTGGATCTGGCTGCGCATGTCGTCGGGCATGGGCGGCCGGCTTGCCTTGTAATCGTCGAACAGGTCGTCGCGGAAGGTCTTGCCAGGCGCGTCGAGCACCATGCCGATGTAGTCGGGCTGCTCTTCGCGGATCATCTTGTTGAGCATGTTCAACACGCCGTGCACGGCGCCCGTGGGCTCGCCTTTGGCGGTGGTCAGCGGGGGCAGGGCGTGGAAGGCGCGGAACAGGTAGGCCGAGCCGTCAACGAGCAGGAGTTTCTTCGTCATTGTCTTCGGTCGATGCTTCTTCGGTGGCCGAGGGGCCGGTCTCAGGCGTCGCGCCTCTTGAGCTCGGGACCGACGTCGGTCGCTCGCTGGGCAGGAACAGCTCGCCCGTCTGCCCGCAGCCCGCGATCAGCGCAGCGGCAAGGAGCAGCGCCGCACGCCTCATGCGTCGGGCCGACTGTCGATGATGGCCATGGTGATTCGCGAGATGCAGGTTAGTTTGCCCGCCTCATTGCGCTGCTCGATGCCCCAGACCTGTGTCGTCCGGCCCAGGTGGTGCGGCGTGGCGACTGCCGTCACGCGGCCTTCGCGTGTCGGGCGTACATGATTGGCATTGATGTCCAGACCGACCACGCGGTAGCGCGACGCGTCCACGGTGAGCGCGGCACCGACACTGCCCAGTGTTTCCGCAAGCGCCACGGATGCACCGCCGTGCAGAATGCCGTAGGGCTGATGGGTGCGATTGTCGACGGGCATGCTGCCCGTGAGGCTGTTCTCGTCGATGGCCTCGATGCGAATGTCGAGCGTCTCGACGAGTGTGTTGGCGCTCCAGGCGTTGGCTGCAGCGACATCGGGAAGCGTGTTGTTGTACCAGATCATCTTCGGCACCGCGGATGGGGCCGAAGACTATACCGCGATCACCTCTGGCCCGGTAACGTCACGCGCCGCTGAAGCGCTTGCCCACCTCGCGGTAGGCGTCGCGAAAACTCAGGCCCTGCTCGACGACGAGCCGATTGGCTTCCTCGGCAGCGTGAATGCCCGCCGATAGCGTGATGTTCTCGGGTCGAAACGCCACACCGTCGAGCATGGGTTTCATGATGGCCAGCGTGTCGTCGGCGAGATCAATCGCGCGAAACAGCGGCGCCTTGAGGCGTTGCAGGTCGCGGTGATAACCCGAGGTCAGTTTCTGCGTGATCATGAGGCACTCATCGAGGCAGGCCTGCGCCGTCGCGGGCGCGGCCCGCACGAGTTCAAGCACGTCGGGATTGCGCTTCTGCGGCATGATCGAGCTGCCTGTCGTCAGCGACTCAGGCAGCGCGACATAGGCGAATTCCTGCGTGTAGAACAACAGCAGGTCGGCCGCCAGTCGCGCCGTGTCGCCCAGCATCATCGTGATCTCGAAACACAAGTGGGCCTCAGCCTTGCCACGCGCAAGCTGCACGGCCGTGACCGGCTGCTCTACGCGGTCGAAGCCCAGCGACGTCGCCGTTGCATTGCGATCAATGGGCACGCCGGGCGTGCCGTAGCCCGCGGCGCTGCCCAGCGGTGAGGCGCCCAGACGGTGCTTCACGGCGGATAGCGCCGCAACGTTGTCCTGGAGTCCCGCAGAAAATCCGCCGGCCCAAAGCGCGACACTCGACGGCATCGCCTGCTGCAGGTGCGTGTAGCCGGGCAGCACCGTATCCGATTCGCGGCCCGCGAGATCGGACAGAGCCGTCGTGAGCTCGGTCAGCCGGTGGCCGAGGTCGTCGCAGGCATCGCGCAAGTAGAGCCGTAACGCGGCCAGCACCTGGTCATTGCGAGAGCGACCCAGATGCAGCCGTCCGCCCGCGGCGCCGATGCGCGCCGTCAGACGGGACTCGAGCGCCGTGTGCACGTCCTCTTCCTCAAGCGAGATCGTCCACGCGCCGTCTGCGTGCTCGGCGCCCAGTGCGGCGAGTCCCTGGGTAATGGCGGCGTGGTCTGCGCTTTCGATCAGCCCCTGCGCCTGCAGCATGTCAGCGTGCGCTGTCGAGGCGCGCACGTCGTAGGCCACGAGCCGCTCATCGAGCTTGTGGTCTTCGCCGGCCGTGTAGCGCAGCACGCGGTCGTCGAGGCTCGCGCCCTTGTCCCAGAGCCGGCTCATGGCGTGTCACCGGGTGCCTGCTCGGCGGCCGTCAAGGCGTCAATCGAGTGCACCACGAGCGTGCCCGTGCCCTCGTTGGTGAACACCTCAAGCAGCAGGCTGTCTTCGAGTTTCGACGAGATGATGTGGACGCGCTCGACGCCACCGGCGAGCGCCGCATCGATCGCCGCGGCCTTGGGCAACATGCCGTCCGTGAGCTTGCCGCTGTCCACGAGCTTCTCGAGTCCGGCGCGGTCGATGTAGCTGATCAGCGAGCGCGGGTCGCTGGCGTCCTCGAGGATGCCGGGCGCGCCTGTCGCGAGAATGAGTTTTTCTGCGCCAAGCTCTGCAGCGATGGCCGCAGCGACCGTGTCGGCGTTGATGTTGAGCAGCTCGCCGTCGGGGTCCGCGGACAGCGGACTGACGACGGGCATCAGGCCGTTATCGAGCTGCTTGGCGAGCACCTCGGTGTCGACGCCGTCGATGTCGCCGACGTGGCCGTAGTCCACGAGCCCTTCCTCAGTCTCGACGGGCGGTCGGCGGTGGGCGCGAATGAGGCCCGCATCGACGCCGCTGATCCCAACAGCCGGGATATCGAGGTCGCGGCAGGCAGCCAGGATGCGCGTGTTGATCTGGCCGTTGAGCACCATGGCCGAGACGTTGAGCGATTCGGCGTCGGTGACGCGGCGCCCGGCTACAAACGTCGGGTCGACACCCAGTGCTTTGGCCAGCGCCGTCGACTGCGGGCCGCCGCCGTGTACGAGCACAACGCGGATGCCGACCTGGTGCAGGATACCGACCTGTTCCATGAGTGCGCGGGTACCCGCCGCGTCGGCAAAAATCTCACCGCCCGCTTTCAGGACGAAGGTCTTGCGCTTGTAGAGCCGGATGTAGGGCGCCGCGTGCTTGAGCGCCGACACGACGATGGCGCGTTCGTTGCTCTTCATGTCGCGGATCCCGAGAGCATGCGATGCAGCACAGCCATTTGCGCCAGCATGCGGTTACGGGCTTCGGGGATAACGATGCTGCGCGGGCCGTCGAGGATTTCATCCGCCACGACCACACCGCGTCTTACCGGCAGGCAGTGCATGAAGCGGCAGTCGTCGCGCGCGGGTTCGAACCAGCCTTCGTCAACACACCAGTCCCTGAGCTCAAGGCGTGCCTGGTCCTCGGCGTTGCGTTGGCCGTAGTGCTGGGTCGAAGACCAGCTCTTCGCGTAAATGACGTGGGCGCCTTCCATCGCCTCGGCGCGGTTGTCGCTCTCGCGTACCGAGCCGCCGTTGGCGCTGGCGACGGCCTCAGCCTCGCGCATGATCGGGTCGGGCAGCTCGAAGCCCTCGGGCCGCAGCACCGTGACGTCCATGCCGCGCATGGCGGCCATGTGCAGCGTGCTTGAGGGTACGGCGAGCGGCAGTGCCATGGGGTGGTAGGCCCAGCTCAGCACGAACTTGCCACCTTGTTTGGGCATGTTGAAGTCGTCGAGTGTCTTCCAGTCGGCCAGGCTCTGGCAGGGGTGGCTCATGGCTGATTCCATGTTGATCCAGGGCGTGTCGCCAACGAAGTCGGTCAGTGCAGAGAACGCCGTTTCCTTGATGTCGGTGTCCAGGTCGCGACGTTCTGCAAACGCGCGAATACCGATGGCGTCGCCGTAGGACGCGATGACGGGCACGGCTTCGCGGATGTGTTCGGCGGCGTTGCCGTCCATGACGATGCCGTGGCGCGATTCGAGACCGTGGATCGACATGTCAGGGGAGATCACAAACGCACCACCACCGAGTCGTGTCATTGCGGCCTGGAACGAGGCCAGCGTTCGCAATGACGGACTCAGGAACAGCAGCGACAGCACTTTGCCCTCGAGCGCGCGGGGTTCCGGTTGCTCGTCGAGTCGCCCCGCAAGTTCGAGCAGTTCCGAGATTTCTGCGACCTCAAAGTCGCGCAGGTGATTGAAGGATTGCATCAGTCGATCTCCGCCGGCAATTCTGCGAGCCGGCTTGCCAGGAAGTGAATATCGCGCTCGACAATCGTCAGCGGTGGCAGCAAACGCAGGACATGTGGGTCGCCGCTGGTGCCCGTGAGTATGCCGCGTTCAAGCAGCGCGTCCCGAACTTGTGCCGCCGGCGGCTTGCAGCGCAAACCGAGCAGGAGGCCGCGGCCCTGCACGGCGGTCACGGGGCCCGTAACGCACTGGACACGAACCTGGGCCTCGCGTTCGCGCGCGTTGTCCATGAGTGCGGCGTCCTCGATCGTCTGCAGCACGGCGCTTATTGCTGCGGCTGCGAGCGGCCCGCCACCAAACGTCGTGCCGAGATCGCCCTTGCGGCATTCGGCGGCGACAGCGGCCGTGGTCAGCACGGCGCCGCAGGGGATGCCGCCACCCAGTGACTTGGCGGCTGTGACGAGATCGGGGGTTACGCCCGCGTGCTGGATGGCAAAGGGCAGGCCGCTGCGACCGATGCCACTTTGCACCTCGTCGGCGACAAACAGCGCACCGGATTCCGAGGCGCCCTGCGCCAGTGCCCGCAGGAACTCGGTCGACAGGTCGTAGGCACCCGCGACGCCCTGCACGGGCTCGACGATCACGGCGGCCGTGTTGTCATCGAAGGCGGCGCGCGCGGCGTCAACATCGTCGCGCTTTACGAAGTGCACATCGAACGGCGTATCGGGGAAGGCGTACCAGCGCTTGTGGCTGCCCCAGGTCACCGCGCCGGCCGCCGCCGTGCGGCCGTGGAAGGCGTGCGAGACGGCCACGATGCGTTTGCGACCTGTCACGAGGCAGGCCAGCCGCAGCGCATTCTCGTTGGCTTCGGCGCCCGAGTTGACGAAGAAGGCGTGGGTGAGTGCGTCGGGGGCGAAGTCGACGAGCCGCCTGGCCGCCTCGGCGCGCACGTCCATGGCGATCGCGTTCGATTGAAACGGCAGCCGACCAAGCTGCGCCGTCACAGCCTGAATGAGTGCCGGATGGTCGTAACCCAGCACGGCCACGGCGTGGCCGCCGTATAGGTCGAGCACCTTGCGGCCCTCGGCGTCGAAGAGCCAGGCGCCCCGTCCCTCAACGGGCTCAAACGGCAGCTGTGCGTAGACGGGGAGCGTGTAGCGCAGCTCTTCGTCGTGAGCGCTCATCAGGTCCACCCCGCTGCGCTTTGCATGAGGCCTGTCGCTTCGTCGAGCCCCAGCAGTCGGTTCATCCACTGCACCGCGCCACCCGCGGCGCCCTTGACGAGGTTGTCGATCACCACGGTGACGCAGACGGTGTCGTTCGCTGTTGCGAGCCCCAGCTGCGCAAAGTTGCTGCCGACAACAGACTTGAGCCGTGGCATACCGTCAACGACACGGATGAACGGCGCGCCAGCGTAATAGCCTGCGAATGCATCGTGCAGGGATGCCTCGTTGCACGCGGCGGTCGCGGGCGCGACCACCGTCATGTGAATGCCGCGCGCGAACGGTCCCGAGTGCGGCACGAAATGCAGCGCGGGTGTTGTACCCGTCGCGGCCGCGACGTGCGCTACGACTTCGGGCGCGTGGCGGTGCGACAGCGGCTTGTAGGCAAACAGGTTGGCGTGGCGCTCGGGCAGGTGCGTGGTTGCGGTGGGCACCTTGCCTGAACCCGTAGCGCCCGTGATGCCTGTGGCCACGAGATTGGGTTCTGCGAGCCCGTGCTTGAGCAGCGGCACGATGGCGAGCTGCATTGCTGTGGCGAAGCACCCGGGGTGGCCGACATGCTGCGCGGGCGTCTCGGCCAGGTGTTCGGGCACGGCGCTCACAAACTGTGGCAGCCGCTCGGGCGCACCGTGCGCGTGACCGTAGACGGCCGCGTAGGCGTCGGCATCGGCGTAGCGAAAGTCGGCCGAGGCGTCGACGACGTGCACGGCCGTGCCCGCAGCCTCGGCGGCGTCGAGTGTTGCTGCGATGGTCGCCGCCGCGGCGCCGTGCGGTGCGGCCGAGAACACCGCTGCCGATTCGAGTCCGGCCAGGGTCGCCATCGCGTCGTCGGTCGATACGAAGTTCGAATCGATGTGGCTCGCGAGGTGCGGGAATTGGTCAGCGATCGCGCCCCCGGCCTGGCGGTCCGAGGTGGCGGCTTGCAGCTCTAGTGCGGCGTGCCCGGCGATGAGCCGCAACAGTTCACCGCCCACGTAGCCCGTGGCGCCAAGCACGATGCAGGGCGTGCGCTTAGTCATCGCTGACACCTCCGTCACCTGCGAGCGACGCGTACACGGCATCGCCCAGTGCGAGGCCGCTCGTGAGCGCGTTGCGTGCCGTGACGCCCATCTGCTGTTCGATGAGGTCGACGCCCACGGCGTTGTCCGTGGCCGGGCCCGTGACCACGGCAGGTTCAATGTCGTAGGTCTCGCGCAGGATGCGTACACCGCCCCAGGCGGCAACAGGATCGTTGGCGCAAAGCACCACGCTGGTCAGGTTCGGTCGGATCTCATCGTCGGCGAGGATCGCGTCAACGCCGTAAGTGCCCAGCAGGCCGTCACCAAGCTCCATGACGATGACGTCGGGTTTGTCGGCGGCCAGGGCTGCGAGCAGCGCGCGCGTGAGCGCCGGGCCGTTGTCACTGGTCGTCGTCATAATGCCGAAGTCCGAAAACAGCATGGAGGTGCGTGCGCCGGCGTCTTCCATCGCGAGAATATCGCGCCGCAGTGAGACGCCCGTGGCCTTGCAGGCCGCGACCGATAAACCGTGCGCGCGCAGCCGGCTCACGATGGCACAGGCTGCGGCGGTCTTGCCCGCATCCATGCAGGTGCCGGCAAGCGCCACAACGGGTACACCGTTCAGGTCGAGCGTGTCGATCTCGGGCAGCGCATCGCTACCCGCGCGCGCCGGGACGCCGATACGTTCACCGAGGTAAGGGAAATCGAGCACCATGCCCAGCACCTTGCAGTCGAACGGGTCGCCGAGCTCGGCATTGACTGACTCGCAGCAGCCGAGCACGCCGCCGATGTTGAGCAGTTGCAGCGTGTCGCCGGGCGCGAGCGATTCGGGCATGTGGCCCGAGTAGCCAAACAGGGCTTTGCGGTGCCCCAGCGCGCCCACGACGATGTCGCCGCGTTTCACCACGGCCATGCGACCGCTCGTGAGTTCGAGCGTGTTGTAACGGCTTTTGTTGTTGAGCACCTCGACGGCGACGAGCACGCCTTCTTCGCAGACGATGTCGTCGGAGAGCCGCAGCTCGCGGCCCAGGTTCTGTGCTGCCGCCAGCGAGGCCACCTTGTCGACCTGTGTCGAGCGGATCGTGTTCATGACGCCGCCCCGCTCTTGCCGGCTCGTTGCTGCAGGATGCCGGGCAGTGACAGTACACGCGCGTAGCCGCGCGCATCTGCGGGCGTCCATTCGCCGGCCGCTTCGCCGTAAACGCCGCGCGTGGCGGCCAGCAGCGAATAGGGCGAGTCGAGACCTTCAATGAAGACGCTGCCCGGCTGCAGGCGCACCTGCACCGTACCCGAGACGCGCTGCTGCGCGCTGTCGAAGAGCGCCTCGATATCGCGGCAGGCCGGGTCGAGGTGGCGTCCCTCGTGCACGAAGTCGCCGTAGTTCGCCGCGACCGCGTCCTTGATCCGTTGCTGCGCCGCGCTCAACACGAGTTTCTCAAGCTCGCGGTGCGCGACGATGAGGACTTCGGCGGCGGGTGCTTCAAAGGCCACGCGGCCCTTAGTGCCCAGGATGGTGTCGCCCAGGTGAATCCCGCGACCGATGCCGAAGCGCGCGGCGCGTTGTTCGAGCGCCTCGATGAGGGCAATGGGTTCGATTGTTGCGCCATCGATGCTGACAGGCACGCCCGCCTCGAAACCCAGCGTGAGCGTTTCGGCGGGCAGCGGTGCCTCAAGCGCGCCCGGCGAGAGCACCCAGGCCGACTCGGGTATGCAGCCCTGGCTCGTGAGCGTTTCCTGGCCGCCGATCGTCACGCCCCAAAGGCCGCGGTTGATCGAGTAGTCACCCCCCGCAGGTGGCAACGGCAAGTTGTCCTTCTCCAGGTAGGCGATCTGGTCGGCGCGCGCCCAGCTGTTGTCACGTACGGGCGCCAGGACTTCGGCGTTGGGTGCCAAAGCAGCGAGTGCCACTTCGAAACGCACCTGGTCGTTGCCTGCAGCCGTGCAGCCGTGGGCGATGCGGGTCGCGCCACGGGCGTTGGCCACTTCAGCCATGGCGGCGGCCTGCACGCCGCGTTCGGCGCCGACGCACAACGGGTAGAGCTGGCCGCGCCGCACGTTGCCCGCGACGAGGTGGCGCAGCACGCTGTCGAAGAAGCGGCTGCGCGCGTCGACGAGGTGGTGCTCGGCGGCACCCAGCTCCAGCGCGCGGCGCTCGAGGTCTTCGGCGGTCGCCGCATCGATGCCGCCTGTGTCGATCGTGATCGTGATGACGGGTGCTTCATGAGTCTCGCGCAGCCAGGGAATGCAGAACGAGGTGTCGAGACCGCCCGAGTAGGCGAGCAGGATGGGTGCGTTGTCAGTCATTGGGGGTTACTCCCGCCCCAGTCGGCGAGGCGCCGCTGCAAGCGCCGATTGGCGGCCGCACCGGAGGTGGCAATAAAAATGGTGTCGTCGCCGGACAGTGTGCCGACGATCTCGGGCCAGCCGCTGCGGTCGAGCTCAACGGCGACGCGCTGGGCGGCGCCGATGGCGGTCTTGACCACGAGCAGGTGGTTGCCCGCGGTTGCTGTGCCGCGCACAAAGCCCCCGCTTTCGCCTGTCGGCGACGCAGCTGCGGCATCGTCGAGGCGGTAGCCCTCGGGGTCCTTGATGACGTTCATTTCGCGCAGGTCACGGCTCACGCTCGACTGCGTGACCAGGTGCCCCAGCGACTCGAGCTGCTGCGCGAGCTCGGCCTGGGTGCGAATGGTGCGCTTTCGAAGCAGGCGCCGGATCACGGCGCGGCGTGCTTCCTGCTGATTGGTTTCGGGCGGCATGGCGAATCCTCTATTTGCGCATAAAGTAATATTGATGCGCATAATAATGCAAGCCCAAATGCGCTATGCTGCGCGCGCCGCTAACCTTGGAGCCCCCCAATGTCGGAACCCGTCGTCATCGAAACGGACGCATCGCCAGATGCCGCCATCATCTTGCTGCATGGTCTGGGTGCTGACGGGCACGACTTTGAACCCATCGTGTCGGAGATGCGATTGCCGGCAGAGGCCCGCTGGCGCTTCGTGTTCCCGCACGCGCCGCACCAACCCGTGACGATCAACGGCGGCATGTCGATGCCGTCCTGGTACGACATTCTCGGACTCGACAGGAACTCTCAGGTCGACGAGGCGGGCATTCGCGCGAGTGTCGCGTTCCTGCGTGGCCTGATCGCCGAGCAGCAAGCCGCCGGCGTCGCGCGCGAGCGCATCGTCGTGGCGGGCTTTTCGCAGGGGGGCGCCGTGGCGTTGTTCTCCACGCTGACGGATGCGTCGCCCGTGGCGGGTGTGTTGGCACTGTCGACCTATCTGCCGCTCTCGGACACCGTGGCTCGCGAGCACGCCAGTCATGGTGATGTCTTGCCGATCCTCATGGTGCACGGGGAGTACGACCCTGTGCTGCCGCTGGCGCTCGCGAGTCAGTCGCGGGATGCGATCGAGGCCATGGGCTACACGGTGCAGTGGCAGACCTATCCCATGCCGCACAGCGTGTGCGCTGAAGAAATCGTGCTCATGCGGCAGTGGTTGCTTGAGCGCCTGCCGATCTAGCGCGTCAGCGAGAAGGTCTCTTCGAAGGCGTCGCCGGGTGCGCCGCCCGGGGCAAAGTGCTGTTCGTGGACGCGCACGTCGCCGGCATGGCTCAAGGTCAGCACGGTCGAGCAGCGCGTGCCGTAGTGCTCGCCCACGATAAAGGGCGCTGAAAGCTGTCGGCGCAGCTCGATGGGCAGGTGTGTGTCGGGCAGCCGCGCATCGGGTGCCGGTCGTGTGTCCTGCAGCAATGATGCGAACGCATCGGGCGTCGGGTCACCCGCTTCGAGCTGGCGCCGCATGTGATCCCGGGCCAGCTCGGCCTTGGGCCAGGGCGTGTCGAGCACCGCATTGCTGAGCGCGTAGGTGCCCGCCTCGAGCGCGCCGCCGCGCGTGCTGCGATTCGAAAAGTAGTGCAGCTCGTCGCTATCGCCAAACAGAAGGTTAAAGCCAGCATAGGCCGACTCGGTGTCTTCAAGGCGTTTAATAAAGTGCGCCGCCGACAGGCCGTCCGTGAGCCACATCGAGACGAGTTCGCCGCGGCTGCGCGGCGCAGGGTCGCCAGGCGGCTCGCGGTAGTTCGTCACCACGGAAAAGCGACCGTCCTCATTGACGCCAAGCCAGGTGCCTCCGGCAACAAGGTCACGCCCCGCAAGTACTCGGGGCGTGCCGGGCCACCAGCCCAGCGGCGCGGCCGGGCGGTCGAATCGCTCGTCGCGGTTTGCGGCGACGACGAGCGCGTAGTCGGGATGCTGTTGCCAGCCCACCGTTACGAGGCACATGCGGTTTTCTGTCTCCTTAACGACAACGCGGCGCCGGCTCGCGCCGACGCCGCGCCCGCTGCCGAGGCTTAGCCCTGCTTGCTGAGCAGGTCGCGAATCTCGGTCAGCAGTTTTTCTTCGGCAGAAGGCTCGGGCGGCTTGGCGGGCGCCTCTTCTTCCTGCTTCTGCATTTTGTTCATGCCCTTGACGACCAGGAAGATCGCGAACGCCACGATGATGAAGTTGATGACGGCGTTGATGAACACGCCGAGCTTGATCGCCGCAGCCTCGGGATCGTCACTCAGCGGGATGATGATATCGCTGAAGTCGATGCCACTCATCACGACGCCGATGGGCGGCATGATCACATCAGCAACGAGTGATTTCACGATGGCGCCAAAGGCGGCACCGATGACAATCCCCACGGCCATGTCGACGACATTGCCGCGCATGGCGAACTTCTTGAACTCTTGTAACACGGATCCCCTCCCACAATCGTGGCACTTGCCACGCGCGAGAGTGTAGTCGAAAACCGGGCCTAGGCGCCCGCGTAGTGACGGGCGCCCGGTCGACGCCGACGCTCTGTCCGGATCTCGCAGGCGGGACAGATGTGCAGGTCAAGGTCGTAACGATCACGCACGTACTGGCTGCCGCAGCGGTCGCAATCGCCCGGCGTGAGGTCCTCGTCGCGGGCCAGTGCCACCAGCAGCGCCCAGGCCCATTCAAAGCTGTAGAGCGGTCGCGCGTAGACAGTCTGGTAGGAGTCGAATGCCGCACAAAATCGCTCGCCGACGGCGACATCGGGATTCGACCACGTGGCGCGGAAGCTCGCGCCTTCGAAGCGGATCAGGCTGTGCAGCACAAACAGATTCATCAGTGTGGTGGCCTGCAGCTGGTGGTTCGCATTGCGGACAAAGCGCGCCGTTTGCTGCGGCGACTTGCCGCGTCGTCGTCGCACACGGTTTCCGCCACGCTCCGTGAAATATCGGCTGCACAGTTTCCGGATTCGGTCGTCCGAAAGCCCCGTGCAGCGCTTGATGGTATTGGTACGCGCCTCACGCTGGATCATGGCCAGCGCGAGGTCCGTCCGCGCCCGTTCGCGGCTGTACATTTCGCTCATATCACCTCCTAACTACCATTTATGAGTAGGAACGCGCATATATCGCATTCGGGTGCTAAGGTAGCGTGCTCCGCGACTCGCGTAAATATGTAGATTCGATCCCATATAAAGAAAAAGGAGGCCCCGATGCCTATAAAGCCCAGCCTGCACCCCGCGTTGCTTCACGACGTTTCCGCGCTCAACCGGCGCTTCATTGCCGTACTCGTTGCTGCGGCACGTGGCGGCCGATTCGCGGCCGAGCCCGGGCTCACGCAACGGCTGTCGGCGCGTTTGTCCGGCGCAGATCCGGGCTGGCCCGATTGTCCGTTCCTGCTCTTTCGCATGGTCCGCGGCGAGGACGCGCCGGGCAGCACGCGCCTCGATGTCTACGATGCCGACGTGGCCTCGCTCGTGACTGTGACGCTGGGATTCGTCTGGAACCTCGCGCGCGAACATCGGCCCGCGGCCCGTGCCGTAACGGGAGCGGACGATGCCTGGTGCGACGCGCTCGCCGCGATGAGCATCGCCGCGCTGCCTGCCTTGTCGAACCACCTGTCGCTGCGGCCACGGCTCGTCGACGTTCCCGGGTTCTGGCAGGACCTGGCGCGTCAGTCGGGCATTTCGGCGTTGCAGCGTGCGAGTCTGGGCGCGACGGGCATGCAGCTCATTCATGCCCGGATGCGCCGCGACCGCGTGGCGCAGGAATGGTCGCCCGGCCATCACGAGGGCCTCGCCAACACCGCGACAAGACCGACGCAGTGACAGCGTCAGGCCGCATTCGCGATACACTAACGGGATGCATGCACTCGAGATCAAAGGGCTGACCAAGGTCTACCCGAACGGGTTTACCGCGCTCAAAGGGATCGACATCGAAGTCGAGCAAGGCGACTTTTGCGCGCTGCTCGGACCCAACGGCGCCGGCAAGACCACCACCATCGGCATCATCACCTCGCTCGTCTCCAAGACGGGCGGCAGCGTGCGTGTATTCGGTCACGACATCGACACCCACCTGTCCGCCGCCAAGCAGTGCATCGGCCTCGTGCCGCAGGAGATCAACCTCAACCTCTTCGAAAAAGTGCAGAACACGCTCATGCACCAGGCCGGGTACTACGGTCTCCCGCGCAAGATCGCGCTCGAGCGCGTCGAGAAGTACCTGTCAGAGCTCAAGCTCTGGGACCGGCGCAACGACATCTCGCGCAACCTGTCAGGCGGCATGAAACGTCGGCTCATGATTGCGCGGGCACTCGTGCACGAGCCGCGCCTGCTCATTCTTGACGAACCGACGGCGGGCGTGGACATCGAGATCCGGCGGTCGATGTGGTCATTCCTGCAGGACATCAACGCGAACGGCACGACAATCATCCTGACGACGCACTACCTCGAGGAGGCGGAGACCCTGTGCCGCAACATTGCGATCATCGACAAGGGCGAGATCGTCGAGAACACCTCGATGGCCGAATTGCTGCGAAAACTACAGCGCGAGGTGTTCGTGCTCAGTACGCGTGAGGCGCTGCAACAACCGCCCGAACTGCCGGAGTTCGAGGTGGCCTTACGCCCCGACGGTGATCTCGAAGTCACCATGCAACGCGCCCAGTCGCTGAACCGCATGTTTGCGGCACTCGGCGAGCGCGGCGTCACGGTAGAGTCGATGCGCAACAAGTCGAATCGTCTCGAAGAGTTGTTCATGAACCTCGTCGAGGCCAAGCAGACCGCAGAGGTGGCCGGCCATGAATGAGTCGACCACGATGCAGCGCCACTGGATTGCGTTTTCGACCATCGTGCGTAAGGAATACGTCCGCGTCGTGCGGATCTGGGTGCAGACGATCGTGCCGCCCGCCATCACGATGACGCTCTACTTCCTGATCTTCGGCACGCTGATCGGCAGCCGCATCGGGCAGATGGACGGTTACGGCTACATGCAGTTCATCGCGCCGGGCCTGATCATGATGAGCGTGATCACGAACTCCTACGGCAACGTCGTGTCCTCGTTTTTCGGCGCTAAGTTCCAACGCCATATCGAGGAGATGCTCGTCTCACCCGTGCCCAACGGGATCATTATCCTGGGCCACGTGGCCGGCGGCGTCGTGCGCGGGCTTATGGTGGGCACGCTGGTCGCGGCCGTCGCCCTGGCCTTCACCAAACTCGATATCAAGCACCCACTGATCATGCTGTCGATGGTGGTGCTGACCTCGGTCGTGTTTTCACTCGCGGGTTTCATCAACGCGATCTTCGCCAAGAAGTTCGATGACATCTCGATCGTGCCGACGTTCGTGCTGACGCCGCTGACCTACCTGGGCGGCGTGTTCTACTCCATTTCGCTGCTGCCTGAATTCTGGCAGAAGGTGTCGCTCGCCAATCCGATTCTCTACATGGTCAACGCCTTCCGATTCGGGATGCTCGGCCAGTCGGACATCGGCATCGGTACGGCCTATACGATCGTCATCGCCTTTGCGGTCGGTTTGTTCAGCGTCTGCCTCATGCTCATGAACCGCGGCACGGGTATTCGCGAGTAACGCCATGTGCGGCCGCTTCGCGTTCTACTCGGCGGCTGAGGCAGTGAGCGATCTGTTCGGCGTCGATGATTCGGGGCTGTCGGTGCGCCCGCAGTACAACATTGCGCCCACCGATCGCGCGGCAGTCATTCGCCCCGAAGCCGACGGGCACGCGCTCGCCATGCTGCGCTGGGGGCTCGTGCCGTTCTGGGCCAAAGACCTTGCCATCGGCAACCGAATGATCAATGCGCGCTCCGAAACTGTGGCCGAGAAGCCGGCGTTTCGGGCCGCCTTCAAGCAGCGCCGCTGCATCGTGCCTGCCGACGGCTACTACGAGTGGACGGGCAGCAAGGGCAACAAACAGCCGCACTACATCACGCGCGGCGACGGCAAGCCGATTGGTTTCGCGGGTCTTTGGGAGCGCTGGCACGACAAGGCCAATGACGACCACGTCGAGACCTTCACGATCCTGACCCAGCCCTCATCGGGTCCGATTGGTCACCTGCACCACCGCATGCCCGTGATGCTCGACGATGTCACCGCGGAGTACTGGCTGGCAGGTGACGGCGAGAATCCACCCGCGCTGCGCGAGCTCAAAGTTGACGATTACGCGGAAGTCCTGACGAGCTGGCGTGTGTCGAAGACCGTCAACAACGCACGCAACGAATCGCCCGATCTTGTCGAGCGCCTGCCCGACGACGAGCACTGATCAGAGGTACATCGTCGCGACGACGACCAGACCCGGTCCGCCGTGTACACCGAACGCGGTGCCCACCTCCGTCAGGTAGCTTTCCCGCACGCCCGGCAGGGCCGTGAGCAGGCGCTCGCGGAGCTCGTTGGCGTCGGGTTCGCAGTTCGCGTGGCCCACGGCCAGCTTCATGGGCCGGTCTGCATCGATGCGACGACTGATGTAGCGCGCGAACTTGGGCAGGCGCCGGCCGCGTCCGAGAATCACACCGCCCGAAGACACGGAGCCATCGGGGCTCGTGCGCAGCACGGGGTTCAGATTGAGCAGATCAGCCACGACTTTGCGGGAGTTGGGCACGCGACCGCCACGCACGGCGTAACGCAGGTCCGAAACCAGCGCGAAGGTGTGGGTTCCCGCGATTGCCCGATCCACGGCCTCGCGCACCGTGTCGATGTCTTCCCCCGCTTCCGCGAGCTCGGCCGCGTGGCGCACGATGAGCCCCTGGCCCAACGATGCATTGAGTGAGTCGACGACATGCACCTTGCCATGTCCATGCCCGGCGCCTTGGCCGAAGCTGCCGCCATGCACGCGATTGGCTGCCGTGGCGGCTGCAGCATGCGTGCCGCTGACCTTCGATGACAGGGTAATGGCCAGGACGTCCTCGAAGTGACTCGCGAGGAATTCGTACTGGCGACGGTAATCGCCGGGTGCGGGTTGGGACGTCGTCGGGTGGTTGGGGTTGCGCTGGAGTTCCTCGAAGAACTCCTTCGGTGAGATGCTGAGCTTGTCGAGAAATCCCTGCTCGCCGAACTGAACGCGTAGCGGCACAAAGTGGATGTCGAGCGCGTCCATGTCGGCGTCGGCGATATCGGCCGCCGAGTCCGTGATGATCGCGACCTTGCGCGCGCCCGCGTGCGTCGTGTGCTGCTGGCGCTGCATGTCGTCGGCCTTCTCACCCGACACCGTACCGTACCCACGCGCGAGCTCGAACACCTGTTCGGGCTCATTGACGTGGATGTGGATCTTGGCCTTGTGGCGGCTGCCCGCGAGCACGAGGCTGCCACCGAGCTCCGACAGCTGCTCGCGCAGCTTGCGACGGTCGATTTCATCGCCGTTGATGATGCACTCGGTGCAGTAGCGGTACTCGAGGTCGACTTCTTCGCCAGCCATCGCGGCCTCGGCCACATCGTCGGGCAGGTCGATGTTGGTCACGGTCTCGCCATCACGAACGTAGGCCAGCATGCCCTGCAGCAATTCCACAAAGCCCTTGCCGCCCGCGTCAACCACGTCCGCCTTGCGCAATTCGGCGAGCTGGAATCGCGTCGCCGCAAGCGCCTTTTCGGCGGCTTCGAGTCCGCGCGTGAGCACGGCACCGAAGTCAACTTTGGCCGGCGCCTTGGCCGCCTCGGCCAACCCGTCCGCGTAGGCGTCAATCACGGAGAGGATGGTGCCCTCGCGGGGTTCCGACAGCGCATCTCGCGCGTAGCTCGAACCCGCCACGATGGCCTTGGTAAACGAATCGACCGTGAACCGCTTGAGCTCGGCCGCGGTGTCGCTGACCCCCTGGAAGAACTGGGCCAGGATCGCGCCCGAGTTGCCGCGTGCGCCGTCGAGCAGCGCGTCGGCGGCCGTGGCCAGCAGCCGGTCCAGCGGCCAGTTATCGGCGACCTCAAGCACACCACCCATGGCGCCCACTGTGAGGGCCATGTTGGTGCCCGTGTCGCCGTCGGCGACGGGAAAGACATTGATGCGGTTGAGTCCGTCCTGGCTCGCAATGACGCGCTGAACGCCGTTGCGCAGTGCCTGGCGCACTGCCTCCGCGTCGAGATACTGCATGGTGACCCCCGTGTCTGCGCTCGAGCTGCTAGTTGCGGCGCAACAGGTAGCGCCTGCCACGGTGTTCGAGCACGACACCATTTCGGACGATTTCGACGACGCCGATGCCGCCTGAAAGCACATCGCCGCCGCTGACGCGCTGGCCGCCTATGAAGGCGAGCCGCCGGTCTGCGGCGTCGGCATAGTAGTGCAACTCGAGCGTCAATGCCTCGCGGGTCATGACGCCGCCGTCGACGAGCTCGCTCGCGTCGGGCAGATCCAGCGCGGCGGCTTCGGCGGCCTCAGTTCGGGCTGGCGGCGTGTTGGTTGCCGCCGTCGACGGTGCGGGCGTCGTTGCGGGCGACGTCTGCAACGCGTCGGCGGCGCGGGCTTCGGGTTGCCGCGTGGCCGACTGGAACCGGTTCAGTGCCGAAGTTTCCTCGACGAGCGATCGCACTTCGGCCTTCTGCGGCGGCGCTGCCGCCGCCTCGGTCTCCCGGGCAGGCGGTGGGTTCACTGTGCCAGCCTGCGACTGCGCTGCAGGCTCCGCAGGTGCGCTCGCGGCCACGGACTCGACGGTCTCAATCGGGGCCGGTGACTGGGGTCGCAACAACACCCAGGCCAGCAGCACCGCATTGACGCCGAGCAGTGCGAGTACCGGCAGCAACCAGCGTCGGCCCGGTTCCTCGGGCTCGTCAGACGCTGACGCGGCACCCGCAACCTGAGGGGCCTGCTGGCGCGAACGTTCGACGTCAGACTTTCGCAGGGCGTCCAGAATCAGGGACATCAGTCGCTCCCGCCCGTGGCCGCCGACTGCGCGACGGGCCAGTCCTCACTGAGCCGCGGGATACCGGCCACGCCGAGGTCCGTGTTGATCATCATTTGTGTCTTCTGGCCCACGAGCCCGTCCACGGTCAGCCGGCGCGAGCGCTGGTAGTCGCGGACCTGGTTCGCAAGCTCGGGGTCGTAGCGATCTGCGCCATCCACGCCCGGGCTCGCCTCGCCCGACAGTGCAGCCAGGCTCTGGCGCAACCAGAGAATGCCAGCGCCGCGCATCCCCGGCGCGAAGCTGCTGGCATCCGGTGCCGCGGGTTTCCAAAGCAGCAGGTATTCACCAAACCAGAACCGGTCGAGTGCGGCGCGCGGCACGATCACCGTGGCATCGCTCGCGCGCAGCATGACGTCGCCGCCGCGCTGCGCAGCCAGCAGGACCTGGTGCGCTTCGCCCTGCAGATCGCGGAGCGTGATGATGGCGGGTCGATCGAGCAGCAAGAGCTCGGCCAACGCCCCCTGGTCAGCGGCGCAACGCAGCCCCACGCGGGCCGCGGCCTCGCAGCGTCCCGCGTCGCCCGGGGCGGGCAACTGCCAGGCGGCAAACAGGGCGGCGAAGGCATCGGCCGTACCCGTGCGGTCGCGGTGCGCCTGCAGCCAGTCGTGCAGCGATGGCTCGGGCGCGGCTTCCTGCGGCGTGGCGGGTGCTGCCTCAGCCGTGCCGCTGTCACGAAGCTCCGCCTGTGCGACGGATTCGCGCGCGGGCTCGGACACGGTCGTGGTGGTCTGAACCGCTGCGGGCGTGGCCGCAGCTTCTGTGACTTCGGGCCTGGATTCGGGCCAGAGCATGGCAGCCGCAATGATCGTGATGCCGATGGCAATGACCCCCACCGCGGCCGCAATGAGGCGGTCACCGGATCGCGCCACGGGCACGCGAAGCTCGGGCTCGGCGCCAAATACTTCTTCGGCCGCAGCATCAACGAGCCTGGCGTCCACCTGTTTCAGCTCGCGACTCCAGGCGCCCAGCAAGGCGCGGTCCGTGATGAGATTCATGAGCCGCGGAATGCCCTGCGAGAGGCCGTGAATGCGTTTCTTGGCGCCAGCGTTGAGGATCGGCTGCAACGCGCCCGCGACGGCCAGGCGGTGTTCGAGATAACGGTCGGCTTCGTCGGCGTTGAGCGGGAGCAGGTGGTAGCGCGCAGTGATGCGCTGCGCGAGCTGGCGCAGGTCGGCTCGTGCCAGAAGTTCGCGCAATTCGGGCTGACCGATGAGTACGATCTGCAGCAATTTGTGGCGCGTGGTCTCGAGGTTGGTGAGCAGGCGAATCTGCTCCAGCACTTCGGCAGAGAGGTTCTGGGCCTCGTCGACGACCGCGATGGTGCGACGCCCGCGGGCATGCGCCTCGAGCAGGTACTCGTTGAGCTTCTCGGTGAGTGCGCGGCAGCTCGTGCGCTCCTCGGGCGCCTCGGGCAAAGCGACATCGAGTTCCTTGAGGATCACCGTCAGAAATTCGAGCGCTGTGAGCTGCGGGTTGAGCACAAGCGCCACGTCCGCCGCCTCGGGCATGCGCTGAAGCAGGCTGCGCACGAGTGTGGTCTTTCCGGTGCCGACCTCGCCCGTGAGTACGATAAAGCCGTCGCTCTCGGTCACGCCGTAGATCAGGTGCGCGAGCGCTTCGGCGTGCCGCTCGCTCATAAAGAGGTAACGCGGGTCCGGCGTTATGGTGAACGGACGTTCGTGCAGACCAAAGAAATCGAGGTACATAGCCGGTTGAGTGTAACGTGGCCGCCCGGCCCTTCAAATGCCCGCCACGGCCAGTCAGTCGTCGCGTTTCAGCGTGCGGGCGGATTGCAGCGCTGCGGTACCCAGTTCGGCAAAGCGTTCCCGCACGGCATCGACGGTTCGATCAACCTGCTTGTCCCCGGCGGGTTCAGCCGCCGCAAACAAGTCCGGCTGCTGGTCGGAAACGAGCCGCGAGCCACCGACACCCAGCAGCCGCAGCGGCTGGTCGGGGTGCTCGGCGCGCCATTCGTCGAGCAGTCGGAGCGCGCTCTGGTAGAGCTGCTCGGTACTGTCGGTGGCGGGCATCACCCGACACTGGCGTGTGAAGGTTCGAAAGTCGCTTTGGCGAATCTTCACCTGTATGACACCGGCCAGCAGGCGTTTGTTTCGCAGGCGCGTGGCCGTGCGGTCCGCCAGGGCTGCGAGCGCTTCGCACATCTCGCTGCGCTGTTTCAGGTCTTCGGAAAACGTGCGCTCGGCACTGATCGACTTGTCATCGCGCACGGCGATCACGGGACGATCGTCGATCCCGTGGGCACGGTTGCGCACGCGGTCCGCGTAGCGACCGAATAACCGGCGCAGGGTGTCGGCGTCCGCGGACTGCAGATCGCCGATGGTGTGAATGGCGGCACTGGCGAGCTCCGCGCGCTTGCGAGGGCCGATACCGGGCAGCGCCCGCACCGACAAGGGCGCCAGAGTCTCCGCCTCATCGCCGTGCGCGACGTGCACGAGGCCGTCGGGCTTGTCGAGGTCCGAGGCGATCTTGGCGACGAGCTTGTTGCTGGCGACACCCACGGAGGCCGTCAGTTGGGTCGCTTCACGGATGTCGGCACGGATTCGGCGCGCGATACTGACGGGATCACCGAACAGGCCGATGCTGGCTGTGACGTCAAGGAAGGCCTCGTCGAGCGACAGGCCCTCGACCTCGGGCGTGATGCTCCGAAACACCTCGAAGACCTGCTGCGAGACGTCGCGGTAGTGGTCGAGACGGGGGTTCACGCACACCGCCTTGGGGCAGCGTTTGAGCGCTTCGCGCATGGGCATCGCCGAGCGCACGCCAAATTCGCGGGCCTCGTAGCTCGCGGCCGCAACGACACCGCGCTGCCCCTTGCCGCCGACGAGAACAGGCTGTCCCGCTAGCTCGGGGTCGTCCCGCTGCTCGACCGAGGCGTAGAACGCGTCCATGTCGACATGCAGGATGGCGCGCTCGTCGGTCATGGGCTTACATCTTGCGCCGGACGATGAGTTCGGCGAGGACTTGCAGGGGTACCGCGTTGGCGCCGAAGCCACTCAGCGCGTCGAGCCCCTCGGCGTAGAGCTTGTCGCACTCCGCCTTTGCGGCATCCATGCCGAAAATGGCCGGCCAGGTGGCCTTGTCATGGGCGACGTCCGAACCGGCGGGCTTGCCAATGGTCTCCGTGTCGCCCTCGACGTCGAGGATGTCGTCGCGGATCTGGAAGGCTAGCCCGATACGGTGTGCGTAACGCTCGAGCGCGGCGTGCTGATCCGCCGCCAGGTCGGGCACGCGCGCCGCCGCCATGAGCACGGCGGCCGAGATGAGTGCACCCGTTTTGAGCTCGAACATGCGGCGCAAGGTGTCGCCACTGATGCGCTGTCCCTCGGACTCGATGTCGATGGCCTGGCCGCCCGTCATGCCCAGCGAACCGCAGGCCCGAGACAGCACGTGCACCATGGTCAGCTGGCCCGCTGCATCGCCGCCCTCGGGGCCGGCCAGCACTTCGAACGCCAGCGGCTGCAGTGCGTCGGCCGCGAGTATCGCCGTGGCCTCGTCGAATTGCCGGTGCACGGTGGGCTTGCCGCGTCGTAAATCGTCGTCGTCCATGGCCGGCAAGTCGTCGTGCACGAGCGAGAATGCGTGAATGAGCTCCACGGCCACGGCCGGCGCGTCGAGGTGCGCGGCGTCGATGCCTAAGACCTCGCCCGTGGCGTAGACGAGCAACGGTCGAATACGCTTGCCGCCGTTGAGCGTGGCGTAGCGCATGGCCTCGTGCAGGCGCGTGGGCTCCACGTCGGCAGCAGGCAGGGTTCGCGCCAACACCGTGTCGACCCGGGCGATATAATCAGGAATGGCATCTTCGAACGACATGCGGCTCGTCTGTTGGCTGGTGGCGTGGGTGGTACCCGCCCATTTTGCCGCTAACGTCTGCGCCCGGAAACCGATTTGATACAGAGTTCCAGCAACAGCCCGCGGCAAAGCGAGAACGCGGCCACCGTCACGGCGACGGCGCACCCGAATATTGCGCTCGTCAAGTACTGGGGTAAGGCTAGCGAGGCGCGCAACATCCCCGCTGTCGGGTCCTTGTCGCTGACGCTCGATGGCCTGGCGACGACGACGCGCGTGGCCGCGGCGGATGAAGACCGATTCGAACTGAACGGCGACACCGACGCCAGCATGGGCCAGCGCGCCTTCGCGTTCCTCGACCAGTACTGGCCCGGGCGCCCGGCGCTTGATATCGCGAGCGACAACAATTTTCCGACTGCCGCCGGTCTGGCGTCCTCGGCATCGGGGTTTGCGGCGCTGACGCTGGCCGTCGACAGCTTGCTCGACGGCGGCCGCGACCGGGAGTCGCTGGCGCAGTGTGCCGGTTCGGGTTCGGGCAGCGCGGCGCGGTCGCTGTTCGGCGGTGTGGTGCGGCTCGATCCGCCGGCGCAGCGCGACGGCGACATACGCGTGCGCCAGGTGGCCGAGGCCAGCGATTTTCCGCTCGAGCTCGTCATCGCCGTGACCTCGGCCGCGCGTAAACCCATCGGGTCGACCGAGGCCATGCGGGCCACGGCGGCCACCTCGCCCTACTTCGACGCCTGGGTGCGCGACCAGGCGCAGGACCTTGATGCTGCCGAGCAGGCCGTGGCCGCGCGCGACTTCGATGCGCTGGCGGCCGTCACCGAAAAGAGCTGCATGAAGATGCACGCTGTGATGCTCGGCAACGATCCCTGGCTTCTGTACTGGAACGCCGCCACCGTGGCCTGCATCCACGAAGTTCGCGTGCTGCGCGCGTCGGGACTCGGCGTCTGCTTCACGATCGACGCCGGGCCGCAGCTCAAGGCCGTCTGCCTGCCCGAAGATGCCGACCGCGTCGCCGAAACCCTGGCGGGCGTAGACGGCGTGACCGACGTGTTGCGCGCGTCACTGGGCCGCGGCGCATTCCTGCACAGCGCGTGAGACGCGATTCGTGAATGCTGCGCCTACGCGCCGCGTCCGGGTACCCGGCAAGCTCATGCTCTGCGGCGAATACGCCGTTCTCGCCGGCGCACCCGCTGTCGTCACCTGCGTCGACCGCTACGTCGTTGTCGATGCGCGGCCGACCTATGATGGCCTGGCGCCGGTCAGGCTGCGCGGCTTTGACGGTGACACCTACCACTACCGAATGACCGGTGGCGTTCCGACGTGGGAGACACCGGGTGCTGCGACGGCGCTCACCGATGCCGTGCTGCGCACGGTGCAACCGCTCAATACTGCGCTCGTTGTCGATTCGACCGCGTTTTACGATCAGGGGCGCAAGCTCGGCCTCGGGTCGAGTGCGGCTGTGGCCGTCGCGATCTGCGCGGCGTTGGGGGATGGCGACCGGGTTGTCGACGCGCTGCCACAGGCACTGGCCGCACACGCGCAATTCCAGGGCGGGCGCGGTTCGGGCGCAGACCTTCGGGCAGTCGCTCACGGCGGCACGATTGTTCAGCGGGCCGATGAGCAGGGCGCTTTGGCATCGTCACTCGGGTGGCCTGCCGGGCTCGAGGCGCGCGCCATCATGACCACGCAGTCCGCAGCCACGCTCGACCATGTCCGTCGCTTTGAGGCCTGGCGCGCCAGCGATGCCAACGCATCTGTTCGGCTCTACGGGCTCGCGGCGGCAGCATCGCACGTTGTGACCGAGTGGCAGCGTGCCGACGCAGCGGGGATAATTGAGGCGATGAACGCCTTCACGCACGAGATGCGCCACATCGACGCGGCCGCTGGCCTCGGTTACTTCGCCGGTGGCCACGACACCTTGGCTGAGCTTGCGTTGGCGCACGGCTGCTTCTTCAAGCCCTGTGGCGCAGGCGGTGGCGATTTTGGTATCGCGTTGTCCACGTCCCGCGACGTGCTCGACGGCTTCGCCGCGGCGGCCGTTGCGGCGGGTGCCGCAGCACCGGAGATGACGTTGGGGCTTGCGACGCCCGAGATTGCGACCGAGGTCCCCGCATGACCTCGGTGTTCTCAGGCTTTTACCGTCTCGCACTGACCGACCGGCTGTCGACGCTGCATGAGGCTGGCGTCATTACAGCCCATGATTACGCGGCGCTCTCGAGTGGCGACATCACGCTTGACCGGCACGTGGCGGAACACCTGATTGAGAATGTCATCGGCGTGGCCGGATTGCCGTTCGCCGTGGCGCTCAACTTCAAGATCAACGGAATCGATCGGCTCGTGCCCATGGTCGTTGAAGAGCCCTCGATTGTGGCGGCGCTGTCTTCGGCCGCAAAACTCGCAAGGGCGGCGGGTGGTTTCCGCGTCACGGCCGACCCGGCGCTCATGATCGGCCAGATCCAGCTGCTCGATGTCGCCGACCCTGAGGCGGCCAAAGCGGCCGTTGAAGCGGCGCGTGAGCAGATCCTCGACGCGGCCAACGCCGTACATCCGAATCTCGTCAAACGCGGCGGTGGCGTCCGCGATCTGACGTTGCGCGCCTATGCGCGGCCGTCGGGTGGGCACATGCTTATCGTGCACTTGCTCATCGACACCTGCGATGCGATGGGTGCGAACCTTATCAACACGATTTGCGAACAGGTGGCGCCGCTCGTGGGCGGCATTGCCAAAGCGCGGCCGCACCTTCGCATCCTGTCCAATCTTGCGGACGCCGCACTCGTCCACGCCGAGATGCGCATACCGTTGGCCGAGCTTGGCGCCGATGAGGCCGAGGCGGTGCACGTGCGCGACGGTATCGTCGCGGCCAACGAATTCGCCGTGCTTGATCCGCACCGTGCTACGACGCACAACAAGGGCGTCATGAACGGCATCGACGCCGTCGTGGTCGCGACCGGCAACGACTGGCGCGCTGCCGAAGCCAGCGCGCACGCCTGGGCGGCACGCGACGGTCAGTATCGCGCGCTCACCGACTGGCGTGTTGATGAGAATGGCGATCTGCTGGGCAGCATGAGTCTGCCGATCAAGCTCGGCATCGTTGGCGGTTCCGTCCGGCTCAATCCCGTTGCCAAACTGGCGTTACGACTCGCCGGCATCGAACACGCGCGCGAACTCGACGCCCTGGCTTGCGCCGTGGGCATCGCGCAAAATTTTTCGGCGCTCAAGGCGCTCGCGACCGATGGCATTCAGCGTGGCCACATGGCCCTGCATGCACGCAGCGTCGCTGTGCAGGCCGGTGCCCGCGATACCGAAGTCGACGAGGTGGTCTCGGCCATGGTGGCCGAGGGTGTCGTCAAGACCTGGCGGGCACGCGAGCTCATCGAGGCCGCACGCCTGCGCTCGCCCGGTCGCCCGCCGCGTACCTCAATCGGCGAAGTGTCGAGCGCAGCCAAGCTCATCCTGGCTGGCGAACACGCGGTCGTATACGGCCACCGCGCATTGGGGCTGGCGCTGCCACGCGCGTTGCGTGCCGAAGTGTTCAGTGGTCGTGAACTGCTCACGATCGGGATCGACGACTGGCAGCTTGAGTACGATGCCGGCGACGATGCTGATCACCGCAGTCCGCTGGGCATGCTCGTCGACACGATTATCTCGCTGGCCGAGATCGAGATGCCGCATGGCCACATCGAGGTGTCGTGCCAGATTCCGTTCGCCGCGGGTCTTGGCGGGTCGGCGGCACTGGCCGTCGTGCTCATTCGCGCCATCGCCATGCTGACGGAGCAACGCTTCGACGACGCAACAGTCAACGAGATGGCCTTTGCCTGCGAGAAACTCGCGCACGGCACACCGTCGGGTGTGGACAACACGCTCTCGACCTACGCACGGCCCATGCTGTACACCCCCGGCAGCGACACGCGTTTCAGCGACGTTCGCATCGGTGGGCCGTTGCAGCTTGTTGTCGGCTTCAGCGGCTTGAAAGGCGTGACCTCGGAACTCGTCGCGGGCGTGCGTGATCGGCGCGCGCGACAGCCCGAGGTGTTCGACGCAATGTTCAATCAGATCGACGGCGTCGTCGAACAGTGCCTGCATGCCTTAGCCGATGGCGACACGCAGCGACTCGGCGACAGCATGAACGTGTGCCAGGGCCTGCTGAACGGGATTGGCGTGAGCCACCCCGTGCTCGAGCAGATGCTGGCCATCGCGCGCGGCGCCGGTGCGATTGGTGCCAAGCTTACGGGCGCCGGCGGTGGCGGTTCGATCATCGCGCTGTGCGATGGCGACGCCGAGGCCGTGGCGGCCGCGTTGCGCCAGGCCAGCTTCGAGGCGCGCGTGATTCCCATCGAACCGACGGCCGACGTGGACCCTGTGGTCTCGTCAGAATCCGAGGAACTCATCCTCGTCGATACCGATGACCAGCCGATTGGTTACTTGTCCAAAGCGGACGCGCATAATGGCGAGGGCATCCTGCACCGCGCGTTCTCGTTGTTCGTATTTAATGAGCAGGGCGAGGTGTTGTTGCAGCAGCGTGCTGTCGGCAAGCGTCTTTGGGGCGGCTTCTGGTCGAACAGTTGCTGCTCACACCCGCGTCGCGGCGAGCATCTCGATGAGGCCGTTCACCGGCGTCTTGAGCAGGAGCTCGGTTGTGCGGCCGAGCTCGAGTTCGTCTACAAGTTTTGCTACCAGGCGTCGTTTGGCGCGGCGGGCAGCGAGCACGAGTTGTGTTCCGTGTTCGTCGGTCGCATGACGCGCCCCGTACAGGCGAACCGCAACGAAGTGGCGGACTGGAAATTCATGGCGCCCGAAGCTGTCGACGCACTGGTCGCCGATGATACGGCCAACGTGACGCCCTGGTTTCGCATGGAATGGCGGCGCCTGCGCAGCGAGTACGCGGAACGGATCGCGGCCCTGACGGAGCCGATGCAGGCCTGAGTGCGGTGCCAGGCCGTCAGGCTTGGTAGTGGTAGTACTCGATCCCGATGTCCTGGAACTTTTGCGCCTCGGCGCGACCGACACGTGCGACGAAGAACTCGCTGCCTTTGGGCTGCGGCAGGTCGGCCACGGCGCGACCGTCGTGCAGGGCTTCGTACTGCGCCTGCGTGAGGTCGATGGGATCGTCGAGTGCGGCCGAGAATTGAATCCGTGCTGTCGCTTCGCGCCAGCCAGCTACCACGGTCATCGGAATGACCTCGGCGGCATCTCCGCTGCCGTAACCCAGCGTCAGGATTTCCTGGCCTTCGAGTTCGAGGTCACGCTCGAGTGCTTCTTCAAAGCCGGCTGCCATCCAGGCCGGCAACGCGGCCGTGTACAGGTTGCCGAGATCGCGCATGCGCTCGCTGCCCAGTGACAGCTTGTCGAGCACGATGGACTGGAACGCATCGGAGGCACGGAAGGCCCGGATCAGGCCCATCGTGAGCGGCATGGCATCTTCGTTGAGATGGTCGGCATCGGCGAGCGCCGAGACGTCGTGCTGGCTCGTCAGCTCTTCGATCACGGCCTCGACGGGCATACCCGCGGGCTCCGCGTAGCGTGCAAGCTCGGCGTGTTCTTCGGCGCCGCCTTGTGCCAGTGCCCACATCCAGGCGACGGCCAGGCCGTTTTCGGGCATGCGGCGGTAGGGACGGTGCATGAAGATGTGCGGGAGCGACCGAATGTGCTCGGCGGCGTCGATACCGCGGCGCTCGTACATGTCGGCGAGCGCGTGCAGCGTTTCGTCGATGTAGCAGGTGGTCGAGTACTTGCCGTTGAACACGGGGTAGTCCTGCACCTGGTGGGTTTCGCTGCGATCCTGGCCGCAAAAACGCATCATTGGCTTTCTGAAGTCCATGATGCGGTAGTCGGAAGCGCTGCCACTGGCGGCGAGGTCGACCGCGGCGAGCTTGGGGTCTTCCTCCACCAGCATCGCCACAGCACCGGCACCCTGTGTGGGTTCGCCGCTGCTGCCGCGCTGGTACTCGGCGATGTCGGCGCAGACCACAATGGCCTTGCTGCCACGCCCGTCGCAGGCCAGCGCACGAATGGCGGCCTTCATGGCGTACACGCCGCCGAGGCAGGCGTGCTTGAATTCCGGGACTTCACAGGCGCGGGACAGCGGTGCCCGGCCTTCTGCGCGCAGTGCGCTGTCGATCATGCCCTTGATGATCACAGCACCCGCAGAATTATCGAGGCTCGACTCGGTGCCCAGGCCCAGGAAGCGGACTTCGGAGGCGTCGATATCGTAGTTACGAATCAGGCGCAGGACGGCGGTCGCCGCCATGGTGTAGACGCTATGCTGCTGGCCCCGCATGCGGTAACTGGCACCCACCACTTCGCGCATTTTGGGCCACTGCTGACCGGTCCAGTCGCACCATTGTTCGAGCTGGACCCGGTAGGGCGGTACATACGCCGCGAGGCCGCTGATTCCAATATTCATAGCAATCAACTAGTTAGGCGCGCACATGAAGGCAGCGCGGCTCTGCCGCAGGCGCGATTGTTGTCAGTTTTCGTTGACATTACAGGAGTCAAGCCAGGTTGTCACAATCTGAGGAACCCCACAGGTGCCTCATGGGAACCTCACGGGGACCTCAGTAGGTCGCGATGATAAACAGGAACGTGGTCAAGATCACCAGAATGGTGGCCACAAGGTAGCCGGACAACATCACGACAAACTTGGCCAGCGAGGCCGCGCGACCCTGCGCGTACACCGCCCTTATGGATCGATATAGGTACACCGGGACGAATAACCAGCCCAGTACATTGACGATGATGACGATCGTCTCGGGGAGTCCCAAAGCCAGTGTCACGGCATTGAAGGTCAGGCCCAGCGACCACAGCAGGAACAGGAACGAGTGGAAGTGCACGAGCATGAGCAGGTGCTCCACGTAGTAGCGTCGTGACAGCGGGTACATGGCCTTGAGCAGTAGCGCCATGAGCGGTAGCACGGCCAGTGCGGCCACGGGCGCGTTATCGATCCAGCGTTCGACGAGCCGCTTACCTTTGTCGCGGAAGACGTCTTCGCAAAGCCGCTGTTGGCGGTCGAGCGGGAACTGACGATCGATCCAGGGGACGCCTGTTTCCTGTGGCGCTTCAAAGTCACAGGGGGTGTCATCTGCTTGCGCAGATTCGGCGTCTGCCGCCGCGTCCGCTTCGGCCTCTGCGGGTGCTTCGGTGGTTGTCTCATTGGTCAGTGCCAGTGTGGCTTCGGCGGCTTCTGCAGTCCTGGCGGCAACGTCAGCCGCTACCTCGGGGGGTATGCCGCTGGCCTCGAGGTCTTCGACCAACTCCGCCTCGCGCGCCTCATTGAAACCCTCCTCAATGCCCTCGGCCACGTCATCGTTGATCGTGATACCCGGACCATCACCCAACATTGTGGAGAGCAGGAAGAACAGGAAACTGAGCACGAGGTACATGCGAAACGGCGGCATGAAGCGCGCGCGCCGCCCGCGCAGGTACTCGGCCGTGAGATGGCCGGGTTTCGCAACGAGCGGGATCAGCGTGCGCCAGAGCCGCGAGTCGAGCTCGAACATGTCGCCGAACGCGTCGCGGATCAGCTCGCCGAGGCTGATAAGGCGGGTGTTACCGCGCTGGCCGCAGTTCCAGCAGTACTGGCCGCGCAGCGTGGCGCCGCAGTTCAGGCATTGCGCGTCCGGTGTGCCGGTATTGACCACCTCGCGGATGCTGCGACTCGACGACATCGCATCGCCAAAGCGGTCGATGCCGTCCTGGCGCATGCGCGGGGCATCGTTCTCGAGGTAGGTATCAAGCGCGTCGCGATTCGAGAGGATGTACTGGACTGTGTGCGTCCAGTGGCCATCGTCCTCACGGTGCGGGTCGAAGTACTGAGCCTCGATGAAGCCCGGCAGGGCCAACATCTCATCGATGTGCTCTGGTAGCCAGGCACCGAGCGCGACCGACTGGTCGTCGTTGATGCGCAGGCTTACTTCATAGACGACCCGGTTGCTCAGCCTTCGTCCTTCCCGTTATCCGCAGCGGATGTCTTTTTGGTCGCCTTCTTGCGCGTCGTCTTCTTGCCTGTGGCTTTCTTCTTGGCCGCGGTCCTGGTGGGCTTCTTCTTCGCGGCCGGCGCCTTCTTGCGCGTGGCTTTCTTGCGCGTCGCGGTGGGTCGTGCGGCCGGTGCCGGTGCCGCCTGTGTGCGGCCGATCTCGCTCGTGTCGAAATCGTCCACGGCGATGAGCTCCGCGATGCGCGCGTGATAGTCGCTCAGCTCGCCGGCTTCTTCGGACGTCAACACACCGGCTTCGACGGCAGCCTCGATTTGCTCTGCCGCAATCGCCTCGGGCACCGTGCCGGCTTTGACGGCATCGCGCAGCTTGCGCTCCAGTGGCTCGACGACGACGGCGCGCTCGAGCGCGGCCTGCAGCATGCCCGCGGGATTGTTGGCTATCTGCTCCTTGTAGACCTGCGCACAAAGGCGCTCGCGCGCATCGGTCGGGTTGATCATGAGATCGACGATACTGCGACCGATCTTGTCGGACGGTGCCGAGTAGGTGCGGCCACGCGGGAACACGAGCATCCGCAGCAGCCAGGCCACGGGTCGGTTCGGGAAGTTCTGCAGGAACTTGTGCAGCTGCTCCTGGGCGTCGTACATGAGCGTGCGCACCGACCACTCGACAAGCGGCAGGTCCTGCGGCTGGCGACCCTGGTTCTCGTAGTGTTTAAGCACGGCGCTCGCCAGGTACATCGAGCTGAACACGTCACCCAGGCGCGCCGAAAGCTGTTCCTTGATCTTGAGCCGCCCGCCCAGCGTGAGCATGGCGAAGTCAGCTGTGAGCGCGAAGGCAGCCGAGTAGCGATTGATGTTCTGGAAGTAGCGTCGCGTCGGGCCCTCGACGGGGACCTCGCTGTATCTGGCGTGCGTGAGCGCCAGCACAAAGGCACGTGCCGCGTTGCTGATCGCGTAGCCGATGTGGCCGAACAGCGCGTCGTCGAAGTCGTCGAGGCCCGATTCGGTATCGGGGTTTTGCGCGGCGTGCAGTTCCTTGAGCACCCAGGGGTGGCAGCGAATCGCGCCCTGGCCGAACACGATCAGCGAGCGCGTCAGGATGTTCGCGCCCTCTACCGTGATCGCGATGGGCAGCGCCATGTAGCCGCGGCCCATGTAATTGCGCGGCCCCATCATCACGGCCTTGCCGCCGTGAATGTCCATGCCGTCGTTGGCAACTTTTCGCGCCAGCTCCGTACAGTGGTACTTGAGGACCGCCGAGGGCACCGCGGGCGCTTCGCCTTCGGTGATGGCGCCGGCCGTAACGCTTACGGCTGCATTCATGATGTAGGTGCGACCCGCCATGCGCGCGAGCGCTTCGCCCACGCCTTCGAACATGCCGATGGGCAGATTGAACTGGCGACGGATGCGCGCGTAGGCGCCCGTGGCGTAGGTGGCAGCCTGACCGCCGCCCGCGCCGCTCGAGGGCAGCGTGATGGCGCGGCCAACCGACAGCAGCTCAACGAGCATCTTCCAGCCTTTGCCCGCCATTTCGGGACCGCCGATGATGTAGTCGAGCGGTACGAAGACGTCCTTGCCCGACGTCGGGCCGTTCATGAACGGCACGTCGAGCGGGTAGTGGCGCCTGCCGTGTTCGACGCCCGGCGTGTTCGTCGGGATCAGTGCTGCGGTGATGCCGTAGTCCGCGACATCGCCGATGAGCCCGTCGGGGTCGCGCAGTTTAAACGCCAGGCCCAGGACGGTGGCGATGGGCGCGAGCGTGATATAGCGCTTGTTCCAGGTCAGGCGCATGCCGATGACTTCTTTGCCTTGCCAACGGCCCTTGCAGACGACGCCTTCATCAACAATGGCGGCGGCGTCCGAACCCGCCTGCGGCGAGGTCAGTGCAAAGCAGGGGATTTCATCGCCGCTCGCGAGACCGGGCAGGTAGCGCTGCTTCTGTTCGTCGGTGCCGTAGTGCAAGAGCAGCTCGGCCGGGCCCAGCGAGTTGGGCACGCCGATAGTCGACGCTGCGACCGTGGAGCGCCCCGAGAGCTTCTGCAGGATGAGTGCGTTGGCGTAAGCAGAAAACTCGAGACCACCGTATTCCTTGGGGATGATCATCGCGAAGAAGCGTTTCTCCTTGATGTACTCCCAGATGTGCGGCGGCATGTCGCCGAGCTCGTGGCAGATCTCCCACTCATCGAGCATGCGGCAGAGCTCTTCGGTGGGGCCGTCATAGAAAGCCTGCTCCTCGTCCGAGAGCCGCGGCGCGGGCATCGACATGAGTCGATTCCACTCGGGCAGACCCGTAAACAGCTCGCCGTCCCACCACACGCTGCCGGCCTCGAGCGCCTCGCGCTCGGTGTCCGACATCTGCGGCAGCATGGTGCGGTACTTCTTGAGCATCGGCGCCGTGATTTGATCGCGCCGAAACTCGGTCAGGTTGAGCGCCGCCATGATGCCGACGATTAGCCACAGCACGAGCATGACGACGCCGTAGCCATCACCGAAGATCTGGTAGGCCAGAACACCCGCCGCGGCGGCGATGGTGGCGGTCTTTAAGTCAACACGCTTGTAGGCCAGCGCCAGTGCGCCGCCGACGATGAGGAGGAACCAGAACAACCCAACGATAAAATCCAGCACGCGCTACTCCTTACAGCAGTGACTCAATGGCCGCGCGTTCCTCGCGCAATTCCGTTTCCGTGGCATCCATCAGCGCGCGGCTGGCGTCGTCGATGTCGAGGCCCTGCACGATGGCGTAGCTTCCGCCCGAGCAACGCACGGGGTAGGAGTAAATGACGCCCGGCTCGATGCCGTAGCTGCCATCTGCGGGTACAGCCATGCTGACCCAGCTATCAGCCGGTGTGCCCAGCGCCCAGTCGCGGACGTGGTCGATGGCAGCCGAGGCGGCCGAAGCCGCCGATGAGGCGCCGCGCGCCTTGATGATCGCCGCGCCGCGCTGCTGCACGGTCGGGATGAAGTCGTCGGTCAGCCAGCTGTCGTCGACGAGCGATTTGGCAGCCGCACCGCCCACACTGGCGTGCGAGACGTCGGGGTACTGGGTCGCTGAGTGGTTACCCCAGATAATCATGTTCTTGATGTCGTTGACGTGTTTACCCGTCTTCATGGCCAACTGGGCCATCGCGCGGTTGTGGTCGAGGCGCGTCATGGCCGTGAAGTTGGCCGGGTTGAGGTCCGGTGCGTTCGACTGGGCGATGAGCGCGTTGGTGTTTGCCGGGTTGCCCACGACGAGCACCTTGATGTTCCGACTCGCGACATCGTTCATGGCCTTGCCCTGGGCGGAGAAGATCGCCGCATTGGCTTCGAGCAGGTCCTTGCGTTCCATACCCGGGCCGCGCGGTCGGGCGCCCACGAGCAGTGCGTAGTCGGCATCAGCGAAGGCCGTTTCGGCCTGGTCCGTGGCAACGACACCAGCCAGTGTCGGGAAGGCACAGTCGTCGAGTTCCATGACCACGCCTTCGAGTGCGGGCAGCGCAGGCGGAATCTCGAGCAATTGCAGGATGACAGGCTGGTCTGGGCCCAGGAGCTGGCCGGAAGCGATACGAAAAGCGAGCTGGTAGCCGATCTGGCCTGCGGCGCCGGTGATGGCGACGCGAACGGGCGATGTCATGTGATTGTCCCTCTTAATCTGTGCGTATCCCCAAGCACGAAGTATCCCACAGGACGGCTTATTGTGCACTGCACAAAAGCTCGTCATGGCCGGAACATGCCCTCGGTACTTGCGTTTCTCAGTTTTGGTGTTATAGTCGACTACAACACTAACTCAGGAGCAACGAGGAACCCATGATGTTTGACCGTACAAATTGCGAGGCAGGCCACGAGGGCGAGCGCCGCGGAAACGTATGGAGTGGCATCGTGGCGATGGTGCTGCTGGCAATGTTCACGATCGCGCTCATCTCGAGCGAGATCGACGCGACGGGCGATTCGGCCCGCGCACCCGTTGCCACAGTCATCGCCGGACAGTAGGTTTCTCCTGAGCCCGCAATATGCAGCCGAACAATAAGCGCGGCGACTGGAGCCTGATGGACGCTGACTGGAACGACGATCTGCCGATTTATCGGCAGCTACGCGACCGCGTCGTTGCGATGTTGCTGGAAGGCGTCATCGGAGACGGTGATGCCTTGCCATCGGTCCGCAGCGTCGCCGCTGAGTATCGGCTCAACCCGCTCACCGTTCTCAAGGGCTACCAGGAGCTCGTGGACGAGGAACTCGTCGAGAAGCGCCGCGGGCGCGGCATGTACGTCTTGCCCGGTGCGCGCGACAAGGTGCTCGCCGACGAGCGGCGACGTTTCCTCGACAACCAGTGGCCCGACGTCGTGATCACTATGCACCGACTGGGCATTGCGCCGGCCGACCTGCTGGCGGAAATCGACACAGACAAGAACAAATAAATCCGGCACGAGGGGCACGAGCGAGATGACCGCATTGGTAAGCGCGCGTGGTGTCAGCAAACACTACGGCGATACAAAGGCTGTCGATAATGTCAGCTTCGACATCGAACCAGGTCGCATCCTGGGACTTATTGGTCCCAACGGTGCCGGCAAGACTACACTTTTGAAGGCGGTTCTCGGTCTCACCGACTGCGACGGCGACTTAAGCGTCTGCGGGCTTGACCCCTTCCGGAAGCGCCGCGAACTCATGCATGCCGTGAGCTACGTCGCCGACGTTGCCGTGCTGCCGCGCTGGATCGTCGTGTCCAAGCTGCTCAAGTTCGTCGAGACCATCCACCCCAATTTCTCGATCGAGGCCGCACGGGCCTCGCTCGCGCAAACCAAGATTCCGCTCAACGCGCCTGTAAAGACGCTCTCGAAGGGCATGGTCGCGCAGCTTCACCTGTCGATCATCATGGCCATCGATGCCAAGTTACTTGTGCTCGATGAGCCCACGCTGGGCCTCGACATCCTGTTCCGTAAGTCGTTTTACACGCAGCTGTTGAACGACTACTTCGACGAACAGAAGACGATCATTATTACGACCCACCAGGTCGAGGAAATCGAAAACATCCTGACCGACGTCATGTTTATCGACGACGGTCGTATCGTGCTCGATGAATCGCTCGAAACCGTGGGCGAGCGCTACACGGAACTGATGGCCGCGCCGGAACAGGCTGATCAGGCTCGCGGCCTGACCCCGCTCGCCGAGCGCAGTATGTTCGGCAAGTCGGTGTTCACCTTCGAAGGTGTATCACGCGACCAGCTCGCCGGTCTGGGCGAGGTACGCACGCCGGGACTCGCCGACCTCTTCGTGGCCAAGCTCAGCCGGGAGCGTGCGGCATGATGGCCCGGCAGTGGCTGCTGTTGCAGCGCGAGATCTGGGAGCACAAGGCGCTCTACTACGCGCCCTTGGCTGTGGCCGGGCTGCTGGTCTTCGGCTTTGTCGTGTCGTTTGTCACGGCCCTGGCACAGGGCATGCCGTTCGACGTCGCCGTGGTCACACTTGAGCTCACGGGCGCACCGTTCAGCGTTACTGGCGGTGCCGCGATTCTCGGTATTCCATTCCTGTTTCTAAACCTCGTGCTCGGCGTTGTGGTGTTTCTCTACGGCATTGACGCGTTGTACGCCGAGCGCAAGGACAAGAGCATCCTGTTCTGGCGCTCCATGCCCGTCACCGATACCGAAACGGTGATTTCGAAGCTCATCACGGCTGTCGTCGCCGCACCGCTGATCACGACGGCCATCGTCATTGCGACGCAGGTGGTCCTGCTCGTGCTCGTGTCGCTGGTGCTGCTGATCGGCGGTGGTTCACCCGTCGAGCTGTTGCTGGCGCCCTTGCCCTTCATCCAGCTCTGGTTCCTGTTCCTCTGGATCCTGCTGACAAGCTCGATCTGGTTCGCGCCCGTCGTCGCGTGGTTCCTGCTGTGCTCGGCCTTCGCGAAACGCTCGGTGCTGATCTGGGTCTTCGTGCCCTGGATCGTCCTCGGCATGCTCGAGTCGATCGTCATGCGCACGGGCCAGGTCTGGCAGCTCATCGGCGAGCGGTTCTCGTTTGCCGCCATTAGCGGTCTCGACTTTCCGGCCGGCATCAACGTCGATGACGACGCCGCGCTCGAGGCACTGATCAAGAGCGGCGACTTTGACGTGCTCGGTGTCATCGCGCCGATCAAGTTCCTGACCGACCCCGGTCTTTGGGGTGGTCTCGTCGTGACGGCCATTTTCCTGGCCGGCGCCGTCTACTGCCGCCGCTTCCGCAGCTGAGGTTTGCGGCGCCGCGCGTCACGTCGCGTCTCGGCGTCGGGTTTAGAACCGATATCGAGCTTCTTCATGCGCGCCCGGAACTGGTGGTAGCTCAGCCCCAGTAGTCCGGCAGCAATCTTCTGGTTGTAGTTCGCCTCCTCGAGTGCCGCGCGCACAAAGCGGCGTTCAAATTTGTCGCGTTCGGTGTTCAGGTCAGCGGGCAGCGTCGGGCTCTCGCGAGGTACGGCGCGCCCCGCGCGCGGTGCCGGTGCTTCCGACGCTGAGCGCAATCGATACGGCGAGTCGAACGGGTCAAACACGATCTCATCGACGGGGGCCTCATGATCCTGGCTCCGGTACACGGAGCGTTCCACGGCATTCTTGAGTTCGCGCACGTTGCCGGGCCACGCCTGGTGCAGCAGCGTGGACGCGGCGCGCGAGGAAAAGCCCGGAAAGTGGCTGCGCTTGAGCTCGGCGCAAAGATTGACCGCGAAGGCGTGGGCCAGCGGCAGGATGTCCTCGCGGCGTTCACGCAGTGGCGGCACAGTCACTACGTCGAAGGCGAGCCGGTCGAGCAGGTCGGCGCGGAATGTCCCGGCGGCAACACGCGCCTGCAGGTCTTCATTGGTAGCGGCAACGACGCGGACATCCACGTCGATCGTCTCGCTGCCCCCCACGCGCTCGAATTCGCCGTATTCGATGACACGCAGGATCTTTTCCTGGACGCGCATGGAGACGGTACCCAGCTCGTCGAGGATCAAGGTGCCACCGTCGGCACGTTCGAAGTGGCCCAGGTGCTGGCGGCTCGCGCCTGTAAACGCGCCGGCCTCGTGACCGAAGAGCTCGGACTCAAGGATGCTCTCGGTCAGCGCCGCACAGTTGACCTTCACCAGCGGCTGTTCCCAGCGCTCTGACAAATAGTGCAGGCGACCTGCGATGAGCTCCTTGCCCGTGCCGCGTTCGCCAATCACGAGGACCGGCCGTGACACAGGCGCGGCACGCGAGACGTGCTCCAGTGTTGCGAGAAATGCCGGGGCTTCTCCGATGATCTGAATCGTCTGCATTAGTCAATTTTACCAACAAATTAATAAAAAAGTGATTGTTTAGCTAATTTGGCGATTATAAGCATTGTCAAATTTGCCAAAATCACTCGGTAATACTATAATTTTCAGCAACTTATATTTTCTCGGCGGTTTGGCACGGTAACTGCAATACCCTGAACGAACCTAATCAAGAGGCACCACCATGGGCATTTTTTCGAGATTCTCAGACATCGTGAATTCGAACATCAACGCGATCCTCGACAAGGCCGAGGATCCGGAAAAGATCGTTCGGCTCATGATTCAGGAGATGGAGGACACGCTCGTCGAAGTGCGCTCAGCCGCCGCCCGCTCCATCGCCGACAAGAAGACGCTGAATCGCAAGCTCGAGTCGCTCGAACGCGATACGGCGGACTGGGAAGCCAAGGCTGAGCTCGCCCTGTCCAAGGGTCGTGAAGACCTGGCCAAGGCTGCACTGGTCGAGAAGAACAAGGCGGCACAGGCTGCCGACAGCGTTCGCGCCGAGTACCAGGCGATCGATGAGTCACTGGGCAAGCTCAACGAGGACATTGCGCGCCTCGAAGGCAAGCTCAAGGACGCGAAGATTCGTCAAAAGTCGCTGCTTGCCCGCCATCATGCGGCCAGCAAACGCCTCAAGGCACGCAAGATCACGCACACCTACAAGGTGGACGACGCGCTCGTGCGCTTCGAGGAGTACCAGCGGCGCATGGACGACGTCGAGAGCAAGGTGGAAGCCTACGACCTGGGTCTGCCCAAGGATCTCGACGGTGAGTTCGCCAACCTGGAAGCCGAGGAATCGATCCGCGAGGACTTTGAGCGCCTCAAGGCACGCGTGGCGTCGCGTAACGACGAAGCTAACGGCTGATTGGTATGAGCGACGCGTTATTTGTCTTCGGGATTCTGTTTCTCGTTGTCGTCGCGCCGCTCGCGATCATTCTTCACTTCGTGACCAAGTGGAAGAAGACACGCGAGCTCACGCGAACCGATGAAGATCTCATCGAAGAGGTCTGGGAGATTGCACAGAAGCTCGAACACCGGGTCCACGTTCTCGAGACCATTCTCGACGACGAGGCCCCTGACTGGAGACACAGGGTATGAACAAGCGCTGGTTGCGCGAAGAACTGGGTGGGCTGTATCTGGACCGCGAAAACGCCTGGCTGTTTGGCGTCTGCGCGGGCATCGCGGAACGCTTCGGGATCGATCTCAACGTGCTGCGTTTACTTGTGGGTCTGTCCGCGCTGTTTTTGACACTGCCCACGCTGATCGCCTACGGCCTCGCGGCCTACGTGCTCGAGGATCGGCCGCTGACCTCACGCGACCCTGACCATGAGCGCGAGTTCTGGCGAAATCACGGCAACAACGGGAGCTATTGATATGCGCGACGACTACGGCCGCCGCCGCTTTTTCCGCGACAGGAAGAACCGCAAGATCGCTGGTGTCTGCGCCGGCATCGCCGACTATTTCGGTTTTGATGTCACCATCACGCGCTTGCTCGCGATCGTGGCGTTCTTCATGGCGCCACCGGTCACGCTGCTGCTGTACTTCGGTCTCGTGATGCTGGTTCCGGCCAGCGACAGCAACGCCGAAGAGCCACCGCCCGAGCGGCGCGCGTTTCGCCAGGACCTCCGCTCGTCACCGGCAACGACTGTGACGGACGTAAAACGCACCCTGTTGCGACTCGATACGCGGCTTGCACGCCTCGAACGTCACGTGACGTCGTCGCAGTTCGAGCTCGACCGCAAGATCCGTAATCTCTAAGACCACACGAAAGAAAGAACAACGACAAGACACACCTGGGAGCCCCACGCATGTTCAACCCGTTTTCCATGGTCGTCGCGATCGTCCTGATCGGATGTCTGTATTCCCTGGGCGAGAGCTACCTAAAGACGCGCCGCCAGGAGTTGGACCAGGCGTCCCGCGGCATGGACGACGATACGCGGCAGACGATCGCCGCACTTGAACACCGCGTGCAGGTGCTCGAGCGCATCGTTACCGACTCCGGCAACGATTTGAAACGAGAGATCGACCGCCTCTAGAACCGGGCGGCCTAGCAGCGCTTATTCCTGCGCTTCGAGATAGGCGGCGCGCTGTGCGTTGAACTCAGCCGCCACTTTGCTGATTTCCTCGAACGCGGCATCGTACTTCTGGCTCAGGATACGCGCCTCGCCCACGGCGGACTCCCGCGTTTCCTGATCGAGCGTCTCATCTTTCGCCTTGTTCTCGGCGGTTTCGATGCCGCTCTCCACACAGGCCAGATAGACCTGCATCCGTTCCACGTAGTCCTTGACCTCGCGCCGCGCCTTGAGCATGTCGGCCTCGGTCGCCGTTGCACCGTTGGGTAGCGCAACTTCCTCGTCCGGGTAGTCGCAGGCCAGGGCGGAACCCGAGAGCAGGAGGCCAGCAGTCAGTGCGGCGAGGGTGGTGGTCAATGAACGATTCATGGGCATATTCCTTACGCATTGGCGTGCGCGGGCTGGCCGCGCAAACACAAGGTTACTGAGGTCGTCCGGCGATTGCGACCGTCAGCCGAACAGCGCCCGCAGGCGGTCTGTCCCGTCCTGCTGCTGCAGCAGTCGCTCTGCGAACAGGTCGGCCGCCATGGGTCGCCCAAACAGCATGCCCTGGCCGTAGTCGCAGTTTAGACGGCGCAGGAACTTAAGCTGCGGCTCTGTCTCAATCCCCTCGGCCACGACGTCCAGCCTCAGGCTGCGGCTCATGTCGACGATGGCCTGAACGATGGCGGCGTCGTTCTCGTCCACGGCTGCGTTGGTCACAAACGACCGGTCGATCTTGAGTGTCTTAATCGGAAACTTTTGCAGCGCACTCAGCGAGCTGTAGCCCGTACCGAAGTCGTCAATGGCGAGTTCGAGTCCGTAGGCGCGCAGCTTGTCGAGGATTTCCAGAGTGCGCGGGATGTCCTCCATGAGCGTCGACTCCGTAATCTCGAACTCGACGTCAGACGGGTGGATGTTGTAGCGCGAAAAAATACGGTTGATGCGGTTGAAGAATCTCTTGTGACGCAGCTGCTTCAGCGACAGGTTGATCGCGATGCGGCCCGGCTCACCAACATCGGCGCGCCAGGCCTCGATGTCCCCACAGACGCGCTCAATCACCCATTCACCGATCTCAACGATGAGGCTCGTCTCTTCTGCCAGCGGTATGAACTCGTTGGGCTGGATCAGGCCGTGCTCGGGCGACTCCCAGCGCACCAGGGCTTCGGCCCCAACAATACGGCCACTCGCAAGTTCGTACTTCGGCTGGTACTGCAGCATGAGTTCGTCGCGCTCGAAACTGCGGCGCAGGCGACTCTTGAGCATGAGTCGTTCGACGGCAGCGTCGTTCATCGACGAGTCGTAGAAGCTGAAGCGATTGCCGCCCGCCTTCTTGGTCGCGTAGAGCGCGGCGTCTGCATTGCGTAGCAGGTCGATGACGTTGTCGGCGTCTGTGGGGTAGAGCGCAATCCCGAGGCTCGCAGTCATGTAGACCTCGTTGCCCTGTACGTCGAAAGGCTCGGCAATCTCGGTCAGCAGGTCGCGTGCGATACCGCGGAGGCTGTCCTGCATATCCTCGATAAGCGGCAGGTTGTCGATAAACGCTGCGAACTCGTCACCGGCCAGGCGGCCGATCACGGCGCCCTCGGGCAACGCGCGCGCCATGCAGCGCGTCAGGATCTCAAGTGTGGTGTCGCCGGCCAGGTGACCGAAGCTGTCGTTGATGTCCTTGAACTGATCCACGTCCACGTAGAACAACGCCAGTGCCGTGCGATTGCGCCGGGCGTGGGAAATCGCGCGCTGCAGCAGGTGCTGGAACTGCATACGGTTGGGCACCTTGGTCAACGGGTCGATCCGCGCCAGGTAGCGAATGCGTTCTTCAGCACGTTTGCGCTCGGTCACGTCTTGCGCCGCGTAGATGCGCCCCGCGAGCATCGGGTCGTTCGTTTCGATTTCGGAACACGTCCAGGACACGGGCACGTTGTTGCCGGCCGCATTGATCATGCTGGCCTCGCGCGGCTGTGTGGACGGTGTGGCCGTCTCGAATGCCACGCGATGCCGGTCGGCCACGAGCTCACCCACGGGTCGCCCGATGAGCTGGGTCTCGGTGTAGCCCGTCAGCCGGAGTGCGGCCGCGTTGGCGTGGGTGATGGCACCGTCGACGCTCGTCACGATGACGGCGTCGTTCATGCTGCCGAGCACGTTGTCGATGTAGTCGCGCGAAATTGTGGTCTGGCGCAGCTGGTCGCGCATGCGGTTGAACGAGCGGGCCAGCTGGCCCAGTTCGTCACTGCGCGATTCCTCCACGGGTTCACCGAAGTCGCCCATCGCCAGGCGCCGGGCCTGGCGCGTGATGTCTTCCACGGGACGAACGATCCGGCGGGCCATGAACAGGCTGGCGGCGCCACACACGAGCGCCATGACGAGTGAGGTGATGACGACCCAGGCCGTCGCGTCCGTGCGCCAGTCGCGGCGAATCTCGAGTTGGCGTGCCCGGAAGGCATCGATTTCCCGGTTGAACGGTTCCAGCGAGAAGGCCAGTGACAGAGCGCCCAGCCGGTTGCCCCCGAGTGCGATGTCCCGGGAGGCAACCACGCGCTCCGTTTGCCAGGCGACGCCGCTCTGCGAGGCACTGAGGCCGGTTGCATCGCCCGCAGAGGCGATGACCTCGCCATCGGTGTCGAGCACGCGAATCCCGGAGATGCTCGCGATTTCTGCCGCCGACTCGTCGAGGGCGCGCTGCAGGTCGGCGATGCGCCGATCCCGCATGAGCCCGTCAATCTCCCGCTCCAGCGCCGCCGTAGCCTGGGTCAGCCGGGCTTCAAGCTGGGCTGAGAGGTTGTCGCGACGAAGCTCCACGCTGGCATCGACAAAGCGGTCGATGACCATGCGGCTGTTGACGAACATGGCGAGCGAGACGACGCACACCACGCACAACGTGAGCGTCAGTGTTGCAAAGAGCAGTCTGGGTGCGATCGCTCTTGGGAGCATGCGGGGTCATCCCTCGCGCCACCACAGGACATGGCTGAGATCGCCAGCGTCTTATTATGTTATATGGCGCGCTGTAAAAAAGTCAGGGATAGCAGTGTGACGCGTGCTGTGGGTGGCGTCCAGTCAGGTGCCGGGCGGCCCGGGACGCGGCCGCGGCCGGGTGCGCCCGAAAGTGAGGTAGCTCTCTGTTTTAGCTTGCTTTTTCGATTGGCGTGACGTCGTCTTCGACGCGTTTTTCACTAAACGTTGAGCGCGCCCCATCACGGCCAGTGATGCGCATTTCACCGTCGATAACGGCGCCTTCCGCCACGGCGATCTTGTCACCTGTGACCGTGCCCGAGATGCGCGCGCTGGCGGAAATCTCGATGCGACCGTTGGCAACGATGTCGCCTTCGACGCTGCCCGAGATGATCACGTGGCGGGCGGTCAGCGCGCCGCGCCAGACCCCGGACCGGGCGATTGTCACGACCCCTTCGAGCTGGCTGTCCCCGACCACGGTGCCACTGACGAGCACATCGTTGGCGCCGCTAAAGGTGCCCGCGATTGTGCAGCCTTCGGCGACAAGCGTTGCAGGGCCCGAGGCCCGGTCTGAGAAACGGCGTTTGCCGAAGCTGGCCATGATCGTTCTCCGTTGAGTGGGCCGACAGCATACCCCGGAGTTATGTCAGAAGATTGTGACGCAGTTGGCACGCTGGCCGCAGGACCCGTGACGGCGCTACGATAGGCGCCTTCACGGCGGGCGGTTCATGGGCGATACCCTGGAAAAACGACTGGTTGCACTCGAGGATCGGGGTGTGACGCTCATTGACGACGCGCTGACGGGGCTCGAAAAGGAGTCACTCCGTGTCGGTGCCAATGGGTTATTGGCCGACACACCGCACCCCGAAGCGCTCGGGTCTGCGCTCGCCAATGCCTATATCACCACAGATTTCTCGGAAGCCCTGCTCGAGTTCGTAACGCCCACATACGCGACGCCGACCGAGGTGCTCGAATGCCTGACTGACGTGCACGCCTTCACGGCACGCCACCTCGGTGAGGAGCGGCTCTGGAATGCCAGCATGCCCTGCCGGCTCGAGCCCGGGCGCGACATCCCGCTGGCTCGCTACGGGCGCTCAAACGTCGCGCAAATGAAGACCACGTACCGGCGTGGCCTGGGCCACCGCTACGGTCGCGAGATGCAGACCATTGCGGGTGTGCACTTCAACTTCTCAATGCCCGAGGGCTTCTGGCCCGTCTACCAGGAGTTGCTCGGCGACACGGGTGATCTCGACGCGTTTCGCTCCGAGTCCTACCTGGCGCTGGCGCGCAACTTCCGTCGTATCGGCTGGCTGTCGCTCTACCTGTTCGGTGCGTCACCGGCCGTCGACCGGTCGTTCTTCGGCGGACGCGAGACCACGTTGTCGGGGTGGGACGAGACGACGCTCTACGAGCCGCATGCGACCTCGCTGCGCATGAGCGACCTTGGCTACAACTCGAGTGCCCAGTCACGGCTGCAGATCTCGCTCGACAACCTCGACCGCTACATCGCGGGACTCACGGCCGCGATCATGACGCCGCACGACGCCTATACGCGAATCGGTGTGCGCGACAAGGACAAGTGGCTGCAATTGAACGACAGCCTGCTGCAGATCGAGAACGAGTACTACTCGAGCATTCGACCCAAGCAGGTCGCGCGCTCGGGCGAGCGCCCAACGCTCGCGCTGGCACGGCGGGGTGTCGCCTACGTCGAGGTGCGGGCACTCGACGTCGACCCGTTTTCGCCTGTGGGTATCAATGTCGAACAGGTGCGCTTCATGCAGGTGCTGCTTGTGTACTGCCTGCTGGCCGACAGCCCGCCGCTCGATGCCGTGGCGCTGGGTCGCCACGACGCCAACCACGTACTCGTCGCGCACAGCGGTCGCAAGCCCGGCCTCGAGCTCGATGCAGACGGCGCGGCGCGCAGCCTGCGCGATTGGGCCAGCGAGATTCTCGAAGGTGTTGAGGCGATCGCCAATGTCATCGACGGGGAGGACGGCGGTTACACCCAGGCCTGCCAGGCACAGCGCGTTCGTCTCGATGATGCGGCGCAGACGCCGTCGGCGCGTCTGCTCGACGCCATGCACAGCGAAGGCCTCGGCTTTCACGACTACATGATGGCGCAGTCACGGACGCAGACCGACTGGCTCGCTGAGCGGACGATCAAGGCGTCGCGGCTCGATGCGCTTGAGCGGGAGGCGCGCGCGTCGTTGGCGCGACAGCGCGACCTCGATGCGGCGCCGTCACCCAGTTTCGAATCACATCTCGACGCGTACTTTCACGCCACCTGACCTGGAATCGGGGTGCCTGTTTGCCAAACGTGTTTGGCGTAGATTTGCTGCAGCCGCGTGGTGAGCTTGCCGCGGCTGCCGGTACCGATTCTGCGCCCGTCGATACTTAAGACCGGTGTGAGCTCGCCCATGGTGCCCGTCGTGAATACCTCGTCGGCTGTGTAGAGCTCCGTCACAGAGATGTCGCGCTCAGTGACAGCGACGCGGTTCTCCCGTGCAAGCTGCATGACCGTGCCGCGGGTAATGCCTGGCAGGCATGCGCGCGCTAGCGGTGTCTCAAGCACCTCGTCGCGAATCATGAACAGGTTGGTGTCATTCGCTTCGGCCACAAAGCCGTCGAGGTCGAGCATGACGGCCGCATCGGCACCCGCAACATTGGCCTCGATCGACGCGAGGATATTGTTGAGCAGGTTGTTGTGGTGAATTTTCGAGTCGAGGCACAGCGGTGAGTTTCGCCGGATCGAAGCTGTCACCAGAGAGATGCCCGTGTCGTTGTAAACGGGTGGCTTCCACTCGGCCAGCACGATGAGCGTGGGCCCGGACTGATTGAAGCGCGGGTTCATGCCCGAGGTCACTTTTTCGCCGCGCGTCAGCGTCAGCCGGATGTGCACATCGTCACGCATGCCGTTCGCGTCGAGCGTTGCAAAGACGGCCTGCGCCACAGCCTCGGCCGACGGGATCTGTTCGAAGTGCAGTGCATGCGCCGAGTCTCTGAGACGTCGAATGTGCGCCTCGAGCGCGGCGATTCGGCCGTCGTAAACCCGCAGACCCTCCCACACGGCATCGCCGCCCTGCACGACGCTGTCGAACACCGACACCTTTGCGTTGGCACGGTCTTGCAGTGCGCCATTGATCATGACCTTGATATCGGCATTGCGCGGGTCGACAGGATTCATGGAGCCTCCGGAGTGGGGTCGCGCGCACTGATGACGTGAGGGCGCAACAGGTTGTAATGGAGTCGACAGGCCTCGAGCAGCGGCTCGAGGTGGGTCGGGAATTCGGTCTTGGCGGTGTAAGGGCCAAAGCCTGTGCTTTCGTGCACGGCGTGGTACCAGTGCGGGGCCCAAACACCGTCCTCGGGGCGGGGGCCCGCGGGCCATTGCAGCATGGCCGGGTCGAACGTGAGCCCCAGCGCCTCGCAGAGCGCCCCGAGCACACCAGCGGGGTTGGCCAGCAACACCTGGGCATCGATGACGGCGGGTTGCCGCCCACGCAGGGTCAGTGACTCGAACAAGGCGGACTGTCGGGCCAGTCCTGTATCGGCAAGCGTCGCGTGCGGAATCTGGATCGTTAGCGACGGCAGCATGTCGTAGGGGTCGCGAATCAGCAGCACATTATCGAACGCATCGACCACCGAAGCGTCGAGCCCGACGAGGTGGTGGGCCATGTGCTTCACAAACAGGACGGCGGTGTCCACGGGTGCCGTTGCGAGCCGCTGAACGACGCGTGGACCGTCGCAATCCATGTCGGCGATAACCTCATCCCGACCCGGGTGGTCGGCGCCGGAGACCATGAGGTAGTGACCGTAGAGCGGTTCGTCGACAACGGTTGTGTCGGGCCGTTGCGCCCAGCTGTACATGAGTGCTGTGGAAACGTTTCGCGGGCCCGACCAAAGCGCGATCCTGCGCGTCATGGGGCCAGCTCCCCCGTGGAATGCGAGGCCCGTTCAGCAACCCGCGGGATATTTGCCAACTGCGTCACAGATTTTCCATAACCCCATGCCGCCCCCAGGGCGGCCCCCCTACACTCCGAGCATACATCGCAGCAGGCGACCTTGTGAGAACGAGCATCATCATAGGCTTCCTGGCCGGCATCGCGGGCGCGCTCGCGCTGGCCTACACGGCACCGTTCCTGCCGCACGATCGCGTGCGTTCGGAGACCGAAGTGCGCAACAACGGTGGGCGCTTCGAACAATTCGAAGTGGCGGGGAGTGCCGACGTCGTGTCGTTGCTGCCCGCGGGCGGCGATGCGCAGACCGAGGCCGTGCCCAGCGGCGCGCGCTGGTACCCCGACCTCGCGCCGTTTTCGGGCGAAGCTGCCGTTTACCGGCTGCGTAACGCCAGCGGTGTCGTCATCGGCGTCGCAAGCCGGGTCAAAGGCGTGGAGTCCCCTGACGACGTGCAGTGGGTGTTGCACATCCCCGCGCGCGGCACCATCGCACTCAAGGGCGCCGGCATCGGTGATGCCGAGATCGGTAGCGTGGTCGCTGGCGAACGCGAATTTGCCGGCCTCGTTGGTGAGTGGCAAGCGACGGCCAAGCCCAATGGCGGCTGGCGCATCGAGACGCTTGTGATCGTCCCCGAGCCCCCCGCGTCCCTGCAGGCCGCCGGAGACCGCTCATGAGAATCATCATCGGTTTCATTCTTGGCTTTATCCCCGGTGCACTGGCAGCGGTATTGCTCATGCTGCACAACCCGATGTTCGATGGCGACGCCCCGCGCGGCGCCTCGGGCGACGGGCTTGAACTGGCCGTGCACGGACAGGACGCCGTTAACGTCGTTCGAACCTCGAGTGGTTACCCCTGGGTGCCCTCGGAGCCGGCTTCTGTCGTGTCACCCAACATTGAAGGCACGCGCAGCGCCGTGCGCGTCGTGCTGGCCTCGACTGCGGGTGGCGGAGACAACGCCCCGGCGAACGGTGTTGCCTACATTGCGCGCGTCAGCACGCTGACCCGCGAAGGTCGCCCGCTGTTTGGTGAGGTCATCGAACAGTCGATGTGGCACGTCGTCGTACCTGGCGGCGGCAGCTTCTTTGTGGTCGGCGAAGACGACCTCTGGGGCTTTGTGCGTCGCATGGTGCTGCCCATGGCGCGCGGTAACGACTTCCGCGGCAAGGTCGCTTTCGACACGACGATTGGGCCCGTGCGCGGCGGTGGTCGTGTGATCGGACTCAGCGGTGAGTTCGCGGGCCAGAAGGGCAGCTCCGAGTTGTCACAGATGGTGCGCCGGGCGTCGTTGGTCGAGGGCGTCACCGACGCCGAGAGCACGCTACGCGTCAGCTTCTGAGTACTACGCTGGCCAGGTCTGGGCCGCGTCTTTCAATGACTGACCTGGGTCCGACAGTACGTCGGCAGGTATGCGTGCGCCTGCCGCAACCGCGGGCTTCGAGAACAGGAATTCGCGCGGACTGTTGACTGCATCGACGGCGATGAGTCGGCCCTGTTTCAGGTAGAAGCACGCAAACTGCCGTGAGTGCAGGTCACCGCGAACGACCGTCTGGTCGTAGCCGTCCGTGAGCCCGACGATCTGCAGTTTGAGGTCGTACTGGTCCGACCAGAACCAGGGCACTTGTGCGTACTCCGTCGGCGTGCCATTGAGCGTCGCGGCGACGGCTTTGGCCTGCTCCAGCGCGTTGGGCACCGATTCGAGTCGCAGCCGACGGCCGAGCACGGGATTCGGGTGATTGCAGCAGTCGCCAATCGCGTAGATGTCGTTGTGACTGGTCTTACAGTAGCCATCGACGAGGATGCCGTTGTCACAGTCGAGCCCGGCGTCGCGTGCGAGCTCCACGTTGGGCAAAACGCCGATGCCGATGATCACGAGGTCTGCTTCAAGACGGCCACCGTCGTCAAGCAGGGCGGCGCTCACACGCTCCGCGCCCTCGAAGCCGGAGACGCTGCAGTCGAGGTGGATGTGAACGCCCGCCTCGCTGTGCGCGCGGTGATAGAAATCCGAGATGTCGGGCGACACGACACGCGACAGCAGCCGCGACTGCGCCTCGACGAGGTGTACGTCGATGTCGTGCGCCACGGCCACGGCCGCCACTTCGAGCCCGATGTAGCCGCCGCCGACGATCACGAGACGCTTCGACGTTGCGAATTCGCCGCGAATGGCGTCGACGTCCGCGGCGGTGCGCAGGTAGTGCACGCCAGGCAGTGATTCGCCAGGCACGCCCAGCGTGCGCACGCGGCTGCCCGTCGCGAACACGAGCTTGTCCCATTCGGCGCGCGAGCCGTCATCGAGTGCCACGGACTTCGTCGCCACGTCCACGGTCTGTACGCGCCGGCCCAGCCTCAGGTTGACGTTGGCCTCAGCATAGAACGACTCGGGCTTCAGAAGCAGTCGTGCGGCATCCAGTTCGCCGGCGAGATATTTCTTCGAAAGGGGCGGGCGCTGGTAGGGCGCGATGGGCTCTTCGCCCACGAGCGTCACGGCACCGGCGTGGCCGCCCTGACGCAGCGACGCCGCGAGCTGACCGGCCGCGTGGCCGGCACCGACAACAAGAACGTGATCGTCGGCCATGGCCTACATCGCGCTGATGCCGCCGTCGATGCGCAGCTCGGAGCCCGTCACGAATCTGGATTCGTCACTGGCCAGGTAGAGCACGCCGTAGGCGACATCGTCGGGGTGTCCGACACGACCCAGCGGGATCTGGCGGCCGAGTCGGCTCAGCATGGCGTCACGGTCGTCGCCGTCACCCATGCCGTCGAGAATCGGCGTGTCGATAAAGACCGGGTGCACGGAGTTACAGCGGATGTTGTTGCGCTTCTTCGCGCAGTCGAGCGCGATCGACTTGGACAGGTGACACACGGCGGCTTTGGCCGAGTTGTAGGCAGCGAAGTTGTAGCCCGCGATGATGCCCGCGATCGAGGAAATGTTGATGATGCTGCCGCCACCCGACTCGGTCATGAGCGGCAATGCCGCCTTGCAGCCGTAAAACACGGAGTCCACGTCAACGGCGTGCACAGCGCGCCAGTTCTCGACGGTCTCCTCGACCACGCCGCCCACGGAGCCGATGCCCGCGTTGTTGACGAGGATGTGCAGGCCGCCGAGTTCGCCTGCGCGTGCCACGACCGCATGCCAGACGTCGAGATCCGTGACGTCGTGCGTCATCGCGTGTGCGTTGCCGCCATCGGCGACGATGGATTCGGCAACAGCGCTAACGCCGTCGCCGTTTATGTCGGTCGCGAGGACGGTCGCACCTTCGCGCGCAAGCATCCGCGCGATCGCTTCTCCGAGTCCCTGTGCCGCGCCCGTAACGAGTGCAACCTTGCCTGCCACTCTGCCCATGGTGTTCGATTCCAGCCCAAAACGGTCTGGTATTGTACGGGCAGCCCGAACCCCCTGCAGCGGAGTTTCCCCATGGCTGGTGATGCCACCGAAACCACCCACGCCATTCGCGTCGACGCGTTTGGTGGCCCCGAGGCGCTCAACTGGCGCGCCGTGCCGCTGGCCCCGCCCGGACCCGGTGAGGTGCGCGTGCGGCACACGGCCATCGGCATCAATTTCATCGACACCTACCACCGCAGCGGGCTATATCCGCTGACGCTGCCCACGGGGCTCGGCGGCGAGGCAGCGGGCGTCGTCGAGGCGCTCGGCGCCGATGTCGACGGCTGGCAGATCGGGCAACGCATTGCTTACCTGGGTCGCCAGCCCACGGATGCCTACAGCGAGCGTCGCAACGTACCCGCCGAATGGCTCGTACCGCTGCCCGATGCCATCGACGACGACACGGGTGCGTCGGTCTTACTCAAGGGGCTGACGGCCTGGTTTCTGCTGCACGAGTGCCACGTGGTGGTGCCCGGTGATGCGATCCTGGTTCACGCCGCGAGCGGCGGTGTTGGTCAGTTGCTCACGCAGTGGGCGGCGTCACTGGGGGCTCAAGTCATCGGTATCGTGAGCAGCGACGAGAAGGCCGCGCTGGCTGAGCAAAACGGCTGCCACCAAGTGCTGCGCGCGGACCCAGCCACGCAGGCCAAGCAGGTTCGCGCGCTGACGGGTGGCGCGGGCGTGCGCGTGGTCTACGACTCCGTCGGCAAGGATACGTTTTTTGCCTCGCTCGATTGCCTGGCCCCGCGCGGGCTCATGGTGACGTACGGCAATGCGAGTGGCGCCGTGCCGCCCGTCGCACCGCTCGAACTCGCGCAGCGCGGCTCGCTTGTGCTGACGCGGCCTGTGCTCTTCGACTTCATTGCGGACCCCGAGGTGCGCCGGGCCGCAGTGGCCACGCTGTTTGAACGCATCTCGGACGGCACGTTATCCGTGCGTGTGGGGCAGCGCTTCGCGCTGGCCGATGCCGCCGACGCGCACCGCGCGCTCGAGTCGCGCGCCACGATTGGTGCCACGGTGCTCGTGCCCGACGCCTAGACGCGGCGCAGGCCGCCGCGCGCCCGTATGACCAGGCGGGCGCGATGTGTGATGCAGTCTATGGGCACGTCGCCGAAGCTTGACGACTCGCTGCCCGTCACCCCATCGCTGTCGAGACGCACGGTGTCACCATCAATGCCGGCGATGCGCTTGATGATGGGGCCGAAGTGGGGGTGTTGCGCGCAGACGATGGCGCGGGTGTCGAGCCGCCGCACGGCGCGGGAGCCAATGCGGCGGCCGATCACGAAGTCGCCGTCGCCGAGTGTCGGCAGCATGCTGCGGCCGCGCACCCGGAACAGCTTGAACATGCCCGATCAGAGGGCCGGGTAGACGGTCTCGAGGCCGGGCTTGTAGGGTGCCGCGGCGCGTTTGGTGTCGACGCCCTTCGTGGCCCAGAATATCTCGGCGAATTCGTTGCAGAGCTCGTGCAGTGCGACGGCGTCGTCACGGCTGACACCCTGTTTAGCCTTGCTGCCCGTGAGCATGATGTTGTGCACGAGCTCGTGCGCGTTCGGGTAGGCCTCGAACTGCGGTGCCTTCAGGTAGTCGCCCCAGATGATACGCACTTCGTGCTTCACGATTTCCGCGTGCTTTTCCTTCATCGCCACGGCCCGCGCCATGGTGTTGTGATAGACGAGCGGGTTGTCGGGCTTGTGGCCTTCGAGCTCTTCCATGATGTCGATCATGCGCACCACGGTGAGCGACGCGATCAGCAGATGCGCTGGGTCGTAGATGGCGCAGGGTACGTCGCAGTGCGCGTCGACGTCGGTGGCCTGGTCGGCGGCGAGGGTGTCAATGAGGGTGTGTAACACGACGGTCTCCCATGAAACGTGGTGCAAAAAAACGGTGAAGAATCAGTGCGGCGAGTGTGCCTCAATCGCCGGATCAGTGCGAGCACCGAAGCGCTCGTCGAGCCACACGACGAGCGCAGGCAGCATGAGCAGGTCGTAGATCACGGCGGACGACACCACGATGGCAATCATCACGCCTGACGTCACGTTGAGATTGAAGTCTGACGTGGCCAGCACGAGGAACCCGGCCGTCAACGTGATCGACGTGACGATGAGGGCGCGCGCCACGGTCGCGATGGCGTAGTGCATTGCCTGCTCGGGCGTGCGCCCAAGCACACGACGCGCATGCAGGTACTTCGTCAGCAAGTAGACCGTGTCATCGACCACGATGCCGATGGTCATGCTGAACACCACGGCGGCTGCCAGGTTGATGTGACCAACGAGCAGTCCCCAGATGCCAAACGCGATGGCCGCGGGCAGCAGGTTCGGGATCAGACTCATGAGCCCGAACTTCAGGGACTGCAGCGTCAGTGTCAGCGTGATCGTGATAAGGCCCAGCGCGATGAGTGAGCCCGTGAGCATGGCGTTAATGTTGCGTTGCCCGATGTTGGCCCAGGACACGTCGGCGCCCGCGCCAACGGTCGCGATGTCAGGCGTGTTCTCGGCGAGCCAGGCATTGGCGCGTGCCTCAAGGTCGACGATGCCACTCGTGCGCTCGCCACCGATGCGGACATCGATGCGCATCTTCGACTTGTCGAAGCTCAGCTGGTTGTTGAGGTCGAGCCCGAACGGCAACGACAACTCATAGAGCAGCAGGTACTGCGCGGCCAGCTCGGCGGAGTCGGGCAGCACGCGCCATGCCGGGTCGTCGTCGTGCAGGTCTTCGTTGAGCCGCTTGAGCGTCTCCGTGAAGCCTGCGACGTAAATCACCTCGGGCTGCTCGCGTGCCCAGTCCATGAAGCGTTCGACCTGCTTCAGGTGCTCGGGGTCGGTGACGCCATTGGGCCGACCGCTGTCGAACGAGAAACTCATGACGAACGGGCCCGTCAGGTTGTCGATCGTGAAGTCGGCGGCCTGGCGCAGCGGCAGGTCCGTTGAGAAGTACTCGATGAAATCGTCTTCAAGCGAATTGCGCGGCGCAAAGCTCACGATCACGACGGCAACGGCTGCGGCCCCCAGGCCGAATACACGACGCTTGGCGATGAGCGTATCGGCAAGCTGCGTCATGAGCTGTTCGCTCTTGTGGCTGACCTGGCGGAACGGCAGCACGCGCAGCACCCAGGGCAAAAACGCGAGCGTCGAGAGCAGCGCCATGACCACGCCGAACGCCACGATGTTGCCGAGATCGCGGAATGGTGGCACTTCGCTGTAGTTGAGCCCGAGAAAACCGATGCCCGTGGTCAAGGTTGTGAGCAGAATGGGCTGCAGGTTCATACGCAGCGCGGCAAAGATCGAAGCGTCGCGCGCCTCGCCGCCGCGGTAGCGTGCAAGGAAGATCGAGAGCATATGCACGGCGTCGGCCACAGCCAGCGTCATGACGATGCTGGGCACGGCGACCGTGGCGGCGTTGAGTCGGAAGCCGAGATAACCGGCGAGCCCCAGCGTGGCGATGATGCTCGTGGCGACGACGGTCAGGATCGCAATCGTTGCCGATACCGAGCGCAACGCGAGCGTCAGGATCGTGATGACGATGACCACCACGATGGGGATGAAGCGATAGAAGTCGTTGATCGACAGCTCGTCAAAGGTCTGGTCGCCGACGGCCGACCCGAGCAGGTAGAGATCGATGTCGGGGTATTCGGCCGCAAGCTGCGCCTTGAGGTCGCGCGCGTAGCCCGCGATCTCCGGCACCGCAAACGTGTCGTCCTCGGGCATGTTGAGGAATACGTTGACGGCGGCGACATGGCCCGAGGGTGACACCCAGCGGTAGACGAGCTCGGGTTCGGACAGCGCGATCTCGCGGATCGCGTCCAGGCGCATTGGTGTCAGCGTCTCATCAACGGGGATCAGATCGGCGACACGCAGCTCGTCGTCGCTGGCTTCCGTGTGCTGGTAGTTGGCCAGCGAGTCGACGCGGCGCGCATAGGGAATGCGCCAGCCTTCATCGGTGAGACGGTGCAGCAAATCGGCGGCGCGCGGCGTAAAGACACTGCCCGAGTCGGGTGCAATGACGAACATGACGTTGTCGGTGCGCCCGTAGTCGCGTTGCAGCGCCTGCTCGGCGATGTAGTTGGGGTTGTCGTCGTCGAAGAAGATCGAGTCGTCGGTTTCGAGCCGGAGCTGTGTCATGCCGAGCCCCGCCGCGATACAGGCGAGAAGCCCCGCGATGGCAACCGTCCCGGCGCGGTCGACGAGCCACCGGCAGAACCGGTCGGCGGTGGCGCTCGCGCGCGTCATCAGGCGAGACGTGTGCCGTTGGGTACGGCCTGGTCGGGTACGGCGAGCACCACGTCGCCATTGGCATCATGGAAGCCCGTGACGAGGCACTGCGAGCGCAGCGGACCGATTTGCTTGGGTGGGAAGTTGACGACGGCCACAACCTGGCGCCCGACCAGCGCGCTGGCTTCGTAATGCGCCGTAATCTGCGCGCTCGACTTCAGCACACCCGTGGGCTCGCCGAAGTCGACGTGCAGGATGTAAGCAGGCTTGCGTGCCTCGGGAAACGGCTCGGCGCTGACGACCGTGCCCACACGAATCTCGACGCGCTCGAAGTCCTGCCAGTTGATCGTGTCGGTGTCGCTCATGGTGTGCTCATTGTATGTGTCGCCGCCCGTCAGCGTCATCGTCATTGCTGCGGTTCGCCGCAAAGCGGCGTATGGTTGCGGGCCCTCGCACAGGAAATCCTCGACATGGCTTTTGCACGCATCGTTCTTGGTGTCATCGGGCTCGGTACGCTCGGTTTTGGCGTGTTTGCCTTTGTCCGGCCCGAGTCGCTGGCCGAAGTCGTGGCCCTGACGGCGACTGCACCCGAAGGCTTCACAGAGCTGCGCGCCTTTTACGGCGGCGTCGAGTTCGGCCTTGCCGCCTTCTGGATCGGGGCCGCGTTCAGCAAAACCCTGGTGCGCCCGGCGTTGTTGTCCATGTTCTGTGTGTGGGCGCTTGTTGCCGTTGCACGAGGCATTGGTGTCCTCATGGACGACACGGCGACCAATTTCATGCTCATCGCGCTGGTTACCGAAGCGCTGTCGGCGCTGCTGGCTGCGGCTGGCCTGCTCAGCCTGCGAGCCACTGACGCGTCGCCGGCTGCCTGAGGCCCAGCTGCCAGGCGACAAACATGCCAACCCCGCGCGCGGCCATGAACAGCGTGAACGCGAGCCAGAGACCATGGTTGCCCAGCGGCAGCGCGAAATACCAGGCGGGTATAAACACAAACGCGGCGGCCGCCAGCATCACGTTGCGCATGCGCCGGGCCCAGGTCGTGCCCACGAACACGCCGTCGTAGACAAAGCTCCAGACGCTGACGACGGGCGACAGGATCATCCAGGGTATGTAGGTGTGCGCCGCTGCGCGCACGTCAGGCAGGTCGGTGAGCACGCCGATGATCAGGCCGCCGCCTAGCCAGAACGCCACCGAGAAACCCACCGCAACGATGCCGGACCAGGCGAGCGTCAGGCGCACGGCGCGCAGGAGTCCTTCGCGGTCGCGGGCGCCCCAGGTGCGCCCAACGAGTGCCTCGGCCGCGTGTGCCAGCCCATCCAGCGCGTAAGACAGCAGGTGCTGGAAATTCATGAGCAACGCGTTGGCGGCGAGCACCGTGGCGCCAAAGCGTGCGCCCTGTGCGGTGACGAAGGCCAGCGTGCCGACGAGCGCCAGTGTGCGGATGAAGATGTTGACGTTGACCGAGAAGAATTGTGCGTAGTTTGCAGGCTGCCACAGCGTGCCGCGGTCGAGTGTGCCGCCGCGTTGCGCAAGTGCTCGGCGCGCGGCCGCGATGCCGACTGCAGCACCCAGCGTCTCGGCGATTACGGATGCCGCCGCGACACCGTCCGCCGCCATGCCTATGACATTCACAAACACGAGGTCGAGCACGATGTTGGTGAGGTTGATCGTCAGCACGATGATCAACGGCACGCGCGTGTTCGACAGGCCGATGAACCAGCCGATGAGTGCGAAGTTGAGCAGTGTGGCCGGCGCGCCCCAGACGCGGATGTCGAAATAGGTGCGTGCCTGGAATTCGGCGCCCTGTGCGCCGTCGAACAGATACATGGCGAGCGTGGCGACGGGCTGCTGCACGAGGATGATGATCGTGCCGAGCGCGAGCGCCACGATGCCCGCCTGCCAGAGCGTTTCGCGCAGGCCCGAGTCGTCTCCCGCGCCGAATTGCTGCGCGGCGATCCCCGTGGTGCCCATGCGCAGAAAATTGAAGCCGATGAACAGCAGGCTGAAGATGGCGCCGCCCAGGGCGACGCCCGCCAGGTAGTCCGGGCTGTCGAGATGACCCAGTACGCCCGAGTCGACCATGGCGAGCATCGGTACCGAGACATTCGAGATGATCATCGGTACCGCGATGCGCCAGATCGAGGCGCTGTCGACGGATTGGGTCAGAAGGCGTTGACGCCCGTCAGTGCCTTACCGACGACGAGCTGGTGCACGGTTTCCGTGCCCTCGTAGGTGATCACACTTTCGAGGTTGAGCGCGTGCCGGATCGGTACGTACTCGGCGCTGATGCCGCTGCCACCCAGGATGTCGCGCGCATCGCGTGCCGTGTCGATGGCCATGCGGGCGTTGTGCCACTTGGCGACCGAAACCTGTTCGGGCCGCATGTTGCCCGCATCGTTCAGACGACCCAGGCGGTAGGAGAGCAACTGCGCCATCGTGATCTGGCGCGCCATCTCGGCCATGCGCAGCTGGATGGCCTGGTTGTGGTTGAGCGGGCGCCCGAACAGCTCGCGGTCGGCCGTGTAGTCGATCACGGCGTCGAGGCAGGCCTGTGCGGCGCCAATGCAGCCCCAGGTGATGCCGTAGCGCGCCTTGGTCAGGCAGCCCAGCGGGCCGCGCAGACCTTTGACATTGGGCAGCATCGCGCTGGCGGGTACGCGCACATCATCGAGGAACAGCGCGCCCGTCAGCGAGGCACGCAGCGAGAACTTGTTCTCGATTTCCTGAATGTCGAAGCCGGGCGTGTCCGTCGGCACGATGAAGCCGCGCACGCCCTCGTCGGTCATGGCCCAGATGACGGCCATGTCGGCGATGGGTGCATTCGTGATCCACATCTTCGAGCCCGAGATGCGCCAGTCGTCGCCATCGCGCTTGGCGACGGTTTTCATGTTCGCCGGGTCGCTGCCACCGTGCGGTTCGGTCAGACCAAAACAGCCGACGGCTTCGGCCGTGGCGAGCTTCGGCAGCCATTCCTGTTTCTGTTCTTCGGAGCCGTAGGCATAGATCGGGTGCATGACGAGACTCGACTGCACCGACACGAAGCTGCGAATGCCCGAGTCGCCGCGTTCGAGTTCCTGGCAAACCAGGCCGTAGCTGATCTGGTTCATGCCCGCGCAGCCGTAGCCGTCGATGGTGCTGCCCAACAGCCCCAGCTCGGCGATTTGCGGAATGATGTCGCGCGGGAACGTGTGTTGCTCGAAGTGCTCGCGGATGACGGGCAGCACCTCCGCGTCGACGAAGCGGCGCACCGTGTCCTGCACCATGGCCTCGTCTTCGGTGAGCTCCGAGCGGATGTCGTAAAGGTCGAGCGGATCGATGCTCGAGCGTGTGCCCTTGGATGGGTCGAGAGGTGTTGCAGTGGCCACGGTCAGTCCTCGCATTGAAGACCTGCCAGTTTATCAGAGCGGCGCTCTTGCGACGTCGACGCGCTGTCTAGTCCCGGCGTTGTACGGCGTGGTGAAACAGCCAGAGTGGCGCGAGCATCGCCAGCTGCACGAATTCGGCCAGACTACGCGCTGACTTCCGGCGCATGCCGGCCAGGTCGAGGCACAGCGCCATGGTGATGAGTGCTGCAGCGATGAGCGGCAGCTGGGGCGTCAGCGCTGCCAGCAGACCGACGCTCACGCCGAAGGCGACCACGATGGGTACCAGCGCCAGCGCCAGTGGCAGCGAGAGGATGAAGTAGTAGACGATGAGCGCGATGAGCAGCAGCGTCGACCAGTTCAGCAGCACCGAGATCCGGCGCAGCGCATCGGGCACGGGCAGGGCCCAAAGCGCCGTCAACACACCCAGCGCCAGCAGTACGGTGGCTAGGGCGTGCAGCCAGGGCAGGCGCCTTGCCGCGAATAGCGCGTCGTAGCGGTCGATCCAGTGGCCCAGCGCCGTCTGGGGGGAACTTTCCATAAGCACAGTGTGCCGTATCCGTGTCGTCGCCGTTAAGCCCCGGTTCAGGGGAATCCCCTCAAGCTTGTGCACAACGGTTTGATAAAATTAAGCCCCTTGGGCACAACGAAGGGAGACCCCCCAATGAAGACCAAATTCGTGCGAACAATCATTGCGGTTGGCGGCGTGGCGTTGCTGGCGACAGCCTGCACCACGGTTGATCCGTACACCCGCGAACAAAAGACAAGCCAGGCCACGCGTGGCGCGCTGATCGGCGCCGCTGCCGGGGTTGTGGTCGGCCTCATCTCGGGCGACGACGCCGTGGAACGACGCCAACGCGCACTCATCGGCGCCGGTGTCGGCGCGCTGGCCGGTGGCGCCATTGGCGGCTACATGGACCGCCAGGAAGCCGAGCTGCGGGCACAGCTGGAGTCCTCAGGCGTGAGTGTCACGCGCATCGGTGACCAGATCACGCTCAACATGCCCAGCAATGTGACCTTTGCCACGGACAGCTCAAACATCAACCCCTCGTTCTACGAGGTCCTGGGTTCGGTCTCAGTCGTGCTGCAGAAGTACCAGTCGACGGTGATCGAAGTCGCGGGCCACACGGACAGTGACGGCAGCGTTGAGTACAACCAGGCGCTGTCGGAGCGGCGCGCCGAATCGGTTGCGGCTTACCTGCGCGGCCAGCAGGTCATGGGTCAGCGCATCATCACGCTCGGCCAGGGTGAGTTGCGCCCTGTCGCCAGCAACGCGACGGCGGCCGGCAAGGCTGCCAACCGCCGCGTCGAGCTGACGCTCGTACCCGTTACGGCTGGATGATCCAGCACGCACATTGCGACACGCGGGGCAGCGGATTGACCGCTGCCCCGCATTGCATTGAGGCGGGCGTATGCGCCTGAACAAACGCGCGGCGACTCGCTTCGCCGTCGTCGCCATCGGCGCGGTCATCGCGGCATTCATTGCCGAGTACGAGACGCGGGGGCCGCAGGTTGCGGACGCGCCCACGCAGTGGACCCAGGCGCTTGATGACCAATGGGTCTCGACGGCGGTCACGATCTACCGCGAGCTGCCCGACGACAACGAGGGCTCGCGCCACCAGCGCCTGCTGGGTCGCACAGACGGCGGCCATTCGCTGCTCATCGTGCACAACATCGATCTCGCGCCGCGCGTTCCCGCGCGTACGGGCGACCGCATCGAGGTGCGTGGCCACTTCGTCTGGAATGATAAGGGCGGGCTCGTGCACTGGACCCACCACGATCCACAGGGTCGCCACGACGGCGGCTACATCGATTTCGCGGGCAAGCGCTACCGCTGACGGGTCGATTTGGTTAGGCTCGCGCCCCGACTTCAGGACTCGCGCGAGAAACAGTATGGCGGAACGAATCGACGGCAAGGCACGTGCGGCGATGCTGCGCGAAGACGTGGCGGCCGGCGTGCAGACGCTGTTCGACGCGACGGGCGTTCGGCCCGGCCTGACCGTGGTCATCATCGGCGAAGACCCGGCGAGCCAGGTCTACGTGCGCAACAAGGGCCGCATGGCCGAGGCCGCGGGCTTTGTGTCGAACACACACCGCTTGCCCGCCGACGTGCCCGAGGCCGATCTGCTGGCCATCATCGACGACCTCAATGCGGATGACAGTGTGCACGGCATCCTCGTGCAGCTGCCGCTGCCCGACCACATCGACGACCGCACGGTCATCAACCGCATCGACCCCGACAAGGACGTGGACGGTTTCCACACGGTCAATGTTGGCCGACTGTCGATCGGGCTCGACGGCTTCGTGCCCTGCACACCACTGGGCTGTCTTGACCTGCTCAAGCATTCGGGCGCGCCGCTGACCGGTGCGCACGCGGTCATCGTGGGGCGCTCCAACATCGTTGGAAAGCCGATGGCCGCGCTGCTGCTCGCCGAGCACTGCACGGTCACGATCGCGCACTCACGGACCAGGGATCTGGCAGCGCTCTGCCGCACGGCCGACATCCTCGTCGCGGCCGTGGGCCGCCCGGGTCTCATTTCGGGCGACTGGGTCAAGGAAGGCGCAACTGTTATTGATGTCGGCATCAACCGCATCGATGCGGGTGAGGGCAAGACGCGACTCGTGGGTGACGTCGACTTCGAATCTGCGGCACAGCGCGCGGCGGCCATCACGCCCGTGCCCGGCGGCGTCGGCCCGATGACCATCGCCTGCCTGCTTTCCAATACGCTGAAAGCAGCAAAGCGCGCCCGGGGGCGCGCTTCGCAAAGCTAACGATACGAGGCGGTCGCGACGTCAGTCGGCGTCGAGCGTAGCCTTGAGCTTCTTGATGGCAGCCGCCTCGATCTGACGGATACGCTCGGCGGATACACCGTAGCGGTCGGCCAGGTCGTGCAGCGTCGTCTTTTTCTCAGAGAGCCAGCGCTGCTGCAGGATGTCGCGGCTGCGGTCATCGAGCGCGGCCAGTGCTTCACCCAGGCGTGCCGTCGCGTCCTGCTGCCAGTCGGCAGACTCAACGAGGTCGGCGGGGTTGGCATCTTCGCTCTCGAGGAAGGCGGCGGGCGCAAAGGTCCGCTCTTCGTCGTCGGCGGGGCCAAGGTCGAAGGCTGCGTCACGCGCTGCAAGACGTTTTTCCATCTCCACGACTTCGCGCACGCTGACGCCAAGGTCCTTGGCAACGGCCTGCGTTTCGTCGTGTGACAACCAGGCAAGGCCCTTCTTGGCTTTGCGCAGGTTGAAAAACAGCTTGCGCTGCGCCTTGGTCGTCGCGACTTTCACGACGCGCCAGTTGCGCAGCACGAACTCGTGAATCTCGGCGCGAATCCAGTGCACGGCGAATGACACGAGACGCACGCCGACGTCGGGGTCGAAGCGCTTCACGGCCTTCATGAGGCCGACGTTGCCTTCCTGGATCAGGTCGCCAATGGGCAGGCCGTAGCCTGAGTAGCCCTTGGCGATGTGCACGACGAAACGCAGGTGCGCCATAACAAGCTCACGCGCGGCATCGAGGTTTTCTTCTTCAATGAACTCGCGGGCGAGCGCCTGCTCGTCTTCCTTGCTGAGCACGGGGATGCTGCTGACGGCCTGGATGTACGCGTCGAGGCTGCCGACCGGACCGGTCAGCATCAGATCCTGGTGCTTGATTGCCAGTTCTTTTGCCATCTGCGATGGAATCCTTCTGAAGCTTTTGAAGTGGCCGCAAACAACGGCCGGGTACTGCCTAGGAGACCCGGTCGGCGGCCGTTTTCTTACGTGCATTTTAGCACTCGTAGGGTTGGAGTGCTAAAGCTGGGGCCAGGTTCCCGGACTAAGCGGCAAAATCGGCCAAAAAGGCCAACTTACGAGCTGTTATTCGACGTTCGGGCCTATTTGGGTTCAATTCGGCGCATATGACGCGCTGTGGCGAGCCAGGACCCGGCCAGGCCCAGCCCCACGCCGACGGCCACGAGGACCCCCGTTTCGCGCAAATCGAGGCCCGAAAGGCGCCAACTGCCGCCGTAGAGCCCCGCGAGCGCCGACACGGGTCCCGCCAAAAGCGCCGTGGCGACGGCCACGAGCACCACCGCGGCCAGTCCGCCCGCAAGCCCGTACCAGAAGCCCGTGTAGAGGAAGGGACGGCGAATGAAGCCGTCGCTGGCGCCCACGAGCTGCATGATCTCGATCTCGTCGCGCCGATTCTGGATGTCGAGCCGGATCGTGTTGCCGATCACGACGAGCAGCGCGAGTCCCAGCATGCCGGCCGCCAGCAGGATGCTGCGGCGCACGAGCTGCAGCATGGCCTGGAAGCGGCTCACCCATTCGGTGTCGAGCTGCACGATGTCGGCTTCGGGCAGGTTTTCGAGTTCCTGCTTGAGCAGCGCGCTGGCCTCTGGTGAAAGCGAGGCAATCGGACGCACGACGAGCGCGTGCGGCAACGGGTTGTTGTCGAGTGCGTCGAGCGCGGCGCCGAAGCCCGAGTTTTCGGCAAACGCCTCAAGCGCCTCGTCGGCGTCGACGAGTGTTACATCGGCGATGTCCGCTCGCGAGGCGAGCAGATTGCCGAGCTGATCCGCAGCGGCGCGGTCGATGTCGGGCTGCAGGTACATCGAGAAGTCGGTCGCGCCCTGCCAGCCCCCGCTGACTGTGAGCGCGTTCTTCACGAGCACCTGCAAAGCACCGGGTAGCGCCAGCGTCACACCAATAACGAGTACCGTGAGCACGGTGGCCAGCGGCGACTCGGCGAGCTTGCCCAGCGAGGCCAGCGCGGTTTGTGCGTGTCTTCCGATCCAGGCCTGCATCAATCGATCTCGAAGGCCTGCTGGCCCGACGGGTTGGCACTGTCGGCCGTCAGGCGGCCGCGGTCGAGCGTGATGCGGCGGTGCCCCATCTCCGTGATCAGCGACAGGTCGTGGGACGCGATGAGCAGCGTGACACCGATGTCACGAAAGCGCTCGAACAGCGTCATGATGCCGCGCGAGAGCTCCGGGTCGAGGTTGCCCGTGGGTTCGTCGGCGATCACGATCTTGGGTCGCGCGACGATGGCGCGCGCAATACCCACGCGTTGTTGCTCACCCGATGACAGCGTTTCGGGGCGCTGCTTCTCTTTGCTGAGTAGGTCCACCTGGTCGAGCGCGGCCCGCACGCGTTTGCCGATGTCGCGCGGGCGCAAGCCCGTAATCACGAGTGGCAAGGCCACGTTGTCGAACACCGTGCGATCGAACAGCAGCTTGTGATCCTGGAACACCATGCCGATGTCGCGGCGGTAGGCGGCCAGCCCGCGCCGACCGATGCCGCGCGTGCTGCGCTTGTCGACCAGTACTTGGCCGCGCGTCGGGCGTTCAATGAGACCGATGAGTCGCAGCAAGGTGCTCTTGCCCGCGCCCGAATGGCCCGTGACAAATACGAGCTCTCCCGCGTCGATGTCGAGCATGAGATTGGAGAGCGCTTCGTGACCGCCCGGGTAACGTTTGCTGACGTTGTCGAAGCGGATCATGTGTCGATGCCGAGCAGCGCGCTCGCGAAGCCCTCGGCCTCGAAGGGTTGCATGTCTTCGAGCTGCTCGCCGATGCCGATAAAGCGCACCGGGATGCCGAGTGTGTCGACGATGGCGAGGATCACGCCGCCCTTGGCGCTGCCGTCGAGCTTGGTGACCGTGATACCCGTGAGGCCCAGCGCGTCGTTGAAGAGCCTGGCCTGCTGCAGCGCGTTTTGTCCCTGGCTGCCGTCGATGATGAGCATCACTTCATGCGGCGCGGTGTCGTCGTGGCGCGCGATGACGCGTTTGACCTTGGCCAGCTCGTCCATGAGGCCTTGCTGGTTCTGCAGGCGCCCAGCCGTGTCGGCGATGAGCACGTCGATGTCGCGCGCCTGTGCGGCACTCATGGCATCGAATACCACGGCCGCGGGATCGGCGCCGCTTTCCTGGGCCACGACGGGTACGTCGTTGCGTTCGCCCCAGGCCTGTAATTGCTCCACGGCCGCGGCGCGGAACGTATCCGCGGCGGCCAGCATCACGGACAGCCCGGCGTCCTTGAAACGCCGCGCGAGCTTGCCGGCGGTCGTCGTCTTGCCGGCGCCGTTGACGCCCACCATGAGCAGCACGAACGGGCGTTTGTCGCCCACCACAAGTGGTGCTTCGCCGGGCTTCAGCACGTCTGTGAGCGTGCGTTGCAGGCCGTCGCGCAGCGCCTCGGCGTCACGCTTTTCCTTGCGCGCAAGGTTCTTGTTGAGCGCCCCCATGATGTTCTCGGTGGTGTCGACGCCGACGTCGGCCATGAGTAGTCGCGTCTCGATCTCCTCGAGCGTCTCGTCGTCAATACGACCGCCGGGCACAAACTCGGTGATGTCCCGGGTCAGCCACGAGTCGCCGCGGTTGAGGCGGGCGCGCAGGCGCTTGAAGAATCCGGGTTGCGCGTCGTTTTCGGTCATCAGGCGGGGAAGGAGTGGCAGACGGCGCCATGCTACCAGCGGGCCTCTATTTAACGAAGTATGCGGCGCCGTTTACGATGGCGCCGTGAACGCACGTAACCAACCCGGCCGGATCCGCATCATTGGCGGTCAGTGGCGCAGCCGCCTGCTCGACGTCGCCGACGTGCCCGGCCTGCGCCCGAGCGGCAGCCGCGTGCGCGAGACGTTGTTTAACTGGCTCACGCCGCATCTGCCAGGTGCGCGCGTGTTCGACGCCTTCGCGGGCACGGGCGCGCTGGGTTTCGAGGCACTGTCGCGCGGCGCGAGTCAGGCGCTGCTCGTAGAGCGGGACGCGGCTGCCGTGACGGCGCTCAAGCGCAACGCGAAGGCGCTCGACGCCAACTGCGACGTGCGCCAGGCCGATGCGCGCGCGCTGTTGAGCGCGCCCAATCCCGGGCGGCCCTTCGATATCGTCTTTCTCGACCCGCCGTTCGCGGCGGGCGATGCGTTGCGATTGTGTACACTCAGCGCCGATAACGGCTGGCTGGCGCCCGGCGGTTGCTTGTACCTCGAGCAGCCCGCTGCGGTCACAGTCGAGCCGGGGCCACCGCTCGAGCCGATCCGCGAGAAGACGGCGGGGCAGGTCCGCTTTGCGTTGTATGCGCTGGCTGAGGGAGCACAACAATGAAGAAGATCGGCGCCATGTACCCGGGCACCTTCGACCCCGTGACGTTGGGCCATGAGGACCTCGTGCGCCGCGCGGCGCGACTGTTCGACCGCGTCATCGTCGCGGTGGCGGCCAACCCGGGCAAATCGCCCATGTTCACACTGGGCGAGCGCGTCGAGCTGGCGCGCCACGTGCTCGGCGACCTCGATAACGTTGAGGTGGCCGGTTATACGGGGCTCACGATCCAGTTCGCCGAGGAGAATGGCCTCGGTGTCATCGTCCGCGGCCTGCGCGCCGTGTCGGACTTCGAGTACGAATTCCAGCTCGCGAACATGAATCGACACCTGACGCCCGAAGTAGAGAGCGTGTTCTTGACGCCGCAGGACCGCTATTCCTATATCTCCTCGTCGCTTGTGCGCGAGGTGGCGAAGCTCGGTGGTGACGTCACGGAGTTCGTCTCGCCTGTCGTGCGCGAGGCGCTGCTGGCGCGCTCTGGTGCAGGCGGTTCGCCGGCCTGATCAGCTCTGGCAGGTGTTGCAGTAGAACGTTGAGCGCTGGCCGATGACGCGCTGGCGTACGCGGTCGCCGCAGGTCCGGCAGGGCTCGTCGGCGCGGCCGTAAACGGCGAGCTGTTGGGCGAAGTAACCCTGGCTGCCATCGACCCCAAAGAAGTCGCGCAGCGTCGTACCGCCCGCCTCGATGGCCTTGCCCAAGACTACCTTGATGGCCTCGGCCAGCGCCTGCATGCGCCGGCGTGAGACCCGGCCGGCGGCCCGAAGCGGGTGGATGCCCGCCAAAAATAAGGCCTCACTCGCGTAGATGTTGCCCACGCCGACCACGATGCGGGCATCCATAATGAAGGTCTTGATGGCGGCCTTCCTGCCGCGCGAGCGCTCGTAGAGGTAGTCGCCGTCGAAATCGCCCGACAGGGGCTCAGGCCCGAGCGGCGCGATGAGCTTGTGGTTCAGCGGCTCCGGGCTCCAGAGCATGCTGCCGAAGCGGCGCGGATCATGAAACCGCAGCGTATTGCCGTTGTCGAAAACGATGTCGACGTGGTCATGCTTTCGACAGGGGTGGTCGCTGGGCACCACTTGCAGACGCCCCGACATGCCCAAATGAACAATAAGGCTGCCCGGTCCTGTATCCATCAATAGATACTTGGCCCGGCGTCGAATGCCTTGTATCACCTGGCCTTCAAGCGTTTCGGCGAGATCGGCGGGCACAGGCCAGCGCAGACGCGGCTCGCGCACGATCAAGCGTTCGACTTTGTGGCCGACTATATGGGGTGAAACCCCGCGGCGCGTGGTCTCGACTTCAGGTAACTCGGGCATATCGACGAATTGATGGCGCCCTGGGCGGGTTATTTGTGACTTGAATCCGTAGGATCAGCGGCGCCGAAGTTTATAGTGTTCACAGATTTCTGACATACTCCGCGCGACGCGTTCCCGCGTGACCGCAGCCATCGAGCTGCCAAGGATTTCCATTGTCTATTGAATCTTTCACCGAATTTTTCATGCAGCACCTGTATGGCGGCCTGCTCAACCTGAGCACGCTGGGCTACGTTATCGCCGGCCTCATCATGCTGCAGCTGTCCATGATGGCCGTAACGCTGTACCTGCACCGCGACGCGGCTCACCGCTCGCTGAACCTGCACCCCGTGTTGCGCCACATCTTCCGTTTCTGGATCTGGTGCACCTCGGGCATGCTGACCCGCGAATGGGTGGCGGTACACCGCAAGCACCACGCCATGTGCGAAAAGCCGGGCGACCCGCACAGCCCCAAAGTCTTCGGCCTCAAGAAAGTGCTGCTCGAAGGCGCGGAACTCTACCGCGAAGAAACCAAGAGCGAAGAGACGCTCGAGAAGTACGGCCGCGGCTGCCCGCGTGACTGGATCGAAATTAACGTTTACGAGCGCTTCCCCTGGGGTGGCATCGTGCTGTTCGTCCTCTCGTGCCTGTTCTTCTACGGCGTGCCGGGCATCATCCTGCTGTCGATACAGCTTGTCTCGATGCCGCTGTTTGCGGCAGGCATCATCAACGGCATTGGCCACCACACGGGCTACCGCAATTTCGAGTGCGACGACGCCGCAACCAACATCGTGCCCTGGGGCATCTTTGTTGGCGGCGAAGAGCTGCACAACAACCACCATGCATTCCCGACCTCGGCCAAGTTCTCGATGCGTCCCTGGGAATTCGACATTGGCTGGATGTACATCACCATCTTCTCGAAGCTGGGCCTGGCCAAGGTCAACAAGGTCGCGCCGCAGCCGGCAATGCGCCCTGCAGCGGGTGAGCTCAACGCTGACACACTGCGCGCCGTGATCATCAACCGCATGCACGTGCTGCGTGATTACACCAAGCAGGTCACGCTGCCCACGCTGCGTTTCGAGCGCCGCCGTGCCGACGCGGGCGCCATGCTGAGTCGCGCCAAACGTGTACTCGTGCGCCAGCCGTCGCTGCTCGACGGCCGTGCCAAGGCGCGCCTCGACGAGATCCTCGACAACAGCGCCACGTTGCGCACGGTCCACGAGTTCCGCGATCGCCTGCAGGCGCTCTGGCAGAGCGGTGCGGCCATCAGCAACGAGAAGCTACTCGAGCAGCTCAAGCAGTGGTGTGCCGAGGCTGAGGCCAGCGGTATCCGCTTCCTTGAGGACTTCGCCGCGCGCATGCGCAGCTACGCGATGAGCCCGGCACCGATTCGGGCGTAGCCACTGACACCCGGGCAACCGGATCAGGAGAAAAAGGGCGCCTCTGGCGCCCTTTTTCTTTGCGTATGACCCGAAATGCAAGCCGTGCCCCGAAATTGACCATTGCGATCAACGAGTGTGCGCAATTGCCGATGTTGTCAGCCGATTTCATCTGATACTGTCGAAGGGTCCGGGCACGCTGCAGGCGCGGCTGGCTCGGCACTAGACACCGCTTAAAGACGTTGGATGGCGAGGGAGAGACGCATCATCCATGAGTGAGCGCAGTCGGCAGGTCGCTGAACTGAATGCGCGTTATCTCGCGTGCCCTTCTTGCGATGCGCTATTTGAGCGACCTGCGCTCGAGCCGGGCCAGCGCGCGCGCTGTCCGCGGTGCCACGAGGTTATTGCGACCAATAAGCATCGCGGGACTGAGCGAACCACGGCCCTGATGATGGCGAGCCTGATCGTCTACCTCGTGGCCGTGATGTTTCCGTTCATGAGCATGGAGCGGTCCGGACTCTCCAATCGCATCTCTGTTATTGACGCTGTTTCGGTGCTCTGGAGTAATGGGATGATGCTGCTGGCGGTGGTGTCCGGCCTGTTGATTCTCGTCATTCCTGCAACGCGCATTAGCTTGATTCTGGCTCTAAACGCCAGTCTGGCCCGGAACGAATTCGCACGAAGTAAGCAGGCGTTCTTGCTGCGCATGGCGCAGCACCTGGAGCCCTGGGCGATGGCCGATATCTTCATGATCGGCGTGATCGTGTCGCTGGTGAAGATAGGCAGTCTGGCGCGGATCGAAGTCGGGCCGGCGTTTTGGGCGATGTCGTCATTGATCGTGTTCATGGCGATGGCGACATCGGCTGCCTGCAAGGACTCGGCCTGGCAGCGCATTCGGCCATGGTGACCAAACTCGCAACAGAGCAGGGTCTCGCGCTCTGTCGAAGCTGCGGCACCCTGACTGACCAGCCCGGCGAACGTTGTGTCGTCTGCGGGGCGCGCACACGCAGTTTGGACGACTCGGGCCTGCAAGCGGTCTGGGCGTTCTGGATCGCCGGCGTCTTGGCTTACATCCCCGGCAATGTCCTTCCGATCATGGTGACGCAGTCGGTTTCCGGGACCACGGAGTCGACAATCATGGGTGGCGTGATCTCGTTGATCCACCACGGCAGTTACGCTATTGCCGCCGTAATCTTCATCGCCAGTATTGCCGTCCCCGTTTCGAAGTTCCTGGTCATCGCGTGGCTGGCGCTGTCGATCCAGCGGCGCTGGCCGACGAGCGAGCACACGCGGCACCGAGCCCATCACGCCATCGAGATTATCGGCCGTTGGTCCATGATCGACGTGTTTGTCGTCGCGGCACTGGCCGCACTGATTCAGATTGGTGGTTTGCTGACTATCGCGCCGGGCATCGGCATCAACGCGTTTGCCCTGTCCGTAGTGCTGACCATGTTCTCGGCGATGAGCCTCGATCCCAGGCTGATCTGGTCGAACCCCGCACCAATAAAGGCACCGAGCGATGAATGACGCGGCACCGCAACCCGATATCGAGGAGATTCCGAAGCGAAAGATTTCGCGTGTCTGGATTGTGCCCATCCTGTCACTGGTAATCGGCGCCTTTGTCATCGGCCAATCGATTTGGGAGCGTGGCCCGCTGGTGGAGATCCGGTTTGAAAAAGGCCATGGCATCACTGCTGGCAAGACCGAGGTCAAACACAATGACGTCGTCGTGGGCGTGGTGGAGACGGTGCGCTTGTCTGAGGACCTCGAAACCGTGGTTGTCGGCGCGAGGATGGAACGGTTCATGGGCCCCTACCTCGGCGACACGACCGCGTTCTGGGTGGTCAAGGCCGATATCTCGGGGACAAGCTTCACCGGCCTGAGCACGCTGCTCTCGGGCGCCTATATCGAGGTTGACTGGGATCAGGCGCCAGAGCGTCGGCAGCGACGCTTCGTCGGCTTGGACAAGCAGCCCATGACGCCGCCGGGCGTGGCGGGCACGCACTTCCGTTTGCGCGTCGACAGCGCGGGTTCGATTGGCGTTGGGTCACCCGTGTTTTTCCGCCGCATCCGCGTCGGGCAAATCGAGAATCAAAGCCTGTCGGAGGACTTCGGCTACGTCGAATACGACGCCTTCATCGAGGCGCCGTATGACCGGCTGGTCAACGCCGCGACGCACTTCTGGAACGTATCGGGCGTCAACGTCGAGGCCAGCACCGATGGTCTGATCGTGAATTTCGACTCGCTGCAGTCGCTTGTGGCGGGGGGCGTGGCATTCGGCGACATCGGGCGCACGATGGGTACCTCGGAACTCGACCCCAACGCCGAATTTATCGTCTATAAGAACCGCGAAGCCGCTGTGGAGAGCCAGTACTTCACGCCTGAGGGCAGCGGGTTCTATTTCATGGTGCAGTTTGACGACTCCATTCGCGGCCTGAGCATTGGCGCGCCGATCGAGTGGCAGGGGATTCGAATCGGCAACGTCCGCGACATCGTGCTCGACCTCTCCGACGTGACGAGAACCGATGCGGTGGTCTACGCGGTGCTGGAGTTGCAGCCGAACCGCATTGGGCTTGAGAACATGTCGGACGCAGATTTGCGGACCAGCATCACGCGTTGGGTGCGGTCCGGCATGCGCGTTCAGCTTGCCGCCGGCAATATTCTCAGTGGCCGCAAGCTGATTCGGTTCCTCGACGACGCGGCGCCCCCCGACGAGACCCTGGTCGTCAATTTCGACGCGCAGCCGTTCCCGGCCTTGCCCACCATCGGCACTAACCTTGGTGCGGTGACCGAGAACGTGGAACGTGTCGTTGCCAATGTGGCGGACCTGCCTTTAGACCAACTCGTCGGCTCGCTCATCAGCCTGCTCAACAATGCCGATGCGCTGGTCGGCAATCCTTCCGCGCAGGGGCTGCCGGACACGCTCAATGCGGCGCTCACCGCAGTAGGCCAAGTTGCGGGCAACCTCGATCAGGCCAGCGATCAGCTGCCCGAGCTCATCGTCAGCTTGAACGAGATTGCGCGGGCTGGCGAGGTCACGCTCGCCGGGCTGTCTCCGGACTCGGCGCTCTATGTCGACTTGGCAGACGCCATCAGCGAGCTGCGTGACGCCTCTCGTTCGCTGGCGGCGCTGGCCGTGCGGCTCGAACAGAAACCCAACGCACTGATACTAGGCAAGTGATGACGATGATGACTGAACGGCTTGCGGCTCGAATACTTCTCTTGGCTGCCATTGGGCTGGCGGGCTGCGGTAGCGGCCCCGAGCCGGTCTTTTACACGCTGGACCCGCCCTTCAGCAGCGTGGAAGCAACCGGCATCGGCCCGAGAATCAGCCTGCCGTCCGTCGACTTGCCGGCGTACGCGCGGTCCAGCCTGATTGCATCGGCCGACGGGGCCAATCGCATCGTCGTCGACGACGATCATCGCTGGGCGTCGCCGCCCAGTGAGTCAGTCACACTGGCACTGGCGCGGCATCTGGAGTCTGCACTCGACGCGACGGTGCTCGTGCAGCCGCACCCGCGCGGGTTCGACGCCGAATTGGTCATCACGGTGAGCTTCGACCGCTTCTTGCGATCGGGAAGTGGTGCTGCGGAGCTGAGTGGGCGCGCGGTGATCGCAAACGGGTCGGCGCCTGACGTCATGCGCTTCTCCATTACGGCTTCCGCCGAGGGCGGGGATTACAGCGATTTCATGACCAGTGTGGACAGGGCGCTGGCCGAGATTGCCAACCGCGTGGCCAAGCGTGTCGCGGCGATGCCGCCGCCCTAACACCGGCGTCGCGCGACTGGCTGTCAGCCGGGTACAAAAAAGGGCGCCAGTGGCGCCCTTTTTCCTATGGCCGCATGCCGCGGCCGAAGACGAAAGATCCGGTTACTTGATCTTCGCTTCCTTGTAGATGACGTGCTTGCGTACGACGGGGTCGTACTTTTTCGTTTCCATCTTCTCGGGGTGAAGACGCTTGTTCTTCATCGTCGTGTAGAAGTGGCCCGTGCCGGCGCTCGAGACGAGGCGGATTTTTTCGCGCATTTCGGTGCTCCTCGGTATTCAGGCCCGCGTTAGACGCGCTGGCCCTCGGCGCGCAGGTCGGCGACGACCTTCTCAATGCCGTGCTTGTCGATGATGCGCAGGCCCTTGTTGGAGACGCGCAGCTTGACGTAGCGCTTCTCGGACTCGAGCCAGAAGCGGTGCGTATGCAGGTTGGGCAGGAAACGACGACGCGTCTTGTTGTTCGCGTGCGAGACGTTGTTGCCGCTCATCGGACCTTTGCCGGTCACCTGGCAGACTTTAGACATGACCTTATCCCGGTAGTGTCAGCGCCAGCCGCGCAGGCCCTGGGGGCCCGTGCCGATGGCGGTGGTTCAGTTTCTGTGCCGTGGCCTAAACCCGCTGCGGGGCTGGCCCTGTCGACAGCAGGGCACGTCAAACGACGGGCTACCCGCTAAAGAGCCGCACTTTATACCGGATCGAGGGGGCTGGATCAAGGCCGAAAGGTGCCTCAGATCAGGCCCCGACTGGCCAGCGAGGTCACCGTGCCGTCGCCGATAACGAGGTGGTCGAGCAGGCGGATGTCGACGAGCGCCAGGGCCTCCCGCAGACGCCCCGTGATGTCTGTATCGGCCTGGCTGGGCTCGGCCACACCCGAAGGGTGATTGTGGGCGACGATGAGGGCCGCGGCGTGGTGGGTCAGGGCCTGGCAGACCACCTCACGCGGGTAGACGCTGGTGCCGTCGATGGTGCCCCGGAACAGTGGCTCGAAGGCCAGCACGCGGTGGCGGTTGTCGAGGTACAGGCAGCAGAAGACCTCGTAAGGCAAGTCCCTGAGGCGGGCGGCCAGGAAGCGCCGCGTGTCGGCGGGGCCGGCGATGCTGTGGCCCACGGCAAGCGTTTCCGTGTGATAGCGCCGGGCGATCTCCTGCAACGCCTTGAGCCGGGCCGCGGCGGCGGGACCCAGCCCGGGCGCGGCCTCCAGGGCGACAGGGCTGGCCCGGAGCAAGGCCCGCAGGCCGCCGAATCTCTCGAGCCAGGTTGCGGCACGGCGTGCCTCTTGCCGCGGCAATACCGCGTCGAGTAGCGCCTGGGGCGTCAGCGCCGGTGCGTCCCCGCCGATGAGCCGCCGCCTGGTGTCGGTTTTGCAGGTGATGTCGTCCATGGGGCGATCATCGCGCGCGGCCTGGCTATCGCGCTCGGGTAAAAATAACGCGCTGTTACAGGTTTACCGGCCTTCCCCAAGTGCCTGATACACTGCGCGGCCTCTGGGACGGGTCGGCCAGGCCGACAGGAACTGACGGACATGACGCAAGTGCTGCTCGGTGTTACGGGTGGTATCGCCGCTTACAAGAGCCCCGACCTCGTGCGGCGGCTCATCGAGCGCGGCGCCGAGGTGCAGGTGGTCATGACCGCCGGCGCCCGTGAATTCGTCACCCCGCTGACGTTCCAGGCCGTGTCGGGCCGTCTTGTCCGCACAGACCTCTGGGACGAGCAGGCCGAGGCCGCCATGGGCCACATCGAGCTGGCCCGCTGGGCCGACCAGGTCATCATCGCACCGGCCAGTGCCGACTTCATTGCCCGCTTCGCCGGCGGGCTCGGCGACGACTTGCTCGCGACCGTGTGCCTGGCCACCGAAGCACCTGTTGCCATCGCGCCAGCCATGAACCGGCAGATGTGGGCGAGCCAGGCGGTGCAGGACAACATCGCCAAGCTGGGGGCGCGCGGTGTGCGCATCCTGGGCCCGGGTTCGGGCGACCAGGCCTGCGGCGAGGTGGGTGCCGGGCGCATGCTCGAACCCACCGAAATTGCCGAGCAATTGCTGCGCCCCGTCGACGGGCCGCTGTCGGGCAAACACGTCGTCATCACGGCGGGCCCAACCCGCGAGCCCATCGATCCTGTGCGTTATCTGACCAACCGCTCGTCGGGCAAGATGGGCTACGCGATGGCAGAGGCCGCGCGTGCTGCGGGCGGCAGGGTCACGCTCGTGTCAGGCCCTGTCACCCTGGGTGCGCCTGTGGGCATCGATCGACTGAGTGTCGAAACGGCCGAAGAGATGCAGGCGGCCGTGGACGCCGTCATCGAGGGCGCCGATGTGTTCATCGCAGCGGCCGCCGTTTCGGACTACCGCCCCGCGACGTTCGAGACGCAAAAAATCAAAAAGACCGAAGACAGCCTGTCGCTGGCGCTGGACCGCAATCCCGACATTCTGGCCGGTGTGGCGTCACGCTCACCGCGACCGTTTACCGTCGGCTTTGCGGCCGAAACCACGGACGTCATCGCCAACGCGCGCGACAAGCTCGCGCGCAAGGGGCTCGACATGATCATTGCCAACCAAGTGGGTGACGGGCTCGCGTTTGATCGCGACGACAATGCCGTGACGGTGCTCTGGGACGGTGGTGAGCAGGCCTTCGCCCGCGATGCCAAGACGCGTTTGGCGCAGTCACTCGTCGCACTTATCGGCGAGCGGGTAGCAGCAGTATGAGCCAGCGCCTCGAAGTCAAAATACTGGACCCGCGCATCGGCGATTCGATCGCGTTGCCCGAGTACGCCACAAACGGCTCGGCGGGCATGGACGTGCGCGCCTGTCTCGACGCGCCGCTTGAGGTCGCACCGGGCGATACGCATCTCGTGCCCAGCGGCCTGGCCATCCACGTGGCCGACCCGGGGCTTGCTGCCGTTTTGTTGCCGCGCTCAGGCCTCGGCCACAAGCACGGCATCGTGCTGGGTAACCTCACGGGACTCATTGACTCCGACTACCAGGGGCAGCTCTACGTCTCGATCTGGAACCGGGGCAGCACCACCTACACGATCGAGCCCGGCGAACGCATTGCACAGCTCGTGCTCGTGCCGGTGGTGCGGGCAGAGTTTGCAGTGGTCGAGGAATTTGGGGCTTCGGACCGGGGCGCGGGCGGCTTCGGTCACACGGGCCGCGACTGACGCGCGACGGGCCCGGCCTCAGGGCATATTCTGGCTCGTGAGCTCGGAGTAGCGCGCGATCGCGACGCGAAAGTCTTCGCGCAGGTTGTCGGCCTCACGTTTATGTGTGGCCAGGCGCTCTTCGTAGGTCAATACGCGGTCCTTGGTGAGCTTGATGTCGTCGGCGAGGGCCGGACGAATCATGGGCGCATCGGGGTCCACGGTGTAGGGCTTGAACTGAGAGGCTTCGTCGAGCAACGACACCAGCCGCTTGCGCAGGTTGGTGAGGTAGAGCTCGGTCACCTTGGACTGGGCGTCGAGCAGTTCGACGCGGCGGTCGCGGTGGCGCTCGATTTCATTGATAGAGAGGTAGGTGGCCAGCAGTGCGCGGTCGGCGCGGCGGGCCAGTTCTTCGCGGGCTTTGGCCTCGGCTTCGAGTCGCATGGCTTCGAGCTCTTCCTCTGTGGCCTTGCCGGCGATGCGCCCCACGGCCACGCCTTGCTCGTTCAAGATGCGCTTTTCTTGTTCGGCGTATTCGGGCGGGATCGAATCGCCAAAGTGCACGACCCCGTTCTCGTCGACCCAGCTGTAAACGGTCGCGGCAGCATGAGCCCCCGCGACCAGCAGGGTGGCCAGGGCTCCCGACGCCAGAATTGTCCTGCCAAAACGTCGCATACGGCCTCCGATGGTACAGAAACCGGCCCGCCTCAGGGAGAGGTGCGTCACGGTTTTGGCGCTAAATCCCCTGTTCCGCGATGCCGTAGCGGGCGCGGTAATCGAGCAAAGCCTGCAGTTTCTCTGCGTCTCCGCCCTGTTTTACATGTGTCACGAGTGCTTCGAGTGTCGCAACGGCGCGTACTTTCACGCCCAGTGACTGTTCGACTTCCTGCACGGCCGACAGTTCGCCTGTCCCTCGCTCCTGGCGGTCCAACAGGATCGCGATGCCTGCGACACGGGCCCCGGCGGCCCGGATGATCTCCACAGACTCGCGGATGGCCGTGCCCGCTGTGATCACGTCGTCGATGATCACGATGTCCCCGGCCAGCGGCCCGCCCACGATATTGCCGCCTTCGCCGTGGTCCTTGGCTTCCTTGCGGTTGAAGGCGTAGGGCAGATCGATGTCCTTGTGCTCGGCCAGCGCCGCGGCGGCCAGGGCCGCGAGCGGGATGCCCTTGTAAGCCGGGCCGAACAGCACATCGGCTGTGGGAAACTGCTCGGCGATGACCGCCGCATAGAGCTTGCCCAGCGCCGCGGCCGCGCGGCCACCCGCGAGCTGCCCCGCATTGAAGAAATAAGGGCTGACACGACCCGACTTGAGCGTGAACTCGCCGAAACGCAGCGCGTCGAGTGACAGGGCAAGCTCGACGAACGACTTCGGGGTTTGCGGCATGAAGGGCACCTGCGGGCAGTATGAAAGCGTCTGCTATTATGCCGCCCGCCATGACCCGCATCATCTCGCTTAACGCCAACGGCATCCGTGCCGCGGCGCGCAAAGGATTCTTCGACTGGCTCGCGGCGCAAAACGCCGACGTGGTCTGTATCCAGGAAACCAAGGCGCAGGAACACCAGCTCGTCGACGACGTGTTTCGCCCGGCAGGCTTCCACAGCTACTACGAGGACGCCGAGAAGAAAGGCTATAGCGGCGTGGCGATCTACAGCCGCCACAAACCCGACAAGGTCGTGCGCGGGCTCGGTATCGAAGACTACGACCGCGAGGGTCGTTACCTCGAGGTGCAGCTCTCAGGTTTGGCTGTCGCCTCCGTTTACCTGCCCTCGGGCACCTCGGGAGACGAGCGCCAGGCCTTCAAAATGCGCATGCTCGACGACTTCCTGGCGCACATGAAGAAGACGCGACGGCGCAAGCGCGAATACGTCTTCTGCGGCGACTACAACATCGCCCACACCAAGGCCGACATCAAGAACTGGAAGTCGAACCAGAAGAACTCGGGCTTCCTGCCCGAAGAGCGCGCCTGGATGGACACCTTGATCCACGAGTCGGGCTTTGTTGATGCGTTCCGAGAACTGCCGCAGGAAGAACACGAGTACAGCTGGTGGTCGAACCGCGGCCGCGCCTGGGACAACAATGTGGGCTGGCGCATCGACTACCACATCACCTCGCCGGGTCTGCGCGGGCGCGTGACCGCCACGGACATCTATCGCGATGCGCGATTCTCCGATCATGCGCCTGTGACCGTTGACTACGACTTCAAGCTCTGAGCCGCGCGTGACGACAGACACGACGGAGCCTCAGGCCGGCGCGGAGAAACCCACCTCCTGGCGCTACTACCTGCAGCAGAAGGTCATCGTCATCTTCGGCTTGGGCTTTTCTTCGGGACTGCCGTTTCCGCTCGTGTACTCGACGTTGTCCGCCTGGCTCGAAGACGCGGGCATCGAGCGCAGTACCATCAGCACATTCGCGTGGCTCGGTTTCGCTTACAGCCTGAAGTTCTGCTGGGCGCCCCTCATTGACTCGCTGCGCTTGCCAGTGCTCGGCAAGTTGCTCGGGCACCGGCGCAGCTGGCTGTTGCTGGCGCAGATAGCAATTGCCCTGAGCCTTGTGGTCATGTCGTCGACGAATCCCACCGAGGACATCGCCGTCTTCGCGATCGTCGCGCTGGCTGTTGCGTTTCTTTCGGCGACGCAGGACATCATCATCGACGCCTACCGCATTGAGTCGGCGCCTGACGACATGCAGGGCGTGCTCGCCGCGGCCTACCAGTACGGTTACCGGATCTCATTGCTCATTAGCATGGCGGGGGCGTTGTACCTTGCCGACTACGCAAGTTGGGAGTTGACCTATCGCGTCATGGCCGGTGCAATGCTGCTCGGCATCATCACGACGCTGTTGTGCCCCGAGCCGGCCGTGCTGCGCACGCTGACCTATGAGGGGGAGAACTTCGTCGATAAGCTCGACAGCTGGTTCCGCCACGCCATCGTGGAACCGTTCGAGGACTTCTCCCGGCGGTTTGGTCCCTACCTGTTTGTCATCCTCGCCTTCGTGTCGCTGTATCGCATCAGCGACTACGTGCTCGGCATTCTCGCGAACCCGTTTTACCTGGCGATCGGCTTTTCAAAGTCCGAGGTTGCCACGGTGGCCAAGGTTTACGGGCTCTGGGTGACGTTGTTTGGCGTGGGCCTGGGCGGCTGGGCCGTGGTGCGTTACGGTGTGGCGCGGTGCCTGATCATCGCCACGGTGCTCATCGCGAGCACGAACCTGTTCTTTGCGGCCATGAGCCAGGTGGGTGCGGAGCTCTGGATGCTGGCGCTGACCATCAGCGCTGACAACATCGCGCAGGGCTTTGGCGGCACGGTGCTCATTGCCTACCTGTCGAGCCTGACCAATCGAGACTTTACGGCGACGCAATACGCGTTGCTCTCGTCATTTATGGCACTGCTGCCCAAGTTCACAGCCGGGTATTCGGGCGACGTGCAGGAGTCGCTGGGCTGGTTTGGGTTCTTCCTCTACGCGGCGGCACTGGGGGTGCCCGCGATCATCCTCGCGACCTTCGTCGCAAGACGCCACGACGCGCTCGTCGGCGAGAAGCCGACAGCCAGCGCCGTCAATCCGGAATAAGCTCGATACCGTGGTCGCGCTCGCGCTCGATCACTTCGAGCGGGTCGGACCAGTCATGGGGCGGGCGCCCGTCGACGTCGTCAACGACGTCTTCGCGGTTCACGTCCATGGCACCGCTCCAGTCTTCCGGGGCTGCGACGGCCAGAATGACCATTCGCCCCCAGTTTTCCGCGTCGATTTCGGCCACCGTGCCGTCGAAGTACTGGATTTCGATCGTGTTGGCCGCCTCGTCCACGGCCACGACCTCGAACAGACCGCGGTCCGGCCTGCGATACCAACGTCCCACCCTGGGATTCACTGCGGTCATGCTGCTACCCCCTGGCAACGCTCCCGCTACTGCTTCCGCGGGAAGCTCGTTTCACCTGTTTTCAAAGTTGTTATACGCTCCTTCGACACGCAACGCCAACGGCCGCCCGGGAGGCCGCAATCGACCGTTGGAAAAGCGCTGACGCGGCCCTATACTGCGCGCGCGAGACACGTCTCCCCACCCTTTCAGAGCCCTGCCGTGACGCCATTCATCGAACAATTGCTGCGCCATTTCGTCGTGCTGTTTGTGGTTGTGGAGCCCATCACGCTCGTGCCCATTTTCGGCGCGTTGACGCGGGGTGCGGAGCCACTCTTCCGGCGGCGTATGGCGGTCAAGTCGGTTGTGCTGGCGGCCATCATCTTCTGGGTATTCGCACTCGCCGGCCAGCGCCTGCTCGAAACGCTGGGTGTGTCCGTGGCCGCGTTCAAGATCGCAGGCGGCATCCTCCTGTTCCTTATGGCCGTGGACATGGTGTTCGCACGCCAGTCAGGCCTGCGTTCGACGACAGTCCGGGAACAGGACGAGGCGCGCTACCGCGAGGACATCTCGGTGTTTCCGCTGGCGTTCCCGCTCATTGCGGGGCCTGGGGCGCTGGCCACGCTGTTGCTGCTGCTTGTGGAGATGGGCGACAGCTGGCCCGAGTTCTTCGGGCTCATGGCCATGGCGATGCTGGTTCTGGCCATCGCGCTCGTGCTCATGCTGCTGACGACCCCGGTCATGCGAGTGATGGGTGAAACAGGCGCCAACGTCGTCAGCCGACTGTTCGGGGTCGTGCTTGTGGCGCTGGCCGTGCAGTACGTGGTTGACGGGGCGCTCGTGCTGCTGGGCTAGCCTGCCCGCTGCCAGCACCAGTCCCAGATGCGGTGGCCCAGCTTGAGGCCGCGGCGCTCAAATTTCGTCTGCGGCCGCTCGTAGGGGCGCTCCCCGCTGTGTTCGCGGCGCACTGCGCAACGCAATCGCGCGTCAGCGGATAGCACCGCGTCGATCTGCTCTGCGTAGTTTTCCCAGTCCGTGGCGATGTGCAGCGCGCCCTCAGGTGCCAGCACGCGATCCACAAGCTCGAGAAATCTGGGCTGCACCAGCCGGCGCTTGTGGTGGCGCTTCTTGGGCCAGGGGTCCGGGAAGTAGAGGTTCAGGCGCGTGACGCTCGCACGCGGCAGCTGGTGCGTAAGCACGGCAACGGCGTCGTACTGCGAGACACGAAAATGCTGCAGCCCGGCGCGCTCGGCCATGAGCAGACAGTGGCCAATGCCGGGCTCGTGAACTTCGATGCCCAACACGTTCCAGTCGGGTTGTGCGGCCGCGATGTCGACGAGACTGTCGCCGTTGCCAAAGCCGATCTCGACGAGCAATGGGGCGCTGCGTCCGAACACGTCCGCCGGGTCGAGCTTGGCATCGGGTTCGGGCAAGCCCAGTTCGGGTAACAGGGTGTCGAGCGCACGCTGCTGCGCCGGCGTCATACGACCCGGCCGCTTGACGTAGCTCTTCACGTCGCGCGGGTGTTGATCGGTCATTGTGCTGCGGGTGTCAGGCGGCCGTAACCGACTCGAGCAGGCGGCCGCCCAGCGATTCTGTATGCAGCAGCTTGTTGACCTTCTCGGCGTCCATAGGGCGGCTGATGTAGTAGCCCTGTGCACCACCGCAACGCGACTCGCGCAGGAACGCGAGCTGGTCCTGCGTCTCGACGCCCTCGGCCGCAATGTCGACGTCGAGCCCTTCGGCCATGGCGATGGCCGCGCGCACGATGCGCTGGTGGGCTTCGTTTTCCGTGACGTCCTGGATCAGCGACTGGTGCAGCACGAAACTCGTGACCACGGTCGTGTCGAGCGCCGCAAACGAAATGTCGTGGGTGCCGAAGTGGTCGAGCGTGACGCCCACGCCAAACTTGCGCAGCGCTTTGAGCGTTTCCACTTCGCGCGGGCGTTGCAGGCTGGCGGCGCCGTCACCCAATTCGAACTCAAGGCAGCCCGGGTCGAGCGTGTGGTCCTCGATGGCGCGCTGCACCGTCTCGACAAGTCGGCCGCCCGTGAGTTGCAGTGGCGAAAGGTTGATCGAGATGGTCAGGTCGGGCACGGGGTAGCGTTGCTGCCAGGCGTGCAGCTGCGCTGCCGTTGACTCGATGATCCACTCGCCTACGGAATGAATGAGCCCGCTCGATTCAAGCAGTGACAAGAAGCGCGCCGGCGGCAGCAAACCGAAGCGTGGGTGCTGCCAGCGCAGCAATGCCTCGAGCCCCATAAGCCGACCCGTGGAGAGATTCACACGCGGCTGGTAGCGCAGCGTGAGCTCACGGCGCAGCAGCGCGTGGCGGATGCCCACTTCAAGTTCTGCGGTGTCGCCGTCGTGCTCGGTCTGCGAGCGCGAGAAGAACTGCATGCGCGCGCCACCCGCGCGCTTGGCCTGGTACATCGCGCGATCCGCGGCGCGCACGAGCGCGTCGGCGTTTTCACCGGCCTCGGGGAACAGCGCGATACCCACGCTGCTCGTCACAAACAGGTTGAGCCCGTCGAACTGGAACGGCTCTGCAACGCCGCGCACCACCTTTTGCGCGGCGGCCGCGGCGTCGCGCGGACCCGTTAGGTTTTCGAGCGCCACAACGAACTGGTCATCGCCCCAGCGGGCCAGCAGGTCGCCCTGGCGCAGCACGGCCTGAAGGCGTGCCGCGACGGCCGTGAGCAGCGCGTCGCCCACGTCGTGGCCATGTGCGTCATTGATGCTGCGGAAGCGGTCGATGTCGATGAAGAGCACACCCAAAGTGCGCTGCGTGCGCTGGGCGCGCGCCACAGCCTGTTCGAGCTGGTCGGCAAACAGGCGTCTGTTGGCGATGCCCGTGCGCTCGTCGTAGAGCGTCGACCGGGTGATCGCGCGGTCCCGTGCAAAGCGCTCCGTGATGTCGCGGAAGCTGACGAGCCCGCCGATGAGTGCGCCGTTGCGACCGAACAGACCGCGGCCGTTGACCGACAGCACGCGGTCGATGCCGTCTTCGCTGCGGTGTGAGAGTGCGAGCTCCGAAAAACGCTCGCCGCGCTGCACGCGGGAGAGCACGCGGTCGGGCAGCGGCAGCAGGCGTCCGGACGCCGCGTCGCGCGTGCAGAAGCGCGCCGGCCAATCCGGGTCGGGCCAGGCATCGCGGCCCATGCCGAGGATCGCGCGCGCCGCCGGGTTGATGCTCACCACACGACCGGCCGGGTTGATGACCACGGCGCCGTCCTGAATGCCTTCCATGACGGTCGCGAGCACTTCACTGCGGCCGGCGAGCGTGTCGATGAAGTCGAATTGGTCGCGGCACTGCACGAGCACCTGGCGCAGGCGCATCGTGTCGGCGCGCTCCACACAGAGATAGGTCTGTGCGCCGTGCAGCACAGCACGAATGCCGCGCTGTTCGCGTTCCGTGGAGGTCATTGCCACGACAGGCCAGGCCGATATCTCCGGCATGAGCCTCTGTGGCCGGTAGCGTTCTGCTGCTGATTCGGTAATGCCGAAGTCGACGAGCAACAGGTCGGGGGCCGACTCGCTGACGCGGTGTGCGAGCATGTCCGGGTCGGTGAGTTCGACCACAGATTCGATCTCGGGCAGCGCCACGAGTTCGCGGATCAGGGAGCGGGCCGGAACTGACAATTCGCCCAGGTAGAGGATGCGCAGTCGGCTCGGCTTTTCCGGGTGACTCATCGCTGGGGCCGTGATTGCTGGCTTGTCATTGTTATTGTTCCGGCGGGTTTGATCGATGATAGCAGAATCGCCACTCAGACAACGCGCGCCCCCCACTAAACCCTTGGCGCCCGGACCGCATCTTAGTGTCGAATTCTGAACGATTGAGCGCGGCACATAACCGCGGTGTTAACAGGGATCAGCTATGCTGCTCACGATGAGCGCAGAAAGGCAGGAAGACACGGCGCAAGACGATGTTGCGCTGGCCGCGAGTGGCGATACGCGAGCCTATGAAAGGCTGTACCGCACCCACGTGCCGCATATTTACGCGCTGTATCTGCGGATGACCGCGAACCGGGCAGAAGCTGAGGACGCCACCCAGGACGCCTTCGTGCAGGCCTGGCGCAAGATCGACAGTTTTCGCGGTGACAGCCGCTTCTCAAGCTGGCTGCACCGAATTGCCGTCAACGTGGTGCTGGGGCGTATGCGCAGCCGCAAGCGTGAAATGGAACGCATGCGACTCGTGGATCCCGAGACGCAGACGGCGACGCCCGCAGAGCACGATATCAGTGATCTGGAGCGGGCGATTGCGGGCCTGCCCGAGCGTGCACGACAGGTGTTCGTGCTCGCGGGGGTTTACGGCTACACCCACGAACAAGTTGCCGAGGCACTCGATGTTGCCGTCGGCACCTGCAAGGCCCATCTGCACCGAGCGCGTCAGATGCTGGCCGAACAATTGGAAGCAACGACATGAACGATCAAAACGACGCACTGGACCAGGCACTGACCAAGCTCGATGACCGCATCGAGCCCCAGCGCGACCTGTGGCCCGGTATCGAGGCGAAGATCAGCGAGCGCAAGGGCGGATTCTGGCAGTGGCGAGTCGCGGCCAGCGTGTTCGCGGCCTCCGTACTCGTCGGCCTGCTCATCATCCCCCCCGATGACGCCACAACGACGGTTGCCTCTGCAGTGCCCGAGGCCGATGAGGAACTGTTCCGCTACAGCGGTCTCGACGCCGAGTTTGTCCGCGTGCACCAGCGTTCGCTGGATGAGCTTGCGGACCACCTGGCCGACTTGCAGCCCGCAACCCGCGAGGTGGTGATCGCCAATCTGAAGATTATTCGCGCCTCGATCGCCGAGATTAACGAGGCTATCGAGCGCGAACCGAACAACGTGGAGCTGCGGCAGCTGTTGCGTATGGCTTACGAGCAGGAGCTCGCCATCGTCAACGGTTTCCGCCGCAGTGCCCCGACGCTTGAGAGGACGACGACGTGAAGACCAAGAACAAGACCATTTTGACCCTGGCCGCGCTGCTGGTGGCACTGCCGGCCGCTGCCGGCGAAGAGGTCCGCCGCAGCCTGCCGACGGGCGACGCACCGGACGTGCGCATCATCAGCCCCACGGGTGACATTGTCGTCATGGGCGAGTCCACCACCAACGTGGAGATCGTCGCGGAACTGGCGAACAGCAAGCAGCGGCTTGAAGTGTCCGAGCGCGGCAACGAAGTGCTCATCGAGATCAGCAAGTCGGGTGGCTGGCAGAAGGACCATGGCACGGATCTCGTCGTGACGGTGCCCCGGGCCGCGTCGGTCGTCGTCGAGGCGGCATCCGCCGATATCAATGTCGAAGGCGTTCGCGGCACGCTGCGCGTTGCAACGGCCAGCGGCGATGTGGACGTCGAGACTTTCGGCGGCAAACTGAAGGCACGCAGCACAAGCGGCGATGTCGTGGTGACGGGCCATATGCAGGAAGGCGAAGCCTGGGTGGGTTCCACGAGCGGTGATGTTGACGTCTCCGAACTCGCAGGACGTCTCAGCGCGTCGTCGGTGAGCGGCGATGTCGCCATCTCCGACGGCCAGCTCGACCGCGTGCGCGCTACGGCCACCTCGGGTGATATCTACATCCAGGGTCTGCGCGGGAAGAACGCAGATATCGAGGCTGACGCCGTCTCGGGTGACATCGACATCACGCTGGGCTCGGCCTTCGGCGGGCGCATCGAGGTGTCGACGCTCAATGGGCGCATTGACAACTGCTTCGGTCCCAAGCCCCAGCGCACGAGCCGCTACGGGCCCGGCCGCATCCTCAAGTTTGACCACGGCACCGGTAGTGGTCGCCTGGAGCTTGAGACCGTCAACGGCGGCATCGAGATCTGCATGGAATAGGTGGCTGCCCCCACCTGACTGGCCTGGCGCGCTTGCCGTGTCGGGCCTTTTTTTTTGGCCTGTCACGTGAACCATCGGCCCGCTTTGCTACCCTAAGCTGCATGGCCCGAATCATTAAATGGGCGCTCGGCATTGCCGCTGCGCTGATCCTGCTCATTGTCGTTGCGGTGACCGTGGCGGTGCTCGTGTTTGACCCCGAGGACTACCGCGAGGACATCGAGCTCGCGCTCACCACGGCCACAGGCCGCGAGGTCACTGTGGGCGGTGAGCTGACCATGAATCTGTTTCCCTGGCTGTCGATCCGAACGGGCGATATCGAGGTAGCGGCTGCGGCCGCTTTCGGACCCGAGCCGATGCTGCGCATCGATACCGTGTCGGCCGGCGTCAGGCTGCCGCCGCTGCTGACAGGCCGCGTTGAGATCGGCACGGTCGCCATCGATGGCTTCGCGCTCAACATGGCCACCCGCGGTGACGGCATGACGAGCTGGCAGGACCTGCTCGAGCGCAGCGCGGCGACTGAGACCGCAGACACGAGTGCGCTGCCGCAGCAGGATGCCCCCGAGCTCACCGTGGCCGCCGTCGAGATCACCAACGCGGCAGTGACCTACCGTGATGGCATGTCAGGTGCCGAGTACGTGATCGACGGCTTCGACCTGGTACTGCAGAACTTCTCGCTCGATACCTCGACGCCCATCGATGCGCGCTTCAATTTTCGCGCAGCGCCCGACGACATCACGGGTACCTTGCGCCTGACAGCTGTGATTGAGCCCGGTGGGCTCGAGACCCCGGCCGTGCGTAACCTCAACGTGTTGGGCCAGATCAACGCGCCGTTTCTGGCCGGTGAGACCGAATTGTCACTGCGCACCGCGCGCCTGGTGCTCGACAGCCCCAACAATGCGCTGGCGATTGACGACGGGCGACTCGCGCTGGGCCCCGTCGCGGGCACGTTCTCGCTGTCGGGCAGCGGGCCCGAAGCGCCGCTCGCGCTCACAGGAAGAGTCGCGCTCGAGACGTTTTCGCCGCGCGAGGCTGCGGCCGTGTTCGACGTGCCGCTCGAGTCGGCCGACCCTGCCGTGTTTGAGTCGCTGGCGTTCTCGGCCGGCCTCGAAGTCAGCTACGAAGCGGTGGCGCTTACGGGGATCGATGCGCGCCTTGACAACACTGTGCTCGCAGGCGATGTGGCCTACGACATGGTTGGGCGCCCACGGATCCGGTTCCAGCTCGCAGGCGGCGAGATGAATCTCGACCAGTACCTGCCACCCGCCGAGGACGCGGCGGATGCTGACGACGCCGGTGACGCCGTCGTCGCCACGGCCTTGCCCGTCGACATGATTCGCGGGCTGACGGCGCAGGGTTCGCTCAGGTTTGAACGCCTCACGCTCGGCGACCTGCCCTTCGAGACGCTTGAGCTCGGGCTCAACATCGGTGGCGACCAGGCGCGGCTCTACCCGCTGAGCGCCACGGTGCTCGACGGCAAGTACCGGGGCGACGTTCGCATCGATGCCCGTCAGGCGACGCCTGTGCTCGCACTCGACGAGCGCATCGAGAACCTCAATCTGGGCACGCTGGCGCGCCTGCTCTACGAGCGGGACAACGTTGAGGGCACGCTGGCGGGTCGCTTTAGCCTGACGGGGCGCGGCGAGACGCTGGCAGACGTGCGTGAAACGCTGCAGGGCGACGTCGAGCTCGCGCTCACGGACGGCGCGCTTACGGGTACCGACATCTGGTACGACATCCGCAGCGCCCGCGCGCGCTTCAAGGGCGAGACGGTGCCGCCGCGGCCCGAACCGGCGCGTACCGAAATCTCGAGCCTGCAGGCGACAGCCACGGTGCGCGACGGTGTGGCGCGTAATGACGACCTGTTTGCCGAGATTCCGTTTCTGCAGGTCACAGGCGCCGGCAGTGTGAATTTGGCCGATGCCACCATCGACTACGGCCTGCGTGCGCGCGTGCTCGAACGCCCTGAGTTTATTGAGGGTGCAACAGCCGAGGAACTCGACGAGTACACGGAAGCGGTCATTCCGCTCAAGCTCACGGGCGACATGACGGCGCCCACGATCCGCCCCGACATCGAGGGCATGGCGCGGGACGCTGCGAAGCAGAAGATCGAAGAAGAGAAGGACCGCCTGCGTCGGCGTTTGCTCGACCGCCTGCGCGGTGACGACGACGAAGAGCCCTCACTCGAAGACGCACTCAAGGACATCTTCGACTAGTGGCCTGGCGTCTCTTCATGGCGCTTGTGTTGCTCACCGGCGCCGCGCCGGCGACGGCTGCGGAGATCCGTGAGGTCACCGTCAAGTACGAGGCCAAGCGTTACACCATGCGCTCCGAGACCTGGTTTGATGCGCCGCGTGCGGGCGTGTTCGACATCCTTACCGACTACGCGCAATTCGATCGCATCTCGAGCGTCTACGACGAAACGCGCTTCGAGCCACCGGCCGAGGACGGAACCCTGCGCGTCTACACGCGTGTCAAAGGCTGTGTCCTGTTCTTCTGCCAGACAATGGCCCGTACCGAGTTGCTGGAGAACGAGGGTCTCGACAGCATCCGCACAACGCAGGAGCCCGGCGGCGAGGATTTTCGCTATGCCGTCGCCACCTGGGACTTGCGCGAAGAGGATGACGGCACGCTCGTCGTCTACGAAATCGAGATGGAACCTGCGTTCTGGGTGCCGCCCGTGATCGGCCCCTATGTCATGAAGCGTCAGCTCATTAAAGGCGGTCGCGACGCGGTCGCACGCATCGAGAAGCTCGCGCAGGAATCGACGGCAGACCCGACGACATTCCGCGAGCGCGGCCTGGCGGGCTTCGACGTGCCGCAATGACTGATTTCGCTGCGCGCGTGCTTGACTGGTTCGAGCACCACGGCCGCAAGGACCTGCCCTGGCAGCACGACCGGTCGCGCTACCGCGTCTGGGTCAGTGAGGTGATGCTGCAGCAAACGCAGGTCGCGACGGTCATCGGTTACTTCGAGCGCTTCATGGCGCGCTTCCCAGACGTGGTCACGCTGGCCGATGCACCCACCGACGATGTGCTCGCGCTGTGGTCGGGCCTCGGCTACTACGCACGCGCACGCAATCTGCACGCTGCCGCGCGCGAAGTGCGCGATGTGCACGGCGGCGTGTTTCCCGGTGACTTCGATGCCGTGGTCGCGCTGCCCGGCGTGGGGCGTTCCACGGCGGGCGCGATCCTGTCGCTCGCCGACGACGCGCGACACGCGATTCTCGACGGCAACGTCAAACGCGTGCTGGCCCGCCACGAGACGATTGAGGGCTGGCCCGGGCGCACAGCCGTACTCAATTCGCTCTGGCAGGCGGCGGAATGCTATACGCCCAGCCAGCGCGTCGCCGACTACACGCAGGCCATGATGGACCTGGGCGCCACGCTCTGTACGCGCCGCGCGCCGGGCTGCGAGGCCTGTCCCGTACGCACGACCTGCCGCGCGCGCGCCGCGGGGCGCATCGACGATTTGCCGGGTCGCAAGCCGCGCCGTGAGAAGCCACGTCGGCGTGCACGCATGCTCGTTTACAGGAACGCGTCGGGTGCACTGTTATTCGCACGCCGGCCGCCAACCGGTATCTGGGGCGGACTTTGGTCGTTTCCCGAGCAGCCCGACGGTGAGCCGCGCCCAGAGGGTTTGCCCGCCAGTGAAGCCGCACCGCAGTTGTTGGCGGGCTTCGTGCACAAGTTCACGCACTTCGACCTCGAGATCCTGCCCGAGCTTTACGACGTGGCGACGACCGCAGAAGGCGTAGCCGAGGCCGATCAGCGCTGGGTGCAACCGGCCGAGCTCGCGGCACTCGGTGTACCGCGGCCTGTCGAACGCATCCTCGAGTCGCTAGAATCGCCGCAATCCCTGTTACAGGAATCGTCATGACCAGAATGGTGGACTGCGCGCTGCGCGGTGAGTCGCTCGAAGGCCTCGATCGTGTGCCGTACCCCGGTGAGCTCGGGCAACGCATTTACGACAACGTGTCCAAGGTGGCCTGGCAGCAATGGCTCGCGCACCAGACGATGCTCATCAACGAGTACCGGCTCACGCCCATCGAGCCCGAGGCGCGCAAGTTCCTCGAGGGCGAGATGGAGAAGTTCTTTTTCGGCGAAGGCTCGGCGAAGCCCGGCGGCTTCACAGAAGAGTCCGCGGGCGACTAGCGCCTGGCTGTGTCCAGGCGGTAGAGCTGCGCGACAGGCAGGCCTCGCGGGTCACCTGGCATGTTGACGCGCACCTCAGCCACGAGCTCGAAACCGGCGACCGGTGCTGTCGCCTCGGCCAGTGCGATGAACAGCGCCGGGTTGATGCGTCGCACCGTGTCGATGTCGCGCAAGCCAATGCGCCCACCCTGGAACACGTAAAGCCCCTCGATCTGGCTGAGCACGTAGCGCGTGCCTTCAGGTGCTGCCGCCAGGAATGCCTCGGGCGTCATTGAGGTCAGCTCGCCAAGCTGCGCGAGCTTGGCTTCGTGTTGCGGCGTGAGCACAAAGTTGTTCGCGAGCACGCTGCAGTCGGTGTGGTAACGCACGGGGTGGCCATCGTTGTTACCTGCGATCACGAGACCCGGTTGTTCCGCACAGGCGTCCGCAAGCGGTGCGTACAAGGCATAGCTCATCTCGTATGCGCGTCGCAGGCCCGCGGGCTGGTCG